>OJBY01000001.1_pt1 | contig 550494 bp, 471 predicted proteins | sample 1591731 | NCBI WGS metagenome assembly OJBY01 (sample SAMN05416837, study PRJEB24817) | seawater metagenome | isolation source: Sea water | place: Canada:Atlantic | collected 2013-07
TTAGAACGTCGTGAGACAGTTCGGTCCCTATCTGCCGTGGGCGTTTGAGAATTGAAGAGGGCTGCTCCTAGTACGAGAGGACCGGAGTGGACGAACCGCTGGTGTTCGGGTTGTTATGCCAATAGCATTGCCCGGTAGCTACGTTCGGAACTGATAACCGCTGAAAGCATCTAAGCGGGAAGCAGGCTTTGAGATGAGTTCTCACTGGAGCTTTAAGCTCCCTAAAGGGTCGTTGGAGACTACAACGTTGATAGGTTGGGTGTGGAAGTGCTGCGAGGCATTGAGCTAACCAATACTAATTACCCGTGAGGCTTAACCATACAACACCCAAGTGGTTTTGTAGGTAAGTTTGACAACACTCGAAAGAGTGACACGTACATAAAGAATTGAATAAGAGATAATGTATTTATATCGTCGATAATGTAGTAATACGTTATTGAAATGCTTTCAAGATTGTAATCTTTTTGTCTAGCGACAATAGCGACATAGTCCCACCTGATCCCATTCCGAACTCAGTAGTGAAATGTGTTAGCGCCGATGGTAGTGTGGGAGTTCCCATGTGAGAGTAGGACATTGCTAGGCTTCTATTAAGAAAAGCCCGTTACTGATGTAACGGGCTTTTTGCTGTCTGGTGTTTTAAAAATATCTATCTATTAGCTATACGCAGAAAAAGCGTAGTTGAGTGTGTTAATGCCGCTGGTAAATAGCGTGTGGGAGTTGTTCTCTATCATGTGAGAGTAGGACACAACTCATTGCCATCCTGCCATCGTTGCATTAGAGCATCCATGCACGTCATTGCTAGGCTTTTTGCTGTCTGGCGTTTAAATAATATTCATTAATACAAATATTCGCTTAATGGTGACAGCGAGACTGGTAAAATTTCATTAAAAAACTCGCAAATAGCAATCTATAATTGATTCAGATCGATAAACAAAAATTATTCACTAATATTTTTATTAATGTCTTTGTATATTAACCATATTTTACTTAGGATAATGGCACAAATTGCTGCTGTCTTGTTTATGTTGAAGTGGCATCTATTTCTTCTATTTAATGAATGAGAATAATAACAATGAATATTGATGGAAAGTTAACAGCAAAAAATTTAAGAAGTGAATTAGCTGTTGAAGTAGCTGAACTAAAATCAAGTCACGGCATTCAACCTAATTTAACAGTAATTTTAGTGGGTGAAGATCCGGCTAGTCAGGTTTATGTAAAGAACAAAGTAAAGCAAACGCAAGAGATAGGTATGATTTCAAACGAAATCAAATTACCTGCTGATACCACGCAAATAGAACTTTTAAGTAGGTTAGAGCTGCTAAACAATGATACCAATGTTCATGGGGTTCTTGTGCAACTACCTTTGCCAAAGCACATTGATGAGAGTGTCATAATCGCAGCAATTAATCCTGATAAAGATGTTGATGGCTTTCATGCGATGAATTCAGGTCGGCTTTTCAACGGTGAGACAGGGGCGCTAGTACCTTGTACTCCGCAAGGTTGTGTCATGTTAGCGAAACAACATTTGGGTAACGATCTATCAGGAAAACATGCCGTCGTTATTGGTCGTTCTAACATTGTTGGAAAACCAGTCGCTATGTTGTTATTACAAGAAAATTGTACCGTGACTATTGCCCATTCTCGTACTAGAAATTTACCTGAAGTTTGCCAGCAAGCAGATATTTTAGTTGCTGCAGTTGGCATTGCTGAGTTTGTTAAAGCTGATTGGGTTAAAGAAGGCGCAACAGTCATTGATGTTGGTATCAATCGAATATCTACAGAAGAAGGTAAAACTAAGCTTGTCGGTGATGTTGACTACGATAATGTTGTTGGTAAGTGTGGCGCTATTACACCAGTACCTGGTGGGGTAGGACCAATGACAATTGCTTGTTTACTGAAAAACACTATAACTGCCGCTAAGCAGAGTGTTAGTTAGTCTTGTCTATAATTCTTAAAGTAAGAGAAACAAGTTTTAGTTTCTCTTACTTTAGTTCCTTCTTAAGTTATTGAATAAACGATTTTTATTTCTTATTCAGGGGTTTTGATATACCTGAACACGAATAGCAAATTATATTCCCCGAAACATATTTCAAACTATGTCTGAGCATTGCAAACAATTTCTACTTTGCTACTTGCCTCATTTTATCCGCTGTTGACCGTAAGCCTGCTATCTAATTTGTAATCCACTGTTATTTTTTAGTTATTACTCTGTGAACCAATCCCCTGTTATTGGTTAATAACGAATTAAGTGGAATTACTCTATGAAGTTAACTTCAAGTGCTCTTTCTAGCCCGGCTGCTGTTTCGGTCGGTGTTGCTTTAATCCTACTCGTTGGCATGTTGAGTCTATTTAAATTGCCAGTACAATTATTTCCAGATATTGAGCGGCCGCGTATAGCTATTCAAACTTTTTGGCGTGCAGCATCACCACAAGAAGTAGAATCAGAATTAATTGAGCCACAAGAGCAAGTGCTTCGTGGTATCCCCGGTTTAAGCTCGATGAATGCTTTTGCTAACCGTGGTAGTTCTTTTATAAACTTAGAGTTCGGTGTTGATACCAATATGGAGCAAACACTGATAGAAGTGATCAGTAGAATGACGCGTGTCGCAAATCTGCCACGAGATGCAAGGCCTCCGCGAATAATGCTGGGTGGTTTTGGTGGCGGTACTCCTGCATTAACCTTCTTTTTCTTACAGGCATTGCCTGGTAACGACAAACCTATTTCTGATTATATTGACTTTACCAACGATACCATCAGACCACGTATTGAGTCTATTGAAGGGGTTTCTAGTGTTGAAACTTTTACTCAACAAAATAGAGAAGAACTGCAAATTCGTTTTGATCCCGTAAAAGCGGCTGACTACGGTATTCAAATTCCTGAACTGATTGCATTAGTGTCAGAGTCTAACGATGTATCCGGCGGTTTTATAGATGTCGGGCGCCGTCAATATACATTGCGGTTCAATGGCAAGTATCGAGTTGAAGAATTGTCAGACTTGATATTAGAATCGCGTAACGGCAGCAATATCAAACTAAGCGATGTTGCCACTGTAGAAGTGCGCAGAAATGATCGACAGAACTTAGCCGTACAGAATGGCAACCCAGCGTTTTCCATGAGAATTAACCGCGCCAATGGTGCTAACGTTCTAGAAACGCTAAACCGAGTTAAAAACGAAGTAGATTTAATTAACGCTGAGATTTTAGCTGAACGAGGGTTGGTGATGGTGCAATCATTTGACGCTTCCGTTTTCATCTATCGCGCGATTAACCTAGTGACAGGAAATCTTTTTGCCGGAGTTGTTTTGTCATTGTCGGTGCTATGGTTTTTTATTAGAAGAATGCGTGCAACGTTAATCATTGCCACGGCAATACCGGTAAGTTTGTTGAGTACGTTTATCGTATTAGAAATTACTGGACGATCGCTTAATGTGATTTCTCTGGCAGGGTTAGCATTCGCGGTTGGTATGGTGCTAGATGCGGCCATTGTTGTACTTGAAAATATATTACGAATGCGTGATAAAGGGGCGGATAACCATAAAAGTGCGGAACAAGGTGCTCAACAAGTTTGGGGAGCATTGCTTGCATCAACCGCAACAACCGTCGCGATATTTTTGCCGGTATTTTTCTTAAAAGATATCGAAGGCCAATTATTTGGCGACTTAGCACTGACTATAGCGATTGCTGTATCTGTTTCCTTAATTGTTGCCGTCGTACTCTTGCCAGTATTGGCGAAATACTTCTTGAAGCAGCAATCTGCTGAAGATCCAAATGAAAAACTTTGGCAACGCATTACGTCATTTGTTATGCGTATTACTCGTTCGACTAAAAGACGTTTAACAGTGGCTGCTGTGCTACTTATTGTGCCAATTATTGTTACCTATGTTGCATTGCCGACATTAGATTATTTACCGCCAGTTAAGCGTGATGCCGTTGACGCTAATTTACGCTTTCCACCAGGAGCAAACGTAAACACTATCGAAAAAGAAGTTGTTGAGCCAATTGTTGCGCGTCTTAAGCCTTATATGGATGGTACCAAAGAGCCAGCACTGAAAAACTACTATTTATTTTCTGGACCGTTTGGTGGCAGTTTAGGGGTTCGAGCAAAAGACCAATCTAAAGTCGATGAACTGCTTGATATTGTTCGCAATGAAATACTAGTCGACTTACCTGATACTCAAGCTTTTGCCTCTCAAGGAAATTTATTTGGCGGCTTTGGTGGTGGTCGTCAAGTTAGCGTACATTTGCAATCGAAAGACACACGCGCATTACAAAATACCGCAAGACAAGGTATTGAATGGGTGAAAGCAGCAATTCCTGGCGCACGAGTACAAGCAAATCCAGGCACTGAAATGGCTGAGCCAGAATTACGTTTGACACCTAATGATCGCAGTATTTTGGAACAAGGTTGGAATCGTCGAGATATTGGTCGAGTGGTCAGAACCATGGGCGATGGTTTATTTGTTGGCGAATATTTCAATGGTAGTAAGCGTTTGAATATGATTTTACGCGCTGAAGGTTGGGATGACCCTGATAATTTAGGTGATGTGCCCGTTGTCACCGGTACAGGTTCAATAACCCAGTTATCTGAATTGGTTGATATTCAACGTACAGTTGGGCCATCACGATTAACACGAATCGATGGCAATCGTACTATTACGTTAAATGTTAACCCACCAGAAGGGTGGTCATTGGAACGAACTATTGCAGCACTTAAGAGTGAGGTTGAGCCTCAGTTAAAAGCAAGTTTACCTAATGACGCCAATATTTTGTATGGCGGCAGTGCTGATCAATTGGAAAAAGCAATTTCCGTTATGGCGGAGAATTTCGCGTTTGCCTTGGTGATCCTATTTTTATTAATGGCTGCCTTGTTCCGCTCACTTAAAGACAGCGCATTAGTGCTGATTACCATTCCATTAGCCACTGTGGGGGGAATACTAGCCCTGCAACTACTCAATACTATTGTTTTTCAGCCACTTGATTTACTAACCATGATTGGCTTCGTTATCTTGCTTGGCTTGGTGGTAAACAATGCCATTTTGTTGGTACATCAAACGCGTACTGCTCAAAATACTGGTATGTCACGTGTTGATGCTATTGAACAAGCATTAACCTTAAGATTACGGCCAATATTTATGAGCACGGCAACCAGCTTCTTTGGCATGTTGCCATTATTGCTAATGCCAGGTGCTGGCAGTGTCATTTATCGTGGTTTGTCGGCTGTTATTGTCGGTGGTTTAGCCGTTAGCACACTATTTACTATTGTTTTACTCCCATGTTTATTAAGGCTTAATCGCAGTGACTTCACTTTTGTAGCTAAAGAGAAAACATCAATCAAACAGCCAGCACGAATTAAATTAATTGCTGACAAGTAAAAGCTCATTTTAAGGAGATTATGATGAATAAATTTTATAAGTACTTAAGCGTAATGACAATAGCATCAAGCTTAGTCGTTAATGTTAACGCTATGGCTGAAGAAAAAGAACAACCAGGGCAATTAGTCAGTGTTGAGAAAGTTAAAAATGAACAAGTTAATCCAACATTATGGTTACCTGGCAACGTTATCAGCAGAATGAATGCGCCAATTTCTGCTGAACAAATGGGGCAGCTACTTTGGATTGAAGATGTTGGCTCACAAGTGGAAAAAGGGCAAGTCATTGCTCGAATCGATAATCGTCATTTAGTTTTACAAATGTCGCGACAGCAAGCACAAATTAAGCGTTATCATGCTGACGTGGTGTATTTAACGAGCCAAAAGAAACGCATGTCTGCTTTGAGCCAAAAGAATAATACAGCCATTAGTGAATTAGAACGTATTACTAAAGATTTAGCTGTCGCTGAAAGTGAAGTACTTGCTTTAAGTATGCAAATCAAGCAAACCGAATTAGCGATAGAGAAAACAGCAATAGTAGCACCGTTTACAGGCAACATCAGCCAGCGTTTCGCTCATGTTGGTGAACTTATTAGTGTTGGTCGCTCGTTGGTACAGTTGGTTGATACAAATCATTTGGACATTATGATTGCTGCGCCAATTTCTATTGCGCCTTTTTTGCAGAAAGACGCGAAAGTATTAGTGAAATGGCAGAATAAATTAGTTGAATTACCGGTCAGAACTTGGAGTAAGGCGGGTGTACAATCTTCTCGTACTTTTGATGTTAGATTAGATGCAAAAGATTTAACCTTGCTGGCAGGTTCGGCAGTAACGGTGTCACTGCCGAAAGAACAAGTGAGTAAAGCGACATTAGTGCCACGAGATGCATTAGTATTGCGAGAAAAAGAAACATTTGTACTAACTGTTGATAAAGAAAATAATGCCAAAAAAGTGAACGTTTTAGTTGGCCAAGGTAGCGGTAGTTGGATTTCAGTTTCAGGTGCTATTTGGGCCGGTGATGAAGTTATTGTGCGTGGTGGTGAACGTTTGCAAGAAGGTCAAAAAATTAGAAGAGGTGAGAGTTTAGTGGCTAAAAGGTAATGCAGATTTATCAAATGACAAGTAAAAATAATAAAATTAGAGGATATACATGAGCTACTTTCGAGCCAGTTTGATAACCGTTAGTTTAATTTTAGTGCTTGGCTTCTTAAGTAGTTGCTCAAATAGCCAAAAAGTCACTAGTGGTTTATTAGCCCCGAAACCAGAGAACCATCAAGGTGGCGTTATTCAAGTTTATGCTGCAAGAACTTGGGGCGCTAAACAAGCTGTTGCTGTTCATACTTGGTTCAGTGTAAAGCGCAGTGGTGATGACCATTACACAAGTTATGAAATAATTGGTTGGCGATTAAGACGAAGTGATACTGCTTTGGTAGTGAGAACTAATAAGCCAGATCGTGACTGGTGGGGGCATCAACCTGAGTTGTTATTGGATTATCGCGCTGCAGACGCTGACGAACTGATTGCTCGTATAGAACATATTGTAGAGCAATACCGATATAAAAATGAGTATCAAGCATACCCAGGTCCTAACAGTAATACCTTTACCGCTGCCATTGGCCGTGAAGTGCCAGAGTTAGGCTTAGATTTACCTTCTACGGCAATAGGTAAAGATTACAAAACCTTTAGTGAAATGTTTGGTCGTTCATCTTCCGGCAGCGGAGTGCAAGCATCATTTTTTGGTTTGTTAGGATTAACACTTGGTGTTGAAGAAGGCATTGAGCTTAATGTTTTAGGTTTGAATTTTGAATTGGACTTATTTGATTTTGCCATTGAGTTACCGGGTGTAGGACGCATTGGTGCTGACGTGGTTACACCAGAAGCTGATATGAAACAGCATTTATACACAGTTGAAGCGAACAAAGATAAAAGAAAGTCAGTTGCATCGGATAATGATAAAAGACAAGGAAAAGTAACCGCGAATTAATGTTTTCTTATGCGTTATAAAGATAACAACATAAATTACTTTGCTTTTTTCTATAGCGCGATAACCGTTGCTGAAATTCATTTGGTAGCTGTGCAATATCTTCGACGGAGTTGTAATTAATAAACTTATTCGATAAATAAAGCGGTTGTAACACTTTATCTGCAAGACAAATTATTTTGGAATATCTCGGTAAACTAGGTTCATTTTTATCAACCGTGTTATCGGGGGCAACTTGCTGAAGTTCAACTTTTGATTCTGCCATTATGAAACGCAGTAATAAACTGGCTAGTCCTTTACCGCGATAAGCTTTCTCGGTAACCAAAGCATGTAATAACCAGAACTCACCGTCCTCTTGTCCTGCCGAAACGATTACGCAGGCAATAATTTCGTTATTAACTTTGATAAAATAACATTGATCTTGTCCTATATAACTTGCGGCATATCGCTGAGTTTTATAAAAACGCATAATGTCTTTTTTATCTATTTTTGCTGCTTTTTCTACAGCATATAGTGGCGATTGATAGGGCAATGTTATTCCGTTATTTTACTAGTTCGTTACGCACTAAGCCTCGGCGAATATTTTTACACAACTTACCCAGACGAGTAATTTCGCCTAACAATGGTTGCTCGTTATTTTCTAAGCGAACTTCCCAATATGAAAGTTCAGTATCTGCTAATTCTAATAACTTTTTCGGACAACCAACACATTTTCCTGCACATATTTGCGCTTCAGGTAAGGTGAACGGAAACTCTTCCCTTACTTGGGTAATTAATGCACTCATGGCGGTGTGTCGATCAGGCTTCATTTTATTGGTCTTAAATTGCTACAACATGCGCGCATTTTACTCGCTTTTGGTATGTTATTGTTTGCTGTAACTCAAGCTATGTTGATAAAAGTGACCTACATGGGGGAAAACAATGACCCATAAGAAGTTTGGTATTCAAAATACATTTTTAAGCAAATCAGAATATTTTTAACTTATTGCCAAAATAGTTTAGCTAAATATGTTCAAGAACAGGTTATAATACGGCAATAGTTTATTGGTTTTACCCAACTCGTTTATTAAGTGGAGAGTAAGTTTGCAGTTTAGTGATTTTGGATTAGATAATAAAATAATGTCAACCGTGGAGCATTTAGGTTTTAAGGAGCCTACTGAGATCCAACAGCAGGCAATTCCTGCCGCCATGACAGGTCATGATTTGATCGCATCATCTAAAACAGGCTCAGGCAAAACATTAGCATTTATTATTCCCGCAATGCAGCGTTTATTAAAGAATCGTGCATTGAGTAAACGTGACCCGCGGGTGGTAATTTTAACGCCAACACGTGAACTGGCTAAGCAAGTATTTACCCAATTAAGAATGTTTACTTCAGGTTCGCAGTTTAAAGCCGTACTTATTCTCGGCGGCGAAAACTTTAACGACCAAGTTAAAACCTTAGAGAAAGACCCTCAATTCATCGTAGCAACACCAGGGCGTTTAGCGGATCACTTATCGCAAGGGCACTTTTATCTTAATGGTTTAGAGCTACTGATTCTTGATGAAGCTGACCGAATGTTAGACCTAGGTTTTGCTGAGCAATTAGCGCAAATTAATAAAGCTGCCGATCATCGTAAACGTCAAACCTTAATGTTTTCCGCAACGTTAGACCATGCACAAGTTAACGACTTTGCGCTTGCACTATTGAAAAAACCAAAGCGTATCGCTATTGGTAGTGCACATACCGAACATAAAGATATTACCAAGCGTTTTTACCTTTGCGACAACTTAACGCAAAAAGAAAAGCTACTTCAACACTTTATTGCCAAAGAAGATCATCAACAAATGATCATCTTCACCGCAACCCGTGCTGATACTGATAGACTTTCGACATTATTAACTGAGCAAGGGTTAAGTACTGTTGCGTTAAGTGGCGAACTAAACCAAGGCCAACGTAACCAAATTATGGACGGTTTTAGTAAAGGTCAACAAAAAATACTCATAACCACTGACTTAGCTTCACGTGGTTTAGATTTAATTAATGTCTCGCACGTGATTAACTTTGACATGCCAAAACATACTGAAGAATTTGTTCACCGTATTGGCCGTACAGGTCGCGCTGGTAGTAAAGGTGATGCCATTTCTTTTGTTGGCCCGAAAGATTGGATAAGCTTTAAAAATGTTGAAGGTTTTTTACAACAAAAATTGACTTTTGATACCGTTGACGGATTTAAAGCGAAATTTAAAGGTATAAAACCGAAAAAAGCCAAAGTTGCTGTTAAAGCGAAAGACAATACCAAAGCAACAACGCAGGCTAAAAAGCCTAAAGCGAAGAAAATTGTGAAGAAAAGCTTTTTAGCGGAAGATGCAGGTGACTTACCAGTATTAAAACGTAAACAAGCGATTGCGCCACAAGATATTGAAGATAGCGAATTTGAAGAACAAAAATAGCTCTCATTTTTAAAGCTTAAATACTAGGTTAGTGACTTAGGCTTTAGAATATAAATAAACGCATTGATCAGTAGTGGTTAATGCGTTTTTTTAGACTTATATGTATAGGCTTAACTCATGTACTTTATGTCACTAGTATTTATTGATAAATACTAACTTAAATTCAGATACCTGAACTAGAATTAATGTAAATCAAACCATGCTAGTGAAATAAACACTATGATCATTTTATAAATGTAAATAATTGGTTTTAGAATGCAAAATATTAATCAGCTAACTAAAAATAGAATAGTCAGTGGACTGTTATTAATGATCGCCTCTCTATTAATTTTTACTATTGCACAAACAATAGAAACACTGTTGATAGAATACGAATTATCTTCAATGTATATTTCATTTTGTGCAGGGTTCATACTATTTATTCCGTTAGTAAGCTTGGTGTTGCACCCCTTATTATTTAATGATGTTGAAGATAAATTAGCACGTAAGTCTGCCCTTATTAAGAATGTTGGCCTGGTAATGGTTGTACAAGGCTTATTTTTTCTTATTTGGATCACCGACGCTATTGCTATTTATAGCATTTACGTAGATTCCAATTCTTTTTTAGCAAAAGCTTTTAACATTAGCAGCGATAACAAAGGAACTTTTAGTAAAGAGTTTTTTTGGGCAAATTTACTACTGGCTTGGCTGTTTTCTTTTCTCTCGCTTGTAGTCGGCTTATTGCCGTGCTTAATTGCTCGGTTGAAAAACCTAGGTGTTGTTGGAAACTTTGTTTCGGCTTTTCAATTCGCTAAAGTAAATAAGTTTCAGCTTACTGTTTATGCTTTTTATTTAGCATTTTCGGCTGTAATCCCGTTAATGTACGCTAATTACTTATTTATAATATTATTTCCACTGACGCTAGTGTGGGCTTTTGTAAATATTTCTAATCGTTATTTAAAACTTCACCCCTTAAAAAGCATGGTCTAAAATTTTTAATATGCCATTTACTCAGTTGAATGGCATTCCTTTCCTTTCTACATAATTTCCCATTTCCTTTTACTTGTTGTTATTAGTTTGTTAACGTCAATTTGATAATAACAATGTGTTATTAATAAGTTCATGATTTTAATAACTTAATAAGTATCACCATTAGAGGAAATTATGGTAAAGAAAATATTTAAATGGCTTGGAATACTACTGTTAACAGTCATTGTGATTGGTGGCAGTTTTGCTGCATATGAATGGAATGCCGATAAGCCAATGAGATTTCGATCTTTTGTCGATCGAGAAGTTTTGAAAATGGCTTTTGAAAGCCCTGAAACATTAACATCTTTGGGTTTTTTAGAATCAATAGGTATCACCAGCCATAATGGTGAACTTGATGATGCAAGTCTAGAAAAGGCTGATGAGTTATTTGTTAAATTAAAACAAGTACATAAAACACTAAACTCATATGAAGATGATAGTTTAAGTGCTTCAGATCTTCTTTCGAAAGAAATAGCGATGTACTTGTTAGATTTTGCAAAAGAGTCTGAAAAGTTTCGTTACCATAACTACCCAGTGAACCAATTGTTTGGCATTCAAAATGGTTACCCAAGCTTTATGGAAGCACAGCATCAAATTAACAGTACTGATGATGTTGAAAACTACTTATTACGCTTAGCGCTAGTAGAAAAAAAATTCACTCAAGAACTTGAGGGCATAAAACTTAGAGAAGAGAAAGGTATTATTCCTCCTGTATTTGTTATTGAACGTGTACTTGAAGAAATGAACACTTTTGTAGATAAACCTATCGAAGAGAACATTCTTTATACCTCTCTAGCAAAAAAAATGAAAGACAGCGGCAATATTGAAGATGCTGAGCAAACTAAATTATTGGCTAGGGCTAAAGAAAATATTAATGATTTTGTGCATCCTGCTTATAAGTTATTAATTGATTACTTTACTGCTATAAAAGATAAAGCAACAAGTGATGATGGGTATTGGCGCTTACCTGACGGTGAAGAAGCCTATGCTAGCTCATTAAAGTTTTTCACTACAACCGACTATACTCCACAATATATTCATGACCTTGGTTTGCGTGAGGTTGACCGTATTCAGTCTGAAATTATGGCCATTCTTGCTGCTCAAAACTTTGATGTTTCACAAGGTTTTACTGCGGCAATAGATACATTAGCTGCAGATGAAAGCTTTTATTATGAAGATAGTGATGCTGGTCGTGAGCAAATACTTAAAGACTACCAAAAGATACTTGATGAAATAGATGTTGGCTTAGACTCTGCGTTTAGAATTCGTCCATCGGCTGGAATGGAAGTTGTTAGAATACCTGAATTTAAAGAGAAAACAGCGCCTGGTGCTTATTATCAGCAGCCGGCGATTGATGGCAGCCGTCCAGGTCGCTTCTTTGCAAATTTATATGATATTAAAGCAACACCTAAATACTCAATGCGTACATTAGCCTACCATGAAGGCATTCCTGGGCATCATTTTCAGATAGCGGTTGCAATGGAATTAGAAGGCTTGCCATTATTTAGAATGTTTTCACCATTTACTGCTTATGTAGAAGGTTGGGCACTGTATAGCGAATATCTAGCATGGGAGATGGGTTTTCAAGATGACCCATTTGATAATATTGGCCGTTTACAGGCTGAGCTATTCAGAGCGGTTCGTTTAGTGGTTGATACCGGCATTCATTACAAAAAATGGACTCGTGAAGAAGCTATTGACTACATGAAAATGAATACAGGTATGGCGCAATCAGATGTTGTTTCTGAAATTGAGCGATACATAGTTATGCCGGGTCAAGCTACTTCATATAAAGTTGGTATGATGAAAATATTGGCATTACGTGAGAAAGCAAAGTCAGCCTTAGGCGATAAGTTTGATTTACGTGACTTTCATGATGTTGTCTTGAAAAATGGTGCTGTACCGTTAGATATTCTTGAACGCTTTATTGATAGTTATATTGCTGAAACGTTGAGCAAGTAAAGTATTGTGAATTACATGAAGTAATTTAATCAGTAAAAAAGGCCAGTTATTGGCCTTTTTTTATATCTATTTCAATTCATTAAATTAAGGAAACCTACTTACGTTTGCTTGAGTAATTGAATGCAGACGATATTGCCTTAATGCTCGAGGCAAGTTTTTACTTGTTGTTGGTAGAGTTGGTGGATAAGATCTGCTTGATAGTTTTGATTAACTGCCTCAATTAATCTCGACTTTAGCTTAAAGAACTTTGACTCTTTTGCTAAATGCAGTCCCCATTCTTTCTTGCCTAGACTAAAAGATTGCGCTAGAAATTTTTTACTCATTTTTTCCTGATGCAAGGCATATTCAATACCGACAAGTGAGCCAATAACAGCGTCCACTCGGCCATGTTTTAACATATTAACGGCTTGTTTATAATTGTCGACATTAGCTTTATTTAGTTTTACATCTTGATCGAACTTTTCTTCAAACTGAGCGTTTCTTATCACCGCAATATTGTTGAGTGCATATAGATCATCATATATGTCTATTTTAATGTGCGGTTGGCTGATAATGACTACTTTTGAATATGACACAGGGCCTAAATAGTCAGTCGTATTTTTAATTGAGCTGTTCTTAAATATTAAAGCAAGATCTAAGTCGGCACTTTTTAATGCATGTAATATTCTTGCGTATGGATATTCAATAAACTCCAAATCAATATTGAGATTTTCAGTAATTTTTCGCAGAGCAATAATACCTGCACCAGAGCAGTTGGGGTTTTCGGTAAAAGAATTAAAGGGAGCAAAAGAGGGAACACTCACCTGAAGTTTGCTGTCTTGAGCAAATACTGAGCTATTAACAATTAATAAAGTGATAAAAGTAAATGTGAGTTTGTATTTATTGATAAATAATTTATTCAAGCTAATCGGAGAAATTTCTGTGATTTTCAAAGAGTATAGACTCAGCTATGAATAAATAAAACTAATACTTACTGTGTAATGAGCTTTGAATAGCAGTACTTGAGCTTAGTCAATTTAATGCTAAATAACACTTGCACAAGCAAATGATAATGATTATCATTTGCTTGTGATGTTTGGAACTAACTGAGGATCGGTTATGCATTGGCAGCTTTTAATGAAAAAGGGAAATGGCTGTTTTGAAGAGCAGCAATGGACAAAAGCTGAACTTTATTACAAGTCAGCATATAGCCAGTTAGAAGGGCTTTGGCTGCAAGATGTTGAATATGAGTCACTACTTATGGCATGGATATGTGCTTGTCAGAACTTAGCAACACTATTTGAAATCCAAGGTGAATATGATCGCTCAATAGGTTATTTGGTAAAAGCTTACCAAGAAGCTTTTAATACCAGCCAGAACTCAATTGCCAGTAATTCGCTGCGTAGTTTGGCTTTTAGCGCCTTAGGAACAACACTGAAGGGGATTTTGCATTTTACTGATAAATACCCAACTTGTGAGCATTGTTTACTGCAATTAAATCGATTGCAACAAACTATAGAATGTCAGGCTGATGTTGTGCATTAAGTTAAAGGGATAGATTTAAATGAAAGCGGTATTCATTGTAAGGTCGATATTCTTGACTACTTTTTTGGCTAGTTGCTTTAGTTCGTATGGTCATGACGGACACGACCATGCTCATCATTTGGCTTGGTTAGTGCATTTTATTAGCGCGCTAATTATCTTTTCTGCATTTGCCACTGCCATGCTACTTTTAAAATATCTGGTCGAGTTTAAAAATATAAAGAGGCAAAAAAATGCTATATAGAATAATTAAAAGGTTAGATGATATGTTTAGTTTTGCACAAGCATTAGCGTATTGCCGTAATGTCGATAAAGTAAATGAAGACCCCTCTGAGTAACTAGTTATATTTTTGCGTTTTAAATGGGAGCAGGACGATGCTTGGATTTACTTTCTTTAAAATTAAAGGCGAGAGCATGTCGCCAAAAATCCCAAATGAAAGCTATGTTTTATCATGTAGTTGGTTTGCTAAGTTTTTCTTAGCAGAAGGAAAAAAAATATTAATACAGCATCAACAATTAGGTTTGATTGTTAAAACAGTAGCTTTAGTTGATCACCATGGTTTTATTTGGGTAAAAGGAGAAAACACTCAAAGTATTTCTGTTGAGCAGTTAGGACCAATAAGTGGCAGCCAAGTGATAGGCCGTGTACTTAGCGTATTCACTCGTACCTAGTTAATAAAAAATAACGTAAAATAACTGATTTTTTTATAACTATAATCTTACTTCATATTTTAAATCGGTGGGGTAATGATCAGCTAAATGTCTTACAGAAAAGCAGCGTCATTTACAAATCAGACTGAATCGCAAGTAACTTTTGCTTCATAAAGTCGATAAACACACGATTTTTATTCGGTAGATACTTACTTTGCACATACTGTAAACAAACATAACCTTGGTAATTCCCTGTTAACTGCCAATCTTCCAACAATGCAATGAGTTTCCCCGTTTTAATACCTTGTTCAGCAATATAATCTGGTAAAGAACCAATACCAATCCCTTGTTCAATAGCATCTCTGCGCATTTCACTGTGGTTAACTAGGTAAGATCCTGCAACTTGCACAGTAGTTTGCTGATTGTGTTTACTAAATCGCCAACGACTATCAGCCAAATTCTCGCCTAAGCATATGCAAGGTAGGCTTTTTAAATCATCTGGGTGTGAAGGTAATTTGTGATTAGATAGAAAATCAGGGCTAGCACACACGAGACTTTTAACATGCCCAAGTTTGACATTTACCAAGGCTTCAATAGGGTTGTCATTAATATGAATCAGGAAATCTACACCATCATGGATAGGATCTAAAACTCGGTCAGATACTTTTAAATGCAGCTGAATATCTGGGTAGCACTTCAAAAATTCAACAAAGAGGGGTTTTAAGACTTTATTGGCTAGTGACTTTGGTGCAGCGACCCTCAATAACCCGCTAACCGTCGATGTTGCAGAGCGACTAGCATTAATCGCTTGATCAGCTGATTCAACCATCTGCTTACAATAATTAAACGTGATAGTCCCTGACTCTGTTAATGCCAGTTGTCGCGTCGTACGCTGCAATAGTTTGATGCCTAATGCATCTTCTAATCGACTAATTTGGCGGCTTACTGCTGAAGGTGTAACCCCCAATTTCTTTGCCGTTTTACTAAAATTTCCCTGCTCAACAACGGTGACAAAAATAGCCATATCGGACAATAAAGGGATTAATTTATTTGTGTCCATCAGGTACAAGTCCTATTACAAATGAGTGTATTGTTTTAAATAACTCATAGATTAACATAGTTGTGATGTAATAAATAAGTGCGATAAGCATACGTTGAATCGTAAGAGGTGAAAGTGGAATTATTAATAAATACTTATATCGCAGAAATTATAGCGGTAAGTACAATCGCTATTTTTATGGCGGTGTTACCAGGGGCTGATTTTGTGATGGTGACACGTACAAGTATCTACAATGGCCGTTTGGCAGGTTTATATATGAGCTTAGGCATGTGTTTATCTGTCTGTATTCATGCCAGCTATTCAATTGCAGGGCTAGCAGTAGTAATAGCAAATTCAGCATGGTTATTTTCAACCATTAAATATTTAGGAGCAGCTTATCTTATCTATATTGCGTGGCAATTATTAACAACACGCGAGTCTTTAAATAGCGACCAAAACGCTCTAATGACTGAAATGTCGCCATTTATTGCCTTACGTTTAGGTTTTACGTGCAACATATTAAACCCTAAAACATCTATATTTTTCTTAAGTATTTTTACTCAAGTGGTCTCAGTAGATACGCCGTTAATAATGCAAATAAGTTATGGATTGATAATTATGCTGGCGCATTTTATCTGGTACAGCGGTATTGCTTTACTGTTATCACACCCGAAAATACTGCCTCGTTTTAATCGACAAAAACAAAAAATTGATAAAGTAGCAGGTTTAGTATTGATGCTAATTGCCATAAAACTCTCACTAATGAATTATGTTTAAGTAAAACAAATGCTTATATGGCGATTATGATAAGAACTATACAACCACTCTCCCTATAAATCGGCATTATAAACTTTAAGTCTAAGAGCTTTTTGTTGGGGGAGTTTAGTCCAATAGATAATCCAAGGAATAGGCACTCACTAAGATTCATGGTGCGGATAATATTAAGTTAGGTGTAATAACAAAGGTTAGGTAGTACACAACATGTATTACTACCTTAACTGAAAAATAGAATAGCGGTGATTATTACTGCCTATTCTTGCCTTTTTATAGAGTACATGTCTCTTTTCTCACTGCTTTCTCTTTTTATTTTTTCCAATGCTCTGGCTTCTTCCGCATCAAATAATGTATTGATTAATCGATTGAAGTGCTCGTGCATTGCCACCCGTGATTGCGCAGCATCGCCTAATTTTAACGCGTTATAGATGGCTCTATGTTCGGCAATTGTTTTTGAGCTATCTTTGCTACAAACACTATCATAATCTTGAATTACTTCTTTAGATGATGCTCTTAAATCCCACAAACTACTTATTACGCTTTTCATTGCTTCATTGCGTGTAGAGTTTGCAATAATTTTATGGAAGGCTTTATCTGCCGCCTCGACGTCTTTCCCTTCCTCCATATCAACTAGAGTTTGATTTAATTCAAGTAGTTCAGCTTCGGTTATTGAGGTAGCCGATAATGCAGCAACTTCACCCTCCACTAAAGCTCGGGCTTGAGTGACTTCAAAAGCATTTATTTTTTGCAGTGAGTTTTTTGAATTTGGTGCGGCTAAAACGTAAATGCCAGAGCTAGTTTTTACTTCAACTTTGCCGCGAACTTCCAAGGCAATAATAGCTTCACGAATGGTTGGCCTACTAACATTGAATTTGGCGGCTAATTCTCGCTCTGGCGGTAATCGGCTACCAACGGGGAAGTTGCCAGAATTTATCGATGCTTCAATTAATTCGACGATACTCCAGAAAAGTCTTTTTGCTGCCATTTTTACCTCACCTAAACAGACTGGATAAATGCATATTTATCATGTTTTTTATCACGGGTTTTCATATAACTAGATTAATTTTATGATTGCATATCATGTGTTGATATTCAAGATTTTATCATACCAATTCTCGGTTTTTATTTGTTTTATTGGTATGACTTCTGTCAGGAAATAAGCTTTATTGTACATTGATCACATTTGAGGTATTCGGTTTTTATATCCACTTCTGTTGTGCTAGCGTTGAGTTAGCTGATACTAAACAAGAATGTTTAATCAAAAGTGTATCTTCTAAATTTTGGTATTACCAAGATTGTTGCCAACAAAGGCAACAATCAATATTTTTGTGGGTTAAGTAAGCGTGTTATGGCTTATTCGCTTGGCTTAAGGTTAACGCTGAAAAAGTGACACTAACATAGTCGCCATTGGCTTTATCAGTTGCCCAATCACCCGTACCGGCACATGCCGCATACCACATGCCTGAGGCGTTCTTTGTTGAACATTGGTTGTAAGCGCCCGCTTTAAAATAATGCCAATCACCTGCATATCCTGCAATATTGTCTTTTTCATCAATATTGCCGTATGCGTCAATATTATTTGAAAGATCAATTTTATAGTTCACTTTAGCTTTATTCGCTTGTGTAAAGGTTAAGTGCATAATGTTGTTATAAACATTAATGGTGTAACTAAATTCTTCACCTAGGGCAATGCCTGCTAATTTCGGGTCTTCAGGGTTTTCCCACGTATTACCCCACACAGGGTAGGCTATGTCAGTTCTGTTTGGATCATCTTTAGCGAGGTTTCGCTCATAAGTCCAAAATACAGAGCCTGTGTTATGCTCTGGCCACTTTTTGTAATAAATTTTAATAGGCTCATTACCGTAACCAAAGTTGTTACCTTCTGCGATGAGCGCTTTGTCTTTGCCTGCATGTATTTGCCCAACAACAACAGAGTAGGCGGGCTTTTTAGGGTGTTTGGCGTTTTTAGCAACATGATTTACTTTTAATGTTGCCTCTAGCTTACCACCAATTTGACTAAAGTAATTAGCATCTGGGTGAGCAGCAATGGCGAAGTTGTTACCGTAAGATTTGGTGCCTATCGAGGTGTCTAAACCTCTGATCATTTGCCTTAGTTCACTACGCGTATTTGATGATGTTTGGGTGGTAACGGCCTTGTTAGGAGAGGTAAAAACTAAGCCACCATTTTTATCGACATAGAAAAAGTCACTATGCTGATAGTTTTGCAACGCTTTGGTGTCAATATCGTCAGCTTTGCCATTGTTGTCTTGATCTAGCGGTACGGTAATTTTCCACTGAGTTAAATCAAACTTCCCTGCAGGTGCATCAGAGGTGCTAGCACAGCCAGCCATTATTAAAATAAGTGAAGTTGTCGATAAAGCTTTAAACATAAAAGCATTCCTGTTGTTTGTTTTAATGCCAATAAGACATGTGATTAATATTGATAACAAATAAGGCGGTGAAGCATGTAACTATATTTACAGCTTAAGAAAAAATAGCGCTAACATTAGCGCTATTTTGTTCAGTTTTTAACGTGTTTAGCTATTTTGCTTTCTTTGCAACTACAGTTTCTGCCGTGCTTGAATTGTATGGTGAGTCAGCATTGTCGGTATCTAACGATACACCTTCTGCGTAACCTTCAAAATCATCTTCAAATGCCACGGTAGTACCGTCAATATCTGAGTATAATTTGAAATCATCTATGTGGTATGCAGGGGCGCCAATTACCGAGCCGTTATCACCTAATTTAAATATAACGGTTTGCACGCCAGACATTACATCACTTAGCGCGCCCGACACTGAAGCAAATGGGTCAGTTGTTACGCTTGTACCGTCAATTGTTAAGGTAAGTAGCGGCGCAACGGTTGTTGAAGCACTGCTTGCATCCCAGGTCATTTCAACGTTTGTCCACTTGTCTGCAGTAAACGGAATAGTAATATCTACGCCGGTATTATCGCGAATAACGTAGCCTGTACTTTGAATGCGTAAATCAATCAGTGCATCACTTGTACTGGTAGATGAACCGTATAAGCCGATGTAAGCATCTTTGGCAATGGTATCTTCCTTTAAGAAAGAAACCATTAACTTGCCTGCCGGTATAATATCGCTTGAAGACAATTTGTAACGTAACTCGCCTGCATCGTCTGTCATGTTATCAGTGATTTTAGCTGTTTGGTTATCAGGGTTACCTTGCTCCGGAGCACTGCCATCAATGATTGCAACAACGGTTTCTGCTGTACTTGAATTATACGGCGAATCAGGGTTGTCGGTATCTAACGAAACACCTTCGGCGTAACTTTCAAAATCATCTTCAAATGCCACCATTGTGCCGTCGATATCTGAGTAAAGTTTGAAGTTATCTATGTTGTAGGCGGGATCTCCAACCACTGAACCATTATCACCTAACTTGAATATTACCGTTTGAACACCTGACATAACATCACTTAATGCACCAGAGACTGACGCAAATGGGTCGGTAGTAACACTTGTGCCATCAATAGTTAGTGTTAGCAGCGGAGCAACGGTTGCAGAAGCGCTAGTCGCATCCCAGGTCATCTCTACTTCTGTCCACTTATCTGCAGTGAACGGAATCGTGATATCAACACCGGTGTTATCGCGGATAACATAACCTGTGCTTTGAATGCGTAAATCAATAAGGGCATCACTGGTGCTTGTAGATGAACCGTACAAACCAATGTAAGCATCTTTGGCAATACCGTCTTCTTTTAAGAATGAAACGGTTAACTTACCTGCTGGAATAATGTCACTAGACGATAATTTATAGCGTAATTCACCCGCATCGTCTGTCATGTTATCAGTAATTTTTGCCACTTTCGTTGGCGCTACATTTGCCGCACCGGTAATGGTAACAACAAGCTCAGCCATAGTGCCATCAACAGAACTAACGGCAATAGTATCAACAACGGTGTCGTTTTCATTGGTTAACGAAGCAACGGTTGCATTGGATGTATCAAGCATATAAGTCCAATCACCATTGGCCATTATTGAAAATGTACCAAATGTTGTTGCAACAGCCGTTTGAACTTCAGCCGCGCTTTCATCAACGTCATCATCGCTTACGGTAATAGTGCCTGTTACATCGTCTGTAACTGTGTTAGCTACTGTTGCCGTTAAATCTCCTGAGAATGTTGCCGGTGTATTTTCTGAAGCGGGAGCAACTGCTACCGTGGCTTCTGATGTCAGCATTTCACTGTAGTCATCATCGTCAGTATATGAGGCGGTTACCGTAATTGTTTTACCAATTTCATTGTCGGTAAGCGCAAGTGTTGATGCCGTTGCATCAGTAATGGCCATTCCATCAGCTAGCCAAGCATAAGTAACGTTTTCAGGAACGTAACCATTGTCATCAACAATCATGGCTGTTAGTAATTTCCCTGACTCTGCTGTACCTGTAATTTCAACCATACCCGCAAAGTTGATTAACACATCATTAGTTGGGTTAGAGGTGATTTTTTCAATGTAGTCGTCGTTATCAGTATATGAAACCGTAACTGAAACGTTTGTGCCAGCTTGTGCTTGTGTTAATAGCAACGAGCTAGAGGTTGCGCCTGCAATAGCTGCCCCATCAGCTAACCAGCTATAAGAAATTGCTGATGCCTCTACACCGTTGCCATCGGAAACCGACGTTGTTAACGTTTCGCCAACTTTAGCTTCGCCAGAAACCGTCAGCTGACCAAATGAGTTACCCGTTTTATCTGGTAACGTGTCCGTTTTATCACAACCAGCAATTGCCAAAGCAACCGCTGATATAGCAATCGTTTTATTCATTAGTTTTTTCATTATTATAATTCCACTTTTTTGGTAAACAGTTTTGCTGTGAATTGGTTTGGTATTAATATTAATTTGTAAAGCCATTTTGTCAACCAATATATTTGTAAAATTAATGTAATGCTCAAGCTAGGTTATTTTTATTCATATTGTTGCTTAAGTGAACAATATTAAATGGCCCTGTTTAAGGGCTTGTTAACTGAATTGAGTCCATACTTTGTCGTGCTAGCTCAAGCCACTTGCTTTTGTATTTTTTTTCAGTGGTAATAAAGGAAATGAAAGTCAGCTTGCCATTAACCGGTAGCGCGTAGGTCAGGTTATATTGGTATTTACCAACGGCGCTTGTTTCATATTCGAAAACGGCAATTTTAGTGTCGAGACGATTGTAAACTTTATCTTTTTTCCACTGAGCGCTGCTATTAGCTTTGCGCAACATAGAAGATAAAGCGTTATGAACTCTCTTCATACTTTTCTTGTCGGCAGGGGTTGTGTATTGAGTAAACGTAAAACTGACGTTTTTGTCTTTGTTATTAAATGCAAATGCTGGCGGTGTACTTTGTTGGCTATAGCGTTTGCGCATTGCTGATTTTGTTAATGGCTTTAACTGTGTGGGTAATTCAATCACTAATTTGTCATCAAAAAAGTGATGGGTGTTCATTTCTGTGGCATTTGCAGTAAAGCCAATTAAAAAAAGTAGCGCGAGGAAATGTTTCATTATAAGTCTCTTGTTTTATTAATATTAATGTTCATAACCGGTATGGCTATTGTGAATTTGGTAGAATGTGGCTTGCACATAATCATGTTGATCACCTGAGTTATTTTGGTTGTACACGCCAGCTTTAAAGTACATATATTGATCGCCTTCATCGTATCCACTGTTCGTCATGTCAATGGTTTCGATGAATTCGCTACCATCTAATTTAGTGACGGTGATTGTAAGGTTGTGGCCTTCAACACTAATGGTATAGGTGAATTTTTCATTTAACGGGATGCCATTTGTTGGGTTGCTTGCACTATTTGAACGGCTTCCGATAATTTCATAATAAACATCGTCACCGCCAAGCACTTCGTGGGCAAGATAGATAGCGCCATTTTCATTGCCAGGCAGTTTACGGTAATAAAGCCTTGCGGGTTCATCGTCATTAGCATGTATTTGACCGATAATAACTCGGCCTATTTGATAGCTTTCACCAGTGCTAGTAACGTGATTTACAGCTAATTCCGCGGTCAGTTCGCCATCTATGCCACCAGCATTGTCAAGGTCTGTTTGTGGCGCAGTAGAAAATACCCAATTGTTTTTATTCACGCCCTGTGTTTGATAACTAGTATTCCCGCGGCGTAGCATTTCTCTTAGCTCAGAGCGAACATACTTAGTATTAGTTGATGTTTTATATCCAGAAACTGAGGTGCTAAACCTTAAGCCACTGTCTTGTGATAAAGCAAAAAAACGGGCGTCAAAATAACCATCGGCTAAGTCGTCTTCTTTAATACTGTCAGATTTACCATTGTTGTCTTCGTCGGTAGGGACACTTAAATACCAGTCGATTAATTCAATGTTATGAGTTATGTCTTGTTCGCAGCCAAATGCTTCTAATTCTAAAATGTTGCTTGGCTCTGACACTTCATTGCCACTAAGCTCTAATTTAATGTAACGCGCAGTTAAAGCTTCTGGCACTGTAAGGTCAATTAAGTCGGGGATTAGGCTGTTCTCACTGCTCTGGCCTGGTGTATCTAATAATTGCCAATTTTCTCCGTCCTTTGAAGAATATACGCTAAATAAATGAACATAGTCCAAGTTACGCCAAGTAATGACTAGCGCCTTTATTAGTGCAGGGTTGGTAAGCTCTAAAATGACATTGGTGGTTAAGTTTGGTGCTTGCCAATTTGAGGCATTTAACTTATTACCGTCAAATAACATCGGTATGCTGATGTTGTCATTTTCGGTAACGATCGATGAAATAGCTAAAGGGTAGTTAACACTGCAGGAAATATCTTCAACAACTATGGGGGCTATTACTTGGGAGTCGTCTTGATCTGGTATTGTTGGTGCTGTGCTTGACGAGCTTCCGCCGCAACTAGCTAAACTAAGCATCGCTGCACATGATAATAAAATTTTTTTAATTTGCATGTTTTTCCCAATAGTTGATTGGTAAAGAGTATGAAACTATTGCTTTTTTACGCCACTTTAGCTGCATTATAGGCCGTATTTTTACCACTGAAAATGGCTATTTATTACACAGTAGCTAGCTCTTTATCTTAGGTGTTATACAGGTTTTTACACCACGGCGCACCTGTTGGTCAACCAAAATGTGCTATTGGTTATCATTGTTATTGTCTGCTAAAAACACATTTTACTTATTCGTTTAATTACGGCGAATACTGCGAGTGTCCCTTTATCTATAGCCTCGGCGTAAGGTAAATACAACGCCAAATTAGGTAATTATTGTTATTGAAATGGTATTTATTTGGTTAGTTTTTTTGTTCGGTATTGGTAATGTGTATTTCAAATAATTACTTTTATTGTTTTACCAAAGTGGTTGACAATTGTTTTTTATATTGCTTGAATAAGGTACGTTGAATATAAAAAAACTATAATTAATCGGAAATATCAATGGCTACTACCAATAAACTAAATCAAATTAGCTGCGTTTTGCGCAAGCAAGCCAGCTATCCTAGAAAATTCTTGTGTGCATCAACAATTCTTTCTTTACTGGCATTTTCTGCATCAGCAGAAGAGGAAAGTGAAAAGAAAACAAAAGCGGTTGATGCAGACATCGAAGTTATCGAAGTCAGTGGTAGTATGCGTCGTACAATGACGCGTTCATTGAATGAAAAAAAGAACAACATGGCGATTGTGGATGCTGTAGCGGCAGCTGACTTTGGCGACTTGCCAGGGTTATCATTGTCTGATGTTATTGAAAATATTTCCGGTGCTTCTGGTCATCGACTTAAAGGTAGTCAGAACGAAATATCTATTCGTGGTTTAGGTTCGTATTGGGGCTATTCAACATTTAATGGCCGTACCATTACCAATGCAGGGCCAGGACGAGCAGTAAATTTCAAAAAATTTCCGTCAGAATTGGTTGATAAAGTTGTTATTTATAAGTCACAACAAGCTGATTTAGTTGAAGGCGGTACGTCAGGCACAATTGACGTTAATTCGCTACGAGCAGTTGACTACGGTAAAGCGCAAACAACGGTTGAAGCAACAGGTATTTACAATTCATATTATGATGACGTTGATGGCGATGTTTCGCCTTGGGGTAATAAGTTTGTTGTTTCAACCGTGCAGCAATGGGAAACCGAAGACTTCGGTGATATGGGTTTTACTTTTGGTATTACGCATTCTGATTCTGCAAACCCGGAAGAAAATTACGGTGGAAGCTCTCAAATGGCTGTTTGTGCTTTACGAGCGGCAGACGGCTCAAACTTAATTGGTGGTAGTAATTGCGCTACGGGGCAGCAGGGCGTTAGTGGGGGCCGAGTAGGCCGTGGACCCGAACTAGGTATAGACACTGACTTAGCTGACTTTGATCAAAGCAGCATTTTTTACGTCCCTAATGATGCATATTGGCGAACCGGTGAAGATGAAGATATTCGTACCGGTGCTGTGTTTACCTTCCAATGGGTACCGAGAGATGATTTAGAAGTTAACTTCGATTATCAATATTCAGATTTAGAATACACCGAAAAGCGTATGGAACTAGCACTTGACTCACGCCGTGATGATTTAGCTGACCACATAATTTCTGATGATCACACGTTACTTTACGCAACGGGTGAAGCACGCCCTACGTTACAAGGTGAGCACAGAAGTCAACTTGATGAGTATCGTGGTGGTGGTATTGAAATTGAATATGATGTAAATGATGACTTATCACTTGATCTTGATTTGTCTTATTCAGAATCATATCGCTATCGTTTACGTCATCGTACTAAATTTCGCTCAACGGAACGTTACAATTATGCACTCGACTTTCGCGGACGTAATGTACCAACTTTAACGTGGTTGGATGATAATCGCTTAGGCCCAGGCGATGAAGGTTTTTCTTCTTGGCAAGCATTTGACGCCAGTGATATGCAAAATTTTGTTAATGACGATCATGCCTATGTAGAATATCGCCGTACGCATGAAGAACGTAACGATGATATTTTGGCTATTAACTTTAATGGCGAATATCAATTAGATAACGATTACTTTTCAAGCATTAAAGCGGGCGTTCGTTATTCAAAAGAGCATTTGCTTGATTACGTTACCAATGACGTGTCGTTAGTGATTGCCGATGGTTCACAACGCAACGGCTCTAGCGATAACGAAGATAATAATTGGGATGAACTCAACCCCGATGCGAACTCTGATTTAATTAATGGCATTATCGATAACTGTCAAAACGGCCATTCAAATAATATTCAATTTACCGAAGAACCAGGCAGTGGTGGTGACGCGACACGTTATGCTACCTATGATCATAAATGCTTTATTGGACAAGTTTTAGGCCAACTACCAGGAGCTACTAGTACTGACTTCTATGATATTGGTGAACGTGAAGATGGTCGAGATGGTGGTGACAGAGATGTAACCGAAACTATCACGGCGGCTTATGTTATGGCCAATATAGATGCAGAAATTGCAGGCATTCCTGTTTACGGTAATGTAGGTGTACGTGTAGTAAAAACTGAAACTGAGTCTAAAGGCTGGGGTGATAAAGTTTACATTACTACCGACGAAGAAACAGGAACGTATAGCGCGGAAATTAACCCAACAGGTGAAATTGAGCGTGTTTATTTAGAGTCAGATTATACGGAAGTATTACCTAGCTTAAACTTAACTTTTCATGTTACTGACGAATTTTACGTACGAACCGCAGCGTATCGTTCAATGTCGCGCTTTCAATTAAATGCCATGTCAGCAGGTGTAAGTTACGAAACTTGTGAAAATGAAGATGACACTATTTGTGACCCTGCAACCAATACCGACTTCTCGGAAGTTATTCGTGGCGGTGAAGCAAACGGTAACCATTTAGCGCCTTACACCGCAGATAACTATGATTTATCTTTTGAATATTACCCATCAGAAGACGCAGCGGTTACCTTAGCGCTTTATCATAAGTCGTTCACAGGTGGCTATGAAACGCTTACTGAACAACGTGATATTACGGTGAACTTAGATGGCGTAGACACCACTTATGCCGATGTTAGCCACTTGGTTAAGCAAACGTCTAATGATAATTCAATTATCAAAGGTGTTGAGATCACCGCACAAAAGCACTTTGTTGAATTACCTGAGCCGTTCAATGGTTTAGGCGCGAAAATGGCGTGGAACTACGCAGAATCTAATTTTGTTACGGACGAGCCTGCGAGCCCCGGCATAGTTTCAGATGCTAATTTATTTGGCTTTTCAAAAAATGTAGCCTCAGCGTCAGTTTACTGGGAAGGCGATAAAAGCTCTGTACGCCTACTATGGAAATATCGTTCGAAATATCTACAACCGAACAGCTTACCGTTCCCAGATCGCTCACATCGTTATGTTCAAGATGCGCTTTATCTAAATATGTCTGCTAAGTACAAGGTTAATTCAAATGTCAGTGTTTTTGTTAAAGGCTTAAATCTGACCAATGAACCGCAAGTTTATACCCGTGGTAACGACACCACTATTGCAGATTATTCACGTTCAGGCACGAAATGGGAGTTTGGTATTAAAGCGAAATTCTAACAACCACTAAGTTTTGTCGGTGGCACAAGCTGCTGACAATAAAAGCAAACCATGAAGTCTTTTTGAAACTAAAGTTTAAATAGATTTCAACCATTTAACAGTGATATGTATAACAGTGATGCGAGTAAATAACTCATTGTTATGCAATATCGAATAAGCATTAGCTAATATTTTTAGGAGTAATTTATGTCAAAACCAACTATTGGTTTTATCGGACTTGGCCTTATGGGCGGTAACATGGTTGAAAACTTGCAAAAGAGAGGTTACCAAGTAACGGTAATGGATCTTAACAAAGATGCGGTTTCAGTATGTGTAGCACGTGGCGCAGAAACCACCACTTCAGCAAAAGAGTTAGCAGCAAACAATGATATTGTCATGCTATGTTTAACTACATCGAACGTGGTTGAAAGTTTAGTTTATGCAGAAGATGGAATTTTAGCAGGTATTAAAGAAGGTTCAGTATTAGTTGATTTTGGTACATCTATTCCAGCTTCAACGAAAAAAATAGGTGCTGACTTAGCAGCCAAAGGTGCCGGCATGATCGACGCACCATTAGGTCGAACTCCTGCTCACGCAAAAGACGGTTTACTTAACATTATGGCTGCTGGCGATATTGATACCTTTAATAAAGTTAAAGCGGTATTAGAAGACCAAGGCGAAAATGTATTTCATTTAGGTGCATTAGGTGCCGGCCATACAACTAAGCTTGTAAATAACTTCATGGGAATGACAACCGTTTGTGCAATGTCGCAAGCCTTTGCTGTAGCTGACCGTGCCGGCGTTGATCGCCAGCAATTATTTGACATTATGTCGACAGGTCCATCTAACTCGCCATTTATGCAATTTTGTAAAAATTATGCCGTTGACGGTGTGAGTGATCTTGGTTTCTCAATCGCAAATGCAAATAAAGATCTAGGTTACTTTATACAGATGGTGGAAGACTTAGGCACGCAATCGAAAATTGCCGAAGGTTCATCAGCTAACTTACAAGCGGCATTCGATGCTGGCATGGGTAGTGGCAATGTTCCTGAAATATTTGATTATTTCTTGAATCTTGAAAAATAATTTACCCAAGCAAGTACACAAGTTAATTTTTATAGCTGCTCGCTGATTTAAAGGTTAATTACTGCGCTTGAAGTGCATGCAATTAGGGCTTTCTCTTACATGGAGTTGTGAAGGCCTTAATTTTTATATAAGAATAATGAGAATAAAATGGTTTACGGTATGCAAATAAAACAATTAGTCGTTATGTTTTTTACCTTGGTAATTGCCACGGATCTTTACGCTAAAGAGTATTTAGTTGATACGCCTAAAGCATTTAAAAAAATAGTTAAACAGCTTAATGCCGGCGATACGATTAAATTAGCTAATGGTACTTGGCAAAATTTTGAAATTTTGTTTACCGGGCAAGGCAAAAAAGAACAACCGATCACACTAACAGCAGAAACCAAAGGGCAGGTGATTTTATCTGGCCAGTCTAACTTGCGTTTGGCAGGTAAGCACTTAGTTGTTTCAGGTTTAGTGTTTAAAAATGGCTATACGCCAAGTAGCGAAGTTATTTCTTTTCGTCGCAACAAAAATGAATTTGCATACCATTCGCGGGTTACTGAAACCGTGATTGAAGACTACTCAAACCCTGATAAGCGAGAAGGTGACTATTGGGTAGGTTTATATGGTCAATATAATCGCTTTGACCACAACTATTTAGCAGGAAAACGCAATAAAGGTGTTACCTTAGCCGTACGTTTAAATAGTCAAAACAGCCAACAGAATCATCACCGTATTGACCATAACTACTTTGGCCCACGCCCAATTTTTGGCTCTAATGGCGGTGAAACTTTACGTATTGGTACAAGTCATCACTCGTTAAGTGACTCATTCACCGTCATTGAAAATAATTACTTTGACCAATGTAATGGTGAGGTTGAAATTGTTTCGGTTAAATCAGGTAAAAACCAATTACGTGGTAACGTTTTCTTCGAATCCCGGGGTACATTAACGCTGCGCCACGGTAATGGCAATGTTATTGAAGACAACATCTTCTTTGGTAATGGCGTTGACCATACCGGCGGCATTCGAGTTATTAATAAAAACCAAATTGTTCGTAATAATTATTTAGAAGGTTTAACAGGCTACCGATTTGGTAGTGGTTTAACTGTTATGAATGGTGTGCCAAACTCGCCAATTAATCGTTACCATCAAGTCGACAATGCGCTTATTGCCGGTAACACCTTGATTAATGTTGATCATATTCAACTAGCTGCAGGCAGCGATGCTGAGCGTTCAGCTGTTCCAATTAATTCAGCGGTAAAAAACAACCTTATTTTCAATGAAAACCAGCAGCAGCCTTTTACCCTATTTGATGACATAACAGGCGTTAAGTTTTCAAATAATATTGCTAATACCAAACCACTAGTGGTGTTGAGCCAAGGCATTAAGCAGCAGAAAATCACCCTAAAGCGAGCTGATAATGGTTTGTTGTACCCAACCAACACTACCTTAGGAGTGAGTGATTCATTATCGCCAATTAAAAAAGAACAAACAGGCCCTAGTTGGTACCCTAAGCCAGTTGCCCAAACACCCTTTGCTAGTGGTAAAACAATACAAGTTAAAGCACAAGAAGATGCCTTATTTGATGCAGTAAAAGCAGCAGAAAGCGGTGATGTTTTGATGTTGGAAAATGGCCAATACGATGCACGAAAAGTCATCATTATTGATAAAACAATTACAATTTCATCAAAAAACAGTCAGCAAGCCAGTTTAAGTTTTGAACGAGGTACATTTTTTGAAATAGTTGACGGTGGCAGTTTAACGCTTAATGGTTTACGTATTAGCGGTAAAAACAGTCCTGACTATTCAGGCAATACTTTGGTAAGAACTAAAAAATGGGGCATGAGTGCTAACTACCGCCTTGTTATTGAAAATTCGATTATTGAAAACTTAAATATTAATCACTCTTTCCATGTTTTTGAATCAGGTAAAGGCGCATTTGCAAATGAAATTACCCTTAAAAACAATGTATTCTCAAACATTACTGGCGACATTTTACGCCTTGATAAAGAAATTGAAGACTTAGGTATTTATAACGCTGAATATGTCACATTGACCAATAATGAATTTTCACAAGTTGATGGTGCTTTGATTAAATTATATCGCGGAGGATCAGATGAAAGTACTTTTGGTCCGCACCTTTTAATGACTCACAACAAGGTTCACGATTTAGGCTTAGGCAAACGCAACAAGTCGGCAGCTAGTGTGTTATTGCATGGTGTGCAAGTAACTAATATTAATAACAATACCGTGCAAAAAAGTGCGCCAATGATAGTTGAACATACCGTTGGCGAACCAAAAACATCGATTACTGATAATGCACTTAATAAAGCGCCATCGGTTGTTGAGTTGCGTGTTAAAGGTGAACACACCGCAACACTTGAAAATAATGTTATCAACAATAATGCAGCAATTAGGTAGTTTATTCATGTTATTAACCAGTAAAGTCTTTTTTAAAAAACTTATTACTATTCATAGTGTGCTTGTGCTGCTATTCATGCATTTTTCAGTGCAGGCACAGGATCGACAAAGCCCTAATTTAGTGGTTAGCCACCAAGACATAGCTAAAATGCAAGCTGCCGCACAGGGCACTGGCAGCTATGCCAAGGCCTATCAGCAATTAAAAAGCCTTATTGATAAGCAAATGCTACTTGAAATAGATGTACCTGTACCTGCCGATGGTGGTGGTGGCTACACTCACGAACGTCATAAAAAAAATTACCAGCTGATGTACAACACTGGTCTTATCTATCAGCTAAGCCAAGACAAAAAGTACGCAAATTTTGTACGTAACATGTTACTTGAATACGCAAAGCTATACCCAACTATTGGCTTACACCCAAAGCGTAAAACAAAGTCACAAAACCCAGGTAAATTCTTTTGGCAAAGCCTTAATGAAGCGGTTTGGCTAGTACACACTATTCAGGCATATGACTTAGTTTTTGATGCCTTAACTGATGCACAGAAACATGAAATTGAAGAAAACTTACTAAGGCCTGTTGCCTTATTCTTATCGGAAGGGCAACCAACCACGTTTAATAAAGTGCATAACCATGGTACGTGGGCGACTGCAGGCGTTGGCATGGCAGGGTACGTATTAAATGAACCTGAGTGGGTTGAAAAAGCACTTTATGATTTAAACAAGTCAGGTAAGGGGGGCTTTTTACGCCAGTTAGATGAATTATTTTCGCCTCAAGGTTATTACAACGAAGGGCCTTACTACCAACGCTATGCATTAATGCCATTTGTTACCTTTGCAAAAGCGATTGAAACCAACGAACCAGAACGAAAAATTTTCCAATATCGCGACAATATTATTGTTAAGGCAATTAAAACAACCGTTGAGTTGAGTTATAACGGATTGTTTTTTGGCATTAATGATGCGATTAAATCAAAGGGAATCGACACTATTGAACTAGTGCACGGAATTACCGTGGCCTATGGCTTAACACAAGATTCTGGCTTGTTAGATATTGCCAACAAACAGCAAACCATTATTTTAACGGGTGACGGTCTTAAAGTTGCACAGGCGTTAGATGCTGGCTTAGCGACGCCATACCAGTACCAGTCGGTTGCTTTTGGTGACGGCGCAACAGGTAAAGACGGTGCACTTGTTGTGATGCGACAAGAAGCTCAAGGTGAGCAAGCGTTAGTGTTTAAACCTGCGGCTCAAGGGTTAGGCCATGGACATTTTGACAAGTTAGCATGGCAGTTTTTTGATAATGGTGAAGAAGTTGTTTCAGACTATGGTGCTGCTCGCTTCTTAAACGTGGAAGCTAAATATGGTGGGCGTTACTTACCAGAAAATAAATCTTACGCAAAGCAAACGATTGCCCATAACACTGTGGTTGTTGACGAGAAAAGCCACTTCAATGCCAATACTAAAGTCGGTAATAAGCATCACCCTGAATTGTTATTTTTCGACACTAACGCGCAAGGCTCGGTGTCATCAGCCAAAATATCAACAGCTTATAGTAATGTGGAATTATTAAGAACCATGGCATTGGTGACCTTACCAAATACGGACAAGCCTTTGGTATTTGATATATTCTCAGTAGCAAGTGAAAACTCACATCAATATGATTTACCTTTGCACTATCAAGGGCAGTTAATTGAAAGTAATTTTGAACGTGGCGCTTTTACCAAACAGTTGTCAGCGTTAGGTAGGTCGAATGGCTACCAGCACCTTTGGTTAATGGCAAAGTCGACACCTGAGCAAGGTTTAGCGCAAGTGACTTGGTTAAATGATAATGGCCGTTTTTACAGTCAAACATCGATTGTTGATGGTCAAACACAAGTATTATTTACCCGTATTGGTGCTAACGATCCTAATTTCAATTTACGTAACGAATCCGCTTTTATTTATCGAAAACAAGGTGTGAAAAAGCATACATTCGTTAGCGTTTTAGAGCCACACGGTGAATACAACCCGTCGAAAGAGTATACGCTTTCGGCACAGTCAGCGGTAACACAACTCAATTATAAGCGTGATGAGGCAATAGAAATTGTCGAGTTAGGCGTAAACAATGGTAGTCGCTACTTATTCGCTATCAATACTAAAAATAAAGGTAAAGCTTCATTTACCTATAATAATAACGATTATCAATTTGATGGTCGATTTACCTTAATTCAAATTAATAATTAGCAGTAAGGCGAGGAATAATTATGAGTCAAAGTGCCCACTTTTCATTTGCTCACGAAACAGAAATAGAAGATATCGGTGGTGGTTTAAAACGCCAAATGTTGGGATACAACCATGAACTTATGGCGGTAAAAATTTGGTTTGAAAAAGGCGCTATAGGCTATAACCATGCACATAGACATTCTCAAGTAACCTATGTGGTTGAAGGGGAGTTCCATTTCAATATAGCGGGTGTAACTAAGGTTTTAAAACCAGGAGATAGTTGCTTTATTCCACCACATGCTGATCACGGTGCTACTTGCCCAACTGGCGGTATATTAATTGATACTTTCAGCCCTGCACGCGAAGACTTTTTAGAGGATGAATCATGAAATTACAAGGATTACGTTGGTGGGTTATTGCCTTAATCGCGCTTGCTACGGTGATCAACTACATCGATCGCTCTGCACTTAGTGTACTTTGGCCTGACATTGTCGAAGAATTATTCCCTGATGAAACTGCGTTAGAGCGTAAGCAAATATATGCCAATATTTCGATTGTATTCATTCTTTCATACGCTTTTGGTCAGGCAATATTCGGTAAAATATTTGACTGGATAGGCACTCGCTTAGGTTTTGTATTATCAATTGGTGTTTGGTCACTCGCAACAGCTGCCCATGCCTTTGCCCAAGGCGCACTTAGTTTTAGTATTTTTCGGGCTATTTTAGGTGTTTCAGAAGCCGGTAACTGGCCAGGTGCAGCTAAAAGTAATGCCGATTGGTTTCCAACGAAAGAGCGCGCTTTAGCTCAAGGTATCTTTAATTCTGGCGCTGCGATTGGCGGTATTATCGCTATTCCATTGATTGCTTATTTAACGGTGTTTTTCAGCTGGAAAATGGTTTTTATTGTCATTGGTTTAGTTGGGCTGTTGTGGTTAATTCCTTGGATTATATTAGTTAAAGCGCCACCTAAATCACACCCGTGGATCACAGATGAAGAACGTGAATATATTTTAACGGGCCAAAAAAATGTTGAGAATGGCGTAATTTGCGATGAAGACGAATATAACCCATCAACTAAAGAGTTACTTTCTCGAAAGCAAAGCTGGGGCGTCATTATTGCATCTGCCGCTATTGATCCAATTTGGTGGTTATTTGTTTTCTGGATCCCAATTTACTTAAATGAAGTGTATGCCATGGATGTTAAGTCGATTGGAATTTACGGTTGGGTACCTTATGTTGGTGCTATGTTTGGTGCTTGGTTTGGCGGCCTTCTTGCACAAAATCGCATTAAAGCGGGTTGGAACACCGATAAAACACGTAAATTAACAATTACCTTAGGTTGTCTCATCATGTTGCCAGCATTATTGGCAATGGCAAGCCCTGGTGGTCCAACAACCGCGGTAATGATTATGGCAGTTATCCTTTTTGGTTTTCAAACTGCGATAGGTAATGTGCAAACACTACCAAGTGATTTATTCGGTAAAAAAGCAGTGGGTCGATTAGCTGGGTTTTCTGGTATGGCAGCGAAACTTGGCGCATTAGGTTTAACCGCTTTAGTACCTATTCTTACGGCTGACGGTAATTACACGCCAGCGTTTGTTATTGGTGCCTCGTTAGCGGTTATTGCAATGTTGGCTATATGGGTACTTATCCCTAAAGTTGAACCGTTAAAAAGCGTTAAGTAATTCGATAATGTTATCGATAAAATTTCCATAATGTACATAAGGTTTTGTAAATGAAAAACATTTTTTTATTCGGCGAATGTATGGTTGAGTTAATGACAACGGCAAGAAGCCCGTTGGCTAACACCATGAAACAGTCATTTGCTGGTGATGTTTTCAACACAGCGGTTTACCTAAAGCGCACTTTTTCTCAGGCGAAAGTGCATTTAGTTACCGCCGTTGGTAAGGATGAGTTTAGTCTTGATATGATCCAATATTTTGAGAATGAAAGTATTGGAACTGATTTTGTTTTTCAGTCTGATGACAAAATACCCGGCTTATATTCTATTCAGCTAGATGATGCCGGTGAGCGAAGTTTCACGTATTGGCGGGAAAATTCAGCTGCTAGAAGTGTAATGAGTTTTATAAATGACGACATTAGCCAACAGTTTAACCCTGGTGATGTTTTCTTTTTCAGCGGAATTTCTGTTGGCGTTGTAAAGCCAGATGACCGTGATAATTTTTGGCGCTTTGTAAATCAGCTAAAAGCCGCAGGAATAACAATCGTTTTTGATCTCAACTACCGTCCAAAGCTTTGGGCGAGCGAAGATGAAGCTCGAGAGCAATTTCGTTTAGCTTTTCAAGCTGCTGATATTTTACTGCCCGGCGTCGATGACTTTGCCGCAATATTCGCACTTGATCAGGTTGAGGAAATTATTGCGTTTTTTGCTCAGTATGACTACCAGGAGTTAGTGATCAAAAACGGTGACAAAAATGTTTACTGTATTTCTGCTGTTGAGCAAGAAATTGTTGATGTTACGCCAGTCGCAAAGGTGGTTGATACCACATCGGCAGGCGATTCGTTCAATGGCGGCTATCTCAGTGCACGGCTGGCTGGTAAATCTATTGCAGATTCTGTTGAATTTGCCAATCAAGTTGCAGGATTTGTTATTCAACACCCTGGTGCGATTGTCGATCAGGCTGCATTTTCAGCGCGTTTTAATTAATTTATTTTCAAAAGGTTAACTTCATGACTTCCTTTTCCTCATTAATGGGAAACCAAATTCTTCTGCCTATAATTCAAGCCGATTCTCCAACACAAGGTGTGGCAATTGCTAAAGCAATGCGTGAAGCCGGTTTAACGCTAGTAGAAGTCGTACTTCGGACTGAATCATCTTTAGCAACGTTAAGTGCAATTAAAACAGAGTTTCCAGATTTAATTGTTGGTGCCGGCACCGTGACCAACGCCGATATTTTAAAGCAAGCACTTGCAGCAGGTGCTGACTTTATTATTACTCCTGCAGTTTCTGAAAAGTTACTTGAGCACTTGTCTACGTGCGGAGTACCGGTATTACCTGGTGTGTCAAATACTGGTGAAATATTACTAGCACGTGAATTTGGCTATCAAGAACTTAAGCTATTTCCTGCAGCTTTATCGGGTGGCGCAAAATTTCTCGCGGCAATTAGCTCAATATTTCAAGATATTAAATTTTGCCCAACGGGTGGCGTTACTGCGGAAAATAAAGCGGACTACTTGTCGTTGAGTAATGTATTTGCAGTTGGTGGTACTTGGGTGGTGAAAAAAGAATGGTTAGCCGATGATAATTGGCAAGCTATTACCGATGCGTGTATTGCAGGCAATAAGTAGGGTATTGGTATGGAACTTATTTCAGGCGTTTTAACTGGCTTACAAGTACAACAAGCATTTGCACAAGCAAAAGACGCGCAATACGCTTTGCCAGCCGTCAATGTGATCAGCACGTCTTCAATTAATGCCTGTTTAGAGGCCGCTGCTAAAGCCAATTCACCGGTTATTATTCAGTTATCTCATGGTGGAGCAAGCTTTTTTGTTGGTAAAGGTATTAGCCTTGATGAGCATCAAGCATCAATTCAAGGCGCAATTGCAGCGGCGATGTATGTGCATCAAATGGCAGAATTTTACGGTGTTTCCGTTATGTTGCATACAGACCATGCTGCTCGCAACTTACTTCCTTGGGTTGATGGTTTACTAGCAGCCTCCGAGGCGTATTTTGAGAAAATAGGTAAACCTTTATTTAGCTCACACATGATTGATTTATCAGCAGAGCCGCTAGCGGACAATATTGCAATTTGTGCTGAGTATTTAGCACGAATGAAACCATTAGGAATGACACTAGAAATTGAGCTAGGTTGTACTGGCGGTGAAGAAGATGGTGTTGATAATAGTGACTTAGACAATTCCGCACTTTATACCCAGCCGGAAGATGTTGCTTTTGCTTACCAGCAGTTGAGTGCAATTAGCCATCAATTTACTATCGCCGCATCGTTTGGCAATGTGCATGGTGTTTATAAGCCCGGAAACGTAGTGTTAACGCCGATGATTTTAAAACATTCACAAGCGTATGTGTCGAAACAATTTACCTTGGAACATCAGCCACTAGATTTCGTGTTTCATGGTGGCTCAGGCTCAGACTTAGGCGACATTAAAGAAGCCATCAGTTACGGTGTGGTAAAAATGAATATTGACACAGATACACAATGGGCAACGTGGGCAGGGGTTAAAAACTATTACGCGAGCCACAGTGAGTATTTAAAATCACAAATCGGCAACCCAGATGGTAGCGATAAGCCCAACAAAAAGTATTACGACCCGCGTGCATGGTTAAGAGAAGCCGAAAAAGGCATGGTGGCGCGCTTATCGCAAACTTTCGCTGATCTTAATTGCATTAACCGCAGTACTTAATATTAGTACGTAGCTTAAAGCCAGTAATTATATGACTTTATTACTGGCTTTATTACTTATGTTTGAAGTCATCTATCTTCTTCGAATATATTGCTCCCACTTATTACCTCAATATTTTTACTGGCCATTTCAAAATATTAACTCATGATTTTTAGCATTAACTTTTTGTTTCTATGTTTTTCTATCAGCCTAATAATAGCTCTTCAATTAGTTTACTGATTCATGCGTTATCAACTTTTATATAGCATCATTCGCATAAGCTTAGTTGTTCGTTCCAATAGCGCCTAAAATTCCACGCATAACGGTATCGCTTGCTGCGTTACCTACCTAGTTTAGCTGCTTAGTTTATGTGCGCTAAACGTTAGTAAAGCATTATGAAACTGCATACGCTTTGTTTTTAGTTATTCATTTGCATGTTGTTTAAGTGCTTATCATGAGTATTAGGGATGTACATAATTTTTTGATTAGGCTTTGTATGAAAGTTATGCATTGAAAAGTGTAGTAGTAACGGTGGGATTACTAATAAAGCGTTAGTAAATATAAGCGTAGAGTGGACGTTGGTAATTTATATTTGATGCCGATGAGTATAACTTTGCGTGAAACTATTATGTTCAAACGGGTTGTGCAAATTACGTCAGGTGAAATCAAAAGAGCCTACTATTAAGTAGGCTCTTTATTTTTAGTCTAATTAGCTAATGCTTAGTTAGAATTTAGCTCTTACACCAATTGAGTAACGACGGTCTGCCTCTGTATACTTCCAAGGACTACCTAATTCAGACAAGAACACCGAAGGCTCTCCGGTTAAGTTAGTGCCGTTTGCTACGACTGTGAAGTTCTCATTTACATCCCAGCTTGCTGAGAAGTCTAATTGACCTCGGTCATCGCGGTAGTTATTACCATAAACCGCATCATCATCACCAACAGAGCCCGCTGAGTTAATACCGATAACACGTTTTTCACTTTCAGAATCTAAGAACTGATCACGGTAGTTGTATGCAAGACGAACTGAATAGTCTGAATATTCCCAAAACGCTTGTATGTTGTAAGTGTTCTCAGAAATATCTAATAGTGGATTACCATTTGGTTGCTCACTATCTGCGTAAGTATAGTTTACGTTCAGGCCTAAACCAGACCAAGCGCCAGGTAAGAAGTCAAAATGCTGTTGATAGCCAATTTCAAAACCTTTAACTTTACCATTTTCACCGTTGGTATCTTTTTGAGTATCAATACCGGTTAAGCCTGCGTCACGTAATCCCTCAACAAGCGCAAAGCCATCGGCGTCTGAGTAATCATTCGTGCTTGAATAAACTAGGTTAGCATTATCAACGCCAGCGGTGTCAAGCTGACATACGCTGTACCATTCTGTTACATTTTGGCCAGCAGTAGACGAGTTAGCAACACAGGTTGATTCAGTGCTTAAGAAAGATTCAACATCTTTGTAAAACACAGCAAATGACACCATATTACCTTCGCCAAAATAATGCTCTAGTGATAAGTCGTATTGCGTAGCGCGATAGGGGTCTAAATCAATCGCTCCTTGTGTCGCTTTGGTTGTGTCATTGTTTACGTCAAAAGCAGGGCTTAACTCATTAAAATCGGCACGACGCATAACTTTGGCCGCCGCGAAACGAACCAAGGTTTCGTCCGTTAATGAGTACGTTACATTTAAGCTTGGTAAAAAGTCGTTGTAATCATTTGTTCCTTTTACTTTTTCACCATCGCGAATAACACTCGATTCAAGATCTGTTTTTATATAACGACCACCAATAATCGCAGTAAGGTCGTCAAAATCTAGGTAAGCCGAAAGGTAAATCGCTGTTGTGTCTTCAGTGATATCACGGTAAGCACCGTCGTTATGATCTTGGTTATCACGCAAGCTACCTGTCGTTGCTAGGCTAGTACCAGCAAGTAGTTGCTGAAGTTGGCTATATGCCGCTGCTGGATTTTGTAAGCCATTGTAGGTTGCAAATGATAGTAAATCATTTTGGCCAGAATGACCCATTTGATCGAATGAGTTTTGATGGTGAAGGGTAGTAAAGCTACCAGGATACGCATTGTTGTAATCATCTATCCATAGCGCCGCACTTGAACCGTCTTCATTAAATGCTTTCTTATAAATATCTTTGATCTCTTCTTTATACTCTACATATTCATATTGTCGATTTGTGGCACGAATGCCCGTTTTTATTGAACTTAACCAATCAAGATTTTCAAATGGTTCATCCATCACGACATCAAAGCGAACGGCTGTTTCTTCATTATCGGTGTTTTTCAATTCACTTTTGAAAGTACGTAACGCTAAATTTTCAGCGGCAGTATATGCGTTTGGATCTGAATGAATAATACTCGGAAGTTTATCGCCAGATTGTGAAAAAACACCGTCATATACGTGAGTAACTAATGAACCGTCAACTAACCAAGGGGCTTTTTCAATTGGACGTAACGTAAATTCAGAGTCAGGTCTTGTGCTTTCTGAAGAGGCATAGGCAACTTCACCTGAAATTTTTATTTTATCACTAAGGGTGTACTCACCACCTAATGCGTGAGAAAACGAGTCTGTATCGCGAAAGTCACTGTAAGCTTTAGGAATAGCGAAGTCGTTGGTCAAAGTGTAGTTATTAATTTGGCCATTGCTATCTTGTGTTGTGCCATCGTTTGTTTGAAGTGAGCCAACAACACCTAAAATAGAGTTACCTGTTTGCTCACCCGCACGCTTTGTGCCACTTAAATCAAGGTACATCATGCCGTTGCCTGATGCAGGAGCCCATTGTAGTGAAAGGTTAAGTGCGGTACGTTCACGTTTTTCAAGGTACTGCTCAACCGTGTGCTGATCTCTTACAATAAAGTTTCCGCTTTCGGTATTTGCTGTCATACCGTTAATATCAATATCTTGTGCTAAAACACGACTCATAAACTGGTCTTGGCGAATTTCACGGTCTTGATATGATAGCATGGCAATTGCACCGAAAGAGCCAGCATCACCTAAGTCCCAATTGTTACCAATTGAGCCATTAAATATTGGTGCCCAGTTTTCAGTTTTGTCAGCGAACTCGCCATCTAGTGAAAATGCTGCGGTCATTTTATCTAATTCTAACGGGCGCACGGTACGCATGCTTACCGTACCACCAAGTGCACCTTCGATCATATCTGCAGTTGGAGATTTAACCACTTCCACTGTTTTTAAGAAACTTGACGGGAAATCTTGTAGGCTTATTCCATCGCGTGAATCACCAATGGTAGAGCGACCATTTAATTCCACTCGGTTTTGAGGTAAACCACGAATTGATACACTGTCACCAACACCGAAGTCGGTATTAATAGAAACACCTGTAATACGTTGTAGTGCTTCTGCAATGTTGTTGTCAGGTAGTTTACCAATATCTTCAGCAACAATAGCATCAACAATACGACCATCTGTACGTTTACGAAGTGCTGCTGCTTTCATACTGCCAAGCATGCCTGTCACTTCAATAACCTCAATGTCGTCATTAGCTGCAGTCGCGTTCGCTTCTTCAGCAGACACTGAAGTCATCGATAGTAGCGCTGTTAACGCGGCACTATATACAGGTAACCTACATTTAGGGCGCATTGCTGCGCATATAGCATTAAGTTTCATCGTGTTCTCCCCACATATTTATATGTTTTATCATTCTTGGTAATACCAAGTTAAGTTTTTTGTTGGTTTTTTTATATGCTTTTATAGAGGGAATAATAACCAAACACAAGTGGTATTTTTGCCAAAAAACCATTATTGGTATTACCATTAGGTTGCAGGTCTTTGTTTTATTGTCTTTAGTTGTTTTCGCTTTTTTTGTCTTGATTCGTACTGTTTAATGAAAAGTAATGAATAAATTGGTTAATGTTTCCTGTTTATATCATTCGGATTAGTGGTGTTGTTCATTTATGATCTGTTTTATGAGAATTAGGCTGGTTTTCTTTCATGCTTACGAAGAAAAAGTCAAAAAACCACTGATTACGTTATATATAAACCCAAACTTGTAGTTTCTACACTTGCTAAAGACTCATATTTCTAAAAACAATATTTATTCCTTTCTCCAACCTTACAAAAACTTTGCTTAAATTTAAGCTCGGTAAGTTTCGAGAAAGTATTCCTCTTCATAATGACGACATTCTGAACAACACAGCAATCCAAAACCTTATTGGAGTAGAGAACATGATGTCGAATAAATTCGTTGGAACCTTATTGCTTAGTGCGATCGCGCTTACCGCTAGCACAACTGCATTAGCTGAAGAACCAGAAAGTCGTTGGGGCTTGGGTTTAGGCGCAGTTATTAGTGATCAAGGCTATATTGGTGTAAGTAACGAAGTAACGCCTGTACCTGTGATTTACTATCAAACTGAAAACTTCCAATTACTTGGTCCTAATTTTAGTTACAAGCTCTCGGAAATTAACGACCTAGCATTTAATTTTACTGGTCAACTACGATTTGATGGTTTTGAGGAGGATGACAGCGATATTTTTCTTGGTATGGAAGATCGTTCTGGCTCATTTGATTTAGGTTTCTCAGTAGATTATGCAACAAGTATTGGCGACTTTTCAGTTCAATTTATTACAGATGCTACAAATGAGCATAAAGGCAATGAATTCAGCCTAACTTATTCAAAATCATATAACTTTGAAACTTATAGTATAAAACCTTACTTAACGTTGACCAGGCAAAGTGAAGATATTACTGATTATTACTATGGTGTTCGTGCTAATGAAGTTACCGAAAGTCGTGCACTTTATCTTGGTGAAGCAACAACCAACGCCGAAATAGGCGTTCAGGCGAATTGGCGAGTTGGTCAACATCACAACTTTATTACGTATGCTTCATACACCGCGTACGGTAGCGAAATTAAAGACAGCCCACTGATTGATGCATCAGGTAGTGCCAACGTAATAGTGGGTTACATGTATGTTTTTTAATAAAAGCTACTTGCCATCATTACTTAAAATTAGCGCGTTAATGTTAGCAATGCTGCTCGTATTATCAGCCTGTAGTGATGACAACATGGCGGTTAGTAAGCCGCTTAATGAACAAAATAGCGCTCAAGTGAAAATATATAACGTTGCAGCGAAGTTAGATACTGCAACACTTGAACAAACAGTACATAAAAAAGAAAGACGATTTCACGGTATTGTTAAAGGCATTAACTCATATAATGAAGCTATTTTTGAGCCTGGGAAAATAATAGAGCTTAATGTTAAAGACGGGCAAAGCGTAAAGTCTGGCGATTTAATAGCGAAGCTTTACTCGCCTGTGTTGGCTGAAAAATTAGAGCAAGCCAACGCGGTATTAATGAAAAGCCAAGCTGAGTTAACACTTAGTCAGCAGACATTAGCGCGAAATAAAGCTTTATTTGGTCAACGTTTAATTTCTCAGCAATTACTTGATGAAGCCAGGCGTGATTACAAGATTACGAAACAAGCTAAGAATGAAGCGCAAGCTATGGTATCTCAAGCTAATAATGAGTTTTCTGACACCGTAATTAAAGCGCAAAGTAATGGTATTGTGGCGAAGATTTATAAGCGGGCAGGCGATTTTGTCAGCCCCGGAGAAGCTATTTTTCGCTTTGAATCAACAAGTAAACAAAAGGTCAGCTTTTCGATACCTGAAACCACAGCCATTGCTATTAAGTTAGGCGAAAAACACCAAATATATGTACCCGCAACAGGAAAAAGAACTTAGCGCTACCGTTGTAGAAAAAGCACTGCCTACTGAAAATGAAGTCAGCCTACATACTATTACCTTTGAACTAAATTCACCAATACCTGAAGTTGTTGGTTTACGTGTGATATTAAATTATGTCGGTGAAAGTATTTCAGCCTATAAAGTTGACTATCGAGCCATACGTTATGGCGCTGATAATATACCTTACATCATTAAGGTAGCTGAAAACCTTAGTCACATCCCTGTTTCAATTTTAGCGATGAGTAATCAAAACAATCTGATCAGTGCAAAATTAGCCGCTGATAGCAAAATACTCATAGGCAATGAAGTGTCATTACCTGTCAACTTACATAAATTTTAGGTGCCAATTATGTCGCAACAACATAAATTTTGGTTTTTACAAGAACGCCTAATTTTCGGCTTAGTGATTATTATTAGTCTTGTTGGTGTATTTACTTGGTTCAACATTAGTGAACAAGAAGATCCATTTTTTCCTTATCGCAATGGTAATGTCACTATCATTGCACCGGGCATGTCTGCAAGTGCAATTGAAGATACCATAGTACAGCCGTTTGAACGGCTATTGGCTAGTGTTGACGGTATTGATAGAGTTTCCTCTGAAGCTTCTGACGGTACAGCCGTTGTCGATATTGAGCTACGAGAAACCATTTACGACACTGAATTAACTTGGCAACGTGTACGTGAAAAGGTGTCTGAAGCGCAATCAAAATATGGCCACTTAGTTACTGAGTTATCGCTCGATGATCGCATTCAAGACACCGCTGGTGTTGTATTGACAATAGAGTCAAGCAAACCTCTAATAGATGCGCGGCATTACGCACTATTCATTCGAGACGAATTATACAAACTAGCCGCTGTTAGAAAAATAGCGTTGATTGGCGATCCCGGAGAACAAATAGAAGTACTTTATTCACAAGCCTCAATGTTAGAGCTGGGTATTTCACCAGAAAATATTGTCAACCAAATTGCAGAAGCCAACTCATTAAAAAACATTGGAGTGCTAAAAGGGCAATTTTATCAAAGTAATATTACATCACTAACTCGCATCGATGACATAGAAAAATTAAAAGCGGTTGAAATAAGTACCATAGACAACAAAATTATCACGTTAAAGGATATTGCAGCAATACGAACTTCCCCACCAGCCATTGAGCAAAACAGCTTCTGGCTAAATGGCAGAAAAAGCATTGGACTATCCGTTGTTGTTCCGCCAAACACCTTGCGCGTAACAGATTTTGGCGATGCTTTAATAGCAAAAATAGACGAGCTTAATAAGCAACAGAGTGACTATTTAATTAAGCCTGTTTTCTTTCAACCTGAATGGACTGAAAAACGCCGTAACGATCTCGCGCTATCACTGTTTTACAGCAGTATAGGTGTTGGTTTAGTGCTGTTTTTACTGATGTCAAAAAAGGTTGCCTTTGTGGTTACTTTAACTATTCCCGCTATTGCGCTTTCTGCTATCGCCGTATTTGGTATATATGGTGGCGTGTTGCACCAAATGTCAATTGCAGGTTTAGTGATCAGCTTAGGGCTGATGGTCGACAATAGTATTGTGATGTCAGAGTTGATTTCTCGTTATCGACAACAGGGTCTGAGTAATGTGTCTGCATCTCAAAAAGCGATTAAAGAACTATATAAGCCGCTCGCAACCTCAACGTTTACCACCATTGCTGCGTTTATTCCGATGCTGTTATCAGAAGGTAATGTTGCCGATTTTATTCGCATGATCCCCGTGATCGTTATTATTGCCATTATTATTAGCTACGTCTATTCATTGGCACTTTTACCAGCAATAACCAATAACTTGGCAACATTTAAAGAAGGTGGCAATTCAACTCTTTTTAACCGTTTAGGTGAGGTATTGGCGCAACTTGGTACACGCAAACCTAAAACGACTATTTTGCTATTTATTGGTTTAGTTTTATTGTCATTCATAGGCTCAGATCAGCAAGGAGGCGAGTTCTTCCCTAAATCAAGCCGAAATCAGGCGTATATTGATATTGAGGGCGGCTTTGGCTTAAGTCATGAGGCAACATTAGAAACGACTAAGCAAGTTGAAGACTTACTAAAACAAAACAGAAATATCACCAATATTATTAGCTTTGTTGGTAACTCTGGGCCGTCATTTTACTACAATTTAAACGCTTCACCGATTGCTAGGATAGTATTTGAAACCACCACTAACGAGCTGATACCCGATACCGTTCAAGAGTTAAACCAATTATTGGCTATACAATTTAAATCAACCAGAGTACATGCTCGAGAAATTGGTCAAGGCCCGCCAATTGAAGCACCAATTGAAATAAGAGTACTAGGCGATGATCGTAAGCAACTACTCGCGGCATCAGAGGATATTTTTACGTTAGTAAATAACCATCATGACACTACTGATACCCGCCGTGGTTACGTTGTTGGCAAACCGACATTGGAATTTAAGGTTGATGAACTCAATTTACAAAATGCAGGTATAAAGCGTGCGGAATTATCTAACTTCATTTCATGGCGAACCACAGGTATTAATGTTACTGAAATACCACAAGAGCGTGAATCAACTACCGTTGTACTTCGAGCGCACCAAGATATTAGCCTTGCTGATACAAATTACATCATGAATACAGTGGTAATGAACAATCAAGGACAAACATTTCCTTTAAGTTTATTTGCCCAACAACACTTTACAGGTGAGACACCACGGCTAATGCGCTGGAAAGGCTTTAACAGTAATGTTATTAAAGCGGATGTAAACCCAGATGTTGAAACTGCGAGTATTATTAATAGTTTAACGCCTCAGCTGGAAATAATTGCTGAAAAATATCAAATATCTTTAGAGTTTGGCGGTGAAGCAGAAGAAAGCTCAAGCTCAAATGATGCGCTTTTAAAAACCTTACCCATTGGTGCTATTTTGCTATTTTCAGCGCTAATACTACAATTTAACTCTTTCAGAATAGCGGGTCTTATTATGCTTACGATTCCACTTGCTATGATAGGTGTAAAGCCGACCTTGGCAATAGTTGGGGTTAATTTTGGCTTTATGTCGGTACTTGGACTTTTAGCATTAACAGGCATTGTAGTGAACACTGCAATTATATTAATTGACACTGTATTGGAAAAAATTAAAACAGAAAATACTCCCTTAATTACCGCCATAGAATTAGCAACTAAAGAGCGATTTATTGTTGATGCCGCTCACGAACTTCGTACACCGTTAACGATATTATTAAACCGCTTAGAGTTGAAAATTCCGTCCTCAGAAATAAAAAGTGAACTTGTAAACGATATTCAGTTTGTTTCTCGAATTGTTGAACAGTTACTTGATTTATCACGTGCGCAGAATATGAATGTCACTCAAGTTTCACCAATTAATCTTAGCCACGTAGTAAAAAATGTTTGCTCCCATTTAGCCCCGATGGCAATAGACAGAAATCATGATCTGGAACTAATCGCTGAAAATGAAAATAGCACAATTACAGTTGATGAAGGAGAGCTAACGGTCATCGTTAAGAACCTATTAGAAAATGCCATTAAACATACGCCTACAGGCGGTAAAATTAAAGTAACTGTTTCTAATCAATCTGTCATGGTTGAAGATTCAGGCAAGGGAATACCTGAAGCATTTCACCAACAAATATTTGCACGATTTTGGCTTGAAAATCAATCTGATAGAAAGGGCAGCGGTTTAGGTTTAGCAATAACAAAAGAGTTGGTAAGTCACTATAACGCCAGTATTAACGTGAGTAATGACTCATGCCTTGGCGGGGCAAAATTCGCCGTAGAGTTCTATATGTAACCTTGAATGCTTTTTTGCTGTAACGTGCTTAATAACGAGTGATAATAATACATAAATTAACAGTTTATATTTAAGGTATTATTTGTAATCATATAGAAACAACTTTCCCAATAATTCCTTCAAAGATTAGACAAAATATAATGATAAAGTTTTGATAATTTATTTTGATATGTTTTGGTCTGTTTTTTGAGCAAGGATTAATTAGATGATTGATAATAAAGAGTTTAAAAGTATAAAGTCGATTCTATTTGTCTGTATGGGCAATATTTGTCGTTCTCCTAGTGCCGAAGCCGTTTTTCGTCAAAAAGCAAAGGCATTGTCGCTCACATTAGATTCCGCTGGAACAGTTGGCTCGCACGTTAGGGAGAAACCTGATCATCGAGCACAAAAGGCTGGCGTTGCCCGTGGTTATTCATTTGATAATATTAAAGCGCGAAAAGTGACGGTAAAAGACTTTGAGCGATTTGATTTAATTCTAGCGATGGATGAGCGAAATGTTAAAGATTTAATGAAAATTGCTCCTACACAGCATACTGATAAAGTGCAGTTATTTTTAGATTATGCCGATAACTTTGAAGATCAAGAAGTTCCCGATCCATATTATGGTGGTGCACGTGGATTTCAATATGTTTTAGATCTAGTTGAAGATGCAAGTGATGGCTTAATTAAACGTATAACAAGCTAACGGGTTAAGTGCGTAAGGTACGTTAGATAATAGTAAAATAGCGCCTTAACTTGTTTTCGTCTGCAATATAGTTTGTACCATTTACGATAGCGACTTTTATAAAAATATACTTAAATAAATATCATAAAAAAAGCCAATTGCATCACGCAATTGGCTTTTTTGTATTTATTGTGTCGAGTAAACTAATCCATACTTGGTTTAGTTGCTCCAGCTGAGTGACGGCTAGTCGCGTGCGACATTAATGCTAATTTATCTGACTTGCTATGAACAACACGTTGTTCACTTGCAACAAACTCTTTAGGAATAATACCGTTGCTAATCACCGTTTCTGGTTTAGCCATTGGCGCTGATGCTTTACCTGGCGCTTTTTTGGCCGAAGCTTTTACTTTGCGCTTAATGTTCTTCTCTTTAGCACGTACTTTTTTCGGTTGCTCTTCAGACTTTTTAGCTTCTACTTTAGGTGCTTCATTTGAAGCCTCTGTTGTAGCTACTTCTGAATTGCTTTCTGCTACTTTAACTGGCTGCTCGGGTGCTTTTTCAGCGACCTGTACTTCAGGCTCTACTTTAGCTTCAGGCTCTACTTTAACTTCAACAACAGTTTCAGCAACTTCTGCTTCGACTGCAACACTAGGAGCGGCTTCAACAGGAAGTGCTTCACTAGTAACAGTTTTAGCTACTTCAGGTTCGTCAAAAGGTAAGTTTTGCTGAACTTCGTTAACTGCTTCTACTACAACAGCCTCTTCTGCTACAGCAGTAGTTTCTGTTACAACAGCCGTTTCTGCTACTTCAACTTTCTCAATTGAAGGTGCAGGGGTAATGGCTTCTACAGGAGTTTGAGTTTCTACTACTGTATCCTGAGGTTTAACTGTCTCTTTCTCAGGATAACGAGCCGTTACTGGATCTTCAGTAATTTCCGAGTTTGCTTCCACAGCATCTGCGTTTTGACGACGACGTTGACCATGTGCTCGCATATGACGAGGAGAACGGCGACTTCTTGGACGTTGCTCATCTTTCGTCTTAGCAGCTTGTTCAACATTACCGTTGTCTATAGTATTGCTATCAACAGAAGTGTTTTCAGTAATTTTTACATTTTCTTTTACTGAACGTTCAACAGCTTTGTTTTCATTAGCTGGTGCTTTTTCAGTGGTATTAGCTACAACTTTTTCATCGTTATTTATACGCACTTTTTTACGATTATTACGACGTTGACGACGTTCTGCAACCTTTTCTTCTTTAGGCTTTTGAACACGTTCTTTTTGAGGTTTAGCAGGTTTATTCTGCTTACTATCTTTTGCCTCATTAGTTGCTTCTTGTGGTTTACGCTTATCGTTGCGAGAGTCGTTACGATTGTCATTGCGGTTTTCGTTACGAGAATCATTACGGTTATTTCTACGTTGTCCTTGACGACTACGTTGAGGACGACGTTCACCACTTTTCGGTTTGTTACGCTCTGGTGCTTTAGGTGCAACAGGTTTCACTTCTTCTTCTGCAGCAAAAAGAGATTTAATCCAAGTAACAACACCTGAAAATAAACTTTTTGTTTCTACAGTTTCAGCTTTCACTTGTGGTGTTGCAACTGGTTGCTTAGGCGCCTGTTTAGGTGAAGACATACCTTGTAGAAGAGGTTCATCACGTTTACTCGCTTCTTTATCGAACTTAGGCATAACCGCTTCTTCAGGTGCAGATTGCTTAACTGCAACGTCATAGCTAGCTTCTTCAATACTTTCGTCTTTTCTTACACGAATGACTTCATACTGAGGAGTTACCATATTCGGATTAGGAATAATCAGAATATTTACACTGTGATGTTTCTCGATATGAAAAACTGAGCGACGTTTTTCATTTAATAAGTAGGTAGCAACAGGCACTGGCACTTGAGCTTGTACTTGTTGAGTGTTGTCTTTAATGGCTTCTTCTTCCATTAAACGTAACACTGATAATGCTAATGATTCAACACCGCGAACGTGACCTGTACCGCTACAACGAGGACAAACACTTTGGCTTGTTTCGCCAATTGAAGGACGTAAACGTTGGCGTGACATTTCAAGTAAACCGAAACGAGAGATACGGCCTAATTGAATACGGGCTCTGTCTTGACGAACAGCATCACGCATTCTGTTTTCTACTTCACGTTGGTGACGTACAGGAGTCATATCGATGAAATCGATAACCACTAAACCACCTAAATCACGTAAACGTAACTGACGTGCAATTTCTTCTGCAGCTTCTAAGTTAGTATTAAATGCTGTTTCTTCAATATCACTACCTTTAGTTGCGCGGGCAGAGTTAATATCAATTGAAGTCATTGCTTCTGTAGGGTCAATTACAATTGAACCACCAGAAGGAAGGCGTACTTCACGTTGAAAAGCTGATTCTATTTGCGTTTCAATTTGGTAATGAGTGAATAACGGTACGTCATTATTGTAAAGTTTAACTTTACTTAAGAAGTCAGGACGAACGATTTCAATATGCTTTTTAACACTTTCAAACGTTTTTGGACGGTCAATTAGTACTTCACCAATATCACGACGTAAATAGTCACGAATAGCGCGTAAAATTACGTTAGTTTCTTGATGAATTAGAAAGGGTGCAGGGCGACTAGCTGCAGCTTCTGAAATTGCATTCCAGTGGTGTAGTAGTACGTTTAAATCCCATTCAAGTTCTTCATATTCTTTACCAACACCAGCGGTACGAACAATAAGTCCCATACCTTTAGGTAACGTTAGTTTGCTTAATGAAGCTTTTAAGTCAGTACGCTCATCACCTTCGATACGGCGTGAAATACCACCAGCGCGAGGGTTGTTTGGCATAAGAACTAAGTAGCTGCCAGCTAGGCTGATAAAGGTTGTTAATGCCGCGCCTTTTTGACCACGTTCTTCCTTATCAATTTGCACGATAACCTCTTGGCCTTCATGCAATACTTCTTTGATATTTGGTCGACCTTGGAAGCTATAACCTTTAGGGAAGTATTCGCGCGCGATTTCTTTCATTGGTAAGAAACCGTGACGATCAGCGCCGTAATCAACGAATGCCGCTTCTAAAGAAGGTTCAATACGAGTGATTTTAGCTTTGTAGATATTTGATTTTTTTTGTTCGTGACCAGGGCTTTCGATATCTAAATCGTAAAGCTGTTGACCATCAACAAGTGCTACGCGCAATTCTTCTGATTGGGTAGCATTAATTAACATACGTTTCATAGTTTGTGTGACTCATTTTTAGTCACAACACACCATTGCTTAGAACACAAAGTAATCTATCGCTCTGGTAACAGCATTTTGTCAACCTCACGGGTGTCAATCTTCCTACGCCATATACGCAGCAAGCTGTTAAAAATTCTGATTGTCTAATATAACTGCGGTGTATACACCGCAGTGAAATTGATTCTTCATGTGCTCAGCGAGTGTGCTGTGCGCAACAGAAAATTAAGCTTCTCGTTAATTTTAGTTCGATAGTTTTATCGTGTTTTCTAATAATTTAACGGTAGAAAATTTGACTTAATTTTTCTGTTTAATTACATAATCGCTTTATTGCGCTGGACAATATGTTTATGCGGTGTTTTTGACAAGTTACACGCGTCAATTTCGCAATAGGCCTTACTTTTAATATCTCGACGTTGATCTCTCCATAGAGTGTTATCAAACTGTCTCATATTAACGTGGCCGCATTTTGCCTCTTACGTTTCGCTTAAAGCATCCTTTTTAATCATTACGGCTAAAATATAGCGGTAACCACGCTATTATCACACTTTATTTTCAGATAAGCCAATTAAATCCATGTTTTAATTGCGCGAAATGCAGAAAAAATATGTTAAACTCCGAACAATTAAAGTTCTTTGTATAATACTTATGACCGACACCCCAAAACCCCAAGTTAGATTCATTACTGTAGATAGCGAAGATGCTGGACAACGCATCGATAATTTTCTTGTTAAAACGCTTAAAGGTGTGCCGAAAAGCATGATTTATCGTTTATTAAGAAAAGGTGAAATTCGCGTTAATAAAAAACGTAAAAAGCCAGAATATAAGCTTGTCGACGAAGATATTATTCGCGTAGCACCTATTCGTGTTTCTGAAAATACCAATACTGTTTCAACACAACTAAATGTTGTTGCCAATCTAGAAAAGCAAATATTGTTTGAAGATGAGCGCCTCATCGTAATCAATAAGCCGTCTGGCATGGCCGTGCATGGTGGCAGTGGTTTAAGTTTTGGATTAATTGAAGCCTTAAGAGCATTGCGCCCAGACGCGCGAATGCTGGAACTTGTGCATCGCCTTGACCGCGACACGTCTGGTTGTTTAGTGGTAGCGAAAAAACGCTCAGCGCTACGCCATTTACACGAACAACTAAGAAATAAAACCGTACAAAAGTTTTATCATGCTTTAGTAAAAGGGCGTTGGTCGACAAAACTAACTCGTGTTACGGAAGGCTTACGGAAAAATGATTTAAAATCTGGTGAGCGCGTTGTTGTTGTAGATAATGTTGATGGTAAAGAGTCTGAAACACGTTTTCGAGTGCTGCAACATTATAAGAATGCAACATTAGTGAGAGCTTTCCCGGTAACGGGCCGGACGCATCAAATTCGTGTCCATTGTCAAACTAAAGGCCATTCTATTGCTTGTGATGCAAAATATGGACATGAAGATTTTGACATAGAAATGAAAAAACTTGGCTTAAAGCGTTTGTTTTTACATGCGGCGAGTATTGAGTTTACTCACCCTTTAAGTGATGAACGTATTAAAATAGAAGCACCATTAGAGCCATCATTAGAAAAGTTACTGACCAAGTTAACTAAAGCTGACAATTAATAAGAACTCTGAATCAATCTATGAATGAAATTAACCTGAAAGACTATGAACTGATTATTTTTGATTGGGACGGCACCTTGATGGATTCCGTTGCTCGCATTGTTTCTTGTATGCAAGCTGCAGCTAGAAAAGTTGAGTTAATTGTTCCAGCTCCTGAACAAATCAAAAATATTATTGGTTTAAGTTTGCCAAAAGCAATTAATGTATTGTTTCCAAGTTGTAATGAACAACAAGCTGAAGATGTGATCACGCAATATAAGCACCACTATATAGCAGAAGATAAAACACCGACTCCGTTATTTAATAATGCGGTTGAATTATTAACTGAGTTACGTGGTAATGACAAGCTATTAGCCGTTGCAACAGGTAAAGGGCGAAATGGTTTGGAGCGTGTATGGGAAATAAGCGCAACAAAACACTTTTTTCATACCTCACGTTGTGCAGATGAAGCCTTGTCTAAGCCTGATCCTGAAATGTTACTTAGTATATTGTCAGAGTTATCAGTGTCAGCCGATAAAGCCATTATGATAGGTGATACCAGTTATGACTTAGAAATGGCACGTAATGCTGGAGTTGCAAGTATAGGTGTTACTTATGGCGTGCATGATAAAGACATATTATCTTTATACCAACCAAAAGCTATTGTTGACTCTTTAGCTGAGATTCAACGTTTATTTAACACTTAACGTTTACTTCAACCTCATCACTAGTGCAATAATTTAAACATGTACTAGAAGTTAATATTCAGAGCATCTCGCCTTAATACGATTAGGTACTTATATTAATAGCTATATAAGTACCTATTGCTTCTCAGTTCGCTACATCACACCTTTAATTCTACTATCAGCAATAGCGTTTTAGTTTCTTATGCCTTACTTTGTTCGGCAAGTACATCAACACCATGCTGCTTTAAAAGCTCTACAAGCTTAATGAGCGGTAAACCAATTAATGTATTGGGGTCATTGCCCTCTAGTTTTTCAAATAAGCAAATACCTAAGCCCTCGCTTTTAAAGCTACCGGCACAGTTGTATGGTTGTTCTGCGTGAAGGTAATTTTCTATCTCTGCATATGAGAGCTCTTTAAAATGCACTAAGAAAGGTTCAATTAATGCGGTGGTGTAATCTAAAGCGCTGTCATAAACACATAGTCCGGTATAAAAGACTACGGTTTTATTACTAAACTTTTCTAATTGCTTAACGGCATTTTCAAAGTTATGGGGTTTCCCTAATATTTCACCATCACACATGGCGACTTGATCTGAACCTATAATAAGCGCGTCAGGATGTTCATTGGCAACAGCTTTGGCTTTTTCAATCGCTAAACGTTCGACTAACTCGACAGGAGATTCATTTTCAAATGCGGTTTCATCAATATTTGGCTTCGCACAATCAAAAGGAAGGTTAAGTTTTGCTAAAATTTCTTTACGGAAAGGGGAGGTAGAGCCTAAAATTAGTTTTTTCATTAATATCACTCAAAATATAAACAGATTGCAGTTAATATATGGGCTATATTGAATTTTTAAACAAATTTAGCTATTTTTCTTTTGACACAAGACGGTAGGCACTTTATTATGCGCGCCTTATGAAAAATCTTAAACTCCCGATAACGATAGACCCATCTAGAAGCGCACAACGAAAGTTAGTGTGTGACGGATACTTTGAAGTATCTGGGATGAATAGATTGCTTGCTGTGTGTGATGCACAATGTGAGCAAGTCCAAGTGAATGTTAATTTTGGTGTGGATGAACAGGGTTTGGTAGCAGTATCAGGCACCGCATCGGCAACGGTTGCATTGATTTGTCAGCGATGTACTGATGAGTTTGATTTGGCACTAGAAGTGAACTTTACTTTTAGTCCAGTGAAAGACGAAGAAGCTGAAGCTGAGTTGCCGTCATATTATGACGCAATTGAATTAGATGAAAATGGCGAAGTTAACTTGCTAGAATTAGTGGAAGACGAGTTTTTACTTGCGATTCCTTTAATTCCAAGGCACTCAATTAAAGATTGTCAGTCTCCGGCTGATAGTGTTTGGGGCGAGTTGCCGGAAGAGCTAGAAAAACCGAACCCATTTGATGTATTGAAAAAACTTAAATAGTTAATTTTAACTAAACAACCGAATTTTTTAGGAGTAGGCAATGGCAGTTCAAAAGAGCAAAAAGTCTCGTTCAAGACGTGGCATGCGCCGTTCACATGACGCAGTAACGGCAACGCATTTATCAACAGATCCAGTATCTGGTGAAACTCACCGTCGCCACCATGTAACAGCTGACGGCTTTTACAAAGGTGTTAAAGTAATCAATAAGTAATCTGTAACGATTCTTTTGATTAATCTAACCATAGCGTTAGATGTTATGGGGGGCGATCAAGGCCCCCATGTAACACTTCCTGCTGCAATTCTCGCAGTAGCGAATTTACCTCATCTACATTTATTACTTTGTGGTGACGAATCAGTCATTGTCAAAGCATTAGAAAAAGCACAAATTTATCCTCATCCAAGAATAACTATTTATCCAACAACTGAAATTGTTGCGATGGATGACAAGCCAATTTTTGCCTTACGCCATAAAAAGCAATCATCGATGCGAAAAGCATTGGATTTAGTACATGATGGTCAAGCACAAGCTTGTGTTAGTGCGGGTAATACTGGCGCACTATTTTCTATGGCTCACTTTGTTTTAAAAACTTTACCTGGTGTTGAACGCCCCGCGTTAATTTCTGCTTTACCAACCAATAAACCTAAGCAACATGTTTTTATGTTGGACTTAGGTGCCAATGTATTTTGCGACTCTAGTGTCTTATATCAGTTTGCCATCATGGGCTCTGTGATGGCGAAAGAGGTGGATGGTATTGAGCGCCCTAAAGTGGCATTGTTGAATATGGGTGAGGAGGATAACAAGGGTAGTGATCACATCAAGCAAACGGCTAGTTATTTATTAGCTAACGAAAACATCAACTATATCGGTTTTATTGAAGGTAATGATATTTTTACTAATAAAGCTGATGTTATTGTTTGTGACGGTTTTGTCGGTAATGTTGCATTAAAAACCTGTGAAGGTGTGGCAAGAATGGTTTATAAGCAGCTGCAAGAAATCATCAAAAAACATTTTTTAGCTCAAATTATGGGCAAACTACTGTCTGGTACAATAAAAAAACTGTTTAAACCCATGAACCCCGACCAGTATAACGGTGCAAGTTTGATAGGATTGCGCGGTATTGTGGTGAAAAGTCACGGTAACGCAAATGTTACTGCTTTTTATACCGCGATTACAGAAGCTGTGACAGAAGTCGAAAGACAAGTTCCAGCGAAAATTAAAGACCAGCTTGAACATAGTTTCTGCCATAAAGATTAGTTTTACTTTATCGCCACATGTTTAAACTAGCTGGAAAAATTATGACGACATAGGTGTTTTAATTACCTATGTTGCACAAACACAAAATATTACAATAATTTGGGTCTAACAATGCAAAACAATTTAGCGTTTGTCTTTCCTGGTCAAGGATCACAGTCACTAGCGATGCTAGCGGATTTTTCTGATCACGAAGTAGTGCAAAATACATTTTCTGAAGCATCTGATGCTTTGGGTTACGATTTGTGGCAATTAGTTCAGCAGGGGCCTGTTGAAAAGTTAAACCAAACAAACTTCACACAACCCGCTTTATTGACAGCAAGTGTTGCTATATGGCGCTTGTGGCAAGCATCTTCATCTGCAAAACCTACTATTTTAGCTGGGCATAGTTTAGGTGAGTATTCTGCACTAGTGTGTGCTGGCGTGTTTTCTCTGGCTGATGCGGTTAAATTAGTAGAAAAACGTGGTGAATTTATGCAAGCTTCAGTTCCAGCAGGAACTGGCGCTATGTACGCTATTATCGGCTTAGCGGATGATAAAATTATTGAAGCTTGTGCTCAAGCAGCGCAAGGGGAAGTGGTTTCTGCAGTTAACTTTAACTCTCCAGGACAAGTTGTTATTGCTGGTAATAAAGCGGCAGTTGAACGTGCTGGTGAGTTATGTAAAGAAGCTGGCGCTAAAAGAGCGTTGCCTTTACCGGTAAGCGTGCCTTCTCATTGTGCATTAATGAAGGATGCTGCTGACAAATTAGCTGAAGAATTTAATAATATTACCTTTAATACGCCAAATATTTCAGTGGTTAATAATGTTGACGTTGCCATTGAAAGTTCGGCGCAAGCAATTAAAACTGCCTTAATAAAGCAATTATATAGCCCAGTACGTTGGACTGAAACCATTCAGTATTTAGCAAAAAATGGTGTTGAGCAAGTAATTGAAGCGGGCCCAGGTAAAGTATTACAAGGTCTGTTAAAGCGCATCGACAAAACCATTAGTTGTCAATCTGTTAATGACAGTGCGTCATTAACCAAAGCATTAGAATCAGTAGAGTAAAATATATGTTTTCATTAGAAGGAAAGGTCGTTTTAGTGACCGGTGCTAGTCGTGGCATAGGTAAAGCTATTGCAACACAACTAAAAGAATTAGGCGGAACAGTTATCGGTACAGCAACATCAGAACATGGTGCTGCTAATATCAGTGAATATTTGGGCGCAGATTGCGGTTTAGTGCTTAATGTAACTGATGATGAGTCAATTAGTGCAATGTTTGATTTAATCAAAGAAAAGCACGGTGCAGTTGATGTTTTGGTAAACAATGCCGGTATCACACGTGATAATTTGATGATGCGAATGAAAAATGATGAATGGGACGATATCATTAATACCAACCTTTCATCAGTATTTAAAATTAGTAAAGCTGTGCTTCGTTCTATGATGAAGAAACGTCACGGTCGCATAATTAATATTGGCTCTGTTGTCGGAACTATGGGTAATGCTGGTCAAGTTAACTATGCAACAGCTAAAGCAGGCTTAATTGGTTTTACTAAGTCATTAGCGCGTGAAGTAGCGTCTCGTGGTATTACGGTTAATACTGTATCTCCAGGCTTTATTGATACGGACATGACACAAACATTAACTGATGAGCAAAAAGAAGGTATATTTGCGCAAGTTCCTGCTAACCGTTTAGGTAAGCCAGAAGAAATTGCCAATGCAGTTGCTTTTTTAGCATCAGACTCAGCGGCTTACATTACGGGTGAAACATTACACGTAAATGGCGGCATGTATATGGTTTAATCATACTAGCTCATTTGCGGTATTGTATTAAATTCGAACAAATAATAAACTGTCACAGGTTCGACCAGCAAAAAAGTAAAATTAGAAGCTTGCATGGTTGGCTCATGACGAATAAACTACATACAATTCTGAAAAATTGTATTTTCTAGTAAAGGAAAAAAAATGAGTACTATCATAGAACGCGTTAAAAAAATTACTATTGAGCAACTTGGTGTAAGCGAAGACGAAGTAAAAGTTGAAGCTTCATTTGTTGACGACTTAGGTGCTGACTCGTTAGACACTGTTGAATTAGTAATGGCGTTAGAAGAAGAATTTGATACTGAAATTCCAGATGAAGAAGCTGAGAAAATCACTACAGTTCAAGCTGCAATCGATTACGTTACTGCTAACCAGTAATAAGTAAACGAACGTTGTTGATTTCAGGCGGTTTAATTACCGCCTGATTTGTTTTTACCGTTTTAAAATATTGATAAGCTAACACTTAACCTAAGTTAAACTAAGCGTTAAGTACGCTGATATAAAACACCTTCTCTTATTCTACTCTATCGGAGGCAGCACATCTCATGAGACGCGTTGTAGTTACCGGTCTTGGCATGCTTAGCCCTTTAGGCAACAGCCCTGAATCAACCTGGCAAAACCTACTACTTGGACAAAGTGGTATTTCTGACATTACGCATTTTGATACTTCATTGTATCCAACGCGCTTTGCAGGTTTAGTAAAAGATTTTGATGCACAAGATTACATGGCTCGTAAAGAAGCCAAAAAAATGGATCTATTTATTCAATATGGCGTTGCAGCTGGTGTGCAAGCTGTTAAAGATTCAGGTCTAGAAATCACAGAAGAAAATGCTCAGCGTATCGGCGTTGCCGTTGGTTCGGGTATTGGTGGTTTAGGTCTAATTGAAGAAAATCATACTAAATTATTAAAAAGTGGTCCGCGCAAGCTGTCACCATTTTTTGTACCTTCTACCATTATTAATATGATCGCAGGTCATCTATCAATTATGTTTGGTATGAAAGGTCCTAATATTTCTATTGTCACTGCTTGTACAAGTGGTGTACATAACATTGGTCACGCAGCACGTATGATTGCATACGGTGACGCTGATGCAATGGTTGCTGGTGGTGCAGAAAAAGCCTCAACAACGTTAGGTATGGGAGGCTTTGGCGCAGCACGTGCAATGTCAACACGTAATGACGCACCACAACAAGCGTCTCGTCCTTGGGATAAAGACCGAGATGGCTTTGTTTTAGGCGACGGTGCAGGGGTACTTGTGCTTGAAGAGTATGAACATGCGAAAGCTCGTGGCGCAAAAATTTATGCAGAACTGGCCGGTTTTGGTATGAGTGGCGATGCTTATCATATGACGTCACCACCTGCTGATGGTGCAGGCGCAGCGTTGGCAATGAAAAATGCCATTAACGATGCTAAAGTTGATATTGCTAAAATTGGTTATATTAATGCTCATGGTACATCAACACCTGCCGGTGATATTGCTGAAACGAATGCGGTGAAGTCTGTATTTGGCGACTTAGCAAATAGCGTTATGGTCGGGTCGACTAAGTCAATGACTGGTCATTTGTTAGGTGCGGCAGGAGCGGTAGAAGCAATCTTTAGTATCCAAGCTTTAGCGAATAATGCAGTTCCACCGACCATTAACTTAGATAACCCTGATGAAGGTTGTGATCTCGATTATATTGCGCATACAGCGCGTGATGTGAACTTAGAGTATACACTGTGTAATTCATTTGGTTTTGGTGGCACTAATGGTTCATTAATCTTTAAAAAAGTTTAATGAACGTATAGTGGTAATTGCTATTGCTTGTTTATGCTAATAAATGTGAAATTTGTTGTAATAGCGCTTGAACTAACCGCATTAAGCCTGAATACTTAACCTAAGTATTCAGGCTTTTTTTATGGAAATTATGACCTTAAGTTTTGTTGATGAACAGGCACTCGACGTTATTTCAATTTACGACCGTGGTTTGGCGTATGGCGATGGCTGTTTTACCACCGCTTTAATCCTTGACGGCGAAGTTGTTATGTTAGAACAGCACTTAGCTCGCTTAACACAGCAGAGTCAAAGGCTAGGTTTACCTGACATTAATACCGGTTCAATTGCCGAGAAAATGTGCCATGTTAGTGAAGGTGTCAATAAAGGCGTTGTGAAAGTCATTGTGACTTGTGGCAGCGGTGGGCGCGGATATTCACGACTTGGCGCTAACCAAGCACAAGTTATTATTAGCCGCCATGACTACCCAAACTTTTATGACCAATGGCAAAAACACGGCATCACCGTTGGCATTAGTGAGCAGCAATTAGGTATCAATCCTATGTTAGCTGGTTTAAAGCACTTAAATCGATTAGAGCAAGTGTTATTGAGGAAGGAACTAGACCAACGCTCAGAAGATGACTTATTGGTTACAGATATTAATGACAATATTACCGAATGCTGCAGCGCTAATGTCTTTTGGCGAAAAAATGGACAGTGGCATACACCTTCATTAGCCAATGCTGGCGTTTCAGGGATAATGCGCGCGCGAATTCTGAATTTATATCTGGATATTTTAGTAGGAGACTACAGGCTAACGGATATAGATAATATCGATGCTATGTTTATTAGTAATGCTATTTTAGGTATAGTGCCAGTCAAAATCTTTAACTTAAAAGTATTAGATATTTCCTTGGTAGAAGATATTCAAAAACAATGCTTAACCTTCGATAGTTGATTACCCAATACATGACGATATCTATTCAAAGCTTACCAAAAATCATCCGTACAATACTGGCATTTTTTGCGGTTATGTTTGTGGTAACTAGCATTGCCATTATTACTTTAGTATATACCGCACAAACGAAAATTCAGCAAGCGATGGCAGTTGAAAAAATTGAACTGATTACAGTTGAAAAAGGCAGTTCGTTTAATCAGTTTTCAAAACAATTGGTCAAAAAAGGTTGGATCGAAAATCGCTTTTGGCTACGTAATTATGTGCGCTTTAACGCAGAGCTTGCAAACATAAAGTCAGGTACTTACCAAGTTATGCCTGAAACGCCGCTTATTGATTTTTTGAAAATGGTTGTCGCTGGAAAAGAACACCAATTTAGCATTACTTTTATTGAAGGAACATCAATAAAGCAATGGCTTGAACTACTCGCAAAAACTAAAAATATAACCCATAAATTGCCGGCTGTTTTCAATGAAGGCGTAGCGAATGAATTTTCTGTTTCCTTTGTAAACAATGACGAAAAGATGCAGGCGCTAGCTATACTTGCTCAACAATTTAACATTGCAAGTGAAAACCCTGAAGGTTACTTCTACCCTGATACTTATGCTTTCTCACTGGGCGATTCAGATATTGCCATTCTTAGCAGGGCACATAATAAAATGCTGCAAGAACTTGATAAACGCTGGCAAAAGCGTGATACCAACTTACCTTATAAAACGAAGCATGAAGCACTAACGATGGCGTCGATTATTGAAAAAGAAAGCGGCAAGTATGCTGAACATGAAATAATTGCCTCGGTTTTTGTCAACAGACTCCATAAAAAAATGCGTTTACAAACCGATCCTACGGTTATTTATGGTTTAGGTGAAAACTATTATGGTGATATTAAATATAAGCACCTTCGCGATAAAACACCGTACAATACCCGAAAAATTAAAGGGCTTACGCCTACACCCATTGCTATGCCGGGCGAAAACGCATTAGACGCCACATTTTCACCCGCAACAACAGAGTTTTTATATTTTGTCAGCAACGGCAATGGCGAACACATATTTTCTACTAACTTAGCCGATCACAATCGAGCCGTGACTAAGTATCAGCGTAAGAAAAAATAATTTTAGCTTTTAAATTAAGCGTTTAATCAAAGTATTTTGGAAAATTTAAGCATGAAAAAAGGTCAGTTTATTGTTGTTGAAGGTATTGAAGGTGCAGGAAAGTCATCAGCAATTAGCGTTATTGAAGCCGTTTTAGAAAAAAACGGCATTCCTTATATAAAAACACGTGAGCCGGGCGGTACGCCATTAGCCGAATCATTACGTGATATTGTTAAGTCTGCTAGTCATGATGAAGTGTTGACGCAAGAAACTGAGCTATTACTAATGTATGCAAGTAGAAGCCAACTCTTAGCGAATAGAATTCTTCCGGCGCTGGAACAAGGAACTTGGGTTATTGGCGATCGCCATGATTTATCTTCTCGCGCTTATCAAGGTGGCGGTCGACAATTTGATGATTCAATAATGAATGCCATTGCAGATGTTACCCTTAAAGGCTTTACACCTGATTTAACGGTGTATTTAGATCTTGCCCCTGAGTTAGGCTTAGGACGAGCGCAAGCACGTGGTGAACTTGACCGTATTGAATTAGAAAAAATTGAATTTTTTGAGCGAGTGCGAAATAAATATCTTGAACTGGCAACAGCCTCACAAAGCACCGATATTATTGATGCGAGTCAGGCAATGGCTGCAGTGCATCAAGATGTGGCTCGTACTGTAGAAAGTTTTATTGCAAAAGAGCAAGGTTAATCAATGCAAGCCTGGCTTCAAACAACCCAACAGCAGCTTTCAAGGCAACTGCAAGCCAACAAGTTGCCGCATGCTTTATTGTTTTCTGGTGTAAAAGGAGCAGGCCATGAAGAGCTTGCCTTGTGGCTAACCCAAGTACTTTTATGCCAACATTATCATGTTGATAATCTAAATATATTACACGGCTGTAACCAGTGTAAAACGTGTCAGTTGTTTGCCAGTAATAGTTACCCTGATCATATAACCCTAAGTACAGATAAAGCGACGATAGGTGTTGATGAGGTTCGTAAACTCAGCCAGTTTTTTGAGAAAACAGCGCATATTGGCACTGCGAAAACCGCATGGGTTAAACAAGCAGATAGCATGACTATTTCAGCAGCTAACGCCTTGTTGAAAACTTTAGAAGAGCCAACAGCTAATAGCTTTATAATATTAACAACCAATAGCGCTGAAACCTTATTGCCAACAATCATAAGCCGATGTCAGCAATTTAAAATACGTCCGCCAGTAGGAGAAAACCTATTAGCTGAATTTTCTAAAGGTGATGGTCAACACGTTACCTTACAACATAATCAGCAAAGTACTGATTTGTTTGCTAATCTTAGTCATTATAGTGAATTGTCTGATGCCAGTGTTGCTAACGACTTTCAAACATTTCGTAACAATATCAAACAGTACCTATGCTATCATGCGCACCGGGCTGAATTGCTTAAAGCACTTGTTGATAATAACAATGCAATGCGTTGGTTTGAGAAAGTCATTGTTGACTTAACGCGCGAACAATGGCGTTGGGAATTGAGTACGCAAAGTGATATAGAAATGAATTTAGGTACCGAAAAACTTTGGCAAATTTACCGTTTAATACAAACTGCGAATATGAAATTGAAAACACTAGTACAAGTGAACAGACAATTTTTAAGTGAAAAGCTTCTGGTTGATATCAGCCAGATAGTGAATAGCGCAGAGGACTAGTTTTGGAAAACATCCGGCTTGAATTTATTACCGATCGCGACTTGTATCAGTCGTACATGCCTTTTATGAAAAAGGGCGGATTGTTTATACGTACCACTGAACATATAGAATTGGCAACCGATGTTAAATTAATTGTCACATTACCTGATTCTTTAGAACCATCTGAAGTGATTGGTAAAGTGTCTTGGATCACGCCAATTGGTGTACAAAGTGGTACGCCAGCGGGCATTGGCGTCAGCTTTATTAGCGACCCAGATAATATTCGCAGTCAAATAGACAAAGCTATTGGTCGTTTACTCAATTCTTCTGACCCCACCTTATCAATGTAAGAAAATAGCGATATATTTTCTGACGGTAGTACTGACTAGTCTGTTCTTCATCATTAGATAAAACGCTAAAAATAAAAATTGTATAATTAAATAACACTTTCGTGTGGAGTAACCTTGTGTTTATAGATTCCCATTGCCATTTAGATAGATTAAAACTTGAAGAATTTGATAATAATTTAGATAACGTCGTTAACGCGGCACTTGAAAATAACGTCAACACACTTTTATGCGTCAGCGTGACGCTAGAAGAGTTTCCTTCGATGGTTGAGAAAACAGCTAAATATGACAATGTTTGGCTAACCTGTGGTGCGCACCCACTAAATCAAGATGACGAAATAAACCCCGAGCAATTACGCGAATTGGCAACAAATCCAAGAGTTGTTGCTATTGGTGAAACAGGCTTAGATTATTTTTACGCACCTGAAACTAAGCAAGTTCAATTAGATTCTTTTCGTAAACACGTACGTGTTGCCAATCAATTGAACAAGCCATTAATTATTCATACTCGAGATGCTCAGGAAGATACGTTAGCAATATTACGTGAAGAGCATGCAGAAAATGTTGGCGGCATATTACATTGTTTTACCGAAAGCTGGGTAATGGCAGAGCAAGCAATCGCTATGGGTTTCTATATTTCATTCTCAGGTATCGTCACCTTTAAAAATGCCAGTGCACTGAGAGAAGTGGCAAAGAAGGTGCCTAGTGATAGATTTCTTATTGAAACCGATGCTCCTTACCTTGCGCCAGTGCCACACCGTGGTAAACAAAACCAACCAGCCTACGTTGTTGAAGTTGCTAAACACCTTGCTAGCATTCGTGGCACATCTGTTGCTGAAATTGCTAAGCAATCAACTGATAACTTCCATCGTTTATTTACGCAAACTAAAGCGTAATATTTACTAGAGCATCTACAGGGAAGATTATGAGTCGGTTATTTAGAATAAAGGCATAAAAACAGCCCAAAATCACTGCTGATTTTGGGCTCAGGGGATGGCTCAAAAGGAGATGAGCCTGCGCTAATAAACTGTCAAATCAAATTAACGATAACCATTAAAATCTAAACTACTTTAAAAATGACTCTACTAATTAATAATAGAGTTAAACATTGCGAGCAACAGGTTGATAAGTAACCTGTAGAACTAAGTGTAGTGTAAGCTTATTTAAATGCAAAAATATTTTTTAATTATTTATGTTGTTGTAAAATAAAGGTTTTGATTTTATTTTTGTTCTGTTCTTTTGACTACCTTAAAAGGTTCTCCACCGCTTGTGTACTGCTTTTGCACAGTTTTTACACAGCTAGAAAACGTTCGTTGGTTAGGTAATATTCTTTTTGTGTGTCATGATATTTTCATAATAAAAATAACTTAATTAGTATAAGAGAGTAGATTTGTTAAATCGTATTTGGAGTGGATTTTTCTTTGTTGCATTTATTTCTGCGCTAATACAGTGGTTGGCTTTTGATCAGGCGCTAATATTTGAGCAAATCGTCAATGCTATTTTTGATATGTCAAAAGTGACCGTTGATATTGCGATTGGCTTAATTGGCGTTTTAAGCTTTTGGCTTGGCATGATGAAAATTGCTGAGCATGCTGGCATTATTGACAAGCTTGCCCAAATTATTTCGCCATTATTCACTCGTTTAATGCCAGGAGTACCAAAAGGTCATCCCGCGATTGGCTCGATGACCATGAATTTATCGGCTAATTTTCTTGGTTTAGATAATGCAGCGACGCCGCTAGGGCTAAAAGCGATGCAAGACTTACAATCGCTAAACACCGAAAAGAATACGGCAACTAACGCTCAAATATTATTTCTAGTGTTAAACACATCTTCTGTGACGTTATTTCCAATTACCGTTTTTGTTTACCGAGCTCAACAAGGTGCGTTGAACCCAACAGACGTGTTTGTGCCTATTTTATTGGCGACAACAGCATCTACACTGGCAGGTTTATTTGCCGTTGCTTTTGTGCAAAAAATAAAACTCTACCAGCAAACCGTTATGCTATACCTTTCTGCAGGAATTGCCTTAATAGGTGGTGTAGCAGCATACTTTGCTACATTAAGTGCTGAATTATTAGCACAGCAATCATCTTTGATGGGCAATTTATTGATTTTTTCAACGCTGATAAGCTTCATCTTTTTTGCTTTAAAGCGACAAGTAAATGTCTACGACAGCTTTATAGAAGGGGCGAAACAGGGCTTTGAAACTAGCATAAAACTAATTCCCTACTTATTAGCAATGTTGTGTGCCATTGGTGTATTCAGAGCAAGTGGCGCATTAGATCTTATCGTGGAAGCAATTAGAACAGCGGTTAACTACTTTAATGCCGATACAAGATTTGTTGATGCACTGCCAACGGCATTTATGAATCCGTTGAGTGGCTCGGGTGCTAGGGCGATGATGATAGAAACCATGAATACTCATGGTGCAGACTCTTTTGCTGGACGTTTGGCCTCAATTGTACAAGGTTCAACAGAAACGACCTTTTACGTATTAGCGGTTTATTTTGGTTCAGTAGGAATACGTTATAGCCGACATGCATTAGCGTGTGGCCTGATTGCCGACTTTGCAGGTATCAGCGCCGCAATTGCTGTTTGTTATTGGTTTTTTGGTTAGGCATTTAGTTCATCGAATGTTTAAAGTAAACGGTATGAAAATTCTTATATAGTTATTTTTCAAGCCGTAAAACTACTGTGTAGTTTCCTCGGATATTTCCCTCATCGAATTTGAAGCGGTCTTTATTTTATGGCGCTTTGCTCTCCTTATTTATATTGTCGACAGATTAAATAACTACTGCGAATTACTAATACTCTTATTTTATCTAGCTTTCCTAAACTTATCACTCTAATTTTATTGTTCAATAACAGTTACCTATAACGTTTCAGTTTACTTTTAATGCCTACTCTATATAAGTTTTATGACGTTTTTACGACTAATGTCTAGTATTTATTGTCGACAATGTGATTGTTTTTACATTGACTAATGACGATAAAACGCTATTATTAGTTCAATATTTTCAAATATGTCGACAATAATGGCTTTAGACAATCCAACCACACAAGCAGTAGTTACTACCGCAGATAAAGTGTTCGATCAAATGCTGCATGCAATTGTTGAAGGCACAATAAAAGCCGGCAGTAAAATCAGTGAGCCCGAGCTAGCAAAGCACTATGAAATTAGTCGTTCAACATTGCGAGAAGCGCTAAATCGTCTTGAGAAATGTCATTTAATTGAGCGTAAAGCCAATGTCGGTTCACGTGTAGTGGAATGCTCAATTGCCGGTTTGTTAGAAATTTATGTTGTACGAGAAGCACTTGAAGGCATGGCATGTCGGCAAGCGGCAATTAACATGACTGATGATGAAATTATCGAAATGAAATCGATGCTTGCACAGCACGCAAATTCTAAGGCTTTACGTGATGGTGTTTCTTACTACCAAGAAGAAGGCGATTTAGACTTTCATTATAAAGTCATTTTAGGCAGTCATAATCAGCAATTAATTAACATTTTATGCGGGCAATTATATCACCTTGTTCGTATGTACCGATGCCAGTTTGGCATGAACAGCCCGCGTGCGACTAAAGCATTTGATGAACATTCCCGCATTATCGATGCTATCGCTGATAGGGATGGTGAACTAGCTGAAATGCTAATGAGGCGTCATATCGCGGCATCAAGAAAAAATATTGAAAACAAGATTAGTCAGCAACTATAACGTCACAATATATAGAACGTTTTAGTTAATTTATTACCACATTTATCATTTAAAAAGGACAACGATATGTCTACACCATTATCTTCAAAAAACCTGTCTCCGGGCGCGAAGTTTCGCCAAGCATTAGTGAATAATAAACCACTACAAGTTGTCGGTACTATTAATGCTTATTGCGCAATGATGGCAGAACAACTGGGCCACCAAGCTATTTACTTATCTGGCGGCGGTGTTGCAAATGCTTCTTACGGCTTACCTGACTTAGGAATGACATCATTAAATGATGTTGTTGCTGATGTACAACGTATTACAGCAGCTTCAAGCTTGCCGTTACTTGTTGATATTGATACTGGTTGGGGTGGTGCTTTTAATATTGCAAAAACGATTCGTGATATGGAAAAAGCAGGCGCTGCAGCGGTTCACCTTGAAGATCAAGTTGCGCAAAAGCGTTGTGGTCATCGTCCAAATAAAGAAATCGTTTCAACCCAAGAAATGGTTGATCGTATTAAAGCGGCTGTTGATGCCCGTACTGACGCTGACTTTTTCATAATGGCGCGTACAGATGCTTTCGCTCAAGAAGGCTTAGAAGCGGCACTTGAACGTGCTAAAGCTTATGTTGCTGCAGGTGCTGACGGTATTTTTGCTGAAGCGGTTAAAACTGAAGAACATTATCGTGCTTTTACACAGGCACTTGATGTACCGGTATTGGCAAACATTACTGAATTTGGCCAAACTGAATTATGGAATAAAGAACAATTAGGCGAGTGGGGCTGTGCCATGGTGCTTTATCCATTATCAGCATTTAGAGCCATGAACAAAGCCGCTGAATCGGTTTACAAAACCTTATTGGCTGATGGTGATCAAAAAGCTGAAATTGATAACATGCAAACCCGCATGGATTTATATGATTACTTGGGTTACCACGATTACGAGCAAAAGCTAGATGTTTTATTTTCTGAAGGTAAGAACAAGTAATTATTTTCAACGTAGCTATTTTTAAAGTTGCAAAAAATATAATAATACTAAAACTAATTTTAACCTTTGATAACAATGCTTTGCTTTAAATTTGTGAGTTATCGATGGAATAGAGGAAAGAATGATGAGTGATAAAAACGTTTCAGAGAAGAAAATAGGTGGTGCAGGATTACGTGGTCAAAGTGCCGGCGAAACAGCATTATGTACGGTAGGTAAATCAGGTAGCGGCTTAACGTATTGTGGTTACGATGTAGCAGATTTGGCTGAAAACGCGACATTTGAGGAAGTGGCTTACTTACTTTTTAATGGCGAATTGCCAAATGCAGCTGAACTAGCTGATTATAAAACTGAATTAATGGCGAAGCGTGACTTACCGCAAGCACTAAAAGAAGTATTAAAATTAATTCCAGCAGATGCACATCCAATGGATGTTATGCGCACAGGCTGTTCTTTTTTAGGTAACCTAGAGCCAGAAAATGATTTCTCCCAACAGCGACAAGCAGCTAATCGTTTGTTAGCAGCGTTTCCTGCGATTATGTGTTACTGGTACAAATACAGCCATGATAACGTTGAAATTGATTGTGTTACTGAAGAAGCATCATTGGGTGGACATTTCTTACGTTTATTAAACGGCACAACACCGTCTGATCAACATCGTCGTGTCATGGATGTATCTTTAATCTTGTATGCTGAGCATGAATTCAATGCGTCTACTTTTACAGCACGTGTTTGTGCGTCAACACTATCAGATATGTTCTCTTGTGTTACTGGTGCTATTGGTACCTTACGTGGACCATTACATGGCGGCGCAAACGAAGCCGCAATGGACATGATTGAATCATTTAAATCTCCTGCTGATGCTAAAGAGCAAATGGCTGGTATGTTAGAGCGTAAAGAAAAAATCATGGGCTTTGGCCATGCAATTTACCGTACCTCTGATCCTCGTAATGTCATTATCAAAGCTTGGTCTGAAAAGTTAGCGACTGAAAATGGTGATACTTCACTGTACGACATTTCTGTGGCTTGTGAAGAGTTTATGTGGGACACGAAAAAATTATTCTGTAATGCCGATTTTTTCCATGCTTCTACCTATAACTACATGGGTATTCCAACGAAATTATTTACACCTATATTTGTATGTTCACGCTTAACGGGCTGGGCTGCGCATGTTATGGAACAAAGAGATAATAACCGTATTATTCGTCCGTCGGCTGATTATACGGGCGCCGAACCACGTAAGGTTAATGCGATCTCAGAGCGGTAGGTAAGACTTGCTCTTTGCTTCTACTTCAGCGTCAGGAAATCAATACTTATATGCTCAAATTTCCTTCCTCGAACTAGAAGCAAATTTCGTCGTCTAGCATCTATGTTAGACAGGAGAAAATCGAATTTAGATATAAAGGCGAATTTGTTTAGTGAAATTCGCCTTTATCATATAACAGATAATGTGGAATAAATTATGAATTACGATTATCGAAAACCTTTGCCGGGTTATAAAATTAACGGCTCGACTATCGACTTCTTTGATACGCGCGAAGCGATTGAAGCGATTGCACCAGGTAGCTATGCAAAGCTCCCTTATACTTCTCGAGTATTGGCTGAACAGCTTGTGAGAAAGTGTGATCCTGCAGCACTTACTGACTCACTTAAGCAACTTATTGAAAGCAAACAAGAGCTTGATTTCCCTTGGTATCCGGCACGTGTTGTTTGTCACGACATTTTAGGGCAAACCGCCTTAGTTGACTTAGCTGGCCTTCGTGATGCTATTGCTGAGCAGGGTGGCGATCCATCTAAGGTGAACCCTGTTGTACCTACTCAACTGATTGTTGATCATTCACTCGCAGTGGAAGCACCAGGTTTTGATGCTGACGCCTTTCAGAAAAACCGTGACATTGAAGACCGTCGTAATGAAGACCGCTTTAAGTTTATTGAGTGGACAAAAACTGCCTTTAAAAATATTGATGTAATTCCTGCTGGTAACGGCATTATGCATCAAATAAACCTAGAGAAAATGTCGCCTGTTATTCAAGCGCGTGACGGTGTTGCCTTTCCTGATACATGTGTTGGTACTGATTCTCATACGCCACACGTTGATGCTTTAGGTGTTATCGCCATTGGTGTTGGTGGCTTAGAAGCTGAAACCGTAATGTTGGGACGCCCGTCTATGATGCGCCTACCTGACATTATTGGTGTTAAGTTAACCGGTAAGCGCCAACCGGGAATTACGGCAACCGATATGGTGTTAGCGATCACTGAGTTTTTACGTAACGAAAAAGTGGTTTCAAGCTACTTAGAATTTTTCGGTGAAGGCACGAAAGACTTAACCATTGGTGACCGTGCAACCATTTCAAATATGACTCCTGAATATGGCGCGTCTGCTGGTATGTTTTATATTGATCAACAAACTATTGATTATTTGAAACTTACAGGCCGTGAACCTGAGCAAGTTGAATTAGTTGAAACCTATGCAAAACACACAGGTTTATGGGCTGATGATTTAGTTGAGGCGCAATACCCACGCGTAATTGAGTTTGATTTATCAACCGTATGTCGTAACTTAGCCGGACCTTCTAATCCACATCGTCGTTTAGCGACTGCTGATTTAGCTTCTAAAGATATCGCCAAAAATTTAGATGCTTGTAAAGCGCAAGAAGCTAATGGCGAAATGCCTGATGGCGCAGTAATTATTGCGGCAATCACTTCTTGTACCAACACCTCTAATCCACGTAATGTTGTTGCTGCGGGTTTAGTTGCCAAGCGTGCAAACGAGTTAGAGCTTGTACGTAAACCTTGGGTTAAGTCGTCATTTGCTCCGGGTTCAAAAGTTGCAAAGCTTTACTTAGAAGAAGCGGGTTTATTACCTGAAATGGAAAAACTTGGCTTTGGTATTGTCGGTTACGCATGTACCACGTGTAACGGTATGTCGGGGGCATTAGATCCAAAAGTTCAACAAGAAATAATTGACCGCGACTTATACTCAACAGCCGTATTATCAGGTAACCGTAACTTTGATGGTCGCATTCATCCGCACGCCAAACAAGCTTTCTTGGCTTCGCCGCCTTTAGTTGTTGCTTATGCACTTGCCGGTACCATGCGTTTTGATATTGAAAAAGACGTACTTGGCCAAGACCAAAATGGTAATGATATTACCTTGAAAGATATCTGGCCATCAGATGAAGAGATTGACGCAATTGTTGCTTCGGCAGTAAAGCCTGAGCAATTTAAAAAAATCTACACACCTATGTTTGATTTAGGTGCATTTGAGCCAGCTGAAAGCCCATTATACGACTGGGATCTTAAGAGTACTTATATCCGTCGTCCTCCTTATTGGGAAGGTGCCTTAGCAGGTGAGCGTACTATGAAAGGTATGCGTCCATTAGCAGTGCTTGGTGACAACATCACTACCGATCATTTATCTCCAAGTAACGCTATTCAGTTAAACAGTGCTTCCGGTGCTTACCTTGATAAAATGGGCGTTCCACACGAAGACTTTAACTCATACGCAACTCACCGTGGCGATCATGAAACAACACAACGTGCCACATTCGCTAATCCGAAATTGTTCAATGAAATGTGTCGTGATGACAATGGCAAAGTTAAACAAGGTTCACTTGCTCGTATTGAGCCTGAAGGAACTGAGTCTCGTATGTGGGAAGCTATCGAAACTTACATGGAACGCAAGCAGCCATTAATCATCATCGCTGGTGCTGATTACGGTCAAGGTTCATCACGTGACTGGGCAGCAAAAGGCGTTCGTTTAGCAGGTGTTGAAGTGATTGTTTCAGAAGGTTTTGAGCGTATTCACCGTACTAACTTAATTGGTATGGGGGTTTTACCACTTGAATTTACCCAAGGTGACACACGTAATACTTACGGCATTGACGGTACAGAAACGTATGATGTTGAAGGTACTACAGCGCCAGGTGGTGCAATGACAGTTGTGATGACACGCAGCTGTGTTGAAGGTAAGGGCGAAGTTGTTGAAATTCCTGTTAAGTGTCGCTTAGATACCGCAGAAGAAGTTACTGTATATAACGGCGGCGGGGTATTACAGAAGTTTGCCACAGATTTCTTAAAGTCGAATTCATAATTGATCTTTAGTGTTTTAACTGTGTTGGAAGTGCTCATTGATGTTCGTCAACTCCGCGCTTCCGCCTTGTTAAAATACTAAACCTCTAACGATGAAAATCAACTCAGTTAATTCATATGAAAAGTAAACAATTTAAAGCAGTAATTTAGATGACTAGTTTACTACTTTTTAATAATTGAAATATCGCAAAACAAAAAGCTATTTAGCAAGGTGAATGAAAGGAGCATAGATTTCTATGTAACGCCATTCAACGTAGCGAAATTGTTTTTTGAGAAGCGAAAATATATTTAAGGTAAAAGCATGACTCATGTTCCTCAAGTAAAAATACCAGCGACTTATATTCGTGGTGGCACGTCAAAAGGGGTGTTTTTTAACCTAACCGATTTACCTGAGCGTTGTCAGAGCGCTGGTGAAGCGCGTGATAATATGCTTTTACGCGTTATTGGCTCGCCAGATCCATACGGTAAACAAACCGATGGTATGGGCGGTGCTACTTCAAGTACCAGTAAAACAGTTATTCTTGCCAAGGCGACAGTTGCAGATCATGATGTTGATTATTTGTTTGGCCAAGTGGCTATTGATAAAGCCTTTGTTGATTGGTCAGGCAATTGTGGCAACTTAACTGCTGCTGTTGGCTCATTTGCCATCAGCAATGGTTTAGTAGATGCAAGTCGAATTCCTGAGAATGGTATTTGTGTTGTACGTATTTGGCAAAAGAACATCGAAAAAACCATTGTTGCGCATGTGCCAATGACCAATGGTGAAGTACAAGAAACCGGTGACTTCGAACTTGATGGCGTGACCTTTCCTGCCGCAGAAGTGCAAGTTGACTTTGTTGCGCCCGTTGACCCTTCAGAAGCGATGTTTCCAACCGGTAACGTAGTTGATGAATTAGCGGTGCCGACCCATATTTCCGAAACAGGTAGTTTGGCTGTTACTATGATCAGCGCGGGTATTCCAACTATTTTCTTAAATGCTGAAGATATTGGTTACACGGGAACTGAATTACAAGATGCGATTAATAATGACGAAGCGGCACTTGCTCGCTTTGAAACTATTCGCGCTTATGGCGCAGTAAAAATGGGCTTAATCAAAGATATTGGAGAAGCAGCAGGTCGTCAACATACACCCAAAGTAGCTTTTGTTACTACTGCGCAAGAATATGTATCTTCAAGTGGTAAAGCGATTGCGTCAAATGAAATTGATTTACACGTGCGCGCTTTGTCTATGGGGAAATTGCATCATGCCATGATGGGTACAGCTGCAGTAGCCATTGGCACTGCGGCGGCTATTCCTGGTACTTTAGTTGCTCTTGCCGCTGGCATAACTGCGGATGGTGATGGTCCTAAATCAGTAACCTTTGGTCACCCGTCAGGAACATTAAAGGTAGGTGCTGAAGCTGAAAAAGTTAATGGTGCCTGGACAGTTAGAAAAGTTAGTATGAGCCGAAGTGCTCGCGTATTAATGGAAGGTTGGGTACGTATCCCTGGTGATTCATTTTAAGTCGATGTAAAGCTTTGTAATACTCACTTGTTGTAGAAGTAGTGAAAATTTAAGCGCGAATAGCTAGTTATAGTGTTCGCGCTTTTTGTTAATTATGTTTTGTACACAGAATAAAAACAAGCAAAGTATCTTTTTAGCCATTATTATAGAAATATTCTAAGTGACTTTAAGCCTATTTGGCTTGAATATGTTTATTCAAAATTTAATTAAGGCCTGATATGCGTTCAATACTTTTATTCTTGATTTGTCTAATGTCATTTAACGTTAGTGCGAATGTCATCATTTTCCCTGAAAATATTACTGTGCTCAGCGTTAATGGTATTGAACAATCAAACAACTTTTTTGCTCGAGAAACCCAGATTGAATTTTCTACTGGAAATCAAGTTGTCGTACTAAAGTATCAAGATTTATTTGAAGGTGACGATGACCACACGAATGTTAAGTCTAAGCCATTTGTGGTGCTATTTACCTTAAGTGAATCATTGAGCGCTAAAGATAAAATTACGGTCGTTATCCCGAGTATAGAGGAGTTGAGCCAAGCAAAAGCGTTTGCTAAAAATCCTAAAGTTAAATTACTAATGGGAAGTGGAAAAGAAATTGCTAGTGTTAATCAATCTTTAATCAAATTTAATGCACAAGGTCAGTTTGTAAAGCTGGCCCATAATAATAAGTCTGCGAAGTTAAATGACAGTGCTATTGCGAATAGCCAAATAAGCAATAAGCATAATATGCTCAAGGAAAAATGTCCTGAAAATGGGCAGCAAGCACCTAATGTATCAAGTATTGAGCGACTAAAGTGCTTATGGAACAAAGCTAATGAAGCTGAGAAAGAGGCTTTCATCTATTATGTTTTGGCTGATCAACAATCCGTTATACAAACGTTGAAAAAGGACAAATAGGAGCACGCAATGCGTTTAGTTATTATTTTATTAATATTGTTCAACTCGGTGGCTTATGGTGAAAGTTATCAACAACTTTCAACTGTAAATGGTGTAGAAGTAATAGGTTTTGGGCAGGCAAATGTACAAACATCAACTCATTTGCTTGATATTGTAGTTAGTGAGCGCAGTGTTAGTGCGATAAAAGCAAGTCAAAGCATCGAATACAAAACAAAGTTGATTAACCAATTTGTCGATAAAAACGTTAATAGTATTAAAATTAACTCTATCAGCTCGCTGACATTAAACATGAATTACCCTAGTTTAAACAACACCATTGATAATGTGGATTTTTTCACTAAGCTACCCAATAAACGAGCAGTGAAAATTAACACTAAACTACCCCCTGAACACAATGGTAATGGGTACAAAAGTAATACTAATAATGCGGTAATCGAAGCAAGTTTGCATATGGTGATTAGGGTTACTGACATTGATGCATATCAACGCTTAATTGATTACTTAATGAAGGTTGGCGTAAATGATGTACAAACGATGGGTATTTCTCGAGTAGAGCATCAAATGCTATACCAGCAAGCACTTAATAATGCCTTGGCAGATGCCAAGTTTAAAGCCAAAAAAATGGTTAATCACCTTGATATTTCCTTAGCTGAAGTGATTGCCGTGCAAGAAATGAATGTCGAAAAAAGTTCTTTTTATGATGAAGCAGATAAATTGAAAAATTACGCCCATAATGAACAACAAAGTGACGAAAGAGTAGTAAATGCGCAGGTAAAGGTTATATTTGCCATTAAACCGCGCTAAATTCGTCATATAATTACGATTTGTAGTCGATAGCACTTTAATTTATTGTGCTATCGAGGTATGTTATGCGCTTTTATCTTTGGCAGTATTATTAATGACTAAAAATACCTTTTATCAAGAATTATACACTCAAGTAGAAGCGTTAATTAGCGATGAATCGGACGTAATTGCCAATATGGCAAACGTGAGTGCTTTATTATTTGAACAATTAACACAAGTTAATTGGGTAGGTTTCTATCGTTTGGTCGATAATGAACTTGTACTTGGACCATTTCAAGGTAAAGTTGCCTGTATTCGTATACCCGTTGGTCGTGGCGTTTGTGGTACTGCTGCGGGTGATAACGTGACTCAACGTATTGACGATGTGCATGCGTTTGATGGTCATATTGCCTGTGATGCAACGAGCAACGCAGAGATTGTTATTCCTGTTACATTAAATGGCAAAGTAATGGCGGTACTTGATATCGACAGCACAGCATTTAATCGGTTTGATAGTGATGACCAAGTGGGCTTAGAAAAGATAATTAGTTTATTTGAAAATATCATGATCAAGCATGGCGTGGTAAACTAATGAAAGAGATTGTTGTCATTCATGACTATTTAGTCTCAGAAGCCGTAGTAGGTGACTGGGAAGGTCAAGAAGAGATTGTTGCTGAGCGTATCAACGAAATTTATCATACCGTTTATGACTTAGCAGAAGAAGATATTGCGCCAGAGATTTTAGAGCAGTTGCTTGCTTTGGTGTGGGATACGTGGATAGGGCAAGAAGCCTTAGCCGAAATTGAAAGTGAAGATATTTATGATTGGTGCCGACATTTGTTGGAAAATCGAGAGCAATATCTTTCAGAACAGAGCTAAAAATTTTTAAAAGTTGTATTTATGGAATCTAAAACAGAAAGTGAAGTAAAAGTAGCCGCGGAAGCACCTGTAGAAACAACAGAAAGTGCTGAAGTTGAAGTGAAACGTATTAGCACTAAGGAAATTATTGCTTATTTAGCTGAAAAATTTCCTGCTTGTTTTTCAACAGAAGGTCATGCAAAACCACTTAAAATTGGTATTTTTCAAGATCTTGCTGAAAAATTAGCTGAAGACGAAACGGTGAGCAAAACACGTTTACGTCAAGCGTTAAGGCATTACACTAGCAGCTGGCGTTATTTGAAAGCTATCAAAATGGGTAGTTTTCGAATTGACATCGATGGTAATGACTCTGCAGAGATCGATCAGGAACAAGCTGATTATGCGAGCAAAACCTTAAAAGAAAGCCAAGAAAAGTTTGGTAACAAAAACGGTAAAGATAAAGTTGCGAAAAAACCTTATAAAGGCAATGCTAATAAGGGAACTAAACCTGTAAAGAAAGACTCTACAGATAATAGTCGCAAAGAAAAGTTTAATGCTGTTAAGTCAGCTAAACGTGCACCGAAAGCCGTTGTTAAGCTTAAACCTGTCGAAACAAGTAATGTTGTTGTTGGCAAACATATCAAAGTACAGCTTGGACAGTCATCAATGGATGCTGTGATTACTGAAGTTTCAGGTAATGATGTTAGCGTACAATTAAACTCTGGTATGGTTGTTAAAACACAAGTTAAAAATATATTTACTGAATAAATTTGGAGTATGTGTATGCATAAATTTTGTCGTATAGCTATTGCAGTATCATTATCAATTTCCGGTTTAGCGGCATTTGCCGAAACCAAGGAAGAAAATGTAAATCTTCCGATACTGGCTCCAGAGAGCCAACATGCAACGTCAACAAAGCGAATTACGGCACAATTTACCCGTGCACACTACAAGCAAATTAAAATAGACGATAGTTTATCAGAGCAAATTTTTGATCGTTATATTAAGCAGCTTGATTACGCACGTAATGTATTTCTTGCTGCTGATGTTCAAGGTTTTGAACAATATCGTGATGATTTTGATACCGTTATCGCTCGTGGTAAATTAGATGTCGCCTATCAAATTTATAACTTGAATTTACAACGTCGATTAGAGCGTTATGAGTTTGCGTTAAGCCTACTAGAAAGTGAAGCCCCGTTTAATTTTGAACTTGAAGAGTCATATAATTTTGACCGCGAAGATGCTGAACGTGCAGCATCTGTTGCTGAGTTAAACGAACTATGGCGTAAAAAAGTTAAATATGACGCGCTAAACTTAACCTTAGCGGGTAAAGAGTGGCCTAAAATTCAAGAAGTGCTGGGCAAACGTTACCGTTATGCCATTAAACGCTTGAAGCAAAGTGAAAGTGAAGATGTTTTTCAAGTTGTGATGAACAGCTTCGCTCGTGTTGTTGAGCCTCATACTTCATATTTATCCCCACGTAATGCTGAACGTTTCCAAATGGAAATGAATTTATCACTAGAAGGTATTGGTGCAGTATTACGTGCTGAAGAAGACTATACCGTTATTCAAAGTGTAGTTTCTGGCGGTCCTGCTGATAAATCAAACGAATTAAAGCCTAAAGATCGTATTGTTGGCGTTTCACAGGACAACAAAGATTTTGTCGATGTGATCGGCTGGCGTCTTGATGATGTAGTTGAATTAATTAAAGGTCCAAAAGGAAGCAAAGTGCGTTTGCAAGTACTTGGAGCTGAGTCTGAAGATGACAGCAGCATTAAAGTGGTATCAATTGTTCGTGACACCATTAAGCTTGAAGACCGTGCTGCTAAATCAGAAGTATACTTTGATAAGAAGGGTGATGAGAATAGTAAAAAATTAGGTGTTATAACCATTCCTAGTTTTTACAACAACCTTTCACGCGATGTTAAATTAGAAATCGCTAAGCTTAAAGAAGACAACGTAGAAGGCATTATTGTCGACTTACGTGGTAATGGTGGTGGTTCATTAACTGAAGCAACACTATTAACCGGCTTATTTATTGATAAAGGCCCCGTAGTACAAGTACGTGACGGAGCGAATCGAGTACAAGTAAACAGTGATAAAGACGGTGTTAGTTTTTATGATGGGCCATTAACTGTAATGGTTGATCGTTACAGCGCTTCAGCTTCAGAGATATTCTCTGCGGCGATTCAAGATTATGGTCGTGGCGTTATCGTTGGCGAACATACCTTTGGTAAGGGAACTGTTCAGCAGCATCGTGGTTTAGGTCGTGTGTATGACTTATATGATAACCCGTTCGGTAGCATTCAGTTTACTATCGCAAAATTTTACCGCATTAATGGTGGCAGTACGCAGCATCGTGGAGTATTGCCAGATATCGAATTTCCTTCTGCCGTAGATCCAGCTGACTGGGGCGAAAGTAAAGAAGAAAATGCTTTGCCGTGGGATCAAATTCCAAAAGCTCGCTATAACAAGCTTAATGATATTAGCCAGGACTTAAGTTACTTAAATTCATTACATAGCTCTCGTGTTAAAGAAAACCAAGAATTTAATTATTTATTATCTGATATCGCAGAATACAAAACCGAAAAAGACGATAAAACAATTTCGCTGAACCTAGTGCAAAGAAAAGCGAAAAGAGAAGAGCGTAAAGCGAAACAGCTAAAACGTGCTAATGAACGTTTGGTCTTAATGGGTAAAGAAAAAGTAACTGATTTAGAAGATTTACCTGATGATTTAGAAGCGTTAGATCCATTTTTAGATGAAACCGCTAAAATCACTTTTGATTTAGTTTCCTTGGGTAAAGTTGCAAAAAAATAAATTAATTTCATGCGATTAATAAAAGCCACCTAAGGGTGGCTTTTTATTGCGTTAACTATAAAAACTGTTAATATTTTTTAATTACAATTGCTGCATAATTATTCTTGTATACCTTGTAAATAAAGGGCTGCTTGGTTGTTAATCGAAAGATAAAACTTGCACTATGTGCCAACAGTCGGCATGTTAACTAGCACAAAAACATAATCACTATAATAACTAAGATAATAAGGTGTAAATTTATCTATGTCTGAAACTCAATCTATTCGACAACCTTCAATGTTGGATTCACTCATTCCAATTTTTGTTCTGATTTTTTTATTAGTGGCAGCGGTTACTTTTTTTGGTGATAGTTCTTCTTCGGGTCCTAACCAAATCGCTTTGTTATTAGCAACCGGTGTTGCAGCGATTATCGGATTAAAAAATGGTCATACTTGGCATGAAATGGAGAAAGCGATAGTTCATGGAATATCAATTTCACTAGGCGCAATTCTTATTTTATTAGCGGTAGGCTCGTTGATTGGTACTTGGCTCCTATCGGGCACAGTACCAACTATGGTGTACTATGGTTTAAAGATTATAGACCCAAGCTGGTTTTATGCGGCCGCTTGTCTGGTTTGCGGCATTGTTGCTATGAGTATTGGAAGCTCGTGGACTACGGCTGCTACTGTTGGTGTTGCTTTTATTGGAATATCTGGAGGATTTGAGCTATCAGCTTCGGTTACGGCCGGTGCGGTGATTTCAGGGGCTTACTTTGGTGATAAATTATCACCGTTATCAGAAACAACTAACTTAGCACCTGCTGTAGCCGGTAGTGAGTTATTTGAGCATATTCGCTATATGTTATGGACGACAATTCCATCGATTACCATCGCACTGATTTTGTTTCTTATAATTGGCTTTGATCACTCATCTGCAGAAGTTGGCAATACGGATAGTATTTTATCGTTAACAAGTACGTTAGAAGATACATACAATATATCGGTATTAAATTTAATTCCGTTGCTTATTTTGCTTATGCTAGCTTATAAGAAAATGCCGGCACTGCCTGCAGTCGCAATTGGCGCTATTATTGGTGCTATATGGGCTGTAGTTTTTCAACAAGAATTAATTCTTACCATGGTGAAAGACGGTGTAGAGTCAACGCAAGCCATTATTATGGTTGTTTGGACTGCGTTTTTTGATGGCGTTGTTGTAGAAACTGGCAACCTAGAAATTGATGAGTTACTTAGTCGAGGTGGAATGTCAGGGATGTTAAATACTATTTGGCTTGTGATCAGTGCATTAAGTTTTGGTGCGATGTTAGAGCATTTAGGCATGCTAAAAAAATTCGTTGAATCAATTCTAGCAGCAGCCAAATCAACAGGTAGCTTAATAGCAAGCACCGCTGCTACTTGTATCGGTACAAATTTAATTACAGCCGATCAATATATGGCGATAGTTATGCCTGGTCGTATGTATAAAGAAGAATATGAAAAACGAGGGTTACACCCTGTTCTTTTAAGCAGAACACTGGAAGATTCTGGCACCATAACATCGCCATTAATTCCTTGGAATACTTGTGGTGCATTTATGTTTGGCGCTTTAGCATTAACATCTTATGACTATATTTTTTACTGCTTCTTTAACTTGATCAATCCAATATTAGCGATTGTTTACGGTTTCATTGGCTTTAAAATTAAAAAAATAGTGACAAATAAATAAAATATTTTCAAAATTAATAAATATTCATAAAGCCTGTTTACCACAGGCTTTTTAATTTCTATTATTGCTGTTCTGTTGCAATAATAATTAAAGTACCTTGTTAAGGATTTTCATGAGTGATTTTACCCCGCGCTATTTGGCTGACTACAGCGAATCAAATTTTTCTATTTCCACGGTTGAATTAACCTTTGAGCTTAACGAGCAAAAAACTCGTGTTATTAATCGAATGCAGATCTCGCAGAAACAGCCCAATGATGCACCTTTAATTTTAGATGGTGAGCATTTAAAGTTATTATCAGTTTCATTGAATAAAGCGGTATTAAGCGATGATGATTATCAAGTCAATGATACGTCACTTACCATCAATGTAGCTGATGCTGATTTTTTATTAGAAATAGTGACGGAGTTAAACCCTGTTGAAAATACAGCGCTTGAAGGTTTATTTAAGTCAGGTGATGCCTATTGCACGCAATGTGAAGCAGAAGGTTTTAGACGTATAAGCTACTACCTTGATCGTCCTGATGTTATGGCAACGTTCACCACTAAAGTTATTGCTGATAAAGCAGAATTCCCTTACTTATTATCTAATGGCAATAAAGTGGCAGCAGGCGATTTAGCCAATGGTCAGCACTTTGTTCAATGGCATGACCCATTCCCAAAGCCTAGTTATCTATTTGCTCTCGTTGCAGGTGATTTTGATGTATTAACGGATAGTTTTCGTACTTGTTCAGCACGAGATGTTGCTTTAGAAATATTTGTTGATAAAGGTAACCTTGATAAAGCTCATCATGCGATGGCATCGTTAAAACATTCTATGGCATGGGACGAAGAAACCTTTGGTCTAGAGTATGACCTCGATATTTATATGATTGTCGCTGTCGACTTTTTTAATATGGGTGCAATGGAAAATAAAGGGTTAAATGTATTTAATAGTAAGTTTGTTTTAGCGGATGAAAAAAGCGCTACTGATACCGACTACTTTAATGTCGAAGCGGTTATCGCTCATGAGTATTTTCATAACTGGACAGGTAACCGAGTAACTTGTCGAGATTGGTTTCAATTGAGCTTAAAAGAAGGGTTAACGGTTTTTCGTGACCAACAGTTTAGTGCTGACATGCATTCTGCCGCTGTTACTCGTATTCAAAATGTTCGAGTATTACGTTCAATGCAGTTTGCGGAAGATGCCGGACCAATGGCTCATCCAATACGACCAGAGAAAGTCTTGGAAATGAACAACTTTTACACCTTAACTGTATATGAAAAGGGCGCAGAAGTTATTCGTATGATCCATACGCTATTAGGAGCTGAAAAATTCAGAAAAGGTATTGACCTTTACTTTGAACGTTTTGATGGCATGGCAGTAACGTGTGATGACTTTATCAATGCCATGGCTGATGCCTCGGCTGTCGATTTAACGAAATTTAAAGGCTGGTATGAACAAGCGGGCACTCCTCAGCTTAATGTTGAAGAAAGCTTTGATGCTGATACCAATACCTATCAAGTATCAATCGCGCAGAGCAATGGCGAAAACACGGCATTGCATATCCCTATTGGTATTGAGCTTATTAGTGTTGAATCGAAAAAAAGTGCAGCGCATTTATTGCAATTAACCGAACAAAAGCAAACTTGGTCATTTCAAGGCTTTGCTTGCAAGCCCGTGTTGGCATTACTAACTGGTTTTACGGCACCAGTAAAAAGTCAACTTTCACAATCTGATCAAGACTTAGAAACGATCATGAATCATGCTGACGATGAATTCTGTCGATGGGATGCAGGTCAAACGTTATTATCAACTTACATTAAACGAGTTATGGCAGAGCCTGAATTAACGTTGCCAAGTAACTTGATTGATGCGGTTCGAAATATACTTTATAGCGATGCTTCTGCGGCATTCAAAGCTGAGCAATTAACTTTACCTAGTTTTAGTGAGTTAGCTGACAGTATTGAAGAAGTAGACCCAATAGTATTATTAGACGCTATTGATAAAGTGAAAGTCGTTTTAGCCACTGAGCTAGAAACATTGTTTTTACAGCACTATCAGCAAAATATTCAGCAAGAGTTTGCTAATGATGGCAAAGCTATTGGCCAACGCGCGTTAAAAAATATCTGTTTGTCTTATTTGACAACGTTAGCACCGCAACAGAGCCTATTAGCTGAGCAATATCAAAATGCTAACAATATGACTGACAGTTTAGCAGCGTTAAATAATGCAGCTAAAACCAATGCTGATAGTTTTGCCACTATGATGGCTGATTTTGAACAAAAATGGAGCTCTACAGCATTAGTGATGGATAAGTGGTTTTCCATTCAAGCGAGTGTATGTGATGAAACTATTTATGCCAATTTGGCAAAATTAATTAAACATCCATTATTTACGTTAAATAACCCAAACAGAGCTCGGTCATTGATTGGCGCGTTTACCATGAATAATCCACGCTATTTTCATTGTAGCAGTGGACGTGGATATCAATTTTTAATAGAACAAATAAAATTACTTAATACTATCAACCCACAAGTGGCATCTCGAATGATAACGCCATTAATTCAGTTTTCTTCATTGGATCAAAAGCGACAAGAGATGATTAAAGCTTTACTTGTTGATTTATCTAAACAAGAAAACTTATCAAAAGATTTAAAAGAAAAGTTAGATGCCGCATTGGCAGGTTAGGGTAGCGTAATGAAATATTATTTTGGTATTAATATGACGAGCCAGGAATATTTGCCTTATTACCAAGGAAAAGCTCAAAGTATTATTGTTGTTTCTAACGAAGGCGTAAGGGTAGAATTCCCAGCGATGCATTTGCGAAATTATTTAACGGCAAGTGGTATTAGAGGGCAGTTTTGCTTGCAAACACGAGATAATAAATTTTTATCTTTGCAAAAAATCGCATGATTAGAGTCTTTGCTTTAAACAGTGGTCAGACCATTATTTTTAAAATGTAATGTTTTGTAGATGCTATTACGGCTGTTAATACAGTTAGCTATTTGCAGCTTTATCTCTATTTTAAAAGCCCGTTTAAAACAAGTGTTTTAAACGGGCTTTTCTTCTCATCAGATGACTTCGTTCAAGTCTTTAAAATAAAGGGCTTTAACTGATGTTTTAGCACTTGCCTCAGTGTAGAAATGATGTAATTATTGTTTCATACCATTTACGTGGATATATAAAAATAAAAATGCAGTATCGCATCTGGGGAGATAACAAATGAAACAAAAGCTTCGCAACGGTTTTTACAAAAAGCCACTGGCTCTGAGTATTGCCGCCGCTATGATGACACTAGCAGGTGCTAGTGCTCAGGCAAAAAACTTTGAGTTAGGAAAGTTCGATATCAGTTTCGATTCAACATTTTCAGCAGGCACAAGTTGGCGTGTGGAAGATCGTAATTGGAATGACAATGTTGGTAAGTCAAACAACGTTAATAATGGCTTTAACTTTAGCCAGTATCACCCAATTTTAAATGTTAACCCTGATGCAGCTACCGTGTGGAATGGCGCTGGTAGTTATTCTACTAACGGTGATAACGGTAATTTGAATTTTGATGCCAATGAAAGTTTCTCAAAATTAATCAAAGGTTCTCACGAGCTAGATGTACGTTACGAAAACTTAGGTTTTTTTGCTCGTGGTATGTATTTTTATGATTTTGAAATGATGGATAGTGACCGTGCATGGACAAATCCTCATTCTGGTAAAGTTAACGACCCATGTCGTGATGATGAAGCTCGCGACCAAATTTGTCGTGACATTCGTTTGTTAGATGCGTTTGTTTATGGTGATTTTGATATTGGTGAAATGCCTTTTTCTGTACGTGTTGGCCAACAAGTTATTAGCTGGGGAGAAAGTACGTTAATCTCTCACGGTATTAGTGAATTAAACCCGGTAGATATTGCTCGTTTGAAAGCACCCGGTGCTGAATTAAAAGAAGCATTTATTCCTTTTGGTGCTGTTTGGGCGTCTTTAGGTGTAACAGAGAATTTTAACGTTGAAATGTTTTACCAATACAGCTGGGAAAAAACAGTATTACCAGCGCCAGGTAGCTACTTTTCAACCAATGACTTTGCCGGCGACGGTGGTCAATTTAATAATGTGCAACTTAATTTCGCGAGTAATCCAGATATGGATTTAGACTCGCTTATTACAGATTTAAATGCATTAAGAGCACAAATTCTAAATGGCAATGTAGCATTAGCCGATGCAGGTAATGCTTATGTTGGTGGTTTCCCAACTAAATTAACATTACGTGAAGCTGGTGCAGAAAACGAACCAGAAAACGGTGGTCAATATGGTTTGCGTTTGTCATGGTTCTTACCTGAGCTAAACGATACGGAAATTAGTTTATACCACATGAATTACCATAGCCGCCGTCCGGTATTCTCTGGAATAACTGCTGATTTTAGTGCTGCAGCGTTACAACATGACGTTGGTATGCTTGCAACAACAGATATCACCTACGATAACTATACTGACTTAAAAGCCTTTTCTCGTGTAGAGCTTGATTACATCGAAGATATAAAGCTTTATGCCTTAAGCTTTAATACAGCAATTGGCGAAACATCAGTAGCAGGTGAAATTAGCTACCGTCAAGACGAACCACTACAAATTGATGATGTTGAATTGTTATTTGCAGCAATGCCTCAACAGTTAGCTAATGACTTAGGTCGTGACGAATTAGACGGTGTATCTCAGATGCCTGTTTTCCCTGGTGGCTCTCGTGCGAATGGTTTCATTTTGTCTGATACATTACAGGCACAAGTTACCTTAACTAATTTATGGGGTCCTACACTTTGGGCTAGTCAGTTTACTACTTTACTTGAGGTTGGTGGTATCGATATTCGCGATATGCCTGATCAAGATGTATTACGCTTAAATGGCCCAGGTACTGCAAGAAATGGTGGCATTGCGGGTAAAGAAGGTTTAGAAATTGCGTTACAAGATGGCGTTGAAACGAACCCATTTCCAAGTGCTTTTGCTTGGGGCTACCGTTTCGTTGCCAAGTTAGACTACAATAACGTACTTGCTGGTATTAACGTTTCACCGAAAGTTTTTTTTTCACATGACGTTAACGGTATAACTCCAGACCCGTTATTTTTATTCGTAGAAGATAGAAAATCTATGTCATTAGGTCTTAGTTTTGACTATCAAAGCCGTTGGTCTGCTGACTTAAACTACAATAGTTTCTTCGGTGGTGTGGGTACAACTAACCAAATGGAAGATCGTGATTACGTGTCTTTTAACATTAAGTATTCGATTTAAGGCAAGTTTGAGGATTATTGTCATGAGAAAGTTATTAAAAAATTCGCTAAAAAAGGCAACGCTTGTTTCAATAGCGGTGACTGTAGCATTAGCGTCAACAACGGCTTCAGCTAAAATTAGCTCGCAAGAAGCAGGTAAACTTGCAAAAGAATTAACGCCATTTGGTGCTGTTCGCGCTGCAAATGCAGACGGGTCAATTCCAGCATGGACTGGTGGTATTACGTCAGCCCCTGCAGGTTATACGGTCGGTGACCATCATATTGACCCATTTACGGGTGATAAGGTGCTTTATACTATTACTGCTAAAAATGTGGCGGAATATAAAGACGTATTAACACCTGGTCAAGTTAAGTTATTTGAAACTTACCCTGATACTTATAAAATGGACGTATATCAGTCACGTCGTTCAGCTTCTTATCCAGAGCATGTTTATCAGGCTACACTTGATAACGCCACAAGAGCTGAATTAGTTGAAGGTGGTAACGGTATTGTTCAAGCAGCAATTGGCGTTCCATTTCCAGTGCCAAAAGATGGTTTAGAGGCAATTTGGAACCATATTTTACGCTATCGCGGTGAAAAGATTGTTCGTGAAGGTGGTCAAGCAGCACCAACTGCCTCAGGTGATTACACTTACATGGGCTTTGATGATCAATTATTGATCCCATACGGTGTTAAAGGTGTAAAAGCTGAAGACTTACAAAAGACCAATATTTTGTTTAAGTTTAAGCAAAAGGTTACAGAGCCTGCTCGTTTAGCCGGTACAGCATTATTAGTTCATGAAACGATGGACCAAATAAAAACACCACGTCAAGCGTGGACATACAACACTGGTCAACGTCGTGTTCGCCGTGCGCCTAATGTTGCATATGACGCACCAGGTACAGCGTCAGATGGTTTAAGAACGACTGATGATTTCGATATGTTCAACGGTGCTCCGAATCGCTACACATGGACACTTAAAGGCAAGCAGGAATTATTGATCCCTTATAATGACTACCGTTTACATAGCAACGATTTAAAATATGACCAAATTTTGCAGCCAGGTCATATTAATCCTAATTTAGTGCGTTATGAAAAGCACCGTGTTTGGGTTATTGAAGCTAACTTGAAATCAGATACTCGTCATACTTATAAGAAACGTGTTTTCTACATTGACGAAGATAGCTGGCAAGTAGCTGTTACGGATATTTATGATAACCGTGACGAGTTATATCGTGTTGGTGTTGCTCATGGTATTAATTACTATGAAGTGCCTACGCAATGGTCAACACTAGAAGTGTTTCACGATTTACAGTCACGTCGCTATATTGCAATGGGCTTAGATAATGAAGCGAAGATGTATGACTTCTCAGCAGAACTAAAAGATGTAAACTTTACCTCTTCAGCTTTGCGTCGTGAAGGTCGAAGATAGATAGTTGAACTAAAGAAACGGCTGGCAAGTGCTAGCCGTTTTTGTTTAAAGTATTCAAATAATTAAAAATTTTCTTTCCTAGGTTTCTTAGCTAAGCTAAAAAGACTTAGACTTTTATGATATTGATGCGCATTTATAGCGTTAAACTTTCCTAAACATCGATATCTTACATAGAGGCTTGGCCTCAAAGGTAAAAATTCATGGAGTTAATATCCTAAATTATGCGTCTTCTCGTTATTTTAATCAGCTTTCTTTGTATCAATACTATTTACGCTCAACCGCTTAATGCGAGGCAAGCGCCGCTCGCTAGTCAGTCGTTATTGCTCGACATCACCAAAATACAGCAATCAAAGTTAGTTGCAGTTGGTGAACGCGGTCATATTCTTTTATCTTCTAATGGTGTGCAATGGCAACAAGCCAGCGTGCCAGTGCAATCAACCTTAACTGCTGTGTATTTTATTGATGAAAATAATGGTTGGGCAGTTGGCCATGACGCTACTATATTGGCTTCTACAGATGGTGGCCTAACATGGCAAATTCAGCAACACTTACCACAAGTAGAAAAACCGCTTTTGGATGTATTATTTACCGATAAAAACAATGGTGTTGCAATTGGCGCTTACGGTCTGTTCTATCGAACCATCGATGGCGGACAGCAATGGACTATCGAATATCATAATGAATTTCTTTTTCCGGAAGATCAGGAGTATTTAGCTGAATTAAAACTACAAGATGAAGAAGCGTATTTAGATGAGCAAAGCAGCATTTTACCGCACTTTAATCGTATTGTTGCTGATGGACGAACGCTATATATCGTTGGTGAAATTGGTTTAATTGCCAAGAGTAACGACTTTGGTGTTACTTGGGAGAAGCTTGAGGAAATATATACAGGATCATTTTACGACATCAAGCGCACACAAGTAGGTAATCTTTTAGTGGTTGGGCTTCGCGGCAATATATTCCGTAGTTTGAGAAACGGCACTCCATGGCAAGCAAGTGACAGTAAAGTTACTGCACTACTGAGTAGCATTGTGTTATCAAATGATGGCCGTATTTTTGTGCTTGGCAACAATGGCGTTTTATTAGAAAGCCGAGATGATGGTGTCACGTTTATCGATCATCTACAAAAAGATGGTAAAGCACTGATTAATGGTGTTTGGTTTAACGATAAAATAATTGCCGTCTCAGATGTTGGCATTAAAACTATTAACGTAACGAAGTAACGCTCATGAAATTGAATTCTTTTATAAATGTTGTTGAAGCAACACTTTTCCGCCGCCGTTTAATGGTGTTGATATTTTTTGTCATTGCTAGTGTATTTTTGCTGTTTCAAGCAACTCAAATTAAGCTCGATGCCGCTTTTGAAAAACACATTCCACTTAACCATAGTTATATGAAAACCTATTTGAAGCACCGAGAAAATTTTGGTGGCGCAAATAACGTTTTAATTTCTGTCTGTGATAGCAGTGAAGATATTTTTAATCCAGAGTTTTTTACAGCATTAAAAGGTGTGCATGATAAATTATTCTTTATTCCTGGCGTTGATCGTATCCAAGTTAAATCTTTGTTTTCACCAAGCACGCGCTTTGTTGAAATAGTTGAAGATGGTTTTGCTGGTGGCCCGGTTATTCCCGCTAACTTTAAGCCAGATGAGCGAGGGTTAGCCATAGTAAAAGGTAACATTGAAAAAGCTGGTATAGTGGGCAGTATTGTTGCTGATGATTATAGCTGTTCAATGGTGAAAACATCGTTGATGGAAATAGACCCTAATACTGGCGAAAAGCTCGATAGTATTGTGCTTGCAGAACAATTTGAAAACGATATTCGTGGTGAATTTGAGAAAGGCAATATTTCTGTTCACATTATCGGTTTTACAAAAATGGTTGGTGATGTAGCGCAAGGTGCTAAAGGGGTAGTAACCTTCTTCGGTATTGCGATAGCGATCACAACCTTGATGGTATTTTGGTTTTGTCGCTCTATTGCATTGACGGTGTTACCTATTACTTGTTCGTTAATTGCCGTTGTTTGGCAATTAGGCATGTTATCAACTATTGGTTTCGGTTTAGATCCAATGTCAATTTTAGTGCCGTTTTTAGTCTTTGCCATTGGCGTTAGTCATGGCGTACAAATGATTAACTCGGTCTCGAAAATGGTTAACAAAGGGAAGACCAGTAAAGAAGCTGCACAATTAAGTTTTAGAATATTATTGGTACCGGGTGGTATAGCCTTGCTATCAGATACTGTCGGTTTTATGACCTTGTTATCTATCGATATTGGCATTATTCGTGAGCTAGCTATTACAGCATCGCTTGGTGTTGCCATGATCATTTTAACTAACTTGGTATTGTTACCATTATTAGTTTCTTATATTCATGTTCCTAGAAATGAGAAAGATGATAGCGATAAAAGCAAACTCCCACACCAAAATAAAAACACGATAGAAAAGGGCGAAGGTGTTTGGCACTTTATGTCTGCTTTTGCTACGCGAAAAGTTGCATTAGTAATCTTAGTGGCTACTGCGATTTTGTATGCAGTGGGTTATCAGAAAGCACAAGAGATGAAAATTGGTGAATTACACGCAGGTGCACCATCACTGCATGAAACTTCACGCTATAACCAAGATACATTCTTGATCACCGATAAATATGCCATCAGTGTTGATTACATGTCAGTGATTATTGAAACTACTGCCGATGCTTGTACGTATTACGAGCATATGGATGTTATTGATAGATTCCAGTGGCGTATGGAAAACGTTGAAGGTGTGCAATCTGCAGTTAGCTTAGCCTCTATCGCCAAATTAGTGAATGCGGGCTATAACGAAGGCAATCCTAAATGGCGTGCATTATCGCGTAATCAGCAAACGTTAGTGCAATCAATCGCGCGTGTACCGTCATCAAGTGGATTATTAAATAGTGACTGTAGTGTTATGCCGGTTATTCTGTTTTTACAAGACCATAAAGCGGAAACTATTAACCGAGTGGTTGACGCGGCTAAATTAGTGGCAGGTGAACTAGGCAACGACAATTTAGCTTTTAAATTGGCATCAGGTCCTGTTGGTGTTATGGCGGCAACTAATGAAGCCGTTGAAGCTGCACAAATACCAATGATGTTATATGTCTATGGCGCGGTAATAATCCTATGTTTATTAAGCTTTAGAAGCTTAAGGGCAACTATTGCTGTTGTTGTGCCGCTTTATGTTGTTTCAACATTAGCACAATGGTTAATGACAGAGCTTAATATTGGCCTAACAGTTTCAACTTTACCTGTTATTGCATTGGGTGTAGGTATTGGTGTTGATTACGGCATTTATATTTTATCAACGATGAGTGTTAAGTTACGCAATGGCGCCAGTGTGCAAAGTGCCTATTTTGACGCTTTAAAAGAGCGAGGCAGTGCTGTATTGATTACTGGTGTGACTTTAGCTATTGGTGTATCAACATGGTTTTTCTCTGATTTGAAATTCCAAGTCGATATGGGAATATTATTAACCTTCATGTTTTTGGTTAATATGATAGCTGCAGTACTGGTATTACCTGCTATAGCCGCATTTCTTTGGCCTGAGCGAAAAAAAACAGACAATAATTAAAAAATATTTTATGCATAAATAAACAAGAAAATGACCGAAAGGTCATTTTCTATTTATAACTAATGAATAAACACTTATTTGTAATCAAGTGAGTTACATAAAAGCACAGTTTTTAAAGTAATATATCTAAAATAGTACTCGCAATCGCTTAAGTTTATTAATAAAATTGCCGCAATAGTCTATTCTCATTAAAAAGACTAAAAAGATTCCAATTATTTCAAGCGTTTTATCCAAAAAGGAAAAAGGCATGGCGTTAGTAGACGGTTTACCTTCAGTGATACTTTCGAACGTAGCACAGTTAATACAACAAAAAGTTCCAGCGACAACAGCTCCTCTTGTTAACCAATTTGCAGAGTTGCTTTACAACAATATTTCAACCTTAGATTTAGACCATAGAAATGATAGTGATATGTATGGTGCAACCTTAAGTCTATGGAATACGTTAAACGATCATCAAGATGATAAGCCTGTCATTAAAGTATTTAATCCACAGGTATCAAAAAATGGCTGGAAGTCAAGCCATACTATTATTGAAATTATTGTTCGAGATATGCCATTCCTAGTAGACTCTGTGCGCATTGCCTTAAGTCGACTAAACCTAACACCACATCTAATGTTAAATTCGCCAATTAAAATTATTCGCGATAAAAGCAAAAACATTAGCCAGCTTTCTGCAGCAGTTGATCATTCGTTTAAGTCAACGTCTGTAGAAACCGTTTTCTTTATAGAAATCGACCGTCAAAATGACGCAGCCGTTTTAGAAAATATTGCCAAAGAATTACATTCAGTTGTTAGTGATATTGCTGTGACAGTATCTGACTGGAAACCAATGCAAACGCGTTTACGCAGTGTTATTGATGAAGCTAAAAAAGCTAAGTTACCTTGCTCAAAAGCGGAGCAAAAGGATAGTGTAGATTTTCTAGAGTGGATGCTAGCCGACAATTTCACTTTGTTAGGGTATCGCTCATATAACGTTAAAACCTTAAAAGGTGATATGGCGCTATCTGCTGATGTTAAGTCAAGCTTAGGACTGATGAATCAATATGATGGTACAAAAGAACGCCTTATTTCTGGTTTAAGTGAATCGGCACGTGAAATCGCTTTAGGTGACAACTTACTGATTTTAACTAAAACCAATGCAAAATCTCGTGTACACCGTCCAGCACATCTTGATTATATTGGCGTAAAACGCTTTGATGATAAAGGTAATGTAATTGGTGAAGAACGTTTTGTCGGTTTATTTGGCTCAGCATACTACACTAACAGTGCATTAGACCTGCCATTGATTAAATCAAAAGTATCAGGTGTTTGTAACGACTCTGGTTACGCTAAAGGTACTCATGCGTATAAAGCGTTAATCAATATTCTTGAAACTTACCCTAGAGACGAAATTTTACAAAGTTCGCCAGCTGAACTATTGCATAACGTTATGGGTATCTTCCAAATGCAAGAGCGCGATTATTCGGGCTTGTTTATGCGTCGTGATTCTTTCAACCGCTTTTATTCTTGTATGGTGTATGTACCGCGTGAACGTTATAACACTGCTTTGCGCATTAACACGCAAAAATTACTGCAAGAAGCGTTAGGAAGCACAGAAGAAGTAGAGTTTACGACTTACTTCTCAGAATCTGCGCAAGCACGAACGCACTATATCGTAAGAGTTAACTCGACAAAAGCAGACATTAATGTGAAAGAAATAGAAAAGAATTTAAATCATGCTGCACGTAGCTGGGATGATAATTTAGCCAATGCGTTAAATTCGCATAAAGGTGAAGCTAAAGGTAAAGCACTAAGCCGCAAGTACGCTAGCTTCCCTCAAGCTTATAAAGATGAAGTTTTACCGGGTACAGCTATTGTTGATATTGAAAAATTAGAAGCTTTGACTGCTGATAATCAACTTGAAATGTTGTTCTACCAACCACAAGAAGAAGACGCAGATAGCCGTTTCGTTAAATTGAAATTGTTCCATGCCGGCGAACCATTACATTTGTCTGATGTGTTACCAATGTTAGAAAACTTTGGTTTACGCGTTATTGGTGAAAGCCCATATGCGATTAGAACATCGACTGGCGAAGTTTGTTGGATTTTAGACTTCTCCATGCTATTAACTGGCACTGGCAAGTTTAACCTTGAAGTTGTGCAAAGCTTATTCCAAGACGCTTTCGCTAAAGTTTGGGCGGGACAGTTAGAAGATGATGGCTTTAACCGTCTAATTTTAGGTGCTGAGCTTGGTGGTCGTGAAGTATCAATTTTACGTGCGTTCTCTAAATACGAACGCCAAATCGGTGGTACATTCAGCCAAAACTATATTGAAGATACCTTTGCTCGTTACCCAAGTATTGCTGAATTGCTTATTACGTTATTCAATAAACGTTTTTCACCAAAAGTAAAAACTAGCGAAAAAGTTATCGAGAAATTACTGGCTAGCATTGAATCTTCTTTAGATAACGTTGCAAACCTTGATGATGATCGTATCATTCGTCGTTTCGTTGAAATGATTAATGCCACTATTCGTACTAACTATTTCCAACCGCACCCAGTAACAGGCGAGAAGTCATATATTTCATTTAAAATATTGCCTTCGCAAATTGCTGATGTGCCTTTACCTGTGCCAGCATTTGAAATATTTGTTTATTCTCCGCAAGTAGAAGGTGTTCATTTACGTGGCGGTAAAGTTGCTCGTGGTGGATTACGTTGGTCTGACCGACGTGAAGATTTCAGAACAGAAGTACTTGGCTTAGTTAAAGCGCAACAAGTCAAAAATACCGTTATTGTTCCTGTTGGTGCTAAAGGTGGTTTTGTTTGTAAACAATTACCTAGCGGCGACAGAAATGCCATTTTCGAAGCCGGTAAAGAGTGTTACAGAACCTTTATCCGTGGCTTATTGGATATCACAGATAACATTGTTGACGGTGAAATTGTACCACCAGAAAACGTTGTTCGTTTAGATGAAGACGATGCCTACTTGGTTGTTGCAGCTGATAAAGGTACCGCTACTTTCTCTGATGTTGCTAATGCTATTTCAGAAGAGTACAACTTCTGGATGGGTGATGCGTTTGCCTCAGGTGGTAGTGTTGGTTATGACCATAAAGCAATGGGTATTACCGCAAAAGGTGCTTGGGAGTCTGTGAAACGTCACTTCCGTGAAATGGATGTTGATTGTCAAACAACTGACTTTACCTGTATTGCAATTGGCGATATGGCTGGTGATGTATTTGGTAATGGTATGTTGTTATCAAAACATATTCGTTTACAAGCCGCATTTAACCACATGCATATCTTCATTGATCCAAACCCAGATGCTGCAAGCTCGTACGTTGAACGTGAGCGTTTATTTAACTTACCAGGCTGTACTTGGGAAGATTACAATAAAGAATTGATTTCTGAAGGTGGCGCTATTTTCAGTCGTCATGCAAAATCAATTAAATTGACGCCACAAATCAAGAAAATGATTGGCACCCAAAAACAAAGCATGTCACCACTTGATTTAATGCAAGCACTATTAAAAATGCAAGTCGATCTATTATGGAATGGCGGTATTGGTACTTATGTTAAGGGTTCTAAAGAAACACACCTTGAAGTAGGCGACAGAGCAAATGATGCGTTACGTATTAACGGTGCTGAGTTAAACGCTAAAGTTGTTGGTGAAGGTGGTAATTTAGGCTTAACACAAATGGGCCGTATTGAATTTGGCGCTAAAGGCGGTCGAATTAATACTGATGCTGTGGATAATGCTGGTGGTGTTGATTGTTCAGATAATGAAGTCAACATTAAAATCTTATTAAATGGCTTGGTTCGCAGCGGTGACTTAACCGTTAAGCAACGAAATAAAATTCTTTATGATATGACCGACGAAGTTGGCGATATTGTTATTGAAGATTGTTACCGTCAAACTCACTCGCTTTCTATTACTGAGTTACGTGGTGGTAGCCAGTTAAAAGAACAAGCCCGCTTTATTCATGAATTAGAACGTTCAGGTAAGTTAGACAGAACGTTAGAGTTTATCCCAAGTGATGAAGAAATTGCCGAACGCTTAGCGCAAGGTAAAGGCTTAACCCGTCCTGAACTATCAGTATTACTTGCTTACAGCAAAATGGTATTGAAAGAAGACTTAGTATGTCCTGAAATTACTGACAATGAGTACTACCAAAGTTTACTCATTGAAGCTTTCCCTCAGCAGTTACAAGATAAATACACGGCACAGATGCAAGAGCATCCATTACGTGCAGAAATTATTGCCACTAAATTAGCCAATAATATTGGTAATGATATGGGCTTTAACTTTGTTAATCGTATGATAGAAGAAACTGGTGCAACGACGGCTGAAATAACTAACTGTTATTCAATGTCTTGTGAAGTTTTTGAATTATCTGATGTCTGGAAACAAATTAGCGATTTAGATAATAAAATTTCTACATCAATTCAAACCGAAATGTTATTTCAATTACGTCGTACAGTGCGCCGCGCAACACGTTGGTTCTTACGTCACCGTAATAAAGCACTTAATATTGAGCAATCAATTGAGTTCTACCATGCAACTTTTGCGAACTTGTCGAGTACTATCACAACATTTATGGTCGAAGACGAAGCTGCACAACTGAAACGTGTAGAAAATGACTTAGTTAAAGCCGGTGCTCCAGCGTCTGTTGCGTTAAGAATCTCATTATTGAGTACGTTGTTCTCGGCAATGGATTTAGCGGAAATATCTCATGCTGAAGACCGTTCAATTGAACTAGTAACTGATCTTTACTTTAAGCTTGGTGCAAGACTAGAGTTGCATTGGTTCTTAGACCAAATTACTTCTCAGCCTGTATCAAATCATTGGCAAGCGCTTGCAAGAGCATCGTTTAGAGAAGAGTTAGATTGGCAACAACGTTCACTTACTTCAGTTATATTACATGGTAATAAAGACTCATCTGACGTTAACGAAATGCTTGATAACTGGTTTGAAGCAAGTGCTCAACCATTAGAGCGCTGGCAGCAAATTCTTGCTGACTTTAGAATTGGCCAAACTCATGAGTTTGCGAAGTTCTCAGTCGCGCTACGAGAGTTAATGTTGTTAAGTTTACACTGCGACACTATTAAATAAGTGTTAGAATCCCCGCCAATGAGCGGGGATTTTTTTGTCTTCAAATTTGCCTTACAGGTTAGCGTTATCATTATCACCTGTTGGCATAGTATTTAAATTTAGTTAAAGAGGTATTATGTTTTACTCAGCTATTCGTAAAGTTTTTTTTAAATTCGATCCCGAAGCAATTCACGAGTTAACAATAAAAAGCTTTAAAGCGACTGGTGCAACACCGCTCAATTTACTTTACAAGCAAAGCGTGCCAAATAAGCCAGTAGAAGTGATGGGAATTAAATTTCCTAATCCTGTAGGTTTAGCTGCGGGGCTAGATAAAAATGGCGAATGTATTAAAGCGTTTGAAGCCATGGGGTTTGGCTTTGTTGAAGTAGGTACGGTAACGCCGCGTCCACAACCTGGCAATGATAAACCTCGTATATTTAGACTACCTGAAGCGAATGCAATAATTAACCGTATGGGCTTTAATAATAAGGGCGTTGATTATTTAGTTGATCAAGTCATAAAGGCTAAATTTAGCGGTGTGCTTGGTATTAACATTGGTAAAAATAAAGACACGCCAGATGAAAATGCTAAAGATGATTACATTCACTGTATGCGTAAAGTTTATGACCATGCGACTTACATTACGGTAAATATTTCTTCACCTAATACTCCTGGCTTACGCTCACTACAGTACGGTGATGCGTTAAACGAATTATTGTCAGCACTAAAAGCAGAGCAAACGTCTTTGGCTGAGCAATATGGAAAATATGTACCTGTTGCTGTAAAAATTGCGCCTGATTTGACAGCAGAAGAAGTTGATTCTATTGCACAATGTTTAATTGCAAACAATATCGATGGTGTTATTGCTACCAACACGACATTAGCTCGCGATAAAGTTGCGCATTTGCAATTTGGTGACGAGCAAGGCGGCCTAAGTGGTGCGCCGGTGAAAGAACAAAGTACTAAGGTTATTCAATTACTGTCGAAAGCACTTGATAATAAATTACCAATTATTGGTGTTGGCGGTATTGCTTCTGCTAGTGATGCGCAAGAAAAAATCGCAGCAGGTGCTAAACTAGTACAAGTTTATACTGGCTTCATTTATCAAGGCCCTGAGCTAGTTAAAGAGATTGTACATTCACTTAAATAATTATTTGTTTTTGTATAACCCTACACGGTTGTACTTAGTTATTTTGTAAATAAAAAAACGGTGTTCATAATTTATGAACACCGTTTTTATTTATTTGAAAATACTTACCGCAGAGTGCTTAAGGTTTAATTGTCGTTGACTTTTTTGCACCAATTTTAGCTTCCATACCCTCTAAACGTTCAAGCATTAATTGTAGAGTGGTATCGAATTCATTAATACTGGTAGCAGTGATCATTTGTTGCTTGTCACGACTTTTTGAGTCGGCATCTAGCGAATTTAATTGAGAGGTCAGTGTAGTAATTTGATCTTTAATTGTATTTGCAGCAACAATTTGTTCTGCCACTGCATCAATTGAAAACTCTGCAGCGGTAATTTTATCATTCAATTCATTTGTTGCCGTACTTTGTGCGTTAACAGCATTAGTATTTTTACTTTGCTGTGAGGCTAATTTCTTACTTTGAGAATTTAACTCTTTAATTTTTTTCTGGTTTTTACGCCAAGCGGAAGCCCACAACTTGTCCATTTCAGTCAGTAATAACTCAGTTTTTTCACTTATTGCTTCTAACTTTACTTTTAAAGCAATGGTTGATTCACCCATTTCCTCGCCAGTAGCGGAAAGTTGATTTTCAAGTTGCTGAATTCTCTGCTCACTACTATTTAAAGCACTATTTAGTTTTATTTGCTGCTGATAAAAGTACCAACCACCACCCGCTATTGCAGCATATGATATGAACAACAATAAAGATGTAGCCACTGATGTTGATGCTTTAACAGTATTTTTTACCGGTTTTGTGTTATCTATTTTTTTGGGATTTGTAGCATTTGCACGCGCCGATTTTACTTGGTCATGATCTAAGGTAATAGTGGGAATTTCAGGTTCTACGCGATTTGACAAGAGAGTGTCCTATTAACAATGAAATAGATAAATATAATGGCAGTAACTGTATAATATTTAGAAAATATTGTACAAAAAAACCGACATTAATTAGTCGGTTTTTACTATATTTATTGTAAACAGTGGTTAATAACTTATTTTAATGTCGCTAACAGCAATAGAATTGCAGGTTAGTAACTTTCGTTATGTACACTTAATACAGCTCGGCCCGAAGGATCAGCATTATTTTGGAAACTCTCGTCCCAAGCTAAAGCTTCTTGTGTACTACAAGCAACAGACTTACCCCCGATAACACAATCAGCAGCAGAGGTTAATGGGAACTTTTCTTCAAATACACAACGATAAAAATAGCCTTCTTTGCTGTCTGGCGTATTTACCGGAAACTTAAAACTTGCACTTTCAAGTTGTTGATCAGTTACTTGTGATTCGACATAAGTCTTTAAACCATCAATCCAAGAATAGCCAACACCGTCAGAAAATTGCTCCTTTTGGCGCCACAAAATTTCTTTTGGTAAATAACCTTCAAAAGATTCACGTAGCACCGCTTTTTCCATCTTGCCATTGCCACACATTTTGTCTTCTGGGTTGATGCGCATGGCAACATCCATAAAGTTTTTATCTAAAAATGGTACACGGGCTTCAATACCCCAAGCTGACATTGACTTGTTTGCTCGCAGGCAATCAAATTTATGTAAGCGGTCAAGTTTGCGCAATAATTCTTCATGGAATTCTTGTGCGTTTGGCGCTTTATGAAAGTATAAGTAGCCGCCAAATATTTCGTCAGCTCCTTCACCTGAAAGTACCATTTTAATACCCATGGCTTTTATCTTTCTCGCCATTAAGTACATAGGCGTTGACGCACGAATAGTGGTTACATCATAGGTTTCTAGGTGATATATCACTTCTTTTAAGGCGTCAATACCTTCTTGTTCGGTAAATATCACGCTGTGATGTATGGTGCCAATACTGTCAGCAACGGTTTGTGCAGCCACCAAATCAGGAGAGCCTGCTAAGCCACAGGCAAAAGAATGCACTTTTGGCCACCAAGCTTCAGATAAGTCATTTTCTTCAACACGTCTTGAAGCGAATTTTTGTGTGATTGCTGAAATTAATGAAGAGTCTAATCCGCCAGAAAGTAATACGCCGTAAGGAACGTCAGTCATTAAATGACTTTTTACCGAGTCTTCTAATGCTTCACGTAGTTTTTCTTTGCTAGTATTATTGTCTTTAATAGCTGAAAACTTTTGCCAGTTACGGTTGTAGTATTTTTTCAATACGCCATCTTTACTGTCAAGTACATGACCCGGAGGAAATTCTTCAACCGTTTTACATATCGGCATTAGTGCTTTCATTTCTGAGGCAACGTAAAAGTTACCATCAACGTCATAGCCGGTATACAAAGGGATAATACCCATATGGTCACGGGCAACTAGGTAACTATTATCGACTGCATTGTACAAACAAAAAGCAAACATACCCTGTAGTTTGTCGATAAAGTCACTGCCATGTTTTTCAAACATAGGAATAATAATTTCACAGTCAGACGCTGTTTGAAATTGATAGTTTGGCGTGTATTGACTGGCTAATGCTTTATGATTATAAATTTCACCATTAACGGCTAGCACTAGTGATTTTTCACTGTTGTATAGTGGTTGAGCACCATGTTCAGTATCAACAATTGCTAGACGTTCATGAACTAAAACAGCATGTTCGTTGTTGTAAATGCCAGACCAGTCAGGCCCGCGATGGCGAAGTAAACGAGAATATTCTATTGCTTTTGGACGCAGTGCATCAGCACCGGTTTTAATATCTAATATACAAAATATCGAACACATTGAAGTGCTACCCCTTTATATTTAAAAAATGATAAATTGTGGACTCATACTTTATTGAACATGTGCAGTACAAGTGTACTTGTTTACTTCTTGATCAACTTACAAATGAATGTTAGTGACTGATAAATAAACACAGCTCAAACACTTTGACAGCATTTGATAAAAAATCAATAGAATTTTTACTCTAAATTTACAAAAGAGTAATAAATCTATGTTTATTATTGATTTAAATAGCGTAATTAAAACATTAGTTTTAGTTTTTGCTACTCGCTCTTTTACCCATTGGGCTTATAACTAAATGAAACTTAACTATTAATAAAGAAAGCAGGAATTAATTTACTACAAAAGACATCGTTAACTAATAATCCCTACTAGTTTTAAAATTTTGTATACATTATTATGACGAAATAAACTAAACATTCGTGTTTGAATTTGTTCGATAACATTTTGACAATAATAAGAAATTCCATGCTAAAAACCTTGAAAATAAGCAAACTTAATAAAATATTTCTCGTTGGAACACTTGCCCTAAGTAGTCATACTTTTGCTGGTGAGCTAGGCAATACAAAAGCGACAGTTGAAGAGTTACGTATTCCAACTGCAGTTAAAGCAATGCCAACCGTGGCAGGGCGTTTAGCAGCACGAATTGATGCCTTTGCAGAGCAGATTAATAAAGCAAAAAGCTACACAGTATTAACCCAATTGGTGTTACGACATGCGCCTGCACTTTGGAATGATGCAAAGAAATCTTTTATTACGCTTGGTGATTATGACGATCGTCCATTGTACTGGTCGCGCTTGAAAATGAGCAAAATCTTGCGCTCGTCAGAAGGTTTTGCAAAACTTTTCCCTAATCAACAGCAAAAGTTGCTATGGATACTTGAGTTATTATCTCGTGGTCAATCAGATGTGAAGTTTGATAAAATAGCGGATAAGAAAATCCTAATAACAGGCTTTGACCCCTTTTTTCTTGATAGAAATATCGACCAAAGTAATCCTTCTGGGGTTGTAGCGTTATCACTTGACGATATTGTATTGAGCGTTGAAGGAAAAACGGCTGAAGTTGAGGTGCTAATTGTTCCCGTTCGCTTTGCTGATTTTGACCAAGGTATGATTGAAGAATTGCTTACACCGTATATTGCAGAAAAGAATGTCGATATGGTCATTACTGTTAGTATGGGTAGAGAAAACTTCGATCTAGAGCGCTACCCAGCGTTAAGAAGAAGTGCTAAAGCGCCAGATAATTTAAATGTACTTACTGGCGCCACGAAAAATAAACCGTTAGTGCCAAAGTTAAAATCTAATGAATTAAAAGGGCCTGAGTTTGTTGAATTCAGTTTACCTGTAGATGCTATGAAAAATGGCTCAGGTAAGTATCAAGTAAATGATAATAGAAATGTTAGTACGCTAGAAAAAACATATGCTGCGCAATCGCTAGCTGAAATTGTTAATAAGGTTTCGGTCAATGGTTCGGGAGGAGGTTACCTTTCTAATGAAATATCTTATCGGAGCATTCTATTAAGAGAGAAATATAACTCGTTATTACCTGTAGGGCATATTCATACACCGAGAATAAAATCTTTTGATCAACAAGCACTAATGGATATTGTCAATCAAACGAAAAATATCATTACTCAAGGTGTTGCTGAGCTATAAGTAATGCAGGTGAAATAAAAGTTAGCCGTGTCATTTAAATCAAAAAAGCGCTAAGTTATTTAGCGCTTTTTTATTATCCAAATTTAGATATTAAATATTATTGGTCACATCAACTGATAATTTTAGCTTTTGTCCAGGTTGTAAATATTTACTGCGCTTTAGACTATTCCAACGCTCAATTTCGGTAATGGTTACATTAAACTTGTCAGCAATACGGGCGAATGAGTCGCCTTTGCGAACACGATAAGTAATGTTACGGATAATTGCTTGTGTATTTGGCATAGTTTGATTTTTCGCCACTTTAGTCACAGTAGCCTTTTGCCAAATCACTAATTTTTGACCCGGTTTAATGGTATCTCTTGGTGCCATACCATTCCATTTTGCAATACTACGTGTTGATACATTATAACTACGGCTTAAATCCCATAAGGTATCGCCAGATTTAACAATGTGTATGCGTTTTTCACCAGCAAGTTCGCGATTTTGTGTTTTTGCTAAACGTTGGTCTTGCGATAATATGTAACTATCTAAAGATGCAGTAGCAACAGGAATAAGTAAAAATTTACCGGCCCTTATTTGATTACCTTTCACTTTGTTAATTTGTTTGATCAAATCAATTTCGGTATTAAACTTTTTAGCAATTAACCCTAAGCTGTCGCCACTTTTAATTTTGTATCGTTGCCAGGCTAATCTTTCTTTCTTTTCAAGTTTAGCTAACGCTAGTTCGAATGATGGCACTTTATGGTTTGGTAATAATAAATAGTGCGGTCCATCAGGGTCTGTTGCCCAGCGATTAAAGCCAGGGTTAAGACGTTGTAATTCAATTAAAGATAAGCCAGCAAGCTGCGCTGCTTTAGCTAAATCTAACTGTGAGCCAATATCAATTTGGCTAACAACAGCTTTGTTTTCAATTTTATGTAACTTGATTTTAAGTTCGTCGCTACGTTTTACAATATCAGCAAGTGCTAATAATTTTGGTACGTAGGCACGAGTTTCTTTTGGTAAATCTAATGACCAAAAATCGGTAGGCAGACCTTTCTTTTTATTGTTTCGTACCGCACGTTGAACACGACCTTCGCCTGAATTATAAGCGGCAAGGGCTAACATCCAATCACCGTCAAAAAACTTGTTTAAGTACTTTAAATATTTTATTGCACCTTTAGTGGAAGCGATAACATCGCGTCGTCCGTCGTACCACCAATTTTGTTTCATACCAAAGCGTTTACCAGTACCGGGTACAAACTGCCACATGCCCGATGCGCGGCCATGAGAATAGGCGAAAGGATCAAATGCGCTTTCAACAATAGGTAATAAAGCGATTTCCAAAGGCATATCGTTCGCTTCTAACTCTTGTACGATATAATGCAAAAATGGCTCAGCGCGTTTGCCAACTCTAGTTAAGTATGCAGGGTGCTTAACAAACCAGTCTCGCTGATTTGTCATACGACGATTTTCAGGAATTGGAAATTTAAGTTGGCTGCGAATTCTTTGCCATACATCATCAGCTAAATAGCTTTCTTCTACATTGTTACCTAAATCGATATTAGCATCGGCAACAGGGTGAATAACATCAATCGCTTCATCTACCAACAGTGCTTGGTTAATTTCAACAACCGATGCAATATCAATAAGAGCTTGATCTTCTTGATTAGTTTCGACGCTATGTGATTTACTTTGACTCAGAATTGATTGGCAGCCCGTTAGCATAAGGGCAGCGGCAATTGATAACGATATATACTTCATGAAAGTTCTATTTAGATTTACTTGCCGCCAGTGTTACTTATTTAACAAGCTTATTCAAGATTTGCCCCTGAAAAAGCATTTAGAATTTGTCTTTCCAAGCTCTAATAACGGTAAAAGTTGATAGTGCATCCGTTATTTTCTCGCCGCTAAACTCGCTGGCGCTTTCCATTAAACTCTCTTTGTCACAACGTAAAAAGGGGTTAATCATTTTTTCTTGTAAAATCGAGCTTGGAATCGTTGGAATATTTTCCGCACGTTTTTTTATCACTTGGTTGTAATAATAAACCAGCTCACTGTTAGTAGGCTCAACCGTTAACGCAAAATCTAAGTTAGCTTGGGTGTATTCATGGGCACAGTAAACATGTGTTTTCTCTGGAAGTGCCATTAATTTTTCTAGAGAGGTCATCATTTGTGCAGGAGTGCCCTCAAATAATCGACCACAGCCACCTGAGAATAGTGTGTCACCACAAAATAGGTTGTCCTGGGCTAAGTAGGCGATATGGCCACTAGTATGGCCAGGCAAATCGATAACCGAAAACTCTAGCGCTAAGTCGTCTAATTCCACCACTGAGTTGTCATTTAATTTAATATCACAGTACGGAATATTTTCACTTTCAGGGCCGTAAATAGTTAAAGGCCATGCGTTTTTTTGACAATATTGTAGTAGCTTTTCGATACCGCCAACATGATCACTATGGTGATGAGTAATGAGAATAGTGCTTAGCTGCTTGTTACTTTGCTCAATAAATTTAATACAAACGTCTGCATCACCAGGGTCGACTATTGCTAATGCATTACTGTTACTTGATGAAATTGCCCAGATGTAATTGTCGGAAAAGGCTTTTATCATCGAAACTTGCATATTAGAGGTGGTTTGACTTTGCAGCATGTGCGGCTCCTGAGTATACTGAAAGAATGATTATACCCACTTTTTTTCAAGTTTAAACTATGAAACCGGCACTAGCGTTTAGGCACCCTGATCTACCAAAGTCATGGCAAGATCTTCCTAATGGTGAATTGATAGTAAAAAATATCGATCAAGTTTTGTCATCGTGGTGGCCAAAGTTTTTCGGTTATCATTTGCTAAAACTGGGCTCACTAAGTGGCGAAATAGACAGTTCATCAAGTCCTATAAAACATCAATTAACCTTAACAAATCAGCCAGAAGGCGGTGATATTGTTGCTGAAGTTGATGACCTACCTTTATTAGAGCACAGTGTTGATGTTTGTGTTTTAGCGCACGCTTTAGAATTTTCCCTCGACCCACATCACGTAGTACGTGAAGCAAACAGAGTGTTGATTCCTAATGGCTACTTGGTCATCACAGGCTTTAACCCCTTTAGTTTAGTGGGCTTAAATAAGTTTATCCCTTATAGACGTAAACAAACGCCTTGGAATGAAAGGCTGTTTTCGCCAATGCGGGTTAAAGACTGGTTACATTTGATGGGTTTTGAAATACAGCTCGACCACCGTTTTTTACATTCGTCATTATCAGGCCAATACAGCGAAGGGATGATCAGTAGCCAATGGCGAAAGTTAGCTGCACGCTATTTTCCAAGCTTAGGCTCTGTTTATGTTATCGTCGCTAAAAAACGCGTGTTACCCTTAACGCCAATTAAAGCAAAATGGCAACTTAGACCGCGTTTTGAACCAGTTAAAGTGCCATCAATGAATTCTTCTTCAAAGCAAGATAATAAATAATAATGCGTTAGCGTGGCTAGTAAAAAGACAAACGTAGATTTAATAACTCCAAACAATAGGTGAAAAGAAAACATGCAACGTCATGAATTTGAAAATTATCTGAATACTTTATTAAAACCAGAGCAAATTAAAGACTTTTGCCCTAATGGTTTGCAAATTCAAGGAAGCGAAGACATCATTAAAGTGATTACCGGTGTAACGGCAACGCAAGAACTTATAGAGCGAGCAATTGAAGAAAAGGCTGATGCATTAGTAGTTCATCATGGTTTTTTTTGGAAAAATGAAAGTTATGTTATCCGTGGTATGAAACATAAGCGTATCAAAGCTTTGCTTGAAAACGACATTAATTTATTTGCCTATCATTTACCGTTAGATATTCACCCAACTTTAGGGAACAACGCACAATTGGCACAGCTATTTGATATCGAAAATGTCGCGCCTCTGGAAGTTGGTAACGCATTGAGTGTACCTGTACGCGGTGAGTTTAGTTCTGCACTTTCAGCTAAAACATTAGAACAACGCATTAGCGAGCAACTTAATCGTTCATGTTTACATATTGCAGCGCCATCAAATAGAGCGATTAAAACAGTAGCGTGGTGTAGCGGTGGTGGGCAGGGGTATATAGAACTTGCTGCCGAACTAGGTATAGATGCCTTTATTAGTGGTGAAGTTTCAGAGCAAACTACGCACGTTGCCAGAGAAATGGATATTCATTTTTACTGTGCAGGCCATCATGCAACAGAACGCTACGGCGCAAAGGCATTAGCGCAACACTTTAATGACAATTTATCGTTAGAAGCAAAGTTTATTGATATCGATAACCCTGCCTAACTTACTCCATAATGCCAGCATTGCGCTGGCATTTATTTAGTGCCCAGTAACTAGTGTTAGGCAAAAAGTGTACTGTCCAAGCTATTTTTTATTCAGATAGATAGAGTTCAAAATAAATTTCATATTGAAAATTAAGCGCAAATTTTGCTCTATAAATAACCATAAACTTAATTTAGGTTTTGACTTAACTGAGGTTTGAGTGACAACTTCAAATTGGTATAGTGGTGTAAATGTTTCATCTTATATACAAACTAGTATTGTGGCTCATATGAACATATTTTTACTTAAATGGCTCTGTTCATCTTCTCGGCTTGTCGGTATCATTTCTAATATAAAGAAATAGAATAAATTATAAAAATTTACCACAAAGGAAATATTATGTTGGCGTTATCATTAACAGGTTTTTACGCAAGTTTACTTGGGCTTTTATATATTGGTTTAGCAATTAATGTTGCTCGGTTGCGTAAAACACTCAAGATTGGTATTAACGATGGTGGTAATAAAGATTTAGCAAAAGCGATCAGAGTGCACGGTAATTTTGCTGAATATGTGCCAATAGCACTAATATTATTGGCTAGTTATGAATTAAATGGTGCGTCAGCTATGATGTTACATGTTCTTGGTGCCGCATTAGTAGTAGGGCGTGTACTACATGTTATTGGCTTGACGAAAACTATTGGTCTTTCAATACAAAGACAAGTCGGTATGTTGTCGACATTTTTTGTGATTTTAGTTTTAGCGATAGAAAATATTCGTTTATTTTTAATTGCTTAAACCTAAACTTAACTTATCGGGTAATTAGTCGGTTATGGGGTAGGTAAATTTTCCGCCTGAGTAATTACCGAAAATATAAATAGTAAAACAGTTGCCCAATAGCAGCTGTTTTTTTTATTTCAGTTCAAAGATATGTTGCGATGACAGGTGGTTGATAACTCAGTTCAAAACCGTTAAATCAATTTAACTTGTTTTTACCATGCCAATATGAGGGATGTCATCTTCTAAATACATGTCGCTGACACGTTCAAAACCATGTTTATTATAAAATTTTTCTAGATGTTCTTGTGCTGATATTTTAATGGTATCTTGCGGAAAATATTTTTCACATACGGTTAATGCTTCTTTCATTAACTCATGTCCTAGCCCCGTTCCCCGAGCGCTTGGCGCAATCACCACACGACCAATACTAATATAGTCTTGATAGGTTAATCCTTTTGGCAGTATGCGCAAATATGCCGTCATTTGGCCATTCTGATAGCAGAAAAAGTGGCGGGCATCCGGATGACGATCATGGTCGTCTAAATCAGGATAAAAGCAGGTTTGTTCAACAACAAATATATCTATTCTCAGTTTCAGAAGGTCATACAATTCATTTGTCGTTAATTGAGTAAATTTTGGAGCTTGCCAGTTTTTTATGTTGGTCATAAGTTATTTTTGTAGCCATTTCTTGTTATTTTTTCATGAACGGTATCATGTGTACAGTCCGAAGGTGAACCCCAAATTGGAGGAACAATTAAAATACTATATTTGATGGCGGCGTTGGCTGATTAATAATTCCTCAAAGCTTTCTGCTACAAGGGGTCTATCCAAAAGATAACCTTGCCCAAAATCACAGCCTGCAGTAGATAATAATTGTCGTTGCTGTTCAGTTTCAATACCTTCGGCAATGACTTTAATATTAAGTTTGTTAGCCATAACAATTATTGCTTCACATAAAGCTAAATCATTACTATCAGCTGACATGTTTTGAACAAAACTTTTATCAATTTTTAAGTAGTCTAATGAGAAGTTTTTTAAGTATGAAAATGAAGAGTAGCCAGTTCCAAAATCATCAATTGATATAGCAACACCTTGAAGGCGAATTTTATCAAGTACTGTAACCACTTCTGCTTGGTTTTCCATCAGTAAATTTTCTGTTATTTCAATGCCAATTGCTTGTGGGGGTAAACCCTTTTCAGCTAGGCTATCAATCCAATTGATAATTTGTTTACATTGATTTTTGTATTGGATTGGCGATGTATTAATACTTACTCTTAAATTAGAACAGTAATTTTGTCGCCAAAGTTTCACTTGCTGCATAGCTTCGTTAAATATCCAGTCACTAATTTCTATAATTAGCCCAGTTTCTTCAGCAAGTGGTATAAAATCTAGTGGTGAAATTAATCCTTTTTTAGGGTGTTGCCAGCGAATTAGTACTTCTGCCTTCGTAACAGTTTCATTTGATAAGTTAACAATTGGTTGATAGACGAGATGAAATTGCTGTTTCGCAAGGGCAACACGCAAATCTTCAATCATTTCTATGCGTTTAAGAAAGTCATTGCGCATATTTTCAGTGAAGTAATGCATGCTATTACGCCCTTGTGCTTTTGCACCATACATAGCTTGATCTGAATTTCTTAATATTGCATCTATTTCTTTCGCATCATCAGGATAGATTGCAATACCAATACTGGCTGTGCAGTAAATTGTTTTTTGTTCAAACTCATATGGCTGAGCTAATGCGTTCAAAAGCTTTTGACCTACATTTTCAATATCCGTGGCAGACTGAGTTCCTACTAAAATAACAATAAATTCGTCACCGCCTAAACGGGCAACAATATCGTTTTTCCGAACACTACTTTTAATACGCTTAGAACATTCAACTAATAAGGCATCGCCTGTAGCATGCCCTAGTGAGTCGTTTACATCTTTAAAGTTATCAAGGTCTAACATGGCAACAACCAATTGCTTTTTATCGCGCTGGGCATTTTTTATTGCGCTAGTTAGGTGCTCTTGTAATAAATTTCGATTAGGTAAGTTGGTTAAGCTATCAAAGTTAGCTTGTTGCCAAATAAGTTTGTCGGCTTGCTCACGCTCTAGAGCTATTCGCGCAAGATTAGCGAATTGCTCTATAAGGGTAAAATCAATAGTTTTAGGTGTTGATTTTTCACTATGGTAAATGGCGAAGGTTCCTAAAATATTCCCTTGATTATCAATAATAGGCTCAGACCAACATGATGCTAGGTTTGCTCTATTAGCTAATTCAGTCCAAGGGGTCCAAAAGGGATGGCTACTAATATCTGAAACAATAACTCTTTTCCCTGTATAAGCAGCCGTACCACACGAGCCAACGCCATGGCCTATTTCAACACCATCGATAGCTTCATTATAAAAATCTGGAAAGCTTGGAGCAGCGCCTATTATTAAATGCTTTTTGCTGTCATCAAGTAACAATATGCTGCACATTGCACCGTGATATTCCTTTTCTACGCTGACTAAAATAGCGGGCAAAATATCCGATAACTTTGCTGAGCTGGCGATTAATTCCAAAATATTATTTCGTAAGCGACTTACTTTTTCATTGTTGAATAGCTGTTGGTTTCTAGTCTTCATAAATAATGAAAAAGCGAGAGAAAATACATTAGTTAAAATGAGTGCGGCAATAATACGAAGTAGTTCAAAATCACTAAACTGTGTATAGGTTAAAAAACAAGTGATAAAAATAAGCAGGGCATTCAATATACTGGCACTGATTGTTGGTAACAGATAAAAGCCAGCAATGATTATAGGGAAAACCCAATAAATTAATATTGCTCCTTTGGCATAAATGGCGCCGATCATCGTAATTTGAATAAATATGGCTAAAAGGCCACTAAAAAATTGAGTTTTTTTGGTAAACCAAACGCCAGAAAAAATTATCGTTATGCCAAGTATTGCAACAAGATCAATGATGATTTGCACTTTATCTTGAGCTTTTACACTCAAAACAAGAAATGGGAATAAACCTAATAGGGCAAAAGCGGTGACGGTGAGTAATATCTTATCTTCACTTGATCGTCTATTCATTCCAAAAGAACCCTATAAATTAAGTCATACAGAGTGTAACTTTATCGCTAAGCGTCGCGAGTATCAATTATATCGTAGATAAAAATTGATCTGTCTCATTGCAGGGAATTGTTATATAAAAAAACGACTTAACGCTTTTATCTATAGCCAGTTTTTGATGGGGAAAACATATTAAATAATAGGTTTGTATTTATATGGTGGCCAATATTGGAATTAACCACCTCGAACTAATTGCTACAGCCTATTTAAGCTAATTTTTGTAAATAGCCGTTATAGCGTTTGCGACTTAAGTAACTAACAATTTCTTGCTTATATTGGCAAATGTTGAGTTCAGGGTACTCAGTGTACAAAACATTTTCTAGCGCACTTTTCTCTAAAAAAAGTAAATAAGCTAGTGGCAAATATTTTGGATTGAAATTATTTTGGTATACGGTTGCTCTAACTTCCGATGAGCTATAATGCGTTTTTTTTCCGTAACGCTTTTCAAGCGCTGGGAGCAGTTTCGCTCCGTATTTTTTAATCGAATAGTATTTAAACATATGCTAATCCTTAGCGTTATATTACGTCCAAGTGAGGGCGCACATTATAATCGCGAGCTTTTAACGCGTCAACAGAAAATTGATAAAAGTCACGCCATCATTGGGCTGCAAGGAAAAGTCATACGCTTTTTGAGGCTCATGTCTTACAACTTTTTCTGACGTTAGCGACAAGCTCGATATTTTTTAACGAAGTTTATTGCATGTTTAATGTATTTTAAAAATAAGCGATTAGAAAATATGCTATTACGCATGTTCTTTAAGTACGTAATAGCAATTTATGCAAAAGTATATTTGTTGAAATTGAAGAATGATTTAGTCTTTGTTATGTCTTGCTTGTAAAACAGCCATTACTTCGCTTAAGTCGATGTTTTGATCTTGTAGCAACACTAATGTGTGATAAAACAAGTCAGCACACTCACCTAATAAATCTTCTTTAGTTTCAGCAACTGCCGCTAGTGCCACTTCTACACCTTCTTCGCCCACTTTTTGTGCAATTTTAGTAGTGCCACGTGAAAACAAGTGTGCTGTATAGCTGTCTTCAGGTGCATCATCTTTACGGCTTGCAATAACTTGTTCAAGTTCACTAAGGAAGTTTTGCTGGCTGAGCTTTTGTTCAGGAAAACATGACTCTGTGCCTAAATGGCATGTTGGGCCTTGTGGACGACAAGCAATAAGCAAGCTGTCTTGGTCACAATCAGTGACGATTTGGCTGACTTTTAAATAATTGCCGCTAGTTTCACCTTTACACCAAAGTGTTTGTTTCGCTCGACTATAGAATGTTGCTAAACCTGTGTTTAAGGTTTGCGCCAAAGCCTCAGTATTCATATAACCTTGCATTAATACCGCACCGGTATCTTGGTGCTGAATGATTGCTGGGATCATTCCTGACATTTTGTCCCATGCCAATTGGCTAATATTATCTTTTGTTATTAGCATAATCTTATCTCAACTTTTTCATTTTTAAGGGTTTGCTTTAATTCGCTCATGGCAATGATGCCTTTATGGAAAACACTCGCGGCTAATGCGCCATCAACATCAGCTTGCTGAAAAACATCAACAAAGTGTGATATTTCACCTGCGCCACCTGAAGCGATTAGTGGCACATTGCACTTTTCACGTACTTGGCTCAGCTGTTCAATATCATAACCTTGGCGAACACCGTCTTGATTCATACAATTAAGTACTACTTCTCCGGCACCAAGTTTTTGCACTTCTTGTATCCAGTCTAAGGTGCGCCACTTGGTTTTTTGTGTCCGGGTTTCATCGCCGGTAAATTGATAAACTTGGTACTCTCCTTGGCCGTTGTTGGCGTTTTGATTAAAGTAACTGTCAATGCCAACCACAATACATTGCTGACCAAATACATCGGCTAATCTTGATATTAATTCAGGATCGCGCAGTGCAGGGGAGTTAATCGATATTTTATCGGCGCCCATCATTAAAATTTGTCGAGCATCTTCTTCTGACTTAATGCCGCCGGCAACACAAAAGGGAATGTCGATGACTTGTGCAATACGACTGACCCAGCTTTTATCAACTACGCGATCGTCTGAGCTGGCAGTAATATCATAAAAAACTAATTCATCAGCACCAGCTTGCGCGTATTTTTGCGCTAGCGGAACTATGTCACCAATAATTTCATGATTACGGAATTGAACGCCTTTAACGACTTTGCCATCTCTAACATCTAGACAAGGAATTATTCGTTTGGCTAGCATAAAAATAGCTCCCTCATTTCTAATTTACCTAATTGCACTGCATCATCTTTTTTGACGACTTTTCCATCACGAACATCAAGACAAGGGCTGATACCTTTAACAAAATAAACTACGCGTTTGGCCAACATGCGATCGCCTCCTCAAGAGTGAATTTACCTTCTAACAATGACCGGCCTAATATTACGCCATCAACACCGGTTGGGATCAGTGCAGTAATATCTGTTAATGAGCCAATGCCCCCAGAGGCTTGCCATTTTATATTCGGGTATTGCTGACAAAGTTCGCGATACATTTCAACATTACTGCCTTTTAACGTACCATCCTTACTGATGTCAGTGCATAAAACATGAATTAAACCTGCGGCAATATAATCATCTAATAATGACTCTAAATTAACGCCACTGTCTTTTATCCAGCCGTGTGTTGGCAAGGTTTTATTGCCATTGGCATCAATTTTTACGTCAAGTGCTAAAACAATGCTCTCACCGCCAAATTCGGTAAGCCAAGTGCGAACCAGGTCTGGCTCTTTAATGGCGAGTGAGCCGATCACCACGCGATCAGCGCCTAAGGTTAATAATTGCTCTACATCTTCCTTGCAGCGTACACCACCGCCAACCTGAATAATCATGCTTTCGTGCTTTACTAAAGTTTTCAGTAAACTTAGTTGGCGTTTATCACTATCCTTTGCGCCATCTAAATCAACAAAGTGCATCACGGTAGCACCAGATTGAGCATATGAATCTTGGCGTTCTTTGGCGGTGAATTGATAGTTAGTTTTCTGCTGGTAATCACCTTGAAATAATCGAACGACTTCACCGTCAATTAAATCGATTGCTGGGATCATCATCGTTTACATCTCCAAAAAGTTTTTAATGATTTTACTACCAAGATCGCTTGAGCGTTCAGGGTGAAATTGACAACCAATGAAGTTGTCTTTGGCAATAGCTGCTGAAAACTCACTACCATATTGGCAGCGTGCAACCGTGTATTCAGACACTGGCGCAGCAAAGCTATGAACAAAATAAAAATAGTCTTCAACGTTTATTCCGTTAAATACGGGGTGACTTTCAACCTGGCTTAAAGTATTCCAACCCATATGTGGCAGGCGTAAGTTTTTAGCATCAAGTGGACGAACATCAGTGGGAATTACGCCCAAACATTCGATAACTTCATCGTTAGTTTCGTCACCATTCGTATCACTATTAGCACCTTCTACTGAGCTTCGAGCCATTAATTGCATACCTAAACAAAAACCTAATACCGGTTGAGTAAGTTGCTGCAAGGTTGCGACTAATCCTTTTGCTCGAATATTTTCCATGGCATGACGGGCAGTGCCAACGCCAGGTAAAATTACTTTTTTAGCATTTTTTATTGTTTTAATATCATCAGATATAACGATGGTATAGCCCAAACGCTCGACGGCGAATTTTACCGAAGAGAGGTTGGCACATCCCGTATCAACAATAACAAAGTCAGCTGTTTGCGTTACTTGGTCAGTTGTCACGCTATAAACATCCTTTTGTGCTCGGTAAATCATCACCAGATATAGTAATTGCTTGGCGTAATGCACGACCAAACACTTTAAATAAGCTTTCTACTTGGTGATGACAGTTACCTTCAGTGGTTGAAAGGTGTAAGGTAATTGCCATGGCGTCTGCTAAAGAGCGGAAAAAGTGCGATACCATCTGTGTCGACATTTGTCCGACGTTACTCTCGGTAAATGTTGCGTCAAACTCTAACCAAGGGCGACCAGATAAATCGATTGAACATTCTGCTCGACACTCATCCATAGGTAAAACAAAGCCAAAGCGTCCGATACCGCGTTTATCGCCTAAGGCTTGTTTTAGCGCTTGCCCAAGTGCTAGGGCTGTGTCTTCAACACTGTGATGTTCATCAATGTGATAATCACCATCAACGTTGACGTTCATGCTAAAGCCGCCGTGAGCGGCAATTTGTTCAAGCATATGATCGAAAAAACCCAAGCCTGTTTTGATCTTAATATCGCCAACCTTATCGAGATTTATCGCGACATTGATATCGGTTTCTTTTGTTGTTCGAGTGACACTCGCAATACGAGGTTTTGTTAGTAGCTGTTCGGCGATATCCTGCCAATTAAGCGATTGACGATTATATTTAATACCCTGAATGCCCATGTTGGCTGCAAGTGTAATATCGGTTTCTCGGTCACCAATCACATAAGAGTTGGCAAAGTTAACTTTACCTTGCTGCAGGTAATCGCTAACTAGCCCTAATTTAGGCTTTCGACAGCTACAATTATCTTCGTCGAAATGTGGACAAAGCAGCACGTCATCAAAGCTAATGCCTTGTGATGAAAACATTGCCATCATTGCATCGTGTGGCAAATCAAAATCGCTTTGCGGGTAACTATCGGTACCTAGTCCGTCTTGATTCGATACCATGACCAAGCGAAAACCTTTTTTTTGCAAGGCAATTAGCACAGGAATAACATTAGGTTCGAAAACTAACTTTTCTAAGCTATCAACCTGTTTATCCGTTATCGGCTCTTCAATTAAGGTACCGTCACGGTCGATAAATAAAATATTTTGCTGATTCATACTAATTCTCTTTTATCTGGTGTTATAGCGTTGATAATTTTTTGTTTTAATAGTGATAGTTCGTTTGCACTGCCAATACTGATCCGTAAGCAATTGGCTAAGCTTAGTTGCTTAGATTGGTCGCGAATTAAAATACCTTGCTTGGCAAGAGTATTAAAAATAAAGCTTTTTGTGGCTTCGCTTTCACAGCGAAATAGCACAAAGTTGGCGTCGCTAGCAAATACTTGTTCGCACCATTTTTGTTGCGCTAACCAATGAGCAAGTTGGTCTCGTAACGTACCTATTTCTTGCACACGATTGTTCATTTGCCTTAAACCATTTTGTGCCAATGCTTCACTGGCTATTTCGGCAACTGGCGCTGAAATAGGGTAAGGCGCAATAACTTTGCTGAGCATGGTTATTACGTCTTCATTAGCTAAAGTGAAGCCACAACGTAAACCTGCTAAAGCAAAAGCTTTTGATAATGTTCTTAATACCACTAAGTGTGGGTAGTCTTTTAGCCAACTAGCAACGGATTGCTCTGGGCTAAATTCAATATAAGCTTCGTCGACAACAACAATGGCGGAATCGGCAAATAATTCTAGCGCTATTTGAATATCCTGTTGTGATAATAAATTACCGGTTGGGTTACCCGGAGAGCATAAAAATACCACTTTAGCTTGGCCAACTTGTGTTTTTAACCCCGATAAATCTAATGACAGCTTATCGGTTAATGGCACTTTAATGGTATCTACGCCGTGATTTTCTGCGCTAATGGCATACATGCCGTAAGTAGGCGGACAAATTAATACTTTATCTTGGTAGGCTCGACAAAAGGTTCTGATTAATAGTTCAATACCTTCATCAGCACCGCGGGTTGCCAAAATATTTTCAGTGCGAATATTGTCAGTGCTTAAAGCACAATAATCACGATAAGCATTAATTAGATTCTCCGGCTGAAAATCAGGGTAGCGATTAATATTGTGACTGTTAACTTGATAGGCACCCGTGCCCGATGCTTCATTAGCATTTAGCCAAACTTTACTCTGCATATCGCCATTACTTGAATGTAGACGACGCGCTGATTGATAAGGCACCATGTCGACTAATTCTTCGCGGGCAAGTTTTTTTGCAATAGTCATTTATGCTGCTCCTGCTTCATCAGTAGCTTGATTTTCAATAGTTTTTTTCTCAGTAATAGGCTGCTCTTCTAAACGAATCGTTACGGCGCGTTTGTGGCCGTCTAAACCTTCGGCGTCAGTAAGTTCACAAATACATTCGGCTAAGTTGCTCAAACCTTGGCGAGTAATTTCTTGCACAGTAAAGCGTCTTGAAAAGTCTGCTAATGACAAACTGCTGATCACTTTTGAATAGCCATAAGTTGGCAATACGTGATTAGTACCGCTGGCGTAATCGCCGGCTGATTCTGGGGTATAAGCACCAACAAAAATAGAACCGGCATTTCGTAACTGTGCTAGTAATACTTGCGCATTCTCAGTTTGAATAACTAAGTGCTCAGGGCCATATTCATTTGAAACCTCAACCGCTTGTGCCAAATCTGTGGTTAATATTAAACGACTTTGCTTTAAGGCTTGCTTGGCAATATCGGCTCTTGAAAGTTCAGCTAATTGCTTAACTAATGCGTCTTGTACTTCACTAATAAGCGCTTCACTGTCAGACAACAATATCACTTGGCTATCAGGGCCGTGTTCGGCTTGTGAAAGTAAGTCAGCGGCAACAAAGCCAGCGTTAGCATTTTCGTCGGCAATGACTAGTACTTCTGAAGGGCCTGCTGGCATATCAATAGCAAAACCATTGACTTGTTGCGATAGCTGCTTTTTAGCTTCAGTTACATACTTATTACCTGGGCCAAATATCTTATTGACTGGCTTAATCGTATTTGTACCAAAAGCTAAAGCAGCACAGGCTTGTGCGCCGCCAATGTTATAAATTTCGTCTATTTGGCAAAGTGATGCTGCAACAAGAATCTCGTCTGCTAACTGACCATCTTTATTGGGAGGACAAACCAATACTTTACGCGGACATTGCGCTAACTGCGCTGGTACACCTAGCATTAATACTGTTGATGGTAGTGGAGCGCTGCCAGCAGGAATATATAAACCAACGCTAGCAATAGCTTCTGTTTTTAAAGTACATATCACACCTGGGGTGGTTTCAACCCGAATGTCATCGGTTATTTGTGCTTGGTGAAAACGCTTAATATTGTCATAGGCGCTTTTAATCGCTTGTAGTCGTTTGCTGGTTAATCTGGCTTTCGCAGCCTTAACTTGCGCTTGAGTAACTTGTAATGTTTCAAGTTTTACGCCATCAAATTTCTCAGTTAAATCAAATAGCGCGGTATCACCATTTTTTCTCACGTTGGCTAAAATGTTTTCCACTTGCTGCATTAATAAAGCACTTTCGGCAATGGCTGGGCGCGTTAAGGCAAATTTACGCTCGGCAGCTGATAAGTTTGGCCAATTGATTATTTCGTTTTTCATATCATTCAACTTCTAATAATGTTGTCTAGAAAGGTGAATAGCTTCAAAGCAAACGAGTTTTCGTAGTCATTTGCATTGAACCTATTTGCTATCCCATCATTTTCTCAATCGGCATCACCAAAATGGAGTTACAACCTAAGGCGTTAAGCTGTTCCATCGTTTCCCAAAAGAAGGTCTCTGTTGCTACAACGTGTACCGCTACAAGGTCGTCTCGTCCCGCTAAAGGCAATATAGTCGGCGTTTCTTTGCCCGGCATCAGTGCGCTTACTTCGGTAATTTTATCTTTTGGCGCGTGCAACATAATGTACTTACTTTCTTTTGCCTTCATTACCCCTTGAATGCGCGGTAATAAGGTATCGAGAATGCTTTGTTTTTCTGGTGCTAGGGCAGTTGATGTTTGAATTAATGACGCTTTTGAGCGGAAGATTTCCTCTACTTCAACTAAGCCGTTTGCTTCTAGTGTTGCTCCGGTTGACACTAAATCACAAATACCGTCTGATAAACCAACGCGAGGCGCTACTTCCACAGAGCCTTTTAATAAACAAAAATCAACGTTAATGCCGTTTTCTTTCGCATATCGATTCAACAATTGTGGGTAGGTTGTGGCAAATCTTAGGCCATTTAAGCTTTCAACGCCTTGGTAGTCAAAACCTTCAGGCATGGCGATAGATAAGCGACAACCACCAAAGTTCAAGCCAGAAGTACGAATGTATTGCGACTTTTGCCCCATGAGTTCACGCTCTAAAGCAGTTTCTTCTAACGTGTTGTCGCCAACAATACCCAAATCACAAACACCGTCCATCACCAAGCCTGGAATGTCACTACTGCGTACGCGCATAATATCAATGGGCATATTAGTGACGTGAGCAAGTAAGCGGCGATCAGAAACATTGAGCTTTAAGCCGCAACGTTTTAGTAGGGCTTGCGTGTCGTCACTTAAACGACCTGATTTTTGCATTGCGATGCGTAAGCGTGGTTCTGTTGTCATTTTATTTTCCTATTAAATTTTAAATTCTGTTCTTATTAGTTCGCTTTTTATGTTGTAAAAATTGTTTAAAAAATATCATGTATATACAATTCTAAGGTCATAAAAATGCGAAAACCCCCGAGAGAGGTGAACTCTTTCGGGGGTTTAGAAATTAATTTTTATCTATCTTACACCGCTGAAAGGTTCAAAGCCCCTCAGCGAAAAAACCTGAGCAGCTAGTCCGTATGATGGTGATGATGATGGATAGCAATCAGATTTAATGTCATTTTTTATTTACTCTATTTAGTGTTTAATTATGTTTAGTTAGCTTGGTGTAAGTTTTAATACGCTAGGTTTAAAGCGCTTTAGCTAAATTAAAGTAGTTACTTTAATTTATATTTTTACACTACGTTGATTTTATCAGTAGGGCAAGTGTTTAATTTTACATCGATATTATATTTTGAACTAAGCTAGTGTTATTTTTATCTAAGCGGAATACTGTAAGCATTAAAGATTTATCTTATATCGTCGATAACAGGTTTATATGTTGATGAATTTCGTCATTTGAATTATGTATAAACAAAAGGGGGAACAATTATGGATATATTTACTACGGCATTAACACGCGTTGTTCCTGTGCCCATTAAACCAGCAAATTTAAAAGTGAAAGCCTTAGCAAAAGAAGCCGCAGCAAGTGGCGTTTCTGATGACATTCAAGGTTTAGAAGAACATGAGTTATATTTTAAAAAGCAGGTAAAAGAAAATCCTGAACAAGTAGGGGAAAAACAAGAAGAAAGCACAGATGACGTTATTCTTCCTACGGCTGTCCCTTCAGATAATACCGGCCAGAATGTAGACATGTTTGACGACAGCGAAGATGAATTAAAAGATGATAAAGATGATAAGCCCCACTTAGATCTTTTTGTTTAACAATTTCAGTGTAGTCTGGCTTACGTACAATTCGATGTTATTGTTATATTAATCCCTGTTATTTTTCGATGTAATTCTAGGCTCGCATCTCAAAGTAGCTTGGGTATAATGAGCGCAAATTTCCTAATACCATTTCCTAATGAGTGCTGTAGAACACGCGTTTTCACATCAAGGTGCTTTAGCTAAAGCCATTAATGGATTTTCTCCCCGTCAAGCTCAACTTGATATGGCGATAGAAGTTGCTAAAGCTATCGAGCAAAAAAGCTCTCTCGTTGTGGAAGCGGGCACCGGTACTGGTAAAACCTTTGCTTATTTGATCCCCGCATTATTGGCCAATAAAGCCGATGCGGAAAGCGATCAAGGGCAAAAGAAAATTATCGTCTCGACTGGAACAAAAAACCTCCAAGAGCAATTATTTCATAAAGACTTACCGTTAATTCGCAAAGCATTGGCGAGTAATGCTCAAGTGGCGCTTTTGAAAGGGCGAGCAAACTATCTTTGTATTTATCGTCTTGAACAGTATCAAAATTCACGCGGTCAACTTGACGCACAAACATTAGCTGATTTCGTTAAAGTGCGCTCTTGGGCTAATGGCACACATAGTGGTGATATTGGTGAGGTCGTAAATGTGATGGAAGGCTCACCGGTTTTTCCTTTTGTTACTAGCACCGTTGATAATTGTTTGGCAAAAGACTGCCCTAATATTGATGATTGTTATTTAATTAAAGCGCGCGAAAAAGCGATTGATGCCGACCTTGTGGTGGTGAACCATCATTTGTTCTTTGCTGATATGGCGCTAAAAGACAGCGGGTTTGGTGAATTGATCCCCAAAGCCGATGTGATGATATTTGATGAAGCCCATCAAATTGCAGATATTGCCAGTGAGTATTTTGGTGAAGCATTTTCAACTCGGCAATTATTGGATTTATGCACTGATGTTTTGCAAGTTTATCGTAGTGAGTTAACTGATGTTAAACAACTCGGCAAAGCAGCTGAAAAACTGTTAAAAACCAGCCAAGAATTTCGTTTATTGTTTAACTACGATCCCGAACGGGGCAATTGGCGCGAAAAACACAAACAACAACGCTTTTCTCATGCCTTCACTTTATTGAAAACAGATTTAGATTTTTTGTATCAAGTGATCAAACTCTGTGTCTCGCGCAATGAAGCGATTGATAACTGTTTCGACCGCGCGGTTAATTTGCTAACACAATACGAAGTGATGGCCGATGTTGATGCTATGGGCATGAGCTTTTGGTATGAAACCACACCTCGTCATGTCGTGCTACATAAAACACCATTATCAGTGGCAGATAAATTTGGTAATTATGTAAAAGAGTCAGGTGCAGGTTGGATTTTCACCTCTGCAACTTTGGCAGTTGATGGCGCATTCCAACATTTCTCTAGTCATTTAGGCATAGAGCATTCTGCAAGTTTATTACTTGATAGCCCGTTTGATTATGCCAAACAATCACAATTAGTTATTCCACGTTATTTACCGGCAGCGAATGATAGGAACAGGGCAAAAGCATTAAGTGATTTAGCAAAACCGTTAATTGAAGCCAGTAAAGGCGCTTGTTTCATGCTGTTTACCAGTTATCGTGTGATGCATCAAGTGGCTGAACTATTAGCTGAAGAGGTTGATAATCGCTTATTGGTTCAAGGGCAAATGGGTAAACGTAAGTTACTTGAGGAGTTTGTTGAGCAAAGTGATGCTGTGTTGCTTGCCACCGCAAGTTTTTGGGAAGGTGTTGATGTTCGTGGCGATAAATTAACTTGTGTGATTATCGATAAATTGCCATTTGCTTCACCCGATGACCCGTTATTACAAGCACGCAGTGAAGATGTTAGGCGCCAAGGTAAAGACCCCTTTGCTCAAATTCAATTACCACAAGCGGTTATTGCCTTAAAACAGGGGGTTGGTCGGTTAATTCGCGATGTTAGCGACAATGGCGTACTCGTTATTTGCGATGATAGATTGGTGAATCGTCCTTATGGTGAGGTGTTTCTAAAAAGTTTGCCGGAAATGAAGCGCAGTCGAGATATTAAGCAGGCCGCTGATTTTCTTTCAAAACTGAGCTAACTTTTTACGGTTATCGCCGTATTTAGTTAAATGTTGTAATAAATTAGTCTGAACGCAAAGATTGCTCAACCATGGCAAAAAATAATGATAAACTTGCCGATAAGCAATAATACAAATTTTAAAAGGTTTTTTTGACGTGAATTTTTTGGCCATCGATGCCTCCACTGAAGCTTGTTCAGTCGCAATAACATTTAATGAGTCACAATTTAGTGAATATGAACTGTGTCCTCAGTCTCATAGTTTACGTTTACTACCTATGATTGATAGCGTATTAACACAAGCTAATTGTAAGTTAGCTGAGCTTGACGGTATTATTTTTGGTCAAGGACCGGGCAGTTTTACCGGTGTGCGTATTGGTATCGGGGTAACACAAGGTTTAGCCTTCTCAGCGCAGTTACGTGCTCGAGGTGTTTCAACATTGCAAGCGATGGCACAACAAGCGTACATTGATAAAGGCGAAAGAAGAGTTATCGCTGCAATTGATGCACGTATGTCTGAAGTTTATACCTGCTATTTTGAAGTAGATGAGCAAGGTGTTATGCAGGCTAAAACAGCTGAAACTGTATTAAAACCAGAATTGGTAGCGCAATATTATAATGATATGGCTACACCTGCTTACGGTGTAGGATCGGGGTGGGATGCATATAAAGATTTAGCTGCATTAAAATCAAACGCTGATTCACCTGAAATATTATTTCCTACGGCAGAGGCAATGTTGGCAATAGGGCAGGTCGATTTTTCTCGACATAGTGTTGATGCAGAAAATGCCCAGCCTAAGTATGTTCGTGATACTGTTTCATGGAAAAAATTACCAGGTCGTGAATAAAAGTTAATTGTTTGCTTGATGAAAACTAATAATTTCATCAAGCCATTTAAATAGCATTAAATGGCAATTAGCCATCTTAAATTAGCGCTAAGCTCAGATGAGTTTTAAAGATAAAAATATTTTAACCTTGAACAAAATTTGTTAGATTAACCATTATGCAAGTAACCAATACGACTAACTTAGCTGCTACATCTGTTGCCGCACCTAGTAATACCTCTCCAGTACAAGCTCAAGAGCAACGTACTAGAGCGCTTGCACGCGAAGAAAATCAAGAGCAAAAATCTCAATCTGATGCAAAATCACAACAACGTTTCGATGTAAACGAGCAAGCTATTGCCCTGATTGAACGCGAACAATTACAGCCTTATAACAACGGTAGTAATCAACAACAAAATAAAAATTCTAGTGACTTTAATGGTGGTTATGATGCGCCATCAAATCAAAATCAGTCTGCTGTAGCAGCGTATCAGTCTGTTGATTCCATTGCTCAACGTGACAATATTCAACAAGTATTTGGCGTCGACTTGTTTGCCTGATTTTTCAAAGAACACCTCCTCCTCATCAGATTCTAAAAAGTTGAGTTTTAACCAAAGATATCAATTTTGGTTATTATTTATATTTGCCATTATCGTATTGCAAATTCCCATTATTTCTATTCCATTTAAGTGGTTAGAAAGTTACTTTCATGAAATTAGTCATGGTTTAACTGCAGTATTTACTGGTGGTAGCATTGTTCGAATACAGCTATTTCCCAATGGTGCAGGCTTATGTACTACCCGTGGAGGTTCATCATTTTTGATTAGCTTAATGGGGTACGGCGGTGCAATAATTTGGGGGGGCTTACTTTTTTCGTTAGCGTCGGTGCATCGTAATATTGCTAGAGTTTTTTCAATTGTTTTATTGTGTTTACTTGCTACCAGTATTTTATTATGGGTAAGAGACTTACTGACCTTGTTTATTGTGCTGGTGTTATTACTGTTAGTTGCTGCGCAATTAAAATTCTCGTCCCATAAAGCCTTACAAAAAATGCTACAAGTTACAGGCTTGTTAGTATTAATTAATAGTTTAATGAGCCCGCTATATTTACTTGATGGACAAGCTAAAGGTGATGGTGCAGCATTAGCCAATATCACCTTAATACCAGAAATTGTTTGGGTTGCACTTTGGTTTGCTTCGGCGCTATTTATGACTTATCGGTTAAGCAAAACCAAGTTTTCGCGCTAATTTATAAATTTTTTATTACCTATAAATTCACCTGTAGTGGATATCGCTTCTTCGTGCGACTGGTTTATAAGCAATAGATTTAAATAAAATAATTTGGATTGAGTATGTTGCCTAACGGTATAAAAGAAATAACATTTAGTTCAGGCTCAAAAAAAATTGCAGCATTAACTAATGGCAATGATCAAGCACCGCTATTGCTATGTTTACATGGCTGGTTGGATAACGCGGCGAGTTTTCAACCACTGATGCCATATTTAGCTGACTATCATGTTATTGCGATTGATTGGCCAGGCCATGGCTTATCAAGTCATCGCAGTGAAGATGCGCATTATCATTTTATTGATTGGATATACGACTTAGTTAAGCTATTTAAGTTACAGCAATGGTCAGACGTTAATATTGTTGCTCACTCTATGGGCGGTATGATTGCTTCTGCATTTGTTGCGGCTTTTCCGGAACAGGTAAAATCATTAAGCTTAATTGATTCGATTGGCTTATTAGCACTAAGTAGTGAAAAAACCACCACACAGCTGCGCCAAGGCATGTTGAGTCGATTATCACGCAGTGATAGCAATATTCGTTACCACCCAAGCATTGCGTCAGCGGTTGAAGCAAGAACTTTAGTTTCGGATTTGAGAACAGAGCATGCAGAGCTAATTGTTAGCAGAGGTATCGAAGATACTGAAAAGGGCTTTCAATGGCGTTCAGATAGTCGATTACGGGCAACATCGCCGTATAGGCTTACAATGTCTCAAGCTAAACAAATCATTACTGATGTCAACGTTCCAACGCAATTGCTATATGGTAATAAAGGAATGGAGATGGTGACGCTAGGGCTAAAAGAGTTTAGTACACTTTTTAGTTCGTTAACCGTTCATGAACTTACCGGTGGTCATCATGTACATATGGAACAGCCTGAGAAAATGGCGAAGTTAATTGCTCAATTTGTTAATTAACGAAATATGGGCGTTTATTGAACAAGTTTTTTAACCAATTCTACTATAATGAATTTAGTCATTTGAGGTTAAATTTAAACAAGTGTTTAAATTTACTGGATCGACCAGTGAAAATTTGATAAAACGTATCACTAAAATTAAGAATAAGAAATAAAAGAGGAAAGGCACTGTGGAAAAAATTTGGCTTGAGAAGAGTTATCCTCCTGGCGTTCCATATGAAATCGACCCTGATAAATATGCTTCAATCGTAGATATGTTCCATAAATATACCGAGGTATATGCTGAACGTAGTGCGTTTATCAATATGGGCGCAGAAATTAGTTATCGTGAACTTGCTGAACAAGCCACTGCCTTTGCTGCATATTTACAAAATGATTTAGGCTTAGTCAAAGGCGATAAATTCGCCATTATGGTACCGAATTGTTTGCAATATCCTATCGCATTATTTGGCGCTTTAATCGCAGGTTTAACCGTGGTTAATGTTAACCCTCTTTATACTGCCCGCGAATTAGAGCACCAATTAAAAGACTCCAATACTAAAGCTATTTTGATCATTCAAAATTTTGCCAGCATTTTGGAAAAAGTGTTAGATAAAACTCCAGTTGAAAAAGTTATTTTAACGTCGCTTGGTGATCGCTTAGGCACTGTTAAAGGCGCTGTTGTTAATGGCGTTGTTAAATACGTTAAAAAAATGGTGCCAGCGTTTAATATTGCCAATACGGTGCATTTTAATAAAGCGTTAGCCAAAGGTTATAAGTCGACATTTACACCTGTAGAGCTTATTGGTGAAGATTTAGCCTTTTTACAATATACCGGCGGTACTACGGGCGTTTCAAAAGGCGCGATGTTAACGCATCGCAATATGGTTGCTAACCTAGAGCAAGCCAAGGCTGCGATTAAGCCACAATTAGAAGAGGGCAAGGAGCTGGTTGTTACCGCTTTACCGCTTTATCATATCTTCGCCTTAACCGCTAACTGCCTAACGTTTATTACTTTAGGCGGTACAAATTTACTAATAACAAATCCACGTGATATGCCAGGTTTTGTTAAAGAATTATCGAAATATCCATTTACGGCAATTACCGGTGTAAATACGTTATTTAATGGTTTATTGAATACGCCTGGCTTTAGTGAGCTTAGTTTTGCTAATTTAAAGCTATCACTTGGTGGTGGTATGGCAGTGCAACGTCCTGTTGCTGAAAAATGGGAAAGTGTTACAAAAACACGTCTACTTGAAGGTTATGGATTAACCGAATGTGCACCGTTAGTTACGCTTTGTCCATATAACCAAACTCATTACAGCGGTAGCATTGGATTACCTGCATCTTCTACTGATATTCGTATTGTTAAAGAAGATGGCAGTATAGCGGGTATTGATGAAGCTGGTGAAATGTTGGTTAAAGGCCCTCAAGTGATGAAGGGCTATTATAACCGTCAAGAAGCAACAGATGAAATTTTAAAAGACGGTTGGCTAGCAACGGGTGATGTTGCATGTATGGACGAAAATGGTTTCTTCAAAATAGTTGATCGCAAAAAAGATATGATTATCGTTTCTGGCTTTAATGTATTTCCAAATGAAATTGAAGAAGTTGTTGCCAGTAATGAAGGTGTATTAGAAGCTGCTGCTATTGGCATTCCACATGAAGTTTGTGGTGAAGTAGTGAAAATATTTGTTGTGCGTAAAGATCCTAACTTAACTGAAAAAGATCTGATTGCTCATTGTCGTGAAAACTTAACAAACTATAAAGTACCAAAAATTGTTGAGTTTCGTGATGACTTACCAAAGACTAATGTGGGTAAAATATTACGTCGAGAACTTCGTTAGTCATAGAAGTAAATACTCGAATCAAAAAAGGCCAACTGAAGTTGGCCTTTTTTATGACTTTAATTTATTGTTAAACCCGTAATGAATGAGCGTTAAAGTGAAAGGTTCAAACTGTTTATAATGCTATTGGGCATTTAAACGTTGAGCATTAACGGCTTTGCTGTCGTCAGACATTAGATAAACATAAAGTGGCATAATATCTTCAGGTAAGGCGATGCTATCTTTGTTTTCTGCTGGATAAGCACTTGCACGCATATTTGTACTGGTTGCACCGGGGTTAATTGCGTTCACTCTTAATGAAGAATTTTCATATTCATCAGCGATAACCTGCATCATGCCTTCTGTGGCAAACTTAGAAACACTGTAAGCTCCCCAATATGCCTTACCTTTATTACCTACGCCTGAAGATGTAAATACTAATGAAGCGTTTTCTGCTTTTAATAGGCTTGGTATTAATGCTTGAGCCAGTAAAAACTGTGCGTTAACGTTGACGTTCATCACGTCATGCCAAATTTGCTCGCTAACTTGAGTAAAAGGCGTTAACTCTCCTAACATAGATGCATTCAGTAATGCGCCATCTAGCTTGCCAAATTGGCTGACTATTGTTGAGGTTAAGTCAATGTAGTTCTGTTTGGTTGCACCTTTTAAATCAAGAGGGACAATGGCAGGCTCTGGATGGCCATTAGCTAGTATTTCATCGTAAACCGCTTCAAGCTTTGCAACGGTTTTTCCTAAGAGTATAACGGTTGCACCTAATTCGGCATAAGTTAGCGCTGCTTGTCGACCAATACCAGCACCTGCTCCGGTGATAAGTATGGTCTTATTCGCTAAAATTTCAGGGGTAATTGAATAGTCAAACATGTGAATAAATTGCTGATAAAGTTTGCCGATAATTCTACTACTTTCAGCACTATGCTGACGAGTGTTTTCGACACTAAACGACAATTCATTAACAAAAACTGCCAATAAATCAAAAAATCACTAGCACTTGATCTGTTCTTGAGTTAACTTTAACTGGTCTAACAAGTTGAAATGATGCTAAAACAGCTATAAAAACCAGTAAAACTATAGAACAATAAAAACATATTATTAAGCATAGTTAAGTTTATAAAAATAAAAGATAAGTCGTGGGGAGATAAAATGAAAAAGTTAGTACTCAGTCTCGCAATTGCCAGCACATTAGGTTTAAGTGCTTGTGATGACGAAACCATCAAAGACGTTGAAAAAGAAGTGGTTGATAATGGAACAGCCGTTACACCAACAGCTCGTGTTAAGTTTGATCCAAGTGCTGGCGCTGCCGGACTTTCAATTCCAAATGATTTGATTTTTTTAGGTACTGCTGATGGTACTTTAGAAATACCTGTTGCTGACCCTACTGATGGCTCAGACCCATTTGTTGCAATTAGTGCATTAGATGGCTGGTCTATTTCTCAGCCTTTCTCTCTTGCAATTGATTTCCCTACCGGTACCTCTTTGAATGCCGATAGTGTTGCAAATCCAGCAGCTGTTCGTATATTTGAAGCAGTAATGGGCGGCGATGTTAATGATAGCGACTGTACAGCTGTTACCCGAGGACTTGCATGTAAAGTGGTTGGTGAACTAACTTTTGGTGTAGACTTTGTTACACAGGCATCAGGCAATAACATCAGTGTTATTCCAATGAAACCGCTAAAAGCCGAAACCACATACTTGATGGTAATGACCAACAACCTTAGTGATAATAACGGTAAGGCAGTTGCCGGTTCAACAACTTATGAATTGGCACGACAAGATATTAATACCTTACCATTAGGTAATGCATCACAATTAGCACTACAGGGTGCTATTAATAGTTATGAAGCTGCTCTTGTTGCTGGTGGTGTTGATAGTGAAACCATTATTTATACCGCGGCAATGACCACACAATCTACAACACGTGTGTTGAGCACAGTTAAAGCCGTTATGGCAGCTGGTGTTCCACAAATGGTTGCTGATGCCCAACAAGGGATTCCAGCGATTGGCGTTGCCGATACAGGTATATCAGTAGCCACAGTTTTAGATGGTTTAATTCCGGATTCTTTAATACCGCTATACTCAGCTGCAAACTATATTCGTGGTTCAGTTACATTACCGTACTACTCTGGAGTACCATCGGCTGAAAACCCGTTAGCTCCTGTTAATGATTGGTGGCGAGCACGCTGTGATTCAGGTGCAACATTGGCCGGCTTAGCGGCAACAAATCCAGATGCTATTCCTGCTGGTCCATTGGATGAAAATGACGGCTTTTGTATGAACTTTGGTTTACGTGATTTAAGCTCAGTTGTAGCAATTGATACAGAGCGTAATTTAACCAAATTCAACCCAATCCCTGCCACTAGCACTATGATGCCAATTGATGTGCAAATGACTACGCCTGATTTAGCCGTAGCCAATGCTGTACGTGCAAGTATGAGTTTACCTGCGTTAGAAGAACCTGCAGATGGTTGGCCAGTTGCCATGCTAGTTCATGGTATTACCTCAACTAAAGAGCAAATGTTACCTATCACCGGTTTACTTTCTCTATACGGTATTGCCACTATTGCCATCGATCAGCCATTACATGGTAGCCGTGGCTTTGATTTGAGTGGTAATGGTGTTGACGACATTAATACTAGTTCAGTATCAACATTACATTATGTCAACTTAGCTAGCATGTTAACCATGCGAGATAACACTCGTCAAAGTACTGCTGATTTATTAGGCTTGCGTTTAGGAATGAACTTCCTAGGTGGCGTTGATGTTAATGGTAACCCAATAAAAATTGATAACACGAAAGTTCATATTCTAGGTCATTCACTAGGTGGAATTTACGGAATGAATTTTGTTGGTTTAGCTAATACTGAACTGAGTCCACAAGTTGATGGTTTGTTTAAAGTGGCAAGTGCCTCTTTAGCAATGCCAGGCTTAATGCTAGCAAACTTTGGTTTAGATTCTCCAGCGTTTGAAGGTTTAGCAAAATCTAATTTAACTTTAGAATTATCACCTGAATTCGCTGCTGCTGTTGAAGCTGGTTTACCTGCTGATTATACGCAAACACAATTAAGCGCTTTCTATTTTGCCTTTTACGATGCGCTAGATGCTACGCAAAAAGCAACATTGGATGCTGGTTTCGCACAATTTACTTTTGCGGCGCAAACCGTCACTGATTCAGGTGACCCAATTGCTTACGTTCAAGCACTTGCAGCAACGAATACGCCAACGCATTTAATTGAAGTTGTAGGTAACGGAGTTGATAACCTTTCTGACCAAACAGTAACAAACAGAGCACCATTTACTCCTATGGGTGGCACTGAGCCGGCGATAACGCTGTTAGGCTTAGAAGGTGTAAGTGAAGATACTAATGGCTCTGGTGTTGTTAGATTTGTTAATGGTCATCATAGTTCAATTCTTGACCCTCGTCCTAATGCAGCGTCTCCAGACCCTGAATTAAGTGCCCGAGCAACACAAGAAATGCAAACACAAGTAGCGACTTTCTTTGCTTCGATGGGGCAGTTGATAAAAATAACTGACCCAGAAGTAGTTAAACAATAGTCGATTAGCGTTATTGTTTATAAAAACCCTCTTTTGAGGGTTTTTTTTTATTTGATAAAAAGTAACTAGCTAAATAATATTAAATATTAGCCCTTTTAATTACTAACTATGTCCCCCATATCAGATTCATAATGTTGATAAATAATGAATAATAGCGGCATAAAATGCGGCTGAATGTTGTCTTAGGAGAAAACCATTGGAATTTTTGTACGAGTACGGATTATTTTTAGCTAAAGCGATTACTTTTGTTGTTGCGGTTGGCGCTATTATTGTTGTTATTGCTTCTTCAGCGATGAAACAAGGCGGTAAAGCTGGCGAGCTAGAGATAACTGATTTATCAGAACAATATAAAGAAGTTGAAGAAGACATTGTTCATTTTTTATTGTCAAAAGAAGAATTAAAAGATAAAGAAAAACAAGATAAAAAAGCAGCAAAAGAACAAGCTAAAGCAGATAAAAAAGCCGCTAAAGAAGATTCCGGTGAAACAAAAGAAGTGGAATCAAAATTATTCGTTATTGATTTTAATGGCAGTATTGACGCAAAAGAAGTGAGTTCATTACGCGAAGAAATTAGTGCGATTTTAACCGTTGCTAAACCAACAGATGAGGTGTTTGTTCGTTTGGAAAGTGGCGGCGGCATGGTACACGGCTATGGCTTAGCATCATCACAACTTGATCGTATTCGCCAACATAATATCCCATTAACGGCTTCTGTTGATAAAGTAGCGGCAAGTGGAGGTTATATGATGGCTTGTGTAGCAAATAAAATTGTTTCAGCGCCATTTGCTATTATTGGCTCTATTGGTGTTATTGCCCAGGTGCCAAACTTTAACCGGTTACTTAAAAAGAATGATGTTGATTTTGAACAGTTTACTGCCGGTGAATTTAAACGTACGGTAACCATGTTTGGTGAGAATACTGACAAAGGTCGTGAGAAGTTTGTTGAAGAGCTAGAAGATACTCATGTGCTATTTAAAAACTTTGTGAGTGAGCATCGACCTGAATTAGACATTGCTAAAGTTGCGACTGGTGAGCATTGGTTTGGCACACAAGCTAAAGATTTAGGTTTAGTTGATGAGTTGCAAACCAGTGATGATTACCTGCAAGCACGTTGTAAGACTCACAAACTTGTACAAATTAAATATGCCACTAAAAAAGGTTTAGCGGAAAAGTTTTCAAAAGCGGCATCATTATCTTTTGACGCTATCATCAGTAAAGTTTGGCAAAATAACCGTATATTTCCTGGTTAAACGCCAATGTTCACAGCATACCAATAAAATAAGCTATTGGTATGCTGATAAAGGAGGCCAATATGGAAAGTAGTTTTTGGCATAAATGTTGGGAACGAAATGCCTTAGGCTTTCATCAACAACAAGTACATCCATTCTTAATTGAGCACTTTACGTCAATGTGCTTACCTTCAGATAAACATGTTTTCGTGCCTTTATGTGGTAAAACACTTGATATGGCATACTTAGCGCAGTTTATCCGTGTTACGGGCAATGAATTAAGCGAAATTGCATGTCGTGACTTCTTTCTCGATAATGGATTCGAGTATCAACAACAGCACATTGGTGATTTCATAGAATATTCCTGTGCACAACTATCTTTGTTACAGGGTGACTTTTTTGGCCTATCTACAGATCTAATTGGCAATGTTGATTGGATATATGATCGAGCTGGGTTAATCGCTTTACCTGTGTCAATGCAGCAAAAATATGTAGAGCATTTAAAAACGTTTTTTTCTGCTTGTACACGACTCTTTCTTGTCACACTTGAATTCCCATCAAAGCAGCTAAAAGGGCCGCCATTTGCTATTAGAGCTGATGATGTAGAAAAACTGTTTTCAGGCTTTAAAGTAACCTGTGTGGCGACAAATGAGCTAGAGGATAAGCAATTCGCGCAACGAAGTCTTGATGTTGATTATTTACAAGAAAAACTCTACATCATTTCTTTAGCTGATTAATCGGGCTGATTAGTTTGGAGTAAGGTCAGTGCACTTTATTATTGCTGGAAAACAAAAAAGGTGCCAAAAGGCACCTTTCTTTGCGAGCATTAATTCTAGAGAAATTAATTTGCTACCGAAATAATGTTTATTCGGCTAGTGATGAAGTTTTAACGCTTTCATCGTTGCGTTTTTCAGCTTTAGTATTTGTCATAGCTACTTGAGAGCGAGCCTCAATTTCGATAGTGTTTATTTCTACCGTATTTAATTTGATTGATTGTGCTAAATTTACTTTAGCCATTTCCATAAAATCAAATGTATTAGTTGCTTGTACTTTTACTAACTCTGTTGCTTGGCTGCTATTCGCCACAAAAGCTAAAATGGCAATAGCCGATAATTTTAAAATGTTGTTCATAAGTCACCTGTAATAAAACGTCAATAGTCCTTATAGATGTTTTGGGACTTTTTCTTTTCACATGCAAACAAGGGTTGGGAGCCTGTTTGTTTTCTACCCGTTCAATACGGGACAAAGATGAAGTCCTTCATCTATGGCGAGTATATTACGGTAAAGCTGGCAACTTTTAAAATGACAATTTATAATGTCATTCATTAGAAAAACTAATCTGACTACTTATGTCGGTAAAATGATGATTTATGCAGCGACATGCATGTCGTCAATATAAAAATATAGGTGTACTTTGGCTAATAGACTCCCGCCACTAAACGCATTGAGAGCGTTCGAGGCATCAGCAAGACAATTAAGTTTTACCCGTGCAGCAGAGGAATTATTCGTCACTCAAGCGGCAATAAGTCATCAAATAAAAGCGTTGGAAGAAAACTTAGGCATAAAGTTATTCATGCGTAAAAACCGTGCCTTGTTATTAACGGAAGAAGGGCAGTCTTACTACCTTGATATTAAGGATGTCTTCAACTCCTTACATGAAGCGACAGAGCGGCTTTTAGCTCGTGGTGCAAAAGGCGCTATTACGGTAAGTTTACAGCCAAGCTTCGCCATTCAATGGTTAGTGCCGCGGCTTAATACGTTTAATTTATTACATCCCGATATTGATGTGCGTATTAAAGCAGTTGACCAACCCGAGAACTCATTAACAGAGGATGTTGATCTTGCTATTTATTACGGAAGAGGTCGCTGGAGCGGCATTCACGCTGAGCAATTGCATACAGAGTATTTAATTCCTGTATGCTCACCGTTATTGATGTCAGGTAAGAAGCCATTAGATAAAATTGAAGATCTCGCCAACCATACGTTATTGCATGATACCTCGCGAAGAGATTGGAAACGTTGGTTCAAGCATGTTGATGTGCGAGGGGGAAATGTAAATCACGGGCCAATATTTAGTCATTCTGCAATGGTGGTACAAGCGGCAATTCATGGTCAAGGTGTAGCGTTAGCGCATAGTGTTTTAGCCAAACCAGATATTGACGCAGGCCGATTAGTTTGCCCGTTTAATGATGTGCTAGTGAGCAAAAACTCCTACTACATAGTTTGTCGAGAGCAACAACTCGAAATAGGTAAAATTGCAGCGTTTCGTGAGTGGGTATTAAAAACCGTTTCGGATGAACAAGAGCTATTGGAAGAAGGGCAAATTGTATAATGACAGAGTGTGATGATAAAACAAACAGTGTGGTTGATAAAGCAACAACTAGTCAGCTATTGAGCACAGTTGATGACGCTAAAGCATTAGTTATTTTTGCCCATGGTGCTGGCGCTGATATGGAACATGAGTACATTTCAGAAATTAATCGTTTACTCAACAATCAAAAAATTAATGTGTTGCGTTTTAACTTCCCTTACATGGATAAACGTAAACTTGATGGAAAAAGACGACCACCGGATAAAATGCCAAGTCTCATAGCATGCTACCAGTCAGTGTTAGCAAGCGTGAATAGTTCATTACCTATTTTTATTGGCGGAAAATCAATGGGTGGTAGAGTAGCTGCAACGATAGCAAGTGATAAGGATCTTATGATGGATAACCAAGTAAAAGGTGTGATTTGTTTAGGCTACCCATTTCATCCAGTTAAAAAACTAGATAAATTACGTTTAACGCCATTACAAGAAACACAATTACCCGTTTTGATTTTACAAGGTGATCGTGATGCTTTGGGTTGTAAGAATGAGATTGAAAGTTATGAAATATCGCCTAAATGCCAAGTACACTATTTTAATGATGGCGACCATGACTTAAAGCCAAGAGTAAAGTCTGGTTTTACGCTTGAGCAACATAGAAATTCAGCAGTGTTTAAAATGAAGGAGTTTATCGATGTATGTCGTTAACATAGCGAAACTTCTGACACTATTTGTTGGTATCAGCGGTTGTTTTTCGGTATTATTCGGCGCTTGGTTAGCGCATGGCGGACAAGCGTTGCCACTTGAGCTACAAGATAGATTGTCGATAGCACTTCAATATCAATTTATTCATACACTTGCATTAATATTAACGATTATTTTATACAAAGTTCATAGCAACATTGTATTGATGTTTGCCGCGATATTTTTTGCCTTAGGTATTATATTGTTTAGTGGTAGTTTATATATTAAAACATTTTTCGATCTGACGATGATCGGAAAATTGGCCCCTTCAGGTGGGCTTTCATTTGCACTTGCTTGGCTGTTACTCGGTTTTTCAGGTGCCAAAATGTTTCAACATAAGTTAGGTAATTAATTTAAATGACTGCAATAGTTTTATATTGTCGCCCAGGATTCGAAAAAGAATGTGGCGCAGAAATTCAAGAAAAAGCGGCATGGAGCGAAGTGTATGGTTACTTGCAGCTGACAAAAAACCAAGGTGTGGTTTATTTTCATTTGAATAACCCGGAAGATGGTGAGGCATTGATGAAAAATATGCCATTACGACGCCTTATTTTTGCTCGTCAATGGTTTATCACCGTAACTGAAAAAATTGCGTTACCTGACTATAATCGTGTTGAAGCCATTGTTGAAGCATTAGGTAGCGAATGGCAGTATGCCGATTTACGCATGGAAACCCCTGATACTAATGACGGTAAAGAACTCTCTAAATTTTGTCGTAAATTAGCAGTACCTTTGCGTCAAGCATTAAGAAAAAATAAAGTCTTGACTGAAAAGGGTAATAAAGCGGGGACCAATAAAGAAGGTGCAATATTGCATGCTTTATTTCTTTCGGGCAAAGAAGTTATTTTTGGTTTCTCTCTGGCGCACAATACATCAGCACATGTGATGGGTATTCCGCGTTTGAAATTCCCTAACGCATCACCAAGCCGTTCGACATTGAAATTAGATGAAGCATTCCTACATTTTATTCCTCGTGATGAGTGGGAAACAAGATTAACCTCCGGCATGACTGCCGTTGATTTAGGCGCAGCACCTGGTGGCTGGACTTATCAACTAGTTCGTCGTGGCATGATGGTTACATCTATTGATAATGGCCCGATGGCAGAATCATTAATGGAAACCGGGCAAGTTAAACATCGCATGATGGATGGTTTCAAATATGTGCCACAAAAACAGACTGTGTATTGGATAGTGCGTGAAACGGGCGCAGGTAAAAAAGTGAGCATTCCAGATCAGACCCCAATTGATTGGCTTGTTTGCGATATGATAGAAAAGCCACAACGCGTAATAGATATGGTTATCAACTGGTTTACTGAGGGGTATTGTAGAGAAGCCGTTATTAACTTAAAGCTGCCTATGGCCAAAAAATACGACATAGTAAAAGAACTACTTGAAAAACTACATGAGGCATTGCCAAACTGTTATTATGAGGCAAAGCACTTGTATTATGATCGTGATGAAATAACATTATTCGTTAAATATAAAGTGCACAGAGTTAATCAACGCAACTAATTTAAAGTAGCACTTTCGCTATAAAAAAGAGCCTAATGGCTCTTTTTTTATGCTTGTTCGGTTTGTTCAGTTTGTCTGATAGGCTCATTTGTCAAAGCAGCAGTTTAAAATTAATGTATGAAAAATGAAGTATAAAAAAACCAAGCATTAAGCTTGGTTTTATCATTTTTGATAATTAGTGTGCTTTTATAAACGCTCTAATACTGCATCTGTAAAGTCAGTAGTACCATGTGTGCCGCCTAAATCGCGAGTAGTGCGATCACCAGTGGCAATTACATCAGTTAGTGCTTTTCTGATGTTGTCAGCTTTATCGCTCATTTCTAGGTACTCTAGCATTTGTAATGCAGCTAAAATTACTGAAGTAGGGTTTGCTAAGTTTTTACCTGCAATATCTGGTGCGCTACCATGAACAGCTTCAAAAATTGCACAGTCTTCACCAATGTTAGCGCCTGGTGCCATGCCTAAACCGCCAACTAAACCTGCACATAAATCAGATAAAATATCACCAAAAAGGTTAGTGGTAACGATGACATCGAATTGCTCAGGATTCATTACTAATTGCATGCAACAGTTATCAACAATCATTTCTGTTGATTCAATGTCAGGATAACGAGCAGCAACTTCACGCGCAACTTTCAAGAATAAACCGGATGTTGATTTTAAAATATTTGCTTTATGCACAGCTGTTACTTTTTTTCGACCTTCTTTACGAGCAGTTTCATAAGCAAAAGTTAATATTTTTTCAGCGCCATCGCGTGTCACGATACTCATCGCTTCTGCTTGTGTACCATCTTCAGACACCACTTGACCGGCACCGGAATACATACCTTGAGTGTTTTCTCGTACCGTTAGAATATCGATATTTTCATAACGTGCCTTAGTACCTTTAAAAGAAAGTACAGGACGTAAATTAGCATATAATTTGAACTGCTTACGTAACGTAACATTAATCGAGGTAAAACCTTCGCCAACCGGTGTTGTGAGAGGGCCCTTTAAAGTAACTTTGTTTTTCTTTATTAGGTCTAATGTCGACTCAGGAACAAGATCGCCGTGATTTTCTAATGCCGTTAATCCTGCATCAGCATATTCATAGGCAAAGTTACAACCAGCTTTATCTAGTACCTTAATCGTTGCGTCTATAATATCTGGACCTATGCCGTCGCCAGGGATCACCGTGATAGTTTGTTTAGCCATTGTTTAATTACCTTATGAATATTGCTTTTCTTGAATGATGAGAATCAAAACCGTTGATTAAATATACAATAAATGTAGACCAAGATAGTTGATCTAACACTGCTTTTGCTGAGTTAATCGGCTTAATATTGTGATTATAACAACTAATCGGATCAGTTAGTGAAAATTAGTCTTAAACTTTAGTCTTATGGCTAAAAGAAAGGCAAAAATTAATTGAAATAACACGACGTATAGGCTTATTTTAGTTGCGCAGAGCCACTTCATAAAATAACTGCTAACTCAATAGAGAAAAAAAGATAAAAAAAAACAGCCATTAGGCTGTTTCTCGTATAATTAAGTAACCGAAAATTATTACAAGTTTTGAAACTGTTGATAAGCTGTTTTGCCTATGGCAGTTAATATGCCATTAGCGAATAATAGCGCGGTACATTCATCTTGAGTGGTAATACCATCTGATTTAACATGCTGTGTGCGGTAAAAGCTGACTTGGTAACTAACTTCGTCAACAATTTTAGCTTCGGTTATATCAGGGCTACCTAATTGTTCAATGGCACTGTTAAAGTTAAATTTTTCTAAGGCTAGCTTCGCTATAAACTGGCGGTTATAGGCTTCTCTGTCTTCCCATTGCATTTTAGCGGGGCTGTCATCATAAAAGTTGACAACTAAGCCGACAAAAACGCCATAGGCGGCTAATGCAACTAATATTCTAGCAATGACTTTTTTATTCACTATTTTTCCTTTAGCCTTTATTCAACGACATTTAAATTTTACCTATTAACTATAATTTAAATTTTCGTGCTTTGGGGTAATTCTGTCGTGTTTTTTTGAGTGTTAATCGCAACTCAAGTAATTATGCTGAATGTTACCAGATTGTTAAGTGCTGGCAAGCGTATTTTCAATAGGTAATCTAATGTCTTTTAAATTAAAGCCTAATGGAATATCTAGTTTAAGCGTTAATAATTGTTTGCTGAGTGATATTTGCTCTTTATGTTGATCTAGTTTCTCTTTAACACTACTTTTTAAGTCATCTGCGCTAAGAATACTTTTTATCGAACCATATTGATTCAGAAGTTTTGACGCAGTTACTTGTCCAATACCGGCAACACCTGGTATTTTGTTGGTGCTATCGCCAGTTAATGTCCATAAGTCCATCAATTTATTTGGTTTTACGTTAAATTTATTTTCGACATACTCATCATCTAAATAGCGTCGATTAAAATAATCGTAAACTTTTATATTTGGGCATAACAAGGACAGAAAACATTTATCAGTTGAGATAATCGTGACATTTTGATTACGTAATGCAACTTTAATGGCCAATGTGGCAATGAGATCGTCAGCTTCATCTTCATCCGACACCAATGAATCGACGAATCGTTTCATAAATAAATCTTGAATATTGGGAAGGGTATCTGCCAAATGCTCAGGCATTTTTTTCCTACCCTTCTTATAATCTGGATAAATATCGTAACGCCAGCAAGGAGCTTGTGAATCGAATACCGCTAGCGCATGACTAGGTTGCAATTGGTCAATAATTTTACTTAATGCTTGATCGCAACCTTTTGCGGTATTAAATAGCACTTGTTGTTTGGTATTTTCTGCCAATTCATTATTAAGTAAGAATGGACGCTCTTGAACGGCATATATTCTTCTTATTAAATTTAGCGCATCAATTAATACCAGATTTACAGCCATAAAACTTAACCTTCGATAACCTTATAGCAAGGAATATATTCACTGCCAGGTAGCTTCATACGTTGTTGTTTAACAAATGAATTCAACAAGGTATCCATTAATGCCATCATGGCTTTGTCGCCACTAATTTCAAATGGTCCATTTTCGCGTATGGCTTTTATACCATTAGCTTTTACGTTACCAGCTACAATACCAGAGAAGGCGCGACGTAAATTTGCTGCTAACGACGCGATATCTTGTTCGTAGTGTAAATTAAGTGATGCCATATTTTCATGGTTAGGCTCAAAAGGTTGTTGAAAGTCAGATTCAATGACTAAAGACCAATTGAAGTGATATGAGTCACCGGTATGTTTTCGGTGTGCAACCACATCTTCTGTGGTTGATTTCAACGTTTTCGCTACTTGCTCAGGATCGTCAACAATAATGGTATATAGTTGTTGCGCTTGCTCGCCTAATGTTGCGGCGATAAATTTATCGATTTGAGTAAAGTATTCAGCGCTTTCACTTGGACCGGTTAAGATAATCGGTAACTTTTGTGACTGATTTTGTGGATTAAGCATTATACCAAGAATATATAATAACTCTTCGGCTGTTCCCGCGCCGCCTGGAAATATAATTATGCCATGTGACATACGTACAAAGGCTTCTAAGCGCTTTTCAATGTCAGGCATTATCACCAGCTCATTAACGATTGGATTAGGCGGCTCAGCGGCAATAATACTCGGCTCAGTTAAACCAATATAACGCCCCGCAGTATTACGTTGTTTAGCGTGACCAAAGGTTGCGCCTTTCATTGGACCTTTCATTGCGCCAGGGCCACAACCAGTACAAATATTAAAGCCGCGTAAACCTAATTGATAACCCACTTCTTTAGTATATTTATATTCTGTGCTGTTAATTGAATGGCCGCCCCAACAGGTAATTAAATTTGGCGAACTATCAGGAATTATTGCGTTAGCATTTCGCAAAATATCAAACGTGACATCAGTTGCACTGTCTGAGCATTCAATATTTTCATCGTAACGATTACTGATAAATAATATATCTCGTAATACGGCTGAAAGGTGCTCTTGAATACCTTTGATTATGTCGCCATCAACAAAAGCATGTTCTGGTGGATTATCTAAGGCTAGTTTAACGCCACGCTCTCGGCGTAAGACTTGGATCTGAAAGTCTAGGAATTGTTGGTAAATATCTTCAGCATTATCAGTATGACTGCCTGCATTTAATACCGCTAACGAACAATTTCGATAAAGGTTATAAAGTTTACTGGTGGCTGATTGTTGTAAATGATCGACTTCAGCTTGAGATAATAAGTTCATATTACCTACAGGGTTTATTTGGGTATGCATACTACGACCTCCAATGTAATTATTTATCCGTAAATAACTCTATTTTTGCCATCTTTTTTTGCTTGATATAAAGCGGTGTCAGCACGTTCGAATGAAGAGTGAACATTATCGTCTTTTTGCACTAAAGATACGCCAATGGACAAGGTAATGCTGACGCGATTATTCTTGAATGTAAAAGGTAAACTTGCCACCTTTTTACGTAATATGTTGAGTCTGTTCATTACAGTTATTTTATCTATACCACTGAAAACAATAACAAACTCTTCGCCACCATAACGACCAATAAAGGCATCATTACCAATGATTTTTTTCAAGGTGTTGGCAATTACTTGTAAGGTTTTATCACCAGCAGTATGACCATAAGTGTCGTTAATGCGTTTAAAATCATCTAAATCAATGACTGTGATAGCTAGGTCAAATTTCTTATGATGAAAACGGACAATTTCTTTGGCAAAGTACTCGTCAAATGCTGCTCGATTACCTAACTTAGTTAAGGCATCTTGCATACTTTTGGCTTGTTGCTCCTGCATGCGCTTTTCAAAATTTTGACTCTGCAATTCTAATTGCTTAACTTGCGCCGACATTGTGTTTAATTTGTTTTGTAGTGCCTGACGTTGTTCTTCTTCTAATTTTGTTTTCTTTTCAAGCGTTTTGGCAATTTTCAATAGCCTTTCATTCACATCAACTTTCATATCAGTTAATGAATGAGCACCATTGATGTCTTGACTCATTTCATTTATTTTTTCATGTAATTCTTTATTTATTTTGTCGTGCTTAACATTTGATTCTGAAGTGCTTTTAATTGTTGAATTAACTGATGCTTGTACCGTTGCTAATGTTTCACTTAAGGTTGATAAGAAAATTTTAGCAGTGCTACGTTCCTCTTTTAAGTCCTCAATAATAAGGTCAAAAACGTTTAAACACTTAGTCATTAATACGTGGTTAGAAATTTTATCATTCAAACTGGATTTTATTTTCTTAATATCCACTTTGTGCTTTTCTGACATGACTAAGGTATTGAGAATTGAACTAAAGCGTTCTAATAACTCTTTTGATACTGTTTGCTCAACTGAATTTTTTGCACTTTTATCGTCGGCTACATCAACTTTATTAATTTTATCAACTGATATTGCATTGTTAGCACTAAGTAAGCCTCCTTTTGGAGGGAGGTCATTCACTTTTAATGCCGCCTCATAAAAGACGATAAATTCGCTCATTAAAGGTACGTATTGAATTAAAGAGTCTTTGCTATCTTGAATATTACTGATGAGCTTTTTTAACTGCTTTTGATCAACAGCAGGTAACTTTTTCACTTTTTGCAAACTGGCACCTGATGTTTGCAATTGCTCATTCATCTTTTTGATATTTTTATCGTTTTGTACAGAGTGTTGCTGTAATAAAACTGAGATTGTACGAACTTCTTTTTCTAAATCAGCAAAGCTAGTTGATTTTTTCAAGGACGAGCGAAGATTAGCAAGCTTATTATCAAGAAGTTTATCAATACCTTTACAGGCTTGTGAAAGTTTCCCTATAAAGCTTGTTAGTAATGCCGATTGAGCACTAAACTCTTCTTCTAATTCGCTGCGAGCACTAATAGCGGTATCAAGCTTTAACTTTAAGTGGCTGATAGTTTTATCCGCAACAGTATTTTCGCCCATAAAAACTCTTCCTTAAAAAAACTGCTCAATTAAAAAAGTTGCTAATTTTTTAAATCAAAATAAGGGATTAGCAATAATTCTAAAACCCTTTTAACTTATACGCTAATAATAAACATAACCGCATAAAAAGCCAGCAGAAGTGCTCAAAGTGGCACTGGTTGCTGAAAAAATATGCAGTTCTTTTAACTTACTGACGAATTGTGCGCAAATTTGGTGCTTTTACCTGTGATGACGAACGAAATGGGTTGATGTCTAATCCTCCCCGTCGCGTATAGCGTGCAAATACTGATAACTCTTTAACCTGACAAAAACGTTGAATATCACAGTAAATTCGTTCAACACATTGTTCATGAAATTCGTTATGCTCTCGAAATGAAATTAAGTATTTTAATAAACGTTCATGACAAATTTTTGTGCCAGTATACTCAATATATACGCTAGCCCAATCAGGTTGGTTGGTAATTAAACAATTGGACTTTAGTAGATGACAGACTAGGTATTCAGAAACACTTTCGGTATTAGCACAAGATTCTGATTTTAATACTTCAGGTTCAAGGGTAAAGTTTTCTATTTCAATATCTAACTCGTCAATGCAAACCGCTTTACTCACTTTTATCGCCAGTGCAGGGCACTCATCTACAGTAAAAAGTGTTACTTGAGCGTCAGCTTGCGCAATAGCTGATAAATCTTTAACTAATGTAGCTTCAACACTTTGCCAAGAAACAAACTTAGTTTGATTAAAGCTATTTAGATAGAGTTTAAATGACTTCGACTCGACAATGTTTACGCTTGTGCACGGAAATCTAAATTCAGCGACGGCAACTACTGGTTTGCCTTTACTGTTCAACCAAGATAGTTCATAGCCATACCAAATATCTTCACCGTAAAAAGGCAAATTATCAGCGCTTATTGATAAGCTGTCTCGATTTAAGCTTCTTGGTACACCTTGAAGCAAATCTGCGTTATATTGGCTGATATAATCAGTTGTTTTTCCGAGCGTTAAGTTACTTAGTTCTTTCGCGTTTTGATAAGTGCTCATTTTTTTATGTAGTATCTTCTTAGGTTGTGACAATTTTAATCGTATTTTCTTTATTTTATAGGAATTAGTGTCTAGATGAAAATATCAAATGTTTCCCTTTCCGACGTAATTTGGCGTTTCTCTCAAGATTACGTGCAAGCGTATCAAAAAAAATTTCAACATTTACCAATTACCGAGCAAGATAAAAATTGGCTTTCACCGTGCGAACAGGGCGTTCATCAAGAAAATTACTCTTTATGGCAGCCAGTTAAAACTGATGATGAGTTGACGTTTGATAACGTAGAATCAGCACTTGAAGCAACACTGCATAGTGATATTAAAACTTATTTTACCAGCATTTATTGTGACTCTTTAGATGCAAGCTGCGAAGAGGGCAATCTGTCATTATTATTTGCCTGGAATAAAGACGACTTTGCCCGCTTACAAGAAAATATTATTGGTCACATTTTAATGAAGGGTAAATTAAAACAAAAGTTAACCGTTTTTTTTGCGGTTACTGATAATGAAGATCATATTATTTCTGTTGATAATGAGTCTGGTGAAGTATGGGTTGAAAAAGTAGGTTGTGAAGCTCATAAAAAGTTAGCTGATTCAATTGTAGAATTTATTACACAACTTTCACCAAACCTACCACCTAGCGAAGCCGAAGGACCGCAAACTAAATAAAGTATTATTCAGGCTTTGTGCTTAACTTTATTTAGTTAATATAATCTCTATTTAACTCAGTAGCAGGGTTAACACTCAAGCTACTGAGTATTTTTATTTATGTTTACTTATCAGCTGCTCTAATAAAGCTTTTACTTCGGCTAACTCTTGCTGCAATGGCAAAATAGCTTGTGTGATTAATTTTGAAAGCTCTTCATTTTCTGGCGCCGTAACTTCTTGCTCATTAGCTCCTTTAATATCGTTTTTTACTTTTATAAAGTCAGGCTCATGTTGCCAAGATTTTAATACTGAAATGATTCTCGGCAGTGGTGTTGGTTGGCTTAATTTGCCTTTTATTAGAGCAACCGTGGGCGTTCTTCCTTGATTCGCCAGTTGATTGGCAATGATGGATATTTCATCAGATATCGTCATAAAGAATAACTCAAATGTTAAAGTAGCAACATTTTAGCGAAAAATACTAACCTTGTCTTGCTTTGTTTTAATGTTAATCACAATATTATATTTAATTTCAATGCGTTAGCATGTTGGTTTGGCATTTGCAGATGTAGTATCAAAATAACTACTTTTACTGAGAGAAAAATAAAATGAAAAAATCTTTATTAGCATTAATCGTTGTAGCGCCTTTAACACTTGGATTAACAGGCTGTGTTATTGCTGTTGGCGGAGAAGATGGTCATTCAATCACAGGCGACTTTGAAGATAGAGAATACGAAAATAGAAAAAAAATTGCCCGTATTCAGCTAAACAGTAACTTTTCAGACGTATCGCGTGAAATGGGTGTTGCCGATTTTAACGAAACATATTTAGATGACGGCAAAACAGTTAATGTTGTTTATTACCGCACGCACCGTTTACATAAAGATGGCTTAACAACTAAAGATGAATGTACAAAATTAGTTTTTATCGATAATGTTCTTAACGCTATCGAACAAGGTCGCTAATTCACTAAGTCAATTTATTAAGTAAAATCATTGCATTGATGAATAAAAAAAGGGGCAATATTCCATTACGGGTATTGCCCCTTTACCTCCCCTGAACTTTCTTACTATTTATACTACTTCATATGTTAATGGCGTTTCTTTTGTTGACCGCTATGAGATCTTGCAGAACTACTTTTTCTACTGGTACGAGCAACTTTAGTTACAGAGCGATTGCTTGAGCTTTTATAGCTTTTTTGCTGCTTGCGTTGGTTACTAGCCGTACTTCTAGTTTTTACCGGCTTACTTTTTACATAGTTGGCTTTTACGTGATTTTTATTTGCATAGCTTTTCTTCACTGTTTGCTTGTTCGTATGCTTATACCGCTTCACATCTCTGTGTTTGGTAGCGTAAGACTTAGTTTGAACTTTGCTAACTTTCGTATGAACATTTTTATTGCTATGACGTTTTACTTCTCCACGATTATATTTTGTTTGTTTAGCCTTAGTTTCACGCCATTTCGAATCTTTATAAGGTTCGCGTTTGGTTACGGTATGTTTTGTCTTGTTATGTTTGTTGACCTTAACAGCTTGATTCACTTTTAACTTATGGCTGACGTTTTTATGCAATTTACTTGTGCGCTTAGTGTAATGCTTACTCTTATTCGCTAAATGTACTTTTTCTGAGTGAACATTTTTTGAACGTATTGCTTTGTGGTGTTGTACGCTTGGGGTATGACTACGGTATTTCTTCTGAATGCTAGTGCTACGATAAGCTACACCTTTTCTATGGCGTGGGTTATGTTGCCATTTTTTCGATTGATAGCTAGTCGATACTCGCTTATTACTATGATGCTTGTAGTAACGGGATTTGTGATGATGTACAACCACATGATGATTACTCCAGTGCACACTACCGAAGAACAAACCTAGCGTTAAATGAACAGGGTTGTGCCAATAATATGGACCGTGATGCGATGCATAATGACGCGGGTAATTCCAATAAATTGGTGGGTAGCGTGACCAGCGCCAATCACCATAAACAACGCGTGTATCATAATAAGGCACATAAATTACTTCAGGCTGTGCTGGCTTGATGATAATTGTTTTAGTTTCACGAACAACATTAACGTTGTCCATTTTTTCTAAGTTACCCGCAATATCTGCTTGTTGCCTTAATGATTGTATACTGGCTAATACTAATGCCTGATCTTGTAAAAAGGCATCACCAATATTGCGCATCCAATATAAATCGTTGCTGAGCTTTTTGAGAATATTAGGAAAAGGCAATAATGCTTTTACGCTGGCATCCCAATCTTCATTCTCCGCTGCATCTGCACGTTCTTGATCCGTAAATTGATTGTTTTTTTCTAACCAACGTTCTGCATCAACAACTTCAATAGGGTAAGTAGCAGCAATTAGAATGTGACTAAGTAATGCATCGGGGTATAAGGCAATTGGTGCTAGCATTTGCTCAAGTTCAGCTTCAGTGAACTTAGTCATGCTTTCAACTTGGCTTTGCTGATTCTTTGCGTCATTTGTTAAAGTATAATTTTCGAGTGCAAAACTTTTTGTTGCCGTGAAAGACAGCACCACTGCACTTGAAAGAGATATAATCAAGTTACTTAACGACTGTTTAAATTTAAGCTTTTTCATATAACCACTCCTTTGCGAACAATCTGAAACGCAATGATTTTAAAAGTTACTTTTCAAGTTATGCTTAAAAGAATACGCCTTGTAAACTGAACACAACCTGAACATCAGCATTACTTTTCATAAAATGATCTTAGAGGGAGTGAATTCCGATTGCTTGGGATTAGAATAGTGTTTTAAATTGGAGTGTTAGAGTAGAAAGTAACGCGAAACGTAATCGTCTATTGATATGCCAGGTACTATTTTAGGATCAGGTTAATATGTATTACTGCGGAAAGTTAAGAATAAATTTTGCGCCTGTTAGTGAAGACGATTCTTCAATTGCTATACTACCTTGATAGCTATCAACTAAGTCTCGTACTATTGCTAAGCCTATACCGTGTCCATGTTGGTAGGTATCAGCGCGAGTGCCACGTTGTAATATATCTTCACGTAGCGCCTCTGCAATACCACAACCATCATCTTCAATAATAAATTGTACAACTTTTTCTTCGTCCGTGACCTTGAGTGAAATTTTAGTTTTAGCGGCTTTACAGGCGTTGTCTAATAAATTTCCTAATACCTCAAGTAAGTCAGCCTCGTCGCCTCTAAAAACAGCTTCTGGTGCTACATTAACAGTGAAGTTTATTGCTTTATCTTGGTAAATTTTTTCTAAGCTGGAAATTAGTTTATTGGCAATAGGCGCTATTTTTGTTCCTAAATGCCATGACGATTGTCCAGCACTTTGCGCTTTTCGTAATTGGTGATCAACCATTGAATTAATCACGCTTAATTGTTCAATAGTTAACTGTGAAAGCTGTTGTTGACTTTGTATAACCGCTAACGGTGTTTTCAAACTATGAGCAAGGTCTGAAAGGGCATTTCGATAACGCTGACGCTGTTTTTGTTCGGCGCTTAACAATAGATTGAGTTGCTCGGTTACCTGAGATAATTCTGTTGGATAGAAGCCAGCTAGACGCTCACTTTTTCCTTGTTCTACATCTTTTAGCTCTAAGCGCAGTGTTTTTAATGGTTTAAGTGTCCAAAGTGACCACAAATATTGAAATAATAGTAATATCAGCATTAAGCCAGCTAGACCTAGTAAGAGTTTATGATGAAATTCTTTCATCATAATAGCCAAGTCATTTTGTTGCTTAATGATGTGTAAGGTCATGGTATATGGTTCAGATTCGCTGCCATAGCTAACACTTAAGCTATAAACAAAATGGCGAGACGACTCTATTTCGGTTTGATAGAATTCACTTTGCCCTAACTTCGGTTGTCGATATTGCTCTGGCTGCCATGAAGAAAGTAATGATTGAGAACTCCATAAAATCTCGGCTACAGGGGAGGAATTATTCTCGTTCTCCTCAAGTTTTGTGACGAGGGGATTTGGTATTGATGTAAGCACAGCATATAAACCGGACTGACTTACATTAAATTGTGTTTCTAGTAATTGCTCAGGCATGAGCAATTGATTATTTTCAACTTCCACAATGGCTAAAATAGAGTAAGAATAGGCTGAAAGTTCATTGTTAATGCCTGCAATCATATGCTTTTCATAAGCATTACTGATAATAAGCCCAACTAAAGGCAATAGTACAAAAATCATTAACAGCGCACTAAATAGCACTCTGTTTCTCAACGAATTAAAGGTGTTTTTTAAGGTATTTAGCAATGAATATTATCCAAGTAGAACAGCTTTAGTGTTGGGCAGTTCATGCGCATTATTCAAACTTCTTTAATAAATAGCCTTGACCACGTAAGGTTTCAATAAACTTAAATTGATTCTCGGGGTCGAGCTTCTTACGTAAGCGTCGAATGAATACTTCAATCACATTGGAGTCTAAATCGAAGTCTTGATCATAAATGTGCTCGGTAAGTACCGCTTTAGATTTAACTTCACCTAAATGATGCATTAGATATTCAAATAATTTGTACTCGTAACTACTTAGCGAAACAACTTGTTGATTAACTGAAACTTGCATGCTTGAAGTATTGATTGCAAATGGTCCGTTTTCAATTAGTGGACTTGCTTGACCCGCACTTCGTCTTATTAAGGCATTTAACCTTGCGAGTAATTCTTCGAAATGAAATGGTTTGGTTAAGTAATCGTCTGCACCTGCATCCAACCCAGATACTTTATCTTGCCAACTACCACGTGCGGTTAATATGAGTATCGGAAAGTCAAAGCCTTGTTCTCGTAGGGTTTTTATAATGCTAACACCATCAAGTTTTGGTAAGCCTAAGTCTATAATTGCGGCGTCATACGGGCATTCTTGTCCTTGAAATAATCCAGATTCTCCGTCACTGGCAACATCGACGCTATATTTTGCAGCGGTTAATTGATTCTTAATTTGTAATTGGAGGTTTTCATCGTCTTCGATCAGCAAAATACGCATTGATTAACGTCCTGAAACTCGGCCTGATTTGGCATCTACATTGACAGAAATTACATGACCATTTTTTTTTAGTAACTTCACACGATAACTAGGATTTTTTTTTGAGCCACTACTACTAACTTTTAATACTTTGCCGCCATATTTGCTTTTTACAATACGGGCAGCTTGTTGAGCACTAATCGATTTTGACTGGTTAGACTTTGCATATTTGGCTGGCACAATTCTTATAGTGTCGTAGCCACCCTCAAGCTTAGCATGCGTTGGCGCTGCTATGAGTATGCTGATAACACTTAAAATAAGTAATTGTTTTTTCATTATTGCACCTGATCAAATCTATATTATCACCCAGTGTAAAATAATGGCTGATGTAATCCAAGTATCCGCTAATCTAAAATAGTAAAGCTGAACAGTTACTGAACATAAGTTACTCACGAATACTAATTTATTTTCTATCAGTACTATGTTGTTAATTTTGTTCAGCAAAGGTTCATCAAGGTTACGCTTTAATTGTCTCATCATTTAAAAGGAGATTGCAGATATGTTGAATCATAACCTTACATTTAGCCTAATTATTACCTTGTTAGTAAGCAGCCAACCCGTGTGGGCCAATTCGCCTGAGCAAGCAGTGGCACAGGACAATAAAACCAACCACTCAGTAGGTAAGTTTAAACGTACACTTGCGGGGAGCGAACTTAATTCTGATAAATTGTTAGCTGACACTGAGACTACGCAAAGAACAAAGCAACACCAAGGATTACAACGAGACGCGGTTATGCTTAGCCGCACGCAAGCTAGCAAAGTAGACGCTACTGTTAAGATGAATAAATCTGCAGAACAGGCGTCCGGAGCAGTAAATTTCGACCACAGTTTTTCAATTTATACTGGCTATAGCCAATTAATTACCGATATTGATGCCGATGGCTATTATCAAACGTTCAGTGTTAGTTTTGACGCTGATATATTGTCACCTTTTATCGATGAACAAGCGCTTGTATATGCTGACTTATATTTGAGCAAAGATGGCGGCCCATGGATTTTATACTTTTCAACAGACGACTTTGTTATTACCGGAGAAAATACGGATGATGAATTTGAGGTGGTTACTCAACTAAATTCTGGCTATGTGCCTGACAATTACGATGTACTGATCGACTTATACGAAGTCGGTTATAGTGATGTTGTTGCCACTTATAGCTCTAATGACACTAATGCTTTATATGGTTTGCCATTGGAAAGTAGTGATTATGACCCTGAATACTATGAAGTTGAATATCATGATGAGCACGGTGGTGGAGTAAGTTGGTTTTTATTTTCTTTGTTGTTGGTTTTAGTTGCACGCCGCCGATAGTTTAATATTGCGTCTTATATCGATATTTATATTGGTATTTGCCCTGCTAATTTAGCGACTAGTTATGTGACCCTCATTTAATTAGTCGCCTGTTAAAATAGATAAGCTGAAATAGACCATTACCATACAAAGTTATGAAATTTAGCCGAAGTAATGTTACAAATTAAACATAATAGAGCAACTTTACTTAACAATCCCTACCACTAATTGACAATAAAATTTGACCTGATTTCTAAAAAACTGATATGGTGAAGCGATAAAAATAACAATAATTCGAATCATTTATAAGGGAATCTAGATGTCATCAGCAGTCATTGACGAAGCAAGTGTCGATATAAAAGCCGCCTATTTATCCGCCGAAGATTTAAAGCTAGCGGCATCTTTACTGTATCAGGCTTATCATGATGATCCAGTGTTTCTAGAAATATTCTCGTCTGAAAAAAGTGATTATGAACAACGTTTACGTGCATCAATTCGTGAAGAGTTAAATGCATTTTGGCAAGCTAAGCAGCCTATGATTGGCCTATATTTAGGTGAAACTATGGTTGGCGTTGCGTGTTTAAATAACCCTGAAGAAGGGGTAACTTCAGAACGCTTTTGGCATTGGCGCTTAAAAATGTTGCTCGGTGCTGGCTATTTTAGTACTAAGCAAATGATTGAAAAAGAGAAGGTGGTACTAGCGGCCGTACCTCTTAAAAAATTCCACATGCTGTCATTTATTGCTATTCACCCATTACACCAACATCATGGTTTCGGTCACTACCTGATGGCCGCGGTAAATACTATTTTAACTGAACACAAAGACAGTGAAGGTGTTGCCGTTTACGCAACCAGTAAAAAGTACAAAGAGTTTTTTAACGATGTAAATTATCAATTTATTAAAGAAGTTGAAGTGGGTAACGTTTCAGGCTCTTTGATGGTTTATTATCGTGATGAAGAGCAATCGTAAAACTTATCAAAAATTTAATTATTAAGGGAGTTTTTACTCCCTTTTTTGTTTACTGTCTGTAAAGGTAATTTCTACTGAACGCCCGTCAAGAATGGCAATGTTTTGGTAACCCCATGTTAGCTTTGATATGATTTTTTCTACTAACCGTAACCCTAAGCCAAAGCCATAATCACTGCTGAGAGCTCTGTTCTGCTCGCGTTGTGCGTGATTAAAATCACCTGACATGTAATTTACATTATCGATACGCACTTTATGGTTTTTAAAAGTTATGTTTATAGCCCCATTTTGTGTGTATTGAAACGCATTTCGAATTATATTACTTAAAATAAGGCGGCAGGGGGTTACTGCAAGAGTTAGTTGGTCGTCGGATAATTTAGTAAAAACATCAACAGACTTTCCATTTAAGAGGTAGTTATTATCCTCTATTAGTTCCGTTAATAAATCCTTTAAGCTAACTTTATCACTCACGATATCGACATTTTCTTCTCGGCTAAGCCATAGTAGTGTTTCGGTGAGCTGTTGCATATTATTTGCCGCTCTAGCTATCCGATTCAACGCTTTTTGATTAGAATTTCCTTGTGTCTCATTACCTGAATCTTTGGTAGATAATAGTCGTTCAAGTAATTCACTATTACTTTTTACCACGGCAATAGGCGTACGTAGTTCATGACTAGCGTGGCGAAGAAAGTCTTGCTCATTTTCTATAAGGCTTTTAATTTTCAGTAAAGTTGTTCTTTGTTTATTAGCAATTCGGTTAAATTCATCAAAATTAAAGTTTGGTGTTGGTTGTTCTGCATTATCTAAAGTTAATTCTTCAACCCATCTATCTAAATGATTTAACCGTTTGAGGTTATATTTTAGGGTGAGTTTTACTACAAAATGTAATAAAAGAAAAAACACCATCGCAATAGGTAAAGTAAAACTTACTAAGCCTAATACTTCACTGTTCATTGAAATGGCATATTTTTCAGTATTTACATATCGAAAGAGAAATAGAGTTTCGTTGTTGTTCAGCGGTAACGTAACAAGGTAGATAATTTCTTTTGGTGACGGGAACCACTGATTATCATGCGTTAATGTTACGCTGTCGCTGATGCTTTTTGAGCCTTCAGTTGGTTTATTAAAATATTTTTTATCCCTGTTGGGAATGTTTTCCCAACCGATATAACCACTGAAATGTATAGTGTTAGGCGGCATGATGTTCGGATTTTTTTTGTACTGTATCGCAAAATGCTGGGCTTCTAACCTTAAATCTTGATAATTAGATTGTGCTAGTCCTGCAATAAAATACAAATTTACAATAGCCGTATATGCCAAAACAAATATTATGGCGACAAGTGTTTGTGTTTTTAAAATAAAACGTTTTAAGGGAAATGTCTTATGCTTATTTAGAAATCTATTTTTAATCATTTTTACTTTGAAAGATAAATCCTTGTCCAGGAACGGTATGAATTAGCTCAGGAGCACCATTTTGGTTTAGTTGCTGACGTAGTTTAAATAAATGCACTTTTAAACTGTTACTTTCGGGGCTGAAATCTCCCCAAATATTTTGTATCAACTGTTGCCGACTTATAACATTGTTTGCCTTACGCATTAATATTTCTAATATACTCAAACCGGTAGGCGTGAGAGAAAGCTTTCTATTGTTTCGGTATGCTGATTTAGCAGTGAAATTTAATTCAACACCATATAATGATAATTTACTTGTTTGGCCACTAATACGTTTGGCTAGAACCTGAATGCGAGCAACAAGTTCTAGCATGGCAAAAGGTTTTACTAAGTAATCATCGGTTCCTGCATTAAAGCCAGCAAGTTTGTCTTCTAGTGTGTCTCGTGCCGTGAGCATTATTACCGGAGTTGTTAAACCTAATTCTCGCATCTTTTTGCAAACATTAATGCCATCCATATGTGGCATGTTGATATCAAGAATAACAACGTCAAACTGGTGCTGTTGGAGTAACTCTATTGCCAGCATGCCATTGCTGGCATGATCACAGTAGATTTTCTCCAAAGCTAAATAATCAATAACAGTACTCGCAAGGTCGACGTCGTCTTCTACAAGTAATAAGTTATAGTTCATCGACTGACCTTAAAGAATAGGCCATAAAGCACTGGCACAACACCGAGGGTTAGCACGGTGCCGATACCTAAACCAAATGCTAATACCACCGCCATACCGTAAAACATTGAGCCAGAATCCATAATCAATGGTAGCAAGCCCATTATGGTCGTTACTGTGGTCATTGCGATAGGGCGCAGTCGCGTCAAGCAAGAATTAATAATGGCTTGATAGGCATCTTTACCTTCTGAACGCTCAATATCAATTCGGTCAATTAGCACAATACCATTATTAATAATGATGCCTGCTAAGCTGTAGATTCCTAGCGTGACCATAAAGCCAAACGGCGCACTCATAATTAACAAACCGCTGACTGTACCAATCAATATCAGTGGGATGGTTAAAATGATAATAGACGCACGGCGGAATGAATTAAACTGCATAACGAGTAGAATGACGACTAGTCCAAGTACAAATGGCATATTTGCGCTTAACGCTTGCTGCGCTTCGGCAGATTGCACAATTACGCCGTCATATTCAATATGATGATTTACCGGTAAGTCTTTCGCCAATGCTTGAATTTTATCATCAATTAATAATTGTAAATCTTGTGCTGTCATTTCGGTATTACTTGCTTCAACCGTAATGGTGGTAAACATGTCTTCACGTTTTATTTTTGAAAACTGGTTTACTGGTACAAAGTCAGCCACTTGTAATAATGGAATTGCTGTTGATGTAGTCGTCGATATAATTGAAACCGTCCGTAACCTGTCCAAATTTGAACGCTCTATTTCGTTGGCACGTAAAATAATAGGAATAATATCATCGCCATCACGGTATTCAGTAACCGCTGCACCGGTAAAGAATCCTTGTAATGCAACGGCAATATCTTCAGAGGTAACACCTGCACGTCGGGCTCGGTGTTGATCAACCTTTACCTGCACTTTTACTATCCGGTTTTCCCAATCAGTTCGTACGTTTTTGGTGTAAGGCGTGCTTTGTAAAACTGCCATTACTTCTTGGGCTTTGTCGTAAATAATGTCTTTGTCTGGTCCTTTAACTTGAATGCTAATTGAACTTGAGTCTGAAGGCCCGGCAAACATACGTTTTACCCGTGCTGATACATTAGGAAAATTATTAAGAACTTCATTGTGAATTTTATTGACCAAGGTATCTAAATCGGTACCAGGCTTTATATTTAAAATGATAAAACCTTTATTATCTGCAGGGTCTTCTGGATTTAATGACAGTACAAAGCGTGGACCGTTGAAACCGGTATAGCCAGCGTAGCTGATCACTTCTGGCAGCGTTTCTTCTTGGTCTAACCAAGCAAAAACTTCTTTCATCTGGCGATTAGTTTCTCGGGTTGATGTGCCATTGGGTAAATCAACATACATCATAATTTGCATGCGATCAGAGTCTGGGAAAAATTGCTGGGCAACATATTTAAATCCAGACAATGACATGATCAGTAATGTGAACATTGCCGCGAGAAATAGCGCTTTATGTTTCATTATGACATGTAAAAATTGCTCGTATTTGGCATAAAAGCCAGTAGTACTGCTTGCTGATTCTTTCGATAATTCGCCACTTGAACCTTGTTCACCCGTGTCTATTTTTATGAAGAAATAACAAAGAATAGGGGTTACTGTTAACGCCAGTACCCAACTGGTCATTAAGGTAATTAATATTACTAGCGATACTGAACGAGTAAATTCACCTGCGATGTTTTCAGCTAACATTAACGGCAGAAAAAATAAGATAGTGGTAATTGATGAACTAAGTAGCGGCATTGCCAACTCTTTACCACCTTGGCACATGGCTTGAAATCTATCAGCGCCAGTTTCTATTCGGCGTTTAAAGTCTTCGGCGATTACTATGCCATTATCAACGAGTAAACCTAATGCGATAATAAGCGTCGCTAAGCTCATTTTTTCTAATGCCATACCACTAAATTTCATAATGGCTAATGTTGTTAGCATAACAAAGGGTACAATAGAGCCAACTATTAAGCCCGTACGCATACCTAGGAACAAAACTACAACCACTAATACAATAGCAAGTGTTTGTACTACGCTGACTGATACGCCATGAATACTTTGTTTTACTTGATCGGCTTGAAAAGTTGCATAGTCAATATTGTAACCAATCGGTAGGGTGTTGGTAATTTTTGATACAAGTGATTGAACTCGCGGCGCGTAATCCAATAAATTGTATTCAGGCAACATAGACACAGCGAACATAATTGCTTGTTGGCCGTTAAAATAGGCTGGTTGATTTGGCGGATCAATATAACCTCTTCTTACCGTTACTAAATCTTTCAGTGCAAAACTTTCGTCTGTGCCGGGAATACTTATTTGGGTATTGGCCACTTCATCTATCGAAGTAAAGTTTCCTGTAGGCTCAACCACCATTGATAAAGGTCCTGTATCTATTTCACCGCCAGGGCTAATAATATTTTGATTACGTAACTCTTCAATAATTGTCAGGGGAGAAATGCCTAATTGCGATAATTTTGCATTAGCTATTTCTAAGAATATTCGCTCATCTTGAACGCCAATTATTTCAACTTTATTGGTGCCCGAAACGGTATAAATATTATCTCGAATATGTTTGGCAACATCATACATTTCACCTAGCGAGAAACCATCAGCGGTAAGTGCAAGTGTAACAACAGATACATCACCAAAAGAGTCATTTATAAAAGGTGTTTGTGTGCCACTAGGTAAATTAACCTCTGCTTGTTTTACTTTATTACGTAAGTCTTGCCAAATATTATCGAGATTAAAGTAGCGATCATAAATTTCGACATGAATAACGGAACGACCAGTTACTGAAGTAGAGGTGATCTTTTCAACTTCTGGAATTTTTCTGATTTCTTTTTCCAATGCACGAGTGATTAATTGTTCTACTCGTTCAGGTGCCATGCCCGGAAATTGTGTGGTGACAATTGCATCTCGAATAGTAATGGTAGGGTCTTCTTGCGCGGGCAATGTGAAGTAGGCAAATGCGCCATTAATTAAAAGCAGTGCTAATACCATAAGCACTGATTTACGATACTTAAAAGCAATTTCAGTAAAATTCATAATGATATCTTTCCTATCAGTTAGTTAAAGCGACGAACGTTTTTATCTAATAATCGTACACTTTGACCATCCCTTAAGAATGAAACTCCAGCTATAGCAATAATTTCACCCTCGGCTAAACCTGAGGAAATTAGAATTTGGTTATTGATGATACTCTCGGTTTGCACTATGCGTTTTTCTAATAATTTTGAGTTCGGGTTATAAACAAATACAGCCGCTTTTTGTTGTTTATCTGCGGAAAGGGCAGATACTGGTAGTTTAAATATTTTCCCTGTGTAACCGGTACGACCTATACCTTCAAAAGTAAAATCAACTTCTGCTGTCATGCCTGCGCGAAGTCCTGCCACTTCACTGTTAATCACTACTGTTACCGGAAAAGCATTTGCGGCTTCTGCACGGGAGCCTATTTCTGTAACACTGCCAAGGGCTTTTACTCCTTTAATCGCTGGAAATTCAATCCCGATGTCTTTGCCTTTACTAAGATCTTTAATTAGGTTTTCTGGCACCATCACTTGTATTTCTAAACCGTCTTCTCCTGCAATTTCAAACGCAGATTGACCAGATGTCATCTGCATTGATGGCTCAGTCATACGTTTAGTGATCATGCCATTGTATGGAGCAATCAATAAAGTATCGTCTAAATTCTTTTGAGAAATATCAAGTTGGGTTTTTGCAATGTTTACCGCACTAGACGTTGATTCAAAGGTGGCTTTGGCATTGTCATAGCCAGAACGAGACACTAGCCCTTGTTCTAGTAATTCCGAGTATCGTTTGAATTCATTTTCAGCTTCAACTTGTGAAGCTTTTGCTTGTTGTAAGTTGGCTTGTGAGGATTGTACACTTAGATTAAAGTTTCGTTGGTCTAGACGTGCTAGTTCGTCACCACGGCGCACTGAATCACCTAATTTCACTTTAACCCATTCAACTTTTCCACTAACTTCAAAACTCAAATCGGTTGCTTCAATCGGATAAACCGTGCCTGAAAGTCGGCGAATTTGGTCTAAAGATGATTGCGTTACGGTTTGCCATGCAATTGGACGAACAGCTTCTTCGAATTTAGCTTTTGGCTCACTACAACCTAGTGTGATTAAGCTTACTATAATAGCGATTAAGACCTTACGCATAATTAACTCTCCGATATCGATTAAAATTTTTAGTGCTAGGTTTAGCATGAATTAAGTAAAGTTTACGATAACTTGGGTTAACGCAAGGTTAATTTTGACTTTGAAATAAAATTTATTAATGATTAACCGTAAATTATAGAACAAAGAATACAATCGTACGATTTATCACAATACGTGCTTAATTTTATGTTTAGACTGAATATATGGCAGGTAAACTATCTTGTTTTTAATAGAGCGTGAAAGGCATAAAGTAGAGATATTATAAAGATTCGAGAGTTAAATTTACGCTAATTAGGTTTATAAAAATTTAGATCTAAATGCTTAAATTGAGAAAGTTATGTAATGGTTAGCTAACTTGTGTGATAGGAATATTATAAATAGAATTTAGAGTGCTAATGGATGATGCGCTTTTGCTTGTCCCATAGGCTTTCACGCCAATTTGAAATGGTTCCAGCAGCTTGGCAAGTATCGCACTGCCATTCAATTACTTCAGTTGCTATGCAGGTTGCTGTAATTTCCCCATCACAGTCCAAACCACTTGCACGTGTGTTGCACTTCAAATCGACGTTTATTAATGGCTGATCGATATGCGCAGAAACTGACAGTACAATTTTGGTTATAAATTTGAAAACTTGTTTTGCTTGTTCCGTGAGATCAAGTGAGTTACCTTCTTCATCAAGAAAGAGTTTTAAATTTACTTTTAATGCCACGGGATTTCCTTAAACAAGATACGTTCATGCGCCTAATATATTAAAATACCTACTATCAGTACATCATCAATATAACATTTAAAACGATAGGATAATGCAAACGTATGATCAAAAAACTTGATAATTCCAATGAAGATATCTCTAAGCAGATATATTATATTTTTCAGAACGCCTATAAAGTAGAAGCTAAGTTAATTGGTACGCTTCATTTTCCGCCACTTTCACGAACTGTAAAAGATGTACAGATCTCAAAATCAGTATTTTATGGTTTTAGGGAAAGTGACAAACTAGCAGGGGTTATTGAAATCGTTTTTAAAGATAACCAGCTAGATATTCATAGCTTAACCGTCGAACCTAGGTATTTTAAAAAAGGCATAGCAGGAAAGTTAATAGCTTTTGTGCTCGAAAAGTATGATTGTTCAAGAGCGATAGTAGAAACCGCTGTTGTAAATACACCAGCAATCAATCTGTACATGAAATATGGCTTTGTTGAATATAAGCGCTGGATACCATCACATGGCATTGAAAAACTAGCCTTGTCGATTGAATATGGCTCAGCTAATCATTGAAAATAGTACTGCGTTCATTTGCTGACACTAAATCATTTTCATACTTTATTTCATTTCTTTACTTTATTAAGGGCAGTTTAATTACTACGTCAACTCCTTGTTTTAATTTGTTATTTAATGCTTTTATCGAACCGTGATGAAACTGACAAATTAGGCGGGCAATATATAACCCTAAGCCTAAATGGGGTTGCTCATTATTATGTTTTTGCCTAATAGAGACCATAGAATCAAAAAGCTGTTCGCTCATTTGTTCAGGTAAAAATTCACCATTATTATTAATGGTAATACTGCATTCTAAGGCGTTATGGCCAAATCCCACCGTAACTTTTTTATCATCACAAAACTCAACCGCATTAGCGATGACTTTATCGAGTAATTGAGCGATATGCTCAGGTGAGCCTATTAGCTGATATTTTCCTTGTGGGATATGAGTGCAGGTAAATTCAATGTCTTTATAAATTAGCTGATAGCCTTGCATACAACCATTGATAACTTCGCCGATATCAAACTGGCTTTTGTCAGTGTTTTGCAGAATTTGCTCAATTCTGGTGGCTTCATTCATATTTGTTAAAATAAGACTAAGTCGCTCAACCCCGCGCTGTGCTCGCGTTAAATAAGGATTTTCTTCAGATAAAGCCGTTGTATCAACGTTTTCATTATTACTGAGACTTTGATGTTGCATTGCTAACGTTTCTAACGAGGTACGCACCACTGCAATAGGCGTACGTAACTCATGGGAAAGTCTTGAAGACATATTTTCTAGATAATGATTATATTGTCCGAGACGATTGACGGCAGTGGCAAAGCTGCGTGATAAATCACCAATTTCATCGTTAGTTGTTGATGTATCAACATTACCGTTAATTCGGCCATGTTCATCAATGGCCATTTCAGCTTGATTACTCAAGGTTCTAATACGGTTAGATATACGTGAAGCAAAAAGAAAAAATGCTAATGCACCTAATAGCATAATGGTAAGTATTGAACTAAATAGCTTCTCAAGCGCTTGGTTTCTTAGGGTACGAATGCCGTTTGTGGTTTCTTCAACAATCACCACCCCTTTAACGCTGTCGTCAATAAAAATAGGGTAGGCTGCAGATAACACAACTGCTTGCTGGTCGGTTGATAACCGCCACTGAGACATTGGTTCACCACTTAAGGCGCTTTCAATATGTTCACCGGTTAAGTTTTCTGAATCGTATAGTTGGTCAATAAAGTTACGAGGGGGCTGAGTCAGTATGATTTCGTATAGCGGTTTCAACCAATTTTTTTCAACGCTATACCAAGTATTCATCAGGGCATTTAAGATAAAGTTATCTGATGAAGAACCACTGTCGTTGCTGTTTACACGTTTATTCCATACGCCACTGGCTTGTTTTATATCACCGGATTTTGCCAACACTCGATGGTGCTGATCAACAACCCAAATACTAGAATTGGTATAGCTCATACCTTTAACAATACGTTCTATCTCGGGTGAGGGAACCAAAATTGTCCCTAGGGTTTCTGCTGAGCTGGGATCTGCTGAGCCTAATGACGCGATAACATTACCTAACGGGCGGTCAACATCATGCACGGCAAAAGCGATATGGTCGTTAAATTCGGTAAGTGGGATACGTATTTCGACATTGTAGCCTTGACTGGTATCTCGCCAATGACCTTGTATTTGTTTTGCTGGTACGGGAATGTCGTTTTGCACATCAGTAATACGGTAGGCATCTATCCAACCTGTGGTTTTATTACTAACAATAAAACGACTGAAAACTCCGTCGGGATTAATAAAAGCGAGTTCTAAATGATCATTATTAGTGATGCTACGTGCATTACTGTTACGGTAAATGGTTTCGTCATCTATCACTGCGAAATACAAATAGAGGTATTTTCCGTAGGTACCTACTGCTGCAGTGAAATTTAGCGATAATTGCTCAGGCGGTAACTGTGTATATAGTTGGTTATTTTGCTGATAAAAATGAGCTTTATTAACAAAATCCGGCCAGTCATTATTTAAACCGTCTAGCTGTATTGGCGCGGAAAGGCCATAGCTGTATAAATCTTTGCCTTTTTCGACGCTGGGTAGAAAACTTGCTTGATTATTAAATAAATTCGCCCGTTCATGCATTGCGGTAGCAAGTGCTCTTGCGGTGCCAATAATGGTTTGCTCTTGACCGTAGCGCAGATATTTTTCCATTTCCCAAACATATTGATAGCCAAACCAAGGGATGGTAAATAGAAAACCTGATAATAGAAGTAGTTTACTTCTTAAGCCAAAGCGCCATTTCATCATTACTGGTTATTTGCCTAGTTCACTTTGTACCGGGCTTTGATTCCAGCGATAACCCATGCCGTATACCGTATCAATACAATTGAAGTTGTTGTCTAAACGAGTGAATTTTTTACGTATACGTTTAATATGTGAAGTAATGGTGGAGTCATCAACATAGATTTTTGAATCTTGCATTAGCTGACTTCTGTTTTTTACATGACCAGGGTGTTTTGCCAAGGCATAAAGCATCCAAAATTCAGTTATCGTTAAATCAACCGTCTGTTCATTCCACTCTACCGTCATACGTTGACTGTCTATCGTTAGAGCATCAAGTTTTAATAAATGATCGGTTTGTTGAGGTTTACCTAAGGCATCTTGACGACGAAATAACGCTGCTATACGCGCTGCTAAATGTGGCAGGCTAATGTCTTTAGTTAAATAGTCATCAGCGCCAATTCTTAAACCCGACACGGTATCGACATCACTATCGCGCGCAGTCAAAAATATAATCGGCAAAGTATTCGACATAGTTCTTAACCATTGGCAGATTTCAAAGCCGGCATCGTACTCATGTTCTAAACCTATATCTAATATCGCTAAATTAGGTAAACGTAAGGTAAATGCCTGCATTGCTGTGGCTTTATTAGGATAGGTTTGAACCTGATAGCCTTGTAATCGTAAAGCATCGGCATAGTTTTCTCTAATAGCGGCATCATCTTCAACAATTGCGATCCGTTTTGACATTTTTGTTAGTTACCTTGTGTTTAATTCCCATCTTTCGCTTGCATCATATCGAATAAATCATAGCGATGCTGCTAATTGTTGCAATTGCCATAATGTTGCCACATTTGTTCAGTGAATTGCCATATTTACGTCGGTAAGTGGTCGTTTTCCTGCGGTTTAATAGCTTCATCAAAAAGAAAGGCGAAAGAAAAACAACAAGAAAGACCGAACCAGAAGCTCAATCGAAAGGTGGGTTAAGAATGGAAAACATTTTTATCGGTTTTTGCTTTGTAATGACTCTTAAACAAATTTTAAATTAAAGGAAATACTATGACTACTCAATCATTCACTCACAACAAACTAACTCGCTCAAACACACTATCTCATTCAGGCAAAGTGATGAAAGCTGCAAATAAAAAGCCTTTAGCGCATTCGGTGATCAGCGCCGCGTTAATTTCTGTTTTATCAATAACACCTGTATTTGCTAATGCGCAAAATAATGATTGGCAAGAAAGTTCGCAGCAAGAGAAAACGATTCAAGAAAAAGATGCGCAACTTAATGAAGAAATTGGTTTTGGCACAGGTATGGTAATTGGTGCTATTTTTGGCGGTCCAGCAGGCGCATTCATTACCGGTTTAGCAGGCAATTTCATTGCAAAAAATATCAATGCCGAAGATGAAATTGAAACGCTTTCAGTCGCTTATCAAGAAGAGAAACAAAGTAATGAAGCAGCGTTAATTGCTTATCAGGATAAAATTGCACATACGGAACAAGCATATCAACGCCAGTTACTTGCCTTAGAAAAAAACTATCAAACGACAAGCTTATTACAAGCACAAAACTTATTGATGAGCTTACAGTTTTCAACTGGCTCTAGCGAAATAAAAGATCACTACCAAGAACAGCTTACCGCCTTGGTTAGTATTGTTCAGCAGTCGCCAGAACTAACGATAGATCTTTCCGGTTACACCGATAAACAAGGTAGTGATGAACTCAATCAAGCGCTTTCACTAGCACGTATTAATGCAGTGAAAAATGCATTGATTGACCAAGGTGTTGCTGCTGAAAGAATTAGCTTATATGCCTTTGGCGAACAGCAACCAGTTGTTGCGTCAAATGAAAAAGAAGTCAGTTTTTATGACCGTCGCGTGGTAATAAAGCTTAAAAATGAAGCTGTAGTAAGCACACCACTAAATGATGATAGTGCGCAGATGGCAAATAACTTCTAAGTATTTTTTAAACTTAACTCGTTGATTGTTTTATTTAAAATAAAGGAGGTGAATCGCCATTAAAAAAATTAAGTACGACCAGTAATATTGAATTTACATTGAAGATAAAGCCAAGGTCTCCCGCCTTGGTTTTTTTTGCTTAATTTATACGCTTTACTCACACTAGACTTTAATGAATGAGTTAACCTAAGCTAAGAAAGGTAAGTTTAACAATAGAGAATGTATATGGATTATAAAGTAGTTATTGATTTTTGGTTTAACGAAATATCACCTGCGCAATGGTGGGTTAAAGATGAAGCGTTTGATCAAGAAATACGAAAACGGTTTCTAGATATTCATCAGCGTGCCAATTGTGGCGAGTTATACACGTGGCGTACAACTGCAGAAGGGCGATTGGCAGAAATAATTGTATTAGACCAATTTTCTCGCAATATTTTTCGTGATCAGGCACAGTCATTTGCTTGTGATGCGCTTGCCTTGATATTGGCACAAGAAGCCGTATCACGACAAGAAGATCAAAATATTGCTGAAAATAGGCGTAGTTTTATGTATTTACCCTACATGCACAGCGAGTCAATGGTTATTCATCAACAAGCGGTTAAGCTATATACCACGTTGGGCAATGCATCGAATTTAGAATTTGAATTAAAGCATCGAGATATTATTGAACGATTTGGTCGCTATCCACACCGAAACAGTATTTTAATGCGGAAATCTAGTGAAGAGGAGTTAGCTTTTTTACAACAACCTAATTCGTCTTTTTAAGCAAAATTCCATAATTTGTGCTAATAATTAAGAGGATGAAATACGATTCGTTTTTCATATATATCCCAAAAACAATTAAAATAGGAAGTCTATATGAATAAGTTAGTACATATCATTCTCGCAATTTTATTACCGCCAGTAGCAGTGTTTTTAAAGTCTGGTGTTGGAAAAGATTTATTGATCAATATTATTTTGTGTTTCTTATTCTTTATACCGGGCGTGTTGCACGCGATATGGTTAATCACCAAGTAAAAACAAAATAATTTTAATACGTAAAATATAGCGTAAAGCGTTCAGCAAGTGATATTGAGTAGTGAATATCGCTAATTTGATCCCATTGTAATACCAACTATTGCAGTGGGATTTTCATTTTTAAATACCGCTATTGCATTTGTGTCTATCAATAGCGACTAATTTTGAGGGAAAGATCATGAAACTAGATTGCTTTTCAGTGAGCTTAGCAGTTAAAAACTTGCAAAAATCACGAGAATTTTATGAAAAATTAGGCTTTAGCGTTTTTGCCGGCGAAATGGCACATAACTATTTGATTATGAAAAACGGAGCAACCAACATTGGCCTCTTTCAGGACATGTTTGAAGGTAACATACTGACCTTCAATCCCGGCTGGGATCAAAGTGCCGGCAACCTTGGTAACTTTACTGACGTTAGAGAACTATTGGCACAAGTAGAACAACTAGGTATTGAAGTAACTCATAAAACAATAGATGGCGAGCAAGGTCCAGCCAGCTTTTCATTTGTAGACCCTGATGGCAATGCCATTCTTATCGATCAACATCGATAACGTTAATTTTCAGAATTTATAAAGCATTAAACCTTCTTGAAATGTTTTAACATATCCGATTAGTTTACTCGGTGTTGCATTCTTGCAACACCGAGTAAAGTTTTTAATCCACGACAGCAAAATTTGTCGATGATAATGTAATTAACACCAAGTAACTTGATATCAATTAAGGATAAATTTTGAAATCACCATTATTATTTTTACTACCTTTAAGTATGCTGATTACTAGCTATAACACTACTGCAAATGAATCGATAAACGATAGTGTTGTTGATGAAAAATCGAAAGTTCAGCAAGTATTCAACAGCTACATGATTAAGTATAACCACTTCATAGCAAATCAGGAGTTAAAGCAGTCACCCGTACTTTATGCAGATCAAATTATGCTAATGACTGGTGGTAAACCTGTGATATTGACACCTGAAAGTATGAATAAAGGTGTTACTGGTTTTTTAAATGGTCTTAAAGAAAAAGGTGTTAACAAAGTCGCTTGGGAAAAAGTAGAAATTAAACTTTTAGCTGAAAACATCGCGTTAGCAAGCAATGTTGCTGTTCGGTATTTAGCTAATGGCGAAGTGTATGATCGTGCTGGCGCAACGTACTTTCTTAATAAAAATCCAAAAGGCTGGGAGATAACCGCATTTGCCTTACATAAGCCAGAAAGTGCCGTTAGTTTTTTACCTAAGAGTTAGTCAACTTTTCTTTATCATTGTTAGATGACTGGCGTTTTAGGTTAATGTTCCATTTATTAGCTTTTCTTTTGCTCTCAAAGCTTTTGTTAAAAAGGTCATTAACAGCTTAATGCGAGGAACTTGTTTTAAATCAGGATGAGTTAATACCCAAATATCTTGATGTGGAAAGGTTTTTTTATTGTCGATACGTTGAAGGTTTACCATTGAGTCAGCAATATAACATGCGCCTAATATCATGCCCTGGTCTTGTGCTGCAGCATGATGGCGCAACACAAGGTCTTCAATTCTCATGGCAATATTTGCCGTAGGATAAGGCGATTGTTCAATCCAACTTGGTGTTAAATTTGCCGTACTTGTTATCCATTGATAATCATCAACAGAGCTATCCATCAAATACTGCTTACTGGCATAGTAACTTAACATAATTGGAAATAATCTATGTCCAACTAAGTGTTCACTTGGCTGGTTTGATACTCTAATCACTACGTCTGCCTCGCATCTATCCAAATTGACTATTTGATACGAAGTTTGCACGTTAAGAGTTATTTGCGGATATTGCTGTTGAAAGCTATGTAACTCATCAAGCAATAAGTACTGTCCAATCGCGGGAGGAATTGAAAGATTTATTTCCCCTGTTAAGTCAGATTGATGCACGCGCTTAAGCCGATTATCATCAAAAACAAATTGTTCAATTTTTTCTGCTGATAGCAGTAAACTCTGCCCTAAAGCAGTCAATACATACCCTTTAGGGCTTAAATCAAATATATCTGAACCATACTTTTGATTTAAGCTAGCGAGACGACGTGAAACGGTACTGTGGTTTAACGTTAGTTGTTGCGCTGCATTTCTTAATGTTTTTCCACGGTGCAGCGCTAAAATAAGACGATAATCATCCCAGTTTTCCATTTTTTAACCTAAACAGCTAATAGTACTTTCGCTATCATAGAGCACTAACAGTAGCTTGAATAAACTTTTTTAATTGTAAAATGTAACTAAAAAACACCCATAAGATTATGAAAAACTGAAGATATAAAAATTACTCTATCACTCGTTTAAATGGCGGAAGAGAGTTTAATAAGTCTTTACCGTAACGTTTACTAACAACGCGTTTGTCCATTAACGTCACGAAGCCATAGTCTTTCTCATTTCTGAGTAAGCGACCAGTTGCCTGGATTAACTTCTTTGAGGTTTCGGGTACTGATATCGACATAAAAGGATTACCCCCTTTAGCCGTTATATATTCAGCTTGTGCTTCTTCAACGGGAGAAGAAGGAACCGAAAATGGAAGTTTGGTAATAATAACGTTGGTTAGGTACTCGCCGGGTAAATCTAATCCTTCTGAGAAACTTTGCGTACCAAAGATAATACTTTCTTGCTCTTTATCACATAGTGCTTTGTGTGTTTCTATAATTTTTTGTCGCGACTGTTCGCCTTGTACTAAAACGCTTAGCTTAGTTTTTTCTCGCAGGGCAGTGACAACTTTGTCCATCTGCCAATAAGAAGAAAACAGTACTAAACTGGCTTTACCGCGTTTAAGCATGGCAGGTAACTTTTCTATAAGCTCGTCGGTAAAATTGTCTGAACTAGGCTCAAATTGCATTTTTGGAATAATAAGTTGAGCATTATTCTGGTAGTCAAATGGCGATTCAACTTTTTGGTACTGAGTGCCATCATTAGTTTGCAAGCCAGCTTGTCGGCGAAAATGGTCAAATGAATTTAATGCTAAAATAGTAGCTGAACATAACACTGCGCCTTCACATTTTGACCACAGCATATCTTCTAAAGCAAAACCGACTTCAATTGGCGAAGCACACAGTAAAAAGTCGCTGCGTTTACCTTCTAACTGTTCCATCCAACGTGCCATCGGGGCACCTTTTTCACTGTCAGTTTTTGCGTATAATTGCCACAAGGCATTAAAATTTTCTAACCGTTGGATCATAAATCCAGCTTCTGCTAGCAATGGTTCAGCCAAATACATTTGGGTATCACCATCTTTAACCGATTCCATTAATAAGTTATAAAGTTTATTTAAATGGGCTAAGGATTTCTTTGAACTTTCACTTAAATCTTCAGCCCAATTCTTTAATGTTGCCGGAATAATACCATTTTCATAACGGTATAATGGCGTTTGGTTTTTAGCATTATTTACTGCTGATTCGTTAAAATAAATACTGCGATTGTTGTCAATAAACCCCAATACTTTTTGCATATCAACAAGAATATCTTGGCAATCATCGGCTAATTTTATTGAAGGAGAAATTGCACTGTTTGATTTTACTAGTTTTGCGATTTTATCACCGGTTTCTTGTAACTTGCCAAGCCAGTCAATGGCTCCCTTGATAGTAAGGTTGGCGCTGGAATGGTCACGCGTAACTTTTGGGAGGTGGTGTGCTTCGTCAATTATATAAAAAGTGTCTTCTGGACTGGGTAATATTCTGCCGCCGCCTAGCTCTAAATCTGCAAGTAGTAAACTATGGTTAACCACGAGCACATCGGCCGCTTCCATGGTCTCTCTAGCTTTGTGAAATGGGCAATGAGCGTGATCGGATAAATGTTTTAAACAGCTATGTTTGTCAGCTTGTATTTGTTGCCAAATACTATGATTAACCGGGTCAGGCCAAGAGTCAATATCACCAGACCAAGTGTTATCGGTTAGCGCTTTATGCATGCTATTTAGCATTCTAATGTCATGCGCTTGCGGTTTTTCAGCGAAAGTAAAACCTACTTGTGGGCTATCATCATTGGCGACAGCTTGGGTTAACTTTTGACGACAAACATAGCGTTGTCGACCTTTTGCTAAGGTGAAATTAAAATCAAGGCCACTGTGCTTTTTTAAGAAGGGTAGATCTTTATCGACCAGCTGTTCTTGCAGTGCAACGGTTGCTGTTGCAATACAAACTTTTTTGTCGCGACTTATCGCTAATGGAATTGAGCCTAAGGCATAAGCTAAAGACTTTCCGGTACCGGTACCGGCTTCAATAGTAATAATTTTACGCTGCTTATCGTATTCCCCAGCAAGGGTTTTGGCAATCTCAGCAATTAAGAATGTTTGTTGCTTACGTGGATTAAAGTTGGTTAGATTTTCACCTATGCTTTTGTAGGAAGTACGGATCACTTGCTTAATTTTATCGCTTAACATTGCGGCTTTGGTTTCCTATCGAGAATAGATGACTTATACTGCTGTATATATTAACAGTTTGTTAGATTTAATTACACTAATTAATCCACCGGGTATTAGCCGTTTAATGCAAATTTCTTCACAAGTTGTCACCGAAAAAACAAGTGTAGCTAACTCCTTTCGAGGATTTATTCTTACGCGTTCCGTTCGCGATCGCGGTAATAAATTAGAAATAACCTTGTGGCTAAAAACACCAAATGGTCCTGTAGAACTCATTGTTAATCATGAACGTGTGGTGCTTTTTGTAGAGAATCCGGTAGTTGATAAAATTGAAGGTATTCTTTCTAATCAAAAGTTAAAAGCAGCGGAAATAAAACCAGTTTCGCTTAAGGCGTTCAACCAAGTAGCGGTTACTGCCGTTTATTTTTCAACTTTGCGAGAGTTTTATCAAGCAAGGGAGGCGCTGAAAAGTAATGGTATAAAGTGCTACGAAGATGACTTTCGTCCAGATGACCGATTTTTAATGGAACGTTTTATTACTGCTGATCTGATGTTCACCGGCAACAGTGTTGCAGCAAAGCATTCATCAATTGAAAAAGAGAAACATCAACAAGCTGAAATAGGCTATCAACGTTTTGAGCAAGTTAAATGCAAGCGTATTGATAAAGCACAACAGACTGATATTAAATTAAACGTAGTCTCGTTAGATATAGAATGTTCGATGTCAGGCGATTTGTATTCTATCGGCTTATATAGCGATACTTGCCAACAAGTGTTGATGATAGCAAGTGCTGAAGAAATCATACGTGAACAAAACATACGTGAACAAGACACCCAAAAGGCCGTAGATGCCGAAATAGAAATAATTTGGCAAGCCAACGAGCGGGAATTACTGTTGAACCTGTTAAATTGGTTCAGGCAATACGACCCCGATATTGTTATTGGTTGGAACGTCATTAATTTTGATTTTAACTTACTGCAAAAGCGTTATGACTTACACGGGATTGAATTTTCGATCGGCCGAGATGGCAAATCACCACATTGGCGTAAAAATAAAGCCAGTGAGCAGCTTTTCATTGAAATAAACGGTCGTGTGGTACTTGATGGTATCGATTTGTTAAAATCAGCAACTTACAGTTTTCCGAGCTTTTCGCTCGATAATGTCGCGAATACCTTATTAGGCTTAGGCAAAAAAGTCTCTGATGTTGAGAATAGGGTGCAGGAAATAACCGACAACTTTCATCACAATAAAACCGCACTCGCCATATATAACCTTGAAGATTGCCGCTTAGTGTCATTGATTTTTGAACATACACAATTACTCGAATTTGCGATGTTAAGAGCACAACTTACTGGCTTAGCCATTGATAGAGTAGGCGGTTCAGTGGCAGCTTTTACTAATTTATACCTGCCTAAGTTGCATCGTAGTGGCTATGTGGCGCCGAATATGGGCGATGGCGACCAAGGCTTTGAATCTCCTGGTGGCTTTGTGATGGACTCGACGCCAGGCCTTTACAACAACGTTTTGGTATTAGATTTTAAAAGCCTATATCCCAGTATTATTCGTTGTTTCAATATTGACCCTATGGGGTTGATTGAAGGCTTAAAGTCTCCTGAAACATCGATAGAAGGCTTTGATGGCGCTTATTTTTCAAGAGAGCAACATTTTTTACCTAATATCATCACTGAGCTGTGGAAAGAGCGCGACAAAGCGAAAGAAGATAAGAATGCTGCTTTGTCGCAAGCGATTAAAATTATAATGAATTCCTTCTACGGCATTTTGGGCTCAACAGGCTGCCGATTTTTTGATCCTCGTTTGTCAGGTTCAATTACTAAACGTAGCCATAGCATTTTAAAAACCACTTCAATGTGGATTGAAGCAAAAGGCTATCAAGTCATTTATGGCGATACAGATTCAATATTTGTCCATATTGGCGATGATCAAACAATAGCGTCGAGTAAAGCCTTGGGCAAAACCTTGCAGGATTTTATTAATAATAAATGGCAAAGTACGCTAAAAGAGCAGTTTGATATTGTTAGCGAACTTGAAATCGAATTTGAAACGCACTTTAGTAAATTTTTAATGCCAACCGTACGTGGTCAAGAAATTAGTAAAGGAATAAAAAGTATTGGTACTAAGAAGCGATACGCGGGCCTTGTTGGTGATAGGCTGACATTTAAAGGCTTAGAATCGGTGCGAAGTGATTGGACAGAGATCAGTAAAGATTTTCAACAAGAGCTATACCGACTGATTTTTAATGATCAGCCGATTGATGAATACATTGTTAACGTTGTTAATGAGTTAAAAGCAGGGTTATACGATAGCAAGTTAATTTATCAGAAAAAAATTAGACGTAAACTTGCTGACTACGTAAATACACCTCCGCATATTAAAGCCGCTTTAATTGCTAACAATAAGCTGAAAGAAAACGGGTTAGCGCCAAAATACGAGCATAGAAGAACCATACGTTATGTCATCACACTTGATGGCGTTCAACCGTTAGAATTCAACGAAAGCACGCTAGATTATGACTTTTATGTTGAAAAACAACTCAAACCGATAGCGAACGATATATTACCGTTTATTGGTAAAGACTTTGACTCAATTACCAGTAAACAAATGGGCTTGTTTTAGTGTAAAAGGACGGCTATTGGCAAATTAGTGATTAATACTCGATTTCATAATGCATCATTATTAAATCATCGCAATTGCCACAAAACTCGACATTTACAGCTAAATACAGCAAATGCACCTGATTTTCATATGCTGGCATTTTATTTTACGTCATTGAATATCAGGATTATCAGGTTTTATTATCAGTGCTTTATTTTTGTTCTTGCCGTCTTCTTTTCCTTGTTGCTTCTTAATGTTTCGCTTTTCGGATACCACCATAGCAATTGTTTTTTCAACAAGTGGGTCAGGGGAAAACATTTGTACGAGAACAGCAAAAGCAATGGCAATGCCACGACGTTTCTTAGCAAACATCATCAATATGACAGCAACAAAAGATAAAGCGACAAAAACAAACCATGGCGCTAACGCCAAATAAAAATTATAAGTTAAAAAATTATTCATACAAACACCTAACGTTACGTTATAAAACTAACTTGATCATGAAGATGACTAGGGCTTGTTACTGTTTAGTGTTCAACAAGCGCTAAGTTATATTCTTACTAGCAGAAGTTTCTATACGCAGAGTTTTTACTTTCAGCTTGGTAGAAGGTTAGGTGGCGTGGTTGGTGTAATTGTCTAGTAACAATGTTGAGAAGTATTGTTTCTTGTTTTCGATATTGTTGTTGAGTGCTGAGCGTCACAATGAGTGACAATGAATCTTTATATAAATTAAATGAATCTAAAGGGTAGTTTTTACATATATACGACTTACATGCTTTATAAGTACTTTTTTTATGAAGTAACTTTCCATCGAGTATTTTCTCTAGGTTAAGAGAATGAGTTGCATGCTTATATTCTACATACTCAATTTGTTGAGTATCATTATTAATAATCGATGATAAAGGTATTGATAAAGTAGCATTAACGGATAAAAAAGAGCTGATCAGCAAAATGAATTTTAAAATAATATGCTGCAATTTATACTCCCTGTTAACACGTTATTAATATCATTTTGTTATTGGGTTGATTACCTTTAATTTCAATAGCTTTAGAAGTAGTTTTTAATGTTTTACATTCGCTAATCTGCAAACTGGATTCAGAATTACCCTATCTAGTGATTAGAACTTTCGACAAAACATAACTTATCAGGAGCTTGTGTGCTTATCAGATCAATCATAATAACTTGTGTGCATTTTAATCACTAAATTAAAGTTATTGGTTATCTCAAAAATTCCCCACAGTTTGATATATCGAAATGGAAACTATCTGACTTTACAATTTCTGTAGCCTTTAGGTTGATACTAATTTTTATCATCAATTGATATTTATCATTCCCGCGATTTGTCTATGCCCGTATTGTCGCTTTCTCCAAATCATCTTTGCATATTGTCGTTAATATCAAATATGACTATGGCATGACAAAATAATACGTGCTTATTCATAGAATTCACGATATAAAGGAGCTATGGATGGCTAGATAGCTGTAACTTGTTTTTAAATGAATGTTGCAGCTAACAAACAGCTTAATAGATTTTAACATTGGGAATAGCGTTAAATGAAAAAAGAAACCAAAATCATCAATGCTGGCCGTAAAAGCCAATGGACTCGTGGTGTGGTAAACCCTCCGGTAGAGCGCGCTTCAACGGTAGTGTTTAATTCTGTTAAAGAAATGAAACATGCAACAGCTAATAAAGCCAATCAAGTATTGTTCTATGGTCGCCGTGGTACTTCGACTTCTTTTGCCTTTAGTGACGCTATGACTGAACTCGAAGGGGGAGCAGGTTGTGCAGTGTATCCATCTGGCACCGCCGCAATCACCAACGCTATTTTAGCCTTTGTGAAAACGGGCGATCATATCTTAATGGTTGATACAGCCTACGAACCGACACGAGATTATTGTGACAAAATATTAGCAAAGTTAGGTGTTGAAACAACCTATTATGACCCGCTAGTTGGCAGTGGTATTGAAGCGTTAATAAAATCAAATACGCGAGTGATTTTTCTTGAATCGCCCGGTTCAATTACCATGGAAGTGCAAGATTTACCGGCGATTGCTGAAGTTGCGCATCGTCATGACTGTGTTGTTATGTTGGATAACACTTGGTCAGCAGGAGTCAACTTTCAACCTTTTGAGCATGGTGTTGATGTTTCTATTCAAGCGGCGACTAAATATATTGTTGGCCATTCAGACGTTATGTTAGGTACTGCAACGGCAACAGAGAAGTACTGGCCGCAGTTGCGAGAAAGTAGTTACACCATGGGACAATGCACTTCACCAGATGATTTATATTTGGCCATGCGTGGTATTAGAACCTTAAGTGTGCGATTACAGCAACACCAAGCGAGTGCCTTGAAGGTTGCACAATGGCTATCGACAAGAGAGGAAGTAGAAACTATTTTACATCCTGCGTTACCGTCATGCCCAGGCCATGAAGTATTTGAACGTGACTTTATTGGTTCAAATGGCTTGTTTTCTTTTGTCTTGAATAAAGGGTCTCAAACGGCGTTAACCGCATTTTTAGATGGTATGGAACATTTTAAAATGGGTTACTCTTGGGGCGGCTTTGAAAGCTTAATTCTTGGTATTGCTAAGGTGAATAACATGCGCTCTGCAACACAATGGCCGTATCAATTTCCGCTTATTCGCTTGCATGTAGGTTTAGAGAATGTTGATGATTTAATTAACGACCTTGAACAAGGCTTTAAACGTTTGAATGACGCGTTAAGCGAGTAGTTTACTCGCATTAAAATTAAATTAAATATGTACGTTCAGAATTTACATGATAAAAAACGCCGAGTAATACACTATTACTCGGCGTTTATGCTTGGCGTAATTCTAACAGTCGTCAGGTTAATTACTTTGTCGTAACTTACCCTTTAATTATTATTTTTTGCCTAATAAATAAAATATTTTGTTAGCAATTTCAGTGTTATCACTTAAGCCTTCAAAAAGTTCTTTCTGAGTACCCATAGCAAAAACAGGTACGTCAACAGCGGTATGACCAAATGTTGTCCAACCGGTCACAGTACGTTGGTCTATGATGTGATTGATGTTCTTGTGCAATGCTTTTTCAATTGAAGGAGTCATTTTTCCTGCAATTTTAGTAGATTGGTTAAACTCTGCTAGTGAGCGCTGTGCTTCAGCTTTAGTTGCTTGTAATTCTTTTATCTCATCACTAGTAACATTAAAATTAAGCATTTCATTTACATAGGAAAGTGTAATACTATTTTTAGCTAAGTTTTTGGCGATCGCTGAAGGCGACATTGTCATTGTTCTAAGCACGTCGGGTTGCCATAAATAATCACCGTCTCTGCCAAGCGTGAAGCCACCAGTGCTATGATCAGCCGTTAATACCACTAAGGTATCAGGGTTTTCTTTCACATAGTTTTCTAGGTATTCTAAAGTTTTAGCTAAATCATCCATTTCAGCCATTGCTGCAGCAATATCATTGCCGTGGCCAGCCCAATCGACTTGGCTCGCTTCAACCAACATAAAAAAGCCGTTTTTGTTCTCTAACTGATTAACGGCTGCTTTAGTCAGTGCGGATAGTCGATGTTTATTACTATCGTCTAATGCCCATGGAAGGCCTTTATCAGCGAATAAACCTAATACCTTCTCATCACTTGGTAGCTGTGTAAGTTGATTGTAGTTATTTATATAGTTAAAACCTTTCGTTTGAAATTCTTCGACTAGGTTTTTATCTTCGCGAATAAAATACTGCCAACCGCCACCCAGCATAATATCGATATTGTCATGGGCGGCTAAAAAATTGTCAGCAATTTCATTGTAATTATGACGGCTTTCATTGTGAGCTAAGTATGAAGCAGGCGTTGCATGGTTAATTTGTGATGTCACAACCATACCAGTTTTTTTGCCTTGCTTTTTTGCCCACACAAGTACGGATTCAACTGGCTTTTTATCAACATCAACACCGATAGCGCCATTATATGACTTTGTTGCGGTTGCCAGCGCTGTCGCACCTGCAGCCGAATCAGTGACATAACCGGAAACTCTTGCCGGGTAAGTACTGGCACTACCCACTAGATGGCGGTCAAAAACGGTTTGCTCTATTTGAGCCGTTGCTGGGTTATCGTGAAAATAACGATAAGCAGTCGTATAAGCAGGCCCCATGCCATCGCCGACGATCATAATAATGTTTTTAGGTGCATTATCTTTTACGATTAATTCATTGGAATCGTTAGTCGATAGTTGACTACATGACATGACCATCATGCTGGCTAATATACTGGGAACGAATTTTTTCATCTTTTTGTCCGGTAAATTTATTATTTAGTAGCGCTTACTGTTTAGTAAATAGTAAGCGCTACCAATTGAGAAAATGGTTGTGATTACTTTTTCAATTCAACATCTACCCACACTAGGCGGTGATCTGATGACGCTGCACGGTCTTTGATTAGGCGAAATTCGTCTTCATCAGTTTTAGGCCAAAATATGCCCGAATCAAGAACAGACATTTGTGCTCTTGCCGGTAAAACATAATCAGCTCGCATGCCCCAAAATGCAGTATGATTTTTAGCGTGGGGATTATCGATTCGATGATATTTTCCACCTTCACTTTCTGGCTGCGGGTCAATAACACGTGGGTGATTCGTTAGGCGGTGTATACCTGCTTTAATTGCATTGCCATCTATGGCATCAGCATTCAAATCGCCAAGAATAACAAAGGCTTGGTCTTGTGCTAAACCACCATATTGCTTGTTGTCATCATAAATGTAACTAGCAGCACTTGGCGTTAAGTAATCTATCCAGAAACGTAGTTCGTCAAAGTTGCGTTTACCATTTCTATCTTCAGGACCATCAAACACTGGTGGTGTAGGGTGACTAGCTAAAACATGTAGTTTGCTGCCATTAATGTTAACAGGTATGTCCCAATGTGATTTAGAAGATAAGCGGAAATTACTCCACGCTTGTTCACTATACCAAGGCTTGCCAGTTTTAGGGTCAACAGGTACTAAAGCATTTGGCATGTCTTGCCATTTAAACAATTGGAAGGTTCTGATCTTATCTTCATCGATTGGGTACTTAGATAACAATGCCATGGCAAAGTGACCAGGAAAATGACCAAAGCCGTAAGCATCACTCGGTAAAGCGCCTGCTTTCTCATCGTTATTTAAGTCATACTTGGTTGGAACACCCGTATTTACAGGGCCTTGATAAAAGTAAGGATAATCAATGGCTTTATTACCATTTTGAGATTTATTGAGGTAATTCTCAATAAAATGCTTTAATGATTGATGCGAGTCATCGAAGCGATCAAATTCATTTAGCAAGATTATATCAGGGTTTACTCGTTGAATAATTTCGGCAATGTTCTTGATTTGTTGACGATTATTTTTTAATGCTAGCGTTAATTCATTACCAGAAACCTTTGCATTCTGGCTTTGATCAGTGGGTAGATAGTTAAGTGCTTCCATACTGACATTAAATGTAGCAATACGGAGTTTAGAAGGTGCTGTAATTTTTGAACTAGCCATATTACATCCAGCTGTTAGCAATAAAGTTGTTGCTAAAATGGTGGTTAACAATCGCACATGCTTTCCTTATTTTAAGCCGCAGCCACGTAAAATGAAATCAGTTAAGAACTCGGTTACTTGCGTAACATCGTCTTCTTCATAATCGGCACGGTTCATTATGGTTAATATTTGTTGTTCAAAATCAGCATAGTGCTGCGTGGAAGACCAAATAAGAAATATGAGTTTAACGGGGTCGACATTAACCATTTCACCGTTATCAATCCACACTTGAAATAACTTTGCTTTTTCTCGAACCCATTGTCGTAAATAAGTACGAGCAAATTCTTTTAAGTGCAGTGCCCCTTGAATTATTTCCAACGCGTAAATTTTTGACGCTTGTGGGTGTTCAAAAGACATTTTTACTTTAGCAGCAATAAATTTTTCAATGGCAACAACTGGTCCGTCACTACTATCAATATCTCCAATGCCTTGATCCCATGTATCTAAGGTTAATTGCAGTACAGCATGATAGATATTTTCTTTGTTTTTAAAATAATACAGCACGTTTGCTTTTGGCAAACCTGCTGAATCTGCAATGGATTGCACAGTAGCACCTTTATAACCTTGCAGAATAAACTCTTTTTGCGCGGCAGATAAAATGACGGCTTCACTGCGCGACCTGATGCTTCCTTGCTTATCATTTGTTGTATTATTACTCACACTAATAACCTTTCAATTTTTATTTTTATATTTAGTTAGTCTTATATTATTACGCCAATGTTACATTTTATTGATCTTGTTCTATGCTTTACATTAGTCATAACATTTTAAGTTCAAATTTCACTCAATTTTTCGAATAAAATACTATTTTTAATCAAAAAATCATTTCTTGTTCTTGGTAAAGCGAATAGTTTAAGTGAATTATCTGCTTAAGACACTGTTTTAATACATTTTGTATACTGTTATATCTCAATATACCGTTTTTTTGTCGTATGTGTTCGGATGGTTAATAAATTCAATTTACTATAGACCTTTATAAAAGCCAATTGAAGCATAGATGTTTTTATCCTGACCACATGGTGTGTTTTAATGATTTTTTGTTATGAAAAATTAATTTTAATACAGTTATTGTTATAAGGTTTTTTTGCCTTTGTTTAAAAGTTTCTTTTATCTCGTTGTATTTTATGGGGTTTTTGTATTGTTGTTTGTTTTATTATTTTATTTTGAAAAATAATCTAACTTAGCAAAATAAAGGTTGTAAAAGTTTGTAATGAAAATGTAACGAAACTCTGGTCTAATTTCTGCTGAAATACACTTAAAAAATAATAATTAGATTAAAAATTAAACTAAGTGAAGCTAAAATTAAACAATTTATAAAACATAATAAACTTCTACCAAGGAATAAAATGATGAAAAATCATCGTCTCTCTAATATCGCCGGCGCGGTTGTTATTGCGCTAGGTTTGTCTGCATCGGCTATGGCTGATGACACTTCGTCTTCAATTCGAGGTAACATTTTAACCACTAATGGTAATGTTGTTTCTGATGCAATTGTAACAATCATTCATGAACCTTCAGGGACTCGTAAAACTTTAAAAGTGAACGAAACAGGTTCATTTTCTGCTAAAGGTTTACGTGTTGGTGGACCATATACAGTTACGATCGATTCAGACGTATATGCAGATAAAAAACTTGAAGGGATTTATATCACATTAGGTAATGTACTTCGCATTAATGAAGTGCTTGAAGATGCAAACATTGAACGAATTGCGGTAACTGGTTCATCTACGTTTTTTGATCCTTCTAAAGGTTCATCAAGTGTTTTTAGTGGTGACGACTTAACAAAGTCAGCCGCATTTAATCGTGATTTAAAGGATATCGTAAGACAGAATCCTATGGCTGTAGTTGGTAATGACGGTAACACGTTGTCATTAGCGGGTTCTAACCCTAAGTATAACAGCTTAGCTGTTGATGGTGTAAACCTGAATGATGACTTTGGTTTAGCAGGTAATGGTTATCCTACTGAGCGTTCACCAATTTCTTTTGATTCGATCGACCAAATTAGCGTTGCAATTGCACCATTTACTGCAAAAGAGGGCGGGTTCTCCGGTGGTAAAGTTAGTGTTGTTACAAAATCTGGTACAAATGACTTTCATGGTTCGATGTTTTTTGAACAAGCAAAAGACTCATGGGCAGGCACACCAGAACAGGCTGATGGAAGCAAGATTGATCTTAAATTTAAAGAAGAATCTTGGGGTGCTACTTTAGGCGGTCCAATTATTAAAGATAAATTGTTCTTCTTTGCAGCATATGAAACATATGAATCACCTAGTTCAGTAGATAAAGGCCCTTCAGATTCAAGTGTAGCGAACAAAGTTACGCAAGTATCGCAAGCTGAAGTAGATCGTGTAACTAGTATTGCAAAAGACAAATATGGCTATGATGCAGGTAGTTGGGATGATTCAATTCCATTGGAAGACGAAAAGTACTCTTTAAAACTAGATTGGAATATTAATGATGACCATCGAGCATCATTTACCTATTCTCATGGCTCTAGTAATAGTGCTGGTAATCAAGGCGGCGGTCGTTCAGATGATTTATATCTATCTTCGCATTGGTATAATCGTTCAAATGAATTTGATACATATGTTGGACAATTGTTTTCATACTGGACTGAAGATTTTTCTACAGAAATTAAAGTATCAAAAAAGGAATCCGTTAACGGCCAAATTCCTTTAGGTGGTTTAGAGTTTGGTGAGGTGAAGATCGACACGGTAAATGGCGGCGAAATCATGTTAGGCGCTGATGACAGTCGACATGCTAACCAACTGACTAATGAAACTTTGCAAATTCGTGTAAGCGGTGAATATCTGTATGAAGAGCATGCTATTTCTTTCGGTTGGGAATACGAAAAAGTAGATGTTTACAACATATTTATGCAACATTACCTTGGTTCTTGGTATTTCGACAGCATAGATGATTTTGAAGCGGGTAAAGCTGATTGGTTTGAATATCAAAATAATCCAAGCTTAAATCGTAATGATGCAGCAGCAGAGTTTGCATTAGGAAATCACGCCTTTTACATCGAAGATAGTTGGGATGTTAATGATTCATTAAATGTAACTTATGGCTTACGTTATGAGACAACAACTAATGATGATAAGCCTAATTTTAACGCAAGCTTTTACGACCGTTACGGCTATGCAAATAATGAAAACTTAGATGGCTTAGACGTATTGCTTCCAAGAGTAGGTTTTACATGGACTGCAACAGATGATTTAACTATTCGCGGTGGCGCAGGTTTATTTAGTGGCGGTCGACCAAATGTATTTATTTCGAATGCTTTCACTAATGACGGTTCGAGAATAGCTCTATATCGCAGTTTTGGGGACGATGTTGCAGCTGATACATTTTTGCAAGATGCGGATCCAAGTAGTATTCCACAACATGCACAAGATCAAATAGCAAATGCTCAACTTGGAGGTCCAAACTCTAATATTGATGCAATTGACCCTAATTTTGAATTACCAACTACTTGGCAGTATAGTTTAGCTGCAGATTACGTAGCCGATCTTACATCAATTGGTTTAGGTGAAGACTGGCGCATTAGCGGTGAAGTACTTTATAAAGATATTGAAAAAGATATGATCTGGTCAGATTTATCTCGTACTTTGGATACATCTAAAGGTAACAATGGATATACTGTTGAAGGTCGTCCAATTTATACTTTTGCAGACCCTGATCGTGACGCACGCGATGTATTGCTAACAAATAGCGAAGGTGGTCACACGATAATTGAAACGCTAAGTATTGCTAAAAACTGGAGTAATGGTTTTAAAGCAAACTTCTCTTATACGCATTCAACAATTCGCAATCGCATCGATGCAACAGGAACATCAACCAATACGGCATACAACTTCAACCCAGTGGTTGATTCAGAAAACCCTACTATTGGTACATCGGCATACCAAATTAAGCATCGCTTAACATTTAACCTTTCATACAACACTGAGTTCTTTGAAGGTTATAATACTGGCATGCATATGTTTTGGGAACGCAAGTCAGGAAGACCATATAGCTATTTATTAGGTTATAATAATCGCGATGGTTTATCAGGTAATTTAGATTTAACTACAGCAAACTTACCGTATATTCCTACAGGAGCTAGTGATGGTGCTGTTGATTTTGAAAATGGTTTAAGTTATGACGAAATAATGTCTGAGTTAGGTAAAGCAGGAATTAGTTCTAACGGCGGTTACCTTGAAAAGAATGGCTATACAGCTCCTTGGACAACAACTATGGATCTGCGTCTTGAACAAGAAATCCCTGGTTTCTTTGAAGGTCACAAGGGCTTATTTTATGTTGATATCAAAAATGCTTTAGCTATATTTGATAAAGATGCTGCACGAGTTTATCAGTTACCATTTGGTCAATCATCATCTGAAGTTTTAGATTATAGCATTAATGATGCTGGTCAATATGTATACGAGAGTGCAAATATTAGTGAAGGTGAATCTCCTGTTGAGTTTAAAGATAGAGAGTCTACTTGGAGTATGAAGATTGGTGTTAAATACACTTTCTAATACTTCGTAACTACGTAATCAAAAGCCAACATCTTATGTTGGCTTTTTTTTTGGGCGTTTGGAAAATATTGATTTTTTATGACTTAGTTTCAACGCACTATAAACTAGCGTGTTTTATAATTCTTAGGTTGCATTTGTAACACTAATTCATTAGGATATACATAAGTTGACCATTTGGTCAGTTAAAGGGTTTGATAATGTCAAAGATTGAAGATAATAAAATAGCAGAACTTGTTGAAGCCGCGAAAGATGGCTTTGCAAAAGCTTACGCACCTTACAGCAATTTTCACGTAGGCGCTGCTGCGTTAACAGCTGACGGTAACGTTGTAAAAGGCTGTAACGTAGAAAACGCTTCTTATGGTTTAACCGTTTGTGCAGAGCGCAATTGTTTGGCACAAGGTGTTATTGCTGGTCAGCAAGAATTTTCTGCAATTGTTATTTATACCAATCAAGAAAAGTTAACCCCGCCGTGTGGCGCATGTCGACAAGTGATTGCAGAATTTTTAGCGCCAGACGCGCTAGTTAAAGCTGTTAATCATATCAACGATACAAAGGAATGGACTGTTAGCGAATTATTGCCTGACGCCTTTACGCCAAAAGACTTACTTGAACGATAAGGATTAAAATTAATGTTACTACCACAAGAAATTATTCGCACCAAACGTAACGGTGGTTCACTCTCCCAAGAACAAATACAATATTTTGTCGATGGTTTAGTAACAAAGAATTTTAATGACGCTCAAGTCGGTTCAATGGCGATGGCGATATTTCAAAAGGGTATGCAAACTTCTGAAATAATTGATTTCACTTCAGCAATGAAAAATTCTGGCGATGTATTAAGTTGGCCTGAATTAGATGGTCCAATTGTAGATAAACATTCAACAGGCGGTGTCGGCGATAAGGTAAGTTTTATGCTTGCTGCTATTGTTGCTGCCTGTGGCGCGTATGTGCCGATGATTTCAGGCCGTGGATTAGGTCATACCGGCGGTACATCTGATAAATTAGAAAGTATTGCTGGTTTTAATGTTCAACCAAGTATTGGAGATTTTAAGCGTATTGTTAAAGATCTTGGTGTTGCGATTATTTCACAAACGGATAATTTGGCTCCAGCAGATAAGCGCTTATATGGTATACGTGACATTACGGCAACGGTTGAGTCCATTCCTTTGATCACAGCGTCGATTTTGTCTAAAAAGTTGGCAGCAGGTCTAGATTCGCTGGTTATGGACGTAAAAGTTGGTAATGGCGCCATGATGTCAAACATTGATGATGCAAGAGCGTTAGCACAAAGTATCGTTAATGTTGCCAATGGCTCTGGTGTTCCGACACAAGCTATTATCACTGACATGAACCAAGTGTTAGGGGCGACTGCGGGTAATGCCTTAGAGATGGCAGAAACTGTAAAATATTTAAATGGTACATTACGTGAACCGCGTTTACATGCTGTTGTTATTTCACTTGCAAAGGCTATGTTGGTAAGTGCTAAGGTTGCAGAAAATGAAGATGTAGCGTTGAAAAAAATTGATGCGGTATTAGCTTCAGGTGAAGCAGCAGAAATTTTTGGTAAGATGATACATGCGTTGGGTGGACCAAGTAACTTTATGGAAGATCCTTGGGCAGCTATGCAACGAGCTAACGTAATTGTTGACGTAATTGCACCAGATCATGGCTATATTGTTGGCATGCAAACTCGCGATATTGGTATGTCGGTAGTCGGACTGAAAGGCGGTCGTACTGCTAACGGTCAACAAATTGATCACAGTGTTGGTTTTGACAGAATTTTGCCAATTGGTACATTAGTGAATCGTGGTGATGTAGTTGCAAGATTACATGCGAGAGATGAAGGTTCAGCAAAATTAGCGAGTGAGCAATATCTTGCTGCTTTAGCTATTAATAGCCAAGCAGTAGATGAACAACCTGTTATCTATCAAACGATAACAGCCTAATTCCTCTTAATTCGTTTAGTGAGTTAGCAATATTAGGTGTTAGCTGTAGCACCTAAGTTTCTTGGTAGAGTTGTATAACAAACAAGCGAATAAAGAAGATAAATAAAAAGGGATGACTGATGTCATCCCTTTTTAACAATATTTTTAGTTGAACTTTGCTAAAGCGAGGCTAATTTACCAAACGAGTGCTTTAAAATGTCGTCTGCATAGTGATTCATAACGTTCATTACCACCGACTTCAATTTGTTCCCCGCCTTTCACTGCATTGCCATGCTCATCACAACGAATGACAAAATTGGCTTTTTTACCACAGTGACAAATAGTTTTTAATTCAACTAATTTATCAGCCCAAGCAAGTAGGGCAGCGCTGCCACCAAATGTTTCACCTAGGAAGTCAGTACGTATGCCGTATGCTAAAACGGGAATATTGAGTTCATCAACAATATCTGTAAGTTCTTTGACCTGCTGTTTAGTTAAAAACTGTGCTTCATCAATTAATACACAAGCTAGCTTATTGGTCTCAATGAATGTTTTAACTTGACTAAAGACATTAGTAGTTTCATTAAACAATTGTGCATCGGCATGAATGCCCAATCTTGAAGATACTTTGCCTTTAGCAAATCTGTCATCGATTTGTGCGGTAAATAATAAGGTGTTTAAGTCTCGTTCACGATAGTTATAAGAAGACTGTAATAAATGGGTAGATTTACCTGCATTCATTGTTGAATAGTAAAAGTATAACTGTGCCATCGCTTGTAAAACCTTATTATTATTTTATGGATATATCTTTCTGAATATATGCCTTAGTAACTTGCCGGATCTGCTGTTTTATTGCTAGCACCTAAAGTGTTAAGCAAATTAGTTAACAAGCTACTTGCGCCAAATCTAAAGTTATTTTTATTTGCCCAATCAGCCCCTAAAATGTCACTTGCCAAGTCTAAATATACTGCAGCATCTTCAGCATTTTTAACGCCACCTGCTGGTTTAAAACCAACATTAGTATTATTATTTTTGATAACAGTTAACATTAACTTAGCTGTGTCTGGTGTGGCGTTTACAGGGACTTTACCCGTTGACGTTTTAATGAAATCTGCACCGGCAGCAATTGAAATTTCACTGGCTTGTATAATTAATGCATCAGTTTTTAATTCGCCACTTTCAATAATAACTTTCAGTTGTACGTGCTTTGGGCAGGCAAGTTTACACGCTTTAACCAATTCAAAACCGATACTCTCATTACCATTGATTAATGCTTGATATGGAAATACTACGTCAACTTCATCAGCGCCGTAAGCTACGGCGGCCTTTGTTTCTGCTACCGCAATTTCTATATCGTCGTTACCGTGAGGGAAGTTTGTTACCGTGGCTATTTTTACTTCAGGTGTACCTTGGCCAGCTAATGTTTTCTTGGCTAAAGGAATAAAACGAGGGAAGATACAAATAGCAGCGGTGTTACCTTTAGGTGACTTTGCATTTTGGCAAAGCGCAATAATATCTGCTGCACTTTCACTATCGGTTAAACTGGTTAAGTCCATCATTTCAAGCGCGCGTTGCGCATAGGTTTCGATTGTACTCATGATAAGCCTCGTATTAATAAAAGTAGATTTTAAAAAATAGCCCAGTCAATTTGAGTGGGCTATCGTTGTTTTAATGGCTGTTAGCTGGTTTACAAGCTAACAAATACACCAGCAATAGCGGCACTCATTAAGTTTGCCATTGTTGCTGCTAACATAGCTTTCATGCCTAAGCGAGCAATGTCGGGGCGACGATTTGGTGCCATAGAACCGATTCCGCCTAATAAAATGGCAATAGAAGATAAGTTAGCAAAACCACATAACGCGAAAGTGATAATCGCCTGTGTTACAGGTGATAAAGTATCTTTAATTTCAACAAAGTTTACGTAAGCAAAAAACTCATTTACCACAACTTTTTGACCAATAAAGCTACCCGCTTGTAGCATTTCCTCAAAAGGAACGCCGATAAGAAAAGCAAATGGTGCGAAAATATAGCCAAGCATCCATTCAATGGTAATGCCTTCAAAGCCTAATAAATTACCAAAACCAGATACCATAGAGTTTAGTAGGGCAATAATTGCGATAAAGGCCAATAGCATTGCACCAACATTAACCGCTAGCTTTAGTCCAGAAGCGGCACCAGAAGCGGCAGCATCTATAACATTTGCTGGCTTTTCGCCTTCTTTATCAACTTCTACGTCACTGTAGTCATTGTTAATTTCTTCCGTTTCTGGCATTAATAATTTGGCCATTAATAAGCCACCAGGTGCTGCCATAAATGAAGCTGCGATAAGGTATTCAAGTTTTACACCTAAACCTGCGTAACCGGCAAGAATTGAACCTGCAACAGAAGCTAACCCGCCGACCATAATGGCAAACAATTCAGACTGACTCATTTTAGCGATATAAGGACGAATGACGAGTGGTGCTTCTGTTTGCCCAACAAAAATATTGGCGGTTGCTGATAAAGACTCTGGTTTTGACGTTTTTAATAGCTTTTGTAAACCGCCACCAATAATTTTAACTACCCATTGCATAACGCCTAAGTAATAAAGCACGGCAATAAGTGAAGAAAAGAAGATAATTACAGGTAGTACGCGAACAGCGAAAACAAAACCAACGCCGTTGCCAAACATGGCGTCAGTTCCTAAGCCACCAAACAAAAAGTTTATGCCTGCTTTGGCGCTGTCGATTACTTGCTGTACGCCGTTAGTTATAGAGCCTAATACATCTTTACCAAATGGTACGTAGAGTACAAAGGCTCCAAGCAAAATTTGCAATGAGAATGCAAATCCGACGGTGCGCCAATTAATTGCTTTACGATCTTTTGACAATAAGAAGGCAATAACTAATAGAGCAATGATGCCCATTACGCCTCTAAGTGCACTTAAATCCATACTTACCTCATAATTTACTTTGTTATCGTTATTATATTTTTAAATTTTATTTATCACTTAACCGTAATATTATTTTTGCATTATTTGACGAATTTTTGCTTTTAACATTTCAATTGCCATTCTATTTTTACCACCACGTGTTACTACAACGTCAGCAAATGGCTTATTCGGTTCAATGTATTGATGATACATAGGGCGAACGGTGGTTAAATATTGCTGCGTAATAGATTCAATACTACGTGAACGTTCGATGGTATCTCGACTTATACGACGAACTAAACAAATATCTAATGGTGTATCGATGTAAATCTTAATATCGAATTTATTACGTAATTCTTCGTTAGAAAAAAGTAAAATGCCTTCAACTAAAATTATTGATGTTGATGACAAATGTAATGTTTCATCTAATCGTGTATGTGTTTTATAACAATAAGTCGGAATGTCAGCACTATCGCCATTACTAAGCGCCGTTAAGTGTTCGCTTAATAAGCTATGTTCAAATGCACTAGGGTGATCGTAATTAGTTTTAACACGCTCTTCCATTGAAAGGTGAGATTGGCTTTTATAATACGAATCTTCTTTAATGATAGAGATGCCGCTTGGCCCAAGTTCGGGAAGAAGTTCATCGTAAATAGTTTGCGCAAAAAGGGATTTACCTGATGCTGACGCACCAGTTACCGCAATAATTGTCGGTTTATTGGTTTGCAAAACAAAGAGCCTTAAATGTGTGGTTAACAATAGGGTTAAAATTATTCAACACGATATATTCGTTCGGTAAATTATCGCGTTCATATTATGGACCAATTATACTGAATTTAATAACTTTCACCTTAACCACTTTAGGGAAATGTTAAATATTTACAAAATATCAGTTGTCTATAATTTATTGCTTGGTAAAGTATCACATGTTGACCAATTGGTCATGAATTTTATCGAGTATATCGAGGAAAATTCAAAAAAGTTTGTTAAAATACATTTATAAAAATTTGGGAAAGTATCATGGCAAGAGCAATAGTTTTAGTAATCGACGGTTTTGGTATTGGGCATGCGCCTGATGCTGCAGATTTTGGTGATGTTACAGCCAATACTTTTGCCAACTTGTCTAAAGCATTCTACCAGCAAGAAAAACGCGCAATTAACTTGCCTAATCTTGCAAAAATGGGTTTGGTTCAAGCGGCTTTCGAGGCAGGCAAAGGTAATTTTCCTGTTGTAGACCAAAAGCCAGAACAAGGTGCTTATGGTTATGCTGCTGAAATTAGCACTGGTAAAGATACTCCAAGCGGTCATTGGGAAATGATGGGTGTGCCGGTATTATTCGATTGGGGCTATTTTCCTAAAGGTGGGAAGGCATTTCCAGTTGAGCTGATCGAAAAAATTAATCAAAAAACAGGTTTTGACGGGATTTTGGGTGATTGTCATGCATCGGGCACTGACATTATCAATAGTTTAGGCCAAGAGCACATTAAAACCGGCTTGCCTATTTGTTACACTTCTGCGGATAGCGTATTTCAAATAGCAGCACATGAAGAACATTTTGGTTTAGATAACCTGTATAAGTATTGTGAAACCGTACGTGAATTACTTAGTGATATGAATATAGGTCGTGTTATTGCTAGGCCTTTTGTTGGTGAAAGCCCTGAAGACTTTGAGCGCACGGGAAATCGTCGTGATTACTCTATTTTACCTCCAGCGCCGACGGTATTAGATGTATTAACCCAAGCTGGTGGACATGTAATTAGTATTGGTAAAATAGCCGATATATATGCTCATCAAGGAATTAGCGAAAAAACTAAAGCGACCGGCATTGATGCTTTGTTAGATGCTACGGTTTCACATATAAAAACTGCACAAGATAATAGCCTGATATTTACCAACTTAGTTAATTTTGATCAAGACTTTGGCCATCGCCGTGACCCTGTTGGTTTTGCTTTAGCACTAGAGAACTTCGATAAACGCTTGATTGAAGTTACCGCTGCGATGAATGATGACGATGTATTGTTTTTGACTGCTGATCATGGTTGTGACCCAACTTGGCACGGAAATGATCATACGCGTGAATATGTGCCTGTTGTGGCATTTCATAAGCAGGTACGATCTGTTAATATTGGCGAAAGAAATACTTTTGCAGATATAGGTCAGACAATAGCCGATTTATTTAAATTGGAAGAAATGCCTTACGGTACAAGTTTTTTAAAGGATCTTGACCTATAAAAGTTAAACATATTTAACAAAGTTTTATGCACAGCATAGTGCGAAACTTAAATATAAAAAATTCAACAAAACATAAACAGTTCTTGGGAGAGTACTTAATGAATGTTTTTAAAAAAACGTCGCTTGCACTTTGTGTAAACGCGGCTATTTTTGCGTCTGTTGCTAGCGTTTCTGGCTCGGCAATTGCGCAAGAGAATGCTGATGAAGTTGTTGGCATTGAGGTTATCGAAGTTACTGCACGTAAACGTACAGAAAACGTAAAAGATGTACCTATTTCAGTTTCAGCACTAACCCCTAAAAAATTAGAAGTACTAGGTTCTTCAGGCATGGATGTAAGATCTTTGTCTGCTAAAGTACCAAGCTTACTAATTGAATCTTCTTTCGGTCGTACATTCCCGCGTTTTTATATTCGTGGTTTAGGTAACACGGATTTCGATTTGTTAGCATCACAACCTGTTTCTCTTATCTATGATGATGTTGTATTGGAAAATGCCTTAACTAAAGGTATGCCAATGTTTGATATTGAACGCGTAGAAGTTTTACGTGGTCCGCAAGGTACTTTGTTTGGTCGTAATACCCCGGCAGGTATTGTTAAAGTTCAATCTAAAAAGCCAACACAAGATTTTGACGCAACAGTTTCTGGCTCATACGGCAGCTTTGGCTCAACAGATTTTCGTTTAGCGGTTGGTGGAGGTTTAACTGATACCTTATCTGCTCGTTTTTCATTATTACAGCAAGACCGTGATGACTGGATTGATAACAAAGCACCAGGCTTTGAACAAAAAGATCAATTAGGTGGCTATGGCGAAACAGCTGCTCGTTTGCAATTGTTATGGGAACCAAACGACGATTTTTCAGCGTTATTTAACTATCACTTCAGAGACGCAGAAGCTGACGCTCGTATTTTTAGAGCAAACATTATCAAGCCAGGTACTAATGATTTAGTTGATGACTTTGATCGTGAAACCGTTTTTCATGATGCTGCTGTTCGTAACAATCAAACGGTTGATATGAAAGGCGCAAGCTTAAAAATTGAATATGATTTTGGTAGCCATACATTAACGTCAATCACTGGTCATGAATCTGCTGAAATGTTTTCAGTAGGTGATATCGATGGTGGTTACGGTGCTGCATTTTTACCAGATTACATGGGACCAGGTTTTATACCATTCCCTTCAGAGACTGGCGCAAAAATGCCAGATCACAAGCAATCAACTCAAGAAATACGCATTGCTAGTAATGACCTAGGTGATTTTGATTATCAATTTGGTTTCTTTTTATTCGATGAAGACTTAACCATAAACAATTTAAGTTTTGATACTTTAGCTAATGGCGCTCCTAATGGTCTTGCTATTCAAAATATGGAGACAACTGCTTGGGCAGTGTTTGCTTCACTTGATTACCAAATATCAGATAAATTAAGCATTAACGGCGGTTTACGCTACTCAGATGACGAACGAAAATGGGACGGTGAATTAGTTCAATCACCATTTGGCGCACCAGGTTTTACTGAAAGTAATGATGTTGAAGATTCACAAGTGAGTGGTGATTTTAGTGCGTCATACGTACTTAACGATGAAACTAACATCTATGCTCGTATTGCTCGTGGTTACCGCGCACCAAGTATTCAAGGTCGTAGCTTATTATTTTCAGCAAACTCAACAACAGCTGATTCAGAAACTGTAGATTCAATTGAAACTGGTTTCAAATCAGTTTTCTTAGAAAATACAGCGCGTGTAGATGGTTCAGTGTACTACTATGTTGTTAAAGATCAGCAGTTAACTGCTGTTGGTGGTACCGGAAACGTTGCTAGCTTATTAAATGCCGACAAATCGGTAGGTTATGGTTTTGAATTAGATTCAGAGTATTTTGTAACGCCTGATTTAGTTATTGCTGGTAGTGTTAGTTATAACCACACTGAATTAAAAGATAGCACAGTTGCTGTACCTGGTTGTGGCGGCGGTTGTACTGTAACTGATCCGTTAAATGCAGATGGCTTAGCGATTATTGATGGAAATTCATTGCCGCAATCACCTGAGTGGATCAGTAATATTAGCGCGCGTTGGACTAAAGAAATTGCTGACGGTGAACTTTACTTCTATACAGATTGGTCTTACCGCAGTGAAGTTAACTTCTTCTTGTATGAATCTACCGAATTTAAAGGTGATGCATTATTAGAAGGTGGTGTACGTGTGGGTTATGAATGGTTTGGTGATGATGCTGAATATGAAGTAGCTTTGTTTGGTCGTAACATTACCGATGAAGAGCAATTAACTGGTGCTATCGATTTTAACAACTTGACTGGTTATGCTAATGAGCCTCGTTTTTGGGGTGTAGAGTTTAAAGCTAACTTCTTTTAAAGCCTAATTTAATAGAAGTTCCCTGAACATCGCCACTATTTCACATCCATGTGATCGTGGCATACCGTTCTTCCTGAACATAAAAAGCCGGTTATCAAATTGATAACCGGCTTTTTATTTGTTCTTAATTTATCAACACGGTAGATATTTAATTACATCTATTGTGAATTTTAAATATAGATATTACATTCTTGTTTTAATCGCGCTCGCTAGCACACTCAATACTTCTTCACTGGTGTCTAAATTGATGCAAGCGTCAGTAATACTTTGACCATAGACTAATGGTTGCCCAGCAATAACTTTTTGATTCCCTTCTGTTAGGAAACTTTCAATCATTACACCGAAAATAGATTCATCTCCATTTTCAATTTGCGTAGCGAGTGAGCGAGCAACATCAATTTGCTTGTTATGATCTTTGAAGCTATTTCCGTGACTACAATCAATCATAATTTTTTCTGCTAAACCTGCTTTATTAAGCGTAGCGCAGGTGCCTTTGATATCATCTGAGTGATAATTAGGTAATTTACCACCGCGTAAAATAACATGGGCATATGGATTACCATGAGTTTGGTAAATACACATTTGGCCACTTTTATCTGGAGAGTAAAGTACATGTGGAACGCTTGAAGCTTTTATAGCGTCAACGGCGATTTGTATATTGCCATCGGTACCGTTTTTAAAACCTACAGGACATGAAAGGGCAGATGCTAGCTCTCTGTGTACTTGGCTTTCGGTTGTACGTGCGCCAATAGCCCCCCAACTGATCAAGTCTGAAATATACTGACCCGTGACCATATCTAAAAATTCAGTACCTGCCGGTAATCCCAATTTATTAATTTTCACTAATAGGTTACGAGCAAGGTCTAGACCTTTTGCAACATGGAATGACTTATCTAAATCAGGGTCGCTAATCAAGCCTTTCCAACCAACTGTTGTGCGAGGTTTTTCGAAGTAAACACGCATCACAATCAATAATTCTTTAGAGTATTTGTCGTGTAAAACTTTTAGTTTTTCCGCGTAATCAATTGCTGCTTCAGTATCGTGTATTGAACAAGGGCCAATGATTACGAGTAAACGTTTGTCTTCACCGTTTATAACCGCTTCAATGTCTTTACGGCTATTTATAATAAAGCTAGCGGTTTCATCATCAAGAGGTATTTGTTGAGCAAGTTCTGCTGGAGAAACTAAATTCTCAATTAATGTGGTTCTAAATTCATCTGTTTTTATGGTCATGTGCTATCAAATGCTTGTTAGCTTGCATATTTATCGATATGCAGCGCAATAATAATATCGCGCTAACATAACGAATATCACTAGTTAAGTGAACTGCTTTCTGATTTTTTATCCAACTAATTTGTCATAAGTTAATATTTATAGCGTTGAAGGCCTGTTTCGGACAATATTTTTGCTGTGATTTCCTCTACAGAAAGCTTAGTGGTGTTTAAAAAAGGTATTTTTTCTTTCTTGTAAAGTTTCTCTACTTCTCGTACTTCCATACGACATTGTCGCGCTGATGAATACTTGGTATTGGCCATTCGGCCATCTCGAATATCTACTAAACGCTCAGCATCAATGGTTAAGCCAAATATTTTCTTTTTATGCATTTTTAAAAAAGCAGGTAATTTTAACTCGTCCATATCATCGTCAGTAAATGGGTAGTTTGCCGCTTTAATACCGTATTGCAGTGCAAGGTACAAGGATGTAGGTGTTTTACCTGAACGTGAAACGCCAACAAGAATAACGTCAGCATGTTCATAGTTAGTGACGTTTGAACCATCATCATTGGCTAATGAATAGTTTACTGCATCAATACGATAGTCATAACTGTTTTCATGAATACTATGGGTTCTATGAGCTTTAGGTTTAGCTTTCAGTGCTAATTCTTGTTCAAGCGGGGCAACAAAATGTTCTAGAAAATTATAAATTATGCCATCACAACCGTCTATTATTTCGCGTATATCAGGATTAACAAAGGTATGAAACACTAATGGTGGTATGCCAGTGCGTTTCGCCGCTTTGTTGATTCGAGCGCAAGCCTCAAGTGCTTTTTCTTCGGTTTCAACAAATGAAATGGTATCGTGTTCGAATTCAGTAGGGAAAAGTGATAGCAATGCATGACCAAAAACTTCAGAAGTGATGGCTGTGCCGTCAGATATATAAAACGCTGCCCGCATAATTAGTCCTATAATAATTTTCTGTTGTGAAAGGTGAAAACTTTCAAATAGTGCTTTAGTTTCAAGGTTAGCAGTGTAAAATGTCTGCGACGTGAAATATAGCGTTAAATACTACTTATCTTCGAGAAAAGGTTTAAGAAAGTTATTTTAAGTTACTCTATTGATATAGAACTTAAAAAATAGCTTTCTTAAATTCTTTTTATTGCGAATGGAGATGTTGTCGTGCAAGAAAATGTACTTTGGTATGAAGATTTAGGAATGAATGATGTAGACCGCGTAGGTGGTAAAAATGCATCATTAGGCGAAATGATTTCGAATCTTTCAAATATGGGCGTACAGGTACCTGGGGGATTTGCTACTACCTCGTTTGCCTTCAATGAATTTCTTGAGCAAAGTGGTCTAAACGACAAAATTTATCTTTTATTAGATGATTTAGACGTTGATGACGTTAACGCCTTGGCAGATTGTGGTAATAAAATTCGCCAATGGGTTATTGATACACCATTTTTACCTGAAATGCAGCAAGCTATAGAAGAAGCCTATGCAACCTTAGCAGGTAATTTTGCTGACGATGCTTCTTTTGCTGTTCGTTCATCAGCAACCGCTGAAGATATGCCAGACGCCTCTTTCGCTGGCCAACAAGAAACCTTTCTTAACGTACGTGGTTTAGACGCAGTAATGATTGCGATTAAGCACGTTTTTGCTTCTTTATTTAATGATCGCGCTATTTCTTATCGTGTTCACCAAGGCTATGACCATCGCGGTGTCGCTTTATCTGCTGGTATTCAGCGTATGGTGCGTAGCGATATTTCATCTAGTGGCGTAATGTTCTCGATTGATACTGAATCCGGTTTTGAAGATGTAGTGTTTATTACTTCAAGTTATGGTTTAGGTGAAATGGTAGTGCAGGGCGCAGTTAACCCTGATGAATTTTATGTTCACAAACCTACATTAGCCAAAGGTAAGCCAGCGGTAGTTCGCCGAAATATCGGTAGTAAAGCAATTAAAATGATTTACGCTGACACTCAAGAACACGGCAAACAGGTTGAGATTGTTGATATTGAACAAGCACAATCAGATACGTTCTCTTTAACCGATAATGAAGTTGAAGAATTAGCCAAACAAGCGGTAGTGATTGAAAAGCATTACGGCCGTGCAATGGATATCGAATGGGCTAAAGACGGCTTAGACGGTAAGCTTTATATTGTACAAGCACGTCCAGAAACAGTAAAAAGTCGTGAAAATGCTAATGTAATGGAACAATTTCAATTGCAAGCAACAGCAGATATTGTTTGTGAAGGTCGCTCAATTGGTCACAAAATTGGTAGTGGTGAAGCGAAAGTTTTATCTTCATTAGATGAAATGGACAAAATTCTACCAGGTGATGTATTAGTTACTGACATGACAGACCCAGATTGGGAGCCTATTATGAAACGTGCTTCTGCGATTGTGACTAATCGTGGTGGCCGTACTTGTCACGCAGCTATCATTGCTCGTGAAATGGGTATTCCAGCTGTTGTTGGCTGTGGTGATGCAACCAGTAAAATTGCCAACGGTGATGAAATTACCGTTTCATGTGCAGAAGGTGATACTGGTTTTATCTATCAAGGTAAGTTGGACTTTACAGTAACAACATCTGAAGTAGATTCAATGCCTGATTTACCATTAAAAATAATGATGAATGTTGGTAACCCAGACCGAGCATTTGCTTTTGCTCGTTTACCACATGCCGGTATTGGTTTAGCACGACTTGAATTTATTATTAATAAAATGATCGGTGTGCATCCTAAAGCATTATTAAATTTCGACGATCAGCCTGCTGATTTACAAGATGAAATTCGAGATATTATCGCCGGTTATGAAAGCCCAATCGAATTTTACATTGCTAAATTAACTGAAGGTATTTCAACGTTAGCAGCGGCTTATGCACCAGAGAAAGTTATTGTCCGCATGTCAGATTTTAAATCTAACGAGTATGCTAATTTAGTTGGTGGTGAAGCATTTGAGCCGGAAGAAGAAAATCCGATGATTGGCTACCGTGGAGCATCACGTTATATTTCTAAAGACTTTAGAGATTGTTTTGCACTTGAGTGTGAAGCGATAAAACGTGTTCGCAACGATATGGACATGACGCATGTCGAAATCATGATCCCATTCGTTCGTACGTTAGAGGAAGCATCTGCCGTTATTGATATTCTTGCAGAACATGGCTTAAAACGTGGTGAGAATGGCTTACGCATTATTATGATGTGTGAATTACCGTCTAATGCGTTACTTGCTGACCAATTTTTAGATTACTTCGATGGTTTCTCTATTGGCTCAAACGATTTAACACAATTAACTTTAGGGTTGGATCGTGATTCTGGTTTAGTTGCTCATTTATTTGATGAACGTGACCCAGCAATTAAATTGTTATTAGAGATGGCCATTAAAGCCTGTAAGGCACGTGGTAAATATGTTGGTATTTGTGGTCAAGGTCCATCAGATCATGAAGATTTCGCCGCATGGTTAGTTGAACAAGGTATTGAAAGCCTTTCACTTAACCCTGACACCGTATTGCCAACATGGTTATATTTAGCAGAGCAACATAGCAAAAAATAGTTAGCCATATCGCTAATTTTTTTCGTAAGCAAGCCTAGGTGCTTTTTATCATTATCATGATAAAAAAGTTCTTAGGCTTTTTTTGTTAACAGAGCAAAATGTTATATTGCCGTGATATAATGTTTTCACCATATTTGTTAATAGAAAATTTCATTCATGTTACCTAGGTTAGCCCCGCAAGAGCTCGTTTCCCCGTTGTATCAAGAGTACGCTAAAGTTTTGGCAACAAAACGTTTTAGTGGTGATGTTAATTTTCAATATAGTGCGCGACTCGCACACGCGACAGATAACAGCATTTATCAGCAATTGCCGCAATTAGTGCTGCATCCGCGTAGCAAGCAAGACATTCAATTGATCACCGCACTTGGCGCTGAACAACGCTTTAATGATATTAAATTTAGCGCCCGAGGTGGTGGAACAGGTACCAATGGCCAAAGTTTAACACCGGGTATTGTGGTTGATTTATCTAAGTATATGAATCGCATATTGGAGATAAACGTAGAAGAGAACTGGGTGCGTGTTGAAGCGGGTGTTATTAAAGACCAACTTAATGATTATCTTAAACCTCATGGCTTCTTCTTTTCTCCTGACTTATCAACCAGTAATAGAGCGACAGTAGGCGGCATGATCAATACTGACGCTTCTGGACAGGGTTCATTAGTTTACGGTAAAACTTCAGACCATGTTTTAGGCCTAGAAAGCGTGTTAGCTAATGGAGAAATGTTAATCACCGCACCTATGTCGATGGCTGAAGCAGAGATACTAGCAACGCAAGAAAGCACAGTGGCAAAATTAATGCAGCAAGTGCTGAGCTCTTGCCGCGATAATCGCGAACTTATTCTTGAAAAATTCCCGCGTTTAAATCGCTTTTTAACTGGATATGATTTAGAAAATGTTTTTAACGCCGATTTAACTCAGGTTGATTTAAGCCGCATCATTACAGGCTCTGAAGGTTCTTTAGCCTTTGTTTGTGAAGCAAAACTAAATTTAACACCTATCGCCAATGCTAAAACACTGATCAATATTAAATATGACAGTTTTGATTCTGCACTACGTCATTCTCCATCGTTAGTTAAAGCAAAAGCCACTTCTGTTGAAACCATTGACAGTAAAGTACTGAACTTAGCTAAACAGGATATTGTTTGGCAATTAGTTAGCGATATGTTGCAAGATGTTGAAGGTGCTGTGATGGATGGCATCAATATGGTTGAGTATAACGGTGAAAGTGTAGAAGCCGTTGCTGAGCAGGTAAACGAGCTTTGTGCTGTGCTTGATAAAGATATTGCTAATGGCACGGGTGTTATTGGTTATCAAGTTACTTCTGATTTAGGCAGCATTGCAAAACTCTATACCATGCGAAAAAAAGCCGTGGGTTTGCTGGGGAACACTAAAGGCAGCCAAAAACCTTTAGCATTTGCTGAAGATACGGCTGTACCGCCAGAAAACTTAGCTGATTTTATTGCAGAATTTAGAGAGCTACTAGACGGTTATGGTTTGCATTACGGCATGTTTGGTCATGTTGATGCCGGTGTTTTACATGTTAGGCCAGCGTTAGATATGTGTGATCCAGAGCAAGAAGTTTTACTGCGAGAAATTTCTGATAAAGTTGTCGCGTTAACCGCTAAATATGGCGGCTTAATGTGGGGGGAACATGGCAAAGGTTATCGTAGTGAATACGGTCCTGAATTTTTTGGTGACGCGCTATTTACCGAATTGAGAAAAATCAAAGCGGCGTTTGATCCACTAAATAAAATGAACCCGGGAAAAATCTGTACACCATATCAATCTGAAGAAAATTTAGTTTCCGTTGATGATAAAAAACGTGGCTTTTACGACCGACAAATTCCAGTAACCGTTAAAGACTCTTTTAAATCTGCACTTGATTGCAACGGTAATGGTTTATGTTTTAATTATGATGTAAATAGCCCAATGTGCCCTTCAAGTAAGGTTACGCGTGACCGTCGCCATTCTCCTAAAGGTAGAGCTGGCTTGATGAGAGAGTGGTTAAGGCTTGTTGAAGTTAAAGGTGTAGATATTCTCGCTTTAGAACAGAATATACAACATTGGTCAGTTAAACGTTTGTTAGACAAGATTAAGAATAGCTTTAACGGTCTATCTAAACAGCAAGAAGAAGATGATTTTTCTCATGAAGTAATGGCAGCGATGCAAGGGTGTTTAGCTTGTAAAGCTTGTGCAAGTCAGTGCCCAATTAAAGTCGATGTGCCCGATTTTAGAGCCCGATTTATTAACCTTTATCACTCAAGATATTTTAGACCTGCTAAAGATCACTTAGTCGCGAATGTGGAAGTGATGACGCCGATAATGGCAAAAGCACCTAAGTTTGTGAATAGTGTTCTAAACTCGAATATTTATAATAAATTATCTCGTGCCACCATTGGCTATGTTGATACACCTTTGTTATCTATTCCAACCTTGGCTGAAAGAGCGCAGCAGCATCAGTTTGCTACTTTCGATTTAACGCAGCTACATCAAATGACATCGCAAGAGCGCGCTAAAAGTGTGCTAGTCGTTCAAGATCCTTTTACGTCATTTTATGATGCAAAAGTCGTTGAAGACTTTATGCTGCTAGTTAAAAAACTAGGGTTTCAGCCAATATTGTTGCCGTTTAAACCTAATGGTAAGCCACAGCATGTAAAAGGCTTCTTAGCAAAATTTGCGAAAACAGCAAAATCGACCGCAGATTTTCTTAACAAAGTGCATGAATTAAACATTCCTATGATTGGCTTAGATGCGTCATTAGCTTTATGTTACCGAGATGAGTATTGCCAAATACTAGGTGATAGCAGAGGTAAATTTAGCGTAGAGCTTGCCCATGAATGGCTAATTACTATTCTCGATCATCAAAATAAGGTGGAGAATGAAACTGAAATAGCGAAATCAATATCTTATAAACTTTTTGCGCATTGTACTGAGAAAACGGCATTGGCTGGTAGTGAAGGGCAATGGAAAGGTATTTTTGCACACTTTGGTTTGTCATTAACCAATGTTTCAGTCGGTTGCTGCGGAATGGCGGGAACGTACGGTCATGAAAAAGTAAACTTAGATAACTCTAAAGCACTTTACGACATGAGCTGGAAGAATAAAGTAAGTGAATTAGCTACAGAGCAAATATTAGTGACTGGATATTCTTGTCGTAGCCAAATAAAACGCTTAGATAATAAAGTCACCTTACATCCTGTTCAGGCGTTGTTGGACGCAATATAAGATAAAGAGCCTAAATAAAACTAGGCTCTTTTAAACTTTGCTTTTTCATAGCGATAGTCAATTGCAGTTTAAGTTTTTCTAGCAACCTGATAATTGTTTGGATATTTCATAAGGATTTGATATTTCGCCAGAGATTCCAGAAATATACCTAGCTTCGTGATATTGAATATAACAATTATCGCTGTCTGTCGCACTATTCAAACTAATTCTTGCAATGTTTGGCGCTGTGCTACCTGAGGCTGAAATTGACATTCTCTCAATGGTGACATCAGCATTGATATCCAAAATATCGATAATGTCTGGTTCACCACCTTCGCGACCTACGTGTGGGAAACCTCCCCAAACAGTCACTTTTTGTTGGCTATTAATTGGAAAGTCGATGATGTAACTCGTGACAGCGTGGCCTTTAGCTACAACTTTGGCTCTGGTATTACTTGCTGCGGTATGTAAACTTGCTTCAATGCCGTCAATTACTGCAATGTTACTAACTGAGGTTAAATTTATAAATTTTGGTAAGGCTACTGCTGACAATATGCCAAGTATTACAATAACGACAACCAATTCAATAAGAGTGAATCCTTTAGCTTTTTTATTGTTAGTTAGCACTAATGGGACCTTAATTTCAGTGAATACACACTTTAAATAGCAATATTAAATTATTATATAGTTAAAGTGGTAAGGTTTAATGTGAATACTTTCATTAACAATAAATTAAAAATGAAAGTATTCAATAGATTAATTGCTATTTTTTACCTTTAGCAATTATGTCACGCGCCATTTGATCAGCAATTAAACCTGTCGGCATATTTTGAGCTGCCGCAGTTTCAAAAACGTTCATCAAAGTATGATAAATATTCTCAACCAATTTTGTTGCACTGTCTGCACAGTATGGTTCAGGGTAAATTTCTAATGCTACATTAATAATGCCACCAGCATTAATAACGTAATCAGGTGCGTACAAAATACCCTTTTCTAGCAAGATTTGATCATGACGTGCTTCTGCTAACTGATTGTTTGCACAACCAGCAATAATAACCGCTTTTAGCTGTGCAATGCTGTTGTCATCAATAGATGCACCAAGTGCACATGGTGAAAATACATCTACGTCTTGACTATATATTTCATCTAAACCAACAACGGTAGCGTTTAATTCCGTTGCCGCTTTATCCAGTGCTACTTGATTAATATCAGTAACGATAAGTTCAGCACCAGCGTTATGTAACTTTTCACAAAGAGAATAACCAACGCTACCAAGACCTTGTACTGCCACTTTAATACCAGTTAAGTCGTCTTTACCTAACTTAAACTTAACCGCAGCTTTAATACCTAAAAACGTACCTAAAGCGGTAAATGGACCAGGGTTGCCACTTTTTCCTTCAAGGCCTGAAACAAACTCAGTACTATGATTTACTATTGCCATATCACCTGTAGTGATATTGACGTCTTCAGCAGTATAGTAACGACCATTCAAGTTATTTACGGCGGTCCCGAAAGCTTTGAATAAATCGTCTGATTTTAAACTTTTAGGGTCACCAATAATTACCCCTTTACCACCACCTAGTTTCAAACCTGCCATCGCATTTTTGTAGGTCATGCCTTTAGATAAACGTAAAACGTCTTTCAATGCTGCTTCGTCGCTTGCGTAATCCCAAAAGCGACAACCGCCTGCAGCTGGTCCTAAAGCGGTGCTATGCACTGCAATGATAGCTTTTAACCCTGACGCTTTGTCGCTGCAATAAACGACTTGCTCATGGTTGTCAAAATCAACTAAATCAAAAACGGCCACTATCGTAATCTCCAATGATTATAGAAACTGTTCAATGTTAAATTTTTATTGAACAGAGGTTGTAATAATTTGCTCGGCACAATACCATCTAGGCAGGTGGTTCGCCAGTGCAGCCATAAATAAATTTGAAATATACTGTGAATTAATTCATACACGTTTCCAAAGTTAACATCTCATTAATATAATTAACAAAAAAGAAAATTAATATGACTCAGCAACAAGCAATGACTCCAGAAAAACAACAAGAATGGACACGCGAACAATATTTAAAAGCAACTAAATACCTTGCAGATAAAGGTTTAGTGACTCAAAGCATTGCAGATACTGAAAGCCGATATTTAGTGCCAATTTTAGCAGTTTGGAAAATTAACCTTTTAGATAAATCTGTTGTTTGGGTAATTTCAGGGGATTTACCGACAGATCACGTTGCACTTAATGGCAGTGAGACTGCGCGGGAAGTTATTCGACATTTTTCTTTGAAGTGGCAATTACAAGCTGAAAACTTATTGAAATCAGAAGATAAAGAACAACATAAGTTTGCACAACTATTAATTGGGCGTGCTGATGGTCTATATAAGCTTCATGAAAATGAAGAACTGTGGCAGGGACAAAGCTAGTAAGGCTTGTGACTTATTTCACTAATTTAGTGACTTAAATAGTACTTAGCGAAACTGGCATTATCGAGTGGACAAGTCATTTTTTGTTTTGGTAAGCCAGCTTCCATAAATACCGCTCCGGCGGTATTAAAGTTAAACTTTCTAAAGTAATCTATTGAGTCTAAAGGGCTATAAATAAATATTTCTTTTAGATTCATCTCGCGCGCGATGTCAAAAAGCGCTTGTAAAATCACTTTATCAACTTCGTCTTTACGACACGATTTTAATACCGCAATACGGCTAATTTCACCGGTTGATAAAATTCGTCCAGTACCTATAGGCTCTTGGCTAATATCTTTGCAAGCGAGAACATGAAAAGCGTAACGGTCTTTTTGATCAAACTCGATGTTTTTTGGAATACGCCATTCACAGACAAAAACTTGTTCTCTTACATTTTTTAAAAGGGGAGCGGCTTGCTCCCATTGAACTCTACTTACTGTGTATGACATTGCTCTCTATTCTATATACCAATAACCCTTATTTAAAACACTAGTTAACAATTGGCTGTTTTTCAAACTTGTATTGAAACTTTTCACTTGCTCTGTGGTCAAAGGCGTTTGTTGTGCTAATAATTGCGCCAAAGGCAAAGTTTGCGCATCTATAGGAAAACTATCGCCATTTAGAAAAAGTGTCGCTTGTGAATCTGCAATAATAGCCGCTTTTAATCCTGATACTGGCATAAAGTGAATTTCAGGCTCAGATAAAATATCAGCAAGCTTTTCTTCATCGATATCATTCACCGGCATCAGTAATTCTAGAGCATGATGGCTTTGTGTTAGATATTGACCAATAAACTGTTCAAACATCTCGGTATTTTCAAGCTGCTCTAACATAAAAGTTTTTAGCTGTTGCTGATCTTCTTTGCTGATCAAAGTGCTTGATTCGGTCGTTTTTCGTGTTGAATCACTAAATCGTTGTTCACCTAGGTTATTGTCGATAAGTTTATCAGCAAAGCTTGACCATAGCTCTTGACTTGATGGTGCTTGAAAGCCAATAGAAAAGTTAACTGAATTCTCTATTGATACGCCATTATGTGGGTGATTTGGTGGAATATAGAGTAAATCCCCAGCTTCTGTTACTTCATCAATTAACGGCTCGAATGCGGATACTTGCTTAAGATCTGGGTGTGGTAGTAGAGTTGCTAATTCGTTATTAGGCGCACCGACTTGCCATCTTCTTTTACCACTTCCCTGAATAATAAATACATCGTATTGGTCTAAATGCGCACCAACACCGCCATTAGGTGTTGAAAAGCTCACCATGACATCGTCAATACGCCAGCGCGGAATAAAAGAAAATGGCGCTAACAAGGCATTAGTTGGACGTGACCAGTTATTTACCGCTTGTACTAATAAAGTCCAGTTTGATTCGCCATATTGAGAAAAGTCTTCAAAAGGCCCATGATCTACTTGCCACTTATTATTACCGTCATTACTGACAATTCTCGATTCTATTTCGCCTTCCATCGCTAAGCCTGCTAACTCGTCAGCAGGAATAGTATCTTGAAAATTTTTGAAGGCTTGTTTGATGAGTAATGGCTTTTTTTGCCAATATTCTGCGAGAAAAGTTTCCGGGCTTAATTCACCCCAATGTAATGATTCAATGTTCATATTTTGGCCTTGCAAGATAAAGCGTTTAAAATTGTTTGTTATGATAGTGCTAAATAAAAAAGGGAGCCATTACGGATCCCTTTTTGTTGCGCAGGTGGTGTGTTGTTAGTCTAGTTCATTAATAAACGAAACTGCACGGCCAATGTAAGATGCAGGTGTCATTTCACAAAGTTGCGCTTTAGCCGCATCTGGCAAATCTAAGTTCATGATAAATTCACGCATTGAATCACCATCTACACGTTTACCACGCGTTAGGTCTTTCAATTTCTCGTATGGCTTTTCGATACCGTAACGACGCATAACTGTTTGAATAGGCTCTGCAAGCACTTCCCAGTTTGAATTTAATTCAGCTAGTAAGTTTTCTTCATTCACTTGTAGTTTACTAATACCTTTACGTGTTGCTTGATAAGCAATTAACGCATGTGCAAAACCTACACCTAAATTACGTAAAACCGTAGAATCGGTAAGGTCACGCTGCCAGCGAGAAATAGGTAGTTTTTGTGCTAAATGAGTAAATAGGGCATTAGCAATGCCTAAGTTACCTTCAGAGTTTTCAAAGTCAATTGGGTTAACTTTATGTGGCATTGTTGAAGAGCCAATTTCGCCAGCAATAGTCTTTTGCTTAAAGTGACCTAGTGCAATGTAGCCCCAAACATCACGATCGAAATCGATAAGAATAGTATTGAAGCGTGCGATAGCGTCAAAAAGTTCGGCAATATAGTCATGCGGTTCAATTTGCGTAGTAAAGGCATTAAAAGTTAAGCCCAAAGAGTTAACAAACTCGTTAGCAAAACCATGCCAGTTAATTTCTGGGTAAGCAGATAAGTGAGCGTTATAGTTACCAACCGCACCATTAATTTTACCTAACATTTCAACTTGTGCAATTTGCTCGCGTTGACGCTTTAAACGTATATAAACGTTAGCCATTTCTTTACCAAGTGTACTTGGAGAAGCGGGTTGGCCATGAGTACGACACATCATTGGAATATTTTTATATTCAATAGCTAACGCTTTAATGTCGCTAAGAATATCATCGATCATTGGAAGTAAAACTTCTTCACGACATTCTGCAAGCATTAAACCGTGTGAAAGATTGTTTATGTCTTCTGAGGTACAAGCAAAGTGAATAAATTCTGTAATGGCATTTAATTCTGCATTATCTGCAATTTTTTCTTTCAGGAAGTATTCAACCGCTTTTACGTCGTGGTTAGTCGTAGCTTCAATGTCTTTGATTTTCTGTGCATCAGCTTCAGAAAAATCAGCAACAATAGCGTCTAAAAGTGCATTTGCTTGAGCAGAAAATGCAGGAACTTCATTAATCTCAGCAGTAGCTGCTAATTTTTGTAACCAACGTACTTCAACCGTTACACGATATTTAATTAAGCCAAACTCACTAAAAATAGGGCGTAATGCTTTAACTTTACTGCCATAACGACCGTCAACCGGTGATATTGCACTTAATGCTGAAAGTTCCATAGTATATTCCTGAAGTTATTATTAAATTTGTTTAAGTAATTGTTGGGCGCAAGCAACCATTTTGCCGCGACCAAATAAAATATTTCTTCGTTTACCACCGACTTGACGCCACAACACGCTTGAGCGAATACCGGCAAGTAATAAGGCTCTAATTTTATGCTGGTTACTCGTTTGTTTAAGTCGCTCTGGTTCACCTGCAACTTGTATCGGCGTGCCAATAGGGCTAAGTAAATCGCTATAAATACTTGCTAAACTAGCAATAAGTGTATCGCTGGTAATGTCGTAATGAGCGAGTTGACGCTGACATTGCTCGATGCGTTCACCAAGTAAAGAAAGCTGGTTTCGCTTGTTAGCAAGGCGTCGCTCTAAACCCAGTAAGCTGACAACATAGCGAGTTAGCTCTGGATCTTTTTGTTTTGTTTGGTTACCTAGTTGTTCAATGAGTGCGTTTAAACCCATTTTAAGGTTGGCGATGTCGTTACCATAAACTTCTAAGGTATTATCTGGCGATGTGACAACAATGCTTTCTAGCATGACTTGCAGTTCGTTATCGACACTGTTACCGCTACGAGCAATTTTTTGTACTAATGCAGCAACTTGGCAAATTGCTGCCATCGTTATTGTTTGTTTTTCAATAATATTCATGAATTTCTTACGCTACCGAATAAGAGAGTTGATGATGCCGCCACCAAGGCAAACCTCATCTTGATAAAAAACTACTGATTGACCCGGTGTTACTGAACTTTGCGGCTCAGTAAACATTACTAAGTATTCGCCATTAGCCATCGGTGATAAATTACAAGCAACATCTTCTTGGCGATAGCGAGTTTTCACCGTACAAGTAATTGGCGTGGCAACGTCTACTCGGTCAACTAAGTGCAATTGATTAGCAATTAAGCCCTTAGAAAATAGGCGAGGGTGGTTATGACCTTGACCAACAATTAACACATTACGAATTAAATCTTTTTCAACTACATACCAAGGTTCTTCACCAGCATTAGCTAAGCCGCCAATGCGAAGGCCTTTACGTTGTCCTAATGTGTGGTACATCAAGCCATCGTGTTCGCCAATCGCCTCACCTTCAGCTGTTTCGATAACGCCAGGTTGCGCCGGTAAATACTTACCAAGGAAGTCTTTAAACTTACGTTCACCAATAAAGCAGATGCCTGTGCTGTCTTTTTTATTATGCGTAATGAGGTCAGCTTTTTCAGCGATAGCACGAACTTCTGGCTTTTCAATGTGACCAACGGGGAATAAGGTTCTGCCAACTTGCTCATGGCTTAAAGTGTATAGAAAGTAGCTTTGATCTTTATTGCTATCTAAACCGCGGATCATTTGCCATTTATCATCACTGAATCTGCGTTGTACATAATGACCTGTTGCAATGTAATCAGCCTCTAAGTCTTCACAAGCAAATTCTAAGAAAGCTTTAAACTTAATTTCTTTGTTACACATAATATCAGGATTAGGCGTTCTACCTGCTTTGTATTCAGCAAGAAAATACTCAAATACATTATCCCAATATTCAGTAGCAAAGTTGATGGTATGTAGTTTTATGCCTAATTTTTCACAAACACTTTGGGCATCGGCTAAATCTTCCGCCGCTGCACAATACTCATCGTTGTCATCTTCTTCCCAGTTTTTCATGAACAAGCCTTCAACCTGATAGCCTTGTTCTAATAATAAATAAGCAGAAACGGATGAATCAACACCTCCCGACATACCAACAATAACTTTCGTATCTTGTGGCAATTTTTCGTTAGGCTCAGTTGAGTTAATATTTACATGTTTGTTAGAGGTCATTACAACTACATTACAATGGAAAATGGCGCGAAATTATAGCACGGTCAATTATCACGATGATAGATTAAAGATTAGATTTTAAGTGACTTAATGGTATTTTTTTCCCATCAAGGTAATCTTCGATACATTCTAATACTAAAGGACTACGCAATTGCGTTGATTTTTCCTTAATTTCAGCCAAGGTAAACCAGTGACAAGCGGTAATGTCATTATCTTCAGGTTGTGTTGATAAGATAATGTCTAATTCGATAACAAAGCAAAATCTCAAGTAGTAGAGATTGATAGCGGCACGGTAATAATAGTAGATACCACAAAGGTACTCTGGTGATAATGTAAGCCCAGTTTCTTCTTTTAACTCGCGCTCTATGGCGCTAATTAAGCTTTCATTGCTCTCTAAATGCCCAGCAGGTTGGTTGTATACCGTTTTGCCATGCTCTAATTCTTCTACTAGGAGAAATTTATTTTGATAAACCACCACAACGGCGACAGTTGTATTAGGCTTGAACTGATCACTGCCATGTGAATTTATATCGAGCTTATCAGGTGTTTTGTCGTTTTCTATATCGTTACTTAATGTTGATTTAGACATTGCTTAACCTTTTATAACTGCCATTTTCAATGCCATCTATCGTCCATTGTCCTATGCGATAACGAATTAATCTAAGGGTAGGGAAGCCAATATGGGCAGTCATACGCCTCACTTGTCTGTTTCTACCTTCTTGAATGGTGATTTCTAACCAAGTAGTGGGTATTGCTGCGCGTTCACGAATAGGTGGTGTACGTGGCCAAACTTTTGGCTCAGTTATTATGGCGACTTTAGCGGGTTTGGTCATGCCGTCTTTTAACTCGACACCTTGACAAAGTGCATTTATATCTAAATCAGTAGGTACTCCTTCAACTTGCGCCCAGTAGGTTTTATCTGTTTTTTGACTTGGGTTAGCTAATTTATGTTGAAGTTTACCGTCGTTAGTTAACAGTAATAACCCTTCGCTATCACGGTCAAGGCGGCCAGCAGCGTAAACATCTTTTACGTTGATGTAATCTTTTAAGGTTTTTCGGTTTTGATCATCAGTAAATTGGCTTAAAACATCAAAAGGCTTGTTAAAAAGCACAACTTCGGCTTTAAAGTTAACTGGTCGTACCTTTATAGGCTTTCGCTTATTATTGCGCGCAAACGCCTGATTTTGCTTAATTGTCACAATTTTCTGCCTTGTTGATTTTTGCTCGTCGATAATTCATCTATTTTAATGCGCTTTGAATTCCGATACTATGCGCGCGCAAAAATATTTTTTTATCGATAAAATGAATAGTTATTCGAATTGCGTAGTTATTCATTTTATCGATTAATAGCAAATCAGCAAAGGATTTTAAATGAGCACAGATACATCAAAAATTATTTACACTATTACCGATGAAGCGCCAGCTTTAGCAACGCATTCTTTTTTACCTATCGTTAAAGCATTCACAGCTTCTTCTGCTATTGCTGTTGAGACTCGCGATATTTCATTAGCTGGTCGTATCATCTCTAATTTTCCAAAATACTTAACACCAGAGCAAAGAATGGGCGATGCTTTGGCTGAGTTAGGCGAATTAGCCAAAACTCCTGAAGCAAATATCATTAAATTACCTAACATTTCTGCGTCAATCCCGCAGTTACAAGCAGTAATTAAGGAGCTTCAAGCTAAAGGTTATAACTTACCAGACTTTCCTGAAGAGCCACAGAACGAAGCGGAAGAGTCAATTAAGTTAACTTATGCAAAAGTTTTAGGCTCTGCAGTAAACCCGGTATTACGTGAAGGTAACTCAGACCGTCGTGCTCCAGGCTCTGTAAAGCAATATGCTCGTAATAACCCACATTCTATGGGCGCATGGTCACCAACAACAAAATCGCACGTTGCACATATGCAATCTGGTGATTTTTACGGTAGCGAGAAGTCAGTTACGATTAACGGCGCAACAAACGTTAAAATTGAATACGTTGCTCAAAATGGCGATGTGACTTTATTAAAAGAGCATTTAGCATTATTAGACCAAGAAGTTATTGATGCTTCAGTAATGAGCAAAAACGCATTAGTTGAGTTTTTTGCAACAGAAACTGAAAAAGCAAAATCAGAAGACGTTTTATTATCATTGCACCTTAAAGCAACCATGATGAAAGTGTCCGATCCAATTATGTTTGGTCACGCGGTTAAAGTTTTCTACAAAGACGTTTTTGCTAAGCACTGCGCAACATTCGAACAACTAGGTGTTGATGCTAATAACGGTATTGGTGATGTTTACGCTAAAATCGGTCGTTTATCGGCGGAGAAAAAAGCAGAAATTGAAGCTGATATTCAAGCGGTATACGCAACTCGTCCTGAATTAGCTATGGTTGATTCTGATAAAGGCATTACGAATTTACACGTACCAAGCGATGTTATTATTGATGCATCTATGCCAGCGGCATTACGTGCTTCGGGTATGATGTGGGCACCGGACGGAACGCAAAAAGAAACTAAGTTTATGATCCCTGATCGTAATTACGCGGGTGTATTTTCTGCAGTTGTAGATTTTTGTCGTGAAAACGGTGCATTTAACCCAACAACAATGGGCACAGTGCCTAACGTTGGCTTGATGGCGCAAAAAGCTGAAGAATATGGTTCGCATGACAAAACATTCACTATGACAGGTGAAGGTACAATGCGCGTTGTTAATGACAATGGCGAAACGTTAATTGAACATGCTGTTGCTGAAGGTGATATTTGGAGAATGTGTCAAGCAAAAGACGCTCCAATTCAAGACTGGGTTAAATTAGCTGTAACACGTGCTAAAGCCAGCAATACACCAGCAATATTTTGGTTAGATGAAAATCGTGGCCACGATGCTCAGATGATCAAGAAAGTAAATACTTATCTTGCTGATCACGATACAACTGGTTTAGATATTAAAATTATGGCGCCGGTTGCCGCGTGTGAATTTACTTTAGCTCGTGTAGCTAAAGGCGAAGATACTATTTCAGTAACAGGTAACGTTTTACGTGATTACCTTACTGACTTGTTCCCAATTTTAGAATTAGGTACAAGTGCAAAAATGCTTTCAATTGTACCACTTATGAATGGTGGTGGTTTATTTGAAACAGGTGCTGGTGGCTCAGCGCCTAAGCATGTGCAACAATTCGAAAAAGAGAACCACTTACGTTGGGATTCTTTAGGTGAATTTCTTGCGTTAGCGGCGTCACTTGAGCACTTAAGTGTTAATACCGGTAATGCTAAAGCACAAGTTTTAGCTGACACGCTAGATAGCGCAACGGCTAAGTTTTTACAAGAGAACAAGTCACCGTCACGTCGTGTTGGTGAATTAGATAACCGTGGTTCTCACTTCTATTTAGCAATGTACTGGGCACAAGCGCTTGCAGAGCAAACTAACGATGAAAGCTTAAAATCTAGCTTTGTTGCTATTGCTCAAGCATTAACTAAGCAAGAAGCTAAAATAGTTGAAGAATTAAACGCTGCACAAGGTCCTAGCATGGATATTAATGGTTACTACTTTGCTGATGCAGAGTTAGCCGCTAAAGCGATGCGTCCAAGTGAAACGTTAAACACTATTTTGTCTAGCTTGTTATAAACTAGACTAAGTATTAAGAGCTAGGCTTATGCCTAGCTTTTTTTTGCCTAAAATTTGAGGTTTTAACTGGAAAAGCCTCTTCATTTATAAATTAATTAAAAAATAGTGTCGGAAAAATTTGCAAATAATTAAAACACCCGTTTTAATTATTCATAGTAGTGATGTTCACTATCACCATTTCAGTATTAGTGTCTTTGCTCTTTTTCATTTAATTTAAATGTTAAAGAAATTAGCAAATGGCTATTTTCATTAGTAAATTTGGAGACTTCATATGGCGAATCATGTAAACATTCCTAGTGCAGGCGATAAAATCACCTCAGTTGATGGGATTTTAAATGTACCAAGCAACCCGATCATTCCTTTTATTGAAGGCGATGGTATTGGTGTCGATGTTACACCGCCAATGATGAAAGTTGTCGACGCGGCCGTTGCTAAAGCATACGGTGGCGATAAACAAATTCATTGGATGGAAGTTTATGCCGGTGAAAAAGCAACACAAATGTATGATTCTGAAACTTGGCTGCCTGATGAAACCTTAGCAATGTTTAAAGAATATAAGGTAGGTATTAAAGGGCCGTTAACTACGCCAGTAGGTGGTGGTATGCGTTCACTGAATGTTGCCTTGAGACAAATTTTAGATTTGTATGTTTGCCAACGGCCAGTGCAATGGTTTACAGGGGTACCAAGCCCAGTTAAAAAGCCTAGTGAAGTTGATATGGTTATTTTTCGTGAAAATTCAGAAGATATTTACGCGGGTATTGAATATCAAGCGGGCACTGACCAAGCGAAAAAAATGATCAACTTTTTAACGCAAGAAATGGGCGTAACCAAAATCCGCTTTGAAGAAAATTGTGGCATTGGTATTAAACCTGTCTCGAAGGAAGGTACGCAGCGATTAGTACGACAAGCTATTCAATATGCTATTGATAATGATCGAGAATCGGTAACCTTAGTACACAAAGGTAATATCATGAAGTTTACTGAAGGAGCATTTAAAGATTGGGGTTATGAGCTTGCGCGAGAAGAGTTTGGCGCTGATTTATTAAATGGTGGTCCTTGGTGTAGCTTAAAAAATCCTAAAACGGGTAAAGAAATTATCATTAAAGATGTAATTGCTGACGCTATGCTGCAGCAAATACTATTACGCCCGGCAGAGTATAGTGTTATTGCTACACTAAACTTAAATGGTGATTATTTATCAGATGCTTTAGCTGCGCAAGTGGGCGGCATTGGTATTGCACCAGGCGCGAATTTAAATGATGAAGTAGCAATTTTTGAAGCAACACATGGCACAGCTCCTAAATACGCTGGACTTAATAAAGTTAACCCTGGTTCAGTTATTTTATCAGCAGAAATGATGTTACGTCATATGGGCTGGACGGAGGCGGCTAATTTGTTATTAAAAGGTATGTCAGGTGCGATTAACGCTAAAACTGTGACCTATGACTTTGAACGTTTAATGGATGATGCGACGTTAGTCACATGTTCTGAGTTTGGTGATTGTATTATTGAGCATATGTAAATACTGATTTCATATCGGTAGTGAAATGAAATCTTATTATTTATAGTTTCATGGCCACAAAAAAACACAGCAATAAAGCTGTGTTTTTTATTATCCATCAAAAATTTTTTAAATTAATTTTCTGATTCTAATTCTGATGGAGTAATGCTTGCCGCGTGGTGACCTTTTGGTCCTGCATTTAGTTCATAGTTTACGTCTTGACCAGCTTTTAAGGTACGGTATCCTTCCATTTGAATTGTAGAGTAATGAGCAAATATATCTTCACCACCTTCCTCTGGACGAATAAAACCGAACCCTTTTGCATTATTAAACCACTTCACTGTACCGTGAGCCATACTTCAACTTCCTTCTAAAATCATCGGTAATTAGGTATGCTTTCCCTAAAGCATGAGTTTTTCATAGAAGTGGACAAAAAACGCCCACTAAAGTAAATCGTAGATAATAAATTAGAATAGTCAAGTGCTAAATGCGATAAAATGATTGTTCGCCTTATTATTTTTAAAATCTTTAAGCAAAATTTGACTGACAGACTAATATAGAATTATGAGTAAATGGAAAGAGTTAATAGATGACCAAGCGGTTCTTGATGATGAGGTTATTGAAAAATATCAGAAACCACCCATGTATAATGTAGTACTGCTAAATGATGACTATACGCCAATGGATTTTGTTATCGATGTGCTATGTAAGTTTTTTAATATGAACTCAGAACAAGCAACTGACGTAATGTTAGCTGTGCATTATAAAGGAAAGGGGCGATGTGGAACCTATACTGCTGAGGTAGCAGAAACTAAAGTTGATCAAGTGTTAAATTACGCGTTAAGTAACGAGCATCCGCTTAAATGTACAATGGAAAAAGCGTAATTACGCGAGATTTAAATTGGAGTAACCTATGCTAAATAAAGATTTAGAAGTATCGTTAAATATGGCTTTTCGTCAGGCTAAAGAGTCTCGCCATGAATTTATGACGGTTGAACATTTATTGTTGGCGCTTTTGGACAACCCTTCATCTATAGATGCTCTACACGCTTGTGGCGCAGATATGACTAAACTACGAAAAGAGTTGCTTGCCTTTATTGCTGATACAACACCAGTTATTCCTACGGGTGAGGAAGAAAGAGAAACTCAGCCTACATTAGGGTTCCAGCGAGTATTGCAACGAGCAGTTTTTCATGTGCAATCATCAGGAAAAAGTGAAGTAAATGGCTCTAATGTTTTAGTCGCAATTTTTAGTGAACAAGAGTCGCAAGCGGCTTATTTTTTGAAAAAGTCAGACATTAGTCGATTAGACATTGTTAACTTTATTTCTCATGGTATTGCGAAAATAGAGCAAGGTAATACCAATAATGAAGAACAGGTACAAACTGGTGAAGAAGAGCCTCGTACGATAGAAAACTTCGCTACTAACCTTAATGAAGAAGCGCTGAAAGGCAATATTGACCCGCTTATTGGGCGAGATAGTGAGCTTGAGCGTACTTTACAAGTATTGAGTCGTCGTCGTAAGAATAATCCGTTATATGTTGGTGAAGCTGGTGTTGGTAAAACAGCTATCGCTGAAGGTTTAGCAAATTTGGCTATATCTGAAGATGCGCCTGAATTTCTAAGTAACACGACTATATATTCGCTTGATATGGGCGCATTGCTTGCAGGTACTAAATACCGAGGCGACTTTGAAAAACGTTTTAAAGGTCTGTTAAAAGAGTTAGAAGAAGATGGCAATGCGATTTTATTTATTGATGAAATTCACACCATAATAGGTGCTGGAGCGGCATCTGGTGGCATGATGGATGCCTCGAATTTACTAAAACCACTATTATCTTCAGGTAAATTGCGCTGTTTAGGGTCGACAACTTATCAAGAGTACCAAAGCATTTTTGAGAAAGATCGCGCGTTAGCAAGAAGATTTCAAAAAATTGATGTAGTAGAGCCAAGTGTTGATGACACGACCAAAATTTTGCATGGCTTAAAAGAAAAGTATGAAGCTCATCATGGCATTCGTTATTCTAATCAAGCATTACGAGCTGCCGCTCAGTTATCAGCGAAATATATTAATGAACGCTTTTTACCAGATAAAGCTATTGATGTTATTGATGAAGCGGGCGCCCGTCAGCAGTTGGTTGCACCGTCAAAAAGAAAGAAAATAATTAGTAATACAGATATTGAAAACATCGTTGCAAAAATTGCACGAATTCCAGAGAAGTCAGTTTCGTCTACTGAAGTTGATAGCTTAAAAACATTAGACAGAAACTTAAAATTGGTGGTGTTCGGTCAAGATCATGCCATTGATGAATTGTCTTCAGTGATTCGTTTATCACGCGCCGGATTAGGTAGTGAGCGTAAACCTGTTGGTTCATTTATCTTTGCCGGACCAACAGGCGTTGGTAAAACAGAGGTGACTCAACAACTTGCCAAAGTACTTGGTGTTGAATTGTTACGCTATGACATGTCTGAGTATATGGAAAAACATGCTGTTAGCCGTTTAATTGGTGCGCCTCCAGGTTACGTAGGCTATGAACAAGGTGGCTTATTAACAGATGCAGTAATTAAAAACCCACATGCTGTTGTGTTACTAGATGAAATAGAAAAAGCTCATGAAGATGTTTATAACATTTTACTGCAAGTCATGGATCACGGTACGTTAACCGATAACAATGGTCGCAAAGCTGATTTTAGAAATATTGTTTTGGTGTTAACAACCAATGCGGGTGTTGCTCATACCACAAAACAATCAATAGGCTTTAAACAGCAAGATAATACCTTAGATGCTATGGAAGAAATTAATAAGGTATTTTCACCAGAGTTTCGTAATCGCCTAGATAATATCGTTTGGTTTAATCATTTAAATGATGATGTTCTGCAACAAGTAGTAGATAAGTTTATTGTCGAGTTGCAAGTACAGCTTGATGAGAAGGGCGTATCATTAGAAATCACCAAAGATGCTAAGAAGTGGATGGCTACTCATGGCTACGATAAAGCAATGGGTGCAAGGCCAATGGCACGCTTAATTCAAGAGCAGTTGAAAAAACCACTGGCGAATGAATTATTATTTGGTGAACTCGCCAAAGGTGGTGCTGCTAAAGTCGTCGTGAAGAAAGATAAGTTAGTGATTAACTATGAATCTAAGAAAGAATTGGTTGAACACTAATTCAATTTAAATTTTAGAAATAAAAACCGAGCCTAGCTCGGTTTTTTGTTATTTAACCTAATGGTTTAGCATCAAGACAGTATTGACTAAATTTTAGATATAAAAAAACGCTAATTAAAGCGTTTTTTAAAAAATGAGTTATTTTTTATCTAGCACGGAAGATAATACGGCCTTTCGATAAGTCGTAAGGAGTTAACTCAACTGTGACTTTATCGCCAGTCAAAATACGGATGTAGTTCTTGCGCATTTTTCCAGAAATATGAGCGGTAACAACATGGCCATTTTCTAATTCAACACGGAACATAGTATTTGGCAAAGTATCTAAAACAGTACCTTGCATTTCAATATTTTCTTCTTTCGCCATTGGGCGCTAAACCTCTAAAGTAATGCGTAAATAAAAAGCTGCGCAGATAATGCCGAATTGCAGCCCTAATGTAAAGCTATAGTGTTATTTATTTACGGTTTTCCACTGATTTTCTATCAAAATTTGATGTGGCTTATATCGGTTTTTATAATTCATTTTTTCACAGTCATTTATCTGGTATCCCAAGTATAGAAATTCTCTTTCTAGCTGCTTAGAGATTTCAATTTGTTTAAGGATAGATAATACCCCTAGACCATATTTTCGATAATCAGGGTGATAAAATGTGTATACGGCCGATAAGGCATTGGGAATGTCATCGGTCACGGCCACGCTGATTAATTCATCGTCATGCCATATTTCAATATAAATTTGTTCGGTAATGTCATTTTGAGTGAAGCTTTGAAATTGCCCAGGCGATGCAGGAAACATGCTGCCATCAGAATGAATTTCGTTAATATACTTTTCATATAAAGGGTAGTAGCTGCTTTTAATGTTATAACTTACTTTTACTGAAAAGTGTTGCCCACGCTTTAATAAACGTTTTTGACTTTTTGAAGCCGTGAAATTATCGATTAGCACTCTAATAGATTGACAGGCATGACATGATAAACAGTGTGGTCGGTAGATATCATTACCACTTCGTCTAAAACCTTGATGCATTAGCCAGCCATAGTGTTCACTGTCATGTAATATCGGATCTACCGCGATTAAAAGACGTTCTTGCTGATCAGCTAGGTAGTTGCATTGAAATGATTGTGTAATACCAAGTTTGTAATTGGAATTCATTGCTTACCTTAATATACTTATTGTCAAATGACTGAAATTTAACGAATTGGTTAAGTCGATTTATACCTTTTTATTATAACCATTTTACGGATTAATTTTGTCATTTGGATAATTTAAAAATGTTACAAATGTCATTCTTTGTTGGATATCAATAAATGTACTATTGTTTGATTAACCTGAACAATTTTGAGATATAATTAAATTTGATTAAATTAGGAATGATATCCTTTGAAAAATTCTGCTGAATGGAAAGGGTATTCCGAAGAAATTCAACATACTGTCAATAAATCTAGCATTCAATGGGTGCTGATTTTAGTGATCTTTTTTCATGCTATTATCACGTTATACATAAATATAGATAGCCAACCTCTGAATGGCTTATCTACACTAGCATATGGTGTCATAGGGTTAAGTATTATTATCTCTGCGACATATCTTCGAACTGACAAATATCAATTTATTAGCTTTAACCTATCCTCAGCGATGCTAACAGTTGCTTGGTTAAGTTTAGCTTTTATTATCTACAGCCAATGGGAACAAGCTGAACCTGCAGCGGATTTACTTACTATTGCTTTTATTTGTTCTATTCTTGCCAACTTTTCTAATATTGCTTTGCTATTACTATCTTCTACTGCTTTTGCAACGGCATTTGTTTCTTTACAGCTACAATTACAATTAACAACTTTAGATTTATTCATTTCTTTTAGTAAATTTCCGGTTTTATTGTTTTTGTTTATGCAAACTATTCGCAAAATGTTAACTAAAGGCCAGTACCACGTCGTTAAAAATGAAATGTTAAAACGACAACTACAGCGAATTAGCATTATAGATGACCTGACTCAAATTCAAAACAGGAAAGGTTTTAGGTTAGCATTGTCGTCGTCTCTAGCGAGCGCACAACGTTTCAAGTTAGGTTTTACATTATTGATCCTCGATGTTGATTATTTCAAACAATATAACGATAGCCTTGGACATCCAGCAGGTGATCAATGCTTGATTAAAATAGCTGAAATATTTACCAAATGTTTTAAACGAGAAACTGATATTGTCACACGATTAGGTGGGGAAGAGTTTGCAATACTTGTACCAGACGTTGACTGGTATACGGCAGATAAAATTTGCCAACGTATTCATCAAGCAATTGCTAATGCAGCTATTATTCATCCAGACTCTTCAATAGATAATAAAATAACCATTAGCATTGGTGCTGCAACATATAAAGCAGGTGATGATGAAACTTCAATTTATGCTCGTGCAGATAAAGCGGTGTATCAGGCAAAGTCTCAAGGTAGAAATTGCAGTGTTATTTTAGCGAATGAAAGTCATCAAAACATGGCAGAATCAAAGGTTGATTAGCTTTAATTAGATTAACGTTAGTTGTCGAGGTAGCCAAAAATCATCAGGCATATTTATATTTTTAGCGCGACGTTGCTGTACTATAAATTGTGCTCTTGAAACTTCAATACAACCCATTGATTCAAGGAACGGGTTTAGCATTTGGCAATCAATAAGATTGACCCCCGCTGATTGTAATAGGTTTGCTAAATATACTAACGCGACTTTAGAGGCATTACTTTGGGTATAAAACATCGACTCACCTGAGAAATAACCATTTACTGCTACACCATATAAACCGCCAACTAATTCATCTTCAAGCCAAACCTCGATAGAATGCGCTTTACCTTCATTATGAAGAGCGTTATATGCGGTCAGCATTGGTTGCACAATCCAAGTTTCTTCAGTGCGAAACGGTGCATCTGCACAGTAATCAATGACCTGTTTAAAGTTTTTGTTTACCGTGACAGTAAACTCTTGCTTTTTTAAGATCTTTTTTAAAGTTTTATTAATTTTCAGCTGGCTTATATCAATAATGGCTCGAGGATTTGGGCTCCACCACATAACAGGGTCGCCATCACTAAACCAAGGGAATATACCTTGTTGATAAGCTTGAAATATTCTTGATGGGGTTAAATCATCACCGAAGGCAAGTAAGCCATTAGGATCGGTTAATGCTGTTGATAAATCGGGGAAGGTAGAGCTATCCAATGATAACCACGGGATAGCTTCATTCATCTACTACTTGCTGCCTTGTGCATCAAGGTAGCGTTCTGCATCTAATGCAGCCATACAACCAGCGCCCGCAGAGGTAATTGCTTGACGATAAATATGGTCGGCAACATCGCCGGCAGCATAAATACCCTCAACGCTAGTTTGTGTTGCGTTGCCATTAGTGCCGCTTTGGATAGTAAGGTAACCATCTTTCATGTCTAATTGGTCTTTAAAAATATCAGTATTTGGTTTATGACCAATGGCAATGAAAACGCCCATTACATCAAATTCTTCAGTCGCATCTGACTTCATATCTTTAAGACGAAGACCAGTAACACCCATATTGTCGCCTAACACTTCATCTAAAGTGCGATCTAGGTGCAATATGATGTTGCCGTTAGCAACTTTGTCCATTAAACGCTTAGTTAAAATCTTTTCTGAACGGAAAGTATCACGGCGGTGAACCAAGTGAACTTCTGAAGCAATGTTTGAAAGGTAAAGTGCCTCTTCAACAGCAGTATTACCACCACCAACAACAGCCACCTTTTGGTTACGATAGAAAAAACCGTCACACGTAGCACAAGCAGAAACACCTTTGCCCATAAAGGCTTCTTCTGAAGGTAGGCCTAAGTATTGTGCTGATGCACCCGTACAAATAATTAATGCGTCACATGTAAAGTTGCCAGAATCGCCTTTTAGTTTGTAAGGCTTTTCACTAAAATCAACTTCGTTAATGTGATCGAAAATAATTTCTGTATCAAATTTTTCAGCATGCTTTTGCATACGTTCCATTAGCGCTGGACCTGTTAAGTCGTCCGCATCACCTGGCCAGTTTTCTACTTCAGTCGTGGTGGTCAATTGGCCACCTTGTTGTAAACCAGTGATCATTACAGGTTTTAAATTTGCACGTGCTGCATAAACAGCAGCGGTATAACCAGCAGGGCCTGAACCCAAGATGAGTAACGGGCAATGTCTTGCTTCGCTCATGAACTACTCCAAAAAATAAAATATATTGATGTTTTAATGGTTGGGATTCTAAGTGATTATCTCAAGAGAGCAACAAAGAAATAATTATAAATAATTACTTAATTAACGAAACTGCAAGCTTAAAGTTACGAATTCGCGGTAAATTCATTTTAGTATGACCATATTTTAGTCAACGGGTGACATTAAACAATCGTAATGCTTCGTTAGGGAGCTCGTGAGATGCAGACATTAGAAATAAAAAAACCGTTACCCAAATGGATAACGGTTTTAAAAGTTTAACTTTTTAAGCGATTACAGAGTTGCAATTGCATCTTCTGCAGGCACGTATTCGTAACCTAATACATCAGCAACAGGTTTATAAGTGATTTTGCCACCTAAAACGTTCAAACCTGCCATAAGGTGAGCATCGTCAAGCATTGCTTGCTTAGCACCTTTATTTGCTAACGTTACCGTAAACGGCATTGTTGCATTTGTTAACGCCATTGTTGATGTTCTTGCTACACCACCTGGCATGTTGGCTACACAGTAATGTACTACATCATCAACAACATAAGTTGGTTCTTGATGCGTAGTTGCTTTTGATGTTTCAAAACAACCACCTTGGTCGATTGCTACATCAACGATAACCGCACCTTTCTTCATCATTTTAATATGCTGCGCTGTAACTAATTTTGGTGCTGCTGCACCTGGAATTAATACCGCACCAATAACTAAATCGGCTTCAACAATAAGCTGGTCCATTGCGTCAGCAGTAGAGTAAACCGTTTTCAAGCGACCATCGAACTCTGTATCAAGTTGACGTAGACGAGGTAATGAGCGATCTAAGATAGTAACATCAGCACCCATGCCAACAGCCATACGCGCCGCTTGAGTACCAACAACACCACCACCAACGATTAATACTTTCGCTGGAGCAACACCCGGAACACCACCTAATAATGCACCTAAACCACCTTGAGCTTTTTCTAGAGCATGTGCACCCGCTTGAATAGACATACGGCCAGCAACTTCAGACATAGGCGCTAAAAGAGGTAAGCCGCCACCGTTTTGAGTAACGGTTTCATAAGCAATACAAGTTGCGCCTGATGCTACTAATAACTCAGTTTGTTGTGGATCTGGTGCTAAATGAAGGTAAGTGAATAATACTTGGCCAGGGCGAAGCATTTTACATTCAATTGGTTGTGGTTCTTTAACTTTAATAATCATGTCAGCAGTGGCGAAAATCTCTGCTGCAGAGTCGATAATTTTTGCACCGGCTGTAACGTACTGTTCGTTATCAAAACCGATTGACGCACCGCCATTATTTTCAACGATAACACTGTGGCCATTAACAACAAGTTCTTTAACGCCTGCTGGAGTTAAGCCAATGCGGTATTCGTGGTTTTTTATTTCTTTTGGTACACCAATAATCATAATTTATCTCTCCTCAAAAATATGAAACTAGTATAGTGAGTTTTTTGCGGATTAACCTGTCGTTATTCTTTCAGTGTTGGGATATAATCCTGTCAAAGCTTAATTTAATAGTGATTTATATAAATGGCATCGTCTGCATCTAAAAAAATTGATCGAATTGATAAAAACATTTTAGTTGAATTACAGAAAAATGGTCGGTTATCGAATATAGAACTTTCTAAACGTGTTGGTTTAAGCGCAACACCTTGTTTAGAAAGAGTAAAAAGACTTGAGGGTGACGGCTATATATTAGGCTATCAAGCGATATTAAACCCACATAAACTCGAAGCTGCGCTATTAGTTATAGTAGAAATTACCTTAACGAAAACCAGTCCAGATGTATTTGACGATTTCTCTAAAGCGGTACACGACCTAGATGTTATTCAAGAGTGCCACTTAGTTTCCGGTGATTTTGACTTCTTATTAAAAACCCGTGTTGCTGATATGGCCGCTTACCGAGAACTATTAGGCGACACTCTTCTTAGACTACCGGCAGTGAGTGAAAGTAGAACCTATGTAGTGATGGAAGAAGTTAAATCAGCGAACCACATACCAATTAAACGTTAATAACGTTTAATTCATTGCTAATGTTTGGTATTTTAGCTCCACTATAATGATATTTTTCACGAGAGTGCGCATTTGTCTTCACCATCTCCCAAGTTAAACGGCGTTCAGCGCCTTCTCGAAGCAGGGCTATTAGTGTCTTGCGTTTTCGCTATGTTCATTATGTTGGCACTATTTAGTTTCGATCCGGCAGATCCAGGCTGGTCACAAACTGGTTATCAAACACCGGTAAGAAACCTAGGTGGTGCAATAGGCGCATATTTTTCTGACTTACTATTAAACCTATTTGGTTTAGTTGCTTATAGCTTGCCTTTTATTATTGCGGTTACTGGTTGGTTGCTGTTTCAAAAGTATCATCGCTTGGTTCAATTAGACTACCTAACATTAGGTTTGAAATTTATTGGTTTTATTTTGTTTTATATTGGTATTACGTCAATAGCCAGTATGAATTTTGATGATGTATATTACTTTTCTGCCGGTGGTATTTTAGGTGATGTACTTAGTAATTCTTTATTACCTTATTTATCATTTGTTGGCAGTACATTACTGTTCGTAACCTTTTGTGGGTCAGGTTTTGTGCTACTTACCGGTATTTCATTGCTTAAAATTATTGATAGGGTAGGTGAGTACACAATTGCTGGACTAGAGTATTTGGTGGCATTGCCAGCACTTATTAAGCATCATTTAGGCACCAGCATCGAGAAAAAAGCTGACAATAAAGTGATTGAACAAACTGACGTTGAATTGCCTAATAAACTTGCGGCAATCGAAAACACTGAGAGTAAGTCGTCTGATAAAACAGCAACAGATCACTTCATCCCGTTTGAGGACGAGCCAGAAGAAGTTAAAGAAGCGTTAGCAGCACTTAGTAAAGAAGAGCATGAAAGCTTATTTGCAAAAAGTGAAGATGATAGTGCCTATAACAGTCGTGATCAAGAGCACTTTGTAGATATTGATGAGCTAATGGGTGAGCCTTTGGCAATGAACGTGCAAGAGCATGTTAGTGATGATGAAATAGCTGCTGCATTTGAGCCTGTTGAAAAGATAGTAGTAGATGAGCCAACCACCTTACATGATAAAATTTACCAGCAACTTGAAAAAGATAAGCCAGTAGAGCCTAATTATGAAGATATGCCATCATTAGATTTATTAGACCGTGCAGATCGCGTTAAAAACCCTATTGACCAAGAGCAGCTTGATAAAGTTTCTCGCTTAGTTGAAGCAAAGCTGATTGAGTTTGGTATCAAAGCAGAGGTAGTTGATGTTTTCCCAGGCCCTGTTATTACGCGCTTTGAATTAAACTTAGCACCCGGTGTTAAAGTCAGCAAAATAACCAATTTGTCGAAAGATTTGGCTCGCTCATTATCGGCAAAAAGTGTTCGTGTTGTCGAAGTTATTGAAGGTAAATCGGTTATTGGCATTGAATTGCCAAATAAACATCGCGAAACTGTTTTCTTCTCCGATGTGGTATCACACGAAAAATTTGCACAATCAAAATCTAATTTAGCCATGGCAATCGGTAGTGATATATCAGGTGAACCGGTTATTGCCGACCTGGCTAAAATGCCGCATTTATTAGTGGCAGGTACTACAGGCTCAGGTAAATCTGTTGCGGTAAATACCATGATTGTCAGTATTTTATATAAATCATCGCCAGAAGACGTCCGTATGATCATGATTGACCCTAAGCAGGTTGAACTCTCTGTATACGATGGCATTCCACACTTACTTTCAGAAGTAGTGACCGACATGAAAGAAGCAGCTAATGCACTTCGCTGGTGTGTAGGTGAAATGGAGCGTCGTTATCAACTAATGTCGAAATTGGGCGTACGTAACTTAAAAGGTTATAACGACAAAGTTCTAAAAGCGATTGCTGATGGTGAGCCAATGATTGATCCATTATGGCAACCAAGTGATGCATTCACCCAAACACCACCAACGTTAGAAAAACTGCCATCAATCGTTATTATAGTAGATGAGTTTGCCGACATGATGATGATTGTGGGTAAAAAGGTTGAAGAGCTTATCGCGCGAATTGCGCAAAAAGCTCGTGCTGCAGGTATTCATTTAATACTAGCAACACAGCGACCTTCCGCAGATGTTATTACCGGTTTAATTAAAGCTAACATTCCAACGCGTATGGCGCTTAGGGTGCAGTCACGTATTGAATCAAGAATTATTCTTGACCAACAAGGTGCTGAGCAACTACTTGGTATGGGGGATATGTTCTACCTAGCACCGGGTGAGGCGGTTCCAATTCGTGTCCATGGTGCATTTGTTGATGATCACGAAGTACATGCGGTAGTAAGTGATTGGAAGTCTCGTGCTGAGCCAAATTATATCGAAGAAATATTATCAGGTGACACTGAACAAGAAATTCTCCTACCAGGTGAGCAAGCTGAAGGCGATGGTGAAGAAGAGTTAGATACTTTGTATGACGAAGCTTTAGGCTTTGTTACTGAATCTCGCCGGGTATCAATTTCTAGTATCCAGCGTAAATTTAGAATTGGTTACAATCGCTCAGCGCGTATTGTTGAACAAATGGAAATGCACGGTGTCGTAAGTAGACCGGGCAATAATGGTGCTCGTGAAGTATTAGCACCGCCACCAGTAAAGGAACATTAGTATGCCAACCAGAATGAATTTGATAAAAAGTAGCGTTGTAGTCGCAACGTTATTTAATGCCGTATTATCAAGCTCAAGCTTTGCTGACAATAATATTGAAACTATTAGCGCAGTAAAAAGTACCCTTGCAGAAAGTGCAATAAACATAAGCCAAAAAGTTGCTGAACAATCAGTTGAAAATAACAGTAAAGCTGACTTAATGGCTAAGTTAGCAAAAATTGATTTTTTCAGTGCAAAGTTCAGTCAAAAAATATTTGATGAAAGTGGTACTGAATTGCAAGAAGGTAGCGGGCAATTATCCGTTAGCAAACCTAACCTTGTTAATTGGGAAACAAAGCTACCCGATGAGTCACTTATAGTCTCTGATGGTAGTAATTTGTGGTTTTACGACCCATTTGTTGAACAGGTTAGTGTTTATACATTAGAAAGTGCTATCGCTAATACACCGATATTATTGATCACAAACAACGATGCTAAGCTTTGGCAAGATTATAATGTCAGTCAGTTAGACGATAACCGTTACTTAATCGATGCGATTAAAGAAAACTCACGTGTTAAGTCATTAGAATTAGCGTTTGAAATAAGTGATAGCGCTGAAAAGAACAATATCAGTGAAAAATTAATTGCTTTCAACATTCTTGATGCCACTGGGCAATTAAGTATTATTTCATTGTCAGAGCATGATAATGAAGCGAATACAGATTTATTTAGCTTTACCGTACCCGAAGGTGTTTATTTAGATGACCAACGTTAATGGCTCGCTTGACTTAGCATTTGCCGAAAACGATACCTTTAAACCTTTAGCTGCAAAATTACGGCCAAAGTCACTTGCTGAATATGAAGGCCAAGAGCATATTCTGGCTAAAGGTATGCCTTTACCTTTAGCCATTGAGCAAGGAAAAGTACATTCCATTATTTTCTGGGGCCCACCAGGCACCGGTAAAACAACTATTGCTGAAATTATTGCTAATCATGCCAATGCCGATATCGAACGCGTGTCAGCGGTAACCTCTGGTATTAAAGAAATTCGTCAAGCAATAGAAAATGCCAAAAGTAGAGCCATTCATCAACAACGCAGAACCGTGTTATTTGTTGATGAAGTGCATCGCTTCAATAAAAGTCAGCAAGACGCTTTCTTACCACATATTGAAGACGGCACTATCATTTTTATCGGTGCCACCACTGAAAACCCAGTGTTTGAGCTTAACCAAGCTATTTTATCGCGAGCGCGGGTTTACACTTTAAAAAAACTCAGTGAAGACAACCTTAGTAATGTACTCGCAAGGGCACTTAACTACCAAAAAGAAAGTAGTCAAATTGAAGTTGAAATATCTGCTGAAACTAAAAAGCAATTAATAGCACTAGCCAATGGTGACGCTAGGCGTTTGTTAAACCTTTTAGAAAACTGTTTAGAAATTTCACCAATTAGCGATAACAAACAAACCTTAAGTAAAGAGCAGTTAATTCAAGTCGCAGGCAATAAAATTGCCCTTTATGATAAAGGCGGTGATGCTTTTTATGACCTAATCAGTGCTTTTCATAAATCAGTGCGTGGTTCAAACCCTGATGCCGCCTTGTATTGGTACGCACGTATTTTAACCGGTGGTGGTGATGCGTTATATGTTGCCCGCCGTTTATTGGCGATTGCCAGTGAAGACATTGGTAATGCTGACCCTCGTGCGATGCAGTTAGCGATTAATGCCTGGGATACTTTCCAACGTGTAGGTCCAAGTGAAGGTGAACGTGCTATTGCTCAAGCCACGGTTTATATGGCGCTAGCACCGAAAAGCAATGCAGTTTATATGGCTTTTAGCCAAGCAAAAGCGCTAGCAAAAACCACCAGCGATTTAGACGTGCCAATACATTTAAAAAACTCAACCAGTGCTATTACTAAAGAATTAGGCCATGGCAGTGAATATCGCTACGCCCATGATGAGCCAGGTGGGTTTGCTGCAGGCGAGAATTACTTTCCTGAAGATATTGCTAATACCGTATTGTATCAACCAACCGACCGTGGTTTAGAAAAACAACTACGGGATAAGTTGAATTATTTGAACCAATTAGATCAACAGAGTAACCAACGTCGATATGACTAATACCATTAGTAATTTTTCACTTTATCTATTCGTTGCCTTAGGCGGAGCATTTGGTGCCAGTTTTCGCTTTTATATTTCGCAATTAATTTTAAATTGGCTCGGAAAAGGATTCCCTTTTGCGACGTTGGCGGTTAATATTTCCGGCTCCCTTATCATGGGAACACTTTATGGGTTAATTGAACAAGGTGTAATTGAAGTAAGTGTTTACAGAACGCTTATCGGAATTGGTTTTTTAGGAGCCTTTACCACCTTTTCAACATTCTCATTAGACACCTTATTGTTAATTCAACAAGGTGATGTAATAAAAGCGTCAGTAAATATATTACTTAATGTTAGCCTGTGTATTTTCGCAGCAGCATTAGGCATGTTTATTGTATCTATTTTTAACAAGTAAATAATAAAGAAAACACGTGACATATCATGCTTGATCCAAAACTACTTAGAACAGACATAGAAAACACAGCAACTGAACTTGCCAAGAGAGGGTACACGTTAGACACCGCTCAATTAGTTGAGTTGGAAGAGCAACGTAAAGCGATCCAAATGAAAACGCAAGACTTGCAAAGTCAGCGTAACACTCGCTCTAAGTCGATCGGACAAGCAAAAGCTCGCGGTGAAGACATTCAGCCATTGCTTGCAGAAGTGAGCAAATTAGGCGACGAGTTAGAAGCAGCTAAAGAAGCGCAAAATGAAGTATTAGCGAAAATTGAAAATATTGCCGCTGCTATTCCAAACATGATCCATGAATCAGTACCTGCTGGCGCAAGTGAAGACGACAATGTAGAAATTAAACGTTGGGGTACGCCACGTGAGTTTGATTTTGAAATTAAAGACCACGTTGATCTTGGTTTAGGTTTAGATAAAGGCATCGACTTTGAAAGTGGTGCTAAGCTAGCCGGAACACGATTTGCGGTAATGCGCGGACAAATAGCTAAATTACACAGAGCACTAGCGCAATTTATGCTTGATGTGCACAGTGAAGAACATGGTTACCAAGAAATGTATGTACCGTATTTAGTCAACCAAGACTCACTATACGGTACAGGTCAGTTACCAAAATTTGGTGAAGACTTATTCCATACTGATTTAAACAGTAAAAAATTCTCGTTAATTCCAACAGCAGAAGTACCACTAACCAACCTAGTGCGTGACGAAATTGTTGAAGAGCAAGAACTACCGATTAAAATGTGTGCACATACACCATGTTTTCGTAGTGAAGCAGGCTCATACGGTCGTGATATTCGTGGTCTTATTCGTCAACACCAGTTTGATAAAGTTGAAATGGTACAAATTGTTAAGCCAGAAGACTCTTTTCAAGCATTAGAAGACTTAACGGGTCATGCAGAAAAAATTCTAGAAAAATTAGAATTGCCATACCGCACTGTTATTTTATGTACCGGTGATATCGGTTTCAGCGCCACTAAAACTTTTGATATTGAAGTATGGTTACCTGCTCAAAACACTTACCGCGAGATTTCGTCTTGTTCAAACATGGGTGACTTCCAAGCGCGAAGAATGCAAGCAAGATTCCGTAATAGTGAAACCAACAAACCAGAACTTGTTCATACCTTAAATGGCTCAGGTTTAGCAGTAGGTCGCACACTTGTTGCAGTATTAGAAAACTACCAACAAGCCGATGGCAGCATTAATGTACCAACGGCGCTACAACCTTACATGAAAGGTTGCACTAACATCAGCTAAGACGGTTTGCATTAGTTCGATATAAAAATCCAATACTTAGGTATTGGATTTTTTATTTCTGGTCATAGACCTCTACTTTTGTATGCTTTTAAAGCATAAATATGGTGATTTTAGGTTAATTTAAGCTTAAATTGAAATAATGTTGCAATAAATATCTTGCTTGATATGTTAGTTCAAAAAATAACAAACAAATATTTAGGTTGAGGATCAAATGATGAAAAGGAATTTTTTTTTACTGCTACTAAACTGTTTTTTATATACATTTATTGTAGCATCTGTGAGTTCAAATGAACTTGAAAAATTTGTGAAACACGCGGAATTTGAGCAAGTAAATATTTCACCAGACGGTAAAGTTTTAGCAGTAAGAACAGAGTTTGAAAATAGAAAAGCACTTGCATTTTTAGATATAAAAACGAAAAAACTCATATATTTATTTCGATTGAATGGTAAAGACAATGTAGGGGAATTTTATTGGGTTAATAACGAACGTGTTGTTACACACGTTACAACGTCATATGGCCCTCTAGATATACAGCAAAATATAGGCAAGCTTTATGCGGTCAATTACGACGGCAGTAAACCAACAGCTATTTTTGGATGGAATACAAAGCGTTCTGGAACTTGGTTAAAAGCTAATACGCATATTAGCCGGGGTTGGGCTAATATGGCCTCCATATTAAAAAGTGATGACAAAAACATCCTTATTAGCGTAACTCCATGGCCTGATAAGAAGCTTGCAGAGCCTAGACCAGCTGAACTAATAAAGGTAGATGTTTACACAGGAAAACAAAGGCGCATAATGCGTTCTCCGGGGCGAGGTAATGGTTTTATACTTGATAATAATGATGAACCGCGTTTTGCTTATGGAAATTCAAGCTATGCTGATACTGATCTTTACTACAGAGCACCAGATGAGGATTGGAAAGAATTTAATTTTCCAGTTGAAGTAGATGATATATGGATTAAGGGGTTCAATAAGACTAATTCTAAAGTATATTTTATTGCTGAAAAAGATGGTGATACGGGTACTCTTTATTCGTACGATTTTAAAACAGCCAAAGTTAATAAAATATATAAAAATCATAATGTTGAAATATCTAGTGTGCTTAAAAACTACAAAGGAATACCTTATGGAGTTGAATTAAATGAGAATTACTCTAATTTTCTATTTTTTAATAAAAAAGCAGAGCATGCTCAAATACATAAAGATTTATATGCATCTTTTAAAGGGGACACTGTTCGTATTTCTAACAGCACTGAAGATGGACAACAATTGGTAGTTGAAACATCAGGAGATAAAAACCCTGGTACGTATTACCTTTATGATAGCGTGTCTAATAAAGTGACTTACTTACTGGCTAGAGCTGATTGGCTTAAAAATAAAGAGTTGGCAAGTGTAGAACCGTTTAAGTTCATTAATCGTGATGGGATAGAGTTACACGGTTATTTGACTCTTCCAAATGGAAAAGTAGACAAAAACCTGCCACTAGTTGTTAACCCTCACGGAGGACCACATGGCCCTCGTGATTATTGGCAATTTGACTGGCGTGCTCAAGCTCTAGCGTCACAAGGTTATGCTGTCTTGCAGGTTAATTTTCGAGGTTCTGGTGGCTACGGTAGTAAATTCCTAAAATCAGGCTTACGTGAATGGGGTGGAAAAATTCAGTATGATATAATTGATGCAACAAAGTGGGCAGTCAGCCAAGGTATTGCTGATAAAGAACGTATTTGTATTTATGGAGGGAGTTTTGGGGCGTATTCAGCACTTCAAAGCGCAATTTTGGCTCCCAATTTATTCAAATGTACTGTTGGCGCTTCAGGCGTATATGACTTAGCACTAATGTATGACGATGGCGATATCCCTAAATGGGTTTATGGTAAAAACTATTTATCAGCTGCCATAGGTAATAGAGAGGTAGATTTAAAATCATTCTCTCCAAGCTACAATGTTGACAAATTAAAGATACCTGTTCTTCTGATTCATGGTGGCGCTGATGAAAGAACCCCAATTTCTCAGGCAGAATCATTAGAAAAAGCGCTAAAGAGTAAAAACCATCCGTATCAAACATTCTATGTTGATAATGAATATCATGGTTTTGTTGATGAAAACAATCGACTAAAAGCTTTTGAAAATATTCTAAAATTCTTAAATGAACATATTGGTAGTTAGCATTATTTTATGAAAGTCAGCTACAAAAGTAGCTGGCTTAGTTTCAAGTCTTTATAAGTTTAGGTATTAATATTCAAAGTTATCAAATATAAATAACTGAGATTATAGTGCTTGTTCCCTTTTCTGCCTTGCAAGTATACTCCTTAGGATACTTTTCACTCGATCTAACTTATTCTTAGTTCTTCTATTTTTCGAGAATAAACAGGAAGTTTCAGTAAAGCTCTTGGTAGGTTTAGATACCGACATAAGTATTCTTACTTAGAGTGAGCAAGGAGGGCTTGAGAAATAAGTTAGATCAACACACCAAAGGCAATAAAAAAGCACCAATGAATGGTGCTTTGTACAGTAAAGGTCAGGTCTAAATTATTGTTTCTTAAACCTACGTGAAGCCAAACCCATAACACCTAACGCGAAGATGGCGAGAGTAGAAGGCTCTGGAACAGTCGCTTGAAACAAAACACCGGTATTACTAAATTGAGAAATGTTAGTTCCGCGATAAAACTGTTCGCCGCTAGTTCCATCATAGTTTTCAATGCCGATGGTATGAACATCTTCATTAGCTAGGCTGCCAAATTGAATTTCTAGATTGTTACTACCTTCATGAATAATCATCTCAAAGTTCACTAAATTACCAGTTGGATAATGCGCTATATCATAAAAACCAACAATAAACTCTCTTGAGCCTGCAGAGCCTATTGTTTGATAAAACATATTTCCAGTAGTATCGTTGTTGGAATCTAAATCTTCCCAAAGCCCAGCAAAGATACCATTTGGCCCTGTTGGAGCTATTGTACCGCCAGTACAACAACCTTCATCATAGTCAGGACCAAAATCTATAAATCCATTGGATGAGATCCTAGCGCTATCATGGACAATATCGTAAAAATTAAAGTTAAAACCAAATGCAATATCGCCTGTTAGATCGTCATCGGAAAGTGAAAATTGAGTTCCACTGCCACTAATATCTCGGAAGTCACTTCCAATTTGACTTGAAGAGTAAATAAGCCCCGCACTAGCAATACTACTTACAGATAACATCAAACCAGCTAAAGCGGCTTTTAACATTTTTTTATTCATTGTATTTTCCTTTGTAATACATTCCCTTAAAACAAAAAGGCATTATAATTATTGTAAGAACGTGTGTAAGCAAAGATTAAGCCAGCCGGAATTTGTTGTTATTTTTCAGTGGCTTGAGAGTTCGCTTCTAATTGTAAAACCCAAAAATGTAAAGTAATAGGACAGTTGTACAGGTGTAATCATATGTTTTACATAAGATTTTATTTTTATATTGTTAATAACAAAGTAGCAACAAATATCTGAGTTTATATAGTTTTTTTATTGCTAGTATTGGCTTTGAAAGAGCAACCATTTGATGGTTGTTACAGTTGCAACCAATTTTTCAGTACCTCAAATATTAATAACTGTTACTTAATTTAATCTTGGAGGCCTTATCGTTGAAAGGGAGTTTTTATGACATTACTTATAATAGTATTAATACTGTGGGTGTTACCGTTAGTGCTAATTTTGAAATCAAATCGTACCCAAGGAGCTGAAAAAATAACATGGTTAATTGCTATTGTGACAATATCTTGGCTTGCATGGGTGCTCTATTTATTGTTAGCACCGATTAAGCGTAAGGTGTGTTAAGAAAATCCGAATTAATTTTAATGAGCAAAAAATATATTTATTACTTTAGCGAACGAAAAAATAACTTATCAGGTCTTAATACTTATAGCGTGATTTATTAGGAAGAGTTTGATTTTGCTACGCAGTATTTTAATACAACTAATTGTTTTTTTATTTATTTTTAATGCCGTTGCCATGTTACGAGAAAGTAGCATGTTATCGTCAAGTGATGATGTTGTGCCAGCGACACATCAACTAAAAACAATTATGGACCAAGAGGTAAATTTGCAGGCTAATGGTAAAAAAACTATTGTCTATTTTTTTGCGCCTTGGTGCCAAGTATGTAATTTAAGTATCGATAATCTGCAGAATGTCTATCAAAAAACGCCTAACCTGGACGTTATCGCGGTAGCCTTAGATTTTGTAGACGTTGAACAAGTGAAAAAATTTACCATGAATCACCAATTAACCTTTCCAATCGCACTTGGAAATGAGGCTGTTAAAAGTGATTACAAAGTTATGGGTTACCCAAGTTATTATGTTTTAGATGAAGAAAATACGATCATTGCTCGTTCTCTCGGCTATTCTTCGGAAATTGGCTTATATTTAAGGAGTTTTTAGACTTCTGATCTAAAGCGCGTTTGTGTACACTAAGGCTATCAAAACAAATGTGAGCAGATAGCCTTATGCAAATTTCAGCAAACTTTGACTCAGGTAATATTGATGTCATTTCAGCGCAAAAACCAGCAGATATTCAACTAGCGATTAAAAAAGACCATAATTCAGAATTTTATCAATGGTTTCATTTTAAACTACATAATACAGAACATACCGAGCATGTTATGCATTTAAACAATGCCGGTAAGTCAGCTTATGTGGAAGGTTGGGAAAATTACCAAGCTGTAGCTTCATACGACCGTCAACATTGGTTCCGCGTACCAACAGAATTTGATGGCACAAACCTTACCATTACCTTCACACCAGAGCATGACTCAACTTATTTCGCATACTTTGCACCTTATAGCTATGAACGTCATCAAGACTTGATTCACAGCGCACAATTAGATATTGACTGCCAATTACAAGTTTTGGGGCAAACCCTTGATGGCCGTGACATGTCGGTATTGAAAGTAGGTGAAGAAGGCGAAGGTAAAAAAGTTATTTGGATAACTGCTCGCCAGCATCCAGGTGAATCTATGGCTGAATGGTTTATGGAAGGCTTTATTGACCGTTTATTAGATGAAGACGATGGCGTAGCTCGTTCTTTACTTAATAGCGCGGTATTTTACTTAGTGCCAAATATGAATCCAGACGGCTCAGCTCGTGGTCATTTACGTACCAATGCAAACGGTGCTAATTTAAATCGTGAATGGCAAACGCCGTCAATGGAAAATAGCCCTGAAGTTTATCTCGTTCGTGAAAAAATGCTTGAAACAGGCGTTGATATGCTACTTGATATTCATGGCGATGAAGCATTGCCGTTTAATTTTGTTGCAGGCTGTGAAGGAATTCCTTCATATGATGAACGTCATAAAGCACTTGAAGAAAAATTCAAAAATGTATTGCTTGCTATTACACCAGAATTTCAAGATGACAAAGGTTACGACAAAGATGAACCAGGTCAAGCGAACTTAACCGTTTGTGCTAACTGGGTTGGTGAACAATTTAAGTGTTTATCTTACACGGTAGAAATGCCATTTAAAGACAATGATTTATTACCAGATTATAGTGTTGGCTGGTCTGACGAACGTAGTAGTTTATTCGGACGTGATTTTTTAACAGCAATTTATCATGTTGTTGGTGACTTACGATAACGACTAGGAATACGTAGCAAAATATTATGCCTATAGACCTACTAAGTGTGCTTGCAGTATGACAACTTAGTTAATGTATAGGCGTTTACAAAAGCAAATTTAACTTTAAAAAAATAATAATTATTAGGAGTCTAGAGTGCAAGAAATTGTAAATAATATTAATGGCTATATTTGGAGCCCATATTTAATTTATCTCTGCTTGGGAACTGGTGTATTTTTCTCGATTTTAACGCGTTTTGTGCAAATTCGTCATTTTCGTGAAATGTTTCGATTATTACTTTCTGGTAAAAGCTCAGAAAAAGGTATTTCATCATTCCAAGCCTTGGCAGTTTCTCTTTCAGGTCGTGTAGGTACCGGTAATATTGCTGGTGTTGCTGCGGCGATCGGTTTTGGTGGCCCAGGAGCGGTGTTCTGGATGTGGATTGTGGCATTTTTAGGTGCAGCTACTGCATATATAGAATCAACCAACGCACAAATTTACAAGGAAGAAGAAGATGGCGTGTATCGTGGTGGTCCAGCATATTATATAGAAAAAGCGTTAGGGCAAAAATGGTATGCCTGGACATTTGCATTAGCGACTATCCTTGCGTGTGGTGTTTTATTACCAGTAGTACAATCAAATGGCATTGGTGATGCCATGGTAAATGTATTTGGTGGTGGTGGTTCAGTTAGCTCGTTTATGGGCGACTTACCGTTAACGAAAGTATATACCGCGACATTTATTGTTTTATTACTTGGCTTCATTATTTTTGGTGGTGTTAAGCGTATTGCTAACTTTACTCAAGTCGTTGTGCCTTTTATGGCATTAGCTTACATCATTATTGCTTGTACGATTATCGCGCTACATATTGATATGTTGCCAGATGTTTTTATGTTGATTATTTCTGATGCGTTCACACCTATGGCTGGTTTTGGAGCAGCGATTGGTTGGGGTGTTAAACGTGGTGTATATTCAAACGAAGCAGGCCAAGGTACTGGGCCTCATGCTGCAGCTGCAGCTGAAGTTGATCATCCTGCGCAACAAGGTTTAGTGCAAGCATTTTCTGTTTACATTGATACTTTGTTTGTTTGTTCTGCAACAGCATTTATGATTTTAATCACCAACTCGTACAACGTAATGCCTGAAGGCACAACTTCCATGATTGTTGGTAATTTAGCTAGCGACGTAGTCATAAATGGCCCTGCCTTTACGCAAATTGCGGTCGACAGTGTATTAACGGGTGTTGGTAAACCATTCATTGCTATTGCATTATTTTTCTTTGCCTTTACAACAGTATTAGCTTATTACTTTATTGCTGAAAATAATGTTTCATACATTAATAAAACCATTAAGATGCCTGCGCTGAGATTTTTACTTAAAGTGATTATTATGTCAGCGGTATTTTATGGCACTGTCGCAGAGCCAAGTGCTGCTTGGGGCATGGGCGATATTGGCGTTGGTTTGATGGCATGGTTAAATATTTTCGCTATTATCGCAATATTCTTTATGGCAAAACCTGCTATTAAAGCATTAAGAGATTATGAGCGTCAGCAGAAAGATGGTGTTGAACACTATACTTTTGACCCGAAAAAGCTGGAAATAGAAAATGCTGATTTCTGGGAAGATAGAATAGCGCAACAAAATAAAAAATAATTACTATTTACTTTAAAAAAACGCCCGCAAGGGCGTTTTTTTTAGGTAAAATAAAATATCGAATAAAAGGTGAATATATGGCTGTAATTAATTGTCCTGGTTGTCAGAAAAAAATTTCAGATAAAGCAAAAAACTGTTCTCATTGTCAATTAGATTTAACCGAGCTTGATGCCGATAAATTGGCATTACTAAAAAAAGTAAGTGCTGTTGAAAAATCGCAGCAACTAATGAATCATTCTTTTATCGCCATGTTGTTATTTTGTGGTGGTTTCCTGTATTTGTATTGGCAAAACGCTCAACCCGGTACTTGGGAATACGTTGGTTCAATAACCAGTTCAGTTCTAGGCTTTATTTTATATATCGTCACGCGTGTTAGGCTTCTTTTGGTTAAGCGAAGTCGTAAGTAGTCAAATTTATTTATAAGAGATTTTCATGGATATCATTCAGTTAGTCGACAATATGTCAGAAGAAATGTATTTACGTTTAAAATGTGCGGCTGAAACAGGCAAGTGGCCTGAAGGTACGTCTGTAGATAAAGAACAACAATTATCTGCCGTGCAAATTACCATGGCTTATCAATCTAAGCATTTAGATTCAGATCAAACGCTTTCCATTGGTCCTCGTGGTGAGATGATTATTAAAACAAAAAGTGAACTGCGTTCAGATTTCCCTGTAGCTAAAGATAGCAATGATATTGCTAGGTTTTCCGATCTATGATTTTTTCCAAGTTTTTAAAAAAGAAATGGCAACATAAAGACAGTGTTGTCCGTGTAGAAGCCATTACCAGTAGTTTGTCGATTGACGAGCCAGAACAGCGTGAAATTATTTCACTGCTTGCTAAAAATGATGAAAATGAGAATGTAAGACGAGCAGCATTAATTAAACTTGCCACTTTTGAAACTTGGTTAACACATAGCCAAGAAAATTCGATGTCAAAAGTAAAACAATATGCTCAGAAGAAAGTTGAAGCGATTTTAACCGGTCAAGACAGCATAAAAGTATCTGAGCAAGAAAAGTTAAATTATATTGCCAGCTATAATCATTACGCGTTATTCGAAAACTGGTTAAAGCAGACTGAGCAAGCTAGCTTAATTATCGCTTTATTTGAAAAAATTGCCGCTAAATCATCAGTCAATGAAAAAACGGCAACGCCAAACTTAAAGCCTCAGTTATTAATCAATTTATTTAATCAAAAGCAAAGTGTCGAAGTTCAACAGTATATTGTTGATAAAGTGCACGATCTCGATACCTTAGAAAAATTGAAGAAAAAAGCTAATAACGATGAAATCAGCAAGCAAATAGACGGAAAAATTTCTGCACTGAAGTTTGCGCTTGAACAGCCAATTGTTTTAAGCAAAAAAGTTAATTTGGTTTTAGCTAAGTTACAAGCATTGAAAGATCAGCAAGATTACGCGGTTTACATTGATAAACGCAACAACCTTGAAAGCGAGTGGCAAGCACTGACAAAAGATTTTTCTTGTTTAGACACAACGATAAGCGAAGAGTTTACTAATAAACAGCAAACGATTGTGGCTAACCTGTCAAAAATATTTGCCGTTAAAGCTGAACAATTTGCCCAAGCTGAACTTGGCCGTAAGTTGGAAGCAGAAAAACAGCAGTGCCGTATTCATTTTGATAAAACATTGAAAGTAGTTGATCAAACATTAACAACCAGTATTTTTGAAAATGAAGAAATTGACGAACAGCAATATCAAACTGTATTTGATAAATTAACTAGCGAAATTATTGCCTCACCATTAATTCAAAGTGAGCAAAATGAATTTATTGCTAAAATTTGTCAGCAGCAACAAAAGTTACAGCAGTTACCTGAAATTGCAAAGTCAGTTAGCGAAGCAACTCAGCTTATTTCAAAAGTATCTCAATTAGCATTACCAACGAATGTTGAAGAGATGAACGAACGTTTACCAACTTATCAAGAATGGTTAACAAATTGGAAAAGTGCTGAAAAGCAATCTGCGGGTACATTACCTGATTCAATTAAGAATGCTTCAAAAGAAATTCAAAACAATTGGCGTCAAGCATTAAAGCCTTTGCAACAGGTGCAAAAACAAGAATTTTCAGCAACACAAAAGAAAATTAATGATGTTAAGCGTCTTATTGCAGGTGGTAAATATAATGCCGCCTTTGGTGTTTTCAAAAAAGCCAAACAACTTTTCGCATCATTGTCAGAACAGCAACAACTGCGCTTACAGCGAGAGTTTGATGGCGTTAATGAAAAAATTGCTGAGTTAGCTGATTGGGAACATTATATTGCTACGCCTCGTAAACAACAATTATTGGCTGACATAAAAGCAATTGTTGAAACGCCGTTGGATAATCCAAACGAGCAAGCTGAAAAAGTTAAGCAGTATAGAAAAACGTGGAATAGCTTAGGCCATGCCGACGACGATGCAGAGAAAGATTTAAATTACGAATTTAATCAATTTTGTGAAACCGCTTTTGCGCCATGTCGTTTGTACTTTGCCGAACAAGAAAAACTACGTGAGCAGCATTTAGTTTCTCGTCAATCATTGTTAGCACAAGCTAAAAAATTATCAGAGACTTTAGTTGCTTCACAAGCAAGCGATACAGAAACAGTTGTTGATTTTAAATTGTTTGATAATGAATTGAATAAACTGATCAAACTTTGGCAGAATTCAGGGCAGGTCGATCGTAATATTTTTCAAGCAATCAACACTGAATTTAATGAAGCATTACAGCCAGTTAAAACTGCTATTAGAAACTTCCACAACGATAATAAACAATTAAAGCTTTCGTTTATTAAAAGCGCTGAAAAATTATTGCTTGAAGACGATATTTATTTAGCCGTGACGCAAGTTAAATTATTACAAACACAATGGCGTGATACGGGCTATGCCGGTAGTAAAGTTGAAAATAAGTTATGGCAAAGTTTCAGAAAAATTAATGATGAAATTTTTTCTAAACGCGAACAGCAAAATGCCATAGAAAAAAATGCCAGTTCAGTTAAGTTAGCTGAATTTGAACTAGTATTTGAAACCCTTGAAAAAGAATTTGCTCAAGCTGATAACTTACCAGCATTACAAGAGTTTGAGCAAGCGCTGCAGTCGTTGAAGCAAAATGTTCAACAGCAAAAACCTAAAATGGCAAATTTAGAAAAACTGATCAGTCAAAAAGAAAAATTATGCACTGATAAAATTGCTAAATTAAAAGTTACGCTTGAAAAGCAACAATGGACAAATGTATTTAAGGTAATTGAAGAAAGCTTAGTTAACGGTGTTAGTTTTGCGTCACACGAGAGCTTTTCTGAGTTAACTACCTTCTGGCAAAAGAAATTACAAGAACTTGATAATAAAGATAAACCAGTTAGTCGTGATGAATTAACATTGGAATTAGAAATATTATCCGGCGTACCTTCACCGAAAGCGTTGCAACAAAAACGAATGACGGTACAGGTAAATCTTATGCAAGAACAAATGTCTTCAGGTAATACTATCGACTTACCGGCTAAATTTAATCAATGGTTAATGCTAGGTAAACTTGAGCAAGCAGATGTTAGTTTACTACAACGAATTAAAGCTATATTTGTTAATTAGTTATTGAATATATATTGAAAAAGCCAGCAGTAAACTCAATGTTTATTGCTGGCTTTTTTATTTCAATAGTTTACTTAACCTGAGCTCTGGATAAGTAAAGAGCTTATCGTACCCTGTAAATACACTAGTTTAGCGTCAGTTCACCACGTAAGTTTTCTTGTAATAATTGACAAATCTTTGCTTGTGAATAATTTTTACTTAGCAAGTAATGTAACTTAGTTAGCGTTGCTTCTAAAGTCATATCATTACCGCTGATCACGCCAATTTTACTTAAGGCATTACCCGTAGCATAACCTTTCATATTCACTGTACCTTTTATACATTGGCTACAGTTTACTACCACAATACCATTTTCATTGGCTTCTTTTAAACACTCTAGCAAGTCTTTATCTTGTGGGGCATTACCTACGCCATAACTACGAATGATTAGTGCTTTAACAGGCTGCTTGATAATGTTTTTTATCAACTCAGTCGAAATTCCCGGGTATAAATGCACCACACCAATAGGCTGAGGCGTAATGTCAGCGAGTTTTAATGGCTCTTCATTTGCTTGTGATATTTCCCCTTGAACCAATTTAATATTAATGCCAGCTTCTAAAAGCGGCGCCATATTTGGTGAGTCAAAGGCATTGAAACCGTCTGCATAGGCTTTAATGCTGCGGTTTCCGCGAAACAATTTATTATTAAAATATAAGCCGACTTCAGCAATGGGAAAGTTGGCCGCAATGTAGAGCGAATTTAATAAGTTTTCTTGCCCGTCTGATCTTAATTGGCTTAATGGAATTTGAGAGCCCGTAACGATCACAGGTTTAGTTAAATTCTCCAACATAAACGATAAGGCTGAACTGGTGTATGCCATGGTATCTGTGCCATGTAACACCACAAAACCATCATATTCTTGGTAATGTTCTTTAATATCGTTTGCGATTCTTTGCCAATCAGCAGGGGACATATTTGATGAGTCAATTAATGGCTGATATTCGTTAATAGTAAATTCAGGCATTTCCTGGCGGTGAAAGTCAGGCATTTTCATAATGGCATCGGTTAAATGCTGCTTTTGTGGAATATAGCCATCTTCACTGGGTTTCATACCAATGGTACCGCCTGTGTAGGCAATGTAAATGCGTTTTCTCATCGTAAGAATCTTATGGTAAATGGCCTGAATTACTCTTAGTTTCAAGCCTAGAAGCGTAAAATTGGATTGTAACACAAAGGGCATACTAACAAGCTAGCTAAAATATACATTCCCTTTAAATTTTTTAGAGAGTAAGTAATTGTAGATTGGTTAATTTAAGGCAAGAAAAAGCCCCGAATTATCGAGGCTTTGCTTGTTTGCACCATCCGTGAAGGAAATTAATCTAGATGATTACTCAACTTCACAGGCTAAACAAAAAGAGTAAATTCCTTGCGGGTCATTTAGCTCAGCTATTTGTTTCAACTCAGAAGATAATTTAGTGATGACTTTGGTCAAACTATTTTCATTGTAAACCGGCGCTGCAGAGTCGACGAATAATACGGATGCTTGTCCCAATAAGTTTTGTAAAAACTGTGCTCTGTTGCTTTTTTCTTTTTCAATTAAAAGGGTTTCAAAGTCAGTTAAGCTGGCAAGTTCTGCGGCAGCATTTACAGCGTCATCTAAATTACCTAGTTCATCAACTAAGCCAAGTTCTTTTGCTTTTTTACCAGACCAAACTCGCCCTTGGGCAATTGCATCAACTTGTGCGGTATTCATGTCTCGGTTTTCAGCAACTAGCTCAATAAAGTCGCGGTAACCACGTTCAATATTAAGTTGTACGATACTAGCCATGCCTGGTGTTAATTCTCTTGTTAAGCCAAAGCCTGCAATGTCAGTTGTACCAACACCATCAGTGTAAATACCTAACTTGCTTAAAGTGTTTTCAAAGGTCATGAAAAAGCCAAAAATACCGATAGAGCCAGTGATTGTAGTAGGTGATGCATATATCTTGTCTGCCGGAGCTGAAATCCAGTAACCACCTGATGCAGCATAGGTTCCCATAGATGCAACTACAGGTTTACCCGCTTTTTTAAGTAATTCAACTTCTTGGCGTATTACTTCAGATGCGTATGCGCTGCCGCCAGGGCTATCAACTCGTAGTACTACCGCTTTAACATTGCTGTCTTCTCGTGCTTGACGCAATAGGGCAGCTGTACTTCTTCCACCTATTGCACCTGGCTTCTGGTTGCCATTTAAAATAGTGCCTTTGGCAACAATAATGGCTACTTTTTCAGTGTTCATACTTTCAGGCACAAATTCTGGTGTTATCGTCGTTAAGTAATCGTTAAATGAAATGCGCTTGAAACTGTCATCGCCATCGCTGCCAACTAGCTCGATTAAATCTTTGTTTGTTTGTGCTCGAGTTTTTAATTGATCAACCCAATTATTTTGCAATGCGTATTCTGCAACATTACCATCAGCGGCTTTTAACTTCTCAACTAACACATCAACATCTTCATCGAAGTTACTGGTTTCAAAGTTGCGTTGAAGGGCAACATCGGTTTTATATTGCTGCCATAAGTCGTTAAGCCAAAGATGATTCGCTTCTTTGGCGGCATCTGACATATCATCACGCATATAAGGTTCAACTGCAGATTTATATGTACCTACGCGGAAAATATGCTGACTAATTGAAAGTTTTTCCAATGCAGATTTAAAATAAAGCTGATAACGGCCATAGCCATCTAGTAACATCCAGCCTTTTGGGTTTAACCATACTTCGTCAGCATAACTGGCTAAGTAATATTGGTTTTGGCTGTATTGTTCGCCAATGGCAATAATTTTTTTATCATGACTTTTGAATTCAATTAATGCCTGAGCGATATCTTTGAGTTTAGTTAGCCCAGAGCCTTGCATGTTTTTTAGGTCTAACACCAACATTGCAATACGGTCATCATTTTTAGCATGTTCAATCACATCAAGCACATCAGATAATAAAATTTCTGGCGCTTTTTCTGGTTGATCTAATGCTTCATTGATAAAAGTATCCATGGGATCAATTTCGTATTTTTGTTCAACAATGTCGCCGCGCAAATTCAATATTAGTGCAGAGCCATTTTTAACGTGAATACTTTCTTCGTCGCTTGAAATTGCGATGAAAATTAATAACAGCACCGTGAAAAATACTAAATTGACGATTATTTTCCGTGATGTGTTCAATAAGCTGAATAAACCTATGGTTATTCTGGCAAACGTACCTCTATTTTCGTTCATAAAACTTCATCGTTTAATTATTTTAGAGTTAGATAGCTATATGCTACTTAAAATTCCCTTATGAAAGTAGTCGTAAATGTAAATATTTTTGTCATAAAGCGTTTTGAAAGTAAATGGCAGCTATATAGTTCTACTGTTAGTAAGGCATTTTGTTTTAATCGATTTCTTTGTTTTAAAAATTTCATAAAAAACAGCTGTTAATCTGTGATTTTAATCACTAAAAAATGTTAATGTATCGACTATTGGTAAGCTATTAGTTTGAATTAAAGGGATCTATCGTTTTATGAATGTTTTAGAGTTTTTGCATACTCGTCAATCAAATCCTCATCTGCAAGGAGTAGCGCCAGATGAAGTGACTATCAATAGTATTCTTCAAGCCGGTATGCGTGTTCCAGATCATGCTGGGCTAATACCGTGGCATTTTACTGTGGTAAAAGGTGACGGGTTAACGAAATTAGGCAAAGCATTTAAATCTGCAGTGATAAGCGACGGTGCAGATGAAGCAAAAATTGAAAAAGCGGCAAAAATGCCATTTCGTGCACCGCTTATTATTGTTATTAGTACTAAGTTTCAACAACACGTAAAAGTACCACAGCAAGAGCAACTTATTTCTGCTGGTTGTGCGGCTCATGCAATGCAAATGGCTGCAACTAGCTTAGGCTTAGGAGCAATGTGGCGTACGGGCGAGATGAGTTATCACCCATTGGTAAAAGAGCGTTTGAATATCGCATTGCATGAAGAAATTGTTGGCTTTTTATATATTGGTGAAAAAGCAAAAGAGTTACCGTTAAAAGCCACTAAAGCACATGATGATTTTGTCAGTTATTTTTAATTCAATTTCACGCCGCTCATAATTGCTAGCTTTCATCAATTATTCACGCTTTGGTTTGCATACAGCCTATGCATTAAATCACTCATTAAAGTTGCATCATTCAGTTAATAATTCGTTGATTGAATGATGACAGCTTTTGAAAGTTAAAAGAGAGCCGGAAATTTCGGTCATACCAAGCTATTTCGTTAATCTGTAAGAGTTATAAATGAAGACTACCCTAAACAATTTATCCGAAATTGTCGCTAAGGCGAACGATTTATTTTTTAACAAATTTGATACCGTCGACACCATTATGGGAATAATGGATAAAACCTTACGTAAACAAGGTATGAAAGCCGATGCGATCACTATTGACTGTATCGCGTTAAATAAAAAAATTGTAATTGTTCTTTATGATGAAAAACCTGACATTGTAGAAATTGCGCTAGGCAATAAGGCCGGAGATATACATTCATCTCGCCAGTGCAACATTAGCGATTTATCTGTAGAAGCTATGTTAGAAATTATGGAAGCCAATTTCATTGTCGATAAAGCGTAAAAAAGCGCTAAGCAAAACAATTAAAAACTTGTTAAACAAAAGGGATCATTTGTGCATAAAGAAATTGATAAATTAGCATGGTTATATATTCAAGACGGTAAACTCTTGAGCGCTCGTTCGAAAAATAAAACACTTTTCTATTTACCTGGTGGTAAGCGCGAAGTAGGAGAGTCAGATGAACAAGCACTTATACGTGAAATTAAAGAAGAAATTTCTGTTAACTTGATCCCCAACTCTATTCAATATGTTGAAACCTTTAGTGCTCCTGCCGATGGAAAGAGTAGCGACACTATTGTTAAGCTAACCTGTTACTTTGCCGATTTTAAAGGAGAGCTTTGCCCTGACGCTGAAATAGAAGAAATTGACTTTATTGGTTATGAAAATAGAACGCTTTGTTCGCTTGGCTCAATTAAAGTCATGGAATGGCTTAAAAATCAGCAGTTAATGTCGTAAATGCTTAAAAGCAGGCATTACTAAGCTATTTTCAGTCCGTTATAAACACTCGTTCAGTATCGAATACTCAGCCGCTTATTTCGTTTAATTTTGCCGAGCTTAATTTCAATTACAAGTGTTGTTGATTTGGGTCAAGTAGCACAAATACGTTAGTAGTAAGATAGTCACCCACATCTCAAGACCAAAGTAGATACCATGATAGTTGATCTAAATAGCCGTTACGGCTTAAATCCTGCTCACAGTGAAGTTGTAGAAGCGTGTAAAGTTATTGAACCTTGCGACACCCTAGATATGGGCTGTTCAAACGGACGCAATGCAGTATACCTAGGCCAACACGGATTTAACGTTACCGCTATAGACGCTAATCCCGGAGCGATTAACATGCTGCAAAGCATTATTGATGAGCAAGGTTTTGACAATGTTAAAGCGCAAGTTTACGACATTAACAATGCTAGCCTTGGTGAGCACTACGGCTTTATTTCTTGTACCGTTACTTTAATGTTTATCGAGCCGACTCGCGTTGATGCAGTTATTGCCGATATGCAAAACTCTACTGCAGTAGGTGGTTATAACCTCATTGTTTGCGCCATGAATACTGATGAACATCCATGCCCGGCGCCATTCCCATTTACACTAAAAGCAGGGCAGCTGTCTGAAGCTTATCAAGGCTGGGAAATGATCAAGTACAACGAAGATGTTGGCACTATGCACAATGGAGCTAAACTACAGTTTGCTACTATGTTGGCGAAAAAGCCTGTTTAAAAATCTAAGCCATTACTCATTGTTGTAATGTGGTTAAATTAATAATCTATTGGCTCATCCATATCCAATAGAGAAATATTTTTCTTCTGCGACACTTTAGCGCTGGTAAATAATTTCACCGTCAAACACTGTCATCATGATCTTAGTTTGATTAATTGAATTTTCTGCTATATCAAACAAGTTTCTATCTAACACGACCAAATCTGCAAGCTTACCCACTTCGATGCTACCCACCTTATCTTCTTGTCTCATTACGTAAGCACTATTAAGCGTGTATGCCTTGATTGCTTTGGATAAGGTCAATTCTTGTGGTGCACGTGTTACGGCATTTTGTAAGCCGATAAATGGATTAAACGGGCTTACATTCCAATCACTGCTTAAGGTTACTCGTGCGCCTGCAGCATCTAATGACTTGATCGGTACTGCATTATCAGATCTTACCGCACCGATTAATTCATTATTTTCTTGCCAGTGTTCAGGATTGGTAAAATCGCCCGCTACTTGCGCATCTGCAGTAACATTAAGCGCTGCAAATCGTGGAATATCTGCGGGGTCTACAATTTCCACATGAGTAATTCGATGGCGTTCATCTGCACTACCTGCATTTTCAACCGCGTTTAATGCTTCTCTAATACCGCGATCACCAATAGCATGCATATGAAAATCAAATCCGGTCGGCGCTAAGGCGGCAATATATTTTTCAATACGCGCTTGGCTAAAATAATTAAGCCCCTTGTTTTCTGGAATACCTATTAAATCGATATTGTACGCTGATAACATAGCTGAAGTTGCGTTTACAATTATACCGTCAGAATATAGCTTAATTTGATTGAATTTAAGATAACTGTCTGAATTATTGCTATAAAGCGCTTTCAAATCAGCCAATTGTTCATCGTCGTTAGCGCTAGGGTATGCCCATAAACCCACTGCAACACGTGCGGTTATTACATCATTTTGTTCTGCTTTTAACCACGTGGTGTGATCATCGCGTTGCCAAAAACTTCTGGCATCACTGATAGAAGTAATACCATGTTTGGCAAGTTGAGGTAGAGTATATTCCACAAGTCCATTGTAGTCTGCTTGCAAGCTCGCCGTTGTTGGCTCAAGCGCAATATCCATCACAATATTGCCCGCGTTATCAATTAAAATACCATTAAGCTTACCGGTAAATTCATCACGTAAAATTCTCCCGCCTGTTGGATGCGGCGTATCTTTAGTAAAACCAGCAACTGTAAGTGCCGCTGAATTTACCCACATAGAATGAGACGTATGATCCATGATAATAACAGGGCGATCCGGTACCGCTTCATCAAGAATATCTATTGGCGGGCGGCTAGCCTCTAGCAAGGTGAAGATAGAATGGCCAAAGCCAATTAACCAACCCGAACCAGGGTTTGCTGTAGATGCCGCAATTATTTCATCAATGTAGTTTTCGGGGTTAGTTACTTGTGCACTAAGGGCAAAATGGGTATTCTCAGACGCCGACTCAATGGGGTGCATATGAACATCCTGAAATCCGGGCATCATCATTTTTCCCGACAAATCAGTCACTTTTGTTGTTGAATCTACGTAGCTTTCAACATCAGCATTGCTGCCAACAAATATAATCTTATTGTCTTTAATGGCAACGGCATCAGCCCATTCTTGCAGTTCATTTACGGTATATATTTTGCCATTTTTGAATACTTGCGTTGCTACTTCAGTATTTTTTGGAACTGTTGGCTCAAGTGTATTATTAGTCGCATTACCATTTGAATTCCCACATCCGATAAGTAATAAATTCACTATTAATAAAGAAGTCATTATTGACTTTTTATTTGCTAAAAACATATTCATAAGTTTCTCCACAACGTCTATTCTGAGCACTTTTATGTGCTTACGTATATTTTACTGTGAACAAGTCTACTCCGTAGAAGGTAACCAAAAGGTAACTAGCTAGATGTTGTCATGTGTTAACCTTAGGATACTTAGTCACCATTGCAACATTGAAGCGGAATGAATAAGATGCAGAATAGTGTTCTACAAGCAGTCAGCCAATGCTAATTCTTTTAGTTGAAGACGAGGCAGATCTCGCAGAGTTAACCATAGATTTTTTAGCCACGGTTGATATTGAATGTGACTACGCATTTGACGGCATTAATGCCTTGGGTTTGTTGGAAAAGCATCAATACGAGGTGATAGTACTCGACGTAACTATGCCAAGATTAGATGGCTTTGCTGTTTGTGAAAAACTTCGAAGATCAGGCATTACAACACCGATCCTTTTTCTTACCGCACGCGATAGCTTAGCAGATAAACTCACGGGGTTTAGCTTAGGCGCAGATGACTACTTAACTAAACCGTTCGAATTAGAAGAACTTGCTGCGCGAATTCAAGTACTTGCTTCACGTGGCGTAAAACCTTCAAAAAATACCAACTTTGAATTAGACAACTTGACGATAAATTATCAACAACGTTGTGTAGTACGTGCTGATAGAGCAATAGCGATGTCGCCGACACAATGGCAATTATTAACCCTATTGGCCAAGCATAGCCCTAATATTGTTGATAAAATTTCCATAGAAAATGAAGTATGGCCTGATCAAGAACCCAGTAAAGACATGCTTAAAACGTTAGTTTTTAGGTTGAGAAGTTTAATTGATAACGACCAGGAAACGCCATTAATTCACACCATTAGAGGCACCGGAATCGCGTTAAGAAATCACTCATAAATAATCGCAAAGTCAGAAGGGTAGTTAGGTGGAGTTAAATAATAGTCACGCTAAACAATCACTACATGGTTTTTTAAATCAACGATATTTAGCAATTTTAATCACGTTAATCGTTATATTTGTCACGATTGTACTTTTTATGCGCCACAGTGCCATGGACGATACCACTGATTATTACATGCAATATGATGCGCAGGTTTTAAGTGAACATTATGACGTTAGCGACAAAATCATGGAATTCGATGTTGGCATAAAAGAGTATTACTGGGGAATCGGCCAATTACCACAAGCATATAAGCAGCTACTTGGCATCACCGAAAAGAAGCTCGACAGTTTAAAGAATGAGTCAATTTTGATCAATGAATTATTGCCTAACAAATTATTACCTAACGAGTTGATTAACAAAACCACGGTTTACCAATTAAAACAGCATGTTATTTATATTTTGCCCTATTTTTCAGAGGATAAAAACGAAACCTTCTTTGTGATACATATATTCAACCAACAACATGAAGCCATTTTTTATCAATCTTGGCTGAATAGTTTTATCCTGCTAGTGGCCTTATGTTTGGTATTCGTGATCTTCTATAGTTTGCATACTAACAAGAGCATTACTCGGCAAATGTCAGATTTTCATCATTACATCAACACCATGAGTCAATTAGACTATACACAGTTAAAGCAGCATAAGTTGCCTGAAACAATACAATTTGCAGAGCTAGTCAATAGTGCAACCAGTTTACAAACAAGCTTGGTAACGCAATATGAATTGCAGCACAGTCAACAAGCTTTATTGACACGAGAAAAGCACTTTTTAACCAGCCTAAGCCATGAGTTGAGAACACCCATGGCCATTATTTCTGCGGCGCTAACCTTGTTAAATAGCAGTGAAAACATTAATACCAAAGACAAATGTAAATTAACAAAACTTAATAATGCTCACCTTAAAATGAAGCAGTTAACCCAAACGTTATTACAACTTTGGCGAAGTGAACAGCACTCAAATGTAGTTTCTGCAAAGGTTAATGGCCAATATCAAATAGCCAATAAGGTATTTCTATTGGATGAATTGATAGAGCAAGCGGTGACAAGTTGTCAGCAACAATTTTCTAGAAAAAACATTCAATTCGTTATTGAAATGGACGAGCATATTCGCTTTTACGGCCAATATGAATTGGCTGATATTTTAATTCATAACCTGTTACGTAATGCATGCCAATATACGGCTGATGGCAAGATTAAGCTGGTATTGAAAAATAAAAGTCTATTAGTAGAGAATAGTATTGCCGATAACGCTATATCAGCAATAAATGATGATACAACGGAACTAAATTACGGCTATGGCTTAGGTTTATTTTTAGCTGAAAAAATCTGCCAACAATGCCATTGGTCATTAGAACTTTCGTCTACAGATTATTTCTTTAGGGTAAAAGTGCGTTTAAATGAAGATGAAAATATCAACTTATAGAAAGTTCTTCCTCCCAAAGCATGACCTACAACAATAAAAGGAAAACAAATACTACCTAGGTAACTGTTATTATGAGATATTAATTTTTTGGTACTGATGTACAAGTGAAATAATATCTGCAATGGAACTGTAATGCATAAAGGACAACTAAAAAACTGGATAGATGATAAAGGCTTTGGCTTCATCGAATCGAATGAGCTTAAACAAGATATTTTTATTCATATCTCAGCCTTAAGAACCATGAGTCGAAAGCCTAAAATTGGTGATTTCATCTATTTTGAGGTGGAAAAGCAGGGCAATGGTAAATCTAGAGCAATTAACTGCCGCATTGAAGGTGTTGCTGCCAAGGCAGCACCGAAGCATAAGCAAAGACTACATAGAAACACTTCAGCGCCTAAAAATAAATTTGTCTTATTATTTATGATCATAGGTATTGGTGCTTTTAGTTATCAACGCCTAGGATTATCGCCAACTAGGACACCAATTCAGCAAACGCCCAGCATAACAGTACCTAGTGAAACTTTATTAAATCGCGCTTTCTCAGATGCAAATGCAGATTCTGATACAAATTCGCAGTTCTCCTGTGACGGAAGACAATATTGCAGCCAAATGACATCTCGCGCAGAAGCCGTGTATTTTATTAATCATTGTCCAAATACAAAGATGGATGGTGATAACGACGGAAGACCTTGTGAAAGAGATACGCGGTTTTGAAATCGATAACACTCTGTAACATGCTGATATAAAACAATATATTAGTATGGCATTATTACTGAATTGCTAGAAAAATTTACGGTGAATGTCAGCTTAATTAGCTTCGCACTATTAACAACTTAGTTCTTCAACCCCTATTATTGGAATAAATTATGGATGATTTAGCACAACATTTTTCAGTTCCGAACTTAAAAGATATTTTTGAAAAAGATATAAAAAACAAAACAGGCAAGGGCATTGATGGTATTAGTAGTGTCCAACTAGAGAAAGATCTACATCCTATAACGACAAAAGTATCGGATAGAGCTTTAAATTCAAAATATAGATTTAGTCCATACCTTGAAATAGCAAAATCTAAAGGCAGAGGTAAAGCTCCTCGAATTATCTCAAAGCCAACAATAAGAGATAAATTAGCTTTATATGCCTTAAAAAATATATTACATGGGTTATATGAAACTAGTATTCAAAAACAATTGCCGAATACATTTATAAGAGAAATAAAGACTTTATTAGAAGAAAAAAGTAATGATGACATCTACTTTTTAAAGGTTGATATTCATGGTTTTTATGACAATTTAAACCATGAAATACTTTTGTCTCATTGCCTTCAAGATATCAAAAATCCAAACCTTATAGCACTAATCCGAAGAGCTATAAAAAATAAGACGGTACCGAAGAATTACAAAAAATCTAATAGCTCAAAATACCATAATTCTTTAGGTGTCCCTCAAGGCTTATCAATATCTAATGTCTTAGCCGGTATATACATGAAAGATTTTGATAATGAGTTTTCACAGGTTGGCTTAAGTTACTTTAGATATGTAGATGATATTCTAGTGTTTGCTAAAAAAGGTGAATTAGAGGAAATAGAAAATAATATTGAAAGTGCTTTGGATAGAATAGCGTTGCGAACAAACGAGAAAACGGAAAAAGGAATTATATCAAAGTCATTTGATTATTTAGGTTATCAAATATCGTCTGAAAAAATTTCGATTAGAGAAAGTACAATCGACCGATATATCACGGCCATTATAGCTATGTTTACAGACTTCAAGATGAACTTCAACTATCGAATTGATAACTCAAAATGGTTAACACCTGAACATGTTAAAGATCTATTTATATTAAGCCTAAATGAGAAAATAACAGGAGCGATAACAGAAAAAAAAAGGTATGGCTGGGTATTTTACTTTATTGAAGTCACTGATATTTATCTATTACATAAATTGGATTCAATAATATCTAAACAGTTTTCTAAACTAGATATGTTTGATAATACTGCACCGCAAGAGCTTAAAAAAATAGTTAAGAGTCATTACAGCGCTAAGTACTCAACTTTTGATGGGTATATTCATAATTATGCGGTATATGACTCTATAATTAAAAAAATAAAATTTTTGGTTGATTTTGGCTATCTCAATGAGAATGAAACGAAGAAATTTAGAGAAGATGAAATAGAACGAAAATTTGAAGTAGCAAAAATGACAAGGTTAATGAAATTAGAAGAAGATATTGGTAATATATCCTAAGTATCCCCCCTGTACCAATAAATGAATGTACAAGTCCCTATCTTAAGATAACGGGCTAAGGTAATAAAATCGGTTTCGGCTGTCTCTAGTTTCTGGCTTATCTATTATCGTCAGAGAATTAATACTTGATCCAATAGGGGGGTACGCTCTTAAAAGTATGATGTTGGAAATATAATGGCAAATAATAAAAATAAATTAATTAGTCGGATATGGCGAACAAAAGGCAGTAGGTTTAATGCTTATAGAAGGCTTGCTACAAAAAATAAAATTTTAACTTTTGTTACATCTTTTTCATCCATTCACTTGCTGGCAATTGGGATACTACAGTTAACGAGCCTCATAACATTATCAAATGAACAATCTCAATTACTTAGCTTTATTTCAATAATCCTTTCTATCATCATCTTAGCTTATAGTTTGATTGAGAATGGAAAAGAGCATGGCCTTAAGTCGGAAAGGCACCATTTGTGTGGGATAGACCTTGATAGAATATATACAAAATTAGAATTGGTAGCAGACAATGATACGGTGAATATTGCTAAGTTAGCTGATAATTATAATTTAGTAACTAAAAAATATTTACACAATCACGAAACTATAGACGATGAATATTTTCAATTACAACATCCTACAGACTTTAATGTAATGGCGTCTAAAAATTGGTTTAGCAAACTTAAAATTAGATTTCTTTACGGTTACTATGATGCTATGAAAGCCGCTGTTTTTTCGTTAATTCCTTTGATAATATCGATTAAAATTACCTTAATATAACACCAGTAAATTAGAGTCTATTGAGCAAAAATACGAGTAGAAGCTATACCACAAGCATTTACAGGTACTCAATTAAATGTCCCGTACACCGTCCAATTTCATTTACTTTTGGATGTTCAAGTCAACGATAGAAATTTTTTAGGAAGGGACCCGGGCATCCGGGAAGGAACCTGAAATAATTTTAGCGTAACGGCGACTAACCATTATTCGAAGTGCTTCCACACATTAGTTAATTGATTTGATGATCGGGAATATCTAACCTTTTAATTATATTTTTTGCCCCCAAGTCTGTATTAGCTTGATTTATAAATAAATTATATAAAGGATTAATGTGCATGACTAAAGTTAATATTCAATTGATTAGCAAGAACAATTCAACTCGTTTAGGTGAGCCATTAGTCATAATGACTGACTATGTGCCTAGAATTGGCGAACTAATTGACGTTGAAAAGATGACTAATTGGGAACCCGAGCAGAATTCTATTTTTATAATTAATAGCTCTGTAAATAAATTAACTACAGATGGTTTTATTCCACATCTCATTGCAACAGAGTATTTTCACGGCAAGAGATCTGAATTTCTTGAAGAGTTTGGTTGGTTACCACAAACTAATGAAACTTCTTTGCGATATGATGAAGATAATTACTTTCCTGGTGATTGATTGTTGTAAACAGATTTCAAAGGTCTGGAGAAATAACGATGAGTTTTGGTACCAAAAAGCATGAACCGGTTAATCCTGGCAAACTGATTTTAGTACCAATTTTAAATGTTAAATTCTAGCCATGATGACAAGGTAAGTGTTATCTCCACGAATACATCCTACTATGTCCGATACTCTTCAGTATTGGACATAGTGTATATAATGCATTAAACTAACTTCATTCCAATATTGATACTCAGAATTCAAAATAATATGTTGTTAAATAAGCCTGTTCCTTTATTCCCACCATACGTTGATTTGTGCGAATTCGATCTTGAAGATTATCCTGAGCTAAATGAAATATTCTCTGCAAACGAACCTTGGTGGCTTGAGCAATTTAATTGGGGAAAAGTTTTCCTTACCTATATAGGTAGAAATAAATCTGAGCATACTTATGACCGTTTTAGAAATGACGTTGAACGTTTTCTTTTATGGGCGTTTATCGAAAAGCAAAAACCTATCGATCAATTACGTAAATCTGACTTTCTTGAATATGCTGACTTTTGTTGGCAGCCACCAGTTCATTGGATTGGTACGTCAAATCAAGAACGCTTTAAAATTGCCAATGGTTATTCATCAGCTAACGAACATTGGTTTCCATTTAAAATTCAAGCGCCTAAAAGTCTAAAATCTCAATATGTTGTTGATAAGAAAAAATATCGACCATCACAGCAAACGCTGACGTCGATGTTTACCGCCATTATCGCTTTTTACAATTACTTGATGTCTGAGGATTATTGCGTTGGTAACCCAGCACAAATTGCTAAAAAAGATTGTCGTCACTTTATCATTGACTCACAAGTTAAAGAAATCAAACGCTTAACCGCTAGCCAATGGCAATATGTTTTAGATACCGCTGTAGAAATGGCTGATGAGAACCCTATTTTTGAACGTAATTTATTCGTTATTGCTGCCTTAAAAACCCTATTTTTAAGGATATCTGAGCTTTCTGAACGACCAAATTGGTCGCCAGTTATGAGCAATTTTTGGCAAGATGAGGATGAAAACTGGTGGCTTAAGGTGTTTGGCAAAAGTAGAAAACTGCGTGATATTACCGTGCCTATCGATTTTCTGCCGTTTTTAGAGCGTTATCGTACTTCTCGTGGTTTATTGGGTTTACCAGCAAGTAACGAAAACTCAATTCTTGTTGAAAAAGTACGTGGCCAAGGCGGCATGACATCACGCCATTTACGGCGTTTAGTGCAAGCCGTTTTCGACCAAGCTTATGAAAACATGAGAATATCTGAAAGCGCTAATAAGGCATTAAAGCTAAAAGAAGCTTCTTCTCACTGGTTAAGACATACCGGTGCCAGTATGGAAATTGAACGTGGGCGCCCTCTTAAAGATATTTCAGAGGATCTGGGTCATGCCAGTATGGCAACTACGGATACCGTTTATGTGCAAAGTGAAAACAAAAAACGTGCAGAAAGTGGTAAACGTCGTAAAGTTGATTAGCTTATTTTGGCTAATAAACGCACTATACTGAGGGTGTTAACTGATTAACTATTTGTTAGCACCCTCAATAAAACCAAATAAATAATAAAAACTAGGAACATTATGCTAGAAAGTGCCTTAATTTATCTTGCTGCTGCCATAGTTGCAGTGCCAATTGCAAAACGACTAGGACTTGGCTCTGTATTGGGTTATCTATTAGCTGGAATTTTAATTGGGCCATTTTTATTTGGTTTAGTTGGAGACCAAACAGATACCATGCATTTTGCAGAATTTGGTGTGGTAATGATGCTGTTTTTAGTGGGTTTAGAACTGCATCCCTCTCGTTTATGGAAACTTCGACATTCCATCATTGGCTTGGGCGGACTGCAAGTCACCCTTTCAACGTTGATTTTATTTGCTGCGTGTTTTTATATTTTGGAACTGCGTTGGCAAACCGCTATGGCAATTGGGTTGATGTTAGCACTTTCATCTACCGCCATTGTTTTACAAACGTTGACGGAAAAAGGCTGGATTAAACAAGAAGCTGGGCAAAGTTCGTTTTCAGTTTTACTGTTTCAAGATATCGCGGTAATTCCTATTTTAGCACTATTACCTTTGCTCGCTTTTGCAGATTTATCTGCCGTTGCAAATGATCAAAGTCACGGTAATTTAATCGAGCATTTCCCTGTTTATGTTCAGGTATTAATATCTATTACGGTCATTGCTGCGATTATTTTTGCTGGTAAATACGTTTCAGCGCCTGTATTTAGGTATATCGCCAATACAAGATTACGAGAACTATTCACCATTTTCGCACTGTTTTTAGTGATAACTATTGCGGTATTAATGCAAAAAATAGGCTTGTCTCCAGCATTAGGCACCTTTTTAGCTGGAGTTGTATTAGCCGAAAGTGATTTTAGGCATGAACTGGAAGCTGATATTGAACCGTTCAAAGGGTTATTACTGGGTTTGTTTTTTATTACTGTTGGCGCCTCGATTGATTTTGAATTATTTGCTGAACAGTTCAACAATATATTGTTTTTGGTTATCGGCTTAATTGCGATAAAAGCGTTTGTTCTTTATCTATTAGCAACGTTATTTAAATTACCTGGAAAGCAAAAGTATTTATTTGCTTTAGCTTTGGCGCAAGGTGGTGAATTTGCTTTTGTTTTATTGTCACTAACCTCATCATTGCAAATACTAGATGACACACAAACTAAATTCACAACATTGGTTGTAGCAATGTCGATGTTGTTGGCACCTTTACTACTTATTTTCTACGACAAAGTAATTGATAAAAAATCACTGCCTGATAATAGCTATGAACCAACAGATGAAATAGAGCCAACAACACAAGTTATTATTGCCGGCTATGGGCGCTTTGGTCAGATAATTGGACGGTTATTGTCAGCACAGGGTTATCATTTATCGATTTTGGATCATAGCCCTAGTCAAATAGAGTTGCTAAAACGCTTTGGTAATAAGGTTTATTATGGTGATGCTTCAAGACAAGATTTGTTAGAAGCTGCTGGAGCAGATGAAGCCCAATTGTTAGTTATTGCCATTGACGATGCTGATAAAATTATTGAATTAGCGCAATTAGCTCAAAAACATTTTCCAAATTTGAAGATTGTTGCGCGCGCAAGAGACAGACGTCATGCCTATCAATTAATGAGTATTGGCATTACGGCTTTTAAACGAGAGTCTTTTGATTCAGCGTTAAACTTAGGTATTGAAGCATTAAAGTTATTGGGTAACGATGAAAAAATTGCTCATCGCGCAGGTAAATTATTTTCAGATCATGACCATGAGTCAATGAAGTTGTTAGCTGATCTTTGGGGTGACGATGATAGTTATGGCGTAGCAGTAAAACAACGTAAAGAAGACTTACAACAAGTACTCGCAAAAGATAGAGCTGAGTTAGCAAACCTTAATACTTGTCATGGTGAAAATTGTGAAGAGCAAAAGTAACTAATATTGCTAGGTAATTTAAAACCTAAAAAGGGTAGCTCAATCGGCTACCCTTTTTGCTTTAATCGAGATTAATTCAACTTAGCCATAAATAACTTTTAACTGTTGTTCAAAAAAATCCAGCCAACTGTTGAGCAATTCATTAACGTCTTTTTGTGTGATTTTTTTATTATCAGATTGATCACTAATGCCTTTTCTCAAAACCTCACCCTTAAGGCTACTGGTAACACCGTCGAATAATTGTGCTTCTAAGTAAATAGCGGTAATGGCATCACGCCTGTCAGTCGCTGTTTTTATCATGGTGCGTGCAATAGCGATGGGCAAAACATATTGATAAGCTTGTAGATCTTCATTTTCAGATGTTATCGCCGTGATAGCAGGTTTTATTGTTAAAACATTTGCCCCTGGTGCGGTAGCTAGACGACCTATTTTTGATAACCGATCATGAAAACCATTATTTAAATATTCTGCAATTTTATGAGCTTCTTCAGTACTGACTTGTTCGCTAACATTAAAGCCAGGCAATAAATTCACTGGCGTTACGTAAATTTTACTATATTGCTGTAAATCGTTGGAAAGCCAACGCATAGCGGTTTCATCTTCAAGTGGCTGTAGCTTTTCATAGTGGCTTAGATAACCACTAAATTTCATTTCTTCAACATCTATCTTATGCTGAGTTGTACAAGCACTTAATAATAAACTTGCCGCAACAGCAAATAACGCAATTTTCATAAAAACTCCTTTGATGTTAGCTAATTAAAACGAATATAAAAATATTGGCATATATAGTAGTGAAGTCAAATATGATTACTAATTTGTAAGTTTATTGATTAAAAGTAGAAACACTAAAGCGTGTAATAACTGGTTTATTTGGTCACTAGAGGACACATATGTTTTTCGATTCGAGTATCACAAACATAAATTTGATCGAATCGGTTTTTCCAAGTCTCTAGTTCAGACTTTTTGAAATTACCCTGCCAAATTTTTTGGATGTGATAAAGGCTGTCATTACCTCGAAGTAGTAAATGTAAAATTTTAGCCTTGTTGCCGTCTTTTCTTAAACAATCTGTTTGCCAAAACTCTTTTGAATAGAAGGCAACGGCATTTGACTCTATTGTTTTACTGACAAAATTTTCACATGACTCGATTCCCGGCTTATCAATTATGTTCCGAAAATACTGGTTGTTGTGACTTTCCTGTGGAGTAACGCTAACAACATAAGCGTTTTTAAAACCCTGTTCCGGGTGTTGCCACATTCTAGAATGATAGTGTGCTTTATTTTCAACAATAACTTTCCAACCCGCTAAAAATCCAGAATAAGGTGTAATGAGGTTTTCGCCCTGAAATAGTTGAGGTTTATGTTTTACATTTGCACATCCAACTATGGAGATACTTATTAGTCCAATTAGAATAATTTTAATGGTGTTTATTTTACTCACAACGTTTCCGAATAATACGCTTCAACAATTTCTCTTAATATATGCTTTATTTATTATCTTTCATATATTTATCTTCTAACTGATAGCTAGCAATTATTAGAACCGCATTAGTATTACTGGCTTTTTAATATAATTAAGCATACGGTATTAGCTATTAATTGTTATAAAAAATTGGAGATGGTATGAGTGAAAGTAATTCGTATATTCCACCAAAAGTTTGGCAGTGGAATACAGAAAATGGTGGTAATTGGGCTAATATTAACCGTCCTATTTCTGGATCAACCCACGATAAAGCATTAAAAAAAGGTAAGCACCCTTTTCAGCTATATTCATTGGCAACCCCCAACGGCGTGAAAGTTACAATAATGTTTGAAGAGTTGCTCGCATTAGGTATAACAGACGCTGAGTATGATGCATATTTGATTAATATTGGTGAAGGTGACCAATTTAGTAGCGGCTTTGTTGATATAAACCCTAATTCAAAAATTCCAGCTTTGTTAGATCAAAGTAATGACCAATCAGTACCATTGTTTGAGTCAGGTTCGATTTTACTTTATCTTGCCGAAAAGTTTAATGTGCTTATACCAACAAATGAAAAGCGTGCTCAGTGCATGAATTGGTTATTCTGGCAGATGGGCAGCGCGCCCTACCTAGGTGGCGGTTTCGGGCACTTTTATGCTTATGCGCCAGAAAAAATTGAATATTGTATTGATAGATTTTCGATGGAAGTAAAACGTCAACTGGATGTTTTAGACAAGCACTTAGAACATAATACCTACATGTGTGGTGATGAATATAGTATTGCCGATATTGCGATATGGCCATGGTATGGTGCATTAGTGTTAAACCGTCTTTACGATGCGGGTGAATTTTTAGAGGTGGCTTCGTATAAAAACTTAACTCGTTGGGCAAACAACATTGATCAACGACCAGCAGTAAAACGTGGTGCTATGGTGAACAAATCGTGGGGTGAATTATCAACACAACTTCATGAACGTCATGACGCTAGCGATTTTACTGAACGTACACAAGATAAGCTAGAAACAGAAAGTTAGCGCTATATTTATAAAAAAAGAGCATTTAAAGGTAAATGCTCTTTTAATAAATTAACCAACAATTAAGGAAGTTACATAGCTAAAGATTTACACCAATTACTGGCACTAACAAATTCTTTATGAATAAAGTTGGCGTCAAGACCATACAGTTCGGTTAACTGCTGAATGTTTTCGCCGTCACCGGTTATGTAGTTAGTTGTAAGCTCTAATAGTTTACCAAGTAACCCTTCGTGGTTTACTAATGCGTCTTCAATCGGCTTGGCTAATGGCATGGTTTTGAGTATTTCACTCATCGGCGATCCCAAAATGACTTCTATAGAACTTAGTAAACCAGTAATGAAAGCAAATTCACTAATTTCAATAAAAGCACTTTCTTTTGCCAGCGTTGACATTAATTTAGCGGTTATAAGTGATTGCTTAGAAACTTCACTATTTTTACTTGAGGTAAGTTTAGATAAAGCCAAGATGGTGACAAATTGTTTGAGCTTGTCTTCACCTAGGTATGCCGCAGCTTGTTTTAACGACATAATTTCTACGCGAGTGCCAGTCGCGACATTATTAACTAACTTTAATAAGCCAACCGTTAGGTTTACATCATGACTGATAATTTCAGCAATATGATTAAGATCTAAAGGCTTATTAAATGTTTCACTGACTAAATATAACATTTGGGTTTTTATTGGTGCTAATGTTTGTCCTTCAATGATTTCAGGTTCATGATAAAAGTAGCCTTGATAGTAATTAAAACCAACTTCAGCCAAAGATTGTAATTGAAAGTTTGTTTCAACTTTTTCGGCAATAAGCTTTATATCAAATGGTTTTAAACGTTCAATTACCGGACGCAGACGCTTAGCATTAGTAACTTCAATATCAACTTTTATCATTGATATATATGGGAATAGTACGTCCCATTTCTTATCCAGATCATATTCGGTTAATGCAACTTGGTAACCCTTTTCGTGATAATACTTAACAATTTTTAATAAGCGTTCGGTTGCAGATTGATGACCAACAAGTTCAATAACAATAGAGGACTTATCAAACATCAATGGGTATTTATTGATTAAGCACTTTTCAGTAAAGTTAATAAAAGCCAATTTACCTAAACTAATGGATTGAATATCACCTTGAAAATGATTTTGAATAACCAGTTTAGAGCTAGCAATATCTTGATCTATTTCAGGAAATTTATTTGCAGGGCTGTCTCTAAATAACAATTCATAACCTATGGTTTGATTGTTACGGTCTAGTATGGCTTGACGAGCGATATAACTTAATTCCATGGCACAAATTTTTATTAATTATTTGATAACCTTATTATGCATGTTAATCAAAAGTTATTTAACTTAAATTTGATGTTAAGCTTTATTTTGACAAAATAATTAATTGGATGTGGAGCTCATTACACTTCTATTGATAATGTAAAACAATGCTATTGCTACTGATATGCAATGTATCTCCATAAGTAATATTTTTTATGTACGGAGCCAATAATTCAAGTTGGTTTTCAGGTTGAAAATGAGCCACTTTAGTTTTAATTTGTGGCTGATAAATAAACCCATTATAGACGGTGTTTTCAAACCAAATTTGACAATAATAAAACTTAAAATCTTCAGCTGGAATGTCTGAGTGCCACTTAACATTTTGAAAACTATAGTCGGCTTTAGATAGCGCTATTTTCTGACAATTAAACTTAACATTTAATGTTGCTGAGAAAAAACCATCTAGGCATAAACCTAATGTTTTAAAAAACGGAGTTTGCGCGCTAATAGTGCCATCGGGAAATTGTAGGTCATTAGCAAGACCTGACGCTACTTGATAACCTTTTACTAAAGTAACTTTATGCTTTTTCATACATTATTCCTTAGTTGTCGGCGATGAAGTCCCTACTCTATGACAATTTTATTCGCTATATCGTAAGTACCATCGATGTTTTTAACGTCTTTCAATCCCAATGCACGTGTAATAATAGGCAACACGTTAATATTTTCAAATGCCTCTATTTTTACATTTTTCTTAAAAGATGGCCCCGTGGCAATAAAAATAGCATCTAGATCTCGGTGTAGTTTCGGGTCGTATCCATGTGTTTCGGGATCGATATGCGTATGCCCTTTATCGAATATATATGAAATTTTAGCGTCAATTACTGCATTAGGAATGGCTGGTCCCATAGTATTTAAGTGCCAGTGTTTTGGGAAATTTGGGTATTGATATATTTGATAGCTGCTTTGTTGTTGGCTTTTGTTTTGCTGACTTTTAAAGCGTTTTAGGCTTTGCTGTAATTGTTTATTATCATCACTATAAACATATAATTGTGTTGAACCATTGACTACATTTACGTTGTCCACCTGCATATCTTGCCACTTTATAATGTTCTTTTTACCTATTTTTGTCATACCATGATCAGAAACGATAACTAAATTAACCTGGCCGGCAAACTCTGTATTGATTTTTTCTACAAAGTCAGCGAGTAAATCATCAAGACTTGAAATAGCATTAATAAGCTCTGCTGAGTTTTCACCAAAATCATGACCTGCATCATCGACACTTGCGAAATATCCAGCAATAAAATTAGGTCGCTTCGATTCAGGTAAGCGTAACCAATTGAGTATTTGATCAAAACGCGCTTTATTAGGCGTAGAATGCTGGTAAGGATAAAAGTAACTTGCGGTTTTACTTTCGACTGGAGTTTCAGATTCAGGCCAAAAATAAATGGCTGATTTATTACCTTGCAGCTCATTAATATGCCACAAAGGCGCTGCGGTTAACCATCGAGCATCATTCTTACCATCACCAAGTCGATAGTTTTTTCCAATCTTACGATTAAAAAAATCGTTGTGTACTATGCCGTGATTAGCAGGATATTGACCGGTAATGATACTTAAATGATTTGGAAAGGTTTTGCTGGGAAATACCGGTAACAGTGCCTTGGCACTTGACCCTTGTGAAATTAAATTATTTAGAGTTTTAGACTGATAAGTTTCTAAATAGCGTTGTGCAAAACCATCAATAGATATTAGAACTAAAGGTGTTTTAGCTGTACTAATAGCCGAAAATAAACAACAAATAATTAAACCAGCGCTAAGTTTCATGCAATATAACCGTTAAATATGCTTTTAAAAGCGTAACATAATGCATTCAAAGTTTTTGTACAAGTGAGTCGTTACGAGCATTCACTTATTAAGCTGTGTTTACAACTGTCTAAAACAAATAACGCACGTAAATTCGTGCGTTATTTTCTCATTAGCAACAATGTAACTTAAACAAATAAGTCTAAAACATTCGCTAAATCTTTTTTCCCTTCAGTAATTTCTTCCGACGTTAAACCTGATAATTCATGCGGAAAAACTAACCATTCAGAAGATTCATGAACATAGTAGTCAGGCACTAAATCCACTTTAGAATTTTGTGGTTTATACCATGGACATGCGATACGTACGTCAGTTGGCATATTATTACGGCTCAATTTTTTCAATTGAGCGATTAGTGCTTCAATACTGCGACCCGAATCAAATACGTCATCTACGATTAATAAGCCGTCATCAGCATTAGCGTTTTCAATAATATAATGTAAGCCGTGAACTTTGATCTCTTTACTTTGTTGGTTAATACCGTAATAAGAAGAGGTACGAACAGCAATATGATCAGTTTCTACTTTTTTAAAGTCGAAATATTCTTGTACTGCAATGCCAATAGGTGCACCACCTCGCCATATTCCAACAATAAATTGCGGTCTGAAACCGTCTTCATATACTTTCGCTGCCACACGAAATGAATCTTCAAGCAATTCTTGCGCTGTTATAAATCGCTTTTCCATTGATGAGTTAACCTCAGTTATTGAATTTTATCTTAGTTGGCTATTATAACGTGTTTTTCTTTGTTCTGAGTAGCCTAGTTAGCTTTTTTATAGATTTTGATCAAGAAAGATCAGTTGTTGATAAATACTATCAACGGCTTTAGTAAAGAATTGGTGGTTAACATTCTCGTAAGTATCGGATGTTTTATGGTAATTACTATGCGTGCCAACGCCAAAGTAAATAAATGGAATGCCCTTTCGATAAAAAGCTCCGTGATCACTCGCTACTTCCCATTTTATGTTGTTATCTGGGTTGCTATGCCTTGTTTGTCGAAAACCTTTCTTAATTTTAACTGACGCTTGCTTTTGATGCTCAATATACGCAGATAACTGAACTTCATTTAGTAGCGTGTTCAAACCACGACTCATATACTGCAATCGTTTTGTTTTTCTATTTCCAGCAATCATATCTACATTGATGTTAAGTACAATATCGCTTAATAAGTGCTTATATTCTTCTACAAAAGCCTTAGCTCCTTTTAAGTTAGCTTCTTCGCCGTCTGTAAAAAGTAATATTACGCTATATCGCAAAGGAGAAGCGCTTAACATTTTTGCGAAATGTAATAATGCAGCCGTACCTGAAGCATTATCATCTGCGCCATTGAAAATTTTTTTTCCATGATTACCTAGGTGGTCAAAATGAGCAGATAAAACGATAAACTTGTTAGGGAATTCTGAACCTGGTACTAACGCGACCACATTATTACCTTGCGTTGAATTGAATATTCCCTCTATTAGAAATGGTGCTAAATAACCTTTGCTAAGCGGTGATATATTTTCTTTAGACAGTTGCTCTACAAGGTATTTTTGTGTTGCTTTACCGCCAATACTACCTACTTTACGTCCTTGTAAGTTATCAGAAGATAGATATTTAAGGTGTTGAAGTAAGCTATTACTAGGCATACTGCTAGCATTTTGACTTTCATCATGCTTTTCTAATAACTCACCTTGGTTTGAGCAAGCGACACTTGTTAACACTAAAACTAGACACCAGAGTTTTCTTATAACCACTAGTTATTTTTATCCCTTTGTCTGCCTCAACACATCTAATTTCGCAACATACTGTTTATCAAGTTGCTTAATACGATTTTTAGCTATCGCCTTTTTCATATAACTTTGCGCTTTTTCTATATCATCTAACATATAGTAAACCTTCGCTAATCCAAAATAAAACTCATGAATATTTTTATTGAGCTTTATAGCTTTACGATAATGGTGTATGGCCTCATTGTAGGCACCAAGATAAAACTTTTCATCGGCGAGTAATGCGTAATAATACGGATTATTGGCCCTTTGACGCATAATGAAATTATCCAAACTCTTGGCCTGCTCATACTCACCATTAACATGTAATAGCATACTTAAGTTAGCCATAGCAGTTAAGTTATCTCGATTAATATTAATCGCATATTGATATGTGTCAATTGCCTGCTGTTCATAACCATTAAAGCGATATAAAATCCCTAAATTCCCCCATGCAGATGAAAACTCAGGATCTATCTCAGTAGCGGCTCTTAAATAGGCATAGGCAGTTATATAATCACCTTCAACCATGGCATTTGCGCCTTTATTATTATAAAACATTGCTATGATTGTATTCTTGCTTATAACTTTCTTAGGAAATAGCTTCTTAACTACGTAAGGATCAAAATCAATTTCAGCAATACCCCTGTCAAAAAATACAACTTTATTTGGTGATCTTCGCTCCATCACTCGTAAATTCACGTGTCCGGTAAGCATATTCATTTTACCATTCCGTACCCAATACTCAGGAACTTTAACACTTTGAAACACGACATCTAAATCTGCAGCTTTAGCAATTGCATAAGCCATTATGGTTAATGATAAACAATTAGCTTCTTTGTTTTGATAAGCTTGTGAGGCAATGACATTCGCGCCAGCATTATAGGCTAAACTTACTTGTTCAGAGTTGAAAAAATGTTTTAGTAATTTCTTGGCTTTTTTACGGTTATCTCGCTCATTTATCAATTTTTCAGCAACCATTACTTTCATATCATCATCTAAAGCAAATATAGTTTCTTCACTTTCTATATAAACAGCGTTGTGATTTTCAAACTTTTCATCTAAATATAATGAAGAGTTAAATTCTGTCGCAGCTTGTTTATAACCTGATGGTGACTGACAGCCTGACAGCAAAGCTAAAACTATACTAACAACAATAGACATAATGATGAACTGCATAGGCGCTCCAAGAATGCATAACTTGATATATTTTAAGCATAATAGGTTTTAACTAGCAGGCTCTAATTTTTAGTCACTATTAATAAAAAATTACAATTTACTCAAATCCTTAATTCCTAGTTATTATAAAAAATACAAATTGAAACGACTATAAAGTCTTTAATATTATAAACTAAGGTAACTTATTCAAAAGTAAATTTTTAAAAGTAGTAATTGTAATTAACATGCGCAAGGAATGTTGAATGAAGAAAAGTATTGCCGGTTTATTGCTAGGAAGCGCGATAGCAACCAGTATTATCATTGCTGTAACAAGTTATCAGTTATATCAGCATAAATTTGTCACTATAGATGCTAAATTAACTGAAATATCAGGTATTGAGTTTGATAAGCGTATGAATTTATGGGCGATTAATGATGGAGGAGACAAGCCGAAACTTTATCAGGTCAACAGAGATGGAAATATTGATAAAACTATTACCATTACTAATGCCAAAAATATTGATTGGGAAGACATGACTCAAGATGACTTTGGCCACTTTTTTCTCGGTGACTTTGGCAATAATGAAAACTTACGAAAGTGGTTAACAATATATAAAATAGAAAACCCTATCGATATTAAAGGGAATACAACTCAAGCTGAGATAATAAAATTCAATTACCCTGAGCATAAAAGTTTTCCACCCAAAGCTGAAGACAAAGAATTCGACGTGGAAGCTTTTATTTATTATAAAAAACACCTATACCTATTCACAAAAAATCGAACTGTGCCTTTTAACGGAATTACTAGCTTATATAAAATTGGTGATCATGCGGCTAACTTTGATGCCGAAAAAATTAGCACTTTCAAAACATGCACTATTGCAGAGAAATTATGTTGGATAACTTCTGCCGCATTAAGTCCTAGCCGTAAAAAGCTTGCACTCCTAGATTCACAAAGAATATGGTTATTTGAAAACTGGCAAGGAGATGACTTTTTTTCAGGTGATGTTTACCGAATTGATCTTGGTATAGTGACACAAAAAGAAGCAATTACTTTTTACAACGAAGATTATATTGTTTTCACTGATGAGGAGTTTCATGGCATTGGCCGGAATGCATATGTTATTAACCTGAATGACGTAGAGAAGCATAAGTTGTAAGAATAAAGAGTAACGCATAACCATTAAGTGATTGAATATCTGTTATATTGTAATCAACCTTACAAAGGTGTTCCTTAATCAAAGCCCAAGTACTATTTAAGTCATTGTGACGCATACTATGATGAATTAGAGAATATTTTCCTTTAAAATAGGTTTGTATCGCCTCATTATCGAAATTCAGTTACCTTAACTACCTTATATAAGTACTTTATTTAACTGAAAGAGTCACAGTATTTTTAGGGTAATAAATTTAAAAAAAGCAGCAAGTGCCACGTAAAAATACACTATACATCTATCGCAATATAGTTTGTCTGAGACGATATTCTTTTCAACCAACGTTCAATATTCGGAAACTTTGTTAAATCAAAGCCACCTTCATCTGCAACATGGGTATAAGCATATAGCGAAATATCAGCAGTAGTGAATTGTTCACCAATCAAAAAAGATGTTTGCTGTAATTGCTGTTCCATTATCGTTAATGCCTTATAACCCCCTTCTTGCTTAGACTCATAATCTGCGCGTCTATCTTCAGGTAAACCAAGGTATTTTGCGATAAAACGCGCCACTGCAATATAAGGTTCATGGCTATATTGTTCAAAAAATTGCCATTGTTGTACTTTCGCAAGATCGAATGTATCTATAGGTAATAACGAACTACCAAAGGCTAGGTAATTAATGATGGCATTTGATTCAACGATAAATCGTCCATCATCAAGTTCTAATAGTGGTATTTTACCGTTAGGGTTTTTATTCAAGAAATCTTGGTTTTTTGTATCACCCTTTAGAATATTAATATCTATCCATTGGTAATCTATATTTAGCAAGGCACAAACAAGTTGCACCTTATAGCAATTACCGGAACAACTATCTCCGTATACTTTCATTCGTATTTATCTCACATCTATCGATATAAAATAATTTATCACCGGTAAACAAAAAAGCCAACCTGGCAAAGTTGGCTTTTAACTTATACAACTTGAATTTAGAATCTATATGAAACTGTTAATGCACTGCTTACCGCCGTAACATCAGTATCAGAATCGTCAATTAAATCTTCATAGTCGCCAGTAGAACGGATACCTATTGATAGTTCCACAGAAACAACATCCCAGTTGTACCCGATGCCACCATTAATTTGCGCACCAGAAAAATCTTCGTCAAAGCCATCCATTTCCATAGTTTCACTGTAAAACCCACCACCCACGTAAGCTTTAAAGCCTTTAGACAGTAAACCAGTGCCGTAAAACGCTAAAATATCTACTCCTGATAGTTCCAAATCAGATTCATCGTCGTGCTCTAAAGAATAATACTGACCACGAATGGCAACGTTATCTGTGAAGGCATAAGTAGATGATAGATTGAAACCAGTGAAGTCATCATCTGGATAATCATCCGCTTCGACAACAACAGCATACGAACCGACACCGACTTGCCAGTGTTTATTATCTTGCTCAGTGTTTGCGAATGCTGTGCTTGATACAAGCACTGAAGCTGCCAGTAATGTTGAGTTTAAAAGAGTTTTGTTCATGTTAGTCCTTTATTATAATTATTTGGCTATAAGCCTTTATTATGCTCTGTTTGCGCAGCGCAGAATCATACTTTAAAAAGTTGTCCTACAATGTAGGATAAAGCCCAATCCCATGTGCGACATTGACCATTGTTAAGCAGTAGTCTTTTGAAAATTAGCAGGTTTTTATACTTCACACTTGAAAAAACAAAGGAATATTCCCTAAATTTAAAAATGACTAATCCTTGTATATGACTATTATTAAGCTACTAATGACGAAAGGTTAAATAGAGGTAACGTAAATGAATGAAGATCTAAAGGGCTTTGTAAAAGGAACTGTTTGTGGTTTTACATCGTGGACTGAAAATGAGTTCTCTATTCGAGTAAAAGCCGATATACAGCCTTATATTGCGGGACAATTCACTAAACTCGCTTTAAAAGACTCAAATGGTGAATGGTCCAGACGTGCCTATTCATTTGTCAATTCGCCTAATCACAGCAAAGGCCATCTAGAAATGGAGTTTTTAATTATTGATGTTGAAAGTGGTAATCTCAGCCCTCACCTTGCGGCATTAAAGGTCGGTGATACAGTATTTGTTGGTGAGAAAGCAAGTGGTTTTATGACACTCGATGAAATACCAGCAAGAGTAAAAGATTTATGGCTGTTATCAACCGGTACGGCAATTGGACCATTTTTATCAATATTATCAGAGCTCGAATCACAAAAGCGTTTCGAGCATGTTATTTTGGTTCATGCAGTTAGAACTCAACAAGAGTTGGTTTATTTGGACTTCATAAAGCAGCTACAACAAAAATACGCTGGCCGACTTATCTACATACCTATCGTGTCACGTGAAAAAATTGCAGAAACTCTATCAGGCAGGATCCCGGCACTACTAAAAAATAGACAACTATTAACCGCAGCAGGAATTAATCCAACGCAAGATGATAGCTTCTTCTACCTTTGTGGTAATCCTGACATGGTACATGACACTCGTGATGCATTATTAGCACTTGGCTTTGAAAAACACTTAAGACGTTCGCCAGGTCACTTCAGTTCTGAAAATTACTGGTAGCAAAATTAAAAGTGAAATTAGAACCAAACACAATTTGATTTAGCAACTACCATCATTAACAAACATCATTACGACCTTTTAATAGTTCTAGCGATTATGTTTACTTCAATGCTTGAAAAATTATCAGCCAATTTACCCTCTATATTATTTACAACATGAGTAAAACTTAATACTTCATCAATGTAACGAACCGTACCAATAAAGTTATTTTTATTGTCGGCTTGCAGTTGAATATACTCAAAGTACCCTCGTTTAAGCAGAAAGCCTTTCGTAAATCATCATGCACTATGGGCTAAGTTAATTATTCCACAGCCATCAGTAATAACCCCTACAACCCTTACATAGATATAAGGTTCAATTCATTGATAACAATCAAGTTAATATAAGTGAATTTATAAATTCTTACTTAACAGATAGTTTTAAAGCGTTTAAACAATAGTAAATGGTTACCAACAAATGTAATGCAGGGTTGTTAGGGTTGCCTGCACATAAAATATAGAGTTACCAGGGTTATCATTGCAAACCCCTTGGGGTTATCAGGTGCATCATTGTGTTTACTTGCGGGGTTGTAGGGGTTATAGTGGTTTTAGAATATTATGAGAGGTAATAATGATGAAATACCCTGTTCAAGCACTAAAAAATAATGGAGAAAACTACTACACGTTTTCTGTTGTCGATTTACCGGGTTGTCAGGTAAAGGCACTCTCTATGGATGAAGGGTTGTCTAAACTTAATGAAGCAATGGCAGCTCATTTAAGTATTTTAGTGGAGTATGGTGAGCAAGTGCCGCCAGCAAAATCGATAGAAGAACATATGCAATTATCAAATCAACCCTTAGCTATCTGGGCAATATTAGAATTTGATATTATTCCGTACATGGGGAGAAGTCATAAAATTAACGTCACCTTACCTGAGTTACTGATTAAAAAAATTGATGATCGGGTTGCTAAATCTTCTCAATACAGTACACGTTCGGGGTTTATCGCCAGTGCTTGTATCGCAGAACTTGCGAAATAATTTCGCAACGTTTCTTAAATTTCAGGTAAAATAAACGCTTATAGCGAAATACTTCTAAGGTAAGAATGTGACCATTAAAAATGCAAACCTGCTGCTTCTTAGCAGTTCACGAGTTGGTGATACAAAATATTTAGAACATGCTTTAAATATGATTAAAGCTAAATTAAACGGTATTACTGAATTATTATTTGTTCCTTATGCTGGTGTAACCGTTAACTATGACGAGTATACGCAAATGGTACAAAATGCTTTAGATGCAATTGGCGTTAAAGTTACCGGTATACACCAACATGAAGATCCTGTTGCCGCTGTTACTAATGCTAAGGCCATTGCTGTAGGTGGTGGTAATACCTTCCACTTGTTACATCAGTTATATAAACAGAATTTAATTCCAGCAATACAAAGTAAAGTGGCAACCGGAATGCCTTATATTGGTTGGAGTGCAGGCTCAAACATTGCAGGCTTATCGATTAGAACTACCAATGACATGCCGATTATTGAGCCAAAAAGTTTTACCGCATTAAACTTTGTCGACTTTCAACTTAATCCTCATTACACAGATTACAATCCTCCGGGCCATAATGGTGAAACACGTGCACAACGTTTAGCCGAGTTTATGGTTTTAAATCCTGAGACACCAATTGTTGCAATTGTTGAAGGTACCGCATTAGATCTTGCAGACAATAGTCTTCGTTTAGCTTGTGATAGTGGCAGTAATTCAGGTTATATCTTTAAAGCTGGTGATAAATCAACGATCACAACTGAAGATGATTTGAGTGACTTGTTATAAACTTTTTTAACATAAGCGTTTAAAAAATAATATTTATAACAGCGTAGATAATAATGAAAGATCTATTTTCTGCGCTGCTTTTGTTATATCAGACTCAAAACCTAATTCAGCCAACTTAGGAATTGGTAGCAAAGCAGTAAGCTCTGCCATATTTTCTGTTAAATACGGCATATCTTCTTGGCAATTTGCTATCCAGCCAACGCATAGTAAACCATCTGAGATTATAGATTGATAAGTTAACACGGCATGATTTAAGCAGCCTAGTTTCATATTAACCACTAAAATAACCTGTTGCTTTGTTACTTGTACAAATTCAGAAAGGAATTTTCCGTTTCCTAATGGTAATCGCCAGCCACCAGCGCCCTCACAAATAATAACATCAGCACCAATATTGACGACTTCTTCATAACCTTGCTCAATACTTGTAAGGGTAATTTCTCTTTGCTCTTTGGCGGCAGCAATATGTGGAGCAATAGCGGGTTCAAACGCTATTGGGTTAACTTGCTCAATTGTTTGCTGACAGTTTGCTTGTATTTGTAATAATTTGGCATCTTCATTTATCAAAGCACCATTAACACGCTCACAACCTGCTGATATTGGTTTATAAACCGCTACTTTTTTAGATTTTGCTACCAATGCACTAACTAATGCTTGTGCAACATAAGTTTTCCCTGCATCGGTGTCCGTAGCAGTAATAAATAACTTCAACATACTTAAATATTCTCTTTATTCATTATTTCTATAACTAAACGCTAATCACTTAACTTAACCACTAAGCCAGAAAACACTTTATAGGTTGCTGGATAAATGCCACTTGGCTCTTGGAAATCTTGATAACTTGTCGTCATTCTTTTCCATTTGTCTTTACCTGCTAAGCCTTTGCCTTGCTTTTTAGGTACGTGGCTTGCCCCTAATCCTTTTAATTCATGAGCAAGATGTAAAACATTTTCATACTCTAGAATGATATCTTCTGCTTTATCATTGAGTAATTTACGATCGTTACCATTAAGTAAAGAACGAACTTCTTGCTCAGGTTTAAAATCAATCACGTGTTTATCATTATCAACTTGTGCCCAAGATGATTTAAGTTCAAATAAAGTGCCATCAACTAAGGTACTAAATACGAATAAGCCACCAGGCTTTAATACTCTCATTACTTCATCAATGACTAGGTCTAACGGATCACACCATTGAATCATCAAATTTGAATAAACAAAATCAACACTGTTATTTTTTAGAGGGATCTTATAAGCATCAGCTTCAAGCCATTGAATAGTAGAACTACGATTATCCTTAGCAAAATTTAACATTTTGTTAGAAATATCTAAGCCAATTACCTGTTGGTATCGACTTGCTAATAGGTCAGTAAAAAAGCCGGTACCTGAGCCTAAATCTAAAACGGTTAAATCGTTTCTATTGGGTAACCAAGGCATTAAATGTTTGCCGCAATAGCGTTGCAAACGTGCTGATATATCATAAGAAGCACTAGCCGAGCCAAATGACCTTGCTATTTTGTACCGATTATTTATTTCGGACATTACCTTACAACCTCATTAATACATTTTGCTAGGTAATTGATATCCTTATCTTTATGACTAGCTGTTATGGTAACACGTAACCGTGAACTATTGGTAGGGACAGTTGGAGGACGAATTGCCGTTAGCCAAATCCCTTTATCTCGTAATTTCTGACAAACATCTAACGTTGAAGTTTCATCACCAATTACAATGGCGTGAATTGATGACGCACTCTGAATTAATTTTACTTTATCACTGAGTTTTGACGTTAATAATAGACTCAACTCTTGAATTTTTATCCGTCGCCAGTGCTCTTTTTGGGCTAACTCAATACTCTTCTTCGATGCCCAAGCCAATGCTGGCGAAATTGCTGTAGAATAAATATAGTGTCGTGAAAAATTAATCAAATAATCTGCCAATGCTTCATCACACGCAACAAATGCTCCACTTGTTGCTAGCGCTTTACCAAACGTTGCCATCACAACATCTATATCAGCATTCGCACTACTACCTTCACCCTTTTCACCAACCACGCCAATACTGTGTGCGTCATCTAAATAAAGCATTGCATGGTGCTGTTTGGCAATTGTTGCTAATTCTATAACATTAGCTTGGTCACCATCCATACTAAAAACCCCTTCTGAAACAATAATATTATTAATTTCTTTTATAGCAGTGTTTGTTTGGCTTTTATTAAGTAAACGTGAAAGTTGCGCGGTGTCGTTGTGCAAAAAGCGTTTAACTTTTGCGTCACTGGCGAGTGCACCATCAATTAAAGATGCATGGCTTAGTTTATCTAAGTATAAATGGCTATCTTTATTGCCTAACGCTTGCATCATGGCCGTGTTTGCCGAAAAACCACTAGCAAATAATAAGCACTTAGGTTTATTTAGCCAATCACAGATGTCATTTTCTAATGCTTGATGGGCGTAAGAGTATCCAGTGATTAAAGTTGAGCCACTAGCACAAGTGCCGAAACGGTCAGCACCTTCTTGCAGCGCTTTATTTATCTCACTATGGTGATTTAAACCCAAGTAATCATTCGATGAAAAATTCAAGTACTGTTTATTATTAATGGTAACTTTACGACCGCATTGCTCAGCAACACATTGACGTGCTCGGTAACGAGCACGTATTTTTTGCTGTTCAATATTGGCCTTTAGAAACTCAAACGCCATGGTTAGCTAGTTAACAGCGTTATAGAAAAGGTCACTATTTTGCTGATCAACAACCGCTGTTTTCAGGCGTTGCTCATCCTCGTCCGAACTAGCAATAGTTTCCGTATTAATACCTAAACGTTTAAACAACATCATATCTTTATTAGCTTCAGGGTTACCTGTAGTTAATAATTTACAACCGTAGAATATTGAGTTGGCACCCGCTAAAAAGCACATTGATTGCATTTGTTCATTCATTGCGTCACGACCTGCTGACAAACGCACATGGCTTTTTGGCATCATAATACGTGCTACGGCAATACAGCGGATAAATTCAAAATGGTCTAAATCAGCAACGTCAGATAATGGCGTACCTTCAATTTTCACTAACATGTTAATTGGCACACTTTCCGGCTGTGGAGAAAGGTTTGCTAATTGAGCGAGCAATGACGCACGGTCTTTACTTTCTTCACCTAAACCAACAATACCGCCACTACATACCTTCATACCTGAACTTCTAACATTTGATAGTGTATCTAATCGGTCTTGGTAAGTACGTGTAGTAATGATTTGGTTGTAATGCTCTGGAGATGTATCTAAGTTATGGTTGTAATAATCGAGTCCAGCATCTTGTAATTCATCAGCTTGTTCTGAAGATAACATGCCGAGTGTCATACAAGTTTCTAACCCCATGGCTTTTACGCCTTTTACCATTTCTACAACATGTGGCATGTCGCGAGCTTTCGGATTACGCCAGCCAGCGCCCATACAAAAACGAGTCGAACCTTGATCTTTAGCTACCTGTGCAGCTTCTAATACTTTTTCAATCTCCATCAAGCGTTCTTTATCGATATCTGTTTTATAACGAGAGCTTTGTGAACAGTATTTACAATCTTCTGGACATGCCCCAGTTTTAATCGATAACAAAGTACTAACTTGTACTTCATTCGGATTGAAGTTTTCACGGTGAATAACTTGTGCTTTAAACATCAAATCATTAAAAGGCATATCAAATAAAGCTTTCACTTCGTGAGCTTGCCAATTGTGACGAATTTCGCTTTGGTTTAATGTCTGCTGGGTCATAGTATTTCGCTCGTTTTGAAAATTGCATCTAATAATATTAACGGGTAGTCTATGCACCAACACCAAGATGTCAACTAATTTACCTACCCAAGCCTTACATATGAACAAAAAACAAACAGAATTGCTCGAATTTGATAAAAATCACGTTTGGCACCCATATACATCCATGTCGAACCCGCTACCTTCTTACTTAGTAGAGTCAGCAAATGGCGTTCATATAACGCTAGCCAGTGGCGAAAAAATTGTTGATGGTATGTCTTCATGGTGGTCGGTTTTACATGGTTATAATCATCCGGAACTAAATAACGCCTTACTCAAACAAACAGAAAAATTTTCCCATGTTATGTTTGGCGGCTTAACTCATCAACCCGCAGTCGATTTATCTAAAACGCTAATCGAAATAACACCAAGCGGCTTAAATAAAGTTTTCCTTAGTGATAGCGGCTCAGTTGCGGTTGAAGTGGCGCTAAAAATGTCGTTACAGTATTGGCATAGCAGAGGTAAGGCTAAAAAGCATAAAATATTAACCGTTAAAAATGGTTACCACGGTGATACGTTTGCCGCAATGTCGGTTTGTGACCCTGTTAATGGTATGCATCAATTATTTGAATCTGTTTTGATGAAAAACATATTTGCTCCGGCGCCTAAAGCCGCCTTTGATGAAAAATGGGATGCCTCAGAGCTTGACGAGTTAACCAATTTATTTAAACAACACCACCATGAAATAGCAGCTTTTATTATTGAACCTATAGTTCAAGGTGCTGGCGGTATGCGTATTTATCACCCTGAATACTTAAAAGCGTGCCGTTCATTATGCAATGAATATAATGTACTACTAATAGCCGATGAAATTGCTACCGGCTTAGGGCGAACAGGGAAATTATTTGCCTGTGAATGGGCTGATATAAGTCCTGACATTATCTGTCTAGGAAAAACATTAACCGGCGGCTATATGACACTAGCTGCAACTTTATGTACTGACGAAATAGCGAATATCATTAGTGACGGTGAAGCTGGTTGTTTTATGCACGGGCCAACCTTTATGGGTAATCCATTAGCTTGTGCAGTTGCCAATGCTAGTTTAGCCATTTTAAAGCGTGATCAATGGCAACAACAAATAGCCGACATAGCTTTATTATTTAAAGAACAGTTACTGCCACTAAAACAACATAGCCGAGTGAAAAGCACACGAGTGTTGGGCGGTATAGGTGTTGTAGAAGCGACACAAAATGTTGATATGGCGGTGATCCAAAAACGCTTTGTTGAACTAGGTGTTTGGATACGCCCTTTTGGCAAGCTAATTTATATTATGCCGCCATTTGTCAGCAAAACTGAAGAGCTAATGCTTTTGATCAACGCCATTGACAATGTACTTAATGACGATGCCTGCTTTAAAAATGATTAGTGTATAATTAACCAACTTTAGCTTCAGATATTTGCACCAAAATAAAGCTTACCCAAGCGATGGTAATAACGAGCAATAGTAATATATTAAAATGCGTACCATCGCTTTTACGTCGACTACGATATTTATCTAGAATTAAACAAAAATAACTACTCAACGCACTTAACCATAAAACAATATAAAGGTAACCCGTTAATGGGGTTAGCCAAAACTTTCTAATTTCAATATCACGAAAGCGCAAATAGCCGTAATCAACCTCAGGGGCTGCAAAATATGACATTATTAGCGCAAACGCAAATAAGCCCCAACCAATAATTGCCAATGTTCTAACTATATATGTCCATATATCAGCTGCATTTCTTCGCTCTTTTTTCAGTATATTCATACATCACACTGCCTTTTTAAGCTAATTTTCAACTTTTCGTTTTATATAGACCGGATTTAACAACTTTTACTTGTTAAACCCTATAAGCAAGGTAACATATCAATCCTTAAAAACTGAGCACATTTTGACAGAAAAGAGGTTTGTAAATGTCAGTCATTGCAATTACTGATATCTTGGCAGGAAAATTCCCTGTTAATGAATCAATTACTATCCACGGTTGGATCCGAACACGTCGCGATTCAAAAGCCGGTATTTCATTTTTAGCTATACATGACGGTTCATGTTTTGATGCTATTCAAGCAATTGCTCCGAGTAATTTAGATAATTATCAGACTGATGTATTAAAGCTTACTACGGGTGCAGCGGTAAAAGTTACCGGTATTTTGGTTGAGTCTCCTGGTAAAGGTCAATCGTTTGAACTTCAAGCAGAACAAGTCGAAGTATTAGGTTTAGTTGAAGACCCTGATACTTATCCTATGGCAGCTAAACGTCACAGTATAGAATTTTTACGTGAACAAGCACATTTACGTCCACGTACGAATATTGGCGGCGCAGTAACACGTGTTCGCAATACTTTGGCACAAGCAGTACACCGTTTCTTACATAGCAAAGGTTACTTTTGGATCAGCACACCATTAATTACCGGTAGTGACTGTGAAGGCGCAGGCGAAATGTTCCGCGTCAGTACACTTGATATGGAAAACTTGCCTTTAAATGATCAAGGTAAGGTTGATTACGACCAAGACTTTTTCGGTAAAGAAACATTCTTAACGGTTTCAGGTCAATTGAATGTTGAAACTTATTGTTGTGCCCTTTCTAAAGTTTATACTTTTGGTCCAACGTTCCGAGCTGAGAATTCAAATACAACGCGCCATTTAGCTGAGTTTTGGATGATCGAGCCAGAAATTGCTTTTGCCGATTTAGCTGATGCTGCAGACCTTGCAGAAGAAATGCTTAAGTATGTTTTCCAAGCGGTACTTGATGAACGTGCTGACGACATGGCTTTCTTCCAACAACGTGTAGATAAAACCGTTGTTGATCGTTTAAATTCAGTGATTAATAACGACTTTGTGCGTTTAGATTACACTGACGCGATTACTATTTTAGAAAACTGTGGCAAGAAGTTTGAAAACAAAGTGGCTTGGGGCGTAGATTTAAATTCTGAGCACGAACGTTATTTAGCTGAAGAACATTTTAATGGTCCAGTAGTTTTACAAAACTACCCGAAAGATATTAAATCGTTCTACATGCGCCTAAATGATGACGGTAAAACGGTTGCTGCAATGGATATTTTAGCACCAGGCATTGGCGAAATCATCGGTGGTAGCCAACGTGAAGAACGTTTAGATGTTTTAGATAAGCGTTTAGCTGAAATGAATTTAGATCCGGCTGACTACAGCTGGTATCGTGATTTGCGTCGTTACGGCACCGTTCCTCATTCTGGTTTTGGTTTAGGTTTTGAACGTTTAGTTGCTTATGCAACGGGTATGCAAAATGTTCGTGACGTGATCCCATTCCCAAGAACACCAAACAACGCTGCGTTTTAATTCGTTGTTTAATGTTTAAGGTAAAATAAAACTTTTATTGCACTACATCATTTTGTTAATTAAATGATGTAGCCGATTTTAATAGTAAAACGGTCCTCTTGAGGGCCGTTTTCTTTTTTAGGCAAATAAATATCATGATTTGACTTAGCTATCACATACTAAACAATTATTATTTCTCCAACTGAGTTCAACTCATCGAAATTGAGTACCATTAAAGTCCCCCCAACACCTTATTTTTCTTCGTTTGAAATGTTTTAGTGCAGCTTAATTAACTTCACTTAGCTTTAACGTTCATGAATGACTCAAAAGCAATTAGTAATGCTGAAAATTGCTAAAGTAGAATATAGTTGACGCTAGTATCGTTTTCGAATGATTAGCGTAACGCTATTTTGCGAAAAATAACTATGCTAATGACTTTAAAATCAGTAATTCTTGAATTTTTTGTTCTCGTTTAAAACACCACGAAAATCCTATTTACAACAAACTGTTCCCTACTTTTAGATGCCTTGGAACAATTAGAGTATCTACTTAATACAGTGATCAAAACGACGTCTGAAATGTATGAATTTTTGTCGTTTTATTGGCTTGCCAATATTTTTTTAACTATCAATACTCTTGTTTGAACAGGTAAGAGGTTAGACCTTTCACCTATCTAACATTACGTAATTAATATTAAAACAGGAATTACTATGAAAAAAATAATGACAGCCATAGTATTGAGTTCTTTCGCACTAATGGCGAGTGCGAGTGCTAATCAGGGTATCGCCTTTATACATGGCACAGGACAACAAAGTGATGCTTACAATGATTATTGGAGTGGTGATTTTGTTGATTCCGTCCGACAAGGCTTACCGAACAGCAGTAAATATACGGTGATCAACTGTGATTTTGACCAATTTATGTGGGCTGAAGCCGCCGCAGGATGCCTAGCTAACCAATTAAATAGTTTTATAGCTAACGAAAATATTACCAGCTTAGTGTTACTGACCCATTCAAATGGCGGTAATGTTGTGCGCTGGATCTTGTCAAACCCCACATATGATTCTCGTTATCCGGGCATAATTAACACTACCAGCAAAGTTATTGCCCTAGCACCTTCTAGTTTAGGTACCCCCTTAGCTGACGCTGCAACCCAAGGTAATATCTTTGAAAGTACATTAGGCTGGTTGTTAGGTTATAACTCTGATGCTGTAAAGCAACAGCAAGTAAGTTGGATGGCCTATTACAATGATAATTGGTTGTCTGGCACTAGTGGACGCCCTACTTTACCTAGTACATTTAAAGCCGTTGTTGGCTCAGATGTAGATTCTGCAATTTGGGATAGTGACAGTTATTGTGGCGGTTATCAGTACCAAGTGGCACTAGAAACAACACAAAATTGGTTAGATTCATGCTCAGATGGCTTCTTAGAATGTAGCTCTCAAAGTGGTGCAGGTACGGTTTGGTTTAAAGATAAAGAAAAAACCAAAGGTAGTGAACCACTGAGCCATCACCAAAGTCGTCGAGATTGCTTCAATCTAGACACTATCATTAGAAATGACATTTAAGGAGCAACTCATGAATAACATTAAAAAAATCAGTTTGTTGAGTGCTTGCATTAGCCTGTCCATAAGTACCAGTATAAACGCAAGCACATTATCACTTAGCAAGTCACTGGCAGTGAAAACAACACCTTTGATTGCTGCTAAACGAAGAAAAACAAATAACACCGAGCTTGTTGCTATCAGTGCTCCGCATCATAAAATAGAAAAAAAATCTCTACACTTTAGTCAACCGCTAGCGCAAGCCAGTACTTTGTCATTTGCCGTTAAGCCTTATACCAGTGTCAGTGATGAGTATTGGTTAGAAGTAACAGGGAAACAGTTAAACTCAGGTGTTGCCTTAGCTATCACTAAACCTGGTGCTCTTATTCGCTTGTCAGGCAAAGCAAGTAAAAATCCAGCACATGTTAAAAGTATCGCTATTGACCCTGAAAAAATTGAGCTGTCTAAGGGCAAACAAAAACTGGATAAAGCATTTAGTCAGAAAGTATCACAAGAACAATTTGCTACCGCTAATATCTTTCCAAATAGTAGCGCTGTTAAACTTGAGCAACGAGTTGGTAGTGGTGAGTTTAAGCTCAAAGTAAATCAGGCACTAAATAATGAGGAACGTTACTTAGTCAATGTAAAAGAAAAAGGCTCTGAGCATAAGCTAACACTGTCTATTCCCAGCCAAACATTAATCGCTAAACAACATATAACGCTTGATATGTCGATTGACAACAGTAAAGGAAAGTTGAAAAACAGTACGCATAAAGCTCATATAAAAACACCTGCAGGTGACATTTTATCGGTAAATTACCGCGAGTTAAACGGTAAGTACAATATCAAGCTTCCTGAAATGACTGCTCATGAAAATTACGGAGAACTTTATGAATTACATATTGCATCACAAGGTAATGATAATGGTTTAAAAATCAATCGTAACGGTAAGGTCGCTTTTGCTATTGCAACGCCAACCGCAAAAATGACTGGTAAAACCGTTGTTAATTTAACTCATGCCACGGTCGAATTAGATATTGCTAGCGAAGGCCGTTATGAGCTTAGCGCAATTGCTTCAGGTATCAATAAACAAGGTAAAACGCAGCAAGTTATGCTGAGTCGTTCAGCTCATTACTTACAACCAGGACAACAACAAGTAAACTTAAATTTTGATACGCAATTATTAAAAATATTACAAGTACATCCCCCGTTTCAAATAAGTGATCTACGCTTAGTCGATCAAAGCCGTATGGCACTGTTACAACAACAATAATTGCAGCAGCTCTTGAATGTTATCGTATGCTAAAACGGGTTCAAGAGCTGATTTTTCTTTGTAGAGTCTAAATTAGTTTATTTAGGCCTCTTTAAAAATAAGATAATTCAAAGCGGAAATGTGAAGCGAAACAGAGAGAGCTGTTAGTAGTCCCGCTTGAATAGTTAGTTATAACAATTTTTTTCGATACTTCTCTATAGCTAAAATAAACTCGTTAGGTGCATCTACGCCTAAATAAATAAACTTACCGGAATTGAGCTTGATCTCTATATTTGGATTACCCGCCAAATTGAATCTATTAACATTACTCGATCGACGTATAAATTTTGAATTATATTGTATGTAATCAATATCACTTAAAGTAATTATTAAAGGATTCCACATTCCATATCTTACAATAATGCTGTCTGGCACAATTGAAATAGGCCTAATTGCAATGGCTTTATACTCAGCAATAAAAAAGACCAAACCTAGAAGAGTTAAACCCGTTGTTATATTGGCCGCAAACGGTGACCATAAAAAATGTAAAAGCATATGCATAACGGGTAATTCAAATAAAATTATGAGAATAAAGCCCAATTGATTGCTTTGAGTACCATCTTTCTTATGACAACTAAAATGACAATCACCAGAAAAGTTTTGCTGCCTTATCTTTTTTGAAAATAATGCGTATGTCCAAACTCGTGCCTCAAAAGAGATTAATGAGCTTATAGCACCTCTGCCTAGAATTCTTTCAACTGACTTTAATATAGCTACATCTGGGTCTGTATCTTTAATAAGCGAAGCTTTTATAGCCGAAAAGACAGTAAAAATAGTGGTAACTTCTAAAACGATCAGCGCAGAAATAGCAAGATAACGCAACAACTCAAGGTAAGGCCATATAACCTTCGTGGTTTGAGGAATAATAAAGCTACCAAGTAATATAATCAAACAACCATAAACTGCGGCTTTGATTGCAGCTTCTTTCTTATCTTTAACAAACCAAAAACATAAAACAGGCAAAACAACTAAGCCATCGATTAGCAAAAGCCATTCTGGCTTTTCTACGCCAAATTCATTCAGAGCGTTAGAGCTTTGATAAAAAAAAGTCCAGAAAACAGAAATAACTACGAGAAATATAAATGGAATATTACTCTTAGCAAAAATTTGCATCGATACTCCTTGTCATTATAACGCCCGCTTAATTTCATTGTTTTTGTCAAGAAAATAAAACTTAAAACCATTTTCTTGCACAGAAGAACCAAACTTCATAATGTCACCCATTGTAAAGTCATGGAGCAAGAATTTTTTTGTGTTATATGCTTTTAATAAATTTAAAAGCTTTGACTCTTCCCCTTGTGGAATTTCATGATTCGAGGCTTCATTGGCAGGTAACGCCTCAATAGTTGGTTAAAATAAGCGACGCAGGAGCAAAAACCAACAGTTATTTATCCTTGTTCAATTTCTTGTTAAGTAGACTTTCGTCAAACTCTATTTCTATGTTTTTCATTAAGTCATCAGTAATTTTTTGACTTTCCTCCTCTTTAACATAGTTATCTTGCCCCTGAATATTAGCAACTAATTGGTTTGTAATTTCCTCATAAACGACAGCCAATCTAGCCTGCAATTCAATCACATGTTCACTAGTCATTGAATTATTTAGCTTGAAAGGTTTATTTTTGCTCAGAGGTCCGTAGTTCCCCTCCCAAAGTGCTTTACCTGTTTCAGCTCTTAATGTAGCTTTAAGCTGAGGGAGAAATATTAAACCTTTTTCGTTAGTAAAAATAATACACCAAGGTTCAAGTGTTATAACTTGTTTTTTAAGATTTGAATTTAGATGAATAGATTTAATTTCTGCAGTTAAATCTTGATTATTTTTTAGTGAGCTGAATAGAGTTTTAGCTAAATCAAAATTGTCTTTAAGCTCAGTCTCTAAACTACCCTGTAAGTTTCTTTCATTAGAAATATCGGACGCTATAACACCAAGAACTCCGAAGTATAGACCTATATCACTTGAAGATTCAGACCAATTGGCAACAACAAAACCTGTATCTTTAATTCTTCGGTCACCTGGAGCTAAGCTAAAATCGCTCCAATTAATGTTTAGTACATCCAATTTCAATTCTTTACTTGATTCTACAGGGATAGAACCTCCCTTTTTGGTAGATTGACATCCTACCGATAGGAAAAGAAGAACCATTATAATGAAATATTTGAAATACATTCTGAACTATCCTTGTCTACTTAACGCCCCATTAAGAGGCAAATAATAGTTGGCTAAAATAAGCGACGAAGGAGCAAATAGCCAGCTGTTATTTGTCCTGCTTGATTGCCTTGTTAGCTTGCAAGCTACTCCTGTCTATCCATAAATGCTGATTCAACATGATATTTGAATAACCCATAGATAAAGCTACCAATATAGAATATAGAGAAAACTACAACTGAGGCTATCACTAAACGCTGAATAACAACGGACATTGGATCTTCTGAACCTTTGAGTAAACTGCTTACAATGGCTATAGACATCGTAGCGATGAAAAGTACACTTCCCATCTTTAATGCATACTTTGCTGCGAATTTAATATAAAGCTTCAACACTTTGACCAATATCCTTTTGCTAGCTAACGCCTTACTAAGCGGCGATAAATTGTTGGCTAAAATTGCGAGGAACGAAGCTAGCCAACTGTTTAGCGTCCGTTTGAGTAACTTGTTATAAGCCTTTTCTCTAATTTTGAGAGTGACTTTAGAATTAAACTTCTATTTTTTGCTGATTTTAACCATTTAGGCATTCTGGTGAAATAAGACCATTTAGTTCCGCTACCTTCTCTAAGTTGAGCTGATGTATAAAGCTTCAATTGCTCTAAATGCGCGGAACCATAAACCCATACTGTACCATGACGTGTATCTTCTTTTAGTGATAACTCTAGACCGAAAAAGGGATCAATAGCATGGTCCAAAGGTTCGGCTTTTGTAAATGTTAAAGGTACATCATTTTCAGCTTTACACTGCGGACACTTAGATATCGCTGTATCGGACTTTACTTTATAAGCATCTTCAAAAATAGTTTCAACAAGTACTGATTGATGTCCGCACTTACCACACGGACGTTTTCCTGAACCTAGGATAGGTCCAAGCCAAGCATCTTTCTCGGTTTTTAAAGAATGTGAGCAATTACAGCAAAAGAAAGTAGCTCGCCAATCCTTCCAAGATGGATTCCCTTTAACTAAGCCATCCGATTTACACTTTGGGCATTTAGCTTGTATTTCTGTTGCCCAATGTAAAAGAGGGTAACCTTCGTCCATGTACCGAGTGCTCATAATGTTCCTAGGCTTATAACAGCTTATTAGACAGATTAGATCCCACTTTCTACGTGAGAACAATTCTAACTAATGTATTTTTATTCATTACAATATACATAGCTTATCTTTAGTACTCAATAACTTACTAATTTAATGTAAACATTACTAAAGTAGAAAGGCAGATTAAGTCCACCTTTCTACACAAAATACGGAAAACAATGAGGCTGTATATTCATACAGCACACAAACTAAATATAAAATTATTAAATTCATTCATTTCCGATAATTCAAAAAGAAAAACAACTGCTACTCTTTCGATTAACGAATTTCTCTTAATGTGGCGATGAGATAGAGATTTGAACTCTACAAACAGGTGCTGCGCTACAAACCCCATTCATATTCTATATTTCAGAAAGCAAAAAGCCCGTAAATCTTTCGATTAACGGGCTTTTCTTAATGTGGCGGTGAGATAGAGATTTGAACTCTAGAAGGGCTACAAACCCTTGCCGGTTTTCAAGACCGGTGCTTTCGACCACTCAGCCATCTCACCTGAAGTTAAAAAGCATTACTGCTTCAGAACGAGGCGAATATTAAAGGCTCGAAATTCTCTTGTAAAGCATTTATTCTATAAAAATGTTTGTTTGCTAGAAAAAACAACAATTTGTTATTTATTTAAGCAAATCTAGTAACTTTTCACCTTTAAGGAAAGCTTGTGAGTGAAGAAAGCCACTGTCGTTGCCCTTGGTTAGATACGACAAAATCAGATTATGTTGCATACCATGATGATGAGTGGGGAGTTCCTGTTCATGACGACCAAAAATTGTTTGAATATTTAACACTTGAATCTGCACAAGCCGGATTGAGTTGGTACACCATATTAAAACGCCGTGATGGTTATCGCAGAGCTTTTGCAAATTTTGATGTTAAAAAGGTGTCACAATTTACCGAAGAACAAGTTGAAGAGCTTTTGCTTGATGAAGGTATTATTCGTCACAGAGGTAAAATCAACGCAGCGATAAATAATGCGAAACTATTTATTGCTATTCAAAAAGAGTTTGGTAGCTTTAGCCATTATATGTGGGGCTTTGTTAACCATAAAACGATTGTTAATGATTGGGCGAAACTTGAAGACTACCCTGCCACCTCGAAAGAATCTGATGCCTGGAGTAAAGATTTAAAGAAAAGAGGTTTTAAATTTGTCGGCTCTACTATTTGTTATGCACACATGCAGGCTTGCGGTATGGTGAATGACCATAGCCATGATTGTTACAAACGCTCACAAATAATCGATGAATTTCAACAAGGTTAAAGATAGTAATTAAAAAAATAGCGTGCCATAATATGTCATTGTGGTTTATGATTAATTATCACTATAAGTGGTAAACAAGTGCTGAATGTTTGATTTAACCTTGAACTTTTCACATTTGCCCACATCTAAAAAATATAATTAGCATACTTAGAGGAAATTTTATGCAATCAAATATTAGTTTAAATGCTAGTAGAAGTTCAGCGATTGAAATTAACAAGGTACTTAAAAATACCTACATGTTACTTTCGATGACTTTGGCGTTTAGTGCCGTAACTGCTGGTGTTTCTATGGCGATGGGCTTGTCTCATATGGCAGCCTTAGTAATGACCTTAGTTTCTTTCGGTTTATTATTTGTTGTTAATAAGAATGCCGATAAAGCGAGTGGTATTTTTTGGATTTTTGCTTTCACTGGTTTAATGGGTGCCTCTTTAGGCCCTATGCTTAACTATTATGCAGCTATGCCAAACGGCGCTTCATTAATTATGCAAGCATTAGGTGGCACAGCGTTAATTTTCTTTGCTCTTTCTGGCTACGCATTAACTAGCAAAAAAGACTTCTCATTTATGGGTGGCTTTTTAATGGTAGGTTTAATCGTTGCGGTAATTGCAATGATCGCAAACATTTTCTTCCAAATTCCTGCGCTTTCATTAGCAATTAGTGCTGCAGTTATTATGATCATGTCTGGTTTGATCTTATTTGATACAAGCCGCATCATTCACGGTGGTGAAACAAACTACATTCGTGCAACTGTTTCTCTATACTTGAATATTTATAATATCTTCGTGCACTTATTAAGCCTTTTAGGCGTTTTAGGCGGCGATGACTAATTAGCAGTTAAAAATCGCATAATGTGATTAGTAATTGTTTATACTTTACGTATAAAATATAAAGCCTCAATATTGAGGCTTTTTTATTACCTGAATTTAATTAATGTAGCGTGAAACAAGGCAAAATATGCAAAACACTTTGGCTTTAGTGGTAACCACCCCGCCAAATAGCAATTTAACAACAACGGCAATTAACTTGGTTAAAACTGCTGTTGAGAAAGGCGTCGCTATTGTTGGTGTGTTCTTTTATCAAGATGGAGTGCTAAATGCTGCTAAGCATTTATCTATACCTACTGATGAATACCAAACGTTGCAACATTGGCAACAGCTTAACCGCGAATTTGATGTGCCATTATATTTATGTGTTACTGCAGCAGAAAAACGTGGCTTAACTGATGAACTTAGTAACCATGAAAACTCGAACATAGACCAAGCCTTCACCGTTTCAGGTTTAGGAGAGCTAGTTGAATTAACTAGTAAAGCAGAACGCGTGGTGCAATTATAATGGCTGATAAAACTATTGCGATAATAAATACCCAAGCACCCTTTTCAAGCGCTGACGGTAAGGAAGCGCTAGACGCCGCATTAATATTTGGCTCTTATGAACAAGCAACATCGCTGTTTTTTCTAGCAGATGGTGTATTTCAGGTGATCGGGGATCAAAATGCCTCAGCAATTGAAATTAAAGATTATTTAAAAACGTTCTCTGCTTTAGCATTTTATGACATTGAAAATATTTATGTTTGCCAACAATCGCTAACTGAGCGTAACTTAACGGCGAATTTTCATATCGACAATGTTCAAGTGCTAACAAGTGAAGAGTTTAGCCAGCGTTTACACCAGCACAACGTGATATACAGGTTTTAGTTTTACTATGGCAATGTTACATATAATTAGAAATTCAGGCTTTAATAGCAGCGCATTAACTCAATGTTTGAGCATGAATTTAACGCAAGACAGCATATTGCTAATGGATGATGGTTGTTATAATTTGAACCATCCTTTACTACTGGCCGCGATAGCAAAACAGCCTGAGCTGAAGGTATATTTTATAAGCCTACATGCCAGCGCTCGAGCACAAAAAAGCAATAACACCTCCTTTGTTTCAATTACCTTAGATGACGTACTTGAATTACTTTTTAGCCACAACAACTCGATTACTTGGTCATGACAATTAACTATAACAATGAAACTTTAGCCACTGATAAGCAAGGCTACTTACTTGATTTCACGCTGTGGAATGAAGATGTTGCCGTTTTACTAGCACAAACAGATGACATAGAGCTTAGCGAGGCACACTGGGAAGTTATTCGTTTTGTTAGAGAGTTTTACCTAACTTACAACACATCACCGGCAATTCGCGCATTAACCAAAGCAATGAAAGCTGAGTTTGGTGAGGAAAAAGCCAGTAGCCGTTATTTATATCGACTGTTTAAAGAAGGTCCTGCCAAGCAAGCAACAAAGTATGCGGGTTTACCTAAACCAGCGAGATGTATTTGATTGTTCTATGTTCTATCTTGATAACTAACGGTATCGCGTTACCGCATTAGCAGCCGTAACATTCATATAACGTAAAGCTCTGCTGATTTGAAGCTAAACTTGAACAATAAAAAAGCGCTTAACCAAAAGGTAAGCGCTTTTTTTTAATTCAGCTCTTTAACAAGCTGAATAATATTACTTGTATTCGTTATGCTAATGGCAGAGTTGGAACTTGTATTTCAGCCATTTCTAACATCACACGAACAACCTGACAGCTGTAGCCAAATTCGTTGTCATACCATACGTAAAGTACAGCACGATCACCGTCAACAATTGTTGCTTGTGAATCAACAACACCTGCGTAACGAGAGCCAACTAAATCAGAAGAAACAATTTCAGTAGACGCTGTGTAATCAACTTGGTTTTGTAATGCTGAGTTCAAAGAAATGTTACGAATGTAATCATTTAACGTATCTTTGTCAGTTGCTTTTTTCAAGTTCAAGTTCATGATTGCCATTGAAACGTTAGCAGTAGGAACACGAATCGCATTACCCGTTAATAAACCTTTCAATTCTGGTAATGCTTTCGCTACTGCTTTTGCAGCACCAGTAGTACTAATAACCATGTTTAATGGAGCACTACGGCCACGACGAGGCGCAGGATGGTAGTTATCAATTAAGTTTTGGTCATTTGTGTAAGAGTGAACTGTTTCAACGTGACCATTACGAATACCAAATTCATCATTCAATGCTTTTAGTACTGGTGTGATTGCGTTAGTTGTACAGCTTGCCGCTGAAACGATTTTATCTTCAGATAAAATCATGTCTTGGTTTACGCCGTAAACGATATTTTTGATATCGCCTTTAGCTGGTGCTGTAAGTAATACTTTAGCAACGCCTTTAGATTGAAGATGTTGGCCTAAACCGTCTTCATCACTCCAAATACCTGTGTTATCAACAACTAATGCGTTGTTAATACCGTATGAAGTGTAATCAATATCAGAAGGAGATTTTGCGTAAATAACTTGAATGAAAGCACCGTTAGCTTTAATGACGTTATTTTCTTCATCAATAGTAATACTACCGTTGAAAGCACCGTGAACAGAATCACGACGAAGTAAGCTAGCACGTTTGGCTAAATCACCTTCTTTACCTGGACGAACAACAATTGCACGTAAATTTAATTTAGAGCTAGGACCAGCACGTTCAATTAATAAACGCGCTAATAAACGACCGATACGACCAAAACCGTAAAGTACTACGTCTTTCGCTTCTTGCACATCGCTGTCTTTAGCAATAGTGTTTAATTCTTTTTCTAAAAACTGTTCAATTGAAAGGCCATTTGCTTCGCCTTTAAATAAATAACGGTAAGCTAGTTTACCTACGTCAATACGTGCAGGAGCTAGTGACATGTTAGCTAATGCTTGAACGAACGGGAAACTTTCACGTAAACGTAATTTGTTTTCTTCGTGTAACGCTACTGATTTGTGCGCTTTAATAATGTCGATTGCAGAAGCATTTACTAGTGGGCGACCGTAAATAGAAATTTCGATACCGTTATTTCTAAATAGTTGTCCGATGATCGGCTGCATGTTTTCAGCGAATGTTTGACGTTCTTGCCAGCTAGTTTGATATTGTTCCTCAAGATGAGAAGTCATTGCGTAAACCTTTTATTTCAGTCAATTGAACGATAGGTTATTATATTAATTAAAGGATATAATTACTAATAACTAAATGCGGCGCATATTGTAATCCAACATGGATTATTTCGCCACCAGTTACAAAAGTTTTCAGGGATATAATAGTGAAAAAGATGAAAATTATTAAATTTGTCACCATTTTACCTTTTTTTACGTTAATGGCATGTGAACAAGGGCCTAACTTTGCTGAGTTATGCGACCAACACGTGGAAATCTGTGAAGAGTTTCAAGAAGATACTTGGTGTAAGAAAGAACGTATTGCCGTTGGCTTTGCAAACTTGTCTCATAAGCTAAAAGCTAACGACAGTAACAAGTACCAACAACTTATTGCTTATGAAGGCTATGAAAAGTGTATGGCCCATGCGGCTAAAATTGAGCATATAAAGCTTAAAGTCAAAAAAACTATTCGTACGAACAATGTTTTAAAAGCTAGAGATAAAATTAAAGAAATATCGTTAGCGACAGAAAAATCTGAGCACCCTGACTTACTTTACTTTCATTGGTCACGTTATTTAAATGAATCTTCTCTTAATAAATTTATAGCCTTAGAAGGTAACGAATTATTAGAGCGATCGAACAGACAAGTTAATTTAGCCAGTTACTACGCCAAACGTGACCCAACTAAAACGTTAAACATACTTTATCATGCTCTAGAGCTGTACCCTAGTAATGCTGAGCTAGATACTGAAATATTCAAATCTATCGCCAGTATTTTTGCTGATAAAAAAGAGTATAAACAAGTTTATATTTGGTCAAAAATATTACGTATGTATGATCCAAAAGATACTACGATCCATGACAGTACATTACAAAGTTATATAACCGGTTATGGGTTAGATGCAGACTTTCTTGATAAAGTTGCTGATACTACCCTGAACAATATTACTGCGGGAACATTCACCTCTCCGCATACATAAGCCATACAAATCAATATATTGACCAACAAATAACAAAAAGGCAGCCGTAGCTGCCTTTTTGTTAAATGGTTTTCTAATTAGGTTCGTTATCTAACCAACTTCATTTATATCACGAGTGTTGCTTGACCAAGAAACATGGAATTTTTTGCCTGCTGGCTTATCTACACGTTCAAAAGTGTGCGCGCCAAAAAAGTCTCGTTGCCCTTGTAATAAGTTCGCAGGTAATACCGCACAACGCATCGAGTCGTAATACGATAACGCTGAAGATATAGCGCCTGTTGGAATACCCATTAAGGCAGAGTTTGCTACTGCTTTACGCCAGTTTAATTGATGCTTACATAATTGTTCAGCAAAAAATTCATCAAGTAATAAGTTGTCAAGTTCAGGATTACGTTCAAACGCTTGTGTAATTGACTGTAAAAATACCGCGCGAATAATACAACCTGCACGCCAAATTTTAGCAATGCTAGCAAAGTCTAGCTGCCAGTTATGCTCTTTTTCCGCTAATTTCATTAATTGAAAACCTTGTGCATAGGCACAAATTTTCGCACAGTAAATAGCGTCTTGTAATTGGTCAATAAAGTCAGTTTTTTCTTGTTCAGTAAAGCTTTGTGCTTCAGGACCAGACAATACCGTTGAGGCATGAACACGTAAATCTTTAAATGACGAAATAGAACGAGCATAAACCGCTTGTGCAATAGTTGGTGCTGGCGTGCCTAATTCTAAACTGCTCATGGCAGTCCATAATCCAGTACCTTTTTGCCCTGCTTTATCTAAAATCAGGTCAACCAATGGTGTATTATCATCGCCAACTTGATGACGTAATACTTCTACTGATATTTCCATTAAATAGCTGTCTAATGGACCTTTGTTCCACTGTTCAAAAGTATCTGCAATTTCTAAGCTACTTAAACCTAATCCGTCGCGTAGCATTTGATATGCTTCACAAATAATTTGCATATCAGCATATTCAATACCGTTGTGAACCATTTTCACATAGTGACCAGCACCCGCTGGACCAATATAAGCAGCACACGGCTCGCCTTCAGTAACCACATCACCTGGCTTAGTACGCTCAATTGGTTTACCTGTTTTTGCATCTACTTTTGCGGCAATAGCCTGCCAAATAGGTTTTATTCTTGTCCACGCATAAGGTGAGCCGCTCGGCATTAGCGCTGGGCCAAAACGTGCTCCAACTTCGCCACCAGATACCGCTGAAGAGAAAAGAATAAAATTGTTTTTGTACTTTTTCTCACGTGCAACAGTATCGACCCACAAGCTGTTACCGGTGTCGATAACAATGTCGTCTGGCTGAATACCTGCACCGATCAAATTTTCACATACTTGGTCAACAGGTGCGCCAGCAGGAACAGATAAAACAATTAAGTGTGGCGGCTTTAAGCACGACAATAATTCTGTATAAGAAGAGCAACCCACTACACGTGCGGTTGATGAGCCACTTTCCGCTTTATCTTGCGCGATAGCATCTTCTACTTTAGCAATATCAAGATCAAACGCTGCAATACTAAAACCATTGTCAGCCAAATTAAGCACAAGGTTCTTGCCCATGACGCCTAAACCGATAAATCCAATATCACATAAATTGTTGTTCTGTGTCATAAAAAAATCCACATTATAAAGAGGGAGAGTGCAGATAGTTCCGCTTTATTAAAGCGAATAAATGCATATATAAAACGCCTAGTATACCGACATTTTAAGCTAAAGAGTTTAATAGGCGGTATTTTAGTAACAATACGCAATAAAACAAGTATTAAATCAACATTTATTCTCTTATGTTGATTTATTACTTGTAATTTACGAAAAATGATGTAATTTTACTACATAATTATATTTGAGGTTTGGTTATGACAATTAGAGTTGGAATTAACGGTTTTGGTCGTATCGGCCGATTCGTATTTAGAGAAGCATTTGCAAGAGCTGATGTAGAAATAGTAGCAATTAACGACCTTATAGATGTTGATTACATTGCTTACATGCTTAAATATGACTCTACTCATGGTCGTTTCAATGGCACAGTTGACGTTGTTGACGGACACTTGGTCGTAAACGGTAAAAATGTACGAGTTAGCGCTGAGCGTGATCCACTTAACTTAAAGTGGAATGAAGTAGAAGTTGACGTTGTTGTTGAATCAACAGGCCTGTTTTTAACAGATGAGTCGGCCCGTAAGCACATTACTGCTGGTGCGAAGAAAGTTGTACTTTCAGCACCCTCTAAAGATGATACTCCTATGTTCGTAATGGGTGTCAATCACACTGAATATGCAGGACAAGACATTGTTTCAAATGCCTCTTGTACAACAAACTGTTTAGCCCCTATCGCGAAAGTGTTAAATGATAATTGGGGTATTCAAGACGGTTTAATGACTACAGTACACGCAACAACTGCAACACAAAAAACAGTTGATAGCCCATCAGCTAAAGATTGGCGCGGTGGCCGTGGTGCAGGACAGAACATCATTCCATCATCGACCGGTGCAGCAAAAGCTGTTGGTAAAGTAATACCAGCCTTAAATGGCAAATTAACTGGTATGGCATTTCGTGTACCAACACCAAATGTTTCAGTAGTCGATTTAACGGTTAACTTAGAAAAACCAGTGAGTTATACAGCTATCTGTGCAGCAATGAAAGCTGCTTCAGAAGGTGAACTAAAAGGTATTCTAGGTTATACAGAAGATGCTGTGGTATCTAACGACTTTATTGGTGAGCGCTGTACATCAGTGTTTGACGCAACAGCGGGTATTGCGCTAACAGATACTTTCGTTAAAGTAGTGTCTTGGTACGATAACGAAATTGGTTACTCTAACAAGATATTAGATTTAGCAAGCTACGTTAGCGCACAATAGTTGTTATATAACGATAAATACTAGTAAGGATCACGAAAAGCCAGATTAACGTCTGGCTTTTTTATATCCAACCTTTTCGTACAAGCGTTAAGTGCCAAGTTTATATGAAAGCCACAAGCTCATGCACTAACTTATAAGTTTTCAGATGGACTAGATTAACAGATTTTAACCACTACAATTGACTTGTAACCATCAGTTTAAGAGCTACATCTAGCTCTGAATGAAAGAAAACAACAAAAGTTAAGCGCTAAATTACATAATGGTTCAAATAAAACCAACTACCTTAGTATCGCCTAGCCCTAGCATAATTAAAATTCAGGCATAAAAAATCAGACAACAGCCTGATTTTTATTAATTATATGTCATGAATTACTAAAGAATGAAACTCGACAATTATTTTACGTGGTTTAGCACTTGTTTAGCTAAACGAGTGACTTCTTTCCAGTTGCCATTTTGAACAATTTCATCCGACACAAGCCATGAACCACCACAACAAGCTACGTTCGGCAATGCTAAATAATCACGAACGTTATTTAGGTTGATACCACCTGTTGGACAAAATTTAATGTCTGGGAATGGCCCGCCAATAGATTGAATAGCCTTTACACCACCAGAAGCTTCCGCAGGGAAAAACTTCAAATGATCGTAACCGCAATCAATACCGTCCATTAATTCTGAAATAGATGAAATACCAGGGATCAAAGCAGTATTGCCCTCTTTACCCGCTTGTAATAAATCTTTCGTTAAACCCGGACTAATAGCAAATTTAGCACCTGCATCCGCTGAACGTTGCAGTAATTCTCTGTTAGTCACTGTACCTGCACCTACAACGGCTTCTGGAAGATGTTTAGCAATAGTGCTGATTACTTCAAGTGCGGCTGGTGTGCGTAAAGTTACTTCTAATACTTTAATGTCTGCTGCTAATAAAGCTTCTGCGATTGGCAGAGCATCTTTAACATCTTTAATCACCAACACTGGTACAATTGGACCCATGGCAAAAAGATCGCTTGGCTGTACTTGCCAATTATTTGATAACGTCATATTCCCTCTTAATACTCTTTAGTGCTAGTTGTAATGTTTTCAACTGAATTTAGTTGTCTAAGATACGCTGCAGCGCCCATTAACCCTGGTTGTTCTTCGGTAACAACAAAAGTGGCTATTGGCTGATTAAAACCTGACATGCGCCCTTTAGCTTCAAATCTTGTTCTAAAGTCACTGTTTTCGAAATATTCAATAAAGCGTGGAACAATGCCTCCAGCAATGTACACACCACCGTAGCTACCGAGTGTTAATGCTAGGTTACCGGCAAAACTTCCTAATACTCGACAAAATTGTGCAATAGTTTCAGCGCATAATTCACAAGTATTGGCTAAACCTCTAGCGGTGATCTCTTTTGCTGGTAATTCTGATGCCACGCCATTTTTGATAAAGCTGAGTGCCTGATAAATTTGTTCTAAACCTAAGCCAGAAAGCAATTGCTCGTAAGAAACACGAGCGTACTTTGTATTTAAGAAATTTAAAATTTCCGCCTCTTGTTGATCAACTGGAGCAAAGTCTACATGTCCACCTTCACCACTTAGACTAAGCCAGCCATGATTCAATGCCACTAAATTTGCCACACCTAAGCCAGTACCTGGTCCACAAATTGAAATAGGTTTATCAGCAATAACCTCACCAATGCCAATTTGTACTTTTTGGCTATCAGTTAACTGTGGGATAGCATGAGCAATGGCAGTAAAGTCATTGATCAAAACGAGTTCATGCAATTGTAATTGTGCTTTTAATGCTTGCTGAGAAAATTGCCACGGTAAATTCGTCATGACGATTAAATCTTTATCAACGGGGCAAGCAATGGCTAAACAAGCAGATATGTCTTTATTATTAAGTTGGTGCTTTTCAATAAAATTATTTAACACTTCTGCTAAGCCTGCGTAGTCAGCACAAGCGTAAATTTCTATTGCTGAAATATCACCATGCTCACCTGCAATGGCAACTCGCATATTGGTACCACCAATATCAGCAATTATATTGACGTTATTATTTAACATCGCTACACCCCACCTTCAGTACCATCGTCAGCATGGTCAGAAAATAATGAACAGGCTCCCGTTTCTGCTGAGCTAAGATTACGTCGCATAAAGCCAAATAATTCACGCCCCATACCTTGATGATGACCGTTTACTTGAAACTTAGCATTTTCACGTTGTGTTAATTCACTATCATCAACTAATAAGGTTAACTCACCGCTTTCGCCGTCAAGTAGCATCATATCGCCAGTGTGTATTTTTGCGATCAAACCACCATCTAAGGCTTCTGGACATAAATGAATTGCCGCTGGCACTTTACCTGATGCACCAGACATTCTACCGTCAGTCACTAAAGCAACTTTAAAGCCTTTGTCTTGTAACACGCCTAGTGGCGGCGTTAGCTTGTGTAGTTCAGGCATACCGCGCGCTTTTGGTCCTTGAAAACGAACCACTGCGATAAAGTCTTTTTCTAATTCACCGGCATGAAATGCTTCTTCAAGTTCATGTTGGTCTTCAAATACGACTGCTGGTGCCTTAATAACAAAGCTGCCTTCGCGTAATGATGATGTTTTCAATACTGAAACACCTAAGTTACCTTTTAATACTTTTAAACCACCATCAGCTTTAAAAGGTTTATCAGCGGTTGTGATAACTTCAACATCACCAGACGTTGTAGCACCATCAACCCATTTCAATTCACCATTTTCTAGAACAGGTTTTTGCGTATAACGCGTTAAACCGCGACCACAAATTGTCTCAACATCTTCATGCACTAAACCGGCTGCAATTAACTCTTTAAACAACAATGCCATACCACCTGCTTCTTGGAAGTGGTTAATATCAGCGTGACCATTTGGATAAATACGGGTTAATAACGGTACTGAGTCAGATAAGTCATTAAAATCTTGAAAGTTAACAATGATACCGGCAGCTTTAGCGAAAGCGATAATATGCATGGTTAAATTCGTTGAGCCACCAGTTGCTAACAGCGCAACAATAGCATTGACGATTGAGCGTTCATCAACCATTTTACCAACAGGGGTATAATTACCTGACTGTTGTGTTAAGCGAGTCACCTGTCGCGCCGCTGCTTTGGTTAGTTCTTCACGTAATTGGGTATTAGGTGCAACAAATGATGCGCCTGGTAAATGCAGCCCCATGACTTCAACCACTAATTGGTTCGAGTTAGCAGTACCGAAGAAAGTACAAGTACCCGCACTGTGATATGAAGCAGATTCAGCTTCTAATAACTCATCTTCTCCCACTTCACCCTTAGCAAACTGCTGACGAACGCGAGCTTTTTCCTTATTAGGTAGCCCTGATGGCATTGGACCAGCAGGAACAAAAACTGTTGGTAAATGACCAAAAGTCATACTTGCTATCATTAAGCCTGGGACAATTTTGTCACAGATACCTAACATCAATGCGCCATCGAACATGTTATGCGACAAGGCTACAGCGCTCGACATTGCGATAACATCACGACTCATCAAGCTTAAATCCATGCCCGGTTGACCTTGTGTTACACCATCACACATGGCAGGAACACCACCAGCAAACTGGGCAACACCACCAGTATCTCTAACGGCAGCTTTAATAATATCCGGATAGGTTTGGTAAGGTTGATGCGCTGAAAGCATATCGTTGTATGCAGAAATAATTGCAACATCAGAATGATTTACGCCACGTAAGGTTGCTTTATCGTCTTTACCACAGGCCGCGAAGCCGTGTGCTAAGTTGCCACATGATAAACTTGCACGATGTACCGTAGTTGATTTCGCAGCTGAAATTTTATCTAGGTACGCTTTACGTGTGTCTTTACTTCTATCAATGATCCGCTGAGTGATCTGTAATATTTCTTTTTTCATAATTTACTCGGCCCAATAAACTTGTGTATTAACATCTGCGGCGTGTAAGAAAGCTCTGATAGGCATTTCTTTAACATCTTGCCCGGCGATGGCTTTTGCCAGTACCTGCTTTTTACTACTACCACTGATATGTAAAATTGTATTTTCGCTTTGCGCTAAAGCAGCAAAACTAAAAGTAATACGCTGATGTGGCGCCGTTTTTGGCACAACTTTTAATAGCGCTGAACTATCAAGTGATAAGCACTCACTTATTTCATCACTACATGGGAATAAAGAGGCGGTATGACCATCTTCACCCATGCCAAGAATAAGCACATCTAACGGTAACATCTGTTGCTTAGCCGCTATGTTCAGGTCTACCAAAGTGTCACTCGTTAATGCATTACCTTGCTTTAAATGAAAAAAATTTGCTTTCACTGCTTCATTTTGTAGCAAATTTTCATGCACTAACTTGGTATTACTATCATTAGAGTCAATATCAACCCAACGTTCATCAGCAAGCGTTATAGTGATTGATTGCCAAGGTAAAGCCTTTTTTGATAAAGCATTAAAGAAACCTTTTGGTGTTGAACCGCCTGATACCGCAATACTTGCCTTACCTTTTTGCTTAACAGCGCTAGCAAGGATGTTAGCAACATTGTCTGCCAATGCTTCATCGAGTAGTTGACGTTGTTCGAACTCATTAATTTGATACATTATTCTACCCACTGTCGATCATCACGTGCGATTAAAGATATAGAGGAAACCGGTCCCCATGATCCTGCCGCATAAGGTTTAGGTGCTTCATTGGTTGACTGCCACGCAGCAATAATGCCGTCAGCCCACTGCCATGCGGCTTCAACTTCATCACGACGAACAAACAATGATTGATTGCCATTAACCACTTCAAGTAACAAACGTTCATAAGCGTCAACAACGCGTTGATTGTCATAAGCTTTAGAAAAACTTAAATCTAACTTGTTTTCGTGAATTTGCATTTGCGAGGCAATACCAGGAATTTTATTCATCATCTCCAATTCAACGCCTTCATCAGGTTGTAGTCGAATGGTTAATTTATTTGATGGTAAATCGGCATAGCTTTCACTGAAAATATTGTGCGGCTGCTGTTTAAAGTGCACCACTATTTCACTATGTTTTTTCGGCATACGTTTACCGGTACGTAAATAAAATGGTACCCCTGCCCAACGCCAGTTATCAATTTCAGCTTTTATTGCCACAAATGTTTCAGTGCCACTATTGGCATTTGCACCTTCTTCATTTAAATAACCCGGTACCGCTAAACCATTAAGGTAACCATCGGCATACTGTCCGCGCACTGTTTTATCTTTCACATTTTGGCGAGTGATAGGCTTTAATGCTTTGATCACCTTTAATTTTTCATCACGCACACTATCAGCACTTAAGTCAGCTGGTGGCTCCATGGCTAACAACGAAAGAATTTGTAGTAAATGGTTTTGCACCATATCGCGCATTTGTCCGGCTTCATCATAAAAGCCCCAACGGCCTTCAATACCAACGCTTTCTGCAACCGTAATTTGTACATGATCAATACTGTTGCGATCCCAATTATTGGTAAATAATGAGTTAGCAAAACGTAGCACTAATAGGTTAAGAACCGTCTCTTTTCCTAAGTAATGATCAATACGGTAGATTTGGTTTTCGTTAAAGTATTGAGAAACTTGGTCGTTAATCACTTTTGATGATTCTAAACAGTGCCCAATTGGCTTTTCCATGACAACGCGGTCGTTATCTCTTATAAGCTTGGCCGATTTTAAGCCTTCACTGATATCGCCATATATAGCAGGAGGAGTCGAAAAGTAATAAACACGAGGCGTTTTTACAGATGATAATGTTGTTGCCAACCCGCTATAAGCGGCAATATTTTTAAAATCGAGTTGTTGATAAACTAATCGAGCTAAAAATTTAGTCACTGCATTCACATCTAAAGCTTCAGGGATAAACTCATTTAAACCATCGTTTATCTGTTGTGTAAACTGCTCTAGCGTAATGTCATCTCGGGCCACACCAACAATAAGAGTTTCATCACCTAACAAACCTGCTAACTCTAGTTGATATAAAGAAGGCAAAAGTTTACGGCGTGATAAATCCCCGAGGGCTCCAAAAATAACAATTTCACTAGCAGCTTGGCAATCGCTGTTATTCATATCTTATCTACTCAATTATTTTATATATTAGTTTCAGTGTAACTAAACTACATTTAAGGCTAATTTATCTGCTATAGCAGCATCAGTAAAGCACTTTCTGTAATATTACTACATTTAATGCAAATTAATTAAAAACAGTACCTGTGAGGCAACTTTATGGTAAAAATGTATTAAAGGTTTGCAAAATTCGCCCCTTTTGATTTATATTAGCGTAAAAGTGAAATAAATTTTCACAATTCCTGTATCTTTACAGAAAATAAATTACAGCATTCTTTAATTTGATACCAACAGATATCAATTAAGCAATGTACTAGGGCTTAAACGTAATGAATATATTAGAAAAGATCACCAACGAGTTAGATACCTTCAGCAAATCTGAACGTAAGGTGGCTGAAGTTATATTATCATCACCTGGAACCGTGATTCACGCTAGCATCGCTGCATTGGCTAAACAAGCCAATATTAGCGAGCCTACGGTAAACCGCTTTTGTCGACGTCTTGATACTAAGGGCTACCCTGACTTTAAATTGCACCTTGCGCAAAGTTTAGCTAACGGTACACCTTATGTTAATCGTCATGTTGATGAAAATGATTCGGCTGAAGAATATACAGAAAAAATTTTCGAATCAACTATGGCTAACTTAGAGCTTGCGCGTAAAAGTTTAGACACCTCTACGATTAATCGTTCAGTCGACTTATTAACTCAAGCAAATAAAATTTCATTCTTTGGTTTAGGTGCTTCTGCTGTTGTTGCCCATGATGCGCAAAACAAGTTTTTCCGCTTCAATGTTCCTGTGGTTTATTTCGATGACATATTAATGCAACGTATGAGTGCTATAAATAGCCGACAAGGTGATGTTGTTGTTGTTATATCGCATACAGGTAGAACAAAGTCGCTGGTTGATGTTGCTAGCTTAGCTCGTGAAAATGATGCCACTGTTATTGGTATCACTACAGCAGGTACACCATTGGCGAAGGAATGTAATATCGTGCTTTCCGTTGAAGTGGCTGAAGATACTGACTTATATATGCCAATGGCATCACGTATTGCACAACTAACGTTAATTGATTGTTTAGCGACTGGTTTTACGCTACGCCGAGGAACTAAATTTAGAGATAACTTGAAAAAAGTGAAAGACAGTTTACGTAGCTCTCGCTTTGAAAGAAAAGATTAAATACAGGCATTGGTTAAAGGCCAACAGCCAATTAGATACATAACATAGATAAACTGAATAAATTTAAGGATTACAATGCCTAGAAGAACCAAAATTGTTGCGACTTTAGGTCCAGCAACTGACGATAGAAAGATATTAAAAAAAGTACTTGCAGCTGGTGTAAATGTAGTTAGATTAAACTTCTCTCACGGCATTCCACAAGATCATATTGATCGTGCGACAGCTGTTCGTGAAATTTCACAAGAACTTGGTATTTATGTCGGTATTTTAGGTGACTTACAAGGTCCAAAAATTCGCGTGTCGACCTTTAAAAATGGTCCTATCAAATTAGCCATTGGTGATAAGTTTGAGCTAGACGCTAACTTAGCAAAAGGCGAAGGTTGCCAAGAAAAAGTTGGTATTGATTATAAAAAATTGCCACAAGACGTTGTTGCTGGTGATATTTTATTACTCGACGATGGCCGTGTACAACTACGTGTGCTTAAAACTGAAGGACAATCAGTTTTTACTGAAGTAACTGTTGGCGGGCCTTTATCAAATAATAAAGGTATCAACCGTCAAGGTGGTGGTTTAACAGCTCCTGCGCTTACGGCAAAAGATAAAGAAGATATTAAACTGGCTGCGGTAATTGATGTTGATTTTCTTGCGGTATCTTTTCCGCGTGATGCTGCTGATATGCGCGAAGCCCGTTTACTTGCCCAAGAAGCCGGTTGTGATGCGCGTTTAGTGTCAAAAATCGAGCGTGCTGAAGCTGTAAACGACGAGAAAATATTAGACGGCATTATTCTCGCGTCTGACGTTGTAATGGTTGCCCGTGGTGATTTAGGCGTTGAAATTGGCGATGCCGCTCTAGTTGGCAAGCAAAAACACATTATCGCTCGTAGTCGTCAATTAAACCGTGTGGTTATTACTGCGACTCAAATGATGGAAACCATGATTGAGCAACCAATGCCAACACGTGCAGAAGTAATGGATGTCGCCAATGCCGTACTAGATGGTACTGATGCAGTAATGCTTTCAGCAGAAACAGCTGCTGGTAAATACCCTGTTGAAACGGTAACAGCTATGTCTGCAGTTTGTGTTGGTGCAGAAAAAGAAAGTTCAGTGATGACGTCAAAGCATCGTGTTGAAATGACTTTTGCTGAAGTGTCTGAAACCATTGCTATGTCAGCCATGTATGCAGCAAACCATTTAGATGGTGTTAAAGCGATTATTGCCTTAACTGAATCTGGCCACACAAGTAAAATCATGTCACGTATATCTTCTGGCTTACCTATTTATTCATTATCTCGCCATGCCAAAACATTAACTAAAACAGCTATTTACCGTGGTGTTTACCCGGTTTCGTTTGATTCTACTGGTATCGAAAATGCTGAAACAATGGCACAAGACGTTCTAGTTGCGGTGGCAAAAGATTCTGAATTAAGTGTTGGTGATAAAGTCATGTTTACTCACGGCGACTTAATGGAAACAGTTGGCGCAACTAATACCTTAAAAGTGTTAACGCTAACCAAAAAACACTTTGCTTAATCGTTAAGTATTAAACGGTGTTTATTAAAAAGGTAGCTTGATGCTACCTTTTTTGTTGCCTATTGAAGCGCTATTAAGCCATGTTCATTAATATCAATTGTCGATTATTCATCATCAGCTAGATAATCTAGATCACCAATCACCTTATTGAGCTTTTTATTAATACGTTTACGTTGTTTATCATTTGCATTAGTTGCCATATAGACAAATATTTTCGCAAACACTTGATTATTATGTGCAGTAATAGCGTTAAACTCTTCATCTCGTAAACTACGACCATTGACAAACAAACGGTAGAACTCAAACTTAAACTGATGTTCAGGCAAATTACCATTTAGTAGCTCTGAAAATTGACTAGTCCAGCGCTGACGATAATTTATCCAAGGCTGAAATGAACGCTTAAAGTTTAGGCTCATGCCTGCTACTTCTGCTTTTTGCCTTTTGGTTAATTTTCCAAACCACTCTTTTAATTGTTCTTGCTGCTCTTTCGCCCTTTCTTCAAGCCATTGTTGATTTGTTAAGTCTTCATGATCATCAAGTCTTTCTTGATTGCCTTCACGTAATGCTTGTAGCAGTTGTTGTTTTTGCTCAGCATTCAAACTAAAAGCTAAAGGTTGTAACTTAGGCTCTGCAGCCATTAAAAAATTTTGCCAGTGCTGAACAAGTGTTGCCAAGTTGTCAGTAATTTGTCTCTCGTCAACTGTGTCATTAATCGCTAGTTGTAAGGCTTTAAGCTGTTGACTATATAGTGGTAATTGTGTTTTTCGATGCCATAAATGTAATTTTTCGAACTCGCTATCAAAAAGTGTTTGCTGTTGTTTACTTAAGGTTACGTAATCATCTAAATACCAATTAGTCCACCAATCAAGATGGTTATAGACAAAACGAAAGCTACAACCGGAGACTAAAACCGCTATGAATAGGCAAAGAAATATTTGTTTTATTTTTATCATGCAATACCACCCTATTTACTGCCAATTCAAATGATATAACTGACAATGATTGACCTACATTAAACTAAGCAAATTTTAATGCAAAAATATTTCACCTTAAGGTAAATGACTGTTAATTTTAAGTAAGGTTCCACATTAACTGCATTTGACAAACAGATGGTACATTTATGACTATTCAAAGGATTGGCATTTTAACCAGTGGTGGTGATGCGCCAGGCATGAACGCCGCTATTAGAGCGATTGTTGTTGCCGCCCATCATTACAAAATAGAGGTATTTGGCTTTGTTTCTGGTTTTAATGGCTTAATTGAAGACAATTTTATGCCACTGACCATTAAAAGCGTGGAAAATATTATTCACAAAGGGGGTACTATTTTAAAAAGTGCTCGCTGCCCAGCAATGCAAACACAGTTAGGATTAGAGCAAGCAGCGTCAACCTTATTAAAAAATAAAGTTGAAGCATTGATTGTTATTGGCGGTGATGGTTCATTTGCCGGTTTACTAGCGCTTAATCAGCACTGGTACGGACAAGTGATTGGCATTCCTGGCACTATCGATAATGATATTGATGGTACGGATTTCACCATCGGCTTTTCAACAGCCATTAATACCGCTATTGAGGCGATAGACAAAATACGCGATACCGCTGAAGCTTTTGAGCGTATTTTTATTGTGGAACTCATGGGGCGTCACAGCGGCCACATAACCTTTAATGTTGGTATAGCTTGTGCGGCTGAACAGGTTATTTCCTTTGAAAACTTCCCATCTCAAGGTAATACCATCGACAATGAGGCAAGCAAGCTTGAAACACTTGCTAAAGAAATTAAACAAGCACAAGCAGACCGACATGCGAGTTATATTATCGTTATTGCAGAAAATTTATGGCAAGGCGGTGCTTCAGCCCTAGCGCAGCAATTACAAGCAGTAGCGAATATTGATTGCACTGCTTGTATTCTTGGTCATATCCAGCGTGGCGGTTCACCAGTTGCCAAAGACAGAATTTTAGCGACAAAAATGGGGGTGGCAGCAATACAGGCTTTAATTGATGAAAAATCAAATATTATGATCGCCGAATGCAATAACGCTATAAGTCACGTACCTTTAGCTGTTGCGATACAGCATCAACAAGGAGTTAGTGAAAGTTTGGTGCAAGCGCAAGAAAATATATTAGCATTAACCGCACAACGCCAATATTGATTTAGTTTTGCGACTAAATTGGTTTATCTGCTAATTTAACTTGTTGTTGTGCAAAGAATTGGATCAAAAAGTCAATTAGCAAACGTAGCTTCTTAGAGCTAGCAGCTCCAGGAGGAAAAACGCCATAAACATTAATTGCTTTTAATTGGTAATCGTCTAACACTGATTGCAAACGTCCGGCTTTAATTTTTGGCCAAGCATCATAGGTTGGGATACGCCCTAATCCTTGCCCACCTTCAACAAAAGCAGTGCGGGCTGAGGCATTGTTTGTTGCTATTGCCCCTTTTACTTCAATGGTGTGAGAACGCCCCGCTTTTTCTAGTATCAGCTTGTTACTCGTTAGTTTATAGATAACCCACGTATGTTCAGCTAATTCACTCGGTTTTGTCGGTCTGCCGTAACGTTCAAAATAATCAGGCGAACCGCATAAACATGTTTCTAACACCGCTAGTTTTCTGGCTTGTAAGTTTGAATCTGCTAATGGTGCACCACGTATTGCCAAATCTATACCTTCTTTTACAATATTTACCACTTCATCAGTTAACATCAGGTCGAGTTCAATTTTGGGATACAGTTTTCGAAACTTGTCTAATGCAGGTACGATGGAATGTAAACCAACACTGACCGGACAAGTAATTTTTAACAGCCCTTCCGGTTCATTTTTAACATTTTCAATTTGTTGATTTGCTGCACTTGCTTGCTCGGCAATAATTCGACAACGCTGATAATAGTCGCTACCTGCTTGTGTCAGCATAACTGAGCGCGTAGAACGATTTAATAGCGTGATGCCTAACTGCTGTTCAAGTTTTTTAATGTGATAGCTAACAACCGCTCGTGAAAGCCCTATATGCTTAGCAGCTGCACTAAAGCTGCCCTGTTCAACCACATGTGAAAAAACCACCATACTTTTTAGCTGTTCAAAAGAAATATCCACTTAAATCACCTTTACCAAACAAGTTTATTCAAAAATAAGCATTTACACCTTATTGTATCAATAATTAGAACAAAGTTATCAATTCAATCTGCATTGTATTAAATATGGATGAGCATATACTCTTTCCCATAGACTGAAGTCATCAAGCAATGACATCAATAAGTACGATAATAAAATTGCATAGGAAAATTAAAATGAATGCGACAAAAAAACAAAACACGCAAGTATTAATGGTATTAACCTCGCACGATAAATTAGGTAATACTGGCGAAAAAACCGGCTTTTGGTTAGAAGAATTTGCAGCACCTTATTATCAATTAATTGATGCCGGTTTTACCGTAACATTGGCTTCACCTTTAGGTGGACAACCACCGTTAGATCCTAAAAGTGCAGAAGCAGACTTTCAAACTGATGCTACTCGCCGTTTTGAAAGTGATGAACAAAGCCAGCAAGTATTAGCAACAACGACAAAATTAAACCTTATTGATGCTAATGAATACGCTGCAGTGTTCTATCCTGGCGGTCATGGTCCACTTTGGGATTTAACCGACGACCAAAGCTCAATCAACTTGATCTCTGCATTTATCGAGCAAAACAAGCCTGTAGCGGTTGTTTGTCATGCCACAGCAGTATTACTTAAAGTAAAAGACAGTAACGGTACAGCGATAGTTAAAGGTAAAAATATTGCAGGTTTCACTAACAGTGAAGAAGATGCAGTACAGCTAACGAACATCGTGCCATTTTTACTTGAGGATGAGTTAATTAAGCAAGGTGCTGATTATCAAAAAGGTCAGGATTGGGCACCGTTTGTTGTTGAAGATGGCTTAATCATCAGTGGTCAAAACCCTGCAAGCTCTAGTGAAGCAGCTAACCGTTTGATCAACAAACTAGCGTAAAAATTAATACGAGAAAACAAATAACCTAGCAGACAATCATTGTATAAATTTATCTGCTAGGTTTGATTAACCATTAAGTCCTTATTCGGAAAGTTATATGACATCAAATACCAATGTAACAACGTCATCAGCGTTACAACAAAATAAGCAAAAAAATCGCCAGTTCACCCTAGCTTCTCGCCCAGTTGGCGCACCAACGCCTGAGAACTTTAATTTAATTGATGTAGACATTCCAACACCGAGCCAAGGTGAAGTATTACTACGAACAGTATATTTGTCATTAGACCCATATATGCGTGGCCGTATGAGTGATGCAAAGTCATATGCTGAACCCGTCGCTATTGGTGAAGTAATGGTCGGCGGCGCAGTTTGTCGTGTTGAAAAGTCACTTAATGATAACTTCCAAGTTGGCGATTTAGTGGTTGCTTATACCGGCTGGCAAGATTACGCCATTTCAGATGGTGAAGAGTTGTTAAAACTCCCTAAAACCTTAACCTCACCATCATACGCTCTTGGCGTATTAGGTATGCCAGGGTTAACGGCCTATATGGGCTTGCTCGATATTGGCTTACCTAAAGCAGGCGAAACGGTTGTTGTTGCGGCGGCAAGTGGCGCGGTAGGTAGTTTAGTCGGTCAAATTGCTAAATTACAAGGCTGCCGCGTTGTTGGTATTGCTGGTAACGAAGAAAAGTGTCTTTACGTAACGGACACTTTAGGTTTTGACGCCTGTGTGAATCATAAGAGTAGCGATCTAGCACAATTACTGGCTGAGCAATGCCCTAACGGCATTGATGTTTATTTCGAAAATGTTGGCGGCGCAGTATTTGACGCTGTTATGCCATTATTAAATGCCAGCGCGCGCGTACCAGTATGTGGCTTAATTTCACAATACAATGCCACTGAGCTGCCAGCAGGACCAGATAGATTATCATCACTAATGGGATTATTACTGGTTAAGCGCATAAAAATGCAAGGTTTTATCGTATTTGATGACTATGGTCATCGCTATAACGAATTTAGCCAAGCGATGGGCCAGTGGCTTGCTGAAGGAAAAATTATTCACCGTGAGGATAAAGTAATAGGCTTAGAGCAAGCATCTAATGCTTTTATCGGCTTATTAAAAGGTGAAAACTTCGGTAAACTTGTGGTTGAAGTAGGCCCTTTAGAGTTAACTTAATACGGTTTTAACCGTTAAGTGCTAATGCCAGAGACAAAAAAAGGTAAACACATTGTTTACCTTTTATATATTCATTCCATAACATTATGATAATACTGAGATAACACTACGGCACGAATGCTACGCAACTAAACCGCTATGCAACCACAGCCTTCTTAACTTTATCTTTATAACTGCGGCTAACTTTCAATTCTTTGCCGTTAGACATTACTAAATAGTACTCGCCATTAAGTTGGCTGCAAAATTTATCAATATAGTTCTTATTTACGATAGTAGAACGATGACTGCGTAAAAACTGTCGAGGGTCTAACACTTCTTCCAGTTGTTTCATGGTTTTACGCAGAATATGGGTATTACTTTGCGTATGCACACACATATAATCACCAGCAGCATCAATCCATAAAATATCTTTTACCGGTACCCTACTAACTTCGCCGGCATCTTTAATCGCCAACACGTCAGAATAACTAGAAATACTCACGGGTTCGTTATTGTCTAACTCTTGCAATATTTTGTCGCAATCATTACCCGTAACGTCACTGACTAAACGCACAAGCTTAGACTTATGAATAGCGTTCACTTCACTACTAAGACTTTGTCTGATTTTATCTAAAGTTTGCGCTAAGCGTTGTTCATCGGCAGGTTTAAGCAAGTAATCTTGTGCATGTACTTCAAATGCTTGCATGGCGTATTGATCAAACGCGGTAACAAATACCACCATTGGTAGCTGTAAACCTTGTTCTATAATCGCTTCAACTACTTCAAAACCATTTAAACCTGGCATTTGAATATCGAGAAAAATAAGATCAGGTTGATAAGCACGCACCGCTTCTAATGCCTCTCGGCCATTAGTACATTGTGCAATAATTTCGATGTCTTTATGATCTTCAAGACGAACCGCTAAGCCTTTTCTTGCTAGTGGTTCATCGTCAACAATTAACGTTGTGAGCTTTTTGCTCATACCTTGCTTCCAATGTCGTATGGCATTCGTATACTGATTTTAACACCAGTTGGTATATTGTTGGCAACAACTAATGAAAAATCATTCTGATACAGTGCTTGTAGTCGTTCACGCGTATTCACTAAACCAACACCGTTTTCTCTAAATAGGTTGCCATTACTTATTTCTGCGCCGGGACCATTATCAGATAGTTCAACAAGTAGGTCATTACCAAAACGCTGTACAGATACGTTAATTTCTCCCCCTTGTTCTTGCACCGCAATAGCGTGTTTAATCGAATTTTCCGCTAAAGGCTGCAAAATCATGCTCGGTACCAGTGCTAAATTACAATCAGAGGCAATATTAAAACTAACTTGTAAGCGCTCTTCAAAACGTACTTTTTCAATATCCAAATACAGCCTTAAAGCATGGAGTTCGCTATCAAGTGTTACCTTCTTCATTGGATCTTTATCTAACGAGTAGCGTAAAAATTCACTTAACTTAGTAACCATACCATTCGCTGTTTTGTTTTCTTTAACTAAGATCAGCGTTGATATTGCATTTAAGGTGTTAAATAAGAAATGAGGGTTTAGCTGATAACGCAGCATTTTTAACTGTGCTTGGTGCGCTACAGTATTAGCACGTAATACATTTTGTTTTTCTTTTTGCAGCATTTGATAATATTTAGTACCAAAATACAAACCACTCCAGCTAAGAATGATGAAAAAAGACAATAAGCTATTTTTGGTGTAGTAGAGAAGAAAGTCAGGACGATAACCGTGTTTATAAATTTCCCAGTAATTTATATTCTTGATTATTTGCCAAAACACACCGGTACAATATGAGGTAAGAATCACTACGATAGCAATTTTTAGTGGCGTGAAATTCCAGATGCGACGATAGATATATCTAAGCGGAATGGTGAACAACCAACCTGCGTAGGCATTAAGTAAAATTATTACTAAAAAGATGTCGCGTAAATCGTGTAGTAATGAACCTAAGTAATGTACCAAGGCAAAACCACACCAGCCAGCGGTATGCACCAACCAGAATAAGCGATTTCTATTTTCTATAAATTCTTTCCAATTCACACATGACAGCCAGTAAACTCTATTAAGCTAATTATGCGCTATACAAGTCATTCTCGCACTACCACTAATCGTAAGATTTCAGCACCTTATCTCATTTACTTTATGACAATATTTGTCTCAGGATGTTGCTTTACCAGTAATGAAAACTGTTTATTTGCTAGTTCCTTGTACTTTTCACCCTGAAAGTGCTGATATTTAGAAAAATACCATAAACCATTAATAATTAGAGATAAAACATAGTAACGCATAACCATGACAGTAGTATTGTTACGTGGCAAAGTCATCATTTGTTCTAGATTGTCGACAATTTCAGTATGATTTTCTTGCTGGTTATCGGTATAAATATCGCTACTACTTCGCGAGTATTGCTGACGGTTTTGCTGAGCAGTGTACTGCGTTATCACCCACTCAATGTTGCTGTTTTCAATTTCATTAACTGCCATCATCATACCCAGTTCATACTCAATCGGGGCAATGCAGGCGCATTCGAAATCAATCAATTGGTAACGAAAATCAGCATTATCAGTGGTGCTATTTTCGAGCTTAATCACGTTGCTGAAGTTTGCATCACCATGACAAAACACCTCATTACTCTGCCCTATTTCTTCTCTTATTTGAGCAAGTTCTTGCAACACTGATTCAGCTGTTGTCATTAAACAATTAATTTCAGTTAACGACATTTGCTGGTTTAAAATATCCGGTTGTTGATTTGATAGCTGTAGAAATAACTGCGAGATAATTTGCTCTATTTCTAAGCTAGGAAGAACTGAAGCAGAATGATTTGCTAACGTATTAGCAGACTTGGAATTTGTGATTTGGCTAGTGAGACTGTTAGAAGAAAAAGGTAACCGATGACATTTCGTCAGTAATGATAATATAACCGTTAATTGTTCATATTCACTAAGCTGACTATTTCCTAATAGCTCGCCAGAGAGGAACTCACTGATCAACCAATCACCTTCAGCGTAAATAAGCTTGGGAGCAACACCGCTATCAGCTGCAAGCTTATTTGCTAAAATTTCAGTAGTACTGCTTGTGATGTGCTTAGCAAAATACTGATGTTCACCAACCTGCACACGAAAACATGACTGACTTAGCCCTGAATCAATAACTGCTACACTGTTAATACTTCTATTGGCAAAACAAGGCAGTAAACATAAATCTTTTATAAGCGGCTTATGCTCATTAATATCTGAGGTTAAGTTAGTTACCATTTCAGTACTTATTCATCAGTAATAGCATCGTAAGTAATACCATTAAACTTCTCTTTTAGCCGAGAACGGGCGAAATATCACTGTCGTTCACAGCGTTTTGTTGCTGCTGTAAATACAGTTTACGCCACTGCCAATAACCGTAACTTGCTAATATCACATAACAAGCGAATAAAGCAGCAGTTGGAGTTAAGCCTTTCTCGATATAGAGATAGATTGAAACGACATCGATAACGACAAAATAAAGCCAATTTTCTAACACCTTTTGTGTTAATAAATAGGTCGCAAATATCGCAAATACGGTTGTCGCACTATCAAGATACGGAAAATGTGTTGGTGTATATGTCGCCATTAACCAACCTAATACGATTGACAGGAATGATAGCGCAATAATCATGATGCTATGACGTTGCAGCGTCCATTGGCTATAAAGTAATTCTTTACTGTTGATGCTGGGTGCTGAAGTATCATTATTTTCGAGATCACTAGCAACAGCATTTTTACGCCAGCATAACCAACCATACACCGCCATTAATAAATAATAGAGCTGTAATGCACTGTCCATCCACAAATATACATCATAAAAAATAACGGTATATAGCACTGTACTTAATATTGCTGCCGGCCAGCACCAAAGGTTACCTTTTGCTGCTAAAACTACGTATAACAGTGAAGCGACTACGGCGATTAGCTCTAATACTGGTAGTGTTGTGAAATAAGTAACAATTTCAGTGGTGGCACTGATTGAGTTTGCCATTACGACTCTGCTTCAACAACTGAGCGGTCACCGCCAATAAACTTACAAACAAATACTGCGGCATTTAAGGTTTGATGCACGTGCTTAATTTCAGCCATGACATGACTTGTAGCTAAGTCATAATCACCAAAAACCTGTGTACTCATACCATTAGTAACAACATTTAGTCCTTCCACTAAACGTAAACGTTTAATAAAAGCCCAAATTTCAGTTTTAAATTTTTCTTCTGCAAGTGGATATAAACTAATTTCAATTGAGATTTTCATATCGATACTCTTGGTAAATTTTATTTATTAATAAAGCACTTTATTCAATTGATATTACTCATAGTCATTTGAGTAAAGTGCTGTTTATGTTCTACGTTATTAAAAATTATAATCGAGTGTCACACCAACTTGTCTTGGCGCGCCATAGCGTAAATACTTTTTGGCAGCCCAACCTTGATCAGGTTCATTACCAAAGAAAAAGCCACGTGTTGCAACTTTTTCATCTGTTATGTTTCTTGCCCACAATGATATCGACCAATCATTAATCTCATAGCCAATTTTTGCATTAAGTAAATTTGAACTCGCCGATTTTTCAGCATGACTATCAGAGAAATAAAACTCATCTTTGCCTGACCAGTTTATATTAGCAATAAATCCTGCGTCATTGCGATAAGTTGTCCCTAAACTAAAGGTATAATTAGGGGCATGCGCAAGCTCTCGGCCAGAAATATCAATGCTAGTGCCGTACTTATCCATATACGCATAATCATCGTAAGTCGCTTTCAAATAACCGATGGTAGAATCTATCGATAAGTTATTAGTGACCTGATAATTTAGCTCTAACTCTAATCCGTAGCTATTTGAGCTCGTTGCATTGGCTGTATATATTGTAAACTGCTGAGGTTTATCAGGATTTTGCTGTGAGGCATTAACTTGTTGGTCTTTTCTATCCATATAAAATACAGCTAAACGACTAGTTAATGCGCTGTCTAACATAGTAGATTTAAGCCCTAACTCATAATTCATTAACGTCTCGGTATCAAACTCTTTAAATTGGCTTAGTTGTTCTGGTAAACCCATGTTAAAACCGCCGGCTTTATAGCCCCGAGCTATTCTAATGTAAGCAGCGTGTTGACTGTTAATCGCTTTACTTAATGCAATATGACCGCCCCACATAGTTTCAGAAGGATCGAACTCATCTCCAGCACTGTCTGAATATTCAGTTGTGCGTTTTTCGACTCTAAGTCCTACCGAAAGTTGATGACCATAATCTAAGATACTATCCAGCTGTGTGAATATAGCGTAGTTATTAGCTGAATATCTCGAGTCTAGAATTTCATCTGGCCAACCATTATACGATGAATCTAAATCATTGCTTTCTTCTAACTTACTAATATAAGCACCAAGCAACCACGCGGTTGTATTGGAGAAAATACGTGATGAATCATTAGAAGTTAATCTAAATTCTTGTGACCAAACATCACGATCAGCCTTTTTATCCCACAAATAACTATATTCACATGGAACAGCACCGTCATCATCTTCACAAGACTTGCTTGCCCAGTAATCAGCATTTGCCCAATCACCATCATATGCATGTTGATGTTTAGTGGTGGTATAGCTGCTAATTGCCGTTAGCTGTGCAAAAGATAATCCGTCATAAGTAAATTTTAGTGCTGAGCCGTGAGATTTTTGTTTATCAACACCAGGATCATCGGTAATGGTATTAAAACCATTGTTATCAAGTGTCCACGCATCAAAACCATTATCGTTATCCGCAAATAAATAGGTAAAATCTACCGTTAGATCATCAGTGGCGATATAGCGTAATTTAAGTTTTCCTGAAAACTCATCGATAGCGTTGGTGTCATCTCTATCTAAATAAGTGTTATCTCTATAACCATTTTGTTGGTGTTGCTCTAGTGAAATACGATAACTGAGTTTGTCGCTAATTGCCCCTGAGCTGTAACCCGCAATATCAATTAAGTCATCATTGCCTAAACTTGCTTTGAATCCATACTCTGGTGTTTGGCTTGGATCATTTGATTTAATATAAACCAAGCCCGCTAAAGCATTTGCACCAAAGCGAGCGCCTTGTGGACCTCTCAACACTTCAACTTGTTGTACATCGTACATCGAAGCAGCCATACCTAAACCAGAAAGATCAATATCATCAACAATAAAGCCTACTGATGAGTTCGGTGCGCCTCGATATTCTGAACGTTCACCTACACCTCTAATTTGCAAATATTTAGGACGAGACGTACCGCCAGAGAAATTGAGATTTGCAACGCTACTAATCAACTCTTCGAAATGCTGAATAGCTTGGTCATCAATTTTTTGCTGGTCAATAACGGCAATACTAGTCGGAACTTGAGCTAAAGACTGTTTAGTAAAGCTTGAGCTTACGGTGATATGCTCAAGCTCATCTGCGGTATTATTTTGTGAAAAGCTGTTAAAAGACGCTAAGTAGGTGGTAATTGCTATTGAAATAGCAGATTTAGAAATTTTCATTATGATCTCATAAATTCGGTCAAGAATACGTTATGGGATCCGGCATGGAGAAGTTAGATAGCTGTTCACTGGCAAACTGTAGAATTAGCATTGTCTGCATAGCATACGCTAAACGGCAAAATGCAATTTTACAGAATGGTATGCGATTAGCGTAACCATTCCTACGCCGGTACTATCCGGTTCAGGTTCTAAGGGTTCGCTATGTCATCAACAACAGCGCATCTCAGCCATTAAATCGTCTTCGATTCTCAGGCACCCCTTGGTTTCGGTGTGCATACTAACAATATTTATTTAAAAGTACAGCGTAAACATTTAATTTTACGCTATAAGTTATATTTGGTTTTTAGATTAAGGTTTTAATTACTTATTCAGCGTTAAGACTATTTAGGGTTTAGCATACGTCCTAATGGCTGACCGCCAACTAAGTGCATATGGATGTGGTAAACCTCTTGGCCGCCGTGCTTATTACAGTTCATGATCAAACGATAACCATCTTCTGCAATGCCCTCTTCTTTGGCTAGCTTTCTCGCTACTGTAAACATACGACCCATGGTGAGTTCGTCTTCTTCTTCAATATCATTAACCGTTGGAATAAGTTTATTCGGTACAATCAAAATATGACTTTTCGCTTGCGGGGTAATATCACGAAAAGCACTTACAAGTTCATCTTGAAAAAGTAATGGTGCAGGGATTTCTTGGCGAATAATCTTGGAAAATATTGTTTCTTCTGGAGTATTGTTATCAGCCATAGTTCAGCCTTTATGCGAGAATAGTATTTGCTTGCTAGTTTAACGATTGTTAAGCGAATGACAACGAAAAATGCCATTCGCTTTAAAATACTATCAAGAAAATAGGTTAGCTTAGTTGAGTGACTAGCTTGTCCTTACCACGGGTTGTAAAGTTCTTAACGTCTTCAACTAATAGGTAATTTACTGGCACTAATATCAAGGTGATAAAAGTCGCGAAGATAATACCAAAGCCAAGCGATACCGCCATTGGTATCAAGAACTGTGCTTGTGTCGCTTTTTCAAACAATAGTGGCATTAAACCAATAAAGGTGGTTAATGAAGTTAGCATTACCGGACGAAAACGCGACTGTGCCGCAATTAATACGGCATCAAACACTTTCTCTCCCGCCCGAACTTTACCATTAATAAAGTCCACCAATACCAAGCTGTCATTTACCACTACGCCAATAAGCGCCATCAAACCAAGTAAACTCATAATAGTTAAGTCCATACCCATGATCCAATGACCAATAATGGCTCCTATTGCGCCAAACGGAATAACTGACATAACAATTATCGGTTGTAAGTAAGATTTAAATGGTATTGCTAATAAACAGTAAATAATAAAGAAAACAAATACTAAGCCCCAAGCAAGGCTATTAAAAGAGTCCGCTTGCTCACGCGCTTCACCTTCTAAGGTATAAGACACCCCTGGATACTTGCTCATTAGCTCGGTCAAAAACTGATTTAAATCGGCATTGAGCGTAGTCATATTAGTCGCGTTCTTATCAACATCAGCCGTGACATTAACCGTTCTGTACCTATCTATCCGTTTGATCGCTGACGGACTTTTACCAGGTTTTAATGTTGCGACATGTGATAACGGTACTTTTCCACCTGTTGGCGTATTAATTAGCATATCATTTAGCTTGGCAATTGATTGTCGCTCAGACAAAGGAAAGCGCAGCATAACACGCACGTCATCTCGTCCACGTTGAATACGTTGAATTTGTGAGCCAAAATAGGCATCTCGTACCTGCCGCGTTATCCATGAATTACTCATTCCCATGGCATAACCTTGCTCGGTCAGTTCTATTTGTAGTTCTTCTTTACCATCAGACAAACTATCAGCAATTTCAAAAGCCGTTGGATAAGTTCTTATGCGTTCTTTTACTTCGCTAGCCACTTGCTCTAAGGTTTGTAAATCAGTTGCGGATAACTGAATATCAATAGGATCACCACCGCGACCAAATTCAGCCCTAAAAGTTAAATTCTCAGCGCCAGGTAATGGTCCTATCAGTTCTCGCCATTCTTTAACAAGTTGCGCGGTACCTATACCAGATTCATTTTGATCAGCAGGCAGTATTTCAAAGCGCACTCGGCCTTTTTCTTGGCTGGTGATCGCTAAGGTATTCAAAATAATACTGTCGCCTTTATCGTCACGATACTTATCTTGCAAGGTTTTTGCCGCATTAGACATTTTTTCAACATAAGCATCAACGACATCAAAACTGGTTCCAACCGGCATAGTGACGTTGCCACGAGCAGTTTCACTGGCAATACGAGGGAAGAAAACAAAGCGTGTCCAACCACTGGTAATGAAAGCTAAAATTAAAATGAACACGCCAACAAATAAGGCAATAGTGGTTAAACGGTTACGAATAGCTAATGATAATAACGGCTTGTAATAACGTAAAATTGAAGCTTCGAAGCCATCAGCAAAACGTTGTTGCCAAGCGCTAAACTTAGATTGTTTAGTGCTTTCACTACGTAAACGTAATGATTTTAAATGCGACGGCAAAACAAACTTTGATTCAATTAAACTAAATAAAAGCACCGGAATAACGATGACTGGAATTTGCGCAAATAAAGCCCCGCGTTGACCTTCAATGAAAGCTAACGGCATAAACGCCGCCACTGTTGTTAAAATACCAAAGGTAACGGGTGTTGCAACTTCTTCAGTGCCTTTAATTGCTGCTTCTATGCCGCTCGATGCAGTTTGAGTGTGGCGATAAATGTTCTCTCCGGTGACAATGGCATCATCAACCACTATCCCCAGTACTAATATAAAACCAAATAAGCTCATGATATTAATTGAAATATCAAAAAACGGCATAACAATAAATGCCCCCATGAAACTGACAGGAATACCGATAGAAACCCAAAAAGCAATTGACGGACGTAGGAATAAAGTCAGTAATATCAATACTAGGAAGCCACCTTGTAAGGCATTGGTTATCAGTGTATTTAAACGACTTTTAACAATTTCAGAGTCATCATCCCAATAACTTAAAACAAAACCTTCAGGTAACGCTGCTTGGCGGTTATCAATATAATTCTTTACTGCGTCAGCAACATCTATTGCACTTTGGTTGCCAATACGAAAAACATCAATTAAGGCACCTTGTTGACCATTAAAGCGAGCTCTTAATGGTGTTTCTTCAAAGCCATCATTTACCTGGGCAATATCTTCAAGATATAAAAAAGTGCCATCAGTATTGGTTTTTATTACCACTTTTTCAAATTCATCTTTGCGGTAAGCTTGGCCAATATTACGTACTAAAACATCACCACCGTCGGTGCGAACATTACCAGCAGAAATATCAACTGAGCTATTGCCAATTGCCGTTGAAATCTCAGAAAGCGTTAATTGGTATTGTTCAAGCTTACTTTGGTTAACATCAATACTGATTTCATAATCACGCACTGCATCAAGTGCCACTTGGGTAACTTGTGGTAAGCGCAATAAGTCGTCACGTACTTGTTCAGCAAATTCGCGGATTTCTTTTTCGCCATAGTCAGAGGCGATAGTGACTGAAATAACATCACGAATACGCTGAGCAATGGCAATTACTGGTTTCTCAGCATCGACTGGAAAGGTGTTTATCGCATCAACTCGGCTTTTGATATCAGCCAATAAGTCACGCACATCAGTAGCAGCATCAGCCTCAATACGAACGGTTGCAGCCCCTTCCACAGAGGTACTGGTGATTTTTTCAATACCCTGTAAGTCTTGTACTGCCTCTTCAATACGAATTGCGACACCTTGCTCAGCATCTTCAGGCGTAGAGCCTCGTAATGCTACGGTAACATTAACAATTTCAGACTCGAATGATGGAAATACCTCTAACGGAATACTGCTTTTAATGGAAAATACGCCAGCCAATAAAATGGTGATCATTAATAAATTAGCGGCGACATGATTTTTAGCAAACCAAGCGATCATGACTCAACTCCTTTACTGCTAGTCGTTTGCGATGATTTTTCTTGGTCTGCATTTAGTGGCTTACGTGATTCACCTTGCTTGCCATTTTTGCGGGCTTTATTTTCGCCTTTCTTTATACCTTTTTTAGAGCCCTTTTGACCCGAGGCTTGCATGTTTACCGCTTTACCATCCATGCTGCTAATACTAACAATGGTGCCTGATGTCACTTGCCCTAACGGTGTCAAAACTAATAACTGTTGTGCTTCTAAGCCATCTTGTATTACTGCTACATCATCATTTTGCCAAGCAATGGTAATATTTTTCCGCTTAAGTATATTACCTTCTACAACATAGACATAGCTGCCCTGATAAATGGCTTTATTAGGGATAGTTAGTACTTTTTCAATGACTTTACCCTTGATTTCAGCGCTAACATATTGGCCAATTTTAAGTGGTAACCCACCGTTTTCATTTTTACCGTAGGGATCATCAATTTGTGCGACAACAAATAACTGTTGTGAGTCTTGATCAAATGCACCTTCAGTACGAACAACTTTGCCATACCAACTTTGGCGTACCGATAAATCTGAGTGAATGGTAACTGCTGGTTGCTGATTAACACTTTCATCTTGAAAACGACTATTTTCAGGTAATACCATGTAAGGTAAATCTTTGTTTTTTAATGGTAAGCGAATTTCGACATAATCAACGGCATAAATCTCAGCCAGCTCGGTACCGACACTAACCACTTGCCCAACATCAACCGATTTACTTAATACTCGCCCGGTGTATGGTGCAACAATATTACTACGCTCTAGTGCCAATTCAGCTTTTGCTAAACCCGCCTCAGCTGAATAGACTGTTGCTTGTGCCGCTAAAAGCTGAGGTTTACGTAAAACTAGATCTGGTGCATCTTCACTGTTACCCAAGCGTTGCCAGTCTTGCTTTGCTTGTTCTACGCGCGCTTGCTCTTCACTTAAGCTTTGCTTGGCACTAAATAAACTTGCTTGAGAAATTTTTACTTCTGCTAGCAAGTCACGTTGATCTAATTGTACTAGCACATCGCCCTGTTCAAAAAAACCACCTTCACGAAACTTCGGACTAATTTTGATAATTTGCCCTGAAACCTGTGGCAACAATATGCTTTGCGTGCGAGGTTTAATCGTACCATAGCTACTAATGGTTACAGCAAGATCCGCACGAGTAAGCTTTTGTACTTGCACATTCAATTGTGGTGCAGTGCTTGGACGTCCGCGTTTTGTTGATGGCGGATTACTACTAACAATATAAGCCGCAAATACCAGTGAAGATAAAACAATAACAGGAAGAATTTTTTTTATTTTAGGTGACATTACTTTTCCAAACTTGTGCGGTTAGTTGACGATACAGACGCTATGCTTTCTGGTTGGCTTATGGGGCTAAGATAGTCACCACCTAAAGCGCTATAAATTTCAATACGATTTTGTAATAACTGATTAGTGAGTTGGATCACGGTAGTTTGCGCATCAAAAGAACGACGCTGTGATTCCAATACCGTAGTGTAGGTTACTAAGCCGCGTAAATACTGATCAAATGACAGTTTTTCTGCCGCCAAGGCATTTTCTTGCGCTTTACCATAGTAAGCATAACGCTTGGTTAATGACTCTCGTTCACTAATACTATTTTCAACATCTGCAAACGCTTGATAAACCTGTTGTAAGTATTGCTGCTCTTTTTGTTGAACAGTTAATTTGGCCTGCTGCTCTAATGATTCCAAGCGCCCCGCGTTAAACAATGGCGTAGTGATGTTGCCTATTAACGACCAAGCAAGTGAGCCACCGTCAAGTAAATCACTTAGCTCTGTGCCATTGTCGCTAACACTTGCATTCAGGTTAAAACTTGGGAAACGTTGTTTATGTGCAACCGCCAAACCAGCATCTAATGCCATTAATTCAAACCAACTTGCCTGAATATCGCTACGGCGCGCTAGCAACTGAGCCGGTATACCTAATTCAATATCGCTATCGATAAAAGGTAGGTTTTGCTTTGCTGTTTTCTGGGCATAAGGGTAATCACCTAATAACAGTTCTAAAGTTCGGCTTTGTAGTTTTACCGTTTGCTCTTGTTGAGAAACTCTAGCAAGCTCCTGATTTACATTGTTTTTAGTTAAATAAACATCTAGAGCATCGTTCAAACCTAATTGATAAGATGATTGGATCATTGCAAGGTTGCGCTGTAAGTTTTCGGCACGTTCTTGATACAGCGTAAGCAATTGTTGTGCTTGCGTTAAATCAAACCAAGCTTTGCTAATATTGGTAACTAGGATCAAAGTACTTTGTTGATAAGTAGCTTGTGCCGCAGCATAGTTTAAACGGCTTTGATTTTGCTCATCAGACAGTTTGCCCCACAAGTCAATTTCATAACGTAAATCGACGCTAATGTCGGCATCAGTTTGATAATTTACCGTACTAGCGGATACCTGCTTACGTCTTGAATTACCAATTGCCAGTGACAATTCAGGAAAATCAGTTGCTTCACTGACTTGCAAACGCTCTTTAGCGATTTCGAGATTGATACTATCAGCACGTAATTGATAATTATGTGATAAAGCATATGCAATCATTTGTTCGAGCGCGGGGTCATTAAAACTTTTTAACCAGCCATCTACCACAGTATTTTGCTGACTATTTTTTGTTTGCTCTGTTTGCCAAACATCTGGGCTATTCTGTGCTATGTTTACGCTAGGATTTTTTGACGACAAACCACTGGGCGCGCTACATGCACTGAGGACTGCGGTTAGTACAGCCATAGCAATAGCACTTCTATTTACTCTTAACATGCTGATTTTTCCTTGGCTAAGCAGTTTTGCCTTGCCCAATTGCTTTTTTCGTTTGTTATTATTACAACGAATGTTCAAATTTATACTCACTACACCACTACATCTCTGTTAACTATAATATTGTTCGCTATTAAGGCAAACAACGTTCTTTACACTGCTTTACATTGTTTTTGATTTACTGCGGTGAATGGTTATTTTTTTACGATTAATAACAATTTCATTAACAAGAACAGCGACTAATGAAAGTTTCTTGATTTACAGTCTAGTCCATTAATGCGATCAGTGAGATCGAACAAACGACCAGCAATAATGTGAATAACATCACCTTCTCGCTCAAGAATACCTGTCACTTTTAATATTTTAGCGGTTAAAAAAGCAGTTTTTTGTGCATTCGCTGTCGCTTGCCATACCACGACATTACAATTCCCCGTATGATCTTCTAAGGTCACAAAGGTCACACCTGATGCGGTACCAGGACTTTGGCGGCCAGTAACTAAGCCAATAACAGATACCACGGTTTGTCCGGCAATATTGACTAAATCATGTGCTAAGGTATAACGGCCAATATAGGCTTGTTGCTCACTATCAGCTAATAGCAATGCAATGGGGTGCTGGGTCACACTCACGCCAGTACTCGCATAGTCTTCAATTAAGTTATCCATTGCGCTAGGTGTAAAACTAAACTCACTTTGTGCTGGTTGCTGTACTACGTTCTCGTTAGCTGCTTGCCACAAAGGTAAACTGTGCTCTGAATCCATTAGTTGCCAACGCACTTGGTAACGATTATCGGCTAATGATTGTAAAGCATTCGCGCTAGCAAGCAGGTTGACATCATCACGCCTTAAGGCTTTTTTCATTAATGTAGCAAAGTCTTGGTAGCCCTGCTTCGGCCTTTGCGCAAGCAATTGCTGGGCACTTTTATCGGACAAACCTTTAACCATGTTCAAGCCTAACTGAATGGTGTAACTATTAGACTTTTTCTCGTAACGCATTTGATGCTCTAACGATGATTGATTAATGTCGATTTCATTAATGGTAATGCCACGTCGTTGTGCGTCTTGTATTAATTGTGATCGGGAATAAAAACCCATCGGGTAGCTATTGAGTAAACCATTATAAAAAGCGGCAGGATAATAGTATTTTAGCCAAGCAGACACGTAAGCTAGCACAGCAAAGCTGGCAGAATGAGATTCAGGAAAGCCATACTCACCAAAACCACAAATTTGCTGATAAATACGTTCTGCAAAACTCTCTTGGTAACCTCTGGCTTTCATTCCTGATATTAACTTATTACGAAACTGGCTTAATTCGCCATTACGTTGCCATTTCGCCATTGCTCGGCGTAACTGATCTGCCTCACCACCGCTAAAGCCTGCAGCAACCATAGCAATTTTGATCACTTGTTCTTGGAATATCGGCACACCAAGTGTTCGACTCAACACACTTTTAATCGCTTCAGATGGATATTCCACGGGCTCAAGCCCTGCTCGACGGCGTAAATACGGATGTACCATATCACCTTGGATCGGCCCAGGTCTTACAATGGCAATTTGCACCACTAAGTCGTAGTAACATTCGGGTTTAAGCCGAGGCAACATACTCATTTGCGCGCGTGACTCTATTTGAAAAACGCCGACGGTATCTGCTTGCTGTAGCATTTTATAAACTTGAGGATCTTCAGGTAAACGGGTGATGTCAGCAATAGTTAGCTGTTGTTGATAATGTTGTTTAATATAACCAAACGCGCGACGAATTGCCGTTAACATGCCCAAAGCTAGCACATCAACTTTTAATAAACCTAAGGTTTCTAAGTCACTTTTATCCCATTGAATAACTGTGCGTTCAGCCATGGCGGCATTTTCCACTGGCACAAGCTCATATAACGGACCTGATGAAATAATAAAACCTCCAACATGTTGCGATAAGTGTCGTGGAAAACCAATGATTTCATCAACAAGTTGAATAAATAACTGTGCTTGATAGCTATCTTTGTTTAAGCCCAATTCATACACTTGTTCTCGCCAGCTAACTTTACTTTGGCGACGATTAATATTTTTGATGAAAAAACTCAGTTGTGTCTCATTAAAACCGAAAGCTTTGCCGACTTCTCGAATGGCGCTTTTTAATCGATAAGTGATCACAGTCGCTGCTAACGCAGCATGCTCACGACCATATTTTTGATAAATATATTGAAAGATTTCTTCTCGGCGTTGGTGCTCAAAATCGACATCAATATCAGGTGGTTCATTCCGCTCTTTTGAAATAAAACGCTCGAACAATACCGATATTTGCCTAGGGTCAACTGAGGTGATTTCTAAGCAATAACAGACAATAGAATTAGCAGCTGAGCCTCGCCCTTGATACAGTATTTTTTTCGATTTTGCGTACTGAACTATGTCGTAAATGGTGAGAAAAAAGTACTCATAGCCTTGCTCTTCAATAAGCACTAGCTCTTTATCGATAATTGCTTGAATATTACTCGCTATTCCATCACAAAAACGTAACGCGATACCTTTCTTTACTAATTCTCTTAAATATTCAATGGCAGAAAAACCTTTAGCAACAAGCTCTTTAGGGTATTCATATCGTAAACTCGATAAACAGAACTGACATTGATTCGCTATTTCAATACTGGCAATAATATAATCATTCGGGTAAAGTTTTAGTAATTTTTTTATTGGTCTGAGAGACTTTTCAGCGTTTTGCTCAAGTAAAACCCCCATGTCTTTGAGCATTTTTCCATGTCGTATTGTGGTTAATATATCTTGCAGTTTTTGCCGCTGAGCAACGTGCATTAAGACCCCACCACAGGCGACTATATTCAGCTGAAATTGCTTGGCCAAACGTTGGCAGTGTTGTTTGAAAATAACTTCATTGCTATGTAGAAAACGTGTGTATGCTAATGACAATCGGGCTCGATGGTAGCGTAATAATGTCGTAATATCTTGCTGATCTTTTTCCAATTCACCGCTAGGTAGCCAAAGCACAAAACAGTGTTTAATAGAGTGTAAATCCCAGTAAGTAAATTGATAATGACCTTTTTCACATCGCCTTCTTGCATTGCTGATAACACGGCATAACTCAGCATACCCCTGTCGGTTTGGTGCTAGTAATATCAGTTTTAGTCCATCTTCTAACTGAAAACTTGCACCAACAATAAGTTTAATGGCTAATTTTTTATCTTTTATTTCACGATACGCTCTCACTACCCCAGCTACTGAGCATTCATCGGTAATGGCAAGTGCACTATAACCAAGTTTATCGGCTTGCAGAATAAGCTCTTCTGGATGAGAAGCCCCTTGTAGAAAAGAGAAGTTAGATTGGCAATAAAGCTCTGCGTAGCTCATTAAAGGCGACGCACTACTAATATATGACGAACTGTTAGGGGGTTGCAGATTATTATTTTATGAAAAGTAGCCATGAATGTACCATTGATTGTTTAACTCTCTATATACCCAACAGCATTGTCCTTGGGAATTTTTCGCCACAAAGTAGTCACGTTGGTAACCATGTTCAACAATCGGCTCATTGCCATCCGTCGCTTCGCCATTAAAACTTTGTATTGTTGTTTTATCTTTTGATTGCTCCCACCAAGCAGTAGATATACGTTCAGGACCATGTAAAACACGAATATTGGATAGTAATGGTTCAGGCTCAGCTAAAATAAAGCTCGGTCTTAGTAGTTGTTTATCAACAGAGTAAGTAGCACTGCTATCAGTATGACGCGCACCAGTTTTCTTGCTGATAGCTTTCCCAGTGTTATTTCTATCAATTTTGTGTGTCGAACAATTGATAAAAGTCAGATAACATGATGCTAACTCCGCTCTATGATCATTACCTTGCTGCAAACGCAACACTTTTTCATCGCCTAACTTATTGGCTAATAACGAGGCGAGTTGTGCAAATGATAACTGCCCTCTTTTACCTAAAAAAATATCGTTTATCTCGCCAGTATTTGACTGAAAATGCTGAACAAGTAAATTCACTTTAGTGATAGGGGCAAGTAATTTGATACTGCTGAGCTTTAAGCTTACTAACTTCAACCATTGAGCCGACAAATACTCTCCTGTAGCACTGTTAATCACTAATGACTGCTGTAAGACATGACTGATCCCGTCAATACGATGATATAAGTGAAATTCAAGTTGTAGACAAACGTAATCACGACGCAGTAAGAATACTTCTAATAATGCCAACAGTTGCTTAATAGGTTGGAGCAAAAGATCAAGGTTAATCATTTCATATAGCAATTCAACACTGTGCTCAAACAGATGTTTCGGCTGATAAAATTGTAATGATTTATCCGTTTGCCCTTTTAACTGAGCTAAATACTCCATAGTGGTACTGTCTAAGCGCTTAGTTAATTCTTTTACCGGTAATGCCTGCAACTGCGTTAATGTTTTAATCCCCAAACGCGCAAGGCTATTTTTCGCTTTATCGGTAATAAATAGCTGCTTAATGCCTAAATCAGCACTTTTCTTGGTCATAATATTTTGATCTGTGGTGATCAAATTAACACCTGCACAAGCAAGTAATTGCGCTGACATAACGCTATAGCCACAGGCCAGGTTCATCTTAAGGTTAAAGGATGCAAGTACGGTATTTATTGTTTTAATATAAGCAGTTAAGTGCTGATAAAGCTGCAACATATCGCCCACTTTAAGCGCTAAACCATGGGGCGGAAATAGCGCTATGCTAGCGGTAACACTGTAAAGCTGCTCTGCCAGTGTCAGCAAATAAGCCTCTTCTTCTGCCATTTGATATGGCACAACACAAAGTTCATGAGTCAGAGATGCCGCCATACCTAATCCCATGCCCAGTTGAATCCCTTTTGCCCTCGCGCTTTCATTCAACTGAACAATACAATTTTTTTTACTATCGACAATAACAATAGCTTGGTCATTGCTGTAATTTCTTTCTGTTACTGCCGATACAGGCGTATCACCCTGCAAGCAATCAAGCTGTAAAGACGGAAAATCAATGTATAACCAAAGCATCAGTAAAACTTAATCATAAAACAAGATGAACCAAGCAATACTAGTTAGCGTTAATACGCTGAGTATCTGTCGTTTTAGCTACATGCTTAAGCCTTTGTCGACTAGATAGTGGCACGACAACATTGCTTATAACCCCATCACTAGTACTATCGGTAGCGCTTGTTAAACTTGGCCATTGCTTGTGCATGTTGACAACAAAGGGCTTACAAGGCCAACCACCTAGCTGCTTTTTAACTTTTACTTTTATACCTGTTGGTCGTGCCTCTAGTGCTACAGATAATGAAACAGGTAAGGCTAAATCAACACTATGTGGAGAACGAAAAATTATTTGTATTGCACTACCTGTCACTGCAGCCTGTTTTAAACGTTTAACCTGATGCACTGCCAATAGTTGTTGCCACAACAGTACAGCGAAGCAACAGCCGCTTTTCAAGCATTGCTCTGCTGCCCATAATGACTCGTCAGGTTTTTGTGATGAAATTATCAGCAAGTTATCAAGTGGAATGGATGCTTGTAGTAGCATTAAGGCATTTACTTGTGCTGGTGGCGCAATAAAAACAATTTGTCGGCTTTGCTGCTGTTGCGCTAACTCTGCTTGTAGCAAGTTAAGTAAATAAGGCAGAAATAACCTTAGCTCACCAATACCGTTAATGGTTTGTACTTCTATAACACCTTGGCGAGGTAAGCCACCATTGAGGTGCTGGTTTAATTCTTGGTAACCACTATCAATTATTTCAACAACATTTTTAACTTGGTCAGCTGACCAAATTTTGCCTTGGTGATGCAATTGTTTAAGCATTTTATTCATAATAGTCACACAACCTCACTACACTGTAATTTTATACAGTATAGTGAGGTTGTGAAAAATTAACAATGTAACAACACATAAAACTTAGTGATATGGGCATTATATTGATTAGAATTTAATTAATTGATTGATAAAACTAATATTTTAGATAATAAAAAAGCAGGCTAATTGCCTGCTTTATCTTTTTATATTTCTACTTCAACGGTTATTTTTCTCGACGTTGAATGACCGCTTGTTCAAGTTCAGCCAATAACGTTTCAGTATCTTGCCAACCAATGCAAGCATCTGTAATGCTTTGTCCGTAGGTTGCAGCTTTGCCATCAACTAAGTTTTGACGTCCTTCAACTAGGTGGCTTTCTACCATAACGCCAAAGATATTATGATTGCCATCACTCATTTGTTGGCAAACATCACGGCAAACTAGCATTTGATTTTCAAATTTCTTACTACTATTTGCATGACTAAAGTCAATCATGATATTAGTGTTCAAACCTGACTTGTCTAATTGCTGGGTAACACTTTTAACGCTATCAGCATCAAAATTTGTTGTTTTACCACCACGTAAAATAATATGACAATCTTCATTACCTGTAGTTTCAACAATAGCTGAATGACCGTACTTTGTTACTGATAAGAAGTGATGTGAAGCGCTGGCAGCACCAATAGCGTCAATGGCTACTTTAATAGTACCGTCAGTACCATTTTTAAAGCCAACAGGGCAAGACAAACCTGAAGCCAGTTCGCGATGTACTTGGCTTTCTGTGGTGCGCGCACCAATAGCGCCCCAACACATAAAATCAGCCATGTACTGTGGTGTGATCATATCTAAAAACTCACCTGCAGTAGGTAAGCCAAGATTGTTCAAATCAAGCAACAATTTACGTCCAATACGTAAACCATCATTGAGCTTAAAGCTGTTATCCATATAAGGGTCATTGATAAGCCCTTTCCAACCAACCGTTGTTCTTGGTTTTTCAAAATAGACACGCATTACAATTTCTAGTGTGTCTTGATATTTAACGCGCATTTTAGCTAAGCGCTCGCCATACTCTAACGCCGCTTTAGGATCATGTATTGAACATGGGCCGATAACAACGAGTAAGCGATCATCTTGATTATTAAAAATATTACTGATGGCTTGTCTGCCAGCAAAAACCGACTTTGTAGCTTGTTCTGATGAAGGAAATCGCTCAAGTAGCGCGATAGGAGGTAAAAGCTCTTTGATTTTATTAATACGAACGTCGTCGGTTTGATCAACCATAATTTTTTCTCTTTATACTACGAATAGTTTTTATTTAATATTTACGTCTAGACACCTAGATGATTAGTCCCGCATTTAATTTATCAGTGTTCTGACGCTAATAGCAACATATAATACGAAAAAAGCGGTATAATAAAATTATTCGACATCAAAGAAACATAAGTAAGTATATTCTATAGTGCTTTGGTCGTATTTTTTATTAGACATATTCATATAGGTTGCCATTCGCATGACTCATCCCTCTTTACCCTTAATTGATTTACACCGTCATTTAGATGGTAATATTCGCCCTAAAACTATCTGGTCGTTAGCACAAGAGCATAATATTGCTTTACCTGAGACTAACTTCGAAGCCTTTATTCCTCATGTACAAATTCAAGGAAGTGAAAGTGACTTACTCGCATTTCTCAGCAAGCTTGATTGGGGTGTTGCGGTACTTAAAACATTAGACGACTGTAAGCGCATCGCCTTTGAAAATGTTGAAGATGCTTTCAATGCCGGCATTCACTATGCTGAATTGCGCTTTTCACCTTATTACATGGCGATGAAAAATAATTTAGTGGTTGCTGATGTTGTGGCCGCGGTAATTGACGGCGTAAATGCAGCTTGTAGAATTTACGATGTGAAAATCAATCTTATCGGTATTTTAAGTCGTACTTTTGGTGTTGAGAAATGCCAAGCGGAGCTAGATGCCCTATTAGCGCATAAGCAACATCTTATTGGTGTTGATTTAGCTGGTGACGAGTACAACTACCCTGGCGAGCTTTTTATCGAGCACTTTAAACAAGTACGACAAGCTGATCTCAATATTACCGTTCATGCTGGTGAAGCAGCAGGCCCTGAAAGTATATGGCAAGCAATAAACCAATTGCATGCACAACGTATTGGCCATGGCGTAGCTTGTCATAAAGATGAGAAGCTGATGGATTATATGCGTGAGCATAATATTGCCATTGAGTCTTGTCTAACCTCAAACTTTCAAACAGGTACGATAAAAGATTTATCACAGCACCCAATTAAACACTTCCTCAAGCAAGGTTTATTAGTTTGTTTAAATACAGATGATCCTGGTGTGCAAGGGATAGAGTTAAAAAATGAATTCCTTGTTGCCCGTAATACACTCGGCTTTTCTGATAAAGATATTCAGCAATTACAAGAGAACTCGCTTAAGGCTAGCTTCTTATCTGATAGTGAAAAATCAGCATTAAAACAAAAAGTATTAAATAACGGCTAGAGCTAATTGTTAATATTGGGTTAAAATAATAAATTAACTACAATTAGGAGAACATATGTTCGAAGTTATTATCGCAACAATAACAGGTATTATTGTTGGTGTGATATTTTCACTATTAAAATTACCGGTACCTGCTCCTCCTGTTTTATCAGGTATCGCTGGTATTTTCGGTATTTATTTAGGTGGCGTCGGTTATCACTGGATCATCGAGCGCTTTTTCAGTTAGAATTCAACTTTAAAGATTTAAAAGACATATCAGTAAAAAACCCTTGATAGCGGCTGAAGTAACTTCAGCAACGGCTAGAAACTTACTGTGATTGAACACCACTAAAAAAGGTTAACACTCATGGCAACAGCACACATAGAAGCAAACACTGGTGATTTCGCAAAAACGGTTCTTATGCCGGGCGATCCATTACGTGCAAAATATATTGCAGAAACTTTTCTTGATGACGCAAAATGCGTCACACGCGTACGTAACATGCTCGGTTACACGGGTACGTATAAAGGCAAACCTGTTTCAGTAATGGGTTCAGGAATGGGCGTACCGTCAATTTCTATCTATGCTACAGAACTTTATAAAGATTACGGCGTAGAAAGCATTATTCGTATTGGCTCTTGTGGCGCAGTACGCGACGATATCAACATTCGTGATATCGTTATTGGTATGTCAGCTAGCACTGATTCAAATGTTAACCGTTCACGCTTTAATGGTTATGACTTCGCAGCAACCGCTGATTTCGGTTTACTACACAAAGTAGTAACAACGGCAGAAAAAACAGGTAAAGCTGTACGTGTAGGTAATATTTTCACAGCTGACTTATTCTACACTCCACAACCTGAAATGTTTTCATTAATGGAAAAGTACGGTATTTTGGCGGTTGAAATGGAAGCTGCTGGCTTATACGGCGTTGCAGCTGAATACGGTAAGAAAGCACTAACGGTATTAACGGTAAGCGACCATATTAAAACTGGCGAGCAAACTACTGCTGATGAACGTGAAACAACGTTCAAAGATATGATGGAATTAACATTAGATAGCTTGTTATAAATTAACAACCTACCTATGTAAAAAAGCCAGTCAAGTGACTGGCTTTTTTACAACTAGCTTTCTGTACATTACTTCCTAAACAAGCCTACAACTTAATTCTTTCTTTATTATGCTGTAGCATCTGCTCACCTATGCCTTTAACGTTAAGTAAATCATCAACAGAGTTAAAGTCACCATGCAATTCACGATAAGCGATAATCGCTTGAGCTTTTTTCTCTCCAACGCCCTTCAATAAAGCTAAAGTTTCAATATCAGCTTTATTAACATCAACCACTTGTATTTCTAAAGGCGAAATTACTTCAGGACTTTCATTTAGCCCTTCGGCACTAAGTGACAATGACATAACAGTAAATAAAACGGTAAGAAAATAACAGATGTGCTTTTTCATTATACCTTCCTTCTAATAGTTAATATCCATATAAACGAATTATCATAGATAATAAATCGCTCCATTAGGTTTAGAAGTTTTGGTATTATTTGTCAAATAAACAACATAAAAATTGTTTATTTGACAAAAATTTTCAACAGGAATTAACTAATTGATTGGTTAATTTCTTGTAGTACGGTATGAGGGTTTTCTGCTTTAGTGATAGGACGTCCAATAACTAAGTAATCAACACCAACATCAATTGCTTCACGTGGTGTCATAATACGTTTTTGATCATCAGCATTAGCACCTGCCGGGCGTATACCTGGCGTTACAAGGTTAAAGTCTTTATCTAGTAGTTGCTTTAATGACTCAGCTTCCATTGCAGAACACACTACGCCATCTAAACCGGCTTTTTTAGTCAAAGACGCTAAATGTTGTACTTGCTCGGCTGGTGATTTAGTAATGCCTAAGCCAATAAGATCTTCTTCACTCATACTAGTTAACACCGTAACGGCAATAAGTAATGGTGCTTTATCGCCGTATGGTATTAATGCTTCTTTAGCCTTTTCCATCATTTTAAGACCGCCAGAAGCATGAACATTCACCATCCACACGCCTAATTCAGCAGCAGCAGTTACCGCTTTAGCAACCGTATTAGGGATATCATGGAATTTTAAATCAAGAAATACATCAAAATCACGCTTAACTAACTCTTTTACAAACTCAGGACCAAAGTGAGTAAACATTTCTTTGCCGACTTTTAATCGACACTCACTTGGTTGAATTTTATCTACAAAAGATAATGCCTCATCTTTGTTATCAAAATCTAAGGCGACTACAACTTTTGCATCTCTCATGCTGATTTCCTCAATAGGTAAATATTTTAAACAATAATTTTTTGCGCTATATGCGCTAAGAGTTTGATGATTGCCTGCGCTTTAAATGACTAAAGCGTAGGCAAATTTCATTTTATAATATAGCTTTATTCGCCGTCTAAACCGCGCACGGGCTTAAGTTGTTCCCAGTCATGACAAGATGGGCAAGACCAATAATGAGTGCCTGAATTAAAGCCGCAAGTTCTACAACTATAACGATGTTTAACGTTTAAGTAAGCTGATACCAACTCACGAATAACTTCTAAGTTTTCTGAAGTATTTTCAGATTCACTGTCGGTCATTTGCATTTTAACAAAATGTTTAAAGCCACGAATAGTCGGACGACGTTTTAACGCAGATAAAATAAAGGTTTTCGCATGGTTAACCCCTTTTGTTTGCTCAACATGGCTTAAATATTTGATCAAAGCACTAGTGCTGCCCGTTTCGTCGTAAACTTTTCGGATAAACTTAAAGAATTCAGCTTCTGCATCAAGCGCCTGATAACAAAGAAACATTTTTTCAATTACGTCAGGGAAAAATTCTTTATCTTGCTCATAAATCGCTTTATAGCATTGGCACGCTTCATTATATTGCTGATGATTTTCATAAATTTGTGCCATTAACCAGTTTGCTCTTGATGAGTTTTGATCATGACTTAACGCGTGCTCTAATAATTCTATAACTTCGATAAATTCATCTTTCTCTAAAGCTGTCGATGCAAGTTCACAATAGAAATTAGCTAAGGTGTGTAACAGTTTTTTATCGCGAGTTTTTACAATCGCTTTTTTAAGCGCAATGCCCTGCTGCCAATCCTTAGTGGATTGATAAATTTGCATTAAAGAAGTTAGCGACTTCAAGCCGTAGATTTTAGATTTAAGAAGTTTATGAAACATCGATTCAGCACGATCATATAAACCGGCACTGAGGAAATCTTTTGCAAGCTCAAATACCGCTTGTTGTTTTGCACTATTAGGTAAGTGCTTTTGGCGTACTAAATGTTCATGAACTTTTAAGGCTCTATCAAGCTCGCCACGACGCCTAAATAAATTTGCCATAGCAAAATGTGCTTCGACAGTATCATCTTCTACTTTCAGCGCTTCAAGTAAGTAATCTATCGCTTTATCTTGTTGATTCGATAATAAGTAATTTAAACCTGTAGAATATTTAATGGAGAGTTCTTGCGTAGCAGAATGGTTGTTTTGTTTAACGCTATTGCGCCCCATAAACCAACCATAGCCCATGGCTACAGGTAACAACAAAAATAATAACCCTAACATACTATGACTTCTTCTCAGCGATCAATTTAGCGTTTTTAGCGGGCTTCATCATTCTTAATAGTTTCCAGAATAAAGCAAACAATAAACCAAGTAAAAATCCTATTAAGGTAAATAAACTCACCGCAGCTGCTACTGAAAGGTTAGTTTTTGCAATTAAGTAGTTTAATGTCAGTACTTGATCATTTTGACTGCCGAAAATAAATGCAATGGCAAGTAAGATAAGAAAAAGGATAATCGTAATATAAAGACGCATAGTGGTTCATCCAAAACAACACAAAAAAAAGGCATGCTGATAGCATGCCGTTTATTCACTAATTCTGCAATTACGCGATTGAAAGATTTACTCTTTCACGTAACTCTTTACCAGGTTTAAAATGCGGAACATACTTTCCGTCAAGTTCTACTGACTCGCCAGTTTTTGGGTTCCGTCCCACGCGAGGAGCACGATAATGCAACGAAAAGCTGCCAAAACCTCTAATTTCAATACGCTCACCTTTTGACAAAGTTTGCGCCATCATTTCAAGAATTTCTTTAATAGCTTCTTCAACATCTTTTGCAGATAAATGATTTAATTTTTCTGCTAATCTTTCAATGAGTTCTGATTTGGTCATTTGACCTCCAGTGTTCACTATAGCTTCGCGCCATCGGATTTAACATTTAAAGAAGAACTGCATAAAGCAGCTCTTCTTCACTTGGTATTGCTATAAATTAGATTTTAGCGTTTTTAAACGCTTCAGCCATTGCACTCAAACCAGAAGTATCTTCTGCTGGAGCTTGGTTCAATGTATCCATAGCTTCACGTTCGTCAGCTTGATCTTTAGCTTTGATTGATAAGCTGATAGTGCGGTTCTTACGATCTACACCAACAAACTTAGTTTCAACGCTATCGCCTACAGATAATTCAGTAGTCGCATCTTCGATACGCTCACGTGAAATATCAGCTACACGAAGGTAACCTTCAACGCTATCAGCTAATTCAATTTTAGCGCCTTTCGCGTCTACTTCAATAACCTTACCTGTAACAATAGCACCTTTTTTGTTATCTGCAAGGTATTGATTAAACGGATCATCTTCAGTTTGTTTAACACCTAAAGAGATACGCTCGCGCTCTGGGTCAACTTGTAATACAACAGCTGAGATTTCATCACCTTTCTTGTATTCACGAACAGCTTCTTCACCGCCAGCCCATGAAATATCAGATAAGTGAACAAGACCATCAATGCCGCCGTCAAGACCAATGAAGATACCGAAGTCAGTGATTGACTTGATCTTACCTGATACTTTATCACCTTTGTTGAAGTTCTTAGCAAACTCTTCCCAAGGGTTAGGGATACATTGTTTAAGGCCAAGAGAAATACGACGACGTTCTTCGTCAATTTCAAGAACCATAACTTCAACCGTGTCACCCAAGTTAACAACTTTAGATGGGTGGATGTTTTTGTTAGTCCAATCCATTTCAGAAACGTGAACAAGACCTTCAACGCCTTCTTGGATCTCAACGAAACAACCGTAGTCAGTTAAGTTAGTTACGCGACCAGAAAGTTTAGCACCTTCAGGGTAACGCTTAGCGATAGCAACCCATGGATCTTCGCCTAACTGCTTCATACCTAGAGATACACGAGTACGCTCACGATCGAATTTCAATACTTTAACTTGAATTTCATCACCAACATTTACGATTTCACTTGGGTGCTTAACACGTTTCCAAGCCATATCTGTGATGTGAAGTAGGCCGTCAATGCCGCCTAAGTCTACGAATGCACCGTAGTCAGTAAGGTTCTTAACGATACCTTTAACTTCAATGCCTTCAGCAAGAGAAGCTAATAGTTCATCACGTTCAACACTGCTTTCTGATTCGATAACAGCACGACGAGATACAACTACGTTATTACGCTTTTGATCAAGCTTAATAACTTTAAATTCTAAATCTTTACCTTCAAGGTGAGTAGTGTCACGGATAGGACGAACATCTACTAATGAACCAGGTAAGAAAGCACGGATATTGCTAACTTCAACTGTGAAACCACCTTTAACTTTACCGTTGATAACACCGATAATAGTTTCTTTTTCTTCATATGCTTTTTCAAGCACTTGCCATGCTTCATGACGTTTTGCTTTTTCACGAGAAAGAATAGTCTCACCGAAACCATCATCAGTCGCGTCTAACGCTACATCAATTTCATCACCAACACTTACTTCAACTTCACCAGTCGCGCTTTTAAACTGATCAATAGAAATAACTGATTCAGATTTTAAGCCAGCGTCAACTAATACGTTGTCTTTGTTTACGGCAACTACAGTCCCTTTAATGATTGAACCAGGGCGAGTTTCGATTGTTTTTAAACTTTCTTCAAAAAGTTCTGCAAAATTTTCAGTCATAATTTGTCTATGAGCTCAGAGTTAATCCAATCAACTTACATGTTTCATGGGGTTGTTAATAAGACCTAACGCATCCTTACTTTAGGTTATTTTTAAGCATTATTGCTTGGTTTACATTAGTTTTTCATTACTAAATGAAAGGATTTTGCTGACCACTTCATCAATAGAAAGATCAGTAGAATCAATAACCAATGCTCCTTCTGCAGGGACAAGCGGCGCCACCTTACGGTTTTGATCTCGCTCATCTCTTTGACGTATGTCATCCAAAAGGCGCCCGATTTTAACATCAAAGCCCTTTTCTTTCAACTGATTAAATCGTCTTTGCGCTCTTTCTTCTGCGCTAGCGGTCAAAAATACTTTTACTGGTGCATCAATAAAGACAACAGTCCCCATGTCACGACCATCAGCCACTAAACCAGGAGTAACCTTAAAAGCACGTTGACGTCTTAATAACGCTTCACGAACGCGTGGAAAAGCAGCAACTTGAGACGCAAGTGCGCCAACTTCTTCAGTGCGAATGGCATTTGACACATCCTCACCTTCTAAAATGACTTTACCTTCACCTTCACTACAAATTTGAAACTGTACATCCAAATGCGCTGCAATAGGTAATAATGATTCTTCATCATCTACCGCTATATTATGGTGCTCAGCTGCTACAGCAAGCACACGGTAAATAGCGCCACTGTCGAGTAAGTGCCAGCCTAATTGTTCAGCTACTATACGCGCAACAGTTCCTTTACCCGCACCGCTTGGTCCATCAATCGTAATGACTGGAATGCTTTCCTGCATACATCTTTCCCCTAAAATCAAAAATCGGCGGCATTATACGGGATTTATCGTTCAAAATCGCGTAAAAAAATTATTCTGTAACAACTTTAGCAAGAGACTTGCGATAGCTTCTCAAAATAATCAGGGAATGTTTTAGCCGTACACTTTGGATCATTAATAGTGACAGGTGTATCACTTAATGCGACAAGCGAGAAACACATGGCAACTCGGTGATCATTATAAGTATCAATTTCTGCATGTTTCAATGCCGCTGGCGGTGTTACCGAAATATAATCTTCACCTTCGATAACCGTTGCACCAACCTTTCTCAGCTCAGTTGCCATCGCCGTTAAGCGATCAGTTTCTTTAACTCGCCAATTGTAGATATTTCGAATAGTCGTTGTGCCTTGGGCAAACAATGCTGTTGTTGCTATTGTCATCGCTGCATCTGGTATGTGGTTCATATCCATATCTACCGCAGTAAGAGGCTTACCAATAACAGTTATAGATTCATCATGCCAAATAACTTCTGCACCCATTTTTTCAAGTACATCAGCAAAATATTTGTCACCCTGAACGCTCAGCTTACCAACGCCGTGTACCGTGACTTCTCCACCTTTTATCGCCCCTGCAGCTAAGAAGTATGATGCAGAAGAAGCATCTCCTTCCACCATATACTTTTCGACAGCTTGATAAGATTGATTACCTTGGACAATAAATGATTGATAATCATTATTTTGCACCTTAACACCAAACCTTGCCATTATATCGAGTGTAATATCAATATATGGTTTAGAAACTAACTCACCATTAATTTCGATATTGGTGTCTGTTTTCAGTAATGGAGATACCATCAAAATAGCGGTTAAGAATTGACTTGAAATAGAACCATCTATTTTTACTGTGCTTCCAGTTAGTGCCCTGCCGTTAATTTTAACTGGTGGGTAATCTTTATTTTCCAAGTATTGAATATCAGCATTAAGCTGAGCTAGTGCATCCACTAAATGACCAATTGGTCTTTCTTTCATTCTTGGCTCGCCAGTTAAAACAAACTCGCCTTCACTAGCAGCAAGCGCCGCACATAAAGGACGCATTGCTGTACCAGCATTTCCTAGGTATAACTCTAACGTTTCGTTAGTACTAAAAAATCCGTTATTACCAACAACCGTACATTCCGTGCCACAAGTACTTAAGCTATATTGAATGCCCAGACTTTTTAAGGCGTCTAGCATATGGTTAATATCGTCACTCACTAGCAAGTTAGTGATTTTAGTTTCACCATTAGCAAGTGCCGCGATTAACAACGCACGATTAGATAAACTCTTTGAGCCTGGTAAAAATATTTCACCATTAATTTTATCTATTGGGTTTAAAGTTAATTGTTCCATATTATTTATTTCCTGCTGCGAATTTTTGCATAAAGTCGACTAATGCTTGCACACCTTCAATTGGCATTGCGTTATAAATACTGGCACGCATTCCACCAACCATTCGGTGGCCTTTAAGTGCAGTTAGTCCTTGTGTTTGTGCTTGTACTAAAAAGTCAGCAGAAAATTCATCATTGGTTAGCCAAAATGGCACATTCATTAAGCTTCTGTTCTCTGGAACAATCGAATTTTGATAAAAATCACTTTGATCAATATAGTCATACAATAACTGTGCTTTTTCGGCATTAACTTCAGCAATTGCACTAACACCACCTTTTGCAAGTAACCATTCAAAAACAAGTCCGGCAAGATACCAAGCATATGTAGGAGGTGTGTTATACATAGAGCCATTTTTTGCCAATACTTGGTAATTCATAATAGATGGCGTATCAATATGCGCTTTACCTAACAAATCTTCTCGTACAATAACTAATGTTAAACCTGAAGGTCCGATATTTTTCTGTGCCCCCGCATAAATAAGTCCAAATTTACTGACATCAAATTCGCGCGATAAGATCGTTGATGACATATCAGCCACTAGAGGAACATCACCAGTATTTGGCACCTGAAAAATTTCGATACCGTCAACAGTTTCATTAGGGCAATAGTGCACATAAGCGGCGTCTTGACTGATCGGCCACTCGTTGCTTGGCTTTACACGTTGAGTGCCGTCACTGTTATCAATAACGTTAACAGCATTAATATTACCGTAATGACTTGCTTCTTCTGCGGCTGACTTAGACCAAGCCCCCGTAACGATGTAATCAGCTTTTTTAGTCTCGCCTAGTAGGTTTAACGCAATAGCTGAAAACTGACCGCGACCTCCGCCATGACAAAAAAGTACTTTATAATTTTCGGGAATAGCCATGAGGTTGCGCAAATTAGCTTCCGCTTTCTCTGCAACAGCAACAAATTCTTTACTACGATGGCTAAGCTCCATCACTGAACTGCCGGTATCAGCAAAGTTTAAAAATTCACTTTGCGCCTTTGTCATTACATCAACAGGTAACATTGCCGGACCTGCGCAAAAATTATAAACACTAGACATTTAACACTACACCCTTCTTCAATTAACTTGTTATGTCGGTTTTGGCCTATTTTTGTCAATACCAACCTACGAATTCTCTAACACTAACGTTTATACCCATGTTTCTGGGTATATAATTATCAAATATTTTTATTATTATCGTTTCGTTTTACAAACTTAATTACCGCTACCACAGCATACCAATTTAACTTTACGCATCAATTCTTAAATAAACTTTGATATAACTATTTTAACCCGATGCCATTAGGCTTTTCTCTTACTTAATATAAATTTCACTCATAAAAAAAGGCGGTAAAAACCGCCTTTTATTATGTTAACAACGGTTACTCAGGAGCATCGCCATCGTTGAGCGTTGAATCATCACTCTCAACATCAGTTTCTGGCGCATCAGTTTGCTCGCCTTCTACTGCTTGAGTTGGAGTTTCCACGCCATTTTCGTCTTCTTCAAATACTTCTGGCTCTTCAATTTCATCAATACGTTGTAAAGCAACTACATGCTCACCTTCAACGGTACGAATAATTCGAACACCTTGAGTATTACGACCAATAACACTTACTTCACCAACACGAGTACGAACTAAAGTACCGTTATCAGTAATAAGCATAATTTCGTCTTGCTCTTCAACTTGCACTGCGCCAACAACTGGGCCGTTACGCTCACTGACTTTAATTGAAACAACACCTTTAGTTGCTCGACTTTTCGCAGGGTACTCATCTAAAGCAGTACGCTTACCATAGCCATTTTCAGTAATGGTTAAAATTGGACCATCGTTTTTAGGAACAATAAGTGAAACAACTTTTTGATCACCTTCTAACTTAATACCGCGAACACCAGTACCAGTACGACCAATAGGTTTCAATGCCCAAAGTTGTTCGCCTGTTTCAGGATCAACCTTTATTTCACCTGTTTCGCTATCACGTTTCTTCTCGTTAAAACGGACAACTTTACCAGCATCAGAGAACAACATAATGTCGTTATTACCATCAGTAATATCAACACCGATTAACGTATCGTCATCACGTAAGTTCAAGGCAATAATGCCGTTTGCACGTTGATTCTTATAAGCCGTTAACGCTGTTTTCTTCACAGTACCAGAAGCCGTTGCCATGATGATGAATTTATCTTCTTCATATTCACGTACTGGTAAAATTGCGGTAATACGTTCACCTTCTTCAAGCGGTAAAATATTAACAATTGGACGACCACGAGCAGTACGACTAGCTAATGGTAATTGGAACACTTTCAACCAGTACAGTTTGCCGCGATCTGAGAAACATAAAATCGTATCATGGGTATTAGCAATCAATAAACGTTCGATGAAATCTTCTTCTTTCATCTTAGTTGCTGCTTTACCTTTACCACCACGGCGTTGTGCTTGGTAATCACTTAATACTTGATATTTAACGTAACCTTCATGCGAAAGTGTTACCACAACATCTTCTTCAGTGATTAAATCTTCCATCGATAAATCATGTGAAGCATTGGTAATTTCAGTGCGACGTTCATCACCGAACTCATCACGAATGACTTCAAGCTCTTCGCGAATAACTTCCATTAAGCGTGCCGGTGTCGCTAAGATATAAAGTAACTCAGCAATCACTTCTAATAGCGCTTTGTATTCACTTAAAATTTTCTCGTGCTCTAGACCCGTTAACTTATGTAAACGTAAATCTAGAATCGCTTGTGCTTGTGGCGGTGTTAAGAAATATTGACCATCACGAATACCAAACTCTTCTTCAACCCATTCAGGGCGGGCAGCGTCATCACCAGCAGCAGCTAGCATGTCAGAAACTAAACCTAAGTCCCAGCCACGTGATAACAATTGCTCTTTTGCTTCACTTGGTGTTGGTGAATTCTTAATTAACGCGATGATAGGGTCAATATTAGAAAGTGCTATCGATAAACCTTCCAATAAATGCGCTCGTTCACGGGCTTTACGTAATTCAAATATTGTTCTACGTGTAACTACTTCACGGCGATGCAAGATAAAGGCATCAAGCATTTCACGTAGGTTGAATAGTTTTGGTTGACCGTTAGTTAACGCAACCATATTCAAACCAAAAGACACTTGCATTTGCGTTAGCTTATATAAGTTATTTAAAATAACTTCGCCAACTTCGCCGCGTTTAACTTCGATAACCATACGCATGCCGTCTTTATCTGACTCATCACGTAGTGCAGAAATACCTTCAAGGCGTTTCTCTTTTACCAAATCAGCCATTTTTTCAATCAAACGAGCTTTGTTAACTTGGTATGGTAATTCGTGAACAACAATAGTTTCTTTGCCAGACTTTTCATCAACTTCAATTGATGCACGGGCACGAATTTTAATTTTTCCGCGACCCGTTAAGTAAGCTTCTTGAATGCCAGCACGGCCACTAATAATACCGGCTGTTGGGAAATCAGGGCCTGGAATATATTCAAGTAATTCTTCAAAACCTATTTCTTCGTTATCAATAACGGCTAAACAACCATTAATAACTTCAGTTAGGTTATGTGGCGGAATGTTCGTCGCCATACCAACCGCAATACCGGAAGTACCATTAACTAATAAGTTAGGGATACGTGTCGGCATAACTGCAGGTATCATTTCCGTGCCGTCATAGTTGGCAACGTAATCAACAGTTTCTTTATCTAAATCAGCTAAAATTGAATGGGCGATTTTCGACATTCTAATTTCGGTGTAACGCATTGCTGCCGCTGAGTCGCCATCAACAGAACCAAAGTTACCTTGGCCGTCAACAAGCATATAGCGTAATGAAAATGGCTGTGCCATACGAACAATTGTGTCATAAACAGCAGTATCACCATGAGGGTGATACTTACCGATAACATCACCAACAACACGTGCTGATTTTTTATACGGCTTATTAAAGTCGTTACCTAAAACATTCATCGCAAAAAGTACGCGACGATGCACTGGTTTTAAGCCATCACGTACATCTGGTAATGCACGACCTACAATTACACTCATTGCGTAATCTAAATAGGAGCTTTTTAGCTCATCCTCAATATTGACAGGAGCAATATTATTCGCTAAATCGGTCATAAATTGATGGTATCCCTTAAGGTAAATCTAATTCAAAAAAATTCGAAATTATTATTTTTAATTAACATGGCATACTAACATAAATAATTGTCATGCCCTATCGCTTTATATTACTTCATTTTGCCGTTAAAAAGACAAAGTTTCAAGCCCCGGCTACTATTTCCCTAATAGTCAACTATATGGCTGTTTTCATAGGTATTTATCTTCATAAATCAGGTGAAAAAGATATTCATAAAAAGTCATTGTTCGCATTTTGAACACATGTCAGGTTTAAGCGTTTATTTTATCGACATTATTTTGTCTAAAAGCACTAGTTCCGCACACTAAAGCCCTGCTTATATATAAGCAAAGATAAAAAGAACACTAAAAATACAGCTGCATTTTACTTTTATTTAAGTTGAATCAATTTTCACGCTAGGCTTGCCGTAATTATTGGTTTAGAATCGCCAACATAAACAAGACAAATAATGATAAAGCCATGTCCAATTCTTTAAATGTTAATCAAGACGAAATCGCAAAATTTGAACAAGTTGCCAGCCAATGGTGGGAACTAGATGGTGACTTTAAACCGTTACATCAAATTAACCCTTTACGTCGTCAATTCATTTGCCAACATGTTGGTGACATATTCAATAAAGAAATTATTGATGTGGGTTGTGGTGGCGGAATTTTAGCTGAAAGCTTAGCGCAGTTAGGCGCAAAAGTGACCGGCATTGATATGGGGCAAGAGCCTTTAAATGTAGCTAAACTACATGCATTAGAAGCAGGGGTTAACGTTGATTACCTTAAAATCACTGCCGAAGAACAAGCACAACAGCATCCAGAACGTTATGATGTAGTTACTTGTATGGAAATGCTTGAGCATGTGCCAGACCCCGCTTCAATCGTTAATGCCTGTGCACATATGGTAAAACCAGGTGGTTATGTTTTCTTTTCTACCTTGAATAAATCATTAAAAGCTTATTTACTAGCGATAGTAGCTGCCGAAAAAGTATTTAAACTTGTGCCAAATGGTACGCATGATCATAAAAGTTTCATTCGCCCTTCTACGCTTATTTCATGGGCTGAGTCTTTCGACTTAAAGTGTATCGATGCTGCGGGTATTCACTACAACCCAATCACTGAAAATCATAAGCTAACCTCATCACTTGATGTTAACTATATACTTTGCTGTCAACGCGTTTAAGCTAATAAATTGACTAAATACGCGTCGAATTGTAATTGGCTTACGTCGGCGCTATTCCCCTTGCTAAATTATCACCATAACAAAATCGAGCGATATTATGCCCAACGCTAGTAACTTAACAGATCACCTTGCCGCGGTTCTTTTTGATTTAGACGGTACATTATTAGATACCGCTGATGATTTAGGCGCCGCGTTAAATTACGTATTGGCAAAGTACAATAAACCAGCCGTTGCCGCTAAATATTATCGTCCAATAGCTTCAGATGGTGCATTAGGCTTATTAAACTTAGGCTTTGGCGAAGATATTGCGCAGTATGATTATGAAAGCTTACGCCAACAGTTTCTAGACTATTACGAACAAAACATTGCAGACCATACTTGTCTTTATCCTGGCGTTGCAGAACTTTTACAACAGTTAGAAGACAATAATATCCCTTGGGGCATAATCACCAATAAACCTGAAGGCTTAACCAAAACATTAATGCCGTATTATCCGGAATTTGCAAACTGTGCTGTAATGGTCGGTGGTGATACCCTAGTAAAACGTAAACCTGATCCTGAGCCAATATTATACGCTTGTCAGCAAATCGATGTTGATAATCAGCATTGTTTCTATGTCGGTGATGCCCTGCGCGATATTCAAGCAGGTAATAGCGCATTAATGAAAACTTTTGTTGCCAATTGGGGCTACATTTTAGCTGATGAAAATTGCCAAACTTGGCAAGCAGATCACATTATTAATACACCAACCGATTTACTTGCTTTTATAAAATAGCCTTTGTTCACTAGCACAACGACTAACCTGTTATTCGTTGTGCTAGTTCTCTACTAGAATATCTCTCCAAGCCACTTTTTTATCTCACTATTCCTATAAACTAAAAATTGTCTGTTGATCATCAATAAACCCTAATTTCACTATGCCTATTAAACTAAGGATCTAAATGTGATCTTTAAGCGATGATAAAATAAACACTCGTCAATTACATCGGTCGAGATTTAAACAAAAACATAACCACCTGAAATTTAAGGTTTTTTATTTTTATATTACCTTTAGTAATATAAACCCTAAAAATTAACTTAAAATAATTTAGCCTTAAAAAGAAAATAAAAATAAATGAAAATAAGCGTTGCGTTTTAGAAAAATCAAAATTAAAAAGCGCTACTAAGTTAGTTATTACTAACAGTAATTTTACTCTAAAAAAAACAAGTAAAATTCAGCACCTTTTATCGCTTGCATTGTCATGCAAACCTCAATATCTTGTGGTTAGTTTTAAAGGATTGAGCTGATATTCAGGTAAGAAAAAACCCTAAAAGTTTCTCACAACTTTAAGGGTTCTCTAATCAGCATATATTTAAGTAAATAGAAAGATAGGCTGCGTTTGCAAAGCAACTATAAATTTTTAGATTAATTGGATCAACCTTTTTTCATTAGTTTATTCTCCTTTCATTACTTTGTTATTTTAATCTTTATGTAATAAAAAGGAGTGTAATCCATGCTATCTATTGATATTAAATTTAAAATCAAGATACCTAGTTTTATTTATGTGATCCAATTTTGGATTATGTAGTTAATCACTAAAACAAAGCCACTAATTAGTGGCTTTGTTTATTGTATAAAAGAGGAATCTACAATACTTTGCACTTAACCGATTAAAGCCCCTTTTTATCTCACTATTCCTATAAACTAAAAATTGTCTGTTAATCATCAATAAACCCTAATTTCACTATGCCTATTCAACTAAGGATCTAAATGTGATCTTTAAGCGATGATAAAATAAACACTCGTCAATTACATCGGTCGAGATTTAAACAAAAACATAACCACCTGAAATTTAAGGTTTTTTATTTTTATATTACCTTTAGTAATATAAACCCTAAAAATTAACTTAAAATAATTTAGCCTTAAAAAGAAAATAAAAATAAATGAAAATAAGCGTTGCGTTTTAGAAAAATCAAAATTAAAAAGCGCTACTAAGTTAGTTGTTACTAACAGAACTTTTACTCTAAAAAAAGCAACTAAAATTCGACACTTTTTATCACTTGCATTGTCATGCAAACCTCACTATCTTGTGGTTAGTTTTTCAAAACCCCCAATATATAGTGCATTTTTCATTCACTGCTTTTTGAATGGTATACGATTTACCTCGTATAATTGCTTCCTTGAGGGTATTAACAATATAAACACCTATTTTTGGGTGATTAAAACAATAAATAGATTTACAGGTCTTTCATGAATAACAACCTTTTTGTTACAAAACGCAATGGCTCAAAAGAACCTATCGACTTAGAAAAAATCCATAAAGTAATTGCTTGGGCTGCTGAAGGCCTAGACAATGTTTCGGTATCACAAGTCGAATTAAAATCCCATATACAGTTTTATGATGGTATTAAAACTGGTGACATTCATGAAACGATTATTAAGTCAGCTGCTGATTTAATTTCGGAAGAAACACCTGATTATCAATACTTGTCTGCACGGTTAGCAATATTTCATTTACGTAAAAAAGCGTATGGCCAATTTGAGCCACCTAAGCTATACCCACATGTTGTAAATTTAGTGGAAGCAGGTAAATACGATCAACATCTATTAACTGATTACACTGCTGAAGAGTTTGAGCAATTAGAAAGCTTTTTAGATCACCGTCGTGATTTAGATTTCAGCTATGCTGCTGTGAAGCAGTTAGAAGGTAAATACCTAGTACAAAACCGTGTAACCGGTGAAATTTACGAAAGTGCACAGTTTCTTTATATTTTAGTCGCGGCATGTTTATTCGCGAAATACCCGAAAGAAACACGTTTAGATTATGTAAAAGGCTTTTACAACGCCATTTCTACTTTTAAACTTTCTCTGCCAACACCAATTATGGCCGGTGTACGTACTCCAACACGTCAATTCTCTTCTTGTGTATTGATTGAATGTGGCGATAGCTTAGATTCAATTAACGCCACATCAAGCTCAATTGTTAAGTATGTTTCTCAACGTGCTGGTATTGGTATCAATGCAGGACGCATTCGTGCATTGGGTAGTACAATTCGAAATGGTGAAGCATTCCATACCGGTTGTATTCCATTTTATAAATTATTTCAAACTGCCGTTAAAAGTTGTTCGCAAGGTGGTGTTCGAGGTGGTGCAGCTACCCTATTCTACCCACTTTGGCACTTAGAAGTTGAAAGCTTACTGGTACTTAAAAATAACCGTGGTGTTGAAGAAAACCGCGTTCGCCATTTAGATTACGGTGTGCAATTTAACAAACTAATGTACCAACGCTTAATCAAAGGTCAATCAATCACTTTGTTTAGCCCAAGTGATGTACCTGGTTTGTACGATGCTTTCTTTGAAGATCAAGACAAGTTTGAAGAGCTTTATGTTAAATACGAAGCAGATGATTCAATTCGTAAGAAGCGCATTAAAGCTATTGAATTATTTACTTTGTTTGCTCAAGAACGCGCAAGTACAGGTCGTATTTATTTACAAAACGTTGATCATTGTAATACCCATTCTCCGTTTGAACCAACAGTTGCACCAATTCGCCAAAGTAACTTATGTTTGGAAATTGCTCTGCCAACTAAACCAATGGAAGATGTCAATGATCCTAACGGAGAAATTGCCTTATGTACTCTGTCAGCCTTTAACCTAGGTGCGATTGAGAACCTTGAAGAACTTGACGGTTTAGCTGATTTAGCTGTGCGCGCACTAGATAGCTTATTAGATTATCAAGATTACCCAGTTCCGGCTGCGTATACCGCAACCATGGGCCGTCGTACGTTGGGTATAGGTGTTATTAACTACGCTTACTACTTAGCAAAAAATGGTGTTTTCTATTCAAATGGCAGTGCCAACAACTTAACACATAGAACATTTGAAGCGATTCAATTCTACTTGTTAAAAGCGTCAAACCAATTAGCTATTGAACAAGGTGCTTGTCCTAAGTTTAACGAGACACGTTTATCTAAAGGCATTTTACCTATCGATACTTACAAAAAAGAAATCGATAATATTACTGGTGAAGCGCTACATTTAGATTGGGAATCATTACGCGCTAGTATTAAAGAGCACGGCGTTAGAAACTCAACCGTATCAGCATTAATGCCGTCAGAAACGTCATCGCAAATTTCTAATGCAACAAATGGTATTGAGCCACCTCGTGGTTTGATCAGCATTAAAGCAAGTAAAGATGGCGTATTAAAACAAGTAGTGCCTGAATATCAACGCCTAAAAGATAACTACGAATTACTATGGAATATTCCAAGTAATGAAGGTTATTTAGAGTTGGTTGGTATTATGCAGAAGTTTATTGACCAAACAATTTCAGCCAATACTAACTACGACCCTGCTCGTTTTGAAGGTGGAAAAGTGCCTATTAAACAAGTATTGAAAGATATTTTAACGGCATACAAATTAGGTGTTAAAACCATGTATTACCACAATACTCGTGATGGTGCAGCGGATAGCCAAGTTGAAATTGAAGATGATAGCTGTGCAGGCGGCGCTTGTAAGATCTAACATCTACAAAGAGGAAAACACTAGTTTTCCTCTTTTTTTGCAACGAAATACAAAACTAACAACTTATAATAATTAGATTAATAACCACTAATGTGACGAAATATTGCGATTAGCGCAGTATTTCCAGGAGATATAAATGTCGTACACTACGTTTAACCAAACACCTAACAACGCTTTGTTAGAGCCAATGTTTTTGGGGAACAGTGTTAATGTCGCGCGATACGATCAACAGCGTTTTGTTGCTTTTGAGAAATTAATTGAAAAGCAATTATCGTTTTTTTGGCGTCCAGAAGAAATTGATGTTTCAAAAGATCGTGCTGACTGGCAGAGCTTAACCGCGTCTGAAAAGCATATTTTCATTTCTAATTTGAAATATCAAACGCTACTCGATTCAATGGCAGCACGTTCTGTTAACGCAGTATTACTACCATTAGTATCACTACCTGAAGTTGAAACTTGGGTTGAAACTTGGGCATTTAGTGAAACCATTCATTCACGCTCTTACACCCACATTTTACGTAACCTATTCACTGATCCAAGTGAAGTGTTTGACGACATCATGGTTAACCCTGCGATATTAAAACGTGCTTCAAGCATCGCAAAATATTTTGACGCCGTAATTATCACAACGCAGTTATTACAATCACAAGGCGCGGGTAGCTACGAGGTTGATGGTAAAACCATTGAAGTGAGCGAACGTAAATTAAAAGAACGTTTATTCTTAGCTATATGTTCAGTAAATGCTTTAGAAGCCATTCGTTTTTACGTAAGTTTTGCCTGTTCATTTGCCTTTGCAGAACGTGAATTACTGGAAGGTAATGCAAAAATCATCAAGCTAATTGCACGTGATGAAGCCCTACACTTAACCGGCACTCAGCATATATTAAATAACTGGATGTCAGGTAAAGATGATCCTGAAATGCAAGAAATTGCGACAGAATTACGTGAAGAAGGTAAGCAAATCTTCATGGACGTGGTTGAGCAAGAAAAAGAATGGGCTGATTACTTATTTAAAGACGGTTCAATGATCGGCCTTAATGCTGCAATCTTAAAACAATACATTGAATACACCAGTAATCAACGTATGGCAGCAATCGGCTTTGACGCACCTTTTGATATTAAGAGTAACCCATTACCTTGGATGAATGCTTATTTGGTTAGTGACAATGTTCAAGTCGCGCCACAAGAAACTGAAATCTCAAGCTACCTTGTTGGCCAAGTAGATTCATCAGTATCAAGTGATGACTTTGACGATTTCGATTTATAAGCGATTGCGAGTCGTATCAAAAGTATGATTATTATTAGCCTATCTACATTTATCGGATAATTTATTATGTCGAAAAAAGTAGATAGTGCTAATGAAACAACACCAGACTTAGCCAAGAAAGAAAAACCCGCCATTAAAATCTCTATTGCCAATCAAGAAATTATCTACTTAGATTCTCACCGTAACTTATTAGAGTGTTTGGAATCATCAAATGTAGAAGTACACTACCACTGCCGTGATGGTTACTGTGGTGCTTGCCGTGTTACGCTAAAAAGTGGAGAAATAAACTACCCACAAGGTGAGCCATTAGCGTTTATTGGTGATGGTGAAATTCTGCCTTGCTGTTGTATTCCCAATAGCGACATTACCATCGAGGTTGAATAAAGCGCAATAAAAGCGTTAGCAACGAGTAAATAAAGCTCAAATTTAAAAATAAAATTACAGCTAGCTTAATTTAGTCGACTCCATTTGTTGATGATACTTTCCAACTCACCTGATTTTTTCAATTCACCAATAGCATTATCAATTTTTTCAACTACCTCAGGAGTAACTGATTTATTACTCAGCATAATATGAATATCGGATTGATAAATACTTAATGAATGTTGCTCAAATTCGCCATTCATTTGGTATTTGCTAGAAAACGCTTTAATTGTTGCAGGATCAACTAAAAAGCCATCAATATGTCCTTTTAATAGCAAAGTAACATTTTCTTCAATATCAACGACTTCTAAAATATGTTCTTGAAATTCTATCGTTTTCATTAACTCTTTATATTCATCACCGTAGTAATAACCACTTTCAATTCCAATCATAAAGTTACTGTTGCTTAGGTCTGCTAATTTAGCTATTTGCATTGATTTTGCTTTACCTTTTCTAACATACAGTTTAATGAGTTCTTTTCGATATGGTTGTGTGAAATTGGCGTAGCGCTGACGTTCTTCGCTTAAAGATGCGCCCATAGCAACATCCATTTCACCGGTTTTGATGTAATGTAAATGACGTTTCCACGGTAATTCGGTGTATTGTGATGAGTAGCCAGCCTTGGCGAGTACGGCGTTAAATATTTCAAAATCTAAGCCGAGTAATTCTTGTTGACTATTACGGTACTGATAAGGATACCAAAGCTCCCAACCAACATGTAATTCTTTAGCGTAACTGTTGAAATTTGCCATTAAGCAAAAGACGATAAGGATATTTTTCATTTACTACCTATAATCGCCTTTGCAAATTTATGTAACTTTTATTTCAAAGGCTTTAATTTTAATACTAACGCTGGGTCTAATCTCATATTAAACCAATTTATACGCCAATCTAAGTGTGGGCCTGTCGCTCTGCCACTTGAACCAACCGCTGCAACCAATTGTCCCTTGGTTACTTTATCACCAACTTTGACATAAGAATTGCTCAAATGCAAAAATGTTGAGCTAACACCATGACCATGGTCGATGATCATGGTGCCACCGGAATAAAACATATCAGGTACGTACATAAGTACTGTGCCATCGGCTGGTGCTTTAACAGGGTCACCTTTTTTACCGGCATAGTCTAAACCGTAATGTGGTCGTTTAGGTACGCCATTGAAATAACGCTGGCTACCATATACGCCAGTAATTGTGCCTTCAATAGGTGCAATAAAACCTTGAGCAAAAGCAGTTAAGTCACTATCAACTTTTCGTGCGGCAGATATTTTTTTATTATCTTCCCCAGCACGAACATTGGCTTTTTTGTTAGGGTTCATTATTTTCTTAGCGATGCCCTCCACTTTCTGAATATTATATTCACGTTTAAGTGGTTTCAAAATACGCTTTTCAATAGCACCGTTAGGACTAATGATCACAAGTTCACTATTATTTTTTTCATCTCGGCTAAAACCTAGTGCATAATCACCCGTGCTAGATACCTTGATGGCCTTACCGTTGAGTGAAACTTTATTTGTCGGTGATGTTTTACCTACAATTAACGCACCTTGAAAAAACTGCTCAGTGAGTTGCTCTTGTGCAGCCAAAGGCTGCAACATTAATAACGAGGCAAGCAAAGAGCATTTAAATAATAATGAAAACTTTCTAACCATTAGCAATAGCCCCTTTTGCAACACCTTCAAATGCAACAACTTTAAATTCATCGTTTGGTGCCTGTTTTTTAAGTTGACGTAAAATAAAGTCTGCAAGTAATTCAACAGTAGAATCACAATCAACCACATCTAATATTTTACCTGGCACGGCAATATCGAAACGTCCTTGTGGAGCAAAATAAGAAAATAATTGATGATCGGTTGTCAAATTAGCTTTAGCTTCACTTGAAAGCTCAATATCAGTAAGTGCAATGCGATCAGCTTCACTAGCTAAATAAATATCTTGCCAACGTAAGCTCCAAACTTCTTCTAGTGCTGCCGAGCGTTGACCATTTTTGTAAATATGAATTTTTGAACGGTGGCCATGAGCAATACGTTGGCAATTGCCATCATGAAGTTTTAAGCCATGAGTGTAATGATAATAAGCACCATCTATTTTTTCAGGACGTAAGTTTAATGTTAGGCCTTGAACATTTTTCGGTAATTCGGCAAGTATGATGGTTGTAAGATGCGTAGTTACTGAAGCAATATCTATCTGTTTGGCGTCAATTTTAGCAAAGGCGCTAAGTGGTGATTGTAAAAAGTAATCACCTTGCTTAGAGCTAAAGTCCACATATTCGTGTCCTTCACGTACATCTGAGTCAGCTACGTTCACCGATCCGTCTTGCATAGGTAGTAACAGTTTATGATCAACAGCTTCGTCAATAATGGCTTTAATTTGCTTTTTAACAACAGCAAAATCAAGCACCATACTCATTTCATTTAAGCTACCGTCGAGTAACACGTCTACTATCCAACTTTCGCCAACAATGCCACGGGCCGGACAACAGTATGAAAAATCGATAACAGTTAAATCATTTACAAATAATTGCATTAAACCTTCCTACTACTTTACTTGCCAAGCAATACTTTCGCTTGCTCGAATAGGTACAACTTCATCTTCACCAAACGCCATCGTCGCTGGTACTGACCATTCCTCTTTTACTAAGGTAATTTTATCGCTGTTAGCCGGTAAGTTATAAAATTTAGGGCCATTTAAGCTGGCAAAGGCTTCAAGTTTATCAAGCGCACCTGCTGCTTCAAATGCTTCAGCATAAAGCTCAATTGCGGCATGTGCCGTATACGAACCAGCACAACCACACGCAGATTCTTTTGCATGTTGTGGATGTGGAGCAGAATCTGTACCTAAAAAGAATTTTTCACTGCCACTGGTAGCGGCTTCAATTAGCGCATGCTGATGAATGTTGCGTTTTAAGATAGGTAAACAGAAGTAATGTGGGCGAATACCGCCAACCAACATATGGTTGCGGTTAAACAATAAGTGATGAACAGTAATTGTTGCCGCAACGTTATCACCTGCTTCTTTAACAAAATCTACCGCATTTTTTGTGGTGATATGTTCTAAAACGATTTTTAATGTTGAGTACTTTGCAACTAACGGACGCAAAATAGTATCAATAAATACGGCTTCACGATCAAAAATGTCAATATCGTGATCGGTTACTTCACCGTGTATCAACAACGGCATATTTTCTTCTTCCATTGCCGCCAACACTGAGGCGATATTATCAACGCTAGTAACACCTGAAGATGAATTAGTTGTGGCACCGGCAGGGTAAAGCTTGGCGGCATAAACAATACCAGACGCTTTTGCAGCTTTAATATCTTCTGCTGTGGTTTGGTCGGTCAAATACAAAACCATTAACGGTTGAAATTGTTTGCTTGGGCTCGCAGCCATAATTCGTTGATGGTACTCACGAGCTAACTCAGCGTTCGTTACTGGCGGTACAAGGTTTGGCATAACAATAGCGCGGGCAAAGTATCGACTAATATCAGGTACTGTCGTATTTAAAGCAGCACCATCGCGTAAATGTACATGCCAGTCGTCTGGGCGAGTAATTGTTAATGTTGTCATTATTCTTCCTAGTTAAATCTGTTCATTTTCTATTGCCCGTATGGGCAACATGCTTATATGTAAATTTCTACTGCTTAAAATTCGTCTTCTGACGATTCACTGCTTGACGTAATCGCTGCCTGGCTTTGATTGGCATTGTTTTCAATTAACGCCAATAGTTGATCTTTTAAATTTGGTGGCACTTTGAAGATAGTAATACTTTCATTCGCCGGGTTATAAACAACGTCTTGTCCAAAGTGACTACGTTCGAAACTCAAACTAATACCATTACCGTAACCCGCATATTTAGTCACTTTATTAACTACTGCTTGGTCATGAGGGAATGATTCTTCAATGGGGTATGATTGCTCTTGGCAGAACTTATAAAAGTCAGAGCCACTTTCTTCTGACTTAATAACATCCGCGACTTCTTGTAACGAAACATCTTGAGCTGATTCTTTTTGCTCTTTACAGTAACTTAATAGTTCTTTGCGCGTTTCCTGTTTTTCGTTGGCATCAAATTGATTAACCGCTACATAGTCTTCAACCGCTTGTACTAAAGTTTGTGTTTGTTCTTTCGAATTCAAGCCTTCTTCACAACTTAAAAAATCTAAGAAAAAGTCAGACACTTTTCGACCTGCTCTGCCCTTAATAAAAGAAATATAACGGTTACCTTCAGCATTATCTTGATAATCAAATAAATCAATACGAGCAGCTAATTGCAGCTTACTGGTATCAAGGTGTTGATCGGCAGAGATATTCAGTTCACCGTCAACTGAGTAATGCTCAGAAATAGGAATAACGGCAGCTAATAAATAACGACCGCCCATATATTCATAATGACAAATAATTAAGTAACCGGTTTCGGCTAAATCATACTTTTCAATTTCATTTTTAAGTAGATTAGCGGCTTGACTACTAAATTGATAAAAACTTTGCACGTCGCCTAAGTAACTTTCCATAATATCAACGAAACGGGCACTGTCGCCCTCTGCTGGCATAGATGAAAAATGACCGTATGCTTTACTGCCTTTGCTGTTATAAATTTTGTGTAATGCATCAACAAAATTTTCTATTTTGCTGCTAGCCGCAACATTTTCAGGGCCTAACCTGAGTACAACTTCACCAGTTTCTTCTTTTTTTGTTAAAAAATGCAGTGCAATGTTCGAAATAATTAAGCTCATAGATAAAGGTCAGTATTATATTGTTCGGGCATTTGATAAACTTAACATTAGTTTATTCAATTACCAATTAAGTGTTTAAGATGCCTATTGTATCCAAGTATTCCAACGAACGTGTAGAAAAAATTATCCAAGATTTGCATGATGTACTCGTAAATGAGTCTGCAACCCCTGATCTAGCGCTGATGTGCTTAGGAAATACCCTGACAGAAATTATTAATAATAATGTGCCAGAGTCAAGACGTGAAGCAATAGTAGACAATTTTACCAGTGCATTAAAACAATCGGTACAAAAATCTAAATAAAACTTCTCCCTGTGAACATTACAAATTGGTGTTTTTTAAACGAATAAAAAGCACAATTTGAATGATTACGGCGATATAAGTATTATCTAGTATTAGAAAGCGACAAAAATAAACAATAATAAGAGAATTTAACGACGCAATGGTTTCATTTGAATCAAAACCCTATAGTAAGCGCCTATTACAGCTCGTTAGTTGGAGCCACTGGTTTACATTTTTCAACATAATTGCCGCAATTTTATTGTCGTCAATTTATGTATTTAATGAAGCAATGCCCGAAACTTTACTCGGCCAAACTTATTTAGTCACTACATGGCTAAGTCATATGGCCTTTTTAACCTTTATGAGCTTTGTGCTGATTTTATTCCCGATCACCATACTGTTCCCCCGTACACGCTTTATACGGGTTGTCGCTTCCATCATTTTTACCGCAGAATTATTACTGCTGTTACTCGACGCATTCATCTATTCGCGATTAGGGTATCATTTAAATATTTCCTCCAGTGCACCAATTCTAGAATTAATAACTAATGAAATTCAGCAAAACAGTCGAATTTTTTGGTTTGTTAGTTTAGTGCTTTGGTTAGTGATTTTATCATTCGAATTACTTGCTTCTAACTACGCCTGGAAACATCTTAAAGAATTACAAAAAACAATATTCGCCCGTTTTATTGTTGTGCCATTAGTCGTCTTCTTCTTCTTTAGTCATATCGTGCACATTTGGGCTGATGCAAACTTAGAATACGATGTATTACGCCAAGATACCGTCTTGCCATTATCGTATCCTTCAACAGCGAAAACCTTATTAACCAAGTACGGTATGTTTGACGAAGTTGACTATATTGCTCGTCGTACTAGCCCGTTAGCTTTTACAGACGTTATGCCAAAATACCCGACTTACCAAGGACAATGCCCGAACGATTCAGCATTAAAGCAGTCAGTATTTATGGTATTAACTGACGATACGCTTACCAGCCAACAATTAGAGAAAATTAAGCAAAGAGTCAAGCGTGGCAAGCTTTCGCTTGATAACCACATAGATAACGCGTTACCAAAAGATGCATGGTTCAACCTCTTTTATAGCTTACCAAGTATCTATAAAACTGATGTCTTAGCACAAAATACTCAACCGCTTTTACTGCAAATAATTGAAAAGAAAAACTTAGCAAAATCATTTACCGTTATAGGTGAAAAAGCTAACGCGAGCAGTGAAACTGAGCTATCAAACCTGATCACAACACTCTTTCCTGAGCCTAATAAACTAAACGATATTTCAAGTTTAATTTTTGCTGACAAATTAAACAGTCGAGCACCTGGCTTACATGTATTTTATTTCAAAGGTCAAAACAGTTATCAATTTGAATTGTTTTTAGACGCATTGATGTCAGCACAAAATAAAAAACAACAAAAAGATATTCTTTGGATCAGCTCTATTGGCAACCAAACAACAGATACAAGTTTATCGATAAAACCCGCCTTGTTGATACTTCCTGAAAGTAAGAACAAGTCGGTAAATAAATTAACCAGTCATATGGACATGCAGCCTACTCTAATTAAGCGTTGGTTAGATTGTGATATCGATGTGAAGCATTATAGTAATGGCGTTGATATTAAGCGTTTAAAGAAAGACCGTATTATTGCTAACACCATGGATGATGGTGTTGTGGTGTTCAATAAAGACAAATCGATGTTTGTTGACCAAAATGGTAACTTTCAAAGCTACTCAATACAGCTTGCCGCCCCTATTACTGCAAAAGCTGACTTTCCATTAATGATTGATGGCGTAAATTTCATTAAGCAATTTAGCGAACAAGTAAATAAAGGACAATAATTAGTCACTTACATGCAATTAAATGCTTTTTACATCGCATTTAATTGCATTCAGTTGGTAAACCATTAATATAACTGAGGTAAGCTTTTCTCCCCATTAAGTTTACGTTTCGGGGTATAGCGCAGCTTGGTAGCGCGTGCGTCTGGGGGACGTGAGGTCGCAAGTTCGAATCTTGCTACTCCGACCATATTAAAAAATAGAAAACCTTGTTTTTACAAGGTTTTTTTATTTCTTCAATATTAGTAATACTTACATAATAAACTCTATTACATCTATATCGCATTTAAAAAAGAACATGGATTGATTCTATATCTTTGTAATAAATGCCTTTTGTTAGTTTTACTTTCTATGAATAACTCAATTTCACTTTATACCCAATAGAAGAAAATAATTAAATTTCAAATATTATTGGTACTTTTCCATAGCCCCCAAAATTACAAAAAGAAACCCAAGCGTTACAAAAATAAACATCTTTATAGTTCCTAACATTATGAAGATATGGGATATTAACGTGGATAAAAACAGATATAAAATATGGATTTTACTATGTTTCTTCAGGAATAAGTAATTATAAGCAAGGAAAGCTATGCAGTATGTTCTCAATAGAAATATCAACGAATACTCGGATATAACACCCTTTTCACCGATGTAGCAACATACTTATATTTAACACGATACCGTCTAGCGCATTCTTATATTACGTACAGTCATTTTAAGCTGTTCAATAGAAGAAAATACCGTTTTGCTGCTTTCTACTCTACGAAAACTACCATTTCATAAAAAGAGCATTAGATGACAACTACGTACGAAAGAGAAATGTAAATGGCCTATTCAATAATATGGGATGTAAAATCTGTTTGTATTGACTACTTTGGTGAAGTTGATAACAAGAATATAAAAAGTGCACATTATGAAGTAAATAATGATGAACGCTTTTATGATTGTTCGCACTTAATCCTCGATATAACTAAATGCGATATGAGTAAGGTTGATGTGTCTGAGCTGATAGAAGTAGCTGGGCTTGACCTAGGGAGTTTAATAGTACGTAAATCATTTAAAATAGCGATGATAGCAATCGAACCTGATGAATTAGAAATAGCACATAGCTATATTGATTTTTTCAACAAATATGCATATAAAATTAATGCCTTTAATTCCATTGATAGTGCTAATTCATGGCTAAATAGAATTTAGAGGCGAATAATAGATGGTTAAAATAGGCTAATCAGGGGCAAAAAAACTATTTTTGTCCTACTTGAACAAGTTTCATAAATTTCACTCTATCACTTTAAATTCACTAACCTCATAAAAGCATTCATCATCAATAACATCTTTGCGCCAATCAACCTCAATAACTTGCGGAAAAGCATACTTGGGGTGATATGTAATTTTGATTCTAGCAGCTTCAAATAAACCTTTGTTGGCTGCTTTAAACACGTCACTAATGACTAACTCACTGTCATATTCATCTACTTTTTCAAACAGTGCGACACCATTTACAACGAGTACTTTTGAAGATGCGACAAACATACAGCCTTGACGAACCACATAGCTGTATTTTTCAGGCTCTCCCTGCAACCAAGTAGTTAAGTTGTGCGCTAACTTATCATGTGCTTGAGAGTTAACAGATTGGTACTTAATCCCCCAAAAACTGAATAGAAGAACAATCACTGTTCCCAATATAAAAAATACTGCATAAGGGTTACGGGTATCAAATATTTGCATAAAACGCTAATACCTCATTTAAAGCGGTGAAAAAATTATTTACTAGATATATAAATACGTAAACCAAAAGCTGTAACCGTATCGCTCTAAACTATTATCAGATATCTTTATCAAATGGCTTCAATTCTTTTTGATCACACAAGAAATCAGAAGGTTTTTGCTTTTTATTTAGACTAGGTGCACTCTTAAAAATATCGATAAGAACAATACCTAAGAGAACTATAGAAATCAAACATGTGATAGCAGTACCAATATTCAAGTCAGGCTCAAGATGTTGATGGGCTAATTTCTTCACAAATACGTTTGGGGCTCCTTCAATCATCGTAATCAAAAAAAAGAAAACTCCTAGTAATAAACATAAGATGTTTTTTATGCTCCGAATAATCCTAAAGTTCATACAGATACCTTTTTACGCCTACCAACTAAATAATAGAATGATTAAGTTGACTAATGTTGAACGGATTTAAAAAGAGTTTGTTCAACTGTATACCGAAGAAAAACCAAGGCCTGAAGCGACCTTAATCCAAACTATCGTTATACATTACTATTCGCAAAACCTTGGTTTATTTTATATTGCATATATATCACATGAAATATTGACGTAATAAATGGGTTTAACCAAAGCTTGTCGCCTTTATTGGCGCCTATAATTACATTTATACGATTACGTACCATAATTATCCACGTTACGTCGAAAATGCTAGAGATAAGATGAATACCAATTGAGCTTTTCAAAATATCAGGATCATGAAAATTAATTAAACTATAAGTTAGACTACCTAATGAGATAATAAATAAAACTATGGTTGTATAAACAAATAATTTAGATATTTTTAGCTCTGTATGTCGATTGATTTGGCTCGAAAAACGATAAAGCATATATATTAAATATGAACCTATAGTTAATATGCAAAGCGCTGAAGTCTTTATTACTGAATCAACCTCAAATACGCTGGTAAGTCCCTTTTCCATTTATTATCCGTAATTAAAAATTCCGCTAAAATATTAATAATTAAGCTAGTTACAAAGAAGAAAGTAATGGTTCGCTATAATCGTAGACAATGGCAAACCATTATTTAACGTTTAAATAATTTATTATGAATTGTACGGTTTATTAGACGTTATTTTTGCAAAGCCTTTAATTAACTTATAAACAGACCAGAACCAAACCGCTAGTAAGATAAAATATCCAATAATAAAAAAGATCAGAAAAGCCCCAATGATTGATAACAATAACCCCCACCAGAAAATCTTAATTATATTTGAATAATGATCCTCAAACAGAGTACCAACCGCATCATCTTTCTTAACCATTGCCCAAATGGCACCAATTATCCAAAATATTCCAGTAAAAAGACCTATGCCCATAAAAGCATAAGCGATAAGCGCATTTGTTTTTGCAGCATCATCTTCATTCGATAAACAAATTGTTCTTTCTAGATCTGACATTTATACATCCTTGGTATTATTGATTAATAAAAATTCATAACGCCCCATTAAAAGGCTTTTAAATTTGAAAAGAAACAGAGTTAATCTCCACCGCCGCCGCTATCTGCGCCACCACCACTGTAGCTACTATCGCCTGAAGTATTAAAACTATCATTAGCTGAGCTGCCAAATGAGCTAGATTCAGACTTCGCAGATTCTACTAGTAAGGTTGAGAAAGAAAAATCTTCTGAATTATTAAATACGGTAGTTGAAATTTCACCACGCATACTTTCATAGTTACACGTTTCAGCTAAATTTTCGTGAATATCATTAAACTCTTCTGAGGAGCAATACATTGCGTAAGCATAACAATTATCGGTTACAGCTATGCCTCCACCGCCAACGAGACGCTTCCGTTTTAAAGCAGCATCAACTTGCTCTTTTGAGTAATGCTTTTGATATGCATAGTTTTCCTTTAAGTCCTGCGGTAGTTTTTTAGCATATTTCTTTATTTTTTGTTTTTTGAAAAATTCTTTAAACATATACAGCCTTCCTTGAGCCTTTTAACTTTACATTAGTGAAACTCACCAGTAATTCTTATTACATAATATTCCATAATTACAATCAATTAGAAAGATAAATTAGTCATTGTTCAGCGCTTTTGGATATTACAGAGCAGTCAAATATTCGTTTAAGCGAGTAAATTTAATGGTTTGAATTAATATAACAATGCCCTAGATACTAAAAGCCGAGTATCTTACGACACTCGGCTTTTATTAAGTTCTAGCGTTTAGCAAACCGTTAGTCTTCTTCCACCAACGTCATCAATGATGTGTTACCACCAGATGCCGTGGTATCAATACTAATGGTTTTTTCAGTTAATAAACGCTGAATTAAGTTGTCCATATATTCAGAGCTGATCACTGGCAATATCGCACCTTGACGTTGAGCTAATTTTTCACTGATGTAGTGCTTACGATCACAGTGACTATCAACAACAACACCCGATAACTTTGGATGTGCCAACATAGTTGATAAGTGACGTAGTCTTGCTACTTGGAAGACATTTTTATCTTCGCCGGTAGCAATAAATTTATCTCTAAATGCCAACGCTTCATCATAGAATAAGTCAGAAACCACAGTAACAACGGTATTACCTGTTGCTAATGCTGTCACAATTGACAGTACCCAAAAGTGAAAGGTTGAATTTTTATCACCGAAAGAAATAATATTGCCGCGGTTTTCTAGGTAAATAATATTAGATTCACCTGTCGGCCCAGGTAATACTTTCGGTTTTTTCAAACGCTTTTCAATATCGATTAATTGCGAACGAGCTGCCGTTAACGTAAGGCTTAAATCATCAGCTAAGTCATCAACAATATCAACGTGAGCAATTTTCGCTAGCAACTGACGAACACTAGAAATACGTGTATTTAGATCAGCTAAGCGCCAGTTTTTCTCTGCGTTATTAGCATTGTTCATCATTGTTATTGCTTCAGAGCGCGACTTTTCATCACATTCTAATGCCTCTAAATGTGAAGATTGCAAGTTAAACTGCTCAGCATCTGGCGTGGCTTTCTCTTTAACTAATCGTGTTAAGTAATTCGGACCACCGGCTTTAGGACCAGTACCCGAAAGGCCACGACCACCAAAAGGTTGCACACCAACTACCGCGCCAATCATATTACGATTGATATAAACATTACCCGCACGTGATAGTTTAGCTAAGTCAAAGGCGCGGTGTTCAATACGCGTATGAATACCCATCGTTAAACCAAAGCCAGTACTGTTAATTTTATCAACAACTTGCTCTATTTCACTGCCTTTAAAGCGTACTACGTGAACACAAGGGCCAAATACTTCTTGTTTTAAAACACTAATATCACTGATTTCATATAAACGCGGCGCAAAGAAGAAGTGCTCATTACCTGCTACTTCCTCTGAGACTTCACATTGATACAATAATTTGCCATTGGTTTTCATATACTCACTGTGAGCATTTAATGCACTTAGTGCTTTTTGATCAATAACCGGACCTACATCTGTGCTTAAAAACTCAGGATTACCAACATGTAATTCTGCTAATGCGCCTTTAAGCATGGTAATAACATTATCAGCGATATCTTCTTGTAAAAATAACACACGTAATGCAGAACAACGTTGACCTGCTGATTGGAAACCTGAAGAAATAACATCATCAACCACTTGTTCAGGTAAAGCGGTAGAGTCAACAACCATACAGTTTTGACCACCGGTTTCTGCAATCAAAGGTACTTGATCGCCACCACGTTCAGCCAAGGTTTGTGAAATTACAGTGCCAGTTTCAGTAGAACCGGTAAACATGACTGTTTGAATGCGCTCATCAGGAATAATCACGCGACCAACCTGACTACCTCTTGCAATAACTGCTTGCACAACGCCTTCAGGTAAACCAACTGACTTCATTAGTTCAATAGTACGTAAAGCGATTAAGCTCGTTTGCTCAGCTGGTTTTGCTAATACCGTGTTACCTGTAGCAATGGCCGCTGCAACTTGGCCTAAGAATATTGCTAATGGGAAGTTCCAAGGGCTAATACAAAGTACCACACCACGGGCTTCTAAACGCTCATCGCTTTCTAATTCAATGGCACGCTCGGCATAGTAACGACAAAAATCTACTGCTTCACGTACTTCATCAATACCGTCTTGCGCGATTTTACCTGCTTCTTTAATACATAACGCAATTAGCTCGTCAGTATGACGTTCAAGAATATCAGCAACACGGCATAATAACTCTGCACGTTCTGATACCGGCGTTGTCGACCAAGTTGCAAATGCCGTTTGTGCCGTATCAATCATCGCCAGCATATCGTCTTTATCGTGATGCTTGTGAAAGCCGATAATTTCACTGTGGTTTGCAGGGTTCTTAACGGCGCTAGTACCTTCTGGTAACTCGCTTTCATTAAGTTGGTTGTCTTTAAACCAATTGTCTAATGACGCTTTTAACGGTGTAATGGCATTTACATCGGTTAAGTCTAGGCCTTTAGAGTTATCTCGGTCAGCGCCATTTTCGCCATAATATAACGCGATAGGTTTAACAATTTGTTTATTATATTTTTCTTTTAAACGCTGAGTTCTCTCAACAGGATCTTCAAGTAAAGATTCAACTGGTTGAGTTTCATCAACAATGGCATTCACAAAAGAAGAGTTAGCACCATTTTCTAATAAACGACGTACTAAATAGGCTAATAAGTCTTCATGCTGGCCAACTGGCGCATATATGCGACATTGAATACGCTCATTAGTAACAATTTGGTCATATAATGAATCACCCATGCCGTGTAGACACTGAAATTCAAAACCTTCTTTATCATCACCAGCAAGTTCAACAATTGTTGCCGCGGTGTAAGCGTTATGTGTTGCGAATTGCGGGTAGATAGTATCTCTATAATCTAATAATTTATTCGCACAAGCATGGTAAGAAACGTCAGTAGAAGACTTACGTGTAAACACTGGAAAGTGCTGATGACCATCTTTTTGCGCGTTTTTAATTTCGCTGTCCCAATAAGCGCCTTTTACTAAACGCACCATCATTTTTCTATCAACACGAAGCGTTAACTCACGTAACCAGTCAACCACAAAAATTGCACGTTTTTGGTAAGCTTGTAGTGCAATACCAAAGCCGTTCCAGCCTGCTAAATCATCATCACTGAATACCGCTTCAATAACATCTAGCGAGATATCTAAACGCTCAGACTCTTCCGCATCAACCGTTAAGCCAATGTTGTATTGTTTTGCTTGTAAACAAAGCGCTTTAAGTTTTGGCACAACTTCAGCCATCACACGTTCTTTATGAGTAAACTCGTAACGAGGATGAATGGCAGAAAGTTTTACTGAAATACCCGGTACTTTGCGTGGATCGTTTTTACCCGACGCTACCGCTGCATTACCAATAGTGACAATCGCATCTTGGTACGACTTCAAATAACGTTCAGCATCGGCCATGGTGCGAGCACCTTCACCAAGCATATCGTAAGAATACACGTAGCCTTGTTGTTCTTTAGTCGCAGCTCGTTCAGTTGCTGCAACAATGGTTTCGCCCATCACAAACTGCTGACCCATAATTTTCATGGCGTAGTTCATTGATTTACGAATAACAGGCTCACCTAAACGGCCGATGGTTCTTTTTAATAATCCAAAGCTGTCTTGCTTACGATTATCAGCATAATCAACCATAGAGCCAGTGATCAAAAGCCCCCATGAAGAAGCATTAACGAATAACGAATCGCTACCGCCTAAATGCGTAGTCCACTGACCTTGAGAAATTTTGTCACGAATTAGCGCATCTTGCGTATGTTTATCAGGTACACGAAGCAAAGCTTCGGCCAAACACATTAATACCACACCTTCTTCACTTGAAAGCGAGTATTCTTTTAATAAAGCATCTATTGCGCCATTACCAGCTTGGTCTAGGCGAATTTGTAATACCATTTTGCGAGCTCTTTCCCAAGCCCTACTTCTGGCACTAACATTAACTTCAGCTAAAGGTAGAATATGATCTACCGCTATATTCTCATCAATACGATAAAATTCACGAATCTTCTGACGGATTGGACAGTCAGTAATAAAAGAACCATTAAAAAGCATGTGCTTGCCCTAAAAATAAGATGAAATAGTATTCAAAACCATTCAAAGTTAATTACAATAAAAAATATTCGCGCATGTTAATTCAAACTCTACAGAATGTGCTACTTAAATATTGCCTTTAAACAGAATTTTTTGCTTCAAAACAATATAAAGTGGACGATATGCTGACTTTCAAACAATTAGCGCAGAATTATTTACCAATTAGTTACATTGGTTACAAAGATTCATACGTAGGCGCCAAGTAATTAATAAGTTAACTCAACTGCCGAACACGGCTTTGGTTATTAATAGTAGTAGGTTCTGCTATTAAATAAACAAGTCAGACATTAAGCAAAAACCTTTATGGCTAAACACCTTTTTATTAGCTTACTTTAACTAAAAGGTGTTAACGCTATTGAAACATAAGCAAAGAACCATATATTATTAAGTATCTTAAAGGAGAGTTTGTTTTTATGTGGCGTCAATTAGCAGTAATGTTATTTGTTTTAGTAGTAGCTCACACCGCTAGCGCTTTGCCGATCTCTGAGGTTTTAACTGTTGAAAATTCGACTCACCTTACAAACACCCAAATAGAGCAGCAACCTACTTCAGTTTTTGATGACAATGAACCCGAAGATTTACTTAATCTTCCAAGACTAAACCGAATTAGTCCGGCTTTATTCAATGCTGAAATACAAACCACGCCAAACTATGTATTAGTAGTCGAATTCTTTAAAATTAAGCTTTCTGCTGGCTTGTATAAAAACTTAATCAACCCACCTTTAATAACGCCTTGGTTTGAACAGTTAAGCCATAAAAATAATTCATCTCGACTTTCTGGCTGGAAAGACGGCAACTCGTTGTATTCATCTCGCACTACCTACCATAGTTAATTCACTAAAAGCAGTTTAATAAAACATAACGTTTTAGTTTTTTGAACTGTAAAAAAATCAACAATTACCTTTTTAAAATACCAATATTCAACCATTGGTTACTTGTCGTATTCGCGCTTTTTTAATTGGCCTTTACCTCGAATAATTGTCATTAGTTTTTCAATGATTCAAGGCAACTTACGACAAGTTTTTATGTAGAGATTTTATAATGAATTCACGTACAACTACGCAGAAAAAAAATGCAAAATGGCAAAATATTGTCATTATTTTCATCTTACTATTTATGATTATTAGCGCCCTGCCAAATTTATATTCTGACAGGATAAACGTTCAGCTTATAAACAACAGCACTCAAAGCGAAACAATAGCTCCTCAAGATATTAATGCCTTACTGACCAGCAATAATCTGATTGTTGATGAAATAAAAACATCAGCGAACGGCTCAACCATTACCTTAAAAAATAAAACCGATAAACAGGCGATAGAAAAACTATTAACACAGGAATATGGCAATGGTTATGCCGTTGAAAGCTCGTTAGAAAATAATTCCCCCGCATGGTTAAAATCGTTAAATGGCGAGCCGATAAAGCTCGGTTTAGATCTTTGTGGCGGAGTGCTATTTGTACTTGATGTTGATACCGAGCGTGCCCTTTCTGACAGATTGAAAAACATCGCCTTAGACGTTAAAACCATAGCGATAGATAATCGCATCCGACTTGGCAAAGTATCTCAAGCCAATAATCATTCAATCATCATTGATTTTTCTTCTGCTAAACAATCAGCTAGCGAGCTGTTATTAAAAAAAATTAGTAACAGCTACCCAGAATTGACTCAAAAAAGCATGGCTGATAATAAAGTTGTTTTGAGCTTTAGCTCACAGGAACAAACCAAATTTCGTCAAGAAACCATGAAGCATACACTTAAAACCATGCGCGGACGTATTGAAGAACTAGGCATTACGGAGGCAGTAACCCAAAAACAAGGTAAAAATAGAATTCGTATTGAATTACCCGGTGTACATGATCCTGAAGCAGCGAAAAAAATTATTGGAGCAACCGCATCATTAGACTTTTACCAATTGGCAGAGCATTCAAGAGCTGCAGGCATTATTCAAATGAGCGACCAAAATGGTCGTAAACTTAAAATGAATAGTCAGGTGATATTTTCTGGTGCCAATATTAAAAATGCTCGTTCAGGTCAAGATGAAATGGGTATGCCATTAGTCAACTTAACCTTAGATGCCGTTGGCGGTAAAAAAATGTCGCAATTCTCCAAAAAGAATGTCGGCAAGCCAATGGTCACGGTATTTTCCGAATTTTATCGTAACACCCAAGATGAAATGATGAAGAAAAGTAAGGTAATTAATGTTGCCACTATTCAACAACACTTAGGTTCGCAATTTAGCATTACCAATATGTCGAGCCATCAAGATGCACAAGAACTCGCGTTATTGCTCCGTGCAGGTTCATTAACCGCGCCAGTCACCATAGTAAAACAACGCAGTATTGAAGCAACACTTGGTGTTGACAATATAGATAACGGCATTAAAGCATTGACCATAGGTATTACTTTCACTTTGTTATTTATGGTTTTTTGGTATCGAGCGTTAGGTGTTATCGCTAACATTGCCTTGGCATTAAATTTGGTCAGTTTACTTGGATTAATGTCATTACTACCTGGCGCTGTGCTGACACTTCCTGGCATTGCAGGCCTAGTGCTAACAGTTGGTATTGCGGTTGATACTAACGTACTTATTTTCGAGCGGATAAAAGAAGAATTAAAACGTGGTCGCAAAGTAATTTCTGCCATTGAATTGGGTTATAAAAGTGCATTTTCAACTATTTTAGATGCCAATATCACCACCATGATCACCGGCATTATTCTCTATTCCATCGGCTATGGCCCAGTAAAGGGCTTTGCCATCATTTTATGCTTGGGCATTTTAACCAGTATGTTTACCGGTGTTTTTGTTTCAAAAGCACTGACCAATTTATCTATTCGAGAAAACAAGTCACAGTTACTTGGAGTTAAACTATGAACAATTTCTTATTAAATCAAAGCCAAACATTAAGTAAGTTGCGCATCACTAGCTTCTATTTTGCTGCTGTACTTGTATTCTTTTCACTATTCGGACTCATTAGTCACGGGCTTAATCTTGGTTTAGATTTTACCGGCGGTTACCTGACAGAGTTCTCGACACAAGAATCACTTAGCCAAAAGAAAATGACTACATTGTTAACATCATATTTGCCAGATACCTTTCAACTGACTTCTGCTGAAAATGGTACACATTGGAGCGTACAACAAGTTGATAATGACATCAGCTTAAAAGGAAAAGCTTGGTTAGCGGAATTCTCCAAGCAAAGTGGCTTAAACATTACCCCACAAGACGCTATTTATATCGGTAGTCAGGTAGGTGAAGAGTTAATTAATCAAGGTGGCTTAGCGTTATTAACGGCTGTGATAATAATATTAGCCTACCTATCATTTAGGTTTGAATGGCGTTTGGCCGCTGGCTCAGTAATCGCCCTTTTTCATGATGTTATTATTGTACTTGGGCTATTTGCTTGGTTTGGCGTTTCATTTGATTTAACTATTCTTGCCAGCCTACTTGCCATTATTGGTTATTCATTAAATGACTCAATTATTGTCGGCGACAAAATACGCGAAATTATGAAAAAGAATCAAGAAAAAAGTATCGAAACTATTATCAATTTAGCGATAAAAGCCACCATAGTGCGAACCTTAATAACCTCAGGAACGACATTGGCGACAATATTAGCCATTTATTTTTTTGCAGGTGAGTCATTAACCGGCTTTGCTATTGCTTTATTTTGTGGAATTTTAGTCGGTACATTTTCATCTATTGCCATTTCGGCAACAGTACCACAGTTGCTTGGTTTAACAGCAGATTATTACAACCAGAAAGAACAAGAGGTTTGCCAGTTACCTTAATTAGATAAGCAGAAATGAAAGATGTTAGTACACCTATTAATGATTAAGATAGGTGTACTACTTGAAGTGGTTTTCTAGCTAATTAACTGTTTATTCAATACCAATGTATTTGTGAACTTGTACCGACAAACGCCAGTTGTTTTCAATACAAGTGGCAATGGCAAGTTCTGTCGCTCGCTGTTTTTGACTTATTGGTTGTAAGTATACTTGTTTGTTTTCTACCTTAAACCTTGTAAGTAAAGCTTTAAGGTCATCAATATGTTGCTCTGTGCCAACAGGATGCTTAATTTCATTCGCACGATTCATCGCACTGGCTAAAATATCATAGCCACCGCGCATATTAACTTTTGGCGAAACCGTTACCCAACAATCATCAGAGACTCGAATTTCAAAGGTGCCTGATGTTTCAACCTGACAGCTATAACCTTGTGCTTCAAAATATTCACACAACGCCGTTAAATCAACCATACAAGGCTCGCCGCCTGTAATAACAATGTGTTTCGCTTTAAAGCCCTGCTGCGTAAATACCTTGGCAATATCGTCGAGTGATAAATTTGACCACTGTTCAGTTTCTTCAGACTTGTCTAATAGCTGTTGAGTGTTAATTTCAAGTTCAGGGTGAATTTCCCAAGTATGTTTGGTATCACACCATGAGCAGCCAACAGGACAGCCTTGTAAGCGAAGAAATATAGATGGTTGGCCAGTAAAAGAGCCCTCACCTTGCAGAGTTTCAAACAATTCATTTATTTTATAACGTGTGGTCATTACTTTAATGCTTAGATAATTTCGAGTAGAATGCGCAAGTTTTCATTATACCCCAAGAGATAGATAAATATGAGTAATAAAGTTGTGGTAATTTTTTCCGGTGGCATGGATTCTTTCACTGTGCTTAATCGCGCCCTAAAAGACGGTAAAGAAGTTTATGCCTTAACTTTTGATTATGGCCAGAAACATGTGAAAGAAATAGCCTGTGCCAGCAAAGTGTGTACACAACTTGGCGTTGCTCATAAAGTTATTGATATTTCAGCTATTAACCAATTACTTGCTGGTTCTTCTTTAACCGATGATATTGAAATACCAGAAGGTCATTACGAAGCTGAAAGCATGAAATCAACCGTTGTGCCAAATCGCAATATGATTTTACTATCACTAGCGGTTGGTTATGCTGTTTCAGTTAACGCTTCACAAGTGTATTACGGCGCGCACTCTGGCGACCATGCTATTTACCCTGATTGTCGTCCTGAGTTCGTTATGAAAATGAATGACGTGTGTAAAATTGCTAATTATGAAGCGGTAGAAATATTTAGCCCGTACCTAACCGTCACTAAAACTGACATTTTAACTGACGGTTTGAAAATGGGCTTAAGTTACGATGATACGTGGACTTGTTATAACGGTCGTGAAAAAGCGTGTGGAAAATGTGGTGCTTGCCAAGAGCGCTTAGAGGCATTTGCTGATAATAATACGACAGATCCCTTAGCTTACGAAGTATAACTAATAGAGCAATATATAGAAATATTGACCATATATGCTCTTAACTTCCATGTGAGCGCATTATACCGTACATCCTGTAAATACACGTTCCTGTGCATTCATGCACTCGCGCTATACCGTACATCCTGTACATAAAAAAGGGACTGTAAATGTCCCTTTTGTGTTTTTATAACGGTAATGAATAACTCAAACGTTTTAGTGCGTAAATAAAGTATCGTGTAAACGCTCTACCACTTGATTAGCATCTTCTTCAGGAACTAAAAAACACAAGTTATGGTCACTGGCACCATGACAAATCATGCGAATATTAAAATCATTCACTTTATCAAAAATACTGCTACCAACACCTTTAGTACCGTGAATTTTATTACCGATGACCGCAATTAAACTCAAACCATGCTCAACACTGACTTCACAAAGTTGTTCAAGCTCTTCAACAACCGCTTTTGTTAATAACGCTTGTGTTGAACCCAACGGATTATCAAAGGTTAAAGCAACACTAATTTCACTGGTTGTGATCAAATCAACACTTAATTGATGTTTGGCTAATACCGTAAATACCTTCGCCAAAAAACCGCTAGCATGTAACATTTCAGGGCTTTTGACGGTAACGAGTGTTTGTTCACGACGTAAGGCAATTGAACGATATGTTGGGTTAGAGTCAACTTGGCGTTGAATGCGAGTGCCGCCGGCATTAGGTTCTTTACTCGAACCAACAAACACCGGAATATCTTGTCGCATAGCAGGTATAAGCGTGGCAGGATGCAATATTTTCGCGCCAAAGGTCGCCATTTCAGCCGCTTCACCAAAGCTAATTTCATTAATTGAACGCGCTTGGTCAGTAATACGAGGATCGGTCGTAAAAATACCAACAACATCTGTCCAAATACTTAAGTTACTGGCTTGAATAGCTTCAGCTAACAATGCCGCACTATAGTCAGAGCCGCCTCGGCCTAATGTAGTGGTATTACCTTGTTCATCACTACCAATAAAACCTTGAGTAACAATAACTTTCTCTGTTAATTTCGGTAATAGTGACTCTTGAGCATTCTTTGCTAACTGCGCTAAATTAACTTGCGCTTTACCGTATAAATCATCGGTTTTCATTACTTGGCGAGCATCAAAATAATGACCATTCACGTCAATACTTTGCAGCACTTGCGCAAAAATTCGCGAGCTCATTTGCTCACCAAAGCTGAGTATTTCATCACTGTTTTGTAAACAGTATTGATTTGCTTGTTGCTGTGCGCAATTTTCTAATGCTTCTAAAAGCGTGTTTATTTCAGCATCAAGTGCTTGATGACAAGCTAAGTGTTGCGTAATAGCAAACTGAATTCGACCAATATCAGCGATAATACCAGCACGTTCTTGCTCTGGAACACTTTCTTGGCTAAGTCTAACGAGTTTATTTGTTACACCCGAACTAGCAGATACCACCACCAAACGGTTACAAGTATCTTTTTTAATAATCTCGGCGCAGCGAAGCATAGCTTGAAAGTCTGCAACACTGGTGCCGCCAAATTTTGCGACAGTAATTTCATTAGCGCTTGCTTGATTAACCACTACTGACATGCAAGTTCTCCATGAAGTTGAGATTGAACGAATGTATGCTCAAGACTAGCTTGGCGCATGTATACAGGTAAGGGTATGACTGTAATTTGGCCACAACCATTTATTTGATGAGATACTAACATAAAAATTCTCCCTAATAGCTTACTGACAGTCAATTTAATTAAAATAAGTTGAGTAATTTAAGCTAATAAAAAACAGGAAGAGCATGACTGAGCGTAGAGTGAATAATTGCTGTTAAACGTGATTATTCAGGCGATACTTTTCAGCCAGAAGCTCTCCACCCAAATCTAAAAAGCACTTTGCTTTCTAGCGGTGACAGCCCTAGGGATTCAGCCCTAGTGACCGAACGTGATATGCCACCCATATCAACATTCTCGGCAATTGTCCCCCTCAGTAACCTTCAACGGATGTGGATCCTCGTGTTACCTACCTGGCAATTGCACCTCTTCTGGTGAGTAAAATAAGTCGGTTTATTCAATTCATTCTTATCAGTACTTAGTGTTGCCACTGATATAAATATTGAGTAAAAGTTCTAATTTACTGCGCTGTTATTAAAACCCATTTAATTATTAAGGTCAATAGACTTTTAGATGTCTAAAGTAATTATTTTCAATAAAATTTTAAAGTAGATCTTGCTTCAAGTGATCACTAATAAAATAAGATTTTCTCGTCAGCAACTGTCCTGTAAATTAGCGTGTAGCAAGCTAGTTAACTTGCTATCATTTAACGGTTATTTTTAAAATTATAATATTGTTGGACTATTTATGGATTTGTTTCTGCTAAAAAAAATCATTGGCTCATTGCTTATGCCACTATCAGTGGTGATCATATTATTATTTATCGCTATTTTATTTTATCGCAAGCATTCTAGACTAAGCTTTTACGCCCTATTTTCAGCTACGATAATTTTAGTTTTGAGTTCATTATCACCTACTTCTGATTCTTTTATGGCGCCGCTAGAAGACAAGTATTCTTCTTTTACCCGCAGTAGTGATCCTGTTGACTATATTGTGGTGCTAGGTTGTTCACATACAACAGTTCATAGCTTACCCGCAACAAGCCAGTTAAAAACATGTTCATTACAACGATTAGTCGAAGCTATTCGTATCTATCAAATTCACCCAGAGGCGCAAATAATTACTTCTGGCTATGCTGGCGGCGATGAAACCTCTAACGCTGAAAAAGTTAAGCAAGCCGCTATATTACTGGGTGTACCGGCACATAAAATTATTACTGAAAACTTTCCACAAGATACTGAAGAAGAAGCAGAGTTAATCGCTCCAAGAGTTCGCCATAAAACTGTAGTGCTTGTCACTAATGCCAATCACTTGCCACGTGCGATGAAATATTTTGAAATGCAAGGGGTAAACGCTATTCCAGCGCCCGCAAGCCCTTGGGTAAAAGAAGGTAATAATATATCTTGGCAATATTACGTGCCCCACGCCGGAACATTACAGCAAACGACAATGGCTTGGTATGAAACCTTAGGCCGAATTGTTCAGTGGTTTAAAAGCTAGTAAAAAACATCAGTTAAAGTAGTTGAAAGTAATAGTAATAAGGCCTGAACATAACTGCTCTTTCACATCGACATGCACGGATGCATTAATGCCGAGGTGCCATGGATGGCGATGAACGGTCATGTGACCGCAGAATATCGTTCTTCGACGTACACGGATGTACTAATGCCTAGAAAGGCAGGATGCCTGAGAAAGGCCTGAACATAAAAAAAGCTCGCATAAGCGAGCTTTCATGTTCAACCGTAGGAGTTGTTGTTAACTTACGCTAACTTCTCATTTAATAATGAGCTAACTTGTTCTACTGGCTGAGTACCATCAATGGTTAAATATGCACAAGCGCCTGTACCTGCTTCTGCTTGGTAATATTCAACTAGCGGTTTTGTTTGTTCGTGATAAATGCCTAAACGCTTGCGTACTGTTGCTTCTTCATCATCTGGACGTACTGATAAATCATCACCCGTTTCATCATCTTTACCTTCCACTTTTGGTGGATTGTAAACTAGGTGGTAAACACGACCAGAGCCAGCATGAACACGACGTCCAGCCATACGTTCAACAATAACTTCATCTGGTACGTCAAATTCTACAACATGATCAACTGAAACGCCGTTTTCTTTCATGGCATCAGCTTGTGGAATTGTACGAGGGAAACCGTCAAGTAAGAAACCTGCTTTACAGTCATCTTGCGCGATACGTTCTTTAACCAAACCAATAATTAATTCATCAGAAACGAGTTGGCCTGCGTCCATTACTTCTTTGGCTTTTTTACCAAGTTCAGTTCCTGCTTTAATTGCAGCACGTAGCATGTCACCTGTAGATATTTGTGGAATGCCAAATTTAGCCATTAAGAATTGTGCCTGAGTACCCTTGCCTGCACCCGGTGCACCTAATAAAATAATGCGCATTTAGTATAACCCTATTTAATTAATGAATTGGTTTTGCATAAAGGCTGTCACTATACATATTCAAAGGGTTTCAAACAAGTGGCTAGCTGTGCAAAAAAACAAAAAAGGAGCTAAAAAGCTCCTTTTTTTGACTAAAGTCTAACGACAATATGACCTAAGTCACTATTTAGTTAGGCTCAACATTAATTTGTTCAAACGTGTTACAAAAGTAGCAGGGTCTTTCAAGCTGCCACGCTCTGCTAACATTGCTTGTTCAAATAATACTTCAGCCCATTGTTTGAACTGTGCATCATCTTGTTCATCGGCAACGTGTTTGATTAAATCATGTTCAGCGTTGATTTCAAAAATTGGTAAAGAGTCTGGCACTTCTTGACCAACAGACTGCATTAACTTCATCATTTGGCTGCTCATGTCATGCTCATCGGCAACGATACATGCTGGTGAGTCAGTTAAACGCTGTGAAAGTTTCACGTCTTTAGCTTTACCATCAAGCGCCGTTTTAATACGAGTAACCACTGAATCGAATTCTTGCTCAAGTTTTTCTTGTGCTTCTTTCGTTTCTGCATCGTCCATGTCACCAAGATCTAAACCACCGCGAGTTACAGACTGTAATTGCTTACCATCAAACTCAGTTAAATGGCTAACTAACCACTCATCAATACGGTCAGACATTAATAAAACTTCAATGCCTTTCTTGCGGAACACTTCTAAATGCGGGCTATTTTTGGCGGCTTCGAAACTATCAGCAACCACGTAGTAAATTTTGTCTTGACCTTCTTTCATGCGCTCAATGTATTGCGCTAAAGAAGCACTTTGCATGCTGTTGTCTTCGTGAGTTGAAGCAAAACGCATTAATTTAGCAATAGCATCTTTATTGGCAGAATCTTCTGCTGGACCTTCTTTTAGTACTTGACCAAATTCGTTCCAGAATAGTTGATATTGCTCAGCGTCTTTTTTGCCTAATTTCTCAAGCATTTTCAATACGCGTTTAGTACAACCTTTGCGAATTGCTTGGGTAATTTTGTTATCTTGTAAAATTTCACGTGATACGTTTAATGGTAAGTCATTTGAATCTAATAAACCTTTAACAAAACGTAAGTAACTTGGCATAAATTGCTCAGCATCATCCATAATGAATACGCGTTGAACAAATAATTTTAAACCATGCTGTTTTTCACGGTTATGCATATCAAACGGTGCTTTAGATGGAACGTAAAGTAGTGAAGTATATTCAGTTTTACCTTCTACCTTATTGTGTTCCCATAATAGTGGGTCACCAAAATCGTGTGATACATGCTTATAAAATTCTTTATATTCTTCGTCAGAAACTTCTGATTTTTCACGTGTCCAAAGCGCTGTAGCTTTGTTCACAGGTTCCCATAGTGCAGAAACTGCGTCACGCGCTTCAATAGCAGGCGTAGTTACATTACCTTCTTCATCTTTTACTTCAGCAACGGCTTCAACTGCTGGAACTTCTGGTGTTAACATCTCAACAGAAACAGAAATGTGATCTGAGTATTTAGTCACAATTGACTTTAAACGCCAATCATCAGCAAACTCGCTTTCTTCTTCTTTTAAGTGAAGAATAATATCTGTACCACGGTTAGCTTTTTCAATTGCAGTTGTAGTGAATTCACCTTCACCATCACTTGACCATTCAACGCCTGCAGATGCATCAACACCAGCGCCACGTGAACGTACAGTTACTGAATCAGCAACAATAAATGCTGAGTAAAAGCCAACACCGAATTGGCCAATTAATTGTGAATCAGATGCTTCATCACCAGAAAGCTGTGAGAAAAACTCAGACGTACCTGATTTTGCAATAGTACCTAAGTGATCAACGATTTGGTCATGAGTCATACCAATACCGTTATCAGAAATAGTCACCGTGTTGTTTTCTTTATCACAACTTACTCGAACACGTAAATCACCATCGCCTTCATATAAATTGTCATCTGAAAGCGCTTTAAAACGTAATTTGTCAGCAGCATCGGCAGCGTTTGATACCAACTCACGTAAGAAGATTTCTTTATTTGAATAAAGAGAGTGGATCATTAATTTTAATAACTTAGCGTTATCAGTTGCAAACTGATGATTTTCTTTTTGGCCTGTTTCTGACATGTGAAATTTTTCCTACATTTACTAGTTTAAAACGATTATTTGTCGTGGTTATTAAATTTAATTATTCAATACTCACTCGATAGTTAACATGTGGGGGTAGTGAAAACTTTTTCAAGCAAAAATTTAAAAAAACTCATAAAAAGTCACACATAGATCTCATAATTTATGTCAATTTGAATTAGCCTTAATATATTATATTTTGATCATAAATAAGTTTACCAAGGTGAAGTAGAGACAAATATTCAACTCTGCTTTTAATTTAGTATTCATCAAACGGGTTCCTCTTAGCTAGTTCAAGTAATTCTGCTACTTGTAATGCTAAGTCACTCAATAAATGCAATGTAGCAAATTGACTTCTACTTTCTTTCAATTCAAGAAGGTCATCACTAATAGCTGTAACAGCATTGTTTATAAGTTCTACAATTAACAATTCATCTTGAATGTTTAACTTGAAATGCTTTAATACAGCAATATTAAGTTTTAGAGTATACAAACAAGTAAGTGCGTGATTCCACCCATGGTGCTCTATTAAAATATTTACGTTAATTAGCTCATGTTTTATATTTTGAAACAGATCTACTATCGTGAGTTTTGCGTCAGCATCGAGAAAAATTATCCTTTCCATATCAGCTTCCCATTGAAAGGAAACAGCGGTAACTTTATTAATTTTACGAAGTTTGATAGCTCCTTGAACTCTCTCCCTGTCAGCATGTAAACTAGCAACAGCTATAGATGGGTTATCACCACTTTTATGAAGAGTCGTCCATGCATTTATATCAAGTATGGCTGATATCTTTACCTCAGAAGCTTCAAATGAATCCATTGCCTGTTCAATGAAAAAGCTAGCATTCCCCTGAGCAACCAATTCTTTATGTGATTTTGCTGTTTGCTTTATTTCTTCACGGGTGGCTGTCAGTTCCTCTCTGGTAGCAGCTAACTCTTTTGACTGAAGGCGAATTGACCATATCAAGAATACAATAGTAAAAAAAGTTAAAAATGGGTTTAGCAGGCCACCATAAAAGTCACCTACCTGTCCTATTTCACTTGGTTTTAAAGGTGATTGCGATACATGAATGACAAAGTAAGCAATAGCGCTAACTAAACTTACAAAAAACGTAATAAAAAATATTTTTATTAGTGAATTAAGCTTGATGTCGTTATCATTGTTTTTGTTATTAAGTTCCATCTATATTTACTTCCTTTTCCATTTTTATTATATGCATTAGCGCTAGTTTATTTAATGTTACTGTACTTAAGGTTAGAATTAAAACTCTAACTGACTGCTCATACTTGTTTTTACATATTATTCATCACAAATAATGATTTGCTTTCAGCGACTACAGCCCTTACATTGCTACATTCTAAAAGCTACGCTAGCGACGTATTTATCAAAGTACGAATACAGGGATTTAACATGTTACTCGACCGAAATAATAATGCTGCCATTTTATTAGCAGGCATTCTCGCTTTGGTGGTTGGCGTAGGTGTCGCCCGTTTTGCATTCACTTCATTACTGCCAGCCATGTTAGATAACTATTTAAGTATCGCTTTTGCCGGCGTACTCGCATCCATCAATTATGTTGGTTATTTATCAGGTTCAATTTTTTCAATTTTCATTAAAGATATCCATTCAAAGGTACGGTTTTTCAGGTTTGGCTTAGCGCTGTGTATTATCACCTCACTAGTATTGGGCTTTACTGAAAACAATACCATTTGGCTAATAGCACGATTATTAGCGGGTTTTGGCGCAGCAATGGCATTGGTAGTTGGCTCTGCTATCGTGATGTCAAAATTACAAAACACCAATAAAACTAAAGCAATGGGCATTCATTTCAGTGGCTTAGGTTTTTCAATATTAGTATCTGACTTGATTATGCGTGCAGTATTTAGCGTCAGTGACTATTGGCAGCATGCTTGGGTTGCCCTCGCCTTAGCAGGTACAATTTTTGCCAGTTATTCCGCTTATATTCTTAGCTTTGATAAACAACCAGCAGATAAAGTGCTTAAACATACCTTCGATAAATCGTTATTTAATCCATTAGTGATTATTCTTGTCCTCGCCTATTTTACTGAAGGGGTTGGTATGGTGGTACAAGCAACATTTTTACCTGACATTGTTAATTCATTAGAAGGATTAGCTGGGTATGGCGGCTATGCTTGGCTAGCAGTGGGTTTAGCAGGTATTCCGTCTTGTATTATTTGGATGCGATTAGCACATCGCTATAACAGTATCGATATTATGATGCTAGCCATGGCGTTACAGGTGATAGGTATTTTAATTCCAACCTTTTCTAGCAACATTATATTGAACTTAATAAGCGGTATATTATTCGGCGGTACTTTTATTGGTCTAGTGGCTTTATTTATGAATTTCGGTGGCCAATTAGCGGGTAAAAATCCGGTCTTTATAATGGGATTAATTACCGCTGCTTACGGCGTTGGTCAAGTAATCGCGCCATTATATTGTGTTGCGTTAATTGAGCAATTTAATAACTATAACGCCGCGCTTTATGTCACCGCTGCTATTGTTGGGATAGGTATACTCTTGCTCAAGTATGCAAAAGCAAATTTAATGGGTAATCACCAACTCGCAAGCAAACTATAAACGACAAGCCACCCATTGCCGATTATAGCTTTCCTGTTTTGCTCATTAATAAATTGATCAAGCTGACATCAATTCTGCCATCTGGCTCGATATTATTGCTGCGCTGAAACTCTTTTATCGCTTTACTTGTAAGTGAGCCATGCAAACCGTCAATAGTGCCAACGTCATAACCTAAACTTGTAAGTCGTTCTTGAATGTCTATTACTTGTTCACGGGTTATTGGCAATTGAGCATGATCTAACCAAGCAAAGAAGTCTTGCTCTAGTTGCATTAAACTTTGCCCTGTCGCTTGCTTGATCAACCCTTTCACTTCCGCTTGGTAGTTGTCAGTAATTTGCTCAACGGTAACGTTCTTAAAAGCGCTATAAACCGCCGTTAATAAATCTTTGTCTTGCAAATAAAGTACCCAATATCTCGCTAGCGCGTGATTCACTGCTTGTTGCTCTTTTGCGATTTTACGGGCGTCAAAGTCTATCCAGTCCATGGTCATTAATCTTACAAGGCCAACCGGATACTGTTCAAAATAGTGATCAAGCACTTGGCCTCGCCAATTGGGTAATCCCCTTAAGTAATCGCCTTCTTGCCTTGAAACTTCATACAGTGCGGCAAGCCCCTCATCCAACCAAGGTGGAACGTCACCAAAATTAGTTCGAACTAATAAATGCGCCAATTCATGTTTCAGTGTGCCAACATAAGGACCATTAACAACCGCAGCAAGGCTTAAATCATCGCGAAACGAATAACCGATAGTAGAACGGTTAACATTGAGTCCATGTAACTTATCACCAAATGCTCTCAGTTTTAGGCCGTCTGGTACCAAGTATATGGTAAAAAATTGTTCAGGAAGTTGAAACTGGTAACTTGTTTGTAGGAAATTCAACGCTCTGTTTAATAGTGAAACTATTTTTTCCAGTTCGCCTTGCGTATGGTTACTGATGCTGCCAACAACAAACCGACCGCTAGCAAAAACCTTTGCGTTATAGCCTAGCTTTTTCAAACGTTTTTTTACTCGTTGTGTCGCTATTTCACTCTCTGAAATAGCAACTAATCGCTGGTCAATTTCGCTTTGTGCAATAGCGCGCTCCACTTGCAATGGGTTACCACCAATCGACTGATTCGCCCCACCTAAAAAGTAAAACGACTTTCCGCTTACGCCAGCCATGCCACGGCCCGAGTTAAAAGCAATAAGGTTCGGCTTACCCTGCACCGGACATTGCGTTAGTTCATTAAAAATAATGTCATAGTTTTTATTTGAAAGTGGGTAGACCCGTAATATACGTTTAAGATAATTTCTACCGCCAACATGATAATCTTTATAACGGCACATACTCGTTGCCAACATATAATCAACATCTACGCGTTTGCCAAAAAATTCATCACGTAATGGTGGCAAAATATCAATGACACTTTTGTATTCTTGCTTTTTCCAATGTTGTTGTGCTTTTTCAAATTGGGAAGCGCCAGCAAAATGTGATAACGCAAATAAGCTTATAAGAGCTACCGTGAACAGTTTCATTTTTGTTCTCCTTTTGCATTTTTCTGATCCTCTTCTTTCTGCTTATTTTCTAGGAACATCATTAGCTCATCACTATCATCAAAGTTACCTGTTTCTTCTAATGACGTGGGCCGAGAGTTAGTGTTAGTTAAACTAAATGATTGTGGAATATATATAGGTGCGTCCATAACGGAAATTCTAGGGTGGTTTAATATTGTTGTTAGCATAATGGTACTGCCTAAAAGTACTAAAATTATGCCTGGCGATTGCGTTACTATTTGCACTTGCACAGAGCCGCCAACTGCCATTTCAGTATTCGACTCTCTTAATTTTCCAAGCACAAAAATAGCGCCAATTATCGCTAGCATCATACCGGTGACAAATCCTAAGTAGCGTACCCAAATACGCGCCATTAATAACACATTGGCTTGATGATAACGTTGCTGTAGTGCATGAGACTCAAGCACTATTAACGTTTTCCATTGATAATGAGTATCCTTATCGCTAACATTTTCCAATAAAGATTGCTCAACGGTTAATTGTGGCGCGTTGTCTACACGATTATTGAGGGAAAATAGTTGGTAAACGGTTGCGCTAAAGAAGAAAATTATCAGCGCTAAAATGATCTTAGTGATAAATGGTAGCATTCGCGTTAGCCATTTAAGTTCATTTTTTAACTGATTTTGGCTGGTATTATTTTTGTCTTCTGGCGAGTTATTCTGAATATTCATTTCCTCATCCTTCCCTTTAGACAGCATAAATTGTCGTCAACCCCGTCTGTATAAAGCGTAGTTAGTAAAGCATACTATCGCCAATAAGCTTTTTCCCATGCTCGATAGTATGATTGCGCCTTAAAGTTTGGCTGTACTTATTTACTTCTATCAGCAATATTGCTGGCCGCGAGTAATCATCTTTCATGATAGCCAGCTTCAAGGTAAGCTATGAGGAAAACATAAAGAAAGCCCAAACTTATTTATTGGGTACAAAGACTTCTAGAATAATTTGATGGTGTAACCTAAAGGGAAATTAGATGAGTAATAAACGACAACAAAGAAGTTCACGAATAATTTCAATACTATCTTTTACGTTTTGCTGTATGCCGTTGATATCGTTTAACGCTATGGCAACGCAGCCGGTATTAGAAAAAACAGAAACAACTAATAGAGCAATGCCAAAGCGAGAAATTGTACTTGAAAATAAACAAGTACAAGTAGTTCGCCTTACCTATCCTGTCGGTACAGAATCAGGTATGCATAACCATGCTTTCGACAAAAGAGTTGTTTATTTTGTCAAAGGCGGTACGTTAACTTTAGTGCCTAAAGACCATAGTAAGGCAAGTAAAACCTTAACCGTTGTAGACGGTCAAACCTTATTTTTACCTGCCACTACACGCAATGTTATTAATAGCGGCAATACAGAAATAATAATCGTTGAAACAGAATTAAAATAACCTCTCTATTCATACGATATAAAATGTTATCACTAGGCAATTTAACTAACTTTAAGTTAGCCAACTTTAAGCGAAACATGATGACAAGTAGGTAAAGGTAAAGTGATTCGGAAAGTCGTACCATTTTTATTTGACGAAACCACATTAATATCGCCTTCATGCTCTTCTTTAATTATTTTATAGCATATAAAAAGCCCTAAGCCCGTCCCTTCTCCGACAGGTTTAGTGGTATAGAATGGCGTAAAAATATCACAAATATTGTCTGCCATAATGCCAGTACCTTCGTCACTGATATCGATATTAGCATTTTCACTATCAACATAAGTTGAAATTTTTATCATTCCACCATTTGGGCTAGCTTGTATCGCATTATTAAGAATATTCATTAGCACCTGATTAATTTTTCCACCGTTACCATAAAGACTAGGAATTGCCGCTAGGTTTAAGTCAACCTGACAGTGACCATTCATTTCGCCACGTAATAAATTTACGGCAACACCAACGCTATCATTTAGATCATATTCTTTTTTCTGTGTATCTTTCGTGCGCACATAACCGCATAAGTCTGCGACAATATTTTTAATTCGGATCATGCCATCTGTCGTTTCATTAACAATGCACTTCATGTCAGCAATAATATTGTCATAATCATTTAACTGTACGATGCTTTTCACGTCATCAGGTAACCCATCTAATGCCAGTATTTCTTCGTTCACTTTTTTAATACTTTGATAGTAATCTTTCATAACCGTTAAGTTGCTCAAGGAAAAACTTAGTGGATTATTTATTTCATGCGCAATACCTGCAACCATTAGCCCGACAGAAGCCATTTTTTCTGAGTGAATTAAAGACTCTTGATTTCGTTTTAATTGACTGATTGTAAACTGTAATTGAAGATTACTTTCTTTAAGCTCTATTTGAGCCTTTTGCAATCGACGACAGTATTGGGCTGACGCTATTCGAGGAGCAGCAATATTGGCAATCACTTGTAATCGCTGCTTATCTTTTTCACTGTAACCATTTACGTAAGACGATTCCGTATCAATCACCGCAATAGTTCTTCCTTCGTAAGTAATAGGTACAGTTAATTCAGATTTGCCAGAAAACTCATCCCAAATATAACGTTCATCATCTGCAGTATTAGGAACAATTTCCGCCACACCAGATTTTGCAACAGCGCCAACAATACCACTGCCAAATTCAATAGTGATTTCATTAAATAATTCACCATATTCAGCGTTTTTAATACCGTAGGCAGCTTTTTGTTTTAAAACACCGCCTTCTTCTAGATAGATAACACAATCATCAAACTGCAGAATTTCGCCAATGTTTATTGCTATTGTCCACAGTAATTCATCGATACTAGCCGCCTCTAACATAGCAGATGCAAATCTATCTATTTTATCAAGTTCAGACATACACTTCTCCCACTTGCGGATCGACATGCAAATTGCGAATCAATTTGCAAAAATCTAAACGAAATTGCTATTAATATGCTTATTGTATTGAGTTTCCAATCATATCTTCATTTCAGATATAAAAATTACAAGTTACATGCCAGAGTAAACATGTATGTAGAATTACAAAAAGCTAGCGCTATAAAAGCGAGTAATTAAGAAATTGAGCAGCTAGGAAGTGACTATGACAACCATCGACTGGTGATTATCATAGTGAGTTATACGGAGACTGATACAGAGATTTATACGGTAAGTTTTACTTAAAAGTTGTAATTTTTACGGCCAGATAATGCGTGCGACAAGGTATTGCCATCAACATACTCCAATTCACCACCAACAGGTACGCCATGGGCAATACGAGATATTTCAACTTCATGGGCTTGAGTAAGCTCAGCAATAAAGTGCGCGGTGGCTTCACCTTCTACGGTGGGGTTAGTTGCTAAAATAACTTCACTAAATTGCCCTGTCGCCAGTTGCTTTTCTAGTACATCTAAGCCTAAGTCGTCTGGGCCAATACCATCAAGCGGTGATAAATGTCCCATTAAAACAAAATAACGTCCTTGAAACTCTCCCGTTTGCTCAATAGCAATAACATCAGCCGGAGTTTCAACAATACATAACTGTGTGGCTATTTTTCGTTTCGGGCTTTGGCAAATATCACAGAGGGCTTCTTCGGTAAAATTTCGACACTGCTGACAATGACCAATATGCTCCATTGCTTGCCCTAAGGTTTGAGAAAGCTTACTACCGCCTTTACGGTTTCTTTCAAGTAAATGAAATGCCATACGTTGTGCTGATTTTGCGCCAACACCAGGTAAACATTTTAGTGAATCAATAAGCTCTTGAACTAAAGGACTAAATTTCATTACGACTCTTTAAAATTTTAATAAACTAAACCAACCGTTACACCTCAACAAGTATTTTCAAACTGCTACGGTAATTGCTATCAATAAACGGTAAACACTGAGGATTGGCAGTTTAGCACTCGACTAAAAAATTTATAATCATTAATTAAAAGATTTTTTGTCTCATTCAGATTGGTAATTTTACCTAATCATCGAAAATTTCAGTATGATAGTTTTCAATATACAAAAGTGACAACAATGTTCTCTCAAAACTTTCAAATTAAGGGCAATTAATGCTATCTAACATTCTTATAACGCTAGCGGTATTGTTCATCACTTTCCTTGGTTTACAGCGTGTATTTACTTTGCCCAAAAATGTCTGGCTATTATTTCTCGTGCAACCCTTAGTGATGGCGGCATCACCAGTGATTGTTTTTATTGGCGGCATACTCGCCACCAACATGAATGCAGATCCAGCTTTAGTCACCCTACCCGTAACGGTAATGATTCTAGGCGTGGCAAGTGCAGCCATCCCTGCGGCATTATTGGCAAAAAAGAAAGGTCGGCGTTTTGCCACTTATACAGGTTTTAGCATAGGTTTATTTGGCACCTTATTGGCGATGGTGGCGGCGTTAAATGCCAGCTTCGAATTATTTGTGCTAGCAAGCTTATTATTTGGCGCAAGCACGGCTTTTATTCAACAGTTACGCTTTGCCGCTATTGAAAGCATATCAGACAGTAAAGACGTTCCGACGGTTTTATCAATATTGATGTTAAGTGGTATTTTTTCCGCGTTTTTAGGGCCTGAAATTGCGGTAACCGCTAAAGACTGGTTAAGCTCTCCACACGGTTATGCAGGCTCGTTCCTATTTTTAGCCGGCTTATTCGTTGTCGCCATGGTGTTAATGTTGAAATTTAAAAACCCAGAAATTCAACAAAGTGAAAGCCAGGGCGACGTTCGACCATTGAGCGAAATAGTCAAACAACCTATTTTTGTTATCGCGATATTATCTGCTGCTATAGGTTTTGCGCTGATGAGCTATTTAATGACGGCAACACCCTTGAGTATGCACCACTTGCATGGGCATAGTTTAAATGACACAAAATGGGTCATTCAAAGCCATATCGCCGCCATGTTTATCCCTTCATTATTCACCGCGTTATTAGTAAAACGTATTGGTTTGAAAAACTTAATGCTCGCTGGCACTATAATTTATGCACTCGTGACTGTGGTAGCTTTATCAGGCGAGCAAGTTATGCATTATTGGTGGGCGCTAATTTTACTGGGCATTGGTTGGAATTTTCTTTTCCTTACCGGCACTTCTTTACTGCCACAAAGCTATCGAGCCAGTGAGCGTCATAAAGTTCAGGCGATTAATGATTTCATTATTTTTGGCTTTCAAGCAACGGCGTCATTAATGGCAGGATGGATATTATTTAAAGCGGGTTGGCATGTTGTAGTATTAACGAGCTTACCTTTTATTATCATTTTGTTTGTTGTTAGTTGGTTCTACTTTAAAAAGGAGCGCAATGATGCAAAACAAGCTATTGAAAATATCGACAACCTAGAAAATAGCCTTGAAAAAGAAGCCTAATAATGAGTGATAGCAGAAATAATTTAACTATATTACAACGCGGTGAACCTGTTTTAGCACAAGTAGCGCACAAGGTTACTGATATAGATTCAGAAAAAGTTAAACAACTTATTGCCGATTTAAAACAAACCGTGGCTGAGGCAAATGGCGTTGGTATTGCCGCGCCTCAGGTAGGTGAAAGTTTACGCTTATTTCTTATGTGCTCAGCGCCAAGTGAGCGTTACCCTGACGCACCTTTATTACCTATTAGCGTTATTATTAACCCCGAAATACATCAAACTAGCGCACAGCAAGAGTTAGGTTGGGAGGGTTGCTTAAGCGTTAAAGGTAAACGAGCACTTATTCCTCGCCACACCAATATTAAAGTCAGCTACCTTGATGACACAGGCACTAAGCAAAATAAAACCTTAACCGGCTTTCTTGCTCGTATTTTTCAGCATGAACTTGATCACCTTGATGGCATTACATTTATTGAACGACTTGATAATGAAAGCGACGCTATTGATGAACAGCAGTGGCGTGAACGTTATATGAATGAATCTGCTTAAACAATTCGCACGAAGTAAGTCACGCTGCGTTTCGTCAAATTTTAATTCAAGCTTTATATCAATCTTTACCTTTACTCTAGGGTGAATACGTATGCAGTTAATGTTGTATGCTGATGACTATTGCTAAGATGCTAGCTAATTAGATCAATAATGATTCGGCGCAATTGAGATAAATTTAGCTCAATGCAACAGTTTACTTCGATATGAAAACAATAAGAGTTTATTTATGACCACAAAACCACAGCTGAGTTTCTGGCAAATTTGGACATTAAGTTTTGGCTTTTTGGGGGTGCAATTTGGTTTTGCATTACAAAACGCTAACGTTAGTAGGATTCTTTCTGATTTAGGGGCAGATCTTCATTCCCTCTCTCTTTTTTGGCTAGTTGCACCAATCATGGGGTTAATTATTCAACCTTTAGTTGGCTCTGCTTCTGACCGTACTTGGAATCGCTTAGGACGACGTAGCCCATATATTTTAGCTGGTGCAGTGGCAGCAGCGTTTGGCATGTCATTAATGCCTAATGCACCATTATTTGTTGAATTGATTTCGCCAATGTTATTTGGTGCCTTAATGCTGGCATTAATGGACGCAGCCTTTAACGTAGCTTTTCAACCGTTTCGTGCCATTGTTTCTGACATGGTGCCTTCCAATCAACGTAACATCGGTTATTCATTACAAGCTCTTTTGATTAATATAGGCGCTGTTATTGGTTCTATTTTACCTTTTGTTCTTACTAATGTTATTGGTCTTGAAAACACAGCGAAAGCCGGTCAAGTAGCACCGTCTGTTACTTGGGCATTTTATATTGGCGCCTCTGTTTTAATGATATGTGTACTTTGGACTGTCTTTAGAACGAAAGAGCATCCGCCTGAAGAATATTATGCTTACAAAGGCATGGACGCTGAAGCGGTAGCTAAAGAACAAGCACAAGTTACAACAATTCCTGAAAAGTTATCTGCTTTTTGGCGACTATTTACTACCATGCCTGATGCCATGAAAAGACTTGCCGTAGTGCAATTTTTCTCATGGTTTACATTATTTATCATGTGGGTTTATACCATGCCTGCCATTGCTCAAAATGTTTGGGGAGTTGAAGCTAAATGGTTTGATCCTGCTTTCATTGAAAGCGCCGGTGGTATCCCTGAACATATAGCAGCGGCTAAAGGTGCTGCTGGTGATTGGGTTGGTATTTTATTTGCGGGTTATTCTTTCTTTGCTGCTATTTTCTCTATCTTTTTAACTAAGCTTGCCAATAAGTTTGGTCGTAAGTTGATATATTCATTATCTTTATTAGCTGGTGGTGTTGGCTATTTAAGCTTTTACTTTATTACTAATTCAGAGCCGACCATGGTTAATTTATTAATTACCACGATAGAAGTACCACAAGGCGCTGTTGACTTATTTATTCCAATGATAGGTATTGGTATTGCTTGGGCAGCTATATTGTCATTACCGTATGCTATTTTAGCGGGCTCATTACCTGCCAGTAAAACGGGGGTTTATATGGGCATATTTAACTTCACCATTGCCGCACCACAAATAGTTTCAGGCATATTTTCTGGTTGGATATTAAGTAGCATTTTCAACAACCAAGCAATATACATAATCATGCTTGCAGGCGTTTCGATGATTTTAGGCTCGTTATCAGTGTACTTTGTTAAAGACAGTGAAACTGACGACGATAGCGCACTTGAAGACACTACGAACGCTGTTAAGGCTTAATGTTTACTGAATTTAAAGTAAACAAAAAACTAAGTTAAACGATTAAAAGCCTACATAGCGTAGGCTTTTTTATTGGTAAATTAGGTGCATGACAAAGTATATCACCGTTATCATTCCACTATTAACTTAGTACAGTTCTGTTAGAAAATTTCCATATATTCCGTAAAGCGCCCTATTACTTCTGGCAATACCAATTAGATTTTATACCTACATATAAACCTTCAAACTTAAATTATCATCACAATAAATTATCAAAACTATAATTTATGATAATTTTATTAATTAGTCATACCTCCCTATACTTTCCACAGCAAAAACAAATCAGTATTTAATAATGTAAAAGTGAGAACAATATGAAGATGAGTCATGTAGGAATAATGGTTGGCGAAATGGATAAAGCGGTTGAGTTTTATACGAAAGCCTTAGGCCTTGAAATTGTTATGGGCAATTCTAAAGTTGTTGAAGAAAAGGAAACAGCTATCGGCGCTATGTGTATTGCTGTATTTGGCGAAGGCTTTAAAGGCTTTAATATTGCACATTTAGTGACATCAGATGGCGTTGGTTTTGAACTGTTTGAAATGAAAGAAAGAGAAGAAAAGCATAATGTAGATTTTACTAAAATTGGTATTTTCCACTATTGCTTAGAAACAGACGATTTCGATGGCGTTATTGAAAAAGTTAAACAATACGGCGGAAAAGCTAGAATGGATACCATGAGATATCACCCAGAAGATGATAATAAACCGTACAAAATGGTTTATTTAGAAGACCCTTTTGGCAATCTTTTTGAACTTTACTCTCATACCTATTCAGAAACATATTCTTCAGAGTATGAATAAAAAATTATAGCTAATTATTTGATTGGGCGACATTATGTCGCCCAATCAACAACCGCTAGCGCTTAAACTTACGCTTTAAAAGTGTACATTACGAGTTACTGGACATAAAAGCTCTATCACCTTATAGCAAAAGACTTGCCGCAAAAAAACAATTAAAAACTGTACTGTGCTCGCAAAGAAACCGCATTGCCAGAATCTACTTCCACACCCTGCTCATAGCGTTCGGCACGTATAATGTTTGCCATGAATTTAAGTTTTTTACTTACCGAGTAGTTAACACCTAGGGAATAAATTTTGACTTCTTCGTCTTCCCCCATTAATTTAAACTGACTATAACGGCTCGCTAGCTCCCAACCACTATGAGATGCTGCACCTAATACACCGTTTTTATATTTTCGGTGCCCTCCTGAAAGTTGGTAACTCATTTGGATAAAGCCGCCTTGGTAATCATAATGATCATGATTAATGTCGGTTACCGATGACTTTTGCCATTCAGCCATCAACGTAAAGTTATTTTGTAACCATAATAACTCCACACCATTAAGCGACACATCTTCAGCGAATAGCTTTTCCCCTTCTATTAGCGAGTCAGATAAATATACTTCCATCTGTTCATTTATCCGAAATTCACTGCCATTTAAATCTCGTTGACTAGACGCTAACCCAAGGTGCAGCAGGTTATTTTCTTGCCGCCAAGGCAGCCACGTTACTCTTCCTGTAATCGCACTTGCTGACTCACTTTCCTCGGGTTGGTAGTAGCCCAATTGCCAATTCACCGCTGATAAATTACCAGAAGCACTTACCCCAATGGTACGTCCAGGGGCAATTGCACCGGTCACGATACTGCGCTCTATCATCATCAAATTGCGTGAACTTGTTAATTTCTCTAAACCAAAGGCTTCTTTTTGTTTACCAATAGTAATGTCAGCCCAAGCCCAGCCTTGGTATTGAAGGTAGGCATCTTTTATTTCTGTTTCATCATTTGCAAAGCCAAGCTGAAACTTTACTTTCCAATCTTGATTAAACTGGTTTTTGAAACTTAATCTTGCTCGCCTTATTTTTGCTAACGACTCAGACTCATCGCTATCTTCAGTAAATGCAGCATCAAAGCTGTCATAGTCAACCATTACGTAACCGGAGATGTCTACGTTTTTTGCTACGTTTAGCGGTTGCGCACTAGCCTGTGCACTAGCAATACAATAAAACATTGCGCAAGTAACGGTTAAATACTGCCACCGTTTACGTTGCTTCATAGAGTTACCTTTTGCTTATTTAAGTTTTCATTGGAAAAGCCTTTTACACAATTTTTATGCGGAAGGTAGCTTACGGTCAACTGGGCAATATCACGTAAAAAATCAATGTGTTCAATCTCAACCGTTTCAATGTTTAAACCCGTTCTTTGGCGTAAATCATCAATTAAGTTAGCTCTGTTTTCAGGCATTATGTTTTCAATACGCTCATAACAAATAGTTTGTTTTTGATATTTAGAGCCGAGAATACTTGAGTCTATAGCAAAGGCAATTAAGCAAATTACAGCGTTAAGTGTTATTAAATCGACCAAACTCATTTGCCCTACAGAGGTCAATAAGGCTATTGCAGTTACTAGGAATAGATAAGTCATTTCTTTAATCGTTATAGCTTCGGTTCGGTATCTAAGCATGGTAAATACAGCAAATAAGCCAAAAGCAAATTCCATTGACATATCAACGCCATGCAGTAGATATGTGATAATAAATACGCCAACACCAAATAGTATGAATGAGCCAGCAACGACACTGTTTTTGCTAACACGAAAATAACAGCCATAACACAGTAGTGCTATTGACATTAAATTGATTAAAAAGCGGAAGATAAAGGTAAGATCTAATTCAGTCATATTAATTACTCTTAAAAAAAGATGATGGGTTGGTTCGGTTATACGTTTCAATTTTAGCTAACGTTGCTTTAAATCGATTCGATTTAATTGCTGTTGGGTAAAGTAGCGCACAGCCAATACAGTACTTACTAAATGAGGTTGGAAAAATATGGTTTTGGCTCATAAGTTGGTAAAAAGGCGAACGTTTGGACTTTTTATTTTGTTTCAACTCAGCGATAAAAAACTCGGGTAACTTAACTTCATTATTACCGCGGCGATTGTTATACCAAAGATCAAAATCTAGAGTTAAGCGTTCAGCGGCATCTTCATTTGCTAAAGCAATACGTTGATACCCACTTTGTTGGTTAACATCTAAATTAAGCCTTTTCTCGTTCATTTCACTATCTATAAAGGCTTTGCATTGTTGATAATTACGGGGATTGCCATCAAGTTTAATACGCGTTTTAATTGTGCGTTTTTGGTTGTTTTTTAACTTAACTTCTAAAAACTCAGTGTTAGTGTCAACGTAACGCCTTTTACGTACTTTATAGCGATTCAATTTACCATTATGGTGTTCATGGTATAAATCCATAAATGGCGTATCAAAATACTGGTTTTCATATGAAAAGCTGCGCTTCCCATCAATATCTAGAACTTTGTAATGTTCGTGTAGTTGTCTTAACAAATCAGGTAAGAATGAAATGGGTAATAAAAACTTACTATCCACTCGGTTCATTAAGTTGGCATTATTTAGGTCATTCAGCCCATAACTGTCAAATTGACTAAGCGCCTTTTCTCTTTGCTTAGTCCAAGCGTGTTGTTGCTTCAATTTAATAAAATCGTTAATAAACGCTGTACTGGCTAACTCATATTGAATTTTTGAATGCTGTGATTTTAATTGCATAAAGCGATTTATAAACTCAGTATCTTCTAACTCCTGCTGGGTTAGCGGTGCTAAATAGTCAAAGCTGTATTTCTCATGGCGGTGTTGGTGAGAATGAGCGATCATTTTAACCTCTTGAATAATGAATGATGATTCCGAAATTGAGCAGTACCTGTGACGTGATACCACTCAATACACATTAAGGACGAACAGGGCCGCTATTTACACCACAAAATCCGCTACCATCGCCAGCCGACGGTAATTCGTTTTGTAGTTGTTTGGTCATATGATCAACACGATAATTCATGAACTCTGTAAGCCCCCAAAAACGCTCAACGGTAGCGGTTAAGTTATGGTTAAACTCAGTTGCGCTGTAAAATGCGGTAGGGTCATTTTCAACATGCTCGCGGATCAGATCAGCAATAGTATTCACACGAAGAGAAAATGCCTCTACCGTTAACGAGCCTTCAATTAATTGCCATAAGTACTCATGGTAAGTCGCTAAATACTCAGCGTTTGCGAAAACATTATTTACTAAAGGACGCTCTGACATTGCACCACTTACCGGCTCATCAATGTAAAGATCTCGAATGTCTACGCCATTACAGCCCATATTAAATGAGCCAAATGCTTCATTAAAATCCCAAGGTAATATGCTAAAAACACCATCTTGCTCATACACGTAATAGTTGTGAGCGAGCGAACCGTGATAGCTATCTAAGTTAGATAACGCCGTACTTACCGACATATATCGAAGTAAGGTATCAACATCAACGTTATCTGTAGCGCCTTGGTCAAGGTTTTCAACAAAGTTGATGAATGCGCCGTTGTCTGTGCTTTTTTCATTGGTTTGTAGGTTAATATCGCTATAGCTGCCGATGTCTGCGTTGATCCATTTTAGATCACTTCCCACACCATCAGGCTTATATAAGTCACCGTTTGAGTTGTCGAAGTGGTTTTCTAAAAACTCGCCATCTATTGCTTCTACCATTAAGTAGAATCCGAACAGTTCTCCATTAACGTAAAAGTTAACATACGCATGTTCAGGGCTAGGCACACCCATTTCATCCATTAATTCGTAGGCGATTACTTCACGCATGTATGACGGGTCGTTAAAAGAATTTTGCAGGGTAAACTTTTTCAAGCCAAAGAACTTTTGGCCATCAACATATTCATTAATATCAAGTTTAAAGCTATAACGGTCGCTGGTTGATTGCGCGACACTGCTTAAGCTAGAGCCGCCTTTGGTTCGAATAGCGACACTGTCTAACGTTACGCCGTTAAAGGTGATGCTAGTTTCATGGTATTCTTCATCAAGCGGATTATCTAAAATATCTTGCCAGTTTTCATCGCTGATCGTTATCGATAATGTACCGACAATATTTTTATTAAAAGCACTCGCCAGCGCGTTTTGGTTGCCAAGCGACGGCGTTAAAAAGTCTTTCTCCCAACTACGCGTTGCACTATCACTGGCGCTAAGACCATAACTAAAGCCGGCTTCTACATCACTATTATCCCAAGCTAAATAATCAACCGTTTCATCATTTAATATCAAACTAAGTTCGTCTGTTTTGCCTAATTTAAACGGTACAAAGTAATCACCAGGATCTTCATCAGTCGCATAAATAGCAATATACTCACCCGGCATTAACACGACTTCGGGCAAACTTATCGGCTCAATATCATCGCTTTCATCAATAACTTGGTAATTTGATAATTGAATGTTTTCAGTGCCATTATTGTATAACTCAAACCAGTCACTGCCACCGTTAGCATCATTCGCCACTACTTCATTAATCACGAGTGGTCCATGTTTTGCGATGCGGTTAGCGCTAAGTGGAGATGGCGTTAATATTTGTGTTCCGTCACTGCCATCAGGAAAACGACCATAACTTTGCCCGATAAGTGCTTGGCCTTTATTCCAGTCTAATTGGTCGACTAAATCATCCGCTAAAAATAAACTCACTTGGTCGCTACTTCCAAGCTTGAAGTTAACCGTTTCAGTATCTTCCATGGTTTCAGTGGTTGCATAAACACGATAAAACTCACCGGCAGCAAGCGTAATTGATGGTAATGAAATTAAGTCACTTTCTTCATCTCGTACGGAGTAATCGCCAAGGTAAACTGATGTTGAACCTGCTGCGTAAAGCTCAATCCAGTCAACGCCTCCTTCGCTGTCTTTTGCAACAATTTCATTAATACGCAATGGCGTATTTTCATTGATGATTTCATCATAAACAATAGCTTCTGATATGAGTGCGTTCGCTGCTGCAGGGGTGGGTGATAATTGCTGAGCTTCGCCACTACCATCGGTAAACAAGCCATAACTTGTGCCTTCTGGTGCATCACCCTCAAGCCAAGCAAGTTGATTTACTTGAACATCATTTTCAAATAAGGTCACAGAGTCTTCAGCGCCCAATTTAAATGTTACATAATAGCCAGTTTCTGGTGGTGTATCAGTTTCAGCAATGGCTTGAATAACAATAAACTCACCTGCCGAAAGGGTAACGTTTGGTAGCGCTTGTGCCTGATGTTCAGCGTTGTCGTCAACAATGGTAAAGGTTGATAAATCTGCACTACCTTCAACAACATAAAGTTCTATCCAGTCGCTTGCACCATTACTTGCATCGGCAACAATTTCATTAATAACAACCGTTGAAGATTCAGGTGTTGGCTCTGGCGTAATAATGTCTGGAACTTCGTCAGTAGATTCACTACTAGAGCCTCCACAGCCATAAAGTACCGATGTACTTATAATCAGCAAAGATGACAAGAAACTATTTTTATTCATATTGTATTCTCAAACGTCTATTTAAAAGATAACGTTATGCTAATCTCCTAAAGTGCAAACAATGTGTAAAAACTAAGAACATTCAAGTAACTAAATAAAAAGTTTGTCAAAGATAAATAAAACGTGAGATATGGCTATAGATATAGAAAAAGCTGTCGAAACAAAATGTTATCGACAGCTTTCACTAATGGGCTTGCTATTATTTTTGTAAACGGGATTGTAAAACGAGGAAAAAACAACGCAAAAAAGCACGTTTAAAACGGTATTAAGTAACACAAAGTGGCTGTAAACTAAGCGGTAGTATTGATTATCGAACTTTCACTGTCAGTACCAAATTTTTCATTCACTTGTGCGTATATCTCTAGTCTTTCTTCATCAGACAAGCCAGTTTCGCTGCTTGTTGCTAGCTTTTCTTCAAGTAACTCTGTTAAGTAATCAACTAACTCAGTAATTTCTTCACTACTTTGCTTTGGCGGTGGCGGAGGTCTGTTGCCATTTTCAGACTTATCAACTCCAGCTAATTCGCCAATGCTTTTTGCGTCAAAGCCTAATTCAGACATCGCACTTTCTAGCCCTTTACCGGGTTGAATACCGGCACTTGATAACGATTCAATGATACTTAAGGCGTCAGATTCGCTTAATGAATCGGGATCAAACTCTGTTAGCGTTTCTGTAATTGTTTTCTGCTGATCTGCGGTCAAGCTTTGCTCTGAGCGAGCCATAGGTGCTTGCATACCTGCACTAGCCGAACTTACTGAATTAATCATTATCTGCCACGTCCTTTTTTATTTTTATGAGGAGGTTTGAAATTTACATACTCATCTTCATCAATCACACCATTACTGTTGCTATCAATTGCTGAAAACACCGTTTGATAATCACCAAATGGTAATGTTTGCTGTGAAAATTCATCGAAGTCAATTTCGCTGTTTTGATCGCTGTCGATAGTGGTAAATGTGGGACGCTGCTTACGCTCTCCTTTTTTATGGTTATCGCTATTAGCATAAGCATGGCTTACGCAAGTAAAAAACAAGGTCGCAATAATGATTTTGTTTGAAAAACTACTCATAAATAATTTCCTGTTGTTGGTAAGTCTTATTAAGGTTAACAACAGAAAATGCAAACAATGTGCAAGAAAAAAGAAAGTTTAATACAGGGGAGTTGCTACTTTCTCTTCCTCTTTTACTCAGCTAGTCAGCTAACCGATAACCTACACCATATACTGATTGTATCCAGTCTTTGCCATCACTCATGTCAGCAAGTTTTTTCCGCAACTTTTTGATATGGCTGTCGATTGTTCGATGATTAACAATTCGGCTATCAGCGTACATACTTTTCATTAACAGGTCTCTTGAAAATATACGTTCCGGTTTATCCACTAACATTTTCAATAATTGAAACTCTACCGACGTTAATATCACTTCTTGGTTATGAAAGTTTACGCTGAACCTGTGCTCATCAAGCAAAAGAATATCACTGGTTGTTTTTGTTTGAGTACGCCTTAAAACGGCCGCGACTCTTGCAACAACTTCTCTGGCACTAAACGGTTTGCATATGTAATCGTCAGCGCCGAGTTCTAACCCTAAAACTCTGTCAATTTCATCTACTTTTGCCGTTACCATTAGAATAGGCACATTTGAAAACTGGCGAATTTCTTTGCAAATATCGATACCGCTTTTTCCGGGCAACATAATATCTAATAGAATAGCGTGAGGTTGATGTTCTTTAACCCATACAATTACTTCGTCTCCGTGGTTTATTTGATGAGGTAAATAGTTAGAAGCTGTAAAGTACTCAACCAACAAAGTAGCAAGTTTAACTTCATCTTCTACGATTAATATTGAATGTGACATCATCTATTCTCTTAATAAAGTGGAGCTTAAAAGCCAAAGTTTAAGCTAATGGCAGCTTAATTTTAATCGCTAAACCGCCTAAACTTGAACGTGCAGCTGATATTTCGCCTTGATGAGCAACAACAATGTGCTGACAAATAGATAAGCCTAACCCCGCTCCGCCAGTTTTACGGTTCCTTGAATCGTCTGTTCGATATAAATATTCAAATAAATTTACCATATGCTCAGGCTCAACCCCAACGCCATTATCTTCAAAAACAAGCAATAACTGAGGTTTTTTGCTAGCGTTTTCAAGACCCATTTCAATAGTTGAAGATATTTTAACTTGCGTTGCTTCAGAATACTTTATGCTGTTATTGATAACATTTTCGAACAGCTGAAATAGTCTGGTTTTATCAGCATAAATATTTATCGGTTCATTGAGTAAATTTAGCTCTAAGGTGATCCCTGCATCGGCTAAATAGCTTTGGTACTTACTTTTCTCATTTTGTAATAATTGCGTAATATTTTCATTTTCTTTGCAATAGCGCATACCACCAATATCAGCGATGGTCAGCTGGTGTAAATCATCTATTAAGGTTTCTAAATGTTTTAACTCATCACGTGCTGAGCTGATATTTTCTTTCGTCAGCGGCCTGATGCCATCAAGCATTGCCTCTAGCTCTACACTTGAAATGGCGATAGGCGTTCGCAGTTCGTGAGATATGTTCGCTAGCCAACGTTTTCGTGCACTTTCGTTTTCTGCTAACGTAAGAGCAAGTTCATTATAATCACGACTTAATTCACCAATTTCATCCTTTCTAGATAAAATAATTTGCTGCTGATAATCGCCTTTGGTGAGCTTATTCACCCCGCTAGCGATTACTTTAATAGGTCCAACGATATGTCGAGCCAGTGGAAAGGTAATTAACACTACGAACAGCATTAACACTAATGCTATCACCCATAGATAACTTTGTTGCTGTTCGATAAAGTCGAGTTCATAACCTTGGGTAAGTCTGCTACGTTTTGAAACGGCAAAGTAACCGACAACCACATCATTAACTACAATAGTCGTTCTGTTGTATGCTAATTCTTCAGCATAATCCCCCACTACATAGGCGTTGTTTTCATCAAACAATACATAATGTACTTTATCGCTAGGAGGCGGTGGCATCAGCATACGGCGCTGACGATCACTTTTGTACTTTGCCGGAAAATTCGCACCTAAGTGTTCTGGTGGTGGCATGCCTCGACGTTCATCACCTTTGCGCCTGCTGTCTTTTTTAGGCCGCGGTGGAATAAAATCACTACCCTTGAGTTGCTCTAAAATTAAATGTCTAAACTTACCTTGATCTCCAGCGATAGCTGACCAGTCTTTTTTTGTTTCATATTCCTTTGAAAGTAACTTAATAACCGGAGAAAGTGCCTCGACCTCTTTAGTATTAACATACTCTACCATTCCATTACTTATACTCCACTGCATTAGCAACGCTAAGGTAGTAACCAGTATTAAGCTAAAGCTACACTGTATTAGGAATAGTTTTTGTTGAATTTTCATGTTTTTCTCTATAGCAAAATATTATTACGAGCAGAGTTAAAGTTATTCACCATGACTTTAAGACGAATAACAGTTTCGGCTAAAAGTAACCAAGCAGCAAAAACATATAATACCGAATCAATGTGCATGAAATGTGCAAAAAAACAAAAAATATTATCGGAGTTTAATTAATAGCCAGGGTATTGCTGAATTTAGCGTAGATTAACGACTATGACGATAAGTACAACAGCCTCAGTTCAACTAACGTTAACCCTCATTTTTCGTTAGTTTTCTATCACCTAATTCAATACCTGCTGACTCAGGACAATTCCACTCAATCAGCTGGGTCACGTTAGCATCTTCAATCTTAGATAGAAGATCGTTATCCACGATAACATGCCACAAGCCATTCTCTTTAAATGGTTTTTTATTGATTAATAAATCAAAATTCCAATTAATAATTGTTAGTTTCTTGGGCTAAAGATATTTCACTATCATTGATGTTAGTCACAACCGCACTGTCTAAAAAAAATCGAGCTTTGTAAACTCCTTCTTGCTATCGACTCTTTTGTTACGACGACACTACAGGTCTTATAAATTGCCGAACTGTTTGAATTAATAATAAGAATAATGCTTTTTATATCAACACGGGACGTAGTTTCAACTTTATGAAAGTACTGCCATACACCAACATAATTTTTTCGGCAGCTGTGAGTTTCATAGAAACGATATCTGAACACCACAACATGAAAATCAACAATACTAATAAATTTCCTTTTATAACATTCATTTGTTAATCCCCAACGCGAAATAAAAAACTGCATAATTAACGATTTAACTACTGTAAATGTTTATTTTTATTATATTTACAACAAAAAAGTAATCGAATATTAATATTACACCGTATATATAGCCAACAACCTTTATTAGAGAAACTTAATGTTTTCTATCTTTAAAGCAAACCAGTTAAAAAAGCTCAATAAGTGCTTAGACAATAAGCTTGAACAAGCAATGCGCGCTCAAAGAAATGGCGATATAAAATCTTACTCGGCATTAACTTTTGAAGCCGACAAAATTCAAAAACAAATATTGGCCGCAGAAGGCGAATCCAACAAAACATCGCAGTGAATTTATCCGTAAATTTATGCGATAAAATAATTAGAATGCTAGGGGCTGTTGATCTTAAAACATCGGTTAATTACTTAAGATAAAGACGTTGAATTATCTGAGGTATCTTCACTATATATTACATCAAATTTGTCTCATCTTAGTTGATAACACACTGTTTAATCGTTACATAATATTGGGGGAGTAGATAACTTACTAGCGAAATAAATTATATTATTTTTGTAAATTTACGAGAAAACGGCCTAACCTATAAAGTAAATAACTTATTATCACTAAAAGGATAGTAAATGAAGAAGCAGCAAGGCTTCACATTAATTGAACTCGTTACTGTTATTGTCATACTAGGCATTCTTGCCGCAGTCGCTGTACCAAAATATATTGATCTACAAAAAGAGGCAAGAATAGCAACACTTGAAGGTATGCAAGGTGCCATGAGAAGTGGTACTGGAATGGTTTATACAAAAGCTATTGTTGAAAACCAAACTGTAGGAGCAAGTACATTAAGTGTAGGTGGCGTTAACATTGCGCTACATTCGGGCTACCCAATTGGAAACTGGCTAGGCGGATTTCGCTATATTGTTGGTTTAGATACAGTGAACTTTTCTAGCTCATCAGCCATATGTGACGTGGATTGGTGTGGCAGAGGTAATCAAACTAGCATACCAAGCGGTGTTGCAACAACGTCTCCCGGACGTATAGGCAAAGTTTACCCTCGTGGCTATAGTTTTAATGATCAATGTGGTGTTTACTATCTTAACCATGAAGATGGCCGCGCTGCAGAAGTTGGCCTAGAAACTGACGAATGCTAAAGTAACCATTCCCCTTAAAAATGAATGATGAGCAATTAAAAGGATAAAACATGAAAGGCAGCTGTTTGTGTGGTCAAGTTAGCTATGAAATAAATGAGCCAATTAAAACTTTTCAATATTGTCACTGCTCACGTTGTCGAAAATTTACCGGCAGCGCCCATGCCGCTAACTTTTTTGTACCTCCTACTCAGTTCAAATGGCTTACTGGCGAAGAACTTGTTGGCCGCTTTGAACAACCTGATGCAAAGTACTTTGCAACAAGTTTTTGTAAAAATTGTGGTTCATCTCTGCCATGGGCAACACAAGGTGGTGCCAATATAGTCGTACCTGCAGGTACATTAGACGATGAACTATCCATAAAACCTCAGCGAAGCATATTTTGGCAGTCAAGAGCACCTTGGTATGAAGAAACTTGTGACTTGCCTAAGCACGATACTCGCCCGGTAAAAAACACCTGATAAATACACTGCATGACAAAACATCATAGTATTTCATAATGCCATAAGTTAACATCCCGCTAACTTTTAAATATAAGGAAATATTATGAACCGTTTTGTCAACGTTGGCTTGCTTGCCCTTTCCGTTTGTTCTCTTACTTCAACAACAATTTATGCGCAAGAATCTCCTCATGTTGTTGGCATTCAGGTCGACTTTAGCGCTATCGATACTGAAAACAACGACAATACTCGCGAATTAAATGACGTTACCACGGCGCATTATACCTTGTCATATCAATACAATATCAATGAGTATTTCGCTGTCGGTGCTGGTTATTTAAATGGCGATAGTAAATCATTTACTAGCATTGTTGATATTTTTACCGATTCAGAACTCGACTATAACGCTTTCATGCTTAGTGCTAAGGCCCAATACCCTATTTCTAAGCGTAATAGTTTTTACGTACAAATTAATGCGCTGCAATACGACTATGACATCATTGATAATAATGAAGTGATTTTTAGCGACGATGGTTCAGACTTTGGTTTTTCTGCTGGTTGGAAGCATCAGTATGATATGGGGATAGGCCTAAAAATAGGCTATGATGTCGTAAATCTTGGCAGTAATATTACCATTAATGGTGTCAGTGTCGAAGCAAGCTATCGTTTTTAATATTTGATAAGCATTAATAATTATTAGCCGTAGAGCAAGGGAATCATGAAAATAACAGTTATTAAAGAAGTGCCAGCAGTCGATGACTTTTTACGTTTAAGAGTGATTTCCGGCTTAACACCTCGCCCTGCGGCAGCAGCTACTAAAGCCTTACCCAACAGTTTATTTGGCGTACATCTAAATATCAACAATAGCACCGTTGGCATGGGCAGAGTTGTCGGTGATGGTGCACTTAATTTTGAAATTGTTGATGTAGCAGTTGACCCACAATATCAAGGTCAAGGCTTAGGTCGTATCATCATGCAAAATATTATGGAATATTTGAATGAGAACTCGTCAGAAGGTGCTTATATTACCTTACTTGCTGATGTGCCCGAGCTTTATAAGAAGTTTGGATTTGTTCTAAGTCGCCCAGAATGTGAGGGAATGCACTGGCAACCAAGTGCTGTAAATTAAAACCTTAAACCAATTTCATTAAGTTTGATTTGGTATTACCTTCTCAATATTAATCAAGAAGTCAACCACTATGCTACAAGCAATTATCGGTTTTGATACTGATGAAGAAAATCACTGGGTTGCTAAATTACACTGTGGTCACAATCAACATGTTCGCCATCAACCGCCGTTCATTAATCGCCCTTGGGTAATAAATGAAATAACCAGAATGGATAAATTAGGACAACAACTTAATTGTGTGAAATGTGATAACGGCGCAGTAAAAGACTTTACACCTTGTAAAGCCTAATTCAACGACCATTGGTTTAACTTAAATTAACTACCGCAAGACTTACGCACAACTAAAGTGGTTGGCATAAGCTGCGTTTGTGCCTCTTCACCACTCACTAATTGCAGTAATTTATCAACTAATAACTCACCCGCTAACACGGTATCTTGTTTGGCAGTTGTCATTGCTGGAAAAGTAAAGCTTGCCGTTGCAATATCATCAAAACCAACAACAGCAATATCGTTAGGTACATTAAAGCCAGCCTCTTGCACTGCTCGCATTGCGCCAATAGCAATTAAATCACTTGCGGCACATATCGCATCAAAACTTATACCATTAGCAAGTAACTGCTTTGCCGCTAGGTAACCCGACTCATCAGTTGACACTGCATCAATTTGCAAGTTGCTATCAACATTAAGGTTATTATCTTTAAGCGCCTGACAATGGCCTTTATATCTGTCTAAAAATTCAGGCGAGCCAGTAGTAACACCACCCAAAAAAGCAAAGTTTTTGCGGTTTTGTTTTATTACATGCTCAGTGACTTGATAACCACCATGAAAATTATCACAACCAACAGAAACTACCGATAAACCTTTAACATCAGCGCCCCAACGAACAAAATGGGTTTCTTGCTCAATCAATTTTACCAGTTTTTCTTCATAGTCAGTGTAATCACCGTAGCCTAATAAAATAATGCCATCAGCTTTACGAGTATCTTCAAAATCAGCGTGCCAGTCATTACTCATTTGTTGAAAAGAAACTAATAAGTCATAACCCTTTTTCGCACTAGCACGAGTAATGCTGCCTAGCATCGACAAAAAGAAAGGGTTAATTAATGAATCGTCATTAGTTGGGTCTTCAAACAATAACAGCGCAATCGTACCACTTTGCTGAGTACGCAAACTGCTGGCATTTTTATCTACTTTATAGTTCAGCTCTGCCGCAATTTCTTGTACACGGCGACGTGTTTCTTCATTAACTAAAGGGCTATTACGTAATGCTCGAGATACTGTCGATTGAGAAACGCCAGCACGATAAGCAATATCAAATGATGTTTGTTTTGATTTCACAATTTACCTACAAGTGAAAATTATTAACTCATCTTAACCGAGCACTTTGGCTAAGTACATAATTTAATTAGTGATGCCATGTCGCGAATATCATTACTTACGCCTCAATTTTACTTGAAGGTTGCTAACACTAATTTTCTATAAATCTTTTATATAAGCACACTATAAGGATAGACCGACAATCGAGAAGTTTACTTCAGTAATAGGTAAAAAATACATACGTATGCATGCGCAATATCAAAAATATCTGCTGTGCATACGTATGTAGTTCATTGCTCTACCGTCAGACATCGGCATAATTAATTCATCAGTTAAATTACAGATTAAATGAATAAATATATTGAGCGTTAAGTTGCCACTAACTAATTTATTGTCAGATCGTAACTTTAAAAAATAAAATTAAAACTTGATTGTCGCTCCATCAATTACATGTTGTCGAATTAAGGGATTAATACTAGACATGCCGTATTTTCATCTTGTTGCCAAATCGCAGCGGTGAAAATTTACCGAGATTAATTTACCGACATTAATTTACCGACATAATAATGTCCGAAAGAAGAGTTTGTAGTTATATGGTTTCCAAAACAAAAGCGTCAACTAAAAAGCCTGCAGTAAAAAGCAATAAACAATCAATCACTGTGGCAGACATTAGCCAACGTATCGAACACCATTTACAGTTCACCATGGGTGAGCAAAGCAGTGCTAATCAAAAACACGCTTATTGGCGTGCAACGTCACTCGCGCTTAACGACATTATCGTTGAAAAGTTGCAAAGCACTAAAGCTCGACAAAGCAAAAGTGAAGTGAAGTCAGTTAATTATTTATCACTTGAATACTTAATGGGCCGTTTATTATCAAACAACTTACATAACTTAGGTTTGTACACCAATACTGAAAAAGCGCTGCAAAAAATGGGCTTTGAGTTGGCTGACCTATGTGAAGAAGGTGCTGATCTTGCCCTTGGTAATGGCGGTTTAGGCCGTTTAGCAGCGTGTTTTTTAGATTCATTAGCAACACTTGATTACAATGCTATGGGTTACGGCGTGCATTATCAACATGGTTTATTCAAACAAAGCTTTGTTGATGGTCACCAAATTGAAACCCCTGATATGTGGCGTGAATTTGGCAGCCCGTGGGAAGTTTGTCGTCTTGAATCAAGCCAAACAATTCCGCTTTATGGTCATGTTGAAGAAATTGCCCAAGCTGACGGTACCACCGCATCGGTTTGGCATGCAGGTAAAATGCTCAAAGGTGTTCCTTGGGATGTGCCAATTGTTGGTTACAACTCACAAACGGTAAATGCATTACGTTTATGGGAATGCCGTGCTGACAGCGCTTTTGACTGGGATCTATTTAACAATGGTGATTATTTAAATGCTCACCAACAACAAGTTGCCGCTGAAACCGTTTCAAAAGTGCTATATCCGAACGATGAACATGACGCAGGTAAAGAATTGCGTTTTGTTCAACAATACTTCTTCTGTGCTTGTTCGGTACAAGACATTATCGCGCGATTTGAAAACCAATACGGTTTAATTAGCGACAGTAAAAACTGGCCAACATTTTGTGAAAAGGTCGCTATTCAATTAAACGATACCCATCCAACGATCGCCATACTTGAATTAATGCGCACCTTAATCGATAACCACAACATCGATTGGGACAACGCTTGGGGCATTTGTCAGAAAGTATTTGCTTACACTAACCACACGTTATTACCTGAAGCTCTTGAAAAGTGGTCAGTAGCGTTATTTGAACGTGTATTACCGCGCCATTTAACGATTTTATACCGCATCAACGAAGCGTTTTTAAATAACGATGTTGAAGCACTTTGGCCAAACAATAATGAAATGCGTGCGCGCTTATCACTGATTGAAGAGGGTCATGAACGCAAAGTACGCATGGCGCACCTTTGTGTTGTTACTTCACATAAAGTGAACGGCGTGGCACAAATTCACTCTGATTTAGTGAAACAAGATTTATTCCCTGAATTTAATCAATTATGGCCAACAAAATTAACTAACGTGACTAACGGTATTACGCCACGTCGTTGGTTAAAAGCTTGTAACCCATTGTTAGCTGAATTACTCGATAAAACTATCGACGGTGACTGGGCGAAAGACCTTAACAGTTTAAGCGAATTAGCACAGTTTGCTGATGACGCAACATTCCAGAAAAAGTTTATGGCAATAAAGCATCAAAACAAAATTGCCTTAACTAAAGAAATTAAAACACTAACCGGTGTTACCGTAAGCCCTGACGCTATTTTTGATGTACAAATTAAGCGTTTACATGAATACAAACGCCAACATTTAAATTTGTTACATATCATCGCGTTATACCGCCGATTATTAGCGAACCCAGAATTAGATATGCAACCTCGCGTGTTTATCTTTGGTGCTAAAGCCGCACCAGGTTACGAACTAGCAAAAGAGATTATTTACGCAACCAATAAAATTGCTGAAAAAATCAATAACGATGTTCGCATTCAAGACAAGTTAAAAGTGGTGTTTTTACCAAATTACCGCGTCAGTTTAGCCGAAAAAATCATTCCAGCAGCTGATGTTTCCGAGCAAATATCAACCGCAGGTAAAGAAGCTTCTGGTACTGGCAATATGAAACTAGCCCTTAACGGTGCAGTAACTATTGGCACACTTGATGGCGCTAATATTGAAATTGCTGAGGAAGTTGGCGACGACAATATCTTTATTTTCGGTTTAACGGTTGATGAAGTTAAAGCACTAGATGCACAAGGCTATAACTCGGCAGAGTATTACGAAAATAATGCCGAAATTCGTGCTTGTTTAGATTGGTTAGACACTGACTACTTTACGCCAGGTAATCCAGGTGAATTATCAGCAGTTAAACGCTGTTTTCTAGAAGGCGGCGACCCTTACAAAGTTTTAGCTGACTTTCAAACCTATGCTAATGCGCACCAAGCATTAGACAGCGCTTATAAAAATCAGCAGCAATGGGCAAAAATGGCGATTTTAAATACCGCACTAATGGGTAAGTTTAACTCTGACCGCTCAATTGAAGATTACGTGCAAAACATTTGGAATCTAACGCCTAGCGTTTAAAGCAGCGGCTTAATCGATAAATAACACCTCACAATAGTTGTAGGTGTTATTGCAATCAAGAATGAATAAAGAGCATATAAAGGACAAACCATGGCAATAACAAACTGTGATATTTCTAGCCTATTAAGCGCTAGTCACCCTAACCCACATCAGGTTTTGGGCTTACACCCAGAGTCTGAAAAAGGCACTTTGGTGATCACAGTTTTCATGCCTCATTTAATTAGCAACAATTCTACTGATTGCAACACTGATTCTGTCATTGAAATACTAGATTATAAGACACAAAAATCGCTTGGTAAGCTAAAACGACTTAACGATGAAGGTTTGTTCTCACTCAAGCTAAGAAGAAAAAAAGCTTTTGATTATCAGCTGAAAATTACCCGTAATATAAGCGGCGAAGAACAAAGCGTTATCTGTGATGACGCTTTTGCGTTTTCATCAACACAAGTACTAGGCGAGCTCGACTTACATTTATTACGCGAAGGTAATCATCAAAGCGCTTATAAAAAACTTGGCGCACACTTAACAACATTAAACACAAGCACTGGGCGAGAAGTCAGTGGTTGTAGTTTTGCTGTCTGGGCGCCCAATGCGAGTAATGTCAGCGTTATCGGTGATTTCAACCAATGGGATGGCCGCTGCCACGCTATGGCTAACACTGTTCATCACGGCGAAAATAGCGGTTATTGGACGCTATTTATTCCAAACATTGAAGCCGGTGCCCTGTATAAATTTGAAATTAAAGACCATGACGGTAATTTACAACCTGCAAAAGCGGATCCCTTTGGTATACAAGCGCAGTACCGCCCTGATACTGCATCTATTGTTGCCAATGAAAAAGACTACCCATGGCAAGATCAACAATGGCTAAACGAGCGTGCACAGCGTAACGCACGTAACGCCGCAATTTCTATCTATGAAGTACATTTAGGCTCATGGCAACGAGATGAAAACAACCAGTATTTAAACTATCGCACCATTGCCGATAAGCTTATTCCATATACCTTAGAAATGGGCTTTACTCATATTCAATTAATGCCAGTAAGCGAGTTTCCATTTGATGGTTCTTGGGGGTATCAACCCGTAGGTTTATTTTCACCCAGTTCACGTTTTGGCAGTCGAGAAGACTTTCAATACTTTGTTGACCAATGTCACCAAGCGAACTTAGGTTTGCTAATTGATTGGGTACCCGGTCACTTTCCAAGTGATCCGCATGGTCTTGCACAATTTGATGGCAGTCATTTATATGAACATGCTGACCCTCGCCAAGGCTATCATCCTGATTGGAATACCCTAATTTACAACTATGGCCGTGTTGAAGTGGCAAACTTTTTACGCGCAAGTGCCCTGCACTGGCTTGATACTTTTCATGTTGATGGTATTCGCGTTGATGCTGTCGCTTCAATGTTGTATTTAGATTACAGCCGTAAAGAAGGTGAATGGATCCCAAATAAAGACGGCGGTCGAGAGAATTTAGAAGCGGTTGATTTTCTACAACGCTTTAATGAAGAGCTTTACTCGCTCTACCCTGGCACATTCTCCGTTGCTGAAGAATCAACCTCATGGCCGGGGGTTTCTCGCCCTACCGACAATGGCGGTTTAGGTTTTGGCTACAAGTGGAATATGGGCTGGATGAACGACAGCCTAGAATACATGAAGCGTGATCCTATTCATCGCCAGCATCACCATAATGAATTAAGTTTCGGCTTGGTTTACGCCTTTGATGAAAACTTTGTCTTGCCGCTAAGTCATGATGAAGTTGTTCATGGTAAAGGTTCGCTTATCGCTCGTATGCCAGGCGATGCTTGGCAGCAGTTTGCAAACTTACGTGCTTATTATGGATTTATGTGGGCGCACCCGGGTAAAAAGTTACTCTTTATGGGTTGTGAGTTTGCCCAAGGTAAAGAATGGGATCACGACCAATCGCTCGACTGGCATCAATTAGATATTCATTGGCATAGCGGCGTACAACGCTTAGTGAAAGACTTAAATAAGGTCTACACCACTACGCCAGCGTTATATCAAAAAGACTGCCAGCAAGAAGGGTTTACTTGGCTTGACCATGAAAACGCACAGCAGTCTATTTACAGCTTTATTCGCTTTGGTGATAACACCGCAGCACCAGTTGTTGTGCTTTGTAATTTCAGCACTCAAGCTCAACATAACTTTGCCGTTGGTGTACCTGAGGCCGGACATTATAAAGAATTAATCAATACCGATATGGAAATTTATTCAGGCTCAGGCCAAGGTAATGCTGAAGTAGTACAAAGTATTGCATCAGCATGGCAAGGACAGCCTCATCAGATAAACGTTACTGTACCGCCAATGGCAACGGTGATATTTAGCTTACAAGGAGCGAATTGATCCTGTGAGCCAATTTGCCATCACATCAGGTCGTTGTTTCCCGCTTGGCGCGAGTTTTATCTCTAGCGATCAACTAAACGCTAGCGCAGAAAACGACGGCGGTACTAACTTTGCACTATTTTCGGCTCATGCTGAAAAGGTCGAGTTATGCTTATTTGATGACAGCGGTGAAAACGAAATACAACGTTTAGTATTGCCAGAATATACTGACGATGTTTTTCATGGCTTTGTTGCAGGTATCAAGCCCGGTGCGTTATATGGTTATCGTGTTTACGGCCCGTTTGAACCACATAATGGTCATCGTTTTAACCCAGCAAAATTATTACTCGACCCCTACGCGAAAGCCTTACATGGTGAGATTAAAAATTCACCACTACATTATGCTTACCAAAAAAGTATTGATGACGGAAAATCGCAAAAATGTCCACAGCAAGATCTCACTTTAGATCTTCACGACAATGCCAAGGCGATGCCTAAATGTATTGTTGTTGACGCAAACATTGTTAAACCTTGTAAAACCCATCCACAAGTTCGCCAACGCGACAGCATACTTTATGAAATGCATGTTAAAGGTTTTACTGCCCAGCACCCAAATGTTCCGGTTGAATTAAAGGGAACTTTTGCTGCTTTGGCAGATAAGAACATTATTGAATACTTGGTTGCACTCGGTGTTACCAGTATTGAATTAATGCCGGTTCATCAGTTTTTAAACGAAGCATTTATTGAAGAAAAAAATCTCAGTAATTACTGGGGCTATAATAGCGTGTCATTTTTTATACCGCAGGCAAGTTATTGTTTTGCCAATGGCGCTGTAGAAAGTATCAAAGAATTTAGAGCTATGGTGGAAACGTTTCACCAACATGGCATCGAAGTGATCCTCGATGTGGTGTACAACCATAGCGCAGAAGGAAACGAGCTTGGGCCGACTTTAAGCTTTAAAGGCATCGATAACGCTAGTTATTATCGCTTGCAAAGCCAAGACAAACGTTTTTATGAAAACTATTCTGGATGTGGCAATACCTTAAACATCGCTCAGCCACGAGTAATGCAGCTGGTAACAGACAGCCTACGTTATTGGATAGAAACCATGGGTGTTGATGGTTTTCGCTTTGATCTTGCAACAATTCTAGGCCGTGAAGCCCCTCATTTTAATGCCAACAATCCTTTCTTTAGCGCATTAAAGCAAGATCCTATTTTAGCGCAAACGAAATTGATTGCTGAGCCTTGGGATATTGGCCAAGACGGTTACCAACTTGGCCGTTTTGATAAAAACTGGTTAGAGTGGAATGACAGATTTCGAGATACTTGCCGACGCTTTTGGCGAGGCGATGCAGGTATTGCGCCTGAGTTTGCCGCACGTTTACATGGTTCAAGCGATATTTTTGAACAACCGAGCCGCCGCCCTAGCGCTAGCGTGAATTTTATTACCTCTCATGACGGCTTTACGCTTGAAGATTTAGTCAGTTATCAAACGCCAAATAACTTAGCCAACGGCGAAAATAACCGCGATGGTCACGGCAGCAACTTTAGCTGTAATTTCGGTCATGAAGGCGTTTCAGATAACGCAACGATTGTTCGCCTTAGAGCCAGACAAAAACGCAATTTATTGACCACGTTATTCATTGCTCAAGGCACGCCAATGCTGCTTGCTGGTGATGAAATGAGTAATAGCCAACAGGGTAACAACAATGCCTACTGCCAAGACAATGAAATATCATGGTTAAACTGGCCTCATTTGGCTGTAGAAAGTATCAACAAAAATATCGGCGAAAATACCGGCACAAATACCAGCAAAAGCGATGATATCGCGTTTGTTAAACAGCTTATTCAATTAAGAAAACAGCACCCGTTGTTGAATCGTAGTCATTACCATCATGGCCAACAAATATCGAATAAGACTGGCTTAAAAGATATTGATTGGCTCAATTGCCGTGGTGAGATCATGCAAACGTCTGACTGGCAAGACCAAGAAGTTAAATGCTTTGCCATGCTCCTTGCACAAACTGACGAGCAGTTATCAGAAAATAGCGATAACACCATCCAAGATGATGCATTACTGGTTATTTTTAACGCTCACCCATGCGAAATAAATTACCAACTACCAGTACTTAATGGTTACTGGCAGCAATTAATTAATACCGCTGATGAGGCAAATTTTTCATCAACAAGTACAACAAATACTGAGCAAACCAATATTACGGCATCAACAATCACTGTTGCTGCCCATAGTTGCGTAGTACTGAGCTTTTTTGGCCCACAATATCAACTAAATATTGACTCAACATTACCCGAATCAAATTTGACAAATAATAGCGCTAGCGCGAATCTGCGTAGCGATAAGCAAAGAGAAACATAGAATGAATTTAATTGAGAAACTTGCAGAGCTCGTTGGTTTTCATCCGACATACATTAACTCATATGGTGAGCAAGTTTACGCCAAAGATGAGGCGAGACACTCGTTACTTAACGCTATGGGTTACGACCTGTCATCTGATGAAAAAATCAGTACTAGCATTGTCGAGTTAGAGCAAACCACATGGCGTAACATGCTACCACCAGCACACATTGCTAAACTTGAAGCACAGCAACATCATATTACCATTAGCCTTGCTGATGCAGATATCGAACAACTTAGCTGGGAAATCAGTTTAGAGTCTGGTGAAAAAGTTAATGACACACTTTTACTTTCGCAATTAACGCTTGTAGAGTCTGCAAATTTTGACGGCCATAGTTTTAACAAGTATTCATTAGCATTGCCTACATTAGCGCAAGGTTATCATCAACTAACGCTGCATTACGGTGAGAATACCGCAAGTTGTCCGTTAATTTATGCGCCACAGACTTGTTACAACCCAGAAGAAGCGTCAGCTGATAAAATGTGGGGCTATGCCGCACAACTTTATTCTTTAGCCAGTAAAGACAATTTAGGCATGGGCGACTTTGGCGACTTAGCTAAACTGGTTGAAAAATCAGCCGCGCAACAAGCCTCTGCCATTGGTTTAAACCCGCTACATCCTTTATATCAAAATAATCCAGCGCATCGCAGTCCATATTCACCAACGAGTCGTTGTTTTTTAAACACCCTTTACATTGACGTAAAACAAGTACCAAACTTTGCTTCATGCCAAGCAGCACAAACACGTTTTAATAGTGAGGAAGTACAAAACAAAATTGCTTACGCAAAACAAACTGACTTGATTGATTACCCTGCTGTTGCCGATATTAAATTTGATTTATTAGAAATTTTATATCAAGACTTCATCAGCGCTGAGCAAAATGAAACGGCAGAGTTTAACGACTTTATTGCCAGCCAAGGTGCTGACTTATTGCAACTTGCTACCTTCGAAGCGCTTTATGAACATTTTAGAAAAACTGACTTCAATGCTTACGGATGGACAAGTTGGCCAAGCGCTTACCAATCGCCAAATAGCGATGAAGTTAAAACTTTTCAGCAAGAAAATAAAACCCGTATTAATTACTTTTGTTTTGTTCAGTGGCTTGCTCACCGTCAATTAAAATCAATTGCAAACAAAGCAACTGAATTGGGCATGCCTGTTGGTTTATACCTTGATTTAGCCGTAGGTTGTGATGGCTCAGGTGTTGACGTTTGGTCTGACAAAGACGTTTATGTTGCCGGTGCTGCGGTAGGTGCTCCGCCTGATGCGATGAACACATTAGGACAAGATTGGGGCTTAACGCCAATTAACCCCGTTGCTCTACAAAAACAAGGTTACCAACCGTTAGTAAAAGCTTTACGTAGCAATATGCAATATGCCGGTGCGTTACGCATTGATCACATTCTAGGATTAATGCGCCAATATTGGGTTGCCCCGGGCATGAAAGCTGATGAAGGTGTTTATATCACTTTCCCACTAGAAGATATTTTACGCATTATTGCGCTAGAATCTCGCCGTAATAACTGTGTAGTTATCGGTGAAGATTTAGGCACAGTACCGGACGGTTTTGGCGACATAATGGCGCATGCAGGTTTGTTGTCATACAAAGTATTATTTTTTGAGCGTTGGGATTCAGGCTTCTTTATGCGTCCAGACTTATACCCTGCGCAGTCTATGGTAACGGTATCAACCCATGACTTACCAACGCTTGCCGGTTGGTGGACAGGTAAAGATCTTGAATGGCGTCAAAAGCTAAATCTTTACCCGAATGAAGAAATGGGACCGAACGAGCGTAATAGCCGTATTGAAGACCGCCAATTACTGGTTTCAGCATTAGATGACTTAAATGTTATCGACATGAATAAAGCACCAACTCAAGCGCCAGCAAAAATGAATCGTGAACTCGGCTTAGCGGTACAAAAATACATGGCACAAGCACCAAGTCATATTCAATTAATTCCATTGGAAGATGCTTTAGAGGTTATTGAGCAAGTTAACATTCCAGGCACGATTGATGAACATCCAAATTGGTTACAAAAATTGCCAGTCAGTATTGAAGCGTTTGATCAAACTGAATCTGTAACTGATTTAGCGGCGACGATGAGAGCAGCACGTCCTCGCACATAACTAGACAAAAACTTAAATAGGATAGATAAATGTATAAAAAAAATAAAATATCTACATTACTGTTTTCAACGGCTATTTCACTGAGCTTAATGGCGTGTGAGAACGCCGGCGTCACAGCCAATGAAAGTGGAGCAGCAACTGAAAGTAAAACAGCGGTTGAAGTTCAAAAGTCGCCAAGTATGGCTAACAAAACAGCTGCAGATTTACCTCATTACCTTGAACGCGATGTGCAAGAAGAAGTATTTTATTTCGTCATGCCTGACCGTTTTAACAACGGAAATACTGACAATGACTTAGGCTCAAAAACTCAGCCTATTTCTGCTGGCGGTTTAGATAAAACCCACAAAGGTATGTTCCACGGTGGTGATATTCAAGGCTTAAAAGATAAACTCCCTTACCTAAAAGAGTTAGGTATTTCAGCTATTTGGTTAACCCCTATTTTACGTAATCAAGCTATGCAAGCAGGTAGTTCAGGCTATCATGGTTACTGGGTGTTAGACTTTACCGAAATTGACCCACATTTAGGCAGCAATGACGATTTAAAAGATTTAATCGACAGCGCTCATAATGAAAATATTAAAATCTATTTTGATATTATTACCAACCACACTGCTGATGTTATTAAATACACCGAATGTCATGGTGAAGACGGCTTACAATGGTTAGTTGAAACTGACAAAGGTTGTCCGTTCAAATCTGTCGCGCAACTAGCAGCAGGTGATAAATACACCACGGTTATTCCAAAAGGCCAAGAACAATTAAAAACGCCAGCTTGGCTAAACGATACCAAGTATTATCACAACCAAGGTGACTCATTTTGGCAAGGTGAAAGCTCAAAACGTGGTGACTTTGCCGGTCTTGATGACGTTAATACTAACGATCCTGAAGTCGTTAAAGGCATGACCGAGATTTTCAAAAACCTGATCACGGAATTTAAACCTGACGGCTTTCGTATTGATACCGTAAAACATGTTAATACTGAGTTTTGGGCTGAATTCTCCCCTGCACTGGTTAAACATGCACAAGCAGAAGGTATTAAAAACTTCTTCATGTTTGGTGAAGTATATAGCTTTAGCAGTAAAGAATTGAGTGAATATACCACTGACGGCAATATGCAATCAGTATTAGACTTTGCTTTTCAAAGCGCTATGACACAAAGCTTGATAGATCAAAAAGGCACAAAAGTATTAGCGACATTATTTGCTAACGACGGTGACTACCTTGATCACGACAGTAACGCAAATCAACTGATGAACTTTACCGGTAATCATGACATGGGCCGCTTTGCCTACATGCTACAACAAAGTGAATTCAACTACAGTGAAGAGCAAATGGTCAAGCGTAGTTTACTTGCTCACGCCATGACTTACTTTATGCGCGGCGTGCCAATTATTTACTACGGTGATGAACAAGGTTTTGTTGGTGACGGTGGTGATCAAGCCTCACGTCAAGACATGATGCCATCACAAGTTGCGAGCTATAATGACGATGATTTGCTAGCAACTGATGCCACAACCGCTGACGATAACTTTGATACTACGCACCCAATTTATCAAAGCTTTGCTAAATTTGCTGATATTTTTTATCAATATCCGGCGCTACGTCGAGGCGAACAAGCAACAGTATTTCAGGCTGATGACAACAACATTTTTGCCATCACGCGTACGGTTAGCAATGAGCAAACCATGTTAGTGGCTTTTAATGTTGGCGATAGTACTGCAACGGCAAACATTAGCGTTAATGGCAATGAATATAAACAAGTTGCAGGTAGTAGCAAACTTGTTAAAAATGCCAACTCAGAGAATGGTGAGTTCAGCATTGAAATGCCAGCACTTAGCTTTGCGATATACCAACAAGTGAAATAATCACTAATAGAAAAACTTATCAAGCCCATTGCTAGTTATTAGTGATGGGCTTTTTTATTGCTCCCTTATGCTGACTTAACCCCACCCAAATTCAGTATAACTAGCCCTTTTTAAACAATTTCATTGCCGTTTTCTTTAGTTAACTTTTTTGTATTTACTCTGCTATTTATCAAATAATTTTGCAGCCTACGCAATTAATACCTGCCATTTTTAAGTACATATTTGCATTTTACTTTATTTATTATTTCAAAATAATATATTGCATACAATTTACAATATATTTGAATTTATGTTACAAATGTTCGCGTTGATTAAAAATAGAACTTTCAAAATCAATATTTAACGAGCAATAGAAGTTAACCATTGAAAGAAAAAAAACGTTAACCAACTGAATATAAATAACAAAAATAGATACTCATAAAAACAAGAAACACGAGGGAAAGTAAAATGTCTTTTAAAACACTAACGTTAACCAGTGCAATACTGATCGCATTAGCAGGTTGTGGAGGAAGCGACTCAAAAAAAGCAGAGGTTGAAGTAACCCCACCAGCCCCAGTTGTTACGCCTGAGCCTGAGGTTGACTATACCGGCGCCGAGGTTGAAGCAGTTAAACTTGGCGTAGTAAAAACCCATATTAATACGATTGAGGGCGAAGGCGTTTCCTACTATGTTGATGTTGCTGAAGACGCAGAAACCCTTGTCGTCAGTTTGTTCAGCGGCACTGAGAATAAAGCCTTAGGTGATCCAGATGTTTATGTAAAATTTGAAGAAGCAGCCAGTGCTGGTGAAAATGGTGTATTTGACTGTGTTTCTTACAACGGCTCAGATTACAATGAAACTTGTATCATCGACAAACCTGCTGCAGGACGTTATCACATATTCATCGATGCCTATGAAGGTGGTGATGCAGTTGACGCTTCAATGTTTGCTACCACAGAATTATTTAGCGCCAACATACTTTGTGATGAACCTGTACGTATTCGTGCACAAGCAATGACGATGGAAGAGCTTGAACAAGCTTGTGCCGTTATTAGCCAGACTAAACGCGTGTTCGACGAAGTATTGAGCTCAGACATTACCCCTGAATTTCAACAATCCGTTGAGTTTGATCTTAACGAAGTTACCAACATCCATATTTTCGAAAGCTTATCTAATCATGCTTCGTGGGCTGAACACCTTTTTGAGACCAGCAATACTAGTGGTATTTACTTCGAAACTAGCCCAACAGACTGGTGGCATAGCTCAGACATACTCACCTTTAATGCTTTAGAGTGGAGTGATGGCCGCACGGTCATACGTTCACTTAATCATGAATACATTCATGCACTAGACGGCAGATACAACAAAGAAGGTGGTTACAAAAGTAGTATGGGCTGGTGGAGTGAAGGCCTTGCTGAATACTTAAGTACCTTCTACCAACTACCTTATACTCGCGTAACAACGGCTAGTAGTGATAATCCGTATACCTTGGCAGAAATATTTGCTGGTGACGCTAACTACTACACGTGGGGACAACTTGCTGTTGCCTTTTTAATTGAATCGCACCCTGAACTAGTCAACCAAATGCTAGTACACATGCGCGCTGGCGAATGGACTGAGTTTGATGCCCTACTTGCCACAATTGCTAGCGATAACCAAAGCGAATTTGAAACATGGTCAACTACCACGCTACCTGAACAATTTAAGGAAAGCGTTGAAACATTAACGTTAGGTGACTATCAACAAATTAATGGTCGTGGCGGCTGGTTATTCTCGGTTGACGTACCTCCAGGGTTAGAAGCCGTTAGTTTTGCCACTAGTGGTGGCTCAGGTAATGTTGATATGTGGGTAAATAAAGGCGAAGCGATGCATCCTGCGCTGACCGATACCTTTACTTGCACATCAATCACTGATGACAGCAATGAAGAAAAATGTACGTTAACCACACCAGAGTCTGGGAAATATTATGTCGCCATTTCATCTGACTTTGTTGGCTCTGATATTATCGACCTAAATTTTAGCGCTTGTGCCGGCACCGACTGTGAAGTGATGTTACCTGAGCAGTTAGCTGAAGTTGTTGCAACAGAACCTTACCTACCGCATTGGCCAGAAAAAGGGACTATTGGTACTTGTAGCCTAGGTGAGACTTATTATGACTCAGCCAAGCCAGCACTTGATCTGTCAATTACTAACCCAACTGACAAACTTGTGAAAGTGTACTGGTTAAGCCGCAGCTCAGGCGATAAATCAGGTAACTCATACGCCACATTAGCAAAAGACGAAAGCTACACGGCTGACGATTGGGATATTGGTCATCGCATCATGCTTACCGATGGCGCAGACAACTGTTTAGGTGTTGCATTATTAAACGATGAAAACAATGGCTTTACCGTCACTGAAGCTATGGTTGAAAATGCGATGGACGAAGCGCCACCAGTAGAAATTCCGGAGCCTACCGCTGAAATTGGCAGTTGCGATTTAGCGGTACCTTATACCCGAGGTTCAGGAAATGCACCAGATTTACAAGTAGCGAACACCCTAACTACATCGGTGAAACTGTATTGGATCAACAACAACACTGGCGAACCATTACTAAGTAGCGTTTACGCCACCCTTGCAGAAGGTGAAATTTATACTGAAACATTCTGGGCTGTTGGCGACCGTATGATGGTTACTGATGAAAGTGATACTTGTATTGGTGTACTAGACCTAAATGACACTAGCAACATCTTTGTTGTGCAGTAAGTTTTATATCATTATAAAATACTGAAAATTCGTGAAATTAGTACGTTGATTTAGTAATAACTAAAGGCGATAAATGTAGTGCATTTATCGCCTTTTTTTATGCAAATTACTGATGTATAGATTTATCACACCATACTGCAATCTATGTAATGCTTTTCGTTTACATCCAATCAAATATTCATTTAACCTTTCTAATATGTTGAAACTATGAAACTATGAAACTATGAAAATATTAAGCAATTACTAATCAAAATAATGGTTCGGTCAATACCGATTAGTCGCCATTATAGAATGTCAGGTGTAAAAATTCGCCATGAAAGCTTTGCAATTATTAGGTAACTTAAGCCCTCTTTTTCTCGCGCTGCTTTCCTATAGTTTGTTTGGAAGTCATGAACCTAATACACCGTCTTATATTACAGCGTCATTAATCATATTTTGCGTTTTTGGCATTGGCGCTTTCTTTATTCTTGTTATACCAAGCTCATTTATTCTATTAAACGACGAAAATAGACGTTACTTTTCATTTAAATCAAAAGGTTGGCTATTGGTATTAGCCATAAACTGGTTATATATTGGCTTGTTCTGTTTGTCGGTATTACTATTTGTTATTACCTCGTACGTCACACTTTCCTAAGTTGCTAAAACAGAAAAGAACACGTATCTTTTTGTTTATAAACGGTAAGCGAAGCTAAATTCTGGGGATAGATAATGCCAAACAAAAAATTCAGAGAAAGTAGATACTTAAATGAATCAGGCTCCAAAACAGGAAACTGGTACATGAATAGGCTCGACTACTTCCAATTCAATGAATATCCTGAATACACTAAACATAAGTATATCGCTTTATTTTTCGGTGCCTTTTTAATATATCTTGGCTTAAAAACAATAAGTACTACCTTTTTAGGCTCACTGCCACTTTTCTATTTAGGTTATATCGCATTATTATCTTTTCACTTATTACGCACTAAAATTTGTCGCTATAACGGTTATTTTATTTATCCGAATAAATTTATTAAATTCTTCAGAGCTAGAGAAATCGAAGTAGACTTAAATGACTTTGATTCTGTAGCAACAATGCATAAGAAATAGTTAGACGCGCATAGACATAAAAAGAGGCAAAAGATGAACGTACACTCAAGGCAACTAAACGACGCTGATTTTGAACAAATGAAAAAAATTTTACTCCGAGATGGTCCAAACGAATGGAATTACATTACCGAAGAAAGTATTAGCCAACAGTTCCAACTCATACAAGAGGGTAAAGCGCTTGCAGTTCTAGCTGAAGAACAAGAAATTACAGGCTTCGCTGTTTTAATTTTTAAAGAAGCATGCCCTGCAAAATTAGAAAAACACTTTTCTTTATCAACAATGGCATACATTAATGATGTCGTCGTTAACGCGAATTATAACGGTAAAGGCATTGGTAGTGCTTTATTACAAACGGCCATTGAGTTGGCTGGCAATGCACAGTGTGAAAAAGTCTATATTGAACGCCACGAAGAAAACTTAGCATCAGCTGGAATGATGCGAAAAGCTTCTTTTAAACTTGTTGATACTTTTTATGACCCACAAAAAAGAACGGCAGGCTCAAGGAATACATCGGTACTGGTAAAAAATACCTAAGAGTTTAAAACGCGGTTATTTCAATGGCAATGTGAGCAGAAATAAGACTTTATAGCGGTATAGGATTTCTTGACACAATAAAAGAAAAAAACAGTTGGCTTTTTCTGCTTTGTCGATTATTTTAACGACATATTTTTTGCCTCTAAAATAGGCGTTATAATTTTGGATTTATTGGTATGGTTCGGCATTTAACAACAGTACTATTTTTCTTTGTACTGTTATCATTTGAAAGTTCTGCGAAACAGTTAGATACGGCACAGTTAAAAACATTTAGTGAGTTTATAATAAAGGAAACCCAAGAGTCTCCCGTAAAGCTAATCCCCCACCTTTCAAATGACATAGAAGTAGAGACAGTTTTTGGCTCTAATGCTGAAGGATTTACACTGTTTTTTAATAAAATTCAGTATGTTGAACTAATGAGTAAATTGGCTAAAAAGCTAAAAGACGGAAAAAAAGATCGGGATATCGATATTTTTGGTTTCAAAGTTACGCCTGCAAACAGTGGTGAATTTAGGGTTATTCGCTATTCAGAAGCTATTAAGCGCACCGTTTGGTCAATATATACCGTTAAGTTAGTTAACAATAAAATACTCATAACGAAAATAATAGACTTAGCCTAAGCCAAACGTAGACTTTTAAATATTCACTCAATTTTTCTAAAGCTTTTGCTAACCTGGCTCAAACAAGTTTGAACGCTCAGTTAGCTACTTACCAACAAAAACTATCTCTTCGCCGCACTCTAACCAAAGTGGATGCTTTGCCATCACTTTGGTAAACATTGGGCTTTGCAGATAGCTATTTAACCACCGCTGTACGTTTGGATATGGTGATTGCAAATACCATTGGCGCTCTATGCGGGCAAATTGGCGAATAAATGGTAGTAAAGCAATGTCGGCTAAGCTTTCTTGCTCTGAGAATAAAAAATCATGTTCAGTTAGACGAGCCTCTAATTGCTGAATATATTCTTCACATGCAATTCGGCAATCACTTAACGTAGTTTCATGGTAACGTTTCGCACATTTGTAGGCTTCTAAACGTACTTTAAATTCCACGTCAAAGTCGTTAATCAATACCAACATTTCAGTTAACTTATCGCTCTGTACACCATCAAGATTATCACGATGCAATAGATTTAGCGGATCAGCCGCTTTTAACGCCCAAAGCATAATATCTAAACTTTCATCTATGACTACAGTACTAGCCCCTACTCCGCTTTGTTCATTAGCAGCGCTTAATTCTTCTAATACTAAAATAGGCACAGTTGCTTTTGGAGAAGCTAAAATCATTTCTGCAGGTTTATTGGTTAATACAACATCACGCAACGCCACGGGCTGCTGCGACTTGAAAATAGCCAACCGTGCGCGCATGGCATAAGGACAATTTCTTAATGAGTAAAGTATAGGTAATGCCATGTTTTCTTCTTTTTAATATTGTATGTTCACTGATATTTAACGTTAAAGGTAGTGGTTTCGTCAGCACAATTCCAACGCTAGTTAGCGAGAAGGTATAGATTAAAATTATCAGTAACTCATCGACTGGTAAGGTTATTGATATTAATAACAATGCTAACATTAAAGTCGACTTATATCGCCAAACTAATGTTAATTTACAGTTCATAACTACCGATAGTTGCCCGTGAAATACGCCAGTATTCGACATGCTCTGTTGATACAAGAAAGTCACCAACAAGCCTGCAAAACTAAAAATTATTAAGCCATTAACTGATTTAAACCTTTTACTACCTAGCGGTCACTAAGCTAATAAAAGTATAGGATTATTATGAAATATATTTTATTAATATGGCTTATCAGCGCTTGCAGCTATAGTGCAGAACTAGGAAAAATAGAAACACTCTTAAAGCAATACGCAGCCCGCGTAAACCAAGGGAATGAAATAGGTGTTACTAGCTTTTTAGTCTATAAAAATAAGCAACGCCTCTTTGAAAGTTATGCACCAACTTATCATGCAAATAGCACCCATGATCTGCGTTCAGTAACAAAATCGCTAACCGCAATATTAATCGGTATCGCAATTGAAGAAAATATATTCCCCAAACCCACTGAAAAAGTAACACCTTATATCAATAGCATAGGAGCTAATAATACTAGCTTTAAGCACATAACGTTTAGCGATTTACTTACCATGCGTACTGGCCTTGCTTGTGACGATTGGGTGCCTGCATCACTGGGCAATGAAGACAAAATGTACTTAAGCCCTAACTGGGCGAAATTTTTCATTGCGCTACCATTAAGTCATGAAACCGGAAAGCACTTCTCTTATTGCACTGGTGGCGCAGTTTTAACTGGGCATTTGCTAAATCAAGCACTCAACAATAATTTTGAAGACTGGTCAAAAAAAACTCTATTTTCCAAACTCGATATCACAAACTTCAAATGGAGCAAAACACCCTACGGTGTCGTTGATACCGGCGGCCATATATTCATGACGGCACGTGACTTAGCAAAAATTGGACAAATAATTCTTAACAAGGGCAGTTTCAATGGCCAGCAAATTGTCGCTAGCCATTGGATAAACGAAATAACAACTTCACATACTAAGGTGTACGAACGGCCTTATGAATATGGCTATTGGTGGTGGTTATTACCGTCTAAAACAACGCAAAATAATACAACAGCCTCGCCTGAACTAATTTTTGCCTGGGGTAATGGCGGTCAATATTTATTCATTTCTCCAAAACACCAATTAATCTTCGTTTTTACTGGTACTAACTTTAACTCAAGGGAAATGTTAAAACCGCAACACAAAGTTAAAGAATGGCTTTCATTTATGTATTAAAAGCTAACCTTATTTTCTAAGCGCTAATTTCTTTATGGAACGAATTTTGAAAATAAAAAAACCGCTGACAAGCGGTTTTTTTTTAAATAGATTGTACTTATAAATATAGGTTTATTAAATCATTAACCCAATACTTTTTACTATCATTTACAATGGCCTTTTGCTCTTCTCTCAAGAAATCTAACCCTTTTTTTGTTCCTAAGTCACCTATAGCCTTTAGTGACATTGCCTTATCAGACCATGACTTCCCATTAGCATATAAAGATTTTAGCAACTCTAACTCATCTACAGCTTTAAGAATACCAAGTGACGATATTGCTGCTTGGCGTTTGTACTCATCATCCGAAGAAGTTAGTTCTTTCAAAAATGGTATAGCTGATGGATTGTTACCAAAGCCCAATTGATATACATCTAAATATGATGAACCTTTTTTAACCTTGCTTTTTAGTTTTGCAATAAGAGTTTCTACGTCAGCGTCTGAGATAGACTGTTTGTATACAGTAGCATTTACTTTAGCTGTTAACTCTTTTACCAATAAACTTAATGGTTCATTTAATGTTGGTTCAACTATCTCATCAAAACTCCATACAGGTACTTTTCCTCGACGTATAAAGATACCTACAGGTGTTTTTACATTATCATGAACGATAGCAGCTTTTAAATAGGTAAATGTTACAAACGGAGAGAAGCCATTCAATCTATGGTTTTTTATATAAAGTTTGTCTACATCAATATCTAAAGCTTCGCCAGACTCAATGTTTACTGGAATACCGCGCCCTAACAATTCTAACTCAATATTTTTCTTTAGGTAGCTAATTGGTTCAATAGGAGCTTTACCTATTTTTAGTTCTGCGCTAAGTATCCCTGAACTGAAAACTTTTTCCCCTTCAGCACGATTATCTTTAACAACAAGTGCTTTACTCGCTACTTTTTCTGCATCTATATATGTAATATTCGATGGTGTAGGAGTTTTAACGATATACGATGTTGGCGCACACCCCTGAATTAATGCAAAGCTTGCTAATAAGATTAATTTTTTCATTTTTCCCTTCTTATTTTTATTTGAGTACATATTCAATTATGTACTGCCATGATAATAAATAGTCACAAACTTTAACAGTCAAAATAATTATAAATGTTTAATAATATTGATATTAATTGACCTTTATAATTGAACATTAAGAAATAGCTCAATAAATAAAACATTACTATTAGCCAAAATACTAGCCGGTTTATCTTGTGGCTCAAACATCAGAAAGAAAATAGATGCTAACTTATTAAAAACTACTGTTATCCAGAATACTGTTCAAAATAATGGAGCAACATACCTCATTTGAATAATTGTAACGTTTAGAAAAAGAGAACAACATTGCTGCTAGTGTTAAAAACGAATGTCACCAATTAGGCGCTAGTTTTTCTAATTCAAATTATTAACCACGCTCATAAGTATAATTTGAAAGTTGTACAAGTTAATTCAAAATTACCAATAGAGTGCAAAGCGGTTAATATTTCTATCGACAATTTTTATAACGGATGAGATGCTTTCTTGGCCGTAGAAAATCAGGCAATTTTAGGCGGACACAAAGGTTTTTGCTTTTTTATTAACCGCACAGTCAATACATAAAGCAACGATATTACTAAGTGGCTAAAAGCGCATTCATAAATCAAGATTACGTAATTAAATTGCTATGCATTTCATGGGCATACCAATCATATCTTATGACTCGGTAATACTTTAATATATCAAGGATTTAGACTAAAGTAACAATTCACCCTTTGCTTGTTATTAGCAAAGGGTGAATTGTTATTAACCTTGAAGTAGGCAATTATTCTTCTGGCAGAAATTGTTCAATATCTTCCATAGGTAGTAACTTTAAACTAGCCTTTGAATGGCGCCTAATCTTACTATTAAATTGCTTTTGTTGAAGTTTTGACAACAAATCTCTATATCGAGGTTTCTTACTTTTCCCTAATACTTTACAAAGCCAAGCAACCCCATCTGCAGTATAAGTGTTTTCTGCCTTGCGCTCCAACCAAGCTTTTTGTGCAACTAAATCGAGGACTTCTTGATTCAAGTTATTCCTTAAGTAAAATTGCTTAGCAAGTTGTTGAAGTTCAATTCCACTCACTGACATTAACTGCTTTTCCAGAGTAAGTTTATCAGCTAAATTAGCTAGCTCAGGTGTAACTCTAGTGATGAACCTTGGTATGATTTCAGAATTAATTTTGGCTGCAGAAAACTGTAATTTCCCTAATCCGTCATAAAAATAAGTAATATGAGGTTTTCTAAAAGTAAAAGAGTTTCCTTCATACACTTCTATATCATTAGGCGTACCTAGTTTTGCTTTCACTAGCTTGTCAGTTTCACCGCCAACAAGATTATTAAATACGTCTTGACGGCTTCCCCCATGATTATTATTAGTTTTTATCTCACTTTTCACCAGCTCAGTTTTAAGCTGCTTTGTGACTTTTTTTACCACTACAATGTCCGAAGCCACATTGCCGTATTGATCGGAAATCCATACAGAAGACGTGTTCTCTGAGAGTTTCCCTCTCACTATATATTCTTTATTTTCTTCTGGAGAGAAGTTCACTATTCCTTCAACTGAGATTAAATCTGAATTATCAAAAATTTCACTTATTGGTGCTGAATATTGTAAAGCCCCTTTTAATTTAACCTTTACAGATGGAGTCGCTACCTTTCTAGACCACCCAGCCAATACTAAGTTTTGACCTTGATTTCGAGAAGCACCAAAAGTAGCTATGTATGCGTTGTAAACTTTCTTATCGCTAATTTGTTCAACAAAGAAAATAGCCGCTTTGCTGTTGTCATAACGTTTATAACTATCGACAATACTAGCCGTAGAGCCACTATAACCTTTTGGTAAAGAGTGATGTAATGTTTGACACCCACAAAGAAAAACTGTGAGAAATGCCATAAGTAAACTTTTCATTTTAAGTCCTTTTAGTTCAGATATTTGGTTTAGCTAACAAGAATAACTTTTGCGAAGCAAAGCACTTTTGAACAGCAAAGTTTTCTTAGATATCAGCTTTAAAATTTCAAAGCGATAGTTCTGTATTATAAAAGAGTGCAACTATATAATTTTTTTCAATAAATCAAAAGCTCTATAATACTAACGTGGGCATTAATGAAAGTGTTAGCGTATGTTCGTTATAAGCAATACAAAAGAAGTGTTGGTGTAGAATATTTTTTAGCTGAGCCGTTTGAAGTTTCTTTAACTGCTTAGCGTAGCGGATAACTGTATGGATGCAGGAGCTATTGCAGTACATGGAGCAATTGTCGAGGCGACAACACCACCCCAAAAAAGAGCGGCGTTATACGCCAAATGTCTCTTTAGAATACCTATAGCGACCAAGTTAGTCTGAAGTGGCAACCTTTTTCCAACAAACGGGCAATACCTGCCGTTTTTTTTAATCTCACATGACACCACTTTGTTCTTATAATCGACATTGTCTCAGCCCTCATCACACAAACGCCGCTTAAAAGTTAACATTGAAAATCAATTATGTAGTGGCATGTAAAATGCTTTGTTCTAAGAAATAAATTTATATCTAGATTTAGTACACAAGGACAACTAAAACCATGATGATAAATACAAACTACGCAGAGCAAGTTACTCTAGCAAAATCGTCACAAGCAACAGTCGTTAGCTTTGATAATAACCCCAAAACTATAACGTCAATTCCAGCTGAAAAAGATACGGTAATTTTATCAGACCGTGCTGTAGCCATGATGAATGGTAAAGAGCATAAAGAAGAAGCGCCAACGTATGTAAGACCTGAAACAGCTCGTTCGCTTTTAGCGCAAAATGAAGCAGTAGAAGACACGAATGAGACTGTGAATGAAGATAAAAAAGTTATTGATAATCGCTTTAATGAAATTATGCAAAGTATTCTAGATCAACGTATAGGTGTTGATCGTAAAAAACTTGAAGAGCTCGACGCGTTAATGAAAAAAATTGCTGAAAACGAGAATATGAGCCCTGAAGAAAAACAACAAGCATTGGAGAAACTTGCTGAAATGCGAGAGAAAGTAATTCAAGAAAGTCGTGAAGTACTAGCAACGACAGAACAAACAGAACAAACAGACTAATGCTTGGTAACGCCATGATAATGGTGGAAGCGCAAATGCCAAAAAAGTAAGGAAGATGCCCTTCACGTTGTTCTTTGGCCTTGGAGTACTATGTAGCTCAACTCACTAAAAACATGAATAAACATTTTTCAATGCTGCGCTAGAAGAAGTTTAAAGAGAGCTCAGCATCAAGCTCTCTTTAAGTATTGTCGGCATCACGATGCAAAATAATTTTCAGCTAAAGCACTAGCAATTTAAGCTTCAATTCCCCAACCATCAGTATGACCGTAAAACTGAGTTACGATTTGTTCAAACTGAGCTTCTTGAGCAATGATTGCATCATAAAGCGGGACTATTTTTATTGAGCAATCTAAATCCCATACTTTTGGATTTTCATTAACGTGAACATCACAAATAATATCAGGTGCAATTTGAGCAAGATGAGCCGCCATAGCCTCTGCTTGTTCTTGTTTTTCAAATAAGTGAAAAAACACAATTGTATGCATCACAGTTAAATCGATACCTGCTTTTTGCATTTCAAACAGTACTTTACCTGTTTCATCTTTTGGGAAGTTCATATCATTCTTCAAGGCTATAAAATTAATGGCGGCATTATAAACGGCAACGCTCAAAATGAATAGAAAACAAAAGTAAGTAAACGCCAAACCTGACAATTTAGAGTGAGTGTCCGCCTAATACTTGAGAAATTTATTATGCGTGGCCTGAAAAGTTTTCAAGTTGAACGGCTTGGAGTTTTGTTTATCTGCTTGGCGTCGCGGTGGCGACAACACCCAGAGAGGCGTTGCACGCCAAACGCCCCTCTGGACTCCCCGTGGCGCCCTACTCAGCAAAACACTCCAACTCAATTTAGGCGCAATATTTATCCCTGCCGAAAGTCGTCCCTTCACACGGCAGTCTACGCCATCCATGGCTCCGATAAACATCGCACTTATCTAAATTCAGTTTCCGTAGCTGAGATGGGATCTAGTGATCGTTGAAGTAGCCGGTAGAAATATACTTTAAGGAGGATTACGTACGATGAAACAAACACCAAGTCTGCTTCATTAAACGCCGGAATGATGGCCAATATTCACGTATCACTGGCATGGATGCCAGTGAAAGCGCTGTAGTGCATGGATGCACGTTCAGCGCTGGTACGTCGAAGAATATTGGACAGCATGGAGGAAACACGTTTAATGTTGCAGCGACGGGTGAGTCCAGAGAGGGTTCGGCGTTTAACCCTCTTTGGGTGTAGTCGGCACCCCGACGCCAAACAGATAAACAAACTCCAAGCCGATCAATTTTGAGTGAGCATCAGTCCAATATTTAATACAGCAACGGCTAGTTACAGTGAGTGTCACTGTTATTTTTTCATTTATGAACCGGCGCCATCACGACAAAAAAGATAAAAACAAAGATCTACATCAAACAACTTACATGTTGATTAATATACTCTCTGCGTGTACAGTTTTCTTAATAAAATCAAGGATTAGAATATGACTGAAAAAAGATTTAATGTAGGCTTTTATACTGGAGATTGTATAATAGACGGTGGAGAGTATCAGAATACAACTGAGCTTTTTGCCTCCTTACATCAACAAATGCAAAATGATGAAAACTTTTTCCCATCTTTAGATAAAGGAAATGATGTCTATCAAATTAGAGATTTAATTCGCCCTAATAATGGAAACACTTACAAAGGATATTTTGCTAAATTTAGAAAAAATGATCTGCCTCATATAGCAGAAGAGTTTAAACGTGTCGAGCAAGACATAGAGCTAGATGATACTCAGGGATTAATAGAAAAGAACTATTTTTTGTTTGATTCTCGTTACAAGTTGCTTGTTATTCAAGTGAATAGTAGTGGTCTCACAGTTAAAGCGATTGGTGAATTACTTACTGAGTTAACAAATAAGACAGTGGTTTTAAACCCAGTATTAACAGCAGATGCTGCTCAAAGAATTATAAATAATCAGCATCAACCCAAAAAATATGAACTCGGCTTTTCAGTACCACAAAACCCTGACTTATTTCCAGCAGATGCTTGGTCAAGTGGACTATTAAACATGCTCACTCAACAAGGCGGACAATCTTGTAATATAATGGTTAATGCAAATGCAATTGGCCAAAGAAATGGAAGATTAACAGACCATTTAAAAAATTGGATAACTGAGTTTTCAGATGCAGATATAACAGTCCGTCTTGCCAAAATTTGGTTTGAAGATAGTTCTGATCCTATAGACTTAGTTGCTGATAGAATTAAAGCTAGAACATCATCTATAACTATGAATGGTAGATACCCAGACGCAAATGAGTTATACCTAGAATTAGCAAGAATTAAAAGAGAACGCGAAGAAGAAATTAGGCAAGTTCTGTTTGAGGGTTAGCTACTTTGATTAAATATTTGAGATACATTTCATCTATAGGTATAGGCGTAACTGTTGCAGCTATTACATATTGCAACTTCGGCCTTATTCCTGTTGAAAATATTTCAGCAATTTTTGCTGGTTTAGCAAATAACGCAATAACACTTTCTAGCATTCTAGTTGCAACGCTAGCTATATTAATGTCAATTTCAGGTTCAAGGTTAGTTAAACGAATGGCACAAACTGGGCATTTCAAAAACCTATTGACCAGTTTACTGTTTTGCATATTAATATTTTTAGCCGTTCATATCATTTGCACATTAGCACTATATTTCCCTGCAAAAAGCGAGCAATTTTTTCTATCATTCGCTAGTGGATTAGTATCATTTTCATTATTTTGGTTCATCAATACTTGCAGAAAGTTTTACTTAGTGTTGACTAATTTACACAACTAACAAAAAACCCGCACTCTCTATTAGAAAATGCGGGTTTTTATCAGATAAAACAGTTTGTAATCAAAAGCTGATTACCAACCCGTTTTCTCTTTAAGTGCTACACCGATATCCGCTAAAGAACGAACAGTCTTAACACCAGCCGCTTCAAGAGCAGCAAATTTCTCATCAGCTGTACCTTTACCACCAGCGATAATCGCGCCAGCGTGACCCATACGCTTACCTTCTGGTGCAGTAACACCAGCAATGTAAGATACTACAGGTTTAGTAACGTTAGCTTTGATGTATTCAGCAGCTTCTTCTTCAGCTGTACCACCAATTTCACCAATCATTACGATTGCTTCAGTTTGTGGATCGTTTTGGAACATTTCCAATACGTCGATGAAGTTAGTTCCTGGGATAGGGTCACCACCAATACCTACACAAGTAGATTGGCCAAAACCAGCATCAGTAGTTTGTTTTACGGCTTCGTACGTTAATGTACCAGAACGTGAAACAATACCAACTTTACCTGGTAAATGGATGTGACCTGGCATGATACCAATCTTAGTTTCGCCAGGAGTGATAACACCTGGACAGTTAGGACCAATCATGCGAACGCCAGTTTGCTCAAGCTTAACTTTAACGTCAACCATATCTAAAGTTGGGATACCTTCAGTGATAGTTACGATAAGTTCGATGCCAGCATCGATAGCTTCTAAAATAGCATCTTTACAGAATGGAGCTGGAACGTAGATAACTGTAGCTGTTGCGCCAGTTGCTTCTACTGCATCACGTACTGTGTTGAATACTGGAAGGCCTAAATGTGTTTGACCGCCTTTACCTGGGCTTACGCCACCAACCATTTGTGTACCGTACTCAAGCGCTTGTTCTGAATGGAAAGTACCTTGACCACCAGTGAAACCTTGACAGATTACTTTAGTATCTTTGTTAATTAATACAGACATTATTTGCTCTCCGCAGCGGCAACAACTTTAAGTGCTGCGTCAGTTAATGATTCAGCAGCAATGATGTTAACATCAGATGCAGCTAATACAGCGCGACCAGCTTCAGCGTTAGTACCTTCTAAACGTACAACAACTGGTACTTGAACGCCTACTTCTTTAACAGCAGCGATAATACCTTCAGCGATCATGTCACAACGTACGATACCACCAAAGATGTTAACTAAAACAGCTGATACGTTATCATCGCTAAGGATGATTTTGAATGCTTCAGCAACACGTTCTTTAGTAGCTCCGCCGCCAACATCTAGGAAGTTAGCAGGCTTGCCGCCGTGTAAGTTAACGATATCCATAGTACCCATTGCTAGGCCTGCACCGTTAACCATACAACCAACGTTTCCGTCTAATGCTACGTAGTTTAATTCGTAACGTGCTGCATGAGCTTCACGTTCGTCTTCTTGAGATGGATCGTGCATTTCACGGATTTTAGGTTGACGGTATAAAGCGTTACCATCGATACCAATTTTGCCGTCTAAACAGTGAAGATTACCTTCGTCAGTGATAACTAACGGGTTGATTTCTAATAATGCGAAATCGAAATCTTCAAACATTTTAGCAAGACCTAAGAAGATCTTAACAAATTGCTTCATTTGTACTGGGTTTAAACCTAGTTTAAAACCTAGTTCACGAGCTTGGTAAGGTTGAGCGCCAACTAATGGATCAATTTCAGCTTGGTGAATTAACTCTGGAGTTTCTTCAGCAATCTTTTCAATATCAACACCGCCTTCAGTAGATGCCATAAATACTACTTTACGAGAACCACGGTCAACAACTGCACCTAGGTATAATTCGTTAGCAATATCAGTACAGCTTTCAACTAAAATTTTAGCTACTGGCTGACCATTTGCATCTGTTTGGTAAGTAACTAAGTTCTTACCTAACCAGTTTTCAGCGAAATCTTTGATTTCTTGTTTAGTTTTAACTAGCTTTACACCACCAGCTTTACCACGTCCACCAGCGTGAACCTGAGTTTTAACAACCCACATATCGCCGCCGATCTTATCAGCAGCTTCGGCAGCTTCTTGAGCGGTATCGCAAGCGAAACCTTCAGAAACTGGTAATCCATATTCAGCGAATAATTGTTTCGCTTGATACTCATGCAAATTCATGGTGTTTTTCCATTTATCTGTAGATGAAGATGATAGTAATTAATGATTTAATTACTATCATCGAAAAAAGTCGATCGATTATAGTATAAAAGCTCTATGGAACATAGTCCTTAGAGCCTAATACTTATAGTCTAAATCAAACAAAAGTTTTTAATTGATAAAGCCTATTAGATGTTAACTATATGTTTAGTAATAAGCGTGTTGGATCTTCTAGCAATTCTTTAATTGTTACTAGGAAACCAACGGATTCTTTACCATCGATTAAACGGTGGTCATAAGAAAGTGCTAAGTACATCATAGGTAAAATTTCAACTTTTCCGTCAACAGCCATTGGGCGGTCTTGGATTTTGTGCATGCCTAAAATTGCCGCTTGTGGCAAGTTAAGGATAGGTGTTGAAATTAATGAACCAAAAACGCCGCCGTTAGTGATAGTAAAGTTACCACCTTGCATTTCGTCCATGGTTAATTTTCCGTCACGACCTTTAATAGCTAAACCACGAATACCGTTTTCGATACCCGCCATGCTTAATTGGTCAGCGTCACGTAATACTGGTGTAACTAAACCACGAGGAGTAGATACCGCAATAGATACGTCGAAGAAGTTATGATAAACGATATCATCACCGTCAATTGACGCATTAACTGCTGGATAGCGTTTAAGCGCTTCAGTTACGGCTTTAACGTAGAAAGACATGAAACCTAAACGTGTGTCATGTGTTTTTTCGAAAACGTCTTTGTATTGCTTACGAAGATCCATAATTGGCTTCATGTTAACTTCGTTAAATGTAGTTAACATCGCCGTTGAATTTTTCGCTTCAAGTAAACGTGTTGCAATTGTTTTACGTAAACGCGTCATTGGTACACGTTTTTGTGTACGCTCGCCTAATGCTGCAGAAGCTTGTGCTGCTGGCGCTGGCGCCGCAGCTTTTGCAGGTGCTGCTTTTGGCTTATTTAATGCTGCTTCAACGTCTTCTTTAGAAATACGACCGCCTTTGCCAGTACCAACAACATCGTTAGCTGTTAAGCCTTTCTCTGTCATTAAACGGCGTACTGATGGGCTAGCAAGTTCATCTGAACTAATTGCTTCTTCAGCTGATGCTGCAGGCGCTGCACTTGCGGTTGCACCGGCGTTAAGTTCGCCAATTTTTTGTGCGCCAAGTACGGTATCGCCTTCAACGTGAATGATTTTACCGATAACGCCGTTTTCTTGCGCTACTACTTCTAAAACCACTTTATCAGTTTCGATATCAACTAAGTTTTGATCAACTGATACAGTATCACCTTCAGCAACATGCCATGATGCTACTGTTGCATCAGCAACTGACTCTGGTAATACAGGTACTTCAATGTCAATTACTTTAGCTGACGAAGTTGTAGCAGCCGCTGCTGGTGCACTTGCAGGAGCAGCAGTTTCAACCGCATCGCCTTCAGACAAAATAGCAATAACTTGCTCGCCTAAAACCGTAGCGCCTTCAGCTTCAGAAATGCTAGTGATAACACCATCTGATGTTGCAGGTACTTCAAGTACCACTTTGTCAGTTTCAATATCAACTAGTACTTGATCACGAGAAACTTTATCGCCTACTTGTACATGCCAAGTCGCTACTGTTGCATCTGCAACTGATTCAGGTAAAACGGGAACCTTAATTTCGGTTGTCATTTATAATATTCCTTACACACTCTTAATTAATCTCTTTATAAAAAAGAGGGTCTATTCTACATTAAGCGCGTCATGAACTAGCGCTTGTTGCTCTTTAACATGAACTGACATATAACCTACAGCCGGAGCTGCAGAAGCCTTACGACCTGCATATGACAAATGAGTACCCGCTGGGATAGCCGCTCTAAAGTGATGCTGTGAACAGTACCAAGCACCTTGGTTTTGCGGTTCTTCCTGACACCAAACGAATTGCTTCACGTGGCTGTATTTTTCAATTTCAGCCTTTAGCTCTTCTTCTGGGAATGGGTATAGTTGTTCGATACGAATGATAACAACATTACTTTGCTCATTCTTACGACGCTGTTCAAGTAGTTCGTAGTAAACTTTACCACTACAAAATACTACACGTTCAACACCGCTAGGCTCGATATCATCAACTTCACCAATAACATTATGGAAAACACCTGTCGACATTTCTTCAAGTGAAGAAACAGCTAATGGGTGACGCAATAATGATTTAGGTGACATCACCACTAGTGGACGACGCATAGGACGAACCACTTGACGACGCAGCATATTAAATACTTGCGCTGGTGTTGATGGTACACAAACTTGCATATTATGATCAGCACAAAGTTGCAAGAAGCGCTCTAAACGTGCAGATGAATGCTCAGGACCTTGACCTTCATAGCCATGTGGTAACAACATAGTCAAACCACATAAACGGCCCCACTTTTGTTCGCCAGAACTAATGAATTGGTCAAATACTACTTGTGCACAGTTAGCGAAATCACCAAATTGTGCTTCCCAAATAGTTAAACCTGCAGGCTCAGCTGTGGTATAGCCATATTCAAAGGCAAGTACAGATACTTCTGAAAGTACTGAGTCATGCACATCAAATGGACCTTGGTCTTTACTAATGTTTTGTAGCGGTAGATAGCGAGTTCCGTCTTCTTGTCCGTGCAATACGGCATGACGATGGAAGAATGTTCCACGACCAGCATCTTGACCGGTAATACGCACACGCTTACCTAAATCAACAATTGATGCGTAAGCTATGTTTTCCGCCATGCCCCAATCGAGTAACTTCTCACCGCTTGCCATTTTCGCACGGTCGTCGTAAATTTTCTTCACGCGATTATGTACGGTATGGTCAGCTGGAATAGCAGCAACTTTAGTGGCAAGCTCTTTTAGCTTATCAATTGAGATTTCTTTGTCGTAATCGTCATTCCACTCGTGGCCTAAGTATGGTGACCAGTCAACAGAATGCTCTGTCATTGGACGCCATTGCTCTACGGTACACTGCCCTTCATCAAGCAATTTACGGTAGTAAGCTGTTAACTCGTCTGTTTTAGCTTTATCAAGCGAGCCTTCAGCATTAAGCTTATCAGCGTAAAGCTGACGAGGAGTAGGATGTTTTTTAACTTTTTTGTACATAACTGGCTGCGTAGCACTTGGCTCATCAGCTTCGTTATGTCCGTGACGTCGGTAACAAACAAGGTCGATAACCACATCACGTTTAAATTCGTTACGGTAATCTAGTGCAATTTGTGTTGCTAAGATCACTGCTTCTGGATCGTCACCATTAACATGAAGAATTGGCGCAGAAACCATTTTAGCGATTTCAGTACAGTATTCACCGCTGCGAGTATCTGCAGGATCCGATGTTGTAAAACCAACTTGGTTATTAACAACAATACGAATAGTACCGCCAACTTTAAATGCTCGCGCTTGCGACATGTTAAAGGTTTCTTGTACAACACCTTGACCAGCAATTGCTGAGTCACCATGAATAGTAATAGGTAATACTAAATCACCTTCATTACAATCACGACGGTCTAAACGTGCACGTACAGAGCCGATAACTACTGGATTAACAATTTCTAAATGCGATGGGTTAAATGCTAATGCTAAATGAACATTGCCACCTGGAGTTACAAAGTCAGACGAGTAACCTTGGTGATACTTAACATCACCTGAAGAAAGTATTTCGTCGTGTTTGCCACCGAACTCATCAAATAACTTTGACGGATTCTTACCCATAACGTTAACAAGCACGTTGAGGCGACCACGGTGAGCCATGCCCATAACCACTTCTTTAGCGCCTTGCGTACCGGCACGAGTGATTAATTGCTTTAACATAGGGACTAAGGCATCGCCACCTTCAAGAGAGAAGCGTTTTGCACCAGGGAACTTAGCTCCTAGGTATTTTTCAAGACCATCAGCCGCAACTAAGCCTTTAAAAATTTCTTCCTTTTCACTAACGCTAAGCACTGCTTGTGACTGCACTGATTCAAGACGCTGTTGTAACCAACGCTTTTCATCAGTTGACGTGATATGCATATATTCCGCACCAATAGAACCACAGTAGGTAGTTTTAAGGGCTTTATATAATTCACCAAGTTTCATAGTGTCTTGGCCGATAGCCAAAGAACCTATTTTAAATTCACGATCGAAATCATTTTCCGATAGTTCATGGTGAGATAATTGCAGGTCACGTACTTTATCACGTTGCCATAACCCTAATGGGTCAAGGTTAGCATTTTGATGTCCGCGAAAACGAAACGCATTAATAAGTTGTAAAACTTTAACTTGTTTAGCGTCAGAACCACCTGAAACAACCACGGTTTTTTGTGTTTGTTGGGCCAATTCTTTAAATTCATCACGGATTTCAGAATGCCGATATTCAACGTCAGCACCTTCAATTTTAGGAAGTTGTTGGAAAATATCACGCCACTCTGTAGAGACAGATTGCGAGTTATCCAGATAAGATTCGTATAATTCTTCAATATAAGCAGCGTTTGCACCACTTAAATGGGAAGACTCTATCCAAGCCTTCATAGCACCTTCGGGCATTGCCTGTTCCTTTATGGGATAAAAGCAATAAAAACAAATTGTTTAACGAAAAAAGCAGAGTACAACTTTTTGCACTCTGCTATTTAAATTAAACCGCTCTTGTCAGCAACATTGACTTAATATGGCCAATGGCTTTTGTTGGGTTTAGCCCTTTCGGACAAACGTCAACACAGTTCATGATACCGTGACAACGGAATACGCTGTAGGCATCTTGTAAATCATCTAAACGCTCTTCTGTAGCTGTATCACGGCTATCGATAAGAAAACGATAAGCATGTAATAAGCCCGCTGGACCGATAAATTTATCAGGATTCCACCAGAAAGAAGGACAAGATGTTGAACAACATGCACATAAAATACACTCATAAAGACCGTCTAACTTCTCACGTTCTTCAATTGATTGTAAATGTTCGCGTGCTGGTTGTTCTTTACCATCATTAATTAGGTAAGGTCTGATTTTTTCATATTGATTATAGAACTGAGTCATATCAATAATTAAATCGCGCACTACCGGTAAACCAGGTAATGGACGTAACACTATTTTATTTGCAGGAATTGCAGATAAAGGCGTGATACAAGCCAAACCATTTTTACCATTCATGTTCAAGCCATCAGAGCCACAAACACCTTCACGACATGAACGACGGAATGATAAGCTTGAATCTTGCTCTTTCAGCAAAATTAGCGCATCTAGTACCATCATGTCTGAGCCTTCAGGAACTTCCAGCTCATATTCTTTCATGTAAGGTTTGTTATCAACATCAGGGTTGTAACGGTAAATAGAAAAAATTTGTTTCATTACAACGCTCCTAGTAAGTTCTTGCTTTCGGTGGGAAAGCTTCACGGTGAACAGGTGCCATGTTAACAGTACGCTTGCTCATTTCTTCGTTATCTGGTGTGTAGATTGAATGACATAACCAGTTTTCATCATCACGTTCCGTGAAATCTTGACGGGCATGAGCACCACGAGATTCAGTACGGAAGTTAGCTGCTTTTGCAGAACAGAAAGCTGTTTCCATCAAGTTATCTAATTCTAAACACTCGATACGCTGTGTGTTGAACTCACTAGACTTATCATCTAAGTGGGCATGTTGTAAGCGTTCACGGATTTCCGTCAACTCTTTCATGCCTTGAGCCATTGCTTCACCTTCACGGAATACCGAGAAGTTAAGTTGCATACACTGTTGTAAATCTTTACGTATTTGCGTTGGACATTCACCTTTAGCAGATGTTTCCCAACGGTTAGTACGTGCTAAAGAAGCTTCTAAATCAGATTCTGATGCATCTTTACCGTTTTGAGTTTCATTTAGGTAGGTACCTAAGAAGTTACCTGCTGCGCGGCCAAATACCACTAAATCAAGTAGTGAGTTACCACCTAAGCGGTTTGCACCGTGTACTGATACACAAGCAATTTCACCAACAGCAAATAAACCATCAACGATTGTTTCAGTACCGTCTGCGGCAACATTAAGTGCTTGACCATTAACGTTACAAGGTACACCACCCATTTGGTAGTGACACGTTGGAATAACTGGAATTGGCTCTTCTGCTGGGTGAACATGAGCAAATGTTTCAGATAAGTCACAAACACCTGGTAGACGTTTCATCAGCGTTTCACGACCTAAGTGGTCAAGTTTCAGCTTGATATGTGGTCCGTATTGAGGGTGGTCACAACCACGACCTTCACGGATCTCTGTCATCATTGAACGAGCAACAACGTCACGACCTGCTAAATCTTTAGCATTTGGTGCATAACGTTCCATGAAACGTTCGCCGTCTTTATTCAATAAGTAACCACCTTCACCACGACAACCTTCAGTCACTAGTACACCAGCGCCTGCGATACCTGTCGGGTGGAACTGCCACATTTCCATGTCTTGCATTTGAATGCCAGCACGAAGTGACATACCAACACCGTCACCAGTGTTGATGTGAGCATTAGTAGTAGATGCGAAGATACGACCAGCACCACCTGTAGCAAGCACAGTAGCACGGGCTTTAAAGTAAACAACTTCGCCAGTTTCGATACAAATAGCAGTACAACCTACTACACCACCGTCACTGTTTTTAACTAAATCTAAGGCATACCATTCTGAGTAAACGTTAGTTTTGTTTTTAACGTTTTGTTGGTATAAACAATGCAATAATGCATGACCCGTACGGTCAGCTGCAGCTGCGGTACGAGCTGCTTGCTCGCCACCAAAGTTTTTAGATTGGCCACCGAATGGACGTTGGTAAATTTTACCTTCTTCCGTACGAGAAAAAGGTAAGCCCATTTTCTCAAGTTCGATAATTGATTCAGGACCTGTTTTACACATATATTCGATAGCGTCTTGGTCACCGATATAATCAGAGCCTTTAACGGTATCGTACATGTGTTGTTCCCAATGGTCTTCATGGGCGTTACCTAAGGCGACAGTGATACCACCTTGTGCAGAAACCGTATGAGAACGAGTAGGGAATACTTTTGAAATCAAAGCACAAGATTTGCCAGATTCAGAGATTGCTAGGGCAGCACGCATGCCTGCACCACCGGCGCCAATTACAATGGCGTCGAATTCACGAATAGGAACGCTCACTTACACACCCCACACTGTTAATAGGCCTGCTGCGAAATATGCTAGCAACAAAACCGAAAAGAAAAATTGTAAACCACCGCGTAAAAGCGCTGGCTTAATGTAATCAGAAAGTACTTGCCATACACCAATCCATGCGTGAATTAATAACGCGATAATGGCTAAGATGGTAAATATTTTTGTGCTGATACAACCAAAAAATGCCTGCCAAATTTCAAATGTTACATCCGAAGTTGTAACGAAAAAGCCAACAAGAAAAAAGGTATACAGTGCTAAAATAATGGCACTGGCACGAAGAAGAATAAAATCATGTACGCCACTACGGCCTACAGTTGCTGCGTTGTTTACCATAATCGAACTCCTACTACTACAGTAAGCACCAACCAAAGTGCGATAATAAGTTTTGCCGTAGCATTACCCGAAGCAAGTTCTTCAAAGTGGCCTAAATCCATAAACAAGTGACGAATACCGCCAAGTAAATGATAGATAAGCGCAGAAAGCGAACCAAGGATAATTATTTTGAAGAATACACCACTAAGTAGAGATTCTACTTGCGCGAAACCTTCAGCAGAAGATAGAGATAAAGAAAGCGTCCACAATAAAATACCGATAGCGAATACCATGATCACACCAGATATACGGTGTAATATAGATGCATTAGCTGCTGCATGCATTTTGATTGTTGACAAATCTAGGTTTACAGGACGTTGTTTTTTCACGATTGTTGCCTAAGGAGCTCTTAGAGCCTTCAACTTATTGTAACGTTATCTAACCGCATTATTATGCTAGATAACCCCCCTCCGATTTGAATTATATTTTTACACTTTACATACGAATGCAAAAACAGAATTCAGATCGGCTTGATTATATAGGTGAAAATCATTAATTACAATTTTCTTCACCGACAAGTTTTAGCCTAAATTCAAGGCTTGCGACTAATTATTAACCATACGTAACTAAATTCATTCCTTACATTTGACTTTAGTCTAAGGGATTAACAAACGAATTGACTTATGGGGGGTGATCTGAAGTAGAATAGCCCCAGTTTAATATTCACAAAAATTGACTAAACATTTGGTTTTGACAATTTCAAGATAAATAAATTTTAATGGGGATGAAACATATGGCTGACTCAAAAGCCTCTCTTAGTATCGACGGTAATGTAGTTGCGGACTTGCCAATTCTTAAAGGTAGTGCCGGTAACGATGTAATAGATATACGTACACTAGGCGGTGCAGGTTATTTTACATATGACCCAGGTTTTTTAGCAACAGCCTCGTGTGAGTCTGAAATTACCTTTATTGACGGCGACAAAGGTGTTTTACAACATCGCGGTTACCCAATTGACAGTCTTGCTAAGCAAGCTGATTACTTAGAAGTTTGTTATATTTTGCTAAACGGTAGTGCGCCAACTAAAACGCAATACGATGAATTTACTAAAATTATCACTAACCATACAATGGTTCATGAAAAGTTAGTGCATTTTTTCCACGGCTTCTTGCCTGATGCACATCCAATGGCCATGTTATGTGGTGTTGTTGGCGCTTTATCTTCGTTTTACCACAGCGACTTAGATATTAACGAACCAGACCAACGTATGCGTAGTGCGCATCGTTTAATCGCTAAAATGCCAACTATCGCAGCAATGGCATACAAGTACAGCATCGGCCAACCATTCGTTTACCCACGCAATGACCTTAGCTATGCAGAAAACTTCTTACACATGTTATTCTCAGTACCTGCAGAAGAATATGTAGTTAGCCCTACTGTTGCTCGTGCAATGGACCGTATCTTTACTTTACACGCGGATCACGAACAAAATGCATCTACGTCTACGGTACGTTTAGCCGGTTCTTCTGGTGCTAACCCGTATGCGTGTATCGCAGCAGGTGTTGCTTCACTTTGGGGCCCTGCTCACGGCGGCGCTAACGAAGCTTGTTTAACTATGCTTGAAGAAATTGGCTCTTTAGACCGCGTTGATGAATACGTTGCAAAAGCGAAAGATAAATCAGATTCTTTCCGCCTAATGGGCTTTGGCCATCGTGTTTACAAAAACTTCGATCCTCGCGCGACAGTAATGCGTGAAACGTGTCATGAAGTATTAAGTGAATTGGGTATTAAAGATCCATTACTTGACGTAGCAATGGCGTTAGAAAAAGTAGCGTTAGAAGACCCTTACTTTATCGAAAAGAAACTTTACCCTAACGTAGATTTCTACTCAGGTATTATCCTAAAAGCAATTGGTATTCCTACCAATATGTTTACAGTAATCTTCGCCATGTCTCGTACGGTTGGTTGGATTGCACATTGGGATGAAATGCTAGGTCAACCGGGACAAAAAATTGGTCGTCCTCGTCAAAAATATACTGGCGAAATTGATCGTGAATTTGTACCATTAAGTGACAGATAATACTTGCTTCACATAAAGCAATAATTAAAGGCAACCTCTGGGTTGCCTTTTTCTTATCTAATTCTTTTATAAGTAAATAAATTCCTGTACATTCCGGTTACAATCACTATATCCTTACAATAATTTTAAAGAATTAAGCGGTATTCTATCAGTGCTCGACCATATTTTAATTATCGATGAAAGTCGGTTAGTTCGTGAAGCAATAGCTAAAATGTTACTCTCTTGTGGGGTAAGTAAATCAGCCATTGCATGCATTGAAGATATGGATGATGCTTTAGAGTTCGCACAATTTTCAAAGATAAGCCTATTAATATGCTCCGATAGTTATAGTGATAAAAGCCCTGAAGAGTTACGTGCACAAATAATTGATACCTCAACGGTTAAAAGCTTACCGTTATTAGTGCTATCTCAACAAGAATCGCACAAACCACGAAGCCAGGTTATCGCTACATCGACAGAAATAGCAGACAACCGTATTTGCTTGTTTAAACCCTTTAAACAGCAATATGTTCTTAGTGCACTTTTTGCCTTAACTCAGCTTGATGCATTTAAGCCTTTATTAACTAAGCCAGAGCATACTCCAGCAATAAATGTCGCTATTGACGCACTGCATGACAAAGAAAATAAAGCACCCCAACAAGTAATAAAGCCTAGTATTTTGGTTGTTGATGACGAGAGTAGTAATATTGATGTTGCTGCTGGTAACCTACGCCAACTCTACCGCGTAATTGCGGCTAAATCTGGTGAACATGCGTTAAAAATAATAAACAGCGGCAAACACAAAATAGAGTTAGTGTTACTTGATATTATGATGCCAGAGATGGATGGTTATCAAGTATGTTCGGCGCTTAAGAACAATCCGAAAACCACTAATATTCCGGTTATTTTTCTTAGTGCAAAGTCTGAAGTTTCCGATATTAAATATGGTTTCGATTTAGGTGCGGTTGATTATATTACTAAGCCTCTTAATGGTGATTTACTAAGAGCTAGAGTTGCTACACACATACGTTTACAGCAGCAAAACACCGCATTAGCAGACCAAGTAACTACCTTACGTGAAAACGCGAAACTGCGCGAAGACATTGAAAAAATCACGCATCATGATTTAAAAGGCCCTCTTAACAATATTCTATTTGAAACCTATCGCTTGGCAGACAAAACAGCAGCAAAGTCGATTAATAAAGCGGTTAATAACGTTGTTGATATGATTAACAATTCATTAAACCTCTACAAAATAGAGCAAAATATTTACCAGTTAACACCGCAACGTATCGACCTGAATAAAATGATCACAGACGCCATCAATGCAGTGGCGCTTGTTACAAAAGAAAAGTCACTCAATATTGCCTTATCAGGGTTTGAACATAGCCAGCACATTCTCGCTGAGCCTTTATTATGTTTATCAATTTTTAATAATTTGATCAAGAATGCCGTTGAAGCATCCAACAATAATGAGCCTATAAGAATTTCTCTAACCCATGAAAATGACCATGTAACCTTTCAAGTTATTAATCACGGCGTTATTCCAAAAGCAATACGCGCAACATTATTTGATAAATATAGCAGCTCAAATCGTCAGTCTGGTACAGGTTTAGGTACCTATTCAGCAAAGTTAATGACTGAGGTTCAACACGGCGAAATTTACTTCGATATTATCGACGAACAGCAAACTATGTTTGTGGTAAAACTACCTTCAGCTTAGCTCGTTCATGCGTTTACTTTCTTAAGTAGTTCGTTAGCGCAGTTCGAAATAGCCCTTTTTCACTAATATAAAAGCATCATTAATTTTAGGCATATTTTTGTCGATAATCTTTTGGTGTCACGCCAGTAAAGCGCTTAAACAACTGTCGAAAACTACTAATATCTTCATAACCTATCGACCAGATGATTTGGTTAATTGGCTCTGTAGTTTTCTCTAAACGCATTTTTGCATGCTCAACTCTAATTCTCTGTAAGTAGTTTAACGGCGTTTCTTGTGTTGCTTGTTTGAAGCGCCTTTTAAACGTTCGTGCCCCTAAACCAACAAGTTCAGCAAGTTCATCTATCAGTATTTCGTTACTAAAGTGAGACTCTATCCATTCCTGTGCTTTCAATACAGGTTGATCATCATGAGATTTTTGGGCCTGAAAGGTCACATAAGGGGATTGCTTTTGGCGAACCGGATCAAAAACCAGTAATTTTGCACAATCTGAAGCGATGTCTTTACCGACATACTTATCGATAAGATATAAGGCCAAATCGATATAAGACATTGAACCACCTGAACAAACAACATCGCCATTATCAATTAACATTCGGTCGCAATCTAAACGGATAGAGGGAAAAATGCGTTTAAATAAATCTGCACTGCGCCAATGTGTCGTTGCCACTTTACCATTTAGCAAACCACAAGAAGCTAGTAAAAAGCTCCCGGTGCAATAACTGGCGATCACAGTACCTTGTTGATGGCACTGGCTAAGCCATTGCTTAACTTTAGGTAAATTATCAACAAGTACATCATCAGCACAACATTCAATTACCGCGCGTACAGACGAAGAAACTATAACGATATCTGGTTTATCGACACTGTTTAAAGTGGCTGAAGGTGAAATACTGACGCCGTTATAACCCTTCACCGGTTGGTCATCGATGGTGACAATTTTACAAGATACTTCACTGTGCTCAGCGTTAGAATAACGCTGTTGATGGCAGTAATTAGCCGCATAAAAAACATCAACTAAACCATAAATGGCAGAAACAACACATTGATTGGAGGCTAGAACGACTATTTTCATTTTTATCTACCTGACTCTTATGGCACATATGACTACAATAATGTCAAATATGCCACCTCTAAATAAGCACTACAAGCGTTAAAATAAGTTTTCTACCGACACATGCAAATTAAACAGGGATTTTTTCTATGAAAACTTTGATCAGATCGATAAAAATATTACATTTATTGCTGCTTTTTCTATCGTTATGCACGCTTTCAATACTACCGTTGCTATTAAATGCGGAAATAACGACAAGTTTTGTTTATTTACCCATCAGTTTTCTATTGTTAGGTATCATAAGTTTTGATATTGAAAATAAACTAAATAAATACGAAGAGACAATAAATAACCATCAACAATTATTTGATAAAAAGAAATGCCGGATTTATCGTGGAATTTGCTGTTTGCACTCTTAATATTTTCTTCCTGAGACTGCTATAATACGCGAGCATTTTTAGTTAATGGTTCTTGAAGTTTATGTCTGATTATCAATTAAGGTTCGGCGGTATTGCGCGTTTGTATGGTAACAATGGTGCTGAAGCCCTTAGGCAAAGTCACTTTTGTGTTATCGGTATTGGCGGTGTTGGTTCTTGGGTTGCTGAGGCGTTTGCCAGAAATGGTGTAGGCCAAATAACACTCATTGATTTAGATGATTTATGTATCACTAATATCAATCGTCAAATACATGCCCTTACTGACACCGTTGGCCAAAGTAAGGTCGATGTAATGGCAGAAAGGATAAAACAGATAAACCCTGAATGTCAGGTTAATATTGTCGAAGATTTCGTGACATTAGAAAATATTCGCGAGCTATTAACCAATTCCATCGATTATGTTGTTGATGCGATAGACTCTGTGAATGTAAAAAGCGCCATTATTGCTCATTGTAAACGTAATAAGTTACCGATAATCACCATTGGTGGCGCAGGCGGTCAGGTTGACCCAAGCAAAATAGCCATTGCCGATTTAAGCCAAACTTTTCAAGACCCATTGCTAGCAAAAGTACGTAATCAATTACGTCGAGAGTATAATTTTTCTCGTAACGTAAAACGAAAGTTTTCAATTGACGCAATATTTTCTAGTGAACAATTACGTTATCCTGACAATGAAGGTAATGTTTGTCATGCGAAGCAATCAAATGATGGAGCAATGCGGCTTGATTGCAGTGGCGGCTTTGGCGCAGCCACCCATGTTACCGCCTGTTTTGCATTTTTTGCCGTTGGAAAAGCAATAGATAAGTTTTTAAAACGGGCATTAATAAATTAAATCTTCCGCGCAATATACTGAGTTTGAAATTCAGTTTAAATTTAAGTTTTGAGTTATCTACAGATAGTAGAATTTAGGTAACTCACTCTTCTACTATCTGATAAATTTTATTAACAATTGCGCGAAGCCCATTACCCCGAGAGGGACTTAGGTGCTGCAATAAGCCGATATCATTAAAGTATGCCTGCATATCAAATGTTAATATCTGCTCGCTATTTTTATTATTAACAGCCGCAAGTACAACCGCAATTAACCCTCGAATAACTTTAGCATCGCTATCGCCAGTGAAAATATAATACTCATGCTCGTTCTTTTGGTGGATAAGCCATGCTTTACTTTCACAACCTGAAATTAATGATTGATCCGTCTTTAGTTCTGCGCTCAAACTACTTTGCTTTTTGCCCAACATCATAATTTCGCGATGTTTACTGTCCCAGCTTTTCGCTTTACTAAATAACGCTAAAATACTATCAACATTAAGGCTATGTGCAGTATCAGTGATTTGGATTTTATTAACGGCTTCACTCGCTTTATATCCAACTTGCTGTAAATTTTGCGGTGATAGTTGGCCTAACTCGTCATTAGTCATAGCAGCAGTATCGTTAGCCAGGCTTTGGTGACTCATTTGTTTTAATGCTAGTATCACTTTATCAATTTCTTCTACACTATTGTACGCCGCTAAAGAAAGGCGAATACAGCCATCAATTTTCAAATACTGCATCAATGGCATAGCACAATGATGCCCTGCTCTTACCGCAATACCTTGACTGTCTAACTCTGCCGCAACATCATGATTGTGATGCCCTGTCATGGTAAATGAAAACACTGGAATATCCGGCTGTCCTTCAACGATAAAGCAAAGCCCAGGTACTTGAGATAACTGCGCAAAGCAATATTGGGCCAAGTTTGTTTCATATTGCGCTAATGCTGCTAACTGTTGAACTTCTATAAATTTTAACGCTGCACCAAAGGCAACAATACCGGCAATATTTGGTGTGCCTGCTTCAAATTTATGCGGTAAATCATTAAAGCTAGTTTGTTCAAAACTCACTGACTTTATCATTTCACCACCAGCTTGATATGGTGACATTTTTTCTAGAATTTCACGTTTGCCATAAAGAACGCCAACCCCAGTTGGACCATACATTTTATGGGCAGAAAACACGTAAAAATCACAATCTAAAGCTTGAACATCTACAGGTAAGTGAGCAATGGCTTGTGCACCGTCAATCAAGGTTAGCGCTTTGTATTTCTTAGCAAAGCCAATAACATCAGCAATAGGGTTAATGCGACCAAGCACATTAGAGATATGACCACAGCAGACAATACGGGTTTTCTCTCCTATGGTTTCTTCCAATCTAGTTTTATCTATCCTACCTTCAATAGTTAATGGCAGAATTTTAATTTTTGCACCAGTTTGCTCTGCTACAATTTGCCAAGGTACGATGTTAGCGTGATGTTCACTATAACTTAAAACAATTTCATCATTAGGCTGTAAGTTTTTACGACCCCATGACTGCGCCACTAAATTAATACTTTCAGTGCTGCCTTTAGTCCAGATGATCTCTTTACTATGCTTAGCCTTGATAAAGTTCTTTAGATTCTGACGAGTTTCTTCATAAGCAGTTGTCGCTCTTGAACTTAACGCATGTGAAGCACGATGAACATTAGCATTGCTAGTTTGATAATAATGCTGATAACAGTCAATAACATCTACAGGTTTTTGAGTACTTGCTGCATTATCAAAATAAACTAGAGGTTTACCGTTAACAAATTGAGCTAATATAGGGAATTGTTGACGAAAAATCGAAGAAGAAAAGTTTGCCATACATTTTTTCATAAAAAAACATAATATTAGTAACATAAAATTGTTATTATTATATCTTACCTTGCCGCCTAAAATATTTTTATAGCAGTAAAACCTGAAATATTTAATAAATAAGCACAGCAAAATCAGCGAAAATTGGAAAATTGCGCTATAACTTAGTAGTAAGTGATACAAGGAGTCCGCTTTATGTCATTATTTTCATGGTTTATTCGTACAACCAAAGTTAAATCCCCTAAGAATAATAAGGCGTCATTAGAACAAGAACTAACAACATTTAATAACAACACCATGTGGCCTATTGCCAAAGTAAGAAAAAATACAGTTGTACAGCAACAAGAATATATAAATTCTGCAACACACTTAAAAAATGTTAATGATATCAAAACATTTGAAGAAAATAGCCCTTCAACCATTGAGCAACACTAAAAAGCCCTAGCTAATTCAACATAGCATTAAGTTGAATTAGCTAGCGATTAAGCCTTCACTATTACTTTACTTATTAAGAATAAAATTGCATCTGAAGTTTTATCAAAGTGAATTAAACGAACAAGTATTTACCATAGTAATTTAACCTTAAATTAAGCCCACCTAAGATTAACTAACGAAAAAGTGTCGCGCGTAATATTTCTCGAGCTTGTTTATATTCACCCTGCTGAGCCAAATCACGACTGACATTAAAGTGATAACTTGGCATTAGATATTGATTCGGTGCTAAAGCCATAATATCAATATAGCTTTGAGGGAAATCGAGTTCAAAATACTCTAATTGAGTGCGGTGATAATAGGGTTTATAGCTTTGAATATTTGTATTTTTATCACAAGAACGTGCCAAGAAAATACCAATTTCATTTAAGTATTCTATTGGTGTAGCTAACTTCCAACCTTGATCCTGTTTGGTCAAAATTGGAGTGCTATCTTTAATTAGGTTTGCCCATGGTAATTTTGCCAATAGCCGCTTTCTTATTTCAGCCCTTTCGCCAAAATAACTTTCAGCTAATGTTACAACATTATAAGAAAATGGTATTTGCTGATTTTGTTGACATTTTTGATGCTGGCTAGGCAATGGGTATTCATCAATAAAACCGATCAAATGCGAAAGCTCATGGGCAAGCACCTCAACATTGTCCTGTTGATCTATATACATGATGCCGTTATCAACATTGGCACCACCTTGCTCGACAATTAAGCCAACATAACGACTTGATATATCTGTTCGGTTAGCCCAGACATTTGCCTTACAAGAAATTTTTTCATCTGAATTGTCTTGGCAATTAACTAGTTCATGGGGAATATATTTAGGCGTTAGTAGGCAAATATATGGCGCCAATTTATGCTGTTGAAACTGCGTAATGAGTTTTGTGCCGTGGCGTAAACCGTTTAAATTAGTTGCAAAAAGTTGCACACTTACATTGCACTGCGGGTTTAACTTATTTTTTTCAGCAGTAAAAACAGAAAAATTAGCCAACTCTTGATAAAAGTCGCGATTTTCTAACCCTGACAATTTTTCTTGATGCTCTGCAAGAAACGCTGTGTCACCTTGCTGAATTGCAAGCTTATACAACAAGACTAAGGCAGCGTCATTTTCTAAAATAGGTAATACTAAGCTTTTGCTTTCTTGATATTGCTTGGTTTCAAAGTAATGCGTAGCGAGTGCAAGCATTGCACCTTGATGATGTTGGCGAACAGACTCCTTCAACCAAATTTTCGCAGACATTATACGACCATCGGTAAGGTAATAATTACCTAGCTGATACGCAATATCAGCATTTTTTTTCGCATAAAGCTTAGCTAGATGTAACCACGCGCTTCGGTTTTCTGCCGTTAGTAATTTGTTTAGTCGTTCAGTGGAATTGGTAAAAAATTCAATTGAATCTAATCGTGATAATTGCTCAGATGATATCGTGGCTTGAATTATTTTTTGACGGTAGCTCTCCACTAAAAAAAATGAGCCTAGCAATATCATTATCACTAAGTTCATTAAAATACGGTATTTTGAAAGCATCAATGTCAGTTGGAAAATTAATCTAAAGACTAAAGTGCTTTATTTTGCTGCATTGTTTGACGCATAAGATCTAATTCAAGTTTGGCATATCTATGCTCAACAAATTCGTAAACATTAGTACTTAGTGCTAACTTGAAAAAATTAATTGCGGCATTTACATCACCTTTCATTTGGTTGTATTTGCCTAAGTAAAAATAAGCTTCACATAAACGCTCAGTTAAGGCTTTATTAGAACTAACATTATCAGTTAAATGATCAATGAATGTTGCTTGGTTTATCTTACCTAGATACAAATCAATCACTTTTTTTGCCCAAACACTTTCATCAATCAGCTCGGCATATAATGATAAGTCTTGTGCAGCCTGTTGCTGATTAGTTTCTAAATCAGCCAAGTACTGCCATAACACACGGTAAGGGTCATTTTGCTGATATTGTCTAAAAACTTTAAAGTCATCAGAGGCTAAGTTCGCTCGACCACCATAATATAAGGCAATTCCACGATTTAAATAAGCATATTCATGATCGGGAGCCAATTCAATTGCCGAATCAAAAGCATCATACGCTTGATTAAATTCTTGCAATTGCGTGAAATGAATACCAATAAAGTTATAAGCATCGACCATATCTGGCTTCAAATTTATCGCTTGGTTGAAGTCAAATCTTGCTAAAGCGCGTAAACCCACTTTGTCATACTCGACGCCACGTTGATAAAACAATTCAGCACGCTGGCCATCGCTAATTTCAGCACGTTGCAAAACTTGCGATAATCGCGCTAACGCTATCTCACTTTTATAACTAATGGCATTCGGCTCAGCAATAATAAGTTGGCCAATAACCGATGGCTTTTCAACCGATGTGCTAACACAACCTTGAGAAAGTAATAAACCAGAAACTATCAATGCTTTGGAGAGTACAGCCTTTGAAAACTGAGTATTAGAAAGTTGTATTTTAGAAAATAATTTTTTATAAAGTAAGTGCACGAAAAATAGAACCTTTAGTAAATATGAACTTCTTGAGTATATAAAAAAGGGAGCTAATAAGCTCCCTTTTTATCAACACAAAAACGTTATTAATTGTTGCCAAATAACGTTGAGGTTATTTACTTTATGCCTTACTCAGCAGCGTCAGCTTCTGGAGCAGGAGCCGCTGGTTTTTCAGCAGCTTCTTTCATGCTCAAACGTACACGGCCTTGACGGTCAACTTCAAGTACTTTAACAGTAACGTCTTGACCTTCTGTTAATACATCGCTAACTGCATTCACACGTTCTTCAGAGATTTGAGAAATATGAACTAAGCCATCTTTACCAGGTAAAACATTAACAAATGCACCAAAGTCTACGATACGTACAACTTTACCAGTATAAATAGTACCTACTTCAATTTCTGCTGTAAGTGCTGTAATACGTGCAATCGCATCTTTGGCTTGTTCGCCGTCAGTTGCCGCAATTTTAACTGTACCGTCATCTTCGATTTCAATCGTAGTGCCAGTTTCTTCAGTTAATTGACGAATTGTTGCGCCGCCTTTACCAATGATGTCACGGATTTTATCTTGGCTAACTTTCATGGTATGAATACGAGGAGCAAATTGAGAGATATCATCACGATGTCCGCCGATAGCTTCGTCCATTACACTTAAGATATGAGTACGTGCAGCTTTTGCTTGGTTTAAAGCAAGTTGCATGATTTCTTGTGTAATACCTTCAATTTTAATATCCATTTGAAGAGCAGTAATACCGCCAGTTGTACCCGCTACTTTAAAGTCCATGTCACCTAAGTGATCTTCATCACCTAAAATGTCAGAAAGAACAACAAAGTCATCGCCTTCTTTAACTAGACCCATTGCGATACCGGCAACAGAAGCTTTAATTGGAACACCAGCATCCATTAGCGCTAATGAAGTACCACAAACAGAAGCCATTGAAGAAGAGCCGTTTGATTCTGTAATTTCAGAAACAACACGAACTGCATACGGGAATTCTTCAGCTGAAGGCATTACAGCTAACATGCCGCGTTTCGCTAAACGACCGTGACCGATTTCACGACGCTTTGGAGAACCAACAAAACCTGTTTCACCAACACAGTATGGAGGGAAGTTGTAATGAAGCATAAATGCATCAGTTTTCTCACCCATAATAGTATCAAGACGTTGAGCGTCACGTTGCGTACCTAAAGTAGCAGTAACTAAAGCTTGAGTTTCACCACGAGTAAATACAGCAGAGCCATGAGTACGTGGTAATACGCCAGTCATTACGTCTAATGCGCGGATCATTTCAGGATCACGACCATCAATACGTGGTGAACCTTGCGTGATACGACCACGAACAACCGTTTTTTCTAAGTCGTGGAATAAATCTTTTGCTTCTTGAACGTCAAGTTCAGCGTCAGCTGCAAGTATCTGTTCAACAACTGCGTTGCGAATTTCAGCAATTTTTTCATAACGAACTGCTTTTTCAGTAATTTGATAAGCTTCGTTTACTTGTGCTTCAGAAAGCTCAGCAATTCTCGCGATTAAATCAGCGTTTTTAACTGGTGCAGTCCAATCCCATTTAGGGTTGTTAACTTCTGCAGCCATTTCATTAATTGCAGTAATCGCTGTTTGCATTTGCTCATGGCCGTACATAACAGCGCCAAGCATTACTTCTTCAGACAATACGTCAGCTTCTGATTCAACCATTAATACCGCAGAGTCAGTACCTGAAACAACTAAGTCTAATTGCGACGTTGCTAATTCAGATTGTAATGGGTTAAGAATATATTTGCCGTCAGTATAACCAACGCGCGCTGCACCAACAGGACCACTAAAAGGCATACCTGAAATAGCTAATGCTGCAGAAGTACCTAATAAAGCAATGATATCTGGTGCGATTTCTGGGTTAGCAGAAACAACAGTGATAACAACCTGAACTTCGTTAGTAAAACCTTCAGGGAATAATGGACGAATTGGACGGTCAATTAGACGACAGATTAATGTTTCTTCTTCTGAAGGACGACCTTCACGCTTAAAGAAACCACCAGGGATTTTACCCGCTGCGTATGTACGCTCTTGGTAGTTAACTGTTAAAGGGAAAAAATCTTGACCTGGTTTTGCTTCTTTCTTACCAACAACAGAGACTAATACTGAAGTATCGTCCATGCTTGCCATAACGGCACAAGTAGCTTGACGAGCAATAACGCCCGTTTCAAGAGTTACGGTATGTTGACCGAACTCAAATGATTTAGTAACTGGTTTGAACATATTATTAGTTCCTTAAGTATTTTTGATTTTAATCAATCTGTACAATTATTTATTCACTTAGTCAGTCATCTTAATATTTATTTAAAGATTAAGGTGTTAACCAAATTCACGCGTTTGCACACGCTAAGTAGAACAAAAAATTATACAGGCTGATTGATTAGTTTTTTGCAATTATAAATTTTGCACGCACATTATACTTAACGCTTGGTTTTTTACTAGCGTCAAAGTATAAATGTTGGGGTTAAAAGTTAAAAAACAGTGCAATAGGATGATATTTAAACACAGTTATTAATTTTGGCTAGGCTTTGCTTATATAGATGTAAACACCGCAGTATCAAAAATAGTAACCAGCTAAACTCTGCTAACATCGTTAACGCAAATAGTTGATATAATTGCGTGAATGCTAGCGTAGATATTAATGTAGAACAGGAGCAAAGGTGCAGATAAAACAACCAGCGGCCATGCTTTTTTAGCAGTAATTCATGCATATGGGGTAAATGTGCCATGGCAGTAAAATTACTTAAGCACAAGGTTTGTAAATGAGTATAAGTTAAAAATGGTGTGATCTTTAACAGCATCGCTTCAATTATGCTAACAAGGAAAAAGTAGATAAACATTCCGCTTATCAACAAAGCTTTATTGCTAGCAAACAGCTCTAAAAACCAAGTATTAGGTAAAAAATGCAAACAGGTCAACGCGATAAAACTTATGCCTGCGAACTGCCAAAATTGAATACTAGTATCAACAACCTTGCGTTTTCGTTGCTTAAATAACTTCAAAAATGTCAGATTAAAAATACTGTACATAACAAGTACCACAGTAATAACCACCTGCCCGTTTGTACTGCTAGGTTTAAAAACAAACAACAGTGATAATAATGCTATTAAAGCTGCAGGCATGTATTTCGCCAACAGCTTAGGAAAGCTAGGCGTAACATGAAACATCGGTATTATTTGCAAACTAACCGCTAAAATAAGTACTCCTGCCCAGCCGAAACCACCGAGTAAAGCATGAATATCAGTGAAATTTTTATCACTAATAGCGCCTAATTCTATTGGCATTAAGTTTTTTTGTGCGAGAAAAAGTATGCCAAGTAACACAACAACTACTAGCGATAGCATAGCCAACCTCATACCAATGATGGTTTGTCCTTGACTCAATTTTTTAATCAGTACATTGGCAACAGCACAGATATAAAGCGTGAAACCCACGCCTAAGGTTAACATCGCGATCACACTTATAACGGTATTAGGGACTATAAAGCTCCACGACAAAGCCAATGTGCCTATAGTGTGCAAAGCATGAGATATAGTGGCAACCATGCGGGCGTTAGCGATACCAACACCACCAATAACCGGTAAAAATTGGTATATCGCTCCCATCATCACCATCGAAATAAACCCAAGGGTAAATAAATGAGTGATAGCCAACATAGTCGGATGCCAACGACTGAGCCATACCGCTTCGCCGGAAAACAGGATTAAAAAACCCGTGAGTATGAGAAAAATGACAGCACTGATAAAATAACGAAAAGGTACGCTAATTGGAGGTAAAGCACTAAACGATAAATTAGCGATATTCATAATTAGGATAACTTAAAGTAATTGTGAGTAAGAATATTGTTCTTATGTACCGATAACTTAGGCGCTATTAACTTAAGCATTTAGGATAAGAAAGTCACTGAATGATAACTTGTCTTTTTCATTGGCGATGTAGATCTCAAAACTTTCTTCTGACAATTGCTTGCTATGATAAAGCCAACCATTGGCAATTAGTTGCTCGTATAACGGAAACGGTTCACGTCGATGAACAACCTTTAATACCGCATCACTTGGTAATGTTGCAAGTGAAGATAAGATCAATTGCATCGGCTCAGGAGGAGCCAATGCACTTACATTAACTTCAATAATATTCATTATGTACTATTTACTGCTTACGGGTGTTTGGCAATGTTCAACAACACTTGCTAGTAATGCCTCTGGTGCTGGCACACGTTGTTGTGTCATCGGGTATAGCATCATTTCTTCTTTCATATTGTGTTGTTGCATTAGTACCATTAATGTTTCAGAAGCACCAATGTATGCCTCTTTATCGTCGGTGCCTAGTGCTTGTAACAAATCAGCGACTAACGCACGCATTTGTTGATGCTCGCCACGCATCACCTGCGTTGGACCTTGAGTAATCCCGGTTGCTTGTTCAAACTCAGGGAATAAAATAGTTTCCTCAGCTTGTAAATGTAATTCTAATTCTTCAGAGAATTGGCTAAAGGTTTGTTTAGCTAACGACCAATTATTGTCTGCAACTGCGTTTTCTGCGGCAATAAAAAATTCATCACATTCGCGATGTTTCGTGGTCATAAATTCAGGGATAGATGTCATAAAATTTTCCTCATCAAAGTTAGTAATATTCTAGTTCAATCAGTAAATTATTCTTTGATTTGGCGTAATAATAACGCTGACAGCAGCTAAAATTGATCAGCTTTAGTACAAGTTGCAGCCAATTAAATTCGATTCGTCATTAAGTTATCAAGATTATTGAGCTGAATTTATCATTCCCGGCTTTGCAGATAGTATTGTTGAGATTTCAAAAGGTGGTCAAAATTAAGACATAAAAAAAGGAGCCGTTAGGCTCCTTTTGCAGATCTTTGCTTTTAATAAAGCTTGTCTTAACGACGTAGACCTAATTTACCGATTAAAGACGTGTAACGTTCAACGTTTTTGCCTTTTAAGTAATCAAGTAATTTACGACGTTGGCTTACCATGCGTAATAAACCACGACGAGAGTGGTGATCATGGATGTGCTCTTTAAAGTGACCTTGTAAGTGGTTGATTTGTGTAGTTAACAAAGCAACTTGTACTTCTGGAGAACCAGTATCACCTTCTTTTTGAGCGTATTCTGCAACGATTGCAGCTTTTTCTACAGCATTTAAAGACATAATATTTACCTTAATTTTAGTGTTTAAAAAATCGCGTCGAGCCGAACACTAAATCAGCAAGACGTTCTAAAGAGCGCGTATTCTAGCAATATACTCCGTAATTGCAACTAAATTCCATTAACTTAGCCTAATAGCAAGTGTGGGACTAGTGCCAGAGTTTACGCTGGTAAAACTACAATACGTTTCGGCGCAACTAAACCATCATCATCGATATGCCCGACACCGATAAACTCACCGGTTTCAACGTCATCACCAATAAATACTTGAACTAAACCATCACTTGGTGCATTTGAACATTGAACGGGGTTACCATGACGCAAAAAGTTAGCCGACATGTCATCAATAAATACCGCAGGAATACCATCACATGCAGTGGTCATTGGTAACAACAATGGGTCTAAATATACTGACGGTGCAACTTCTTCTGTTTCAGCTTGTTCAAGCAATGATTCTAAGTGTGCCAACGTTATCATACGATCAGTTGGGTAATTGCCGACCGCACTGCGATGCAATTTGGCAACATGAGCGCCACAGCCCAATAACTCACCTAAATCATCAATAATAGTACGAATATAAGTACCTTTAGAGACATGAATATCTAAATCGACTTCATCACCTTCAAAGCGCAATAAATCAAGATTAAATACCGTAATATCACGAGACTCTCTTGGTACTTCAATGCCTTCACGTGCGTATTTGTAAAGCGGTTGCCCTTGATACTTTAACGCCGAATACATAGAAGGAATTTGCTTTGTCGTACCACGAAATGAATTTAGCGCTGTAGCTAATTGCTCATCAGAAACATCAACCGATTTTTCACAAACAATTTCGCCATCAACATCACTCGTCGTCGTGCGAATACCTAATTTAGCCGTTACTTGATAGGTTTTATCGGTATCAAGTAAAAACTGTGAGAACTTAGTTCCTTCACCTAAACATATCGGTAACATGCCCGTTGCAAGTGGATCCAATGCTCCGGTATGGCCAGCTTTTTGAGCAAAATAAATACGTTTAACTTTCTGTAAAGCACTATTCGACGACATATCGTATGGCTTATCAAGTAGTAAAACGCCGTTAATAGCACGACCTTTTCTTTTCTTCGCCATCGTTATTCACTCTCAGGGCTTTCGTCAGCTTCAACTTCGCCTATTTCGCCTTCATGGTTCTTAACGTCTTGTGCAACGGCTTTATCAACTAAGTTACCCATGCGAACACCTTCAACCATAGAGCTATCATAAATAAATCTAAGTTCTGGCATAATGCGAGCTTTAATACGCTTAGCTAACAATGTGCGTATATAGCTTGATGCTTCATTTAGTACTTCGAGTGAATGATCAACATTTTGACCTTCCAAGGTAAAAAACGTGACAAAGATTTTGGCATAAGCTAAATCACGGGTAATTTCTACCGCATTAACCGTTACCATGCCTAAGCGCGGATCTTTTACTTCGCGTTGAATAATCATCGCGATTTCTTTTTGAATTTCTTGTGCAACTCGATCAGTACGAGCAAATTCTCTTGCCATGATGGCTACTCCTATTAACGCTATAAAACTTATTGATAAGTTAAGTAAATCTTATAGCAAAAAATGGAGGCTAAGCCCCCATTTTAATAAATCGATTGTGATTAACTATTGAAGCTGTTGATAACTAGTGCAATGAAAAAGCACGCAGTTGACACATGTCTACGAGTGCTTTTAATGCAGCTATTGCTAGCAACAGCAATAATATTAATTACAATGTACGTTGTACTTCAACGGTCTCAAATACTTCGATTTGGTCACCAACGCGTACATCGTTGTAGTTCTTAACACCGATACCACACTCAGTACCGTTACGAACTTCTTGTACGTCATCTTTAAAGCGACGTAAAGATTCTAGTTCACCTTCGTAAATTACAACGTTTTCACGTAGTACACGAATTGGAGCTGAACGCTTAATGATACCTTCAGTAACCATACAACCAGCAATTGCGCCAATCTTAGGTGATTTGAATACATCACGTACTTGTGCCAAACCAATAATTTCTTGTTTAAATTCAGGAGCAAGCATACCGCTCATCGCTTGTTTAACTTCGTCAATCAAGGCATAGATAACGCTGTAGTAACGTAAATCAATTTTTTCTGCTTCAATCACTTTACGAGCAGTAGCATCAGCACGTACGTTGAAACCAACAACAATTGCGTTTGACGCTGCAGCTAATGTCGCATCAGTTTCAGTGATAGCACCTACGCCACTACCAATGATTTTAACTTTAACTTCATCTGTTGAAAGTTTAACGAGTGAATCTGAAATTGCTTCAAGTGAACCTTGAACATCAGACTTAAGTACCACGTTAACTTCAGAAACATCGCCTGTTGCCATGTTAGCAAACATGTTTTCAAGTTTAGACTTCTGTTGACGAGCAAGTTTCACATCGCGGAATTTACCTTGACGGAATAAAGCAACTTCACGCGCTTTCTTCTCATCTTTAACAACAGTCGCTTCATCACCTGATTGTGGAACACCACTTAAGCCAATAATTTCTACTGGAATAGATGGACCAGCTGATTGAATGGTGCGACCATTTTCATCACGCATAGCACGTACACGGCCGTATTCTAAACCACAAAGTACGATATCACCTTGGTTCAATGTACCTTCTTGAACAAGTACTGTAGCAACTGGGCCACGTCCTTTATCAAGTTTAGATTCAACAACAACACCATTCGCCATTTTATCAACTACTGCTGTAAGTTCTAAAACTTCAGATTGTAATAAAATTGAATCAAGCAAGTCATCAATACCTAAGCCAGTTTTAGCTGATACATGACAGAACTGAACATCACCACCCCAATCTTCTGGGATTACATCGTGTTGAGACAATTCAGTCTTCACACGGTCTGGGTCAGCAGTCTCTTTATCCATTTTGTTAACAGCAATGATAATTGGCGCTTCAGATGCTTTAGCATGCTGGATAGCTTCAATTGTTTGTGGCATAACACCATCATCTGCTGCAACCACAATAATAACGATATCAGTTGCTTTAGCACCACGAGAACGCATAGCAGTAAACGCGGCATGGCCTGGAGTATCAAGGAAAGTGATCATACCGTGACCAGTTTCTACGTGATAAGCACCAATATGCTGCGTAATACCACCGGCTTCGCCGTCTGCTACTTTCGCTTCACGAATGTGATCAAGTAATGATGTTTTACCGTGGTCAACGTGACCCATGATAGTAACAACTGGTGCACGAGTTATCGCTTCACCTGAGTGACCTCGATCAGATAATACCGCTTCTTCAAGGGCATTTTCTTTCACTAGTACCACTTCACGACCCATTTCTTCTGCAACTAGTGCCGCAGTTTCTTGGTCAATTACTTGGTTAATGGTTGCCATAGCGCCCATTTTGAACATAGCTTTTACAACTTCAGCGCCTTTAACAGACATTTTGTTTGCTAGCTCTGCAACTGAAATAGTTTCGCCAATGCGTACTTCATTCAGTTTAATTTCAACTGGTTTAGTGAAACCATGCTTCAAGCTTTGAGGTGAAGATAAGCTTAACTTACCTTTGCCTCTAGCATTGCGACCACGATTGTTTCTGTCTTGCCCAGCAGGTTTTTTCTTCTTGCGTCGACGTCCACTTTCATCTGCAGAATCGCTTTTATCTTCCGCTTCTTGTGCGTATTTAGAAGAAGTTAAATGTACGACTTCTTTTTCTTTCGCTTTACGTTCAGCTTCTTGCTCTTTCCAACGAGCTTCGTTTTCTTCAGCAAGTTTACGTGCTGCTTCTGCTGACAATCTAGCTTCTTCTTCAGCTTTTGCTGTTAATTCTGCTTCTTGTTGTAAACGTAATTTTTTCGCATCTTCAGTTTCAGCTGTCGGAGTTGGCTTAGCAGCCGACTCTTCAATGCTTTTCGCTTTTGCTACTGCTGCTTGCTTAGCTTTAGCGTCTGCTTCAAGTTTGGCTTCTGCTTTAGCTGCTGCCTGTACTTCAGCTTTAGCGGCTGCAACTGCACGTGCATTTTCAGCTTCTTTAGCATCTGCTATCGCTTTAGCTGCTGCATCTGCTTCAGCTTTGATACGTGCTTCTTCAGCAATTCTTGCTTCTTCTTCAGCTTGTTGTTGCTCTTCTACGTCGCTACGTTTTACGTAAGTACGTTTTTTGCGAACTTCAACTTGTACTGACTTAGCCTTGCTACCATGACCAAGCACTAGTGTTGATTTTTTCTTACGGCTAAGCGTCATTTTACTTGGGCTAGCGTTTGAATCATCACCGTGTTGCTTTTTCAAATGATCAAGCAGGGTTTCTTTTTCTTCTTGCGAAACAGAATCGGTGGCCGATTTATTCACGCCAGAGTCAGCCAATTGGCTAACTAAGCGATCCACCGGTGTACCGATTTCATTGGCAAGTTGTTCTACTGTTACGGTTGCCATCTATATTTTTCTCCCGGTGAGTTATTCTTCGTTAAACCAACAAATGTTACGAGCAGCCATGATTAGCTCTCCCGCTTTGGTTTCATCTAATTCTTCAATATCTGATATTTCATCAACGCCTTGTTCAGCAAGATCTTCAAGTGTTCTAACACCTCGACTTGCTAATACAAACGCTAAATGACGTTCTAAACCAGCAAGATTTAATAAATCTTCTGCAGGCTCAGCACCTTCTAGAGTTTCTTCACTTGCTAACGCTTGAGTGGTAATTGCCGCTTTAGCACGTTCACGCAATTCTTCAACTGTATCTTCATCCATACCATCAATATCAAGCATTTCAGCTACAGGTACGTATGCAATTTCTTCTAATGAAGTAAAACCTTCTTCTACTAACATCAAGGCAAAATCTTCATCAAGATCTAGCTTTTCAGTGAATAGTGTTAATACTTTATCGTTTTCAGCTTGATGCTTCTCGTTCATGTCAGCAACAGTCATGACGTTAAGTTCCCAACCAGTAAGTTGGCTTGCTAAACGCACGTTTTGACCACTACGGCCAATTGCCATCGCTAAATTACCCTCTTCAACGGCAATATCCATGGTGTTTTTGTCTTCATCAACAATGATCGAAGCAACTTCAGCTGGAGCCATTGCATTGATAACATATTGTGCTGGGTTATCATCGTATAAAACGATATCAACACGTTCGCCACCAAGTTCACCTGATACCGCTTGAACACGTGAGCCACGCATACCAACACAAGCACCAACAGGGTCGATACGCTTGTCGTTACTTTTTACAGAAATTTTCGCACGAGAGCCAGGGTCACGAGCTGCTCCTTTGATCTCAAGCATCTCTTCGCCAATTTCTGGCACTTCAACGCGGAATAGTTCAATTAACATTTCCGGTTTAGTACGGCTAACAAATAATTGTGCGCCACGTGCTTCAGGGTTAATGTCATAAAGTAGACCACGAATACGATCGCCCGGACGGAAACTTTCGCGCGGTAACATATCGTCACGGTAAACAATCGCTTCGGCGTTGTTACCTAGATCTAAAATTACGCTATCACGGCTCGCTTTTTTCACTACACCGGTAATAATCTCACCAATTTGTTCTTGATAAGCATCAACAATCAATCCACGTTCCGCTTCGCGAATTTTTTGTACGATAACTTGCTTCGCTGTTTGCGTTGTTACACGATCAAATTTAACTGATTCAATTTGATCTTCAACGAAATCACCAACATTTAATTCTGGATCATCATATTGTGCTGCAGCTAAACTAATTTCTGCATATGGGTTTTCCATCGGCGTTTCGCTTTCATCAACAACTAACCAACGACGGAAGGTATCAAATTCACCACTTGCGCGATCAATACTGACTCGAACGATGATGTCGCCTTCATATTTCTTTTTAGTCGCAGTTTCTAAAGCGGTTTCCATTGCTTCAAAAATGCTCTCTCGTGGTAATGCCTTTTCATTAGAAACAGCATCTACAACCAGTAATATCTCTTTACTCATGCTAGTTAGCCTTTCTCATTATTTTAAATTATTTTTTGTGGTTATAAACAAGGTGAGCCTTGTCTATATTACTGATAACAAGTTCATACTCTTCGTTATCAACCATGACGATTAAACTATCGTTTTCAATAGCAACTAATCTACCTTTGAATTTACGACGACCATTTAATGGCATTGAAATTTTTACTTCGATAGTTTCATCAATAACCGCTTCATACTGCGATTTTTCAAAAAGAGGACGATCAAGTCCTGGTGATGAAACTTCTAAGTTATATTCGCTACTAATAGGATCTTCTACATCTAGAATAGCTCCTACTTGACGACTAACTTCTGCGCAGTCATCTACATCGATACCATTTTCATGGTCGATAAATATTCTTAAAACCGAGTGGTTACCTGCACTGATAAATTCAACGCCTAATAACTCCTTGCCAGTTTCTTCAACGGCAGGACGCAACATTGCAGTCAGTTTGTGTTCAAATTTAGCCAATCATTTTTCTCCAATTTGGAAGAGTTCAGAAACAAAAAAAGGGCATATAGCCCAGCGATACACCTTGCTGTTATTGCACCTTTTCATGTTCTTAAGATACAAAAAAGCCCCATTACGCGGGGCTTATTTCACTGAACCCACGATGTAAGCCAAATTAAAAACTTGGCTTTTTACAACAATATCTTAGATAATCTTGCCAAACTGGTTAAATTATCTTCTCAGTGAAATATTGTTATATTCAAGCTGGGCGAATTATATATAGTTGCCTACGCTATAGCAAGCTAATTTTCCCTAAGTGTTTACGCTAAAACAAGCCTTTAATAAGAGTTGTGTGAAAGAAAATAGCGAGACAAAGTTACACATCGTTACATATCACTACTATAATATTTATTGTGGCATTATCATATAGTTAGTAAATTATAATGATTCATGTTAAAAGTTTAACAATTGCCGTAAAATAACAACGAATAAAAAACAATTTTTTAAGCAACATATAGGCATTATGAATTTATATGTATACATATACACAATTACTGTTAAGAAATTTACTTATTGCATTTGCTTTTAGTCTTGTTGTTGGCATAGCAGGTGCTGTATTTGTAGCAATACAAGCTTCTCAAAATCAGCAAGTTCATCAACAAGCCTTATTATCTTTTGACAGAACAAGTAGTGATGTAAATGCTGATGAAATGGCCAAGCTATTAACTAGTACTCACCAATACCACTTTATTGACATCAGTAAAAGTGATGGTGCTACAGTTATAAATAAACAACAAAAAAGTTTGCCTTTAGCTGAGTTTGTTTTGGCCCCTGTCAATCAAGTCAAGTTACCTAATTCGGCACTGACCATTCGTTATCAGTTAGCCGTTAGCAAAAGTTTACTTTATTTATTAAACATGGTTCTGACGGTATTTATACTATCTGTCATTTTCATTGTGATTGCTGCCTTTTATAGTATTTCGCGCTACCGCCGTTTAGCAAATAAAATCAACCTACAAATAAAACGTGATCTTGCCATGATAATTTCAGGCAAAGAGCCGTTAGAAGATAATAAAGACGACGAAATTGATTTACCTGAAATTCAGCAGCATTTAACCGAATTAAAAGATTTGATAGCCAGCAGACTATCAGCAACGACCTTACTTGAAAAAAACGCATATATAGAGCCCGTAACTAAATTAGAAAATCGTAATCGTTTTATTCAGTTTTTCGAAAACGCTGACAGCCGTTCTGACTTTGGTGTGTTATCCATTACTCGTTGTTCGGAATTGCAAACCATTAATCAAGTTCATGGCTATCACGAAGGTGATACATATATTCGCGCCGTTGCTGATATAATGAAACAAGCAACAAGCCCATATAAAGGCGCACAAGTATTTAGACTAAACAGTTCTGATTTCGCTACGCTTATCCCGAATGTGACATTAAAAAGTGCAGAAAATTTTGCTAACGATATTACTGGACGTTTCAATGAATACCAACAGAAATCGGATTTAGATTCTGTTGGTTATACAGGTTTGGTCTATTTCGATAAAAACAAACCTTTAGGGGAGCTATTAGCGCTGGCTGATACTGGTATTAGCATTGCACAGACACAACAGGTTAATGCTTGGTTTGCTCAAACTGACGACAGTATTCTAGAAAATTCTAGTGCCAGTTACGGTAATCAAAATTGGCGTCAAGAAATCGATAGCGTCATTGAAAATCAGCGTATTAATCTGCTCGTACAACCGATTAAGCCAAGTAGCCCAAATAGCCGAGCCTATGCTGAAATTTTGGCTCGATTTTTAAATAGTGGTGAAGATACATTACCAACCGCATCATTTTTCGCAATGGCTGAGAAGCTTGACAAAATTGTTGCCGTTGACCGCATGATAATCGAAGCGGCAATAAAAGAAATTGCCGATAAGAATATGCAAAACCATTTTTTTGGTATTAATATCAGCGCCCGTTCAATTACTGATGGTCATTTTCTTATTTGGTTAGAGCGTCGTTTGTTACGTGATGCAACCATTGCATCAAAATTGGTATTTGAAATCACAGAGTTTGGCTTGCAGCAAAATATTAAAGCCAGTAAAAGTTTTATTGATATGATACATCGAGTTGGCTCACGTATAACTGTAGAGCGCTTCGGTGTTGGCTTAACATCATTTAAGTTCTTTAGAGATTTAAAGCCTGACTTTATCAAAATGGATAGCACCTACACTCGTGATATAGATGAAGACAAGAATAACCAATACTTCTTACGTTTGATGGTAGATTTAGCTCATAGATTAGGGATTAATGTATTAGCAGAAAGTGTTGAAAGCCAAGAAGAGAAATTTATGCTAGAAAAACTTTGTGTAGATGGCTGCCAAGGCTTTTATATTGGTAAACCTAAAAATCTATCAGCACTCTAAACCTGCCTACTTAATTCAATCGGCCTTAATACGACCAACAATTTATACCGTTGGTCGTTATTCTACCTAATACCGCCAACAACTTACTTCAAAAGCTATTTGCCACACTTACACTTTATGTACGAATTTCAATCACAATAAAATTCTTACTGATAAAATTTCAATAACCTTACTCTTCATATGTTGTTTATTCATTGATAAACACGGATAATAGCGTGAATTTTCATTGTAAAATAAATCTAAAATGACTGATTACCTACTGCTGTTAGTTGGCACAGTATTAGTAAATAACTTTGTTCTGGTTAATTTTCTCGGCTTGTGCCCTTTTATGGGTGTATCTTCGCGTACAGAAACGGCCATCGGTATGTCGTTTGCTACAACATTTGTCATGACCTTAGCCTCATTACTCAGCTACGTTGTTAGCACTTATATACTCACACCATTAGGTTTAGAGTACCTAGAAACCATGACCTTTATTTTGGTTATCGCCGTGGTGGTACAATTTACTGAAATGGTCGTGCACAAAACTAGCGCAAATCTCTATCGTTTGTTAGGTATATTCTTACCCCTGATTACAACCAATTGTGCCGTACTTGGTGTTGCACTGTTAAACCGCGACAAGCAGCATAACTTTTTCGAATCAATTATTTATGGTTTTGGTGCTGCAGTTGGCTTTTCACTGGTATTAATTATGTTTGCAGCCATGCGCGAAAAGCTAGCGAATGCCGATGTCCCCACTCCCTTTAAAGGTTCTGCAATAGCTATGATCACTGCTGGATTAATGTCGTTGGCATTTATGGGCTTTACTGGCTTGGTTAAATTCTAATGAGTACTGTTATTGCAATACTCGTTCTCGGCATTCTCGCCGCATTATTTGGCGCCCTATTGGGTTACGCTTCAGTGCGATTTAAAGTTGAAGGTGACCCACTTGCTGAGCAACTCGATGCACTTTTGCCACAAACCCAATGTGGCCAATGTGGTTACCCTGGTTGTAAACCTTACGCTGAAGCGGTTGCTAATGGTGAAGCTATTAACAAGTGTGCGCCAGGCGGTGAAGACACTATCAAAAAAATAGCCGATTTAATGGGCGTAGAAGTTCAGCCATTAGATGAAAATCATGAAACTGACAATACACCTAAAGTCGCCTTTATCATTGAAGAAGACTGTATCGGTTGTACCAAATGTATTCAGGCTTGCCCTGTTGACGCCATTCTTGGCACCACAAAACAAATGCATACCATTATTGCTGACGAGTGCACGGGCTGTGATTTATGTGTCGCGCCATGTCCGGTCGATTGTATTGAAATGATCCCGGTTGCAACAACAACGCAAAATTGGCAATGGGATTTAGACAGTATCCCTGTAGTACAAGTAGATTAGATGAGGTTTGGGTGGAATCAGTAATAGAACGCATACATAAAGGGCATTTTTCTCATTTTCATGGTGGCATTCACCCACCTGAGCAAAAGTTCCTGACTTGTACTAAACCTATAGCAAGTGCTCAAATACCTGAGCAACTCACTATCCCTGTGCGCCAACACATTGGCCAAGCAGGCGATATTATTGTCGCCGTTGGCGACAAAGTCCTAAAAGGACAAGCATTGAGCGCTAGTGACAGCCCAATGCAACTTCCCGTTCATGCCCCTACAAGTGGCACTATTTCAGCGATTAAAGCATCAGTAATTCCTCACCCTTCAGGGTTAAGCGAAACCTGTATTGTCATAAAGCCAGACGGTGAAGATACATGGTGTAAGCGAAAAATATGCCCTGACTATGAATTATTAAGCAAAGGGCAAATTTTAGAAAAAATTGCCAACGCTGGGGTTGCAGGTATGGGGGGCGCAGGCTTCCCTACACAAGTAAAAGTCGGCACTTTAGCCAAAATTGAATACTTAATCATTAATGCCGCAGAGTGTGAGCCTTATATCACCGCTGATGATTTACTGATCCAAGAACATAGCCCAACGGTTTTAGATGGCATAAAAATACTTGATCATTTACTTGCGCCAAAAAATATACTAATTGGTATTGAAGACAACAAAAGTAAAGCCATTGAAACACTTAAGAAGGCTACAGCTGATATTGAGCACATTCATGTTTGTGTTATTCCCACCAAGTATCCAAGTGGCGGTGAAAAGCAGCTGATCAAGATTTTAACCGATCAAGAAGTGCCAAGTGGTGTATTGCCAAGCTCTCTTGGTATCGTAATGCAAAACGTTGCAACATGTTTCGCCATTGCCGATGCCGTGATTAATGACACTCCACTTATTAAGCGTGTTGTTACCGTGAGCGGTCAAGCATTAGAGAAACCACAAAATACTTGGGCGCTAATTGGCACTCCTGTTGGCTTTTTAACGCAAAACTGTGGTTATAAAAATAAACAGCACAAACACTTAATTATGGGTGGTCCTATGATGGGCTTTAGTCTTTCAAACGACCAAATACCAGTAATTAAATCCACAAACTGTATTTTAGCGCCAAGTGAAGAAGAAATAGCATCACCCTATTCTACCGGTACTAAAGAAGTCGAGTGTATTCGCTGTGGACAATGTGCTGATGTGTGCCCTGCTCAATTATTACCGCAAGAATTACAATGGAGTGCAAAAGCAAAAGATCAACAACAGTTAACTAACCTTAATTTATTTGACTGTATTGAATGTGGCGCTTGTGCCTATGTATGCCCAAGCCAAATTCCGTTAGTACATTATTACCGAGTCGGCAAAGCAGAAATACGTCAGCAAAAACTACTCGATATCAAAGCAGAAAAAGCCAAAGTTAGGTTTGAAGCACGTAAAAAACGACTTGAGCGTGAAAAAATTGCTCGAGCAGAAAAACACAAAAAAGCTGCTGAAGCTCGTAAAGCGAGAATGAATTCAGGCACCAGTGAAGCAAAAACTGAAAAATCAGCTGTTGCTGCCGCGCTTGCCCGTGTAAAAGCTAAAAAAGCGCAATCTTCAACAGATAACAATGCTAGCCCACAAGAAAATTCAAACGAGCAAGTAAGCGACCAAAAGAGTCAAGTTGCTAATGCTATTGCCCGCGCTAAAGCCAAAAAACTTGCTCAAAAAGCACAGTTAACTGATGTTCAAGCACCAAAAAGCAACTCAGATACAACTAAAGTTGATACAAAAGAAACATCAGCTAAACCTAAATCTGAAAATGCGCCGGGTACAGACAAAAAAGCTAAAGTTGCCGCAGCGATTGCCAAAGCTAAAGCAAAAAAATTACAGCAAGCAAAGAAAACAGATGACTCAGTTGCAAAATTGCCTGAAACACAAACAGACAATAACGTTAATACTGCACTTACCGATGTAAAAGAGACGGCGGCTAGTCCAGCCCAAGATAAAAAGTCGAAAGTTACTGCCGCTGTTGCAAAAGCTAAAACGGATAATCCTGTTGAACTGCCTGCCAAAAGCCAAGTTAAATCAGCAATAGCGAAAAAAGAGGCTTCATCTACGCCCGTTGAAGAAAGCGACTCAATATCAGTTGAATTGCCAAAGCAAAGTGCAGCCGAATTGAAAAAAGCAAAAATTGCCGCCACGGTTGCAAAAGCTAAGCAAAAAGCAAAAGCCAAGGCCGACGCAAAAAATAAAACTGAAAAGCCAACTGATTTGTCCTCTGATGAAACTGATGACTCGGTTAGTAAAAAACAAGAAAAACCAGCCAATAATAAAGATAGCTCTACAGACAAAAAGTTAACGGCTTCCGTCACAGAAGACAGCATTAAAGCAAAAGCGACTAAACTAACGAAAGCACCCAAACAAAGTGCCGAAGAATTGAAAAAAGCTAAAATTGCTGCCGCAGTATCAAAAGCTAAAGCAAACGCAAAAGCGAAAAAATTAGCTGAGCAGGCACAAACAGAATCAAATTCAGAAAATAGTGAGCAAAAAGATGATGCCCAAGCAAATGAGGCTTCAGCATCGGAAATAAAAAAAGCTCGTATCGCAGCAGCTGTCGCTAAGGCTAAAGCCAAAAAGCTTGCCGCTGACGCAACTAAATCACAAACTTCAGAGTAATTGATACCCATGGCATTTTGGATAGCAAGTTCCCCACATAATCACGAACAGAGTGAAACCTCAGGCCTGATGAGGTTAGTTATTTATGCCACAATCCCAGGCATATTTGCGCAATGGTATTTTTTTGGTTGGGGAAATTTAATTCACATATCTATGGCGATTATTACAGCTTTAGTCGCTGAATTTTCCATTCTTTCTCTTCGAGGAAAGAAAATTCGTCCACAACTACTTGACGGCAGTGCTATATTAACCGCGGTTTTGCTGGGTATAAGCTTGCCTGCTCTCGCGCCATGGTGGATCACCATCATTGGCAGTTTATTTGCAATTGTTATTGTTAAGCAGCTGTACGGTGGCTTGGGTCATAACCCATTTAACCCAGCCATGGCCGCTTATGTCATGTTACTTATTTCTTTTCCTGTACAAATGACACAATGGCAGCCGCCCCTGTCATTGCTAGCCATTGATTTACAATTTTCAGATACATTGTCGTTAATTTTTTCTGGTTATACCCCACAAGGTTATTCGGTAGAACAAATTAGAACTCATGTGGATGGCTTCACGATGGCAACACCACTTGATACGGTAAAAACTAACATCACGCTAGGTTTAACCGTTGTAGAAAGCATGGAGTCGCCCGTTATAGGTAAACACTTCGGCATTGGTTGGGAATGGATGAATGCTGGTTTCTTACTAGGTGGATTATTTCTATTAACTAAAAAAGCCATTCACTGGACTACGCCATTAAGCTTTTTATCAAGCTTATTCATCTGCAGTTTTATTGCGTTTATTCTTAGCCCAGATAGCAGTGCATCAACGATGTTCCATTGGTTCACTGGCGCGACAATGCTTGGTGCATTTTTTATCTTAACTGACCCAGTATCTGGAGCAACCAGTGTTAAAGGCAGATTAGTATTCGGCGCACTTGCTGGTTTATTAGTTTATTTAATTAGAAAGTTCGGTGGTTACCCAGACGCCGTCGCGTTTGCGGTGTTGCTCTGTAATATGGCCGCACCATTAATAGATCAATATACCCGCCCTCGCACTTATGGTCATAACGTGGGAGTGAAAAAATAATGTCAGCATTAGCACCCGCTATTAATAAAAATGCCTTAATATTGATGCTATTCGCCGTTGTATGCACCGCAACTGTTGGGCTCGTACATCTAATGACTAAGGATAATATTGAACTACAAGCACAACAACAGTTGATCAGACAATTAAACCAAACCGTTGACGAAAACAGACACGACAATGAAATGTTTCGCGATTGTATCATTGCACCAACAAATAATGATGACTTAAAAATAGACGTAATTTACCGTGCTAGAATGAATAACTCAGCAATTGCCGCCGCAATTAAAACAGCTGCGCCGGATGGCTATAATGGCAACATTGAATTACTTATCGCAATAAATAGCGATGGTAGTGTCAGTGGAGTTCGTACGTTATTGCATAAAGAAACTCCAGGTTTAGGCGATAAAATAGAGTTAAGAAAAAGTGATTGGATCACTAAATTTGCTGGTAAAAAAGTACATGATGAAAATGACAACCGTTGGGCAGTTATTAAAGATGGCGGTATGTTCGACCAATTTACTGGTGCAACCATTACCCCTAGAGCAGTAGTGAAAACAGTGAGAAAAACCGTAGATTATTTTAAAGCTAATCAAGAGGTTATTTTTAACACCGAGAGTAATTGTGGAGCTAAGTCATGAAAATAGATTCTGAGTACAGAGAATTAGCATGGCAAGGGCTATGGAAAAACAATCCTGGCTTGGTACAGCTACTTGGGCTTTGTCCTCTACTCGCGGTTACCTCCACCGTAGTCAACGCCTTAGGTTTAGGCATTGCCACTATGTTCGTGCTAATTTGCTCTAATGTCGCGGTTTCAGGCGTTAGAAACTGGGTGCCGAAAGAAATTCGCATTCCTATTTTTGTTTTGATCATTGCTGCTTTTGTAACTTGTGTGCAACTGCTGATGAATGCTTATACCTACGACTTATACCAATCACTTGGAATATTCCTGCCACTGATTGTTACTAACTGTGCCATTATTGGCCGAGCAGAAGCCTACGCTTCTAAAAACCCTATGTTACAAGCTAGTTTTGACGGCTTGATGATGGGACTTGGTTTTTTACTAGTCTTGGTTGTTTTAGGCGGCATACGAGAAATATTAGGCCAAGGTACATTATTTGACGGTGCAAATTTATTATTGGGCTCTTGGGCAACAGAACTTAGGGTTGAAGTGTATAAACTTGATAGCCAATTTCTATTAGCTATTTTACCACCTGGGGCATTTATTGCCATGGGCTTTTTGATTGCCGGAAAAAACGTCATTGATAATAAAATTGCCCAAGCTAAACCTAAACAACTAGAACAAGCAATTGAACGCGTTCGAGTTAACTTTGAAAGCTAGCACTGATGTGCTAAATACTCACAGTTACATAATAACGCCAGCAATTAATAAAAATAACAATAATGACTAAACGCTAATGAATAAAGTAAAAAGATTAGAAATTTTAACCCGATTACGGGATAACAATCCAACCCCGACAACTGAGCTTAACTTCTCTAGCCCATTTGAATTACTCATTGCAGTGTTATTGTCTGCACAAGCCACTGATGTTGGTGTAAATAAAGCAACCGACAAACTATACCCTGTAGCTAACACCCCTCAAGCGATTTTAGACTTAGGCTTAGATGGCCTAAAGTCTTATATCAAAACTATTGGGCTATTTAATACTAAAGCGGTTAACACACTTAAAACCTGCCAAATGTTAATTGACTTACATGGCGGTGAAGTACCTGAAGACAGAGCGGCTTTAGAAGCATTACCCGGTGTCGGTAGAAAAACGGCAAATGTTGTACTTAATACCGCCTTTGGCTGGCCAACAATTGCTGTGGACACTCATATCGACCGCGTATCAAATCGCACTAAGTTTGCCATGGGTAAAAACGTGGTTGAAGTTGAACAAAAGCTATTAAAAGTTGTACCTGCTGAGTTTAAAGTAGACGTACACCACTGGCTTATTTTACATGGCCGTTATACCTGTGTTGCACGTAAGCCGCGTTGTGGCGCATGTATTATTGAAGATCTATGTGAGTTTAAAGATAAGACAGAATAAAACAGCCAGTTTTGAATGAATTATTCTATTAGCTTTAACTAATTGATCTTCTTAGATCTAGTTTATCTCTATTTGCGAGCAGAGTTCATTCATACTCTCTGGCTCCATGCCTTCATGAAGAAATGGATTTTGAGTAGTGATTTTGCCCCTAGTGATATCACTATTTGCATCGATTACTTGATCTATCCAATTTTTGTAAGAAGAAACACGGGTATAAAGTTCAGTCACGCCGTATTCGCCTATGTCATAAAACCATGAATCCGCTCTAGAACTGACCCCAAGTAATTTATATACTCCCTCGTCTTCAATATATGCAGGGCCACCGCTGTCACCGTTACCTGAAACCCCTTCTAGTGCTTCTCCTTTTCTCCCTTTTTCAAACTTAAAAACTATATCAGTATCAGTGGTATTAACTACCTTATTTTGAGCCTTCCTTAGTTTTCCGTTATTTTCTTTATAATTAATCGTTTCTCCTTCTAGTCCAGTGCCTGTTCCTCCCACTCCAATAAACCAAGTCACTTTATCTACTTCATCATTATTTCTATAAATTTCAGCAGTCTTAGCAGACTCTATGCTTGATTCAAGTTTAAGCAAGGCAATGTCGTTCTCCCCTCCTAGTTGATATTCAGGGTGGCTAAATCTGTTTGAAATAGTGACTATTTCATTACCTATTTTAATTTTTTGTCCGGGGTTCATACAAAACACAGCATGAGCAGCTGTCAATACCCATTCAGGATGAATAAGTGTACCGTGAACACCTATTTCATAGAGAGTTGCTAGTGGGGGAAAGTCAGATGAATCTGCAAAATACTTTTCATCTGACACATCGTGTCTAGTTACAATAGCATTTGCTGAAAGTGCTATTATCGTTATTAATAACACAAAGTATTGAATGAAACTCATACAGCCTCCTACTTAAATAATCATTGATATTTTTTAATACTCTTAATTAATCTTCTATATGTGGGTTTTATTTGTTAAATCGATAACATTTGGCACGATTCATTTCTCTAGCTCCTTTAGACGTTGTTTGAGTGATACTTTAATCAAAGCTAATTCAGCTTCACGAATTTTAGCCATTAGATCACACTCAATTTGTTCGTTTAGTTGCTCAAAAGCGATATTTATTTTTTCTGTAATTGGTCGTAATCTTTTACCTTCTTCAATACCTAATTCAGTTAAATGGATTGTTTTAGCTCGCTTATCTTCAGGGTTAGGTTTACGATAAACTAGCCCTAATTTTTCTAAAACATTAACTCTTTGGGTCGCCATTTGGTGTGTTACTTCTAACGCTTCAGCTAAATCAGCAACAGTAGCTTTGTATTGACCCATTAGAAAATAGATACTAGAAACCGCCGTAGTAGGTGTAGTAATTCCGTGGTTCTCTATTATTCTTGTTCCTTGGTCAATAATCAGTTCAGACAACCTTCTACTGAAGTGTGCCAAAAAAGCACCTTCTAGACTCCCCAAATATTTACTCATACTTAATCCAAATAATTACACAAGTACTTGTACAATATCATACGGCGGCAACAATACAAGTACCTGTATATGTTTATCGATTTTTTAAGAAGGATCCATAGATTGTATTTACATACAAATACGCGAGAATTTATAGCTATAAAGCTTAATACCTAGCCGAGATTTGAAAAATATAAAGCTTAAAAGATTTAACATTCGGATGTCCCAACACCGGTTATAGCAGTCCAAAACAAGAAATAGCTTAAATCTACTTTTATTATCTTTTGGCTGGTCTACCATAGCTGTAAATACACATATCGACCATATTTCAAACCACATTTAGTTTGCCATGGCTAAAAACGTTGTTGAAGCTGAGCAAAAACAATTAAAAGTAGTACCTGCTTAATTTAAAGTTTATGTTCAGCACTGGCTTATTTTACACGGCCGTTATACCTGTGTTGCACGTAATCTGAGATGCGGCACATGCATTATTGAAGATTCGCTCAATATAAAACTACTTTAAAGGCAAACCTGAATAAGGTTATTGTAAGCTTTGAACTGCAAATACTGATCGTATTTTCAGTGCAACCTTCTTAGCTTAGTTTAGTTTAGCCATTATTAACCTTTTCATAACGATAAAATAATTGCAGAGTCTTTTGATAATTCTTAAATTGAAACTGACTAAAAAAGCCCTTCAAAAGCCTGCGTGATTCTAGGGAACCACATCATAGTTCCTGCAGCAATAACACCTACTGTCGTAATAATTGCGCCTATTGCAGCAAAAGTCACCGCAAACCACTTTATACCGCTATGTCTATTTCGTTGTGCCCAAAAGATTACTTCCGCTATTGCCATTGGGAGTAAATAAGAAGCAAAAGAAAGTGCTATATCAGCTGGCCCGTCAATACTTGCTGAGTTGCCATTAGCACCTTGATTTACAACAAACCACCCCATCAAATACAACCTAAATGACCAGACGCCATTAATTAATATAAAACTGTGAATTGCAAAACGTCGATGAATAGTAAATTTCTTTTCAATAGCTGATTTCCACGCAAAGTAAACAGCAATAGGAATTAATATGCCATTAAAGGTCACACCAAGTGAGCCTAAATCACTGAACCTAAAACCTGCTCCCCAAGTTAAATACAAGCCAGTTAAGGCTCCAGACAATCCTAAAGTTAAAAACATTCGGCCATTGTATCGATGAAATTTCGGGTATTTTTTTCTTATACTCGGAAACAGCTGAAACAAACCGCTCATTGCCATTAAAGCCGCTGGAATTATGTGGACAAAAAACACTAATGACTCCGCACTACTTTCTGTATTTGCCCCTTGACCCGGTGATAATGAGAAAGTTAATGCTGAATTACCAAATATGGTAGGAAGCGCATAAATACTTAAGATATAGGCAGCAAACATCCATTGCCCTAATAACGCAACGACTACCCAATATTTAACAATATGATTAAGTGTTTTCTCTGCTGATATTAGAGGTACACCAACTTTGTTCATTAAAACCTGCATATTTAACCTTTATATTAACGTATTGATTAAAATAAATTTTGCATGTTAAAAAAACAAAAATCGCACCGAATTTTAAATTCGGCGCACATATTTTGGAAATATTTGCTAATAAAATGCTCATTGAAGAAAAAACAGTGAATTGTTAAAATTTTTCTGCTTATTACGTTAACGGTAAATAAAAATGAATCTAACAACGATATATACAACTTTACTTGTTATAAGTTTACTATTTTTAATTGCTCAACTTTTAGTACGAGAAAAACAAATAGCACATATTATGTTTGCCCTGTTTTGTGGCTCTATTGCGATAATGGCAACAAAGAAAGTATCAGGTGAAACGTTGGGTGCATATCAATATTTAATCGGTATGGGCGCCTGTGCAACCTGTAACGGCTATTGGTTATTGTCTCGCAGTTTATTTAGAGAAAAACGGGCAATTTTATTACCTCACATTACCATTGCCATCGTAATAGCCGTGCTAATTATGGCAAACCAAGGTTATTTATTTGTGAGCGGCATCACGCCAGTTTTAGCCAAAAATAGTAGTATTGTTCCCTACGTTATCAGCGAATTAACCGTTTTATTGTCTTCTACAGTAATCATGCTTTCCTTCTGGGAGGGGTGTAGAGGATTCACTACCGCTAGTAAAAAAGGTAAATCCCAACGTATACTGTTTTTAGCGACTTTTGGTTTGGCTGTAGCAATAAGTAAATTATCGCAAGGAATGTTTGTCGACAGTCCAGAATCAAAAGAACTGATCACTGCGTTTATCATTTTATTTGTATTAGCAAATACCCAAATATTATTGCTGTGGCGATTTAAAAAAGAGAAATCGTCAGAGAAAACAAACGACAAATCAAATGACCTTGCTTATTCACAAGCAAAGCACAATATTTCGGAAACGACCCAATCAGATGAGATTGAACTCGCACTTGCTGAAAAAGTTGAGATTCTATTAATTGAGCAATCTTTGTATTTAAAAGCAAACTTAAAAGTGGCTGATATTGCACGTGAACTTGAGGTTTCAGAATATAGAGTGAGTAGAATACTCAAAAACAATTTAAACGCCCGAAACTTTAATCAATACATTAATCAACTTCGGGTAACACACGCCAAAAACCTACTATCTGATCCAGACAAGAAAAAGTGGCCAGTGCTTGTGGTTGGCTTGGAAAGTGGATTTGCCTCTGTAGGACCTTTTACACGTACATTCAAATTATTAACCGGTTATACCCCCAACCAATACCGAACAAATATCGGCAAAATGAATTAACTTAAATTTTAGCTATTTACTTATAACAAGTGACTTCTCTACGACCTATACAACAGTGTAGACTTAGGCAAGTTTTAAAATTAAGTGGGTTCTTAAAAAATGAAGTTTTTACATACGATGGTTCGCGTTAAAGACGTAGAGCAATCATTAGATTTTTACATTACTAAGCTTGGCTTGGTAGAAACAAAACGAGTCGATGTACCTGAAGGAAAGTTTACCTTAATCTTTTTAGCAACAGAGCCCGGCGCTGCCGAAATTGAATTGACCCATAATTGGGGCTCAGAAGAAGATTACAGTGTTGGCCGAAATTTTGGTCATTTAGCGTTTGAAGTAGATAATATTTATCAAACCTGTGAAAAACTTATGGCTGCCAGTGTTACCATTAATCGCCCTCCTCGCTGTGGCCACATGGCATTTGTAAAGTCTCCCGATAATGTCTCCATTGAGTTACTACAAAAAGGTGAACGTTTAGCGCCACAAGAGCCTTGGCTAAGTATGGAAAACTCAGGTAGCTGGTAAACAATAACCCTGATCTTAAAGAAAAAGCACTCTTTGACCTAATGATGACAACGAAGAGTGCTCTTATCTATATTGTCCCTATTATCTAATTAAACATTACTTCATGGATAAATCAGGACGAATGCGATAAATGGTATAGTCAGTTGACTTAAAGTTTCCACTCCACTGTTTAAAAATGGCTTTGGTTTTATCTTCATCTTTTAAGTGTTTCACAATCGCTTGATAAAAGCTTTCCTCGGGCGGCGCCATATCAGCATAGTTGCTATATGGAATAACTAAACTCAGTCCGTCTTTACCGCCAATTTGATCACTCCACGACCAATAATATGGCCATTTCATGGCTTTTGCATAGCTACTTAAGGTTTTTTTACCTTCGGCAATACTTGCCCCTTTACCCATTTTCACCCGATATTGGGTAACAGCAAAGTACTGCATACCTTTATTCGATTCAGGCCAGTTACTATTGGCAAAATCAAGCTCATTTAAGTAATGCTCATAGTCACGCACATACGGAGCGACATTTTTATTCCAATGTTCAAGCACGCCAGCTTCTTTTGACCATTGCTGATAGCTATCCAAATCGGCCCACGCTAAGCAGCAATGGCGAACAATATAAAAACTAATATCTTTACCAATAACTGGTGCGTAAGTTTGCCAACTACGTGGATCTTTTTGTTTTTGTCGAAATTTTAGGTGTGCTTTAAACGCTGATTCAAACTGCGCACTTTGGCCTTCATTCGGCACCATTTTCCAAACATCGGCCAAATTAGATTTAGATTCAGCCCCTTGAACAAGAGTACTAAAAAGAAGAACGGTTGATACTAATAAACAATTGAAGGTTTTTACAAAATTGACTTTGTACATTATGATTCCTCATTGTGAATATTATGCTAAGCATGTTCACCTGAAATAATTCATAAACTACAACACCAGACTGCCTTTACCGGTAACTTATCACTTTCGACTATATTAAAAATACGTCTGTGTAACTCGCATAAGAACGGCTAAAGCCTAGCAAAAACCCGTTCATTTGCAAGATTACAGCCGTTTTATTCAAGTAATGTAAACCATCAATTTATCGGAAATAAACGATATATTTAACTACGAAATTTATTTAAAGCATCAGTTAATGCGCTTAAACACAATGCGACATTTTCACTACGCGCCGTATAGCCCATTAAGCCAATTCGCCACGCTTGGCCTGCATATTGGCCAAGACCAGCACCAATTTCAAGGTTGTATTCTTGTAGTAAATATTGACGTACTTTAGCATCATCAACACCTGCTGGAATATAAACCGAATTCAACTGAGGTAATCGTTCTTCTGCAGGCACAATAAAATCTAACCCAAGATCAGTTAACCCCTTTGCAAGCTTTTCATGTTGAGCTTTATGTCGTGCCCAAGCGTTTTCGATACCCTCTTGTTGTAACATCACCAAAGACTCATGCAATGCATATAAAGAATTTACTGGCGCGGTATGATGATAAGCGCGTTTGCCTTCACCTGACCAATAGCCCATCACAAGTGATTGATCTAAAAACCAGCTTTGAACAGGCACGGTTCTATTAGCGATAACTTCACTGGCTTTATCACTAAAACTTATGGGTGAAATACCAGGTACACATGACAAACATTTTTGGCTACCTGAATAAATAGCATCAATTCCCCAATCATCAACTCGCAGTTCAATACCACCAAGTGACGTCACCGCATCAACTATCGTTAAACATTGGTAACGTTGAGCAATTTCACATAAAGTTTTCGCGTCAGAAACCGCACCTGTTGAAGTTTCAGCATGCACAAAAGCTACAAAATTTGCTTGCGGGTTAGCAATTAATGCATCTTCCAATAGTTGGGGCTCAACCGCTCTGCCCCAAGGCGAATCAACAATCACTAAGTTAGCGCCAATACGTTTTACATTTTCAATCATGCGCGCGCCAAATACGCCATTACGACAAACAACAACGGTATCATCTGGCGTAACTAAGTTAACAAAACACGCTTCCATGCCAGCTGAACCCGGTGCTGATATGGCCATGGTATTAGCATTAGTTGTTTTAAATGCATATTGTAATAACTGTTTTAATTCATCCATCATGCCAATAAATGTCGGGTCTAAATGACCAACGGTTGGCCTTGCTAACGCCGACAAAACACGTTGACTAACATCAGACGGACCAGGGCCCATTAAAGTGCGCTGTGGCGGGATAAAAGATTGAATGGTCATAGTTATTGCTTCCATATGAAAAAGAGTTTTGAACTGTATTGGTTTTATTTCAGTTTACTTTCAAACTGCAAACTAAAATTTAATTAATCCTAGTCTATCACTGTTAATTACATCACTTAAATTAATCCACTTTATGCTAGCTATTCATCTAGGATATAACAATTCGTTAATCATTGACGATAAGTTACTATCACGCAAAGAAAATACACGTTAATATGCAGAATTAGTTATCTCATTCAACAATAAGACGTTATGGCCTTAAAATCGACAATAAATAAAGCAACAATTCATCTATCTGATATGGATCGTAACCATTACGAAACATTGCAATTAACGGTAGCACAGCATCCGTCTGAAACTAATCGTCGAATGATGATCAGACTGATTGCCTACGTGCTTAATGCCAACGAGCATTTACAATTTGGTAAAGGTGTCAGCGATGAAGACGAAGCGGCTATTTGGCAAATAAATTACAGTGAAGAAATTGAACTATGGATTGAACTGGGCCAACTTGATGAAAAACGATTGAAAAAAGCGTGTAACCGCGCACAACAAGTTAAATTGTATTGTTACGGCACAAGTGTCAATACTTGGTGGCAACAATCACAAAGTAAACTTAATCAATTCAATAAATTATCCATAGAAAGCTTTAGTGAAGAAACCACACAAGCATTAGCTGAATTGGCCGATCGCTCTATGGAATTCCAAATTAGTATTCAAGACGGTCAGTTATGGCTAACCAGTGGCGAAGAAACGCTATTAGTAGAATTAACTAAGCTGAAATAGCCACCGCGAAATTGCTCGTTAATCCAATGTACTAAGGTGTTGATTTCTTAATTCAAATCCTCAATAGTATTGACTCATAAATAACGATGATAATAAATATGATGAACATTTTTAATACCAAAAAGACAACACGTAGTCATTTTCAATTAAAAGCTTTAGTGGCAGCAGTCGCCATGACAAGTACATTTTCCAGTATTGCCGAAATTATTCCATCAGAGCAAGTGATCAAGGATATTACCTATCTAGCGGGCGACGACTTAAAAGGTCGTGCCAGCTTTAGTCCAGAAATAGAAAAAGCTGCTGATTACATTGCTAAACGTTTTGCCGACATTGGCTTAAAGCCATTAGCTTCAAATAAAAACGGGAGTTTTTTACAAAGCTTTACTGTGCAGCAAATTAAGCCCCAAGCGCTAGCTGTTTCATTAAATAATAACGACATTAGTGATGAAAATTTAGCCATAGCATCAACAATGGCAAAGCTTAGTTGGCAGCAAGGTGGTGCTCAAACGCATATTATCGGTAAAGATGATGATATGCGTGCAACCCTAAGCAAACTGAATCAAAGTGGTGGTCAGCATTTAGTCATTATTAACACCGCTCATGCAAAGTTGTTTAAAGGTTACCAAGGCTATTTTAAGCGTGGTTTAACTAAACTGTTACTTGAACACCGTGGTGCTATTGTGATGGTGCTAAGTGACGAAGCAAACATTGAAAAATATAGTGTCAGCGCTAGTGCAGAAATTACCAAGCAGTCATTAACCAATGTGGTTGGTGTTTTACCTGGCGTTGAAAGCCCAAAAGAAGTCGTTCTGTATTCTTCACATTATGACCATTTAGGTACAACCCCTGATGGCAAGCAGATATACAATGGCGCGGATGACGATGCATCGGGTACAACTGCCGTACTAAACTTGGCGCAATATTACCAAGAAAAAGGTAATAACAAACGTACCTTAATGTTCAGCGCATTTACTGCAGAAGAAATTGGCGGTTTTGGCTCTAAGTATTTTTCTCAGCAGTTAAATCCAGACGACGTTGTAGCCATGATCAATATTGAAATGATCGGAAAACCTTCAAAATTTGGTGCGGGTACTGTGTGGATGACGGGCATGGAACGCTCAAATTTAGGCGCTTTACTTAATGAGAAGCTCGTTGCACAGAACACTAAAATTTACCAAGACCCTTACCCAGAACAAGGTTTGTTTTATCGTTCGGACAATGCCACGTTGGCTCGATTAGGTGTACCTGCCCACAGTTTTAGTAGTACTCAGCTTGATAAAGATCAGCATTACCACCAAGTGTCTGACGATTTGGCAAGCTTAGATTTAACTTCAATGCACAAAGTCATCGAGTCATTAGCAACGGCCACTCAATCACTCGTTGATGGTGAAGTTACACCGACTCGTGTTGATAAAGAAAAAGTGCGCGCACAAGGCAAAATTTACTAAGCAGCGTAATCTAATCTAAAGTACAATCAAAAAATCCAGACTGGTCACCCTCTCTGGATTTTTTATTGGTTAACTTTCATCAGCAAAAAATATATTTCAAACAGCCGACATCCACTTAAGTCGATATTACTGTGGTCTTTGCCAACGCATACTGTATTCAAGTTCATTGACACCACTAACGATAAAGTCATGACGCAAATACAACTGCTTCGCAGGATTATTCAATAATACATTCAAGGTAATTGAAACCTGCTTTTCAATGGCCTTGCGCTTTATCATATCGAGAATAAGACTACCAATTCCTAAGCCATGATAGCCAGGCAATATTTGAAATTGTCGAATATGAATATGATCAGAAAACATGCCTAGTTTCAGCAAGCCTATCCTTTGGTTATTAACCAAAATCAAATGAGAATCACTAAAAAACTCATCAACACGCTGCATATGTTGCTGGTCATTCAATACAATACCGGCAGCAATAAGATGCTCATCCATTGATGCTTTTCGCAGCGCTAATAAAAACCCCCTATCCGCTTCACTGGCAAGCTTAAAGGCAATTGTTGATTTACTTTCTTTATTCATACTGCTAAAAGCACTCTTATTCACACCAAACCAAAGACAACACACGGTTATCTAACTTTTACTTTAAATTTTGGTCATTAACTTGCGGTAAATGCAAGTGCGTTAATAATAATGGATGTTTCAAAAAGTTGCAGCAGGAGATTGTCGCAATAAATGTGCAACTTAGCGTTCAGCACTTGATCCACTTTCCCTTATAGCGGCAAAATAGCCTATCGATTAAACTAGGGAAAAAACATGCTCTTAAAAAAATCACTTATTGTTATCGCCATTTCAGCAGCACTAACAGTTGCTTGTAGTAATGATACAACACCACAAGTTACTAAAACGGCAAACACTGCCATTGAAACAGCACAATTAAATAATATAACTAGCGCTTCAGTAGCAGCAAACGAGCTATTCGACACTATTTTTATGGAAGGTGTCAATCGTAACCCCGTTCGACAAACCTATTTAGGTATCAAAACTGATTACGATAAATGGCAAAACCTTTCTGAAGAAAATAGCGCTAAAGAACTAGCGTTTACGAAAGAAGCCTTGCGACGAATTCAAGTAATTGACACTAATAAACTCGATAAACAAACTAAATTAAGTTATCAATTACTGTCGCAAAAGTTAGAACAGCAAATTGCTGACTATCAATGGCGTCATCATAACTACCCAGTAAATCAAATGTTTGGCGTGCATTCTCAAATTCCTGCATTGTTGATTAACCAACATAGTATTAAAGATAGTAAACAAGCGCATGATTATATCGTCCGCGTTAAAAACGCTAAACTATTGCTTGAACAGTTAGTTGACCAGCTTAAAATCAGAGAAAATAAAGGCATTATCGCGCCAAAATTTGTTTTTGAGCATGTCATACGTGATTCGAAAAACTTACTTGTCGGTGCACCATTTGATCAACAAGAAAATAGCACCTTATATGCTGATTTCATCACTAAAGTTAACAAACTTGATATTGCGGAGTCAGATAAAAAAGCCTTAGTTAAAGAGCTAGAAACAGCATTAACCGTGCAGTTTAAAGACGGCTACCAGCAACTTATTCGTTATTTAACAAAACTTGAAGCCAAAGCTGACAATACTGATGGCGCATGGAAATTTCCACAAGGTGATGAGTTTTACAATAACGCTTTAAACCGCACGACAACAACAGACTTAAGCGCTGATGAAATTCATCAAATAGGTTTAGACGAAGTTAAGCGTATTCATGACGAAATGCGCGTCATTATGCATAAAGTTGGTTTTAAAGGCTCTTTAAATGAGTTTTTCCAATTTATGCGTCACGATAAACAGTTTTACTATGCTGGTGATGATGCCGGTCGTGAGCGTTACCTTACCGAAGCAACCGCCTTAATTAACACCATGAAAGGCGAATTAGACCAGCTATTTATTACGAAACCGAAAGCGGATTTAAAAGTTAAAAAAGTTGAAGCCTTCAGAGAAAAGTCAGCGGGTAAAGCCTTTTACCAACAGCCTGCGCCTGACGGCTCTCGTCCTGGTATTTACTACGCTAACCTTTACGATATGGAAGCAATGCCAACCTATCAAATGGAAGCATTAGCTTACCATGAAGGTATTCCTGGGCATCATATGCAAATTGCACTTAAGCAAGAATTGGAAGGCATTCCTAAGTTTAGAAAATTTGGCGGTTACACAGCTTATAGTGAAGGCTGGGGCTTATATTCAGAAATGATCCCTAAGGAAATTGGCTTTTATCAAGACCCATATTCGGACTTTGGTCGCTTAGCGATGGAATTGTGGCGTGCATGTCGTTTAGTTGTTGATACCGGTATTCACAATAAAAAATGGACCCGTGCTCAAGGCTTAGAATACTACGTCACTAATACGCCAAATGCTGAATCAGATGCGGTTAAAATGGTTGAGCGTCATGTTGTCATGCCATCACAAGCAACGGCTTATAAAATTGGCATGTTAAAAATAGTACAACTACGTGCGATGGCGAAGCAGCAACTGGGTGATAAATTTGATATTCGTCAATTTCATGATGTTGTGTTAACTAATGGCGCGGTACCACTTAACGTGCTTGAAGATATAGTGAACGACTATATCGAGTTAAATCGTTAAATTAGCTTATTAAGCTAATAGCTATACCCAAGTCATCTGACGATGCAAGGTTCAGTATCTTCAAGTGATTTGAGTATAAATACGAGTAAAAAACGCCAAAGGAGTAATCCTTTGGCGTTTTTATTTCAATCATATTGCAGCCCTGCTCTCTTTAAACCTTGAAGCCTTTCACTCTCTTTCAATACATTTTAAAGCCTAGGTTATAAAAACTTTACGCCGGCTTTACCTTTAACCGTTTTGATTTTCCACTCCACTGATAAAGCGCTAAACCACACATCACGAGTAATGCACCGAAAATCAAATGTAGACTCACGGTTTCATTATTTAATACTGCACCTAAGTAAAGGGCAAATACCGGCGTCATCATGGTTATTAATGCCACGGTACTGGCACGTAGTTTTTGCAAGATGAAAAAATATGCTAGAAACCCAACCAAAGAGCCAAATATTCCTAAATACAAAATCGCCCAAATAGAACGAGCATACCACTCTTGATAAGGTAATGTTCCATCAACTAAAAACCATACTATTGCAAATAAAGGTACGCTAAATGTTAAAGCTCCAACGGTGGTTGCTAGCGGGTGTATATCAATAGCAACGCTTTTCACCATTACACCGCTGAGACTAAAAAAGAACACACCAAGTAAAATAAAAGCGATACCAATAACGCTGTTTTCGCTTAGTGACATGCTATCAAAACAAACAACAAATAATCCTGACAATGCCACTGCTAGCGCCAGCTTTTTTAACCTGCTAAATTTAGGCTCATCAAGAATTTTTTGTGCTAAAACACCGGAAAATATTGGTGATAAACCGAAAATAAGCGACATCATTCCAGACGCTAAATATTGTGCGGCAAGGTAAGAAAACAACATGCCGCCAAAAATTCCAACACATGAGTAGGCATATATTTTTCGGGCTTGTGTCGACCAAGGTAAATTTATATTAGCGAGCTTTAAAATGACCATGCCAGGTATTATCGCAATCAACATACGCAAAAGTACTGCTAACGTTGGACTAACCGTTTCGCTACTCCACACGATACCTAATGGGGTTGTCGACCAAATAATAACGACTGCTAAATACGCCACTGAAACTGGCATTACCTTCTCCTTTGAATAATTCGTGCACAAATATTTTTGAATACACACATTAATATGGTTGAAAATTACCGAGAAAAGAGACTGAAGCTTTGAAATGACAATATTAAAACCGCAGTCTGAGTATCTGCGGTTTGAAGTAGAATATAAACCTTACTTATTACCCGACAGAATGAAAACTAGCAGCCAGCGATTGACATTAGTAGTCTGCTGATTGGTTTGTCTATTCATCATATTTCGGATTAGCGTAAGCATTAAATTACTCTGTTATAAGTGTTTATTAAATTCATTTTCACAATGCCGAGAATTAAAATGAATGTCAATATCTATAGCATTATTAAACTACACACATTGAAATTTTATGCTCTTAATTAGCGATAAGCTCCACGCGCTATACATCAACAATCAATCGCTCAATCAGCGAATTAACATTTTATTAACTTATTTTAATGAAAGTGTAACAAAACTTTGCTAATATTTTGTTGACCAATTAGACAGTACTTGCTCAAGGAATAGGCAGAATGAAAATTCGTGCCTATTTTTTTTGCCTGTTAATTGGCTAATAAAACAAAAAACAATAAAAAGAGAGAAATAGAATGAAATCTGCAATTTTAACTCGGGCATGCCAATACGCTATTGGTTTGTCTGTCTGCCTTACTAGCATCGCTCATGCAGCTGAACCTCAAAACTACTATGACTCAGTTGATACAGCTAATGCATCAGCACTGAAGCAAAGCTTACATGACATTATTGATGATCATCAACGCTTCCCGTACACCTCTTCAGCAACCGACACATGGGATATATTGGAAGCCGCAGATCAAGATCCAAACAATAGTAACAACGTTGTTAGCATCTATAAAAACATCTCATACGCAAAAGTTGGTGGTGGCAATAACAATTATAATCGAGAGCACAGCTGGCCGAAATCTTATGGTTTTCCAAAGGATGGCGCGAGTAATTATCCTTATACTGATGCCCATCATCTATTTATTGCCGACAGCAGCTATAACTCGAGCCGAAGCAATAAACCCTACGCAAATTGTGCCAGTGACTGTACAGAAAAAGTAACTGATTTCACTAATACTCGTGGTGGTGGCGCAGGTGAACATAACCTGACCAAAGGTTCAGGTCATACTGGAACTTGGCAAACTTGGATAGGTCGTAAAGGTGATGTTGCTCGTGCCCTAATGTATTTGGCCGTTAGATATGAAGGCGGTGTACATGGTGTAACAGGCGTAAGCGAACCAGATTTAATTTTAACAGATGATCGCAATTTAATTGCCAGCTCAAAAACCGGGGCAAATGTTAGTATTGCTTATATGGGACTAAAATCAGTACTCATTCAATGGCATAAAGATGATCCTGTAGACGATTATGAAAGAAGACATAACGATGCAGTACATGCGCAGCAAGGAAACCGTAATCCGTTTGTCGATCGTCCTGAATATGCCGCATGTATTTTCGAAGACGTTTGTAGTGGCACAGGTGTAACACCACCAACGGGCAACAATAGCGATATATGGATAAATGAAATTCACTATGACAACAACAGCAGCGATGTAAATGAAGCCGTTGAATTAGCAGGTGCTGCAGGTGTTAACCTTAGCGGCTGGCAACTGGTTGCGTATAATGGCACCAATGGCGCAGCTTATAAAACAGTAGCTCTTCAAGGTGTTATTCCCAATCAGTCAAACGGCTTTGGTACGCTAAATTTTGCATTTTCAGGTTTACAAAATGGCAGTGCTGACGGTGTCGCGTTAATTGATAATAATAATCAAGTGCGTCAGTTTTTAAGCTATGAAGGACAACTTACCGCCACAGATGGCCCAGCAAATGGTGTAACTTCCACTGATATAGGCGTTTCAGAAACCTCTAATACGCAAGCTGGTTTCTCATTACAATTGTCAGGAACAGGTAATAAGTACAGTGATTTCAATTGGCAGTCTGCTGCAACAAGCACCGCCGGAAACAAAAATAATAATCAAACTTTTAGCTCTGGTGTTGAACAAAACGTATTTGAAAATAGCACAGTTACTGCCATCCCCGATAACGCCAACGTTGTAAGTAATATTGATGTTCAGCGTTCTGGTAATGCCGGTACGGTTAGCGTTTCGGTCAATATAACTCACACATATCGCGGTGATATAAGCCTAAATTTGATTGCACCTGATGGCAGCTCATACACGCTGAAAACCTTGTCAGGAGGTGATAGTGCAGATAATGTTATTGAAACCTACACGGTAAATACTTCAGGACTTGCACAAGGTCAATGGCAATTATCTGTCAGCGATAATTACCAACAAGATACTGGCAACTTAAACCAGTGGAATATTACTTTCTAAAAGTTTATATATTAGAGTATCTTAGTGTTATGAGTGTTTTACTCATAAGTTATTGAGGCTAGCTTTCTTCATGGTCAGCTAGCCTTTTTTACATTAACGTAAAATTAAAATTCCAGCCCTACCTATCAAACATGTAATTGTTAGCAATTCCCTGATAAATTAACATTAATGACTATCATCAAAAAATTAACTTAAGGACACTCAATGGAGTTAAAAGTTATTCCTATTGTTCAGGTAATTATTGCAATGGCTTTAATGGCTGCCATTCAATCAACAATACCAACTTTTGCGTATACCTTGCAGTTAAGCAATTACATTAGTGGAAGTTTAGTTTTTATTGGCATTATTATCGGCTTTTCTGCAATTTATAGCTTTCGTAAGCATCAAACAACCGTTAACCCAAGCAAGCCTGAGTCATCTTCAACGGTGGTTAATAGTGGCATTTACCACTACTCACGTAATCCAATGTACGTAGCAATGTTGCTCGCATTATTAGCTTATGCTCTTTACCTAGAAAACCTGCTAGCCTTTGTGATTTGTGGTGTTTTTATTTGGTATATAAGCAAATATCAAATCATTCCTGAAGAGCGCATGCTTGAAAAGTTATTTGGCCAAGAATATCAGCACTACTGTCAACAAGTTCGTCGCTGGATATAGCCTTAACAAACAGCCAATATTATAGAAATTGCCTGATATTAGCAGCCTTTCTGATCAATGAATTCCTATACTTAGCTTAGTGATTGCTTATTTCACTAAGCAGGCAAACGATCCCCTCTTCCGCATGTAAAGTAAATTTTGTCGATATTTTGTCGATATAGTTTCAACACGAAGCTTTACTCCCCCCATCAAATTTTATTACTAACTCATCAATATGGCTGAATACGCTGCTTTTATTGACTTTTAGTCTATTTTAAAGACCTGAGCTTGATCTACATTAATGATCCTTACTTGATAATCCAAGCTAAAATCATTAGAATTATAATTAATTGAACGTTCAATTAAAAATAAAATTCTGAGAAATTAGTGCCTAAAATCGGTATGAAGCCCCTGCGTGAGCAGCAATTGATTAACGCTACATTAGAATCTGTTGCACAATTTGGTTTACAAAAAACAACCATCATTACCATCAGTAAAATTGCAGGTTTATCATCTGGAATTATTAGCCACTACTTTGGCGGTAAACAAGGTTTGGTCGACGCTACGGTTAAACATCTACTTGGGCAATTGAAATTTGCTTTACTCGAGCGTATCGAACAAAAAAACTTAAGCCCTTTCGAACGACTTAATATAATTGTTGAAGCTAACTTCACTCCATTTCAACGTTCTATTCCTGCGACAAAAATGTGGATTAGCTTTTGGGCGCAGTCAATGCACGAGCCCGGTTTAGCTAGACTTCAGCATATCAATAGCAAGCGTTTATACAGCAATTTGCTGTTCTCTTTCCGTCAATTACTCAATGATGAATTAGCAAGTAGCACTGCTAAACAAATGGCAGCGATGATTGATGGCTTTTGGCTACGCAGTGCCTTAAGTGCAACGCCAGACGAAGAATTTAAGCAAGCTGAACAGTTATGTAAAAAATTTATAGATGATCTTATCAAGCAGTACGGAGAAGAAACTTGTCATTAAAGACTTATAAAAACTTTATCGATGGTGCCTACATGGCAAACGATAACGGTGAAACATTTGATGTGATCAATCCTGCAACAGGTAAAGTTATTTACCAGGTTGAAATTGCAGATGAAAAAATTAAACAACAGGCAATTGAAAGTGCTCAACGTGGTTTTGCTACTTGGTCAGCAATGAGCGTAATGGCGAGAAGCCGCATATTACTTAAAGCCGTTTGCTTACTACGTGAGCGTAATGATGAATTAGCAAAAATTGAAGTACTTGATACCGGTAAACCATGGCAAGAAGCCTCAGTAATTGATGTACTTTCTGGCGCAGATTCTATTGAGTTTTTCGCGGGTTTAGCCCCTGGTATTGAAGGTAACCAGCAAGCTGTTGACGGTGACTTTTATTACACCCGTCGTGAAGCATTAGGCGTATGTGCCGGCATTGGTGCTTGGAATTACCCACTACAAATTGCCTGCTGGAAATCAGCACCTGCGTTAGCTTGTGGTAATTCAATGATTTTTAAACCTTCAGAAGAAACACCATTAGGTGCACTAAAACTTGCTGAAATATTTACTGAAGCAGGTATTCCTAATGGTGTATTTAATGTTGTACAAGGCGCCGGCGAAGTGGGCGCATGGCTAACTCACCACCCAGATATTGCTAAAATTTCATTCACTGGCGAAGTCGGTACCGGTAAAAAAGTGATGGCGGCTGCAGCAACATCACTTAAAGATGTCACCATGGAGTTAGGCGGTAAATCACCGCTTATTATCTTTAACGATGCTGATGTTGATAACGCCGTTTCTGCAGCAATGCTAGGTAACTTCTACACTCAAGGTGAAATTTGCACCAACGGTACTCGCGTATTTGTTGAAAAATCTATTTACCCAGTATTTATTGAAAAGTTACTGCAACGCACCAGAGACAATATTGTCGTTGGTGATCCTATGAATGAAAAAACCAACTTTGGCGCGTTAATCTCAGCCAAGCATTTCGAATTAGTCATGAAATATATCAACATCGGTATCGATGAAGGCGCAACATTGGCACATGGCGGAACAGCATTGCAACCTGCTGATGCGCCGAATGGTTATTTTATTGCACCAACCATTTTTACTGACTGTACCGATGAAATGACCATTTGTCGTGAAGAAATATTTGGCCCAGTAATGTCAGTATTGACCTTTGATGGTGAAGAAGAAGTTATTTCCCGTGCTAACGCGACAGAGTTTGGTTTAGCCGCGGGCGTTTTTACTCAAGACATTACTCGAGCTCATCGCGTGATTCATCAGATGGACGCCGGAATTTGTTGGATAAATAGTTATGGTTTATCACCTGCACAAATGCCGGTAGGTGGTTATAAGCAATCAGGGATAGGCCGAGAAAATGGCTTGGCAACGCTTAATCATTACACGCAATTAAAAGCGGTGTATGTTGGACTACAGCCATTAGATAGCCCATTTTAAGTTAATTAAATGGTTTTCCCTGAAATTAAATTGTCTCAAAAATAACCTTGAGACAATGAAATGATAACTAAGAAATATTATGAATAACGAAAATTTTGATTATATTATCGTTGGCGCAGGCTCAGCCGGCTGTGTATTAGCTAATCGTTTGAGTGAAGACGCTAACAACAACGTTTTATTACTTGAAACAGGTGGTAGTGATAAAAGCATTTTTATTCAAATGCCAACTGCCCTATCGATTCCAATGAATACTAAAAAGTACGCGTGGCAGTTTGAAACCGAGCCAGAGCCTCATCTTGATGGCCGTCGTATGCATTGTCCTCGCGGTAAAGTATTAGGAGGCTCTTCGTCAATTAACGGTATGGTTTATGTTCGTGGCCATGCAAAAGACTTTGATGAGTGGCAGCAATACGGCGCTAAAGATTGGGATTATGCCCATTGTTTACCCTACTTTAAAAAAGCCGAAACATGGGCATTTCCTGGTGATGAATACCGTGGCAAAGAAGGCCCGCTAGGGGTTAACAATGGTAATCAAATGAAAAACCCATTGTATAAAGCCTTTGTTGATGCCGGTGTCGAAGCGGGATATTTACCAACAAACGATTATAACGGCGCCGCGCAAGAAGGTTTTGGCCCAATGCACATGACCATAAAAAACGGTGTGCGTAGCTCAACATCAAACGCTTATTTGCGCCCTGCGATGGCACGTAATAACTTAACCGTTGTTACCCATGCTTTAGTGCATAAAGTATTGCTCGATGGCAAAAAAACTGTCGGCGTACGTTACGAGCGCAAAGGTAAGTTATTCGATGTAAACGTTAATAAAGAAGTGATTTTATCCGCTGGCCCTATTGGCTCTCCGCACATATTACAACTTTCTGGTATTGGTAATAGAACAACGCTTGAAGAAGCTGGCATTGAAGTTAATCATGAATTACCAGGAGTTGGTGAGAACTTACAAGATCACCTTGAATTCTATTTCCAATTTAAATGTAAAAAACCTATATCGCTCAATGGTCAATTAGGCTTATGGAATAAGTTTTTAATTGGTACTCGTTGGATTTTTACCAAGCAAGGCTTGGGTGCAACCAATCATTTCGAGTCATGTGGTTTTATTCGTTCCAAAGCGACAGTTGAATGGCCTGACTTACAATATCATTTTTTACCTGCCGCTATGCGCTATGACGGTAAAGAGGCCTTTGCAGGCCATGGTTTTCAGGTACATATCGGCCACAATAAACCCAAAAGTCGTGGCGCGGTTAAAGTGCTATCAAACGACCCTAAAGTGCATCCGAAAATTTGTTTCAATTATCTTGAACATGAAGAAGATAAAGCAGGCTTTCGCGCTTGTGTTCGTTTAACCCGTGAAATTATTCATCAAAAAGCCTTTGACGAATACCGTGGTGAAGAAATTCAGCCAGGTATTGAAGTACAAACCGATGAAGAAATAGATACCTTCGTCCGTCAATTCGTTGAAAGTGCCTATCATCCTTCATGCTCTTGTAAAATGGGTACTGATGAAATGGCTGTTGTTGACCCTGAGACCAAAGTTCATGGTATTGAAGGATTACGAGTGGTTGACTCGTCAATATTCCCAACCATTCCAAATGGCAACTTAAACGCGCCCACCATTATGGTAGCAGAACGTGCTGCCGATATTATTCGTGGTCGTGAAACCTTACCACCATCTGACGCAAAGGTGCGTATTTCGCCAAACTGGCAGCAAAGTCAGCGTTAAAAATTCAAATAATTACAATAACGATAATCGCGAGTACTCGTTCAGATATTAATTATCGCAGTCAAGATAGAATTCATGATTGCGACAATTGAGATTTGGCACTTTAATTAAGTGTTTCCGAGTACTCTTTTTTAAAACTAAAAGAGGAGTTTATACTTGTTTACATCACTAAAAATTACCATTAGGAGACCCTTATGACCACATGGTTATCAGCTGGCATCCTATTTACCTTTGCCGCCATTGCACTGATATTATTTCGTTGGGGAAATATACGCTGTGTTGGCGTTACACCCGTTAAAACATTTACCTTCATTGCGATTCTATTTACCTCTGGACTTGATGTTGGTCTTATCATGTTCCCGTTAACTGAATTTGCCGGTTATGCAGATTTAGCAACGAGTCCTGAGTACACATTTACCAATCCACTAGCGATAGAGTTTGGTTTTTGGGCCTTCCTTATTTGGGGTTTCTACTTTCTTACTTGTTTTTACTTCTGCGTTATTGAACCTCGAGTAAAGTTTTTTGAAATACCGTTAATCAAGCTAATAAACAACGTTGTGATCATAGGTACCTGTGCTTTTACTGCCTACTTATTACTAACTAATCTACCTTGGTATCTGCCTTCTTTAGGTGATGGTGAGTCGATAATTAGTAGTTTTTACCTTATTGTCTTCCTTGTTATTGCCGCAGCAGTTTATTCAAGTACCAGCATTCGCTATGTTCGACTATTGAGTTTAGCCACTACTTGGCTATTTATTGCCTTAATTGCCTTAATGTTCAGTGGCGCATTCTTTTCAGAGGGCTCGAGTATTTCCGAGTTTGCTACTACCGTTTCTTTACTTGGTGGTTACTTTGGTAATATTCATGAATTTGTTTTACCACTTAATGATTACCATGAGTTCTACCTTTACTGGTGGTTTGCGTGGAGCATTATGATTGGTCAGTTCACTGCTCGTTTTGTTGGTGGTTTACGCACTTATCAAGTATTAGTAGCTATGTTGGTATTTCCATCAATTCCAATCGCCATATGGTTTACGGTGTTGTACTACTACAGTGCAAATGGTTTAGAGACTGCAGGTTTTTACAATATTGCCATGGCAATTGTCGGCATAACTTTTGTCATTAATTCACTCGATTCACTGATCCGTTTATATACTGATAACCTAAACTTAAGCGTGAGTAGATTGGGTACTATCAAGTACTTTGTGGGTAACTTAGCAGCGTTGAGCGTACTAACCTTACTATTTAAATTGGATTTTTTACAAATTCAATGGGTTGGTGCTGTAGTTATTGGACTATTCTTTACTTGTTTTGGTTATATCTTGTTATCCAAATATAAAGCGGTAAATGAAATTGATAGTTCTCCAAAAGAAAACGAACTCGATTTTAATAAAATAGAATTAATAAAATAACATCACAATTTTTATAAAAATATACTGAATAAAAAGAGAAAATAAAATGAACAAAAGTATTATTGCTATTGCAACAAGCTGTCTACTAACATTATCTACTGGTGCAGCTGCCGATGTAACCGCTACCGTTAACCTAGCTTCAGATTACACTTTTAATGGTGTTAGCCAAACGGGAAATGATCCTGCGTTGCAAGCAAGTTTAGACTATGCCGCAGATAGTGGTTTTTACGCCGGTACTTGGGCATCAAACGTTGATTTTGGTAGCGGTGAAGATACTAATATTGAATGGGATGCATACGTTGGCCAATATTTTCAGTTAAACGAAAAAGTTGGTTTAGATGCTGGTATTGCGTATTACACTTACCATGGTGACTCTGCATCAGATACTTATAACTACCCTGAAGCTTACACTAAGTTTAGCTATAACTCTTCAATGGGTGATACTGAATTAAACTTTTGGTATAGCTGGGATTACTTTGGATTAGACGTGAATCATTATATTGCGATGGTTGCACATACATTTGAAGTAGCGCCAGGCCATAACGTAAAAGTAAGCTTTGATCGTTCAACCTCATCAGATGAAAACAAATTTTACTGGGGCGAGGACGGCGAAGATTCATACAACCATTATCGTATTGAGTATATGACGAGTTGGAATGGCTTTGACTTTGATTTAGCACTTGAAGATACCAGTATGGATATCGATGCGGCTGATACTCGCGTTGTACTGTCAGTATCACGCACATTCAGCTTATAAGTTTCAGTATTAGCGATTGCTGGTTTTAACTATTAAGCCAGCTTTACATAACTTGACGACTAATAGCCCCTATATTTTTATAGGGGCTATTTTATATCTAACAAAGTTTTTTTAACCAATAAAACAACACAGCTACATTACCGTCATAGTATTTACGCCGAAAAATTAATGACAGGAACCATGATCAATATAGCATTTAAAATGTGCTTAACACTTCCAGAAACAGTACGTTCCCTGTATTATTGGCGTCATAAGATTTCAGTCAAAATTACAATATTTAGCAAGATAAAGAGTACCCATAATGAAAACACACAAGCCACAAAGTAACGCTATGCTCAAAAGAGCTCATACCAATATGCCAATGGGTGTAGCTGATAGTTACCGTTATTGGGGTGAAGACAACACCGTATTTTTAAGTAGCATGAAAGGCTGTACGATTACTGATTGTGACAACCAAACCTTTGTTGATTTTCGCTTGGCCTATGGGCCAATTATTCTTGGTTACCGTGATGAACGTGTTGACAATGAGGTGATAAATGCGATTACTAATGTTGGTACTATTTCTGGGTTTTCTACTGGTCTTGATTCTGACGTAGTGGAGCTAGTGAAGTCACTTTGCCCTAACATCGATAAAATGCGCTTTGCAAACTCTGGTACTGAAGCCGTTATTGGCGCGGTACGTACTGCTCGTGGTTTTACTAAACGTAATAAAATAGTTGTGGTTGAAGGCGGTTTTCACGGTCTTCATGATGAAGTTATGTGGAAGTCAGATGTTGATAACTGGGATGACAGTACAGAAAAATCACCTGAAATCATTCCATTTGGTGCCGGTATTCCACAAAGTACTCGTGAACATCAAGTCAGTGTGCCACTAAATGATATTGCCGCTATCGACGCCGTATTTGCAGAACATGGAGATGATATTGCTGCGATTTTAATAGAACCCATTATGGGTAACTGTGGCTCAATTGCCTCCACTCAAGACTACATGCAAAAGTTGCGTGATGTTTGTGATGCTAACGGTTCGTTACTGATTATGGACGAAGTAAAAACCGGCTTTCGTGTTGCTAAAGGTGGCGCGCAAGAGCTTTATGGTATTTACGCCGATTTAACCACCTATGCAAAAGCCATGGGCAATGGTTATCCCGTTGCGGCTTTTGGTGGCAGTGCTAATGTCATGGACACTATTTCTTTTGATAAAGGCGGCGTAACTCATGGCGGTACTTATACAGCAAATATGGTGGCACTTAGTGCGGCAAAAGCAACGTTAACCATATTGAAAGAAACTGATGCACTGGCAAGTATTGCTGATGTTGGTAAAAAAATTCAAATCGTTCTTTCACGTGTATTTACAAAGTTTGGTATTGAGCATTGCTTTGCAGGCCCAGACGCAATGTTCGGCGTACATTTTGGTAGTGAAGTTCCACAAAACTATCGTGACTGGAAGCAAACTAACAGCGACCTTTATACGCAATTTGCGATGAATTTAATCGACAATGGATTGATGCTAGAACCAGATTCTCGTGAACCTTGGTTTATTTGTGAAGCCCATAAAACCATGGATTTGAACTGGTTAGAGCAAGTAGCAGAGCAATCAATGGCGGCAGCAATTAAAGCACAGTAGCTTTAGCTTTACTTACTCTGTGAATAATATCAGGCAAAAACTATGTTCTTTGCCCTAACACGTTAATTAATCAAAGATTAATTAACTAATTTGTATAAAAAAAGCACCGGCTGTAGGCGAACTACTCTCGGTGCTTTTTATTAGCTATTTAAAGTTATCATTATCGTTATTTAAGTATTCGCCTTAAAACGATTGATTGAAAATCTTATGCTTTCTTTAAGTACGCAGAAACTAACACAATACGCGTACCATTAACTTTCCCTTCAATATGCTCAGGGTTATCCGTTAAACTGATACCACGTACCATTGTGCCTTGCTTGGCAGTAAAATTAGCCCCTTTAACCTTCAGATCTTTAACTAAGGTAACATTGTCGCCGTCTTGTAATTCAGCGCCGTTACTATCGCGGGTAGGCCCTTCTCGTTCAGCTGCAGCAATACCCTGCTCAGCCCAAGTTTTAACGTCGTCTTCCAAATAAATCATATCAAGTGCATCTTGTGCCCAGCTTTCACTAGATACTTTATGTAGCATACGATAAGCCATTACTTGCACTGCTGGTTCTTGATTCCACATTGCATCGGTCAAACAACGTAAATGGTTAATATCAAGCTCAACAGTACCTTCTACTTGTCCTAAGCAATTACTACATAAATAAATACTTTGTTGTGCGCTTAAGTCACTTGTCGGCGGCACCGGATGAACACTTAAACCATCAGTTGATGCACAAAATTCACAGCTTGAATTACTGCGTTGCTTTACTGCTTGCTCTGTTACCATAATAAATATACCCACAAAAAATTTGTCGCTATTATGCCAATGTTGCTATAGCTATGGTAGAACATTTAGCATTTAAATAAGCGTTATTGATTTAAAATCAAGCTCTGTAGCATTGATGACGGTATTAAGATCAAAAAAGGTGGCTAGCGCCACCTTTAAATTTTATTAAGCGACTAAGGCTTAGTGAAAACTAGGTTGATTCTTTAACTTCATCGCTTTGATTAGCTAAAGCACTGTCTTCACCTGCAAATTTATCTACCCAAATAGCAATAGCGCCATCACCGGTAACATTACACGCAGTACCAAAGCTATCTTGAGCTAGGTATAACGCTATCATTAACGCTAACGCAGCATCGGTAAAGCCAAGCATACTTGCAAGTAAGCCAATAGCTGACATTACTGCACCACCTGGAGCACCTGGTGCTGCGATCATGACAATACCTAACATCAATATAAAGCCCATCATGCCGCCTAGACCAGGTAATGCAAGTTCAGGCGTTAATAACATCACGGCTGTTGCACAAGTGACGATGGTAATTGTTGAACCACTTAAATGAATTGACGCACAAAGTGGTACGGTAAAATTAGCAACACCGTCACTAACATCATTCGCTTTAGTTGCGCGTAAAGACACAGGAATGGTTGCAGCACTAGACATAGTACCCAACGCGGTAAAATATGCTGGCATCATGTTTTTCAATAATACCATTGGTGACTTTTTCATCGCCATCGCAGTGGTAACGTATAAAATCGTGATCCAAAGCCAATGCATGATTAATGCAAGTACGAGTACTAAGCCAAATGTTTGCAGGGTTGAAAATACAGTACCGTCGACTGTCATTTCAGCAAATACACCAGCAATATAAAAAGGTAATGCCGGAATAATAACTTTGCTCAATAACATTTCTATAACATCACGCGCTTCGTTTAAATTAGTACGAAGCGATGTTGCATTAATTGCGCTAATACCAATACCGAAAATAAAGGCTAATGCTAACGCTGTCATCACGTCAAACAAAGGCGGAATGCTTATATCTAAAAAGCCTTTTAGTTTTTCACCTTCTGCTGCTGCCTCTAATGCATTGCCAGAAATTAAACCTGGTAAAATAGTACTCGCAACAATAAATGCTAATGCGCCAGCAACAATGGTTGAACCGTAAGCTAAACCAACGGTTTTACCTAGTAATGCACCCGAACCTTGAGGCAATGACGCTATACCGCTAGCAATATAAAACAAGATAATTAATGGGATCGTAAACTTAATTAATTGCCCGATAAAAGATTGAATAGTAAAGGTTAATTGTATGAGAAAATCAGGGGCAAATAGGCCAATGACGATACCCGCGACTATGCCAGCAATAAGCTTTAGCACTAAATTCATAAGAACTCCGATTGTTATAATAATATTGAAGATTAATTCGCAACCATTTCAAGGTAGCGATAATAATTCTATTCTAACCTAATTATTTATGTTCAAGCCAGACTAGCGTTAACTTGCTGTCTTCTGGCTGCGGTATATGGTTTTTACAAACAAAAAGCCCAAGTGCGGCAACCAATGTTTCATCGTAATAAACAAAAGGTATGCGTTGACGCTGCCATGTCGGTATTTTCGCCTCTTGTAATACCTTTTTGAGCGCTCTCGATTTATCACGAAAATGCGGTAAACATTTTGGATTATCATGGCTAAATCGAATACTAACTTTTTGCCCAGCTTTTGGCACTACTATATTAATGTCTTGATGAGAGTCACTGACACCAAAATCGGTATCAACAATTTCACTCGCGCCATCGCTAACAGCAAATTGAATGTTGCCTAAGTTATCAGGCAGTTCAAGTTTCTTTCTTTCTAAAGTAACAACTATCGGCTTACTCCATTCACTAACATCCATAAAGTTGTCAGTTAAATAAAGTCTTTGCTGATAACGACGCAGACAATAATTTGCAATTTTAACACTCGGGTTTTTATCACCATCCGCATGTAATTGCTGAGCAATTTGCATTAACTGAGCGCTACTTGGCATCAATTTATCATGCTTGGCGAGAAAAAAACGTATCACATTGTTAAATCGTAATTCACTTAAACTCAAAAGTTCAGGAATTGACAATACATTGTCAGTAAATGACACTTTATTTAAGTCTTCTTTAGCAACCTCATTAAGTAGTAACTGTGCATCTTGGCAATGCCCTGCACTTCGACTCAAGGTTTTATTAAAACTTGGCCAACGACGGGTTAACTCAGGCACGATAGTATGACGAATAAAATTCCGGTCGAATGCTTGGTCCTCATTCGATTCATCTTCAATCCAGTCTAGTTTTCGCTCTTGAGCATAGGCGACAATATCTTCACGAGACACAGCTAACAGTGGTCGCACTAGCGAGTGTTGCGCAAGTGACGACTGCTGGCCCATTGAAGATAGGCCTTTTAAGCCAGCCCCCCGTTTCAAGGCGAGTAAAAACGTTTCTGCTTGGTCATTAAGGTGGTGGCCAGTAACAATAAAGGCTGAATCTGCACTTGTTTCAATCAAACACTGGTAGCGCGCATCTCGGGCAATTGCTTCAAGACTTTGCTGGGGTAATTTTTTTAATGCTAATTGATGAATAGTCAGCGGTAATGAAAATTGTTGACATTGCTCAGTTGCAAACTGTTGCCAAAAGTGTGCATTGGCACTTAAACCATGGTTTACATGGCAAACCAAAATAGGATTTGTCAGTCGTTGTTGTTGCTTTAATGTCGATAAAGCGGCGAGTAGTACTTGTGAGTCAACACCACCACTGTATGCAACGACAATAGTTTTATCATTGGTGTTGTTGAAAAATGCTAGTAGCGCTGATTCAATTTTATTCATGAATGGAAAATAAAAAGCGACCATTAAATTGGTCGCTTTTTATCAGATTAACAGTAACCGAACGACATGAGTTTGTCGTAGCGCTTATCAATTAATTCTTCTTTTGAAAGGCTTTCAAGTTCTGCTAAATTACTTTTAAGTGACTGTTTCAAAAGTGCTGCCATCTGATCCATATCACGATGTGCACCACCTAAAGGCTCTTCAACAATATTATCAATAAGATCTAATTCTTTAATGCGTTTAGCAGTAATGCCCATAGCTTCTGCTGCAGTTGGAGCTTTCTCTGCAGTTTTCCATAAGATTGACGCACAACCTTCAGGAGAAATAACTGAGTATGTTGAATATTCCAACATGTTAACTTTATCGCCAACACCAATGGCTAATGCACCACCTGAGCCACCTTCACCAATAACCGTACAAATAATAGGTACGCTCAAGCGCGCCATTACTTTCAAGTTGGTTGCAATTGCTTCACTTTGACCACGTTCTTCAGCGCCAATACCTGGATATGCACCTGGTGTGTCGATAAAAGTAATAATAGGCATATTGAAACGTTCAGCCATGTTCATTAGGCGTAATGCTTTACGGTAGCCTTCTGGGCGTGGCATACCAAAATTACGCTTTACTTTTTCAGTTGTTGAACGACCTTTTTGATGACCAATAACCATCACAGCTCTGCCGTCTAAACGTGCCGTACCGCCAACAATAGCGCTATCGTCTGCGTATGCTCTGTCACCCGCTAATTCATCAAACTCAGTAAAAATACGTGGTAAGTAATCTAACGTATAAGGACGTTGAGGATGACGAGCCACGCGCGCAGTTTGCCATGGGTCTAAGTCTGAAAATATTTTTTTCGTTAACTCATTATTTTTTGCTCGTAATTGAGTAATTTGTTCTTCTAAATCAAGATCTAATTCTTGGCCATTGTTGACCGACTCTAGTTCTTTAATTTTTGCTTCAAGCTCTGCAATTGGCAGCTCAAAATCTAAGAAATTTAATGACATATGATTATTCTTACCTATGTTGTCAAGGAGTACCGTTCTTAATGAACACTACTTATTTAAATTTTAACTCGACTTGCTCATCACCCAGCAGGGTTTTCAAATCGTATAATAGCATGTCGCTTGGCGATACGCGCCACTGTACGCCCAATTCTAGCATACCTTGCGCTTCATCTCTTTGATAAAAAACGCGAATTGGGCAAATACCTTCTTTGTACGGCGTTAACACTTCAGTAAACCGTTCAATAAAGTTATCCGAAAGTTTACTTTTATCAATCTGCAAATCAAGTGAAGCGACATAATTTTCACGTGCATCTGCAATTGTCATGATATCTCGGGCGGTCATTGTAATACCCCCAGAGTAATCATCAAAGCTGACCTGTCCGCTACAGACTAAAATAGCATCAGAAACTAGCAGTTCTGCAAATCTATCGTAGTCATCTGGAAATAAACGGATATCCATTCGAGCACTTTTATCATCGAGTGTAACTAATGCCCAACGACGACCGCGTTTATTAACTAGAACTCGTACCCCTAAAACCAAACCTACTGCAACACTTGTTTTGTCTTTATTTGTCGGTTGTAAGCTAACGAGGCGGTTAGTAGCATATCGTTTAATTTCATTTAAATAACGATTAATCGGGTGACCCGTTAAATAAAGTCCTAAGGTTTCTTTTTCACCATCAAGCCACTGTTCTTCAGGCCACGCGTTTACAACTTTAAACTCTTGTCTATTATCCGTTTGCTCGTCATTAATCAGACCAAACAAGTCATTCTGACCTAAAGATTCAGCCTTAGCATGTTGCTCTGCCGCTTTAATGGCTTCAACTAAGGTTTCAAATAACGCAGCACGGTTTTTACCTTGCTCTAGCGTTGAACCAATTTGATAATGAGGCCCTAGTGCATCCATAGCACCAGACTTAATCAACTTTTCCAATATTCTTTTATTGGTTTTCTTTAAATCTAAACGGGCACAAAAATCGAATAAATCGGTAAATGGACCGCCGTTTTGGCGCGCGGCAATAATGGCCTCAATTGGCCCTTCACCGACACCTTTAACCGCGCCAATACCATAAACGATTTGATCATCATCATTGACCGTAAACTTGTATTGCCCAGCATTAACGTCAGGAGGTAATAAATCAATGCCCATATTGCTACATTCATCGACTAGGGTAACAATTTTTTCAGTGTTATCCATATCCGCTGACATTACTGCAGCCATAAACGGTGCTGGAAAGTGCGTTTTCATCCATAGTGTTTGATATGACACTAACGCATAGGCTGCTGAATGTGATTTATTGAAACCGTAGCCGGCAAATTTTTCTACTAAATCGAATATTTTCATGGCGAGTTCGCCATCAACGCCACGATTTATCGCACCAGCCTCAAAACCGGCCCGCTGCTTAGCCATTTCTTCAGGTTTTTTCTTACCCATAGCACGACGGAGCATATCTGCGCCACCAAGTGAGTAACCAGCAAGTACCTGAGCAATTTGCATAACTTGCTCTTGATAAAGAATAATACCGTATGTTGGTTCTAGAATTGGCTTTAAATCAATGTGTTGCCACGTTTCATCAGGGTAACTTACGGCTTCTCGACCATGCTTACGCTCAATAAAGTTATCAACCATGCCTGATTGCAAAGGACCAGGTCTAAATAAGGCCACCAATGCGATAATATCTTCAAAGCAATCGGGTTTTAATTTAGCAATTAGTGACTTCATACCACTGGATTCGAGCTGAAATACCGCAGTCGTTTCTGATTTCAATAAAACTTTAAAGCTGGCTTTATCTTCCAAGTCTATCGCGGCAATATTAATTGGCTCTTTGCCTTCCTTTAACAACTTAACATCAGCCATCTCAATGGCCCATTGCAAGATAGTTAAGGTACGTAAACCAAGGAAATCAAACTTGACCAACCCTGCGTCTTCTACGTCATTTTTATCAAACTGCGTAACCGGATTGTTGCCTTCCTCATCACAATATAATGGTGCAAAATCCGTTATGGTTGTCGGCGAAATAACCACACCACCCGCATGTTTACCGGCGTTACGCGTTGTACCTTCTAAGATACGGCACATATCGATAAGATCTTTTACTTCATTATCTTGCGCGTAAACTTCAGGTAACTTGGGCTCTTCCTCGAAGGCTTTCGCTAAAGTCATACCTGGTGTCGGGGGAATTAATTTTGATATGCGATCAACAAAGCCATAAGGATGACCTAGTACACGGCCAACATCTCGAATAACCGCTTTTGCGGCCATAGTACCAAAGGTAATAATTTGCGATACGGCATCACGGCCATATAACTCCGCAGTATGGTCAATTACCTCATCTCGTCTGTCCATACAAAAGTCGACATCGAAATCAGGCATTGAAACACGTTCAGGATTTAAGAAACGCTCAAACAGTAAATCATATTCTAGTGGGTCTAAATCGGTTATTTTTTGCGCGTAAGCCACTAATGATCCAGCACCTGAACCACGGCCTGGTCCGACAGGAATATTATTATCTTTACTCCACTGGATAAATTCCATAACGATCAAAAAGTAACCAGGGAACCCCATATTATTAATAACTTTAAGTTCAATGGCTAAACGTTCATCGTAAGGTTTACGTTTTTCAGCGAAGTCTGGCGCGTCTTTATCAAATAAAAACTCTAAACGCTCTTGTAAGCCTTCTTCCGACACCTTAACTAAGAAGTCTTCAATCGATAAGCCTTCGGTTGGGAAGTCAGGTAAAACGTATTCACCTAGAGTAACGGTTACATTACATCGCTTGGCTATTTCTACGGAATTCTCTAATGCTTCTGGAATATCGGAAAAAAGCTCCAACATTTCCTCTTCACTACGCAGGTACTGCTCTTTACTGTACTTTTTAGGGCGACGTTTGTCGTCTAAAGTGAAACCGTCATGGATAGCTACCCTAATTTCATGCGCATCAAAGTCTTCAGGACTTAAAAACATCACTTCATTAGTGGCAACGAGTGGTAAATCGCAACGAGAGGCAAGTTCAACGGCTAAATGCAGGTAATTTTCTTCATCACTACGGCCCGTACGGATCAATTCTAAGTAATAGCAATTAGAAAAATATTGCTGATAAAAACTTAGCATTTCATCGACAATTTCTACATTGCCTTTTAATAAGGCTTTACCAACATCCCCCTCTCGACCACCAGAAAGCAGAATTAGTCCATGTGCATGTTCAATTAACCAGTTCTTATCTAATACCGCTTTACCTTGAATGTGACCGCGTAAATACGCTTTTGAGATCAGTTCGGTAATATTTTTATAACCAACATTATTTGTTGTTAATATCACTAACCGAGATAATTCATCACCTAACTCATCACTTTTCACCCAAAAATCACAGCCAATAATAGGCTTAATACCTGCGCCATGTGCTGCATGGTAATACTTAACTAAACCACACAAGTTGGTTTGATCGGTTAATGCCAGTGCCGGCATATTTAAATCTGCTGCTTTGGCAATTATTGGCTTAACTTTTTTTAAGCCATCACACATCGAGTAGTCACTATGAACTCTTAGGTGAATAAATTTAGGCTCGCTTGATGTTACAACATCAGTAGTGTCAATGACGGCAGGTGAATGATCAGGTTCAGACATTAATGGCTCTAATTATTTTTATGATTGCTGGCTGAATTAGCAATAACATTTGCTACAGGTTTAAAACTTCGGCGGTAATTGTCTAAAACACCATGCTCAATGATTTTTTCTAAATGAGCTTTGGTGGGGTAACCTTTATGCTGGGCAAAACCATATTCTGGGTGCAACTTATCTAAGGCAATCATTTCATCATCACGTGCGACTTTAGCCAAAATAGATGCAGCACTAATTTCTGCAACTCTCGCATCACCTTTTACGACGCTTTGACTGGCAATATTACCGCCTTCTGCAGCAAATGTCGGACAACGATTACCATCGACAAGTACATAGTCAGGTAAAACCTTTAAGCCAAGTACAGCACGTTGCATAGCAAGCATAGTTGCATGAAGAATATTTAAGGTATCTATTTCTTCAGGATTTGCACGACCAATTGACCAAGCAATGGCATGCTGCTTGATTTCAACCGACAATAATTGTCTTTTCTTTTCCGAAAGTTTTTTTGAATCCATCAACCCTTCAATCGGGTTTTCAGGGTCTAAAATTACTGCCGCAGTCACTACATCACCAACTAACGGCCCGCGCCCTACTTCATCGACACCAGCGATGCAATAAGCGACAGGGTATTCAAACGGTTCAAAACTTTTCTTTACAGCAGGCATAATAATTCACGACCAATATTATAATAAATCAATGACGGCATTTGCCGCTTGTTTACTCGCATCTTGCTTAAGTGTTTGGTGAATAGTAGTAAAAGCCTGATTTAAGGCTGATTGATCTTGGTACAAACGCTCTTCCACTAAGGGGATAATATTATCTACTGTGACTTGCCCTTGCAGTAATTCAGGGACAAGTGATTTATTAGCAAGTAAATTAGGTAAAGAGAACCACTTCAATTTCACAAAGCCTTTGAACATATGGTAAGTCAGCGGATTAAATTTATAACAAATCACCATAGGGCGTTTCACCAGTGCAGCTTCTAATGTCACTGTGCCTGATGCCGTTAACAAACAATCACTTGCCGCCATTACTTTTTGCGTTTCGCCAATAATAATATTGACCGTAATCTCAGGAGCAAATTTTTTATGCAGCTCTTTAAATTGCTCAGCGCGTTTTTCACTGATCATAGGAACAACAAACAGTAACTCTTTAATATGCTCAGGCTTATTTAATAATAATTTTTTAGCAGTTAATAAAAAGGGTTCAACTAATCGAGATAATTCGCCACCTCGACTACCCGGCATTAATGCAAGAATTGTTGCCGACTCAGACAAGCCAAGTGAATTTCGTGCAGCAGCTTTATCAGAGATCATAGGAATATCATCTGCTAACGAATGCCCAACAAAGGTACAAGGCACCTGATGTTTATCATAGAATGCTTTTTCAAAAGGCAACAATGACAAAACCATATTGGTTGCTTTAGCAATTTTAAAAACGCGCTTCTCACGCCATGCCCATACTGACGGACTAACATAATGAACGGTTTTAATGTTCTGTGCTTTTAGTCTTTCTTCTAGGGTAATATTGAAATCTGGTGCGTCAATACCAATAAAAACACTTGGTTTGTTCGCTGAGAAGTAGTCGGTCAGTGATTTGCGAATATGAAGCAATCGGCGTAGTCGCCCTAGCACTTCAAAAACCCCCATCACAGACAACTCATCCATATCGAATAAGCTATTAAAACCCAACGCTTGCATTTTTGGTCCACCAATACCAATAAACTCGGCTTGTGGATAGGAATTAAGCAATTGCTGCATCAGGCCTGCACCCAATGTATCACCTGAGTGTTCGCCAACAACTATGGCAAAAGTTGGCTTGTCGCTATTATTTTCTTGGCTTACTAATATTTCACTTTCAGATATCAACGTAGAGTTCTCTTTTGCTGGCATAATATTAGCGAATAATGCCGCGACTAGAGTTTTTAATAAAGTTAGTAAAAACCGTTAACTCAGGCATTTTATGATTAGTTTCATCAATTTTAGCTAATGCTTCGTCAACTGTTAAGCCTTGACGATAAACAGATTTATAAGCACGTTTAATATGCAAGATTACGTCTTTATCAAAACCTCGACGTTTCAAACCTTCACTATTCAAACCAAAAGGTTTAGCCGGTTGTCCAGAGGCCATTACATAAGGAGGTATATCTTTTAATATTAAAGAGTTAGCACCAACAAAGCTATGGTCGCCAATATGACAAAATTGATGAACGCCTGTCATGCCACCAATAATCGCATGATTGCCGACGTGAACATGACCGGCAATAGACGCACCATTAGCCATAATACAATTGCTACCAATCATACAATCGTGAGCAATATGCGTATAAGCCATAAATAAATTATTACTGCCAATTTGCGTTAGGCTTTGGTCTTGAATTGTGCCGCGATGAACCGTGCAATATTCTCGGAAAGTATTATTATCTCCGATCACCAATTCAGTTGGTTCACCGGCATATTTCAAATCTTGGCCATCTTCACCAATTGAAGCAAATTGGAAAATACGATTGCCTTTGCCCATTTTTGTTGGACCATTGATAACAACATGTGAGCTAATTTCGCAATCATCACCAATAACTACATTTGCCGCAACATATGTCCAAGGGCCAATTTTAACATTAGCGCCAATGATAGCGCCATCTTCAATTATCGCTTGCGGGTGAATCAATGAATCAGCCATATTATAATGCTCGTCTTGCACACATAAGATCAGCTGAGCAGACAACTTTACCGTCAACTCGTGCTTCACCATAAAACTTCCACATACCACGGCGCTCTTTAACAAACTCTAAATGCAGGTGCATTGTGTCACCAGGATGTACCGGTTTTTTAAATTTAGCTTTATCGATTGAAGCAAATAAAAACAGCTCTCCTTCATTTTTATCTTCAACTGATTTAAAACCAAGAATACCACTTGCTTGTGCAAGTGCTTCAAGAATCAAAACACCAGGGAATATAGAGTAACTAGGGAAGTGCCCCATAAATGCTGGTTCATTAACCGTAACATTCTTTATTGCATGAATAGACTTACCTGGTGTGTAATCAAGTACACGATCCACCAATAAAAAAGGGTAGCGATGTGGGATAAGTGTTTTTATTTCTTCTACATCAATAATGTTTTTTTGCGCTTCCAAGATTTATTCCTTAATTTTCATAACGATAATGACAAATTACTTAATCTTTATCGGTTGTCATTTCTTTTTCTACATTAGCCACACGCTTAGTTAATGCTTCTAATTTTCGAATGCGAGCGTTGTTCTTATGCCATTCTTTATTTGGCTGACAAGGCATTCCAGATGAATAGACACCTGGTTTATTCATTGACTTAGTAACCATAGTCATACCGGTGAATACACAACCATCACCTATTTCAATATGCCCGTTAATGCCAACTAGGCCAGCAATAATACAATTTTTTCCGATAGTCGTACTACCAGCAATAACACTACATGCCGCAATAGCGGTATTTTCGCCGATTTCAACGTTGTGGGCAATCTGTATTTGGTTATCGAGTATTACCCCAGCTTTGATAATAGTATTTTCTAAAGCACCTCGATCAATTGTCGTGCTAGCGCCAATTTCAACATTATCACCAATAATGACTGTACCGAGCTGAGGAATTTTTATCCAATTACCTTTATCATTTGCATAACCGAAACCATCTGCTCCGATAACCGTATTTGCATGTACTGAACAATTTATACCAATTTCAACACAATGGTAGATGCTAACATTTGACCAAACTATTGTGTTGGTGCCAATTTTTGCCCCTATGCCTATAAAAGAGCCCGCACCAATACTGACATTATCGCCAATAACTACACCAGCTTCGATTACTACATTAGCGGCTATCGTAACGTTTTCACCTAAAGTAACACTCTCATCAATAATTACCGAAGCATGAATAGAGTTTGCTGGCTTAGGTGTTGTATCTAGTAACTGCGCAACTAACGCATAACCCATGTATGGATTATCCATAACTAAAGCATTGGTATGGCAATTTTCAAGCTCTTTACTAGAAATGATAACAGCGCTAGCACTTGTCGTGGTAAGTTGATCACTATATTTACTATTTGCTAAAAAAGCTATTTGACCAATTTGAGCAGTATGTAAAGTCGCAATACTTTCTATTTCGCATTGCCCATCGCCGTGGACAACAGCACCTATTTTATTTGCGATTTCTGCGAGTTTATAACTCATAAATAGTAACTTCTTGTTAAGTCTAATCTACAGCATAGATTGAAAGGTGAACGTTTACCATCAAAGGGCTAAACGCAATATTCCGAATCAAAGTGATTCGGAATATTAAAATAAAAACTAATATTGAAGACAAAGCCTATTTGCTTGAACCAAATTAGACTATGAAAGAAAACTAATTAAGTTTGCTAACTTGTTCAATCACCTTCGCTGTGATCGCTTTATCCGGCTTTGCGTAAAGTATAGAGTTTTGCTCAAGCACTAAGTCATATTCTCCCTTTTCTGCTATATTATCAATAACTTGACGAACCAAAGCTAAGATTTTATTTTGCTCTTCATTCTTACGAGCGCTTGTTTTTTGCTGAAATGCCTTAGCTTTAGTTTGAAAATCTTGAAAATGAACGCCTAATTTCGCATCTAAATCTTCGATTTCCTTTGCACTCATTAAAGAGCCATCACGCTTCTTTTTTTCTTGGAGATATTTTATATCTTGCTCCAATTGAGCTAAAACAGCTCTTTCGTCTTTAAATTCAGCTTCTAAGCTATTCATAATCACGGCAGTTTGAGGTATTTTCCCCATTACTTCTTGAAAATTTACTACTGCTATTTTTTGGTCTGCAGCCATTGCTGAACTTGCTAATAAAAAGCCTGAAGCTGCGGTTGCCATTACGATAGATTTAATCAATTTTTTCAATTTCTACTCCTGAAATATTTTCCAATATTTTCACTATTATTTTATTATGCGGTAGTTATACCGTTTCAAGTTGCTTGGTTCAAGCCAAAAAGGAAAAAGGCTTTCATTTTCCTTAGTTATTAGGCTCTATCTACTAATTTTCAACTAAAATGTTTGTCCTATATTGAAGCTAAAGAATTCAGTGTCGTCACCTTCTTCTTCTTTTAATGTCTTTGCGAAACTAAAGATCATTGGCCCCATCGGTGATAACCATTGTAGCGATAGACCTGCTGAAGCACGATAACGCCCAACATCAGAATAATCATCAATTTTTTCAAACTCCATCGGAGCTAAATCTTCATAATCACTTAATCTAAACTCAGTATCCCACACATTACCTGCATCAATGAATAAGCTAGTACGTACACTGTTTGCATAGCCTTCATCTAAAAATGGAGTAGGAACAATAAGTTCAAGTCCTGCAAGTGCAATTGCATTGCCGCCAACTGAGCGTTGGGATATATCTAGAAAATCATGATCTGGTCCCAAACAGCAACTATTACCACCACCAACTAAGTCTGGTGTTCCCGGTATTGGCGTTGGGTAGCGATAAATAGCTCTTGGACCCACAATATTAGACTCAAAACCTCTAAGCGTTCCAGAGCCACCCGCACGGAAGTTTTCCCAGAATGGTAAAACTTGGTCATTACCTTCAACGGTCCCATAACCATTGCCATAACCAAGTTGAAACTTCGCTAACACTGTCCAACGTTGATCTCGCGTCAATGGGAAATACCATTTAGTATCTAAATTAATTTTAAAGTAATTCACGTCTGAGTTCGGCGTCGTCATTTTGTACGATAAACTCTGTTGTGAACCGTCGGTTGGAAATGTTCCTCGATTTAATGTTGAACGCGATATAGCAGCGCTGATGTCAAAGCTTTCAAATTTTAGCCCGCCATCTGGATCCTTAGGATCAGAATATAACGCATAAAACTTTTGAATTTGTTCATACCTTTCTAAGCGAGTTATCGCGTTATTTTTATATCCAATACCAAAATTCAGACGAACATATTCATTAATTGGGAAGCCAAGTGTCATCCCAACACCATAAGTCTTATTGTTATATTTTTCTAAATTAGCATTACCAGCATCAAACTCTTGATAGAAAATATTACCGCCAAGAGAAACACCGTCAACAGTAAAGTAAGGATCAGTATAAGAAATATTTGCACTTTTAGAGTAGCTAGAGGTATTAATGCTAAAACCTAAGCGATTACCGGTACCCAAAAAGTTATTTTGTTGAATGCCTGCATTCAAGCTTAATTGAGTAGTTGAACCATAGCCAATCCCTGCAGTGAATGAGCCTGAAGGCTGTTCCTTGACTTCAAAATCGATATCAACAAGATCATCTTCACCTGGTAATTGATTAGTTTCAAATTCAACAGTTTCCATATATGGTAGGCGTTGCAACCAAGATTTCGAGCCTTCAACTAAATTATTCGACAGCCAAGCACCTTCCATTTGCCTCATTTCACGACGTAAAACATGCTCTGCTGTAACATGGTTGCCTTTGAAATTAATACGATTAACGTAAACACGCTTACCTGGATCAACAGATAAGACTAATTTAACAGTTTTATCTTCTTCATTAATTTCAGGAATAGTAACAACTTTCGGGTACGCATAACCATAACGTCCCAAAAACTTACTGATTAACTCTTCTGAGTATGTTACGACTGCACCATTATAGAGCTCTTGAGTTTTAATCGGGGTAATAGCACGTATTGTTTCTTCAAAGCCTGCCATATCGCCAATAAAATCAACTTCGTTAACGGTATAAACCTCACCTTCAGTAACATTAAGAGAAATATAAACTGCTTTTTTATCCGGTGTCATCGACACTTGTGTTGAGTCAACCTTATATTGTAGATAGCCACGGTCAAGATAGTAACTCTTAATCGTCTCCATATCTCCTTGTAACGTTTGCTTTTGATAACGGTCTTGCGCCATAAAGTCCCACCAGGGAGAGTCATAAGTTAACTCTATACGTTCAAGAAGCTCAGCGTCAGAAAACTCTTCATTACCAACGATATTTATTTGCTCTATTGCAGCCGCATCACCTTCATTAAAAGTAAAGTTAATATTTACACGATTTCGGGGTAAATGGACAACTTTGGCTTTTACATCGGCATTATATTTACCAACACTGTGATAGAAATCCTCTAACCCCACTTCAATACCGGAAATTACCGTCATATCCAATGTTTCACCAACACGGATATCACTACCATCAAGGCTCTCGGTTAATTGTTCTTCTTTTAAGTCATTATTACCATCAAAAGTAATAGCACTAATAGTCGCTCTTTCACGAACGCGATAAATAACGGTATTGCCATCTCGTGAAACCGCAACATCACTAAAATGACCCGATTTATATAGTGCTTTAATTGATTGGGATACTCGAAATTCATTCAAGTTATCACCAACATTAAATGGGATATGCGTTAAGGCCGCACCTAGTGCAACTCGCTGTAAACCTTTAACTTCGATGTCTTCTACTTGAAAATCATCGGCCGCTTGTACCGAAGTTCCCAAACTACCTAATAATACCGCCAGGGCAATTTTTTTAATAATCATATAATATTAACTTTATACTTCTTTTAGTTATAATCGCGATAAATCGTTAAATATGGCGATACTCATCAAGCTTAGTAACGCTATAGTACCAAATTTAAAACCTATTTCTTGTATTTTTTCCGGTACAGGTTTCCCTGTAAAAAGCTCTATAACATAGTAAAATAAATGACCTCCATCTAATACAGGTAAAGGTAAAAGATTAATAATACCCAAGTTGATACTGATTAAGGCTAAAAAGCCTAAAAAGTAAACAAAGCCATAATTAGCACTGCTGCCTGCACCTTGTGCTATTGAAATGGGACCACTTAAGTTTTTCACTGAAACATCACCCGTAATTAACTTACCAATCATGTCAAAGCTCAACACTACTAAATTCCACGTTTTATTAACACTTTCTTCTATTGCGGAAATAGGACCATACGATTGCTCAAATAAATACTCTTCAGGATAAGGTTCAGAAACTGGCTGAACACCTAAAAATCCAACAACTTTTTCTTTATATTTTTTAGCTTCTGGTTTTACCATCAACTCAGTTATTACGTCATTTCGTAAAACCGTTACACTCACTGCTTTATCAGGATAAAGCTTGATTTGTTCAGAAAATTTTTGCCAACTACCATTGATTCTCTCGCCAGCAATTGAAATTAATTCATCTCCAATTTTTAAACCTGCTTTCTCAGCTGGGCTGCTCTTACCAATCACGGCTAATTTTGCCTGAGCAACAGCGCGAAATGGATTTATGCCTAAACTTGCAATGGCAGACTCTTTGTCTGGAGAAAATAGCCATTCACTGGTGTTCAAATAAAAGTTCTTATTTGAAGCACTGCCTTTAGGTTTAACGGTTATAACAACTTGCTCATCGCCAATAGCACTGACTAAGGCTAAATTTACATCTTGCCAGTCTACCGTTGCATTTTCATTTATTGCAATAATTTCACTATTTGTTGGAAGTGATGCTTTTGCAGCAATTGAATTTATTTCTATATCGCCAACAATTGGCTTTACGCTGGGAACGCCAATAAGAAACATTAAATAAAAGGCTAAAATAGCAAAAGCGAAATTTGCCAAGGGGCCTGCAGCTATAATCGCTATTCGCTGATATACCGACTTATCATTGAATGTTCTATTACGTTGACTATCACTCACGTCATCTACTCTACTATCGAGCATTTTGACGTAACCTCCTAACGGAATCATCGCAATAACAAATTCAGTACCGTATTTATCGACTTTACGCCACAGCACTTTACCGAAACCAACGGAGAAGCGCTCTACTTGCACGCCATTCTTGCGAGCAACCCAGAAATGACCATATTCATGAACGGTAATCAATACCCCTAAAGCAACAACAAAAGAGGCTAAATTCCAAAAAAACTCTAACATATGGTCACGCTATAACTGCCCTACTAATTCATTATTTTCCAACAAGGATTGAGCAAACACTCTTACCTTTTGATCCAAAGTGATAACATCTTCTATTGTTACCACCTTTTCTGAGACAAATTTATTCACAGAAGTTTCATTTATTTTCACAATATCGGTGAATTTAATTTTTTCGTTCAAAAAAGCATCAACAGCAATTTCATTAGCCGCGTTAAGCGCAGTGCATGCTCCTTGCCCTTGTTTACAGGCGTCAATAGCCAATTTCAAGTTTGGATATTTAACATAATCCACGTCTTGAAATTCAAATGATTTAGTTGAGAAGAAGTCTAATGGTTCGACACCAGATTCAATACGTTGCGGAAAACTTAATGCATGTGCGATAGGCGTGCGCATATCAGGATTGCCCATTTGTGCTAATACTGAGCCATCTTTATATTGCACCATTGAATGGATAGTACTTTGTGGATGTAAAACCACTTGTATATCATCAGCTTCGACATTAAAAAGCCATTTAGCTTCAATAAATTCGAGGCCCTTATTCATCATAGTGGCTGAATCAACAGAAATTTTTCTGCCCATATCCCAATTAGGATGGGCACACGCTTGTGCGGGAGTAACGTCGCTTAAATCAGCATTTTTCCATGTTCTGAATGGGCCACCAGAGCCAGTTAACAGTATTTTGCTAACACCGTTATCATTAAGGTCACAATAACCTGGTTGTTGCTGTGCCGTTAACGGCAAACATTGAAATATAGCGTTGTGTTCACTATCAATAGGCAATAACTGAGCGCCAGATTTTTTTACTGCATCAATAAAGATTGCACCTGATGTCACTAATGCTTCTTTGTTGGCTAGTAGTACTTTTTTACCGGCGTTTACTGCCGCTAATGTTGGTAATAAGCCTGAAGCACCAACAATGGCGGCCATAACCGTTGTACTTGTAGACGACTTGGCAATATCTTCTAACGCATCAGTACCAGAAAGTACTTCAATTTCGCTTAAGCCTATCTCCGATAATTTATGAACTAATGCATCAGCATGTAGTTTAGAAACCATTACGACGTTGTCTGGACGAAACTCCCGGCATTGGGCGAGCATTAGGTCGACACTAGCATTAGCTGACAAACTTACAATATCAAACTTTTCAGGATGTAAGCGCACAACATCAAGCGTACTCTTACCAATTGAGCCTGTAGAACCCAATATACATAACGTTTGTTTTTGCATTTACTTTACCAACCTAAATATGCATAGCATAAAGCATAAATTGGTGCGGTAGCTGTTAAGCTGTCTATACGATCTAAAATGCCGCCATGACCTGGTAAAATACTACCACTATCTTTAACTCCGGCTTGGCGCTTAAACATGCTTTCATTTAAATCACCTAATACAGAAATAGTCGTAATTAACATAGTCACCGGGATCACGACTCGGTATTGTTCAGCAGTCCAGCCAATAAAATAACCCGCTAATAAAACCATAAGACAAGCAAAAAATACCCCTCCTAAAAAGCCTTCGAGCGTTTTTCCTGGACTAACATTTGGTAACAGCTTTCGCTTACCAATAGATTTACCAACGAAATATGCACCAATATCAGCACTCCAAACCATTAAAAATAAAACCATTAATAATTGCGCGCCGTGGTAGCTATCAGTTGTATACTCGCTACTTCTAAGCACCATAAAAGCTAGCCAAGTTGGTACTAACGTTAACCAACCAAAAATCCCTCTTACTGAGCGATGACTTGACCAAAAAGAGCTACAACGAGGATATAAGAAAGTTAAACCAGCAGAAAGCAACCACCATGCAACAGCGAGCCACAATACAAGATTAACTTGATTAAGTAGCTGTTTGGGCGCTTGCCATAAGTGTTCAATTGGCAACATATACCAAAGAGCGCCAATGAGTAAAACAGAAACACCGACGAAAGCTAGTCGACGGCGCTTATTAGGGAATCCCATTAAAGGTCCCCACTCCCAAGCGCCGATAGCCATAACGACCAAGATAACCGCGGCAAAGCTAGGCAGCGATAAGTAAAAAATTGCCCAAATAGCAGCGGGGGCAAGTAATAAAGCGGTTATTATACGTTGTATTAACAAACGGGAATCCTTAAATTACGTTAGTATTTATTTTAATTATTAGTTACTTGTTCACCAGTTTGACCAAAACGTCGTTCACGTAAGTCAAACTGTGCGATCGCTTTAGTAAATTCTTCTTCATTAAAGTCAGGCCATAAAACATCGGTAAAATAGAACTCAGCATAGGCTGCTTGCCATAACAGAAAATTACTTATGCGGAAATCTCCACCCGTACGTATTAACAAATCCAGTTCAGGTAACCCTGCCAAACTTGTGTGTTCGTTAAGTGACTCTTCAGTAATATCGCTTGCTGAAATTTCTTGTTTAGCAACTTTTTCAGCTAACTTTTTAGCAGCATGGGTAATGTCCCAACGCCCACCATAATTTGCGGCAATGGATAACACCATACCAGTGTTATTAGCAGTTAACGCTTCAGAATCTGAAATCATTTTCTGTAATTTCGGTGAAAACTTACTTAAATCGCCAATAACACTAAATTTAATACCATTTTTATGTAAGCGTTTAACTTCTCGAGTTAACACAAACATAAATAAATCCATCAAAACACTAACTTCTTTCTCTGGACGCTGCCAATTTTCACTACTAAAAGCAAATAAAGTTAATGCTTTAACGCCATGCTTTGCAGCTGCAGATACAGAAGATCTTACCGACTCAACGCCAGACTTATGACCTACTACGCGCTTTTTACCACGCAATTGAGCCCAACGTCCGTTACCATCCATAATAATAGCAACATGTTGAGGAACCTTGACGATGTCTTCCATCACTTGATTGCTTTTTATGTCCGCAATACTCACATATTCCCCGCTGTGTACTTATCCATTAAAACTTTAACCTTTATATGCAAAAACGCCGTAGTCATTATCTACGGCGTCGTTGATTAAGCAATGAAAATATTAAATTTCCATTAATTCCTTCTCTTTAACGTTCAAAACTTCATCAACTTGTTTAATAAATGTGTCAGTGATTTTTTGCACGTCATCTTCAGCTTGATGCATTTCATCGTCACTGATTTCTTTTTCTTTGTTTAACGTTTTAATATCTGAGTTAGCATCACGGCGAATATTACGAATAGCAACCTTACCGCCTTCCGCTTCACCACGCACAACTTTCACTAAGTCTTTACGACGTTCTTCAGTTAATGCCGGTAATGGAATACGAATTAACGTACCTTGTGATGATGGATTTAGGCCTAAATCTGACTTCAATATTGCCTTTTCCACTGCACCAATCATACCTTTATCAAAAACGGTAATAGCTAAAGTACGTGCGTCAGGAACTGAAATGTTACCCACTTGATTTAGCGGTGTATCCATTCCGTAATATTCTACAACAATGTTATCTAACAGTGAGCGATGTGCACGACCTGTACGAACCTTGTTTAAACTAATTTTTAATGACTCTATGCTCTTCGCCATTCTTTCTTGAGCGTCTTGCTTTATTTCGTCTATCACTTTTTTATTCCTGCAATAATTAATTTAAATTTTCAGCGTGGTCGATAGTTGTACCTTCTTCACCACCCATAACGACTGATTTTAATGCACCAGGCTTATTCATATTAAATACACGAAGTGGCATGCTGTGATCACGCGCTAAGGTAAATGCGGCTAAATCCATCACTTGTAATTCTTTTTCTAGCACTTCTTGGTAAGTCAAATGACTATATAAAGTTGCTTCAGGATTCGCAACTGGGTCTTCTGAATAAATACCATCAACTTTTGTTGCTTTAAGTACAACATCAGCTTCAATTTCGATACCACGTAAACATGCGGCAGAATCAGTGGTAAAAAATGGGTTACCTGTTCCAGCACTAAATATCACAACACGGCCTGATTTTAATAAACTGATAGCCTCAGCCCAGTTATAACGATCACATACACCAGCTAAATCAATAGCAGACATTAAACGTGTATTAACAAAGGCTCTATGAAGTGCATCGCGCATCGCTAAACCATTCATTACTGTTGCTAGCATTCCCATTTGGTCACCAACAACACGATTCATGCCCGCTTCAGCCAAACCTTTACCACGAAACAAGTTGCCGCCGCCAATAACAAGGCCGACTTGAATACCCATTTCGATTAATTCTTTAATTTCTTGTGCCATACGATCCAAAACTTTTGGATCTATGCCAAACCCTTCTTCACCCATTAGGGCTTCACCACTAAGTTTTAAAAGGATTCGACGATAAGTTGGTTTGGGATTGATGCTCATGTAATAAACATTCCTTCAGAATTTTTTAATTAAAATAGCCTAGGTCTGATCGACCGCAGCTATTTTAGTACGTTTAGCGGCTTATCGAAAGCCTAATATGAAAAAAGTCTATGGTAGACCGTGCTTATCTTTACAATACCACCGAGGCACTGTTCAATATTCAATCAAAACTTTAAGTAGTTACGCAATTTCCGTAAATTTTAGCTATAAAAAAAGCGCCATCACTAGGCGCTTTTTTTAAGAAAGTTGCATAAAGCAATAATTCATCAAATGAATTAGCCTTTAGCTGCAGCGATTTGTGCTTCTACTTCAGCAGCAAAATCTTCTTCTTTCTTCTCAATACCTTCACCAACTTCTAAACGAACAAAAGAAGAAATTGTTAAGCCTTTTTCTTTCAAAATAGCGCCAACAGTTTTCTTAGGCTCCATGATGAAAGCTTGACCAGTTAGAGATACTTCACCAGTGAATTTCTTCATACGGCCAGTAACCATCTTCTCAGCGATTTCTTCAGGCTTGCCTTCGTTCATCGCCATTTCGATTTGAATACGCTTTTCGTTAGCAACAACATCAGCTGGAACGTCATCAGGAGTTAAGAATTCTGGCTTGCTTGCAGCAACGTGCATTGCAATGTGCTTAAGTGATTCAGCATCACCTTCACCAGCAACAACAACGCCAATAGTAGCACCATGCTTGTAAGAAGCTAACACAGAACCTTCAACATTAGCTACACGACGAACATTGATGTTTTCACCGATTTTAGTAACTAGTGCAATACGCTCTTCTTCAAACTTAGCTTGTAAGTCTTCGATAGAAAGCTTTTCAGCTGCAGCAACATCAGCAACTTTGTTAGCAAATGCTAAGAAGTTGTCATCTTTTGCTACGAAGTCAGTTTGACAGTTAACTTCAACTAATGTGCCATCTTTAATGATGATTTGACCTTCAGCAGCGATGTTACCCGCTTTTTTAGCCGCTTTTGCTTGACCGTTCTTGCGCATGTTTTCAATTGCAAGTTCCATGTCACCATTAGCTTCTTGTAAAGCTTTTTTACAATCCATCATGCCCGCAGCTGTGCGTTCACGTAATTCTTTAACTTGTGCAGCAGTAATTGCCATGAGTTTATTCCTCAATAAATATAAATGTCAGTAATTGCCACAACACAATACGGTTGTGGCAATAGCAAAATAAAACGCGTGTTAAAAACTGAAATTATTCAGCTTCAACAAAACCGTCTTTTTCAGCTTGTACTGCGATGTTTTGCTCACGACCTTCTAGAACAGCGTTTGCAGCTGAATCTAAGTATAAAGTCACAGCGCGAATCGCATCATCGTTACCTGGAACGATGTAGTCAACGCCATCTGGGTTTGAGTTTGTATCAACTACAGAAATTACTGGAATGCCTAAGTTGTTAGCTTCTTTAATAGAAATGTGCTCGTGATCAGCATCAATGATGAATAAAACGTCAGGTAAACCACCCATGTTTTTGATACCACCAAGGCTTTTCTCAAGTTTTTCCATTTCACGAGTACGCATTAACGCTTCTTTCTTAGTAAGCGCTTCAAAAGTACCGTCAGAGCTTTGAGCTTCAAGATCTTTTAGACGTTTGATTGATTGACGAACTGTTTTCCAGTTAGTCAACATACCACCTAACCAACGGTGATTTACGAAGAATTGATCACATTTAATTGCTGCATCTTTTACAGCATCGCTTGCAGCGCGTTTAGTACCTACGAATAAAACTTTACCTTTCTTCGAAGAAACGTTGCTTAATACAGCAAGAGCTTCGTTGAACATTGGAACAGTTTGTTCAAGGTTGATGATATGAACTTTATCGCGAGCGCCAAAAATGTATGATTTCATTTTTGGGTTCCAGTAACGAGTTTTGTGACCGAAGTGAACACCTGCTTTAAGCATATCGCGCATAGAAACGTTTGGCATGTTTTTTCCTTTGTGGGGTTAAGCGTTCATACATCCAATATACACGACCCTTATTGCGTTTTGTCGAAAGACAAATTCGCTGAGCACCCCGGTATACCTTTGCTAGATGTATGTGAGTTTAGTTTTAATGTATCGAAAAATTTTTAAAATTAAATCAATACAGGTTAAGGCTAAAAACAGTTGAAAACTCTCGGAAGAATTTAACAAAAGATTTAGCGGCGCACTTTATACCATAATGGGAGATATTTGACCAGTTTTTTGCTGATATTAGCCTCATTAAAAGAAATTATGCATTCAGGGGTAGGATAATTGAAACTAGCACGGTAAAATTAGCATAATTTCTCCATTAAATTAGTTAACACATGTCATCAAATACACAAAATGCTGAACTTTTCTTTATCTACGATAGCCATTGCCCATGGAGCTATGCTTCAACAGTACTTGTCGAAAAGATACTAAGTGCCTTTCCTTCAATAACCTTTAGAGCCATGCATATAAGCTACTATGATGGTGACAACCAAGTATCACCTACGACTATTACTGCCGTAAAAGAATTTAGTAAAGTACCTTTCGGTCCTAACTACATGGATACGCTTAATTATTCTAAAGACTCAACATTAGTAGCGAATTTGATGGCTTGGGTACAAAATAAATCAACAGGTTCAGCGTTTGAATTACTTACTAAGTTGCAGCATGCACACTTTGTATTAGGCAATGAATTAACCGACAAAGACAGCGTTAGCGAAATAATTGATGAACTGAAATTGTCGCCACCGGCAAAAAGCTTACAGGTAAACAAATTAACAAAAGACGCTGAGTTTGCTATTCATGATATTACTGAAATTCAAGACATTATCGGCACACAAGCCATTCCTGCAATGTTACTTGCTTATAATGAAAACTTGGTGCTATTAAATCACGACCTTTATTTAGAAAACCCAAATGCAATTGTCGACGCAGTAACACTTGAACTTGAAAACTTATCTTAAGTTATATTGATTGAGAACATATCAAAAAAATAACAGGTTTTATCAAACGATAAAGCCTGTTTTCTTGCCTAAAATTGAATTTCCTCCAGCCTTTTTTATTATTTCAACAATTAATTAGTTTATCTTTTGCTTTACGATTGGGAAAAATCTAAAAAGCATGTAAAATCACGAACAATAATTATTTACACTAGCGCTTGGCTTTTTGACGAAAAACATCAACAACGTTATCTTCGCTAGCGACATTAAAAATACAGTTATATTGAGGTTTTATGACAATTACGATTAAAGATCAGCAAGAAATTGAAAAAATGAGAATTGCGGGAAAACTTGCTGCAGATGTATTGGAAATGATTGAACCTCATGTAAAAGCCGGTGTAACAACTGATGAGCTGAATACCTTATGTGCTGAATATACTGATAAAGTACAAGGCGCAATCTCAGCACCTTTAAATTATCATGGCTTTCCAAAGTCAATTTGTACTTCAGTTAACCACGTTGTTTGTCATGGTATCCCAAATGATACACCACTAGTTGATGGCGACATTGTTAATATAGATATCACCGTTATTAAAGATGGCTATCATGGCGATACTAGTAAAATGTTTTTCATTGGTGAAACGTCTGCCGAAGATAATCGCTTGTGTCGTATTACCCAAGAAGCTTTATATCTAGGCCTTAAAAAAGTTAAGCCGGGCAACACCTTTGGTGAAATTGGCACCGCAATTCAAAAATTCATTAAAAAATCTGGCCGCTATTCAATTGTAAAAGAATACTGTGGTCACGGTATTGGCAAAGAATTTCATGAAGAGCCGCAAATTGTTCATTATAAAAATAATGATAAAGAGAAAATGGCTGAAGGCATGTGTTTTACCGTTGAGCCAATGATCAACTTAGGTCGAGCTAATACTTTGCTTGATAAAGAAGACAATTGGACGGTGTACACGCTAGATGGTAAAAAATCAGCACAATGGGAACATACAGTTGTCGTAACAAAAACGGGTTGTGAAATTCTGACGTTACGTAAAGATGACACTATTCCTAGAATGCTACACAACTAATAACGTGAGACTTTACTAACGTTATTAAAAAGGCTTAACAGCTTGGGTTTATTTAAATTAATGAGTAAACCCTTTTCTTGGCGAACATGAGAGTTTATCTTTGAATACATCCGACATTATCCCAGAACAGTATATCGACGCTCTCGCCGTTAGTGCTCCAACATTAACCAGTCAACAAATTTGCGCACTAAGCCAAGAATTTCAGCAATGGCAAAAAGAACAATTTCCAATCAGTGAAATTACCTCACTCGTTGCAGCAAGAGCCTTTTACGTCGACCTAATTCTCACCAAGCTTTGGTGCCAACATCACCTAGACGAATATCAAATTAGTTTAGTGGCAGTTGGTGGTTATGGTCGCCGTGAACTACACCCCTATTCTGATGTTGATATATTATTGTTAACACAAGAAAGTGTAGAAGTTGACTTAGCAGAAAGTATCTCGGCATTTATTACCCAATTATGGGATGTAAAACTGGATATCGGACACAGTGTTCGTAGTGTTAAAGAGTGCTTAAAACAAGCAATTGATGATGTCACCATCGCCACTAACTTAATGGAAATGCGGCAAATATGTGGTAATGAAGCACTGGTTTCACATTTACATCCGCTGTTAAATGAAGATTGCTTTTGGACTTCTGAAAAGTTTTTTCTAGCAAAACAAAACGAACAATATCAACGTCACAAGCAATACCATGGTGCATCTTATACTCTCGAGCCAAATTTAAAGGCTAACCCTGGTGGCTTACGTGACATTCAAACGATTGGTTGGGTAGCAAAACGTCATTTTATGGCCGATACCCTCGAACAGTTAATTGATCACAACTACTTAACGAGCAATGAGTTTTTCGAACTGCTTGAGTGTCAAGATTATCTGTGGCGTATGCGCGGTGCCTTGCATTTTATTGCCGGTCGTAATGAAAACAGATTGTTATTTGACTATCAGGCTGACGTAGCCGAATTGATGGGCTTTGGTGATGGCGGTAAACTCGCTATTGAACGAATGATGAAGCGCTTCTTCCGAATTATTTCACGCGTGGCTGAACTCAATAAAATGCTACTACAGCATTTTGAGTACGCTATTATAAATAAAAAAGAACACAGCAAAGAAGCCTACATCAACGAAGACTTTGTCATTATTGATGGCCAAATAAAAGCACTTAACAAACGTGTGTTTACTCGTTCAACTATGATCATGGAGCTATTTTTACTGATCGCTGAACATGAAGAAATTACCGACTTACATCCTGATACCTTACGCTTAATGCGTAATGCCCGCAGACGCTTAGTCTCAGGCATGATTGACTATGCTCGTTGTCGAGAAATTTTTGTCGAACTAATCAAGCATCCTCGTGGTTTAGGTTTAGCATTTACCTTAATGCATCGATATTCCATTATTGGCGCTTATTTACCGCTGTGGCGCAATATCGTCGGTCAAATGCAATTTGACTTATTTCATGCCTATTCAGTTGACGAACACAGCTATCGACTATTAAAAAACTTATATCGATTCAGCCAGTCTGAACACAATGATGAGTTTCCATTGTGTAGTAAAATAGTGCAACGAGTACGCAAGCCAGAATTACTGTATTTTGCCGGGATATTCCACGATATTGCTAAAGGCCGTGGTGGCGATCATGCCATACTTGGCGCTGCAGACGCGCTAGACTTTGCTAAAGTACATAAACTCAATGACCATGATGGCCGAATGATTTCTTGGTTAGTCGAGCAACATTTACTCATGTCAGTAACTGCTCAACGTCGTGATATTTCTGATCCAGAAGTAATAAAAACTTTTGCGGAAATTGTCCGTGACGAAGCACACCTTGATTATCTCTACTGTTTAACCGTCGCCGATATGCGCGCGACCAATGAAAGCCTTTGGAACAGTTGGAAAGCTAATTTACTGGAAGATTTATATTTCAGTACCAAGCGCGCTTTTAGACACGGTCTAGAAAAACCAGTCGATTTACGGGCAAAAATACGAGAAAATCAGCAATTAGCGTTAGAAATATTACAAGATAAAGATATTAATCACGAGCACTTACAACAGCTTTGGAAAGAGTTTAAAGCCGATTATTTTTTACGTTATTCTCCCAAACAAATAGCTTGGCATTTTCAACATATATTGCCACACAATAAAGACAAGCCCCTGGTACTGATTAGTCCAAAGCCTTACCGTGGTGGTACTGAGGTATTTGTTTATACAAAAGATAGGCCACACATATTTTTCAATATGGTGTCGTTACTAGGCGCAAAAAAACTCTCCATTCATGACGCGAAAGTCACCACCAGTAAAACCGGTTATACCGCTAACACTTTTGTTGTGCTCGACAATCACAATCAAGCTATTAACGATAGCAATAGAGCAAAAGCTATCGCTAAATCACTCAGTGCCAATCTAGCCTCTGAGAAGAGTCGCATTAAAGCGAAACCATTGGCAAAGCGCTTCAAACAATTTAAAGTTAAAACACAAGTTAGCTTTATTGAAAGTACAACCAAAAACCGTACTATGTTAGAAATTGTAGCACTTGACCACCCCGGCTTATTGGCAAACATTGCAGCTGTTTTTCAAAAATGTAAATTACAAATACATTCAGCAAAAATCACCACTTTTGGTGAAAAAGCTGAAGATGTATTTACCGTGTCAAATGCAGATAATGAAGCACTAACAAAGGCGCAAGAGCAAGCATTAGAAGTGATGCTTTTCGCCGACAGCCACCAATAATTATTCAGAATTGAACCATTAGGAAAGCCCAAATGTCAGAATTACAAACAGTTATTGAACAAGCGTTTGAACAACGCATGAATATTACGCCTGCAAGCGTATCACCAGAAGTAAAACAAGCGGTGCTTGAGACACTCGCTGCCTTGAATAACGGCTCAGCACGTGTTGCTGAAAAAATTGCCGGTGAATGGGTTGTTCATCAATGGTTGAAAAAAGCTGTGCTACTTTCTTTTAGAATTTGGGACAACGAAGTTATTGACGGCGCAGAAAGTAAGTTTTTCGATAAAGTACCAATGAAATATACTGACTACACTCAGGCTGATTTTGAAGCTGACGGCGTAAGAATTGTACCTGGCGCATCAGTTCGTACCGGCACTTTTATTGGTAAGAATGTTGTAGTAATGCCAAGCTTTGTCAATATTGGCGCTTATGTTGATGAAGGTTGTATGGTTGACGGCTGGGCAACAGTTGGCTCGTGTGCTCAAATTGGTAAAAATGTGCATTTATCTGGCGGCGTTGGTATTGGCGGCGTACTTGAACCATTGCAAGCTGGCCCAACAATAATTGAAGATAACTGTTTTATTGGTGCTCGTTCAGAAATTGTTGAAGGAGTAGTCATCGAAGAAGGTGCTGTTATTTCAATGGGCGTTTATATTGGCCAAAGTACACGCATTTTTGACCGTGAAACTGGAGAAACGCACTACGGCAGAGTTCCTGCTGGCTCAGTTGTTGTTCCAGGTAACTTGCCGTCTAAATGTGGTAGCTATAGTTTATATGCCGCAATTATCGTGAAGAAAGTTGATGCAAAAACTCGTGCTAAAGTCGGTATTAATGCCTTACTTCGCTCAGTATCTGAAGAATAAATTTTACTCTTCAATTATGCGATTAAACGCTTTGATTTAAGCGTTTAATCGTCTATTAAAACTTCACAAAGCTTAGCGTTACTTTTTTGACGCCTAAATATTTCTAGATATAAAAGATGTGTTTTTCAGCCATTATAAATAGCAATTGATGTTATTCACCTCACAATACCACTTGTAATTGAAATGAAATTTTCATTTAAAATCAAAATGATAAATCATTATAAGAATTAAAAAACAAATTAATTTCTTACCAAAATCACAATTGGCAAACCCTTTGCAATAGTCAGTATTAAGATACTTAAACACTATTAGCATTATGAAAAAATTAACGTTAGTTTTCGCCATATTTTTAATGACACTTTTATCGGCCTGCAGCTCTACTTCAAAAGTTGCTATAGAGAAAAAGCCACTAATGTCCGATCATTACTTAATGCTAAGTTTATTAAATCGCCCGGTAACTCAAGATCAACAAATGATGTTAGCTTTTGCTGAACAGCGAAATGATTTTCAGAATCTTTATTTTGTTGATGCCATTGAAATTAAGGGCCAGAAAAGTGAAGAGGGATCAGTATCAAGAGCATCACATAGCTACAGTAATCTAATCGCACAGGACTTTAACTCAGTTCGTATTAGCGGCCCTAAGTAGGCTTTAGCAGTCGGTGCTAACTTCATCTAACAATTAGCTTGAAGTTGAATTACCACCTAACAACAAATAATCAGGTACCCCGCATTTTGCTTTGGATTAAATATCTAACGCCTGCCATTTCAATTCATTAAATACAGCATGCCACTGCGCATCAAATTCAGCAGTAATGGTAACCTTTTGCTCCGTAATTGGATGAACAAACGATAATTCTTTAGCAATCAACATCAAGCGTTTAAAACCAAAATGTTCACCAAAAAATGGATTTTGCTTATTATCACCATAATTAATATCACCAATAATAGGATGGCGCAGATGGGCTAAATGTCGACGAATTTGATGGCGGCGCCCAGTATGAGGTAAACATTTAATCAAAGAGTAGCGTACGCTAGAATACTTGCCTAAAGGCACCGGCAAAGTCGCTGTAGCGACTGATTGATAGTGTGTTTGTGCGCTTTGAGGCTCTTTATCTCGACTAACATTTTTATCGCCTAAGTCATCCAATTTTTCTTTTAGCGCATAATCAATAATGCCGTTATCTAATAAGTGACCACGCGTTAATGCGTAATAAGTTTTTTGAACATTCCGTTCGCTAAACGCTTGTCCCATTAAACGAGCAACATCTTGCGTTAGCACAAAGAGCAAAACACCAGAAGTTGGACGATCAAGACGATGTAGCGGATAAACATATTGCCCGACTTGGTCACGAACAAGTTGTAATGCAAAATAAATTTCATCTTTATCCATAAAGCTACGATGCACAAAAAGCCCTGCAGGTTTATCAACTGCTACGATATATTCATCTTGATATAAAATATTTAAAACTGGCTTTTCAAGGATCACCGCACCAGCATTTTCAATCTTCATGATATAAAATTCTTTTCTGTTGTATTGGTTTTACTTTGCCAAGACCTTGGTACTAATTGACCACTAAGTAATTCGTCAATATCAGCAATAACGTCAACGACCTTTAGCTGATTTGTACATTTAAAAGCATCTTCAGCTATCGGGCTTACTGCAATATTTTTTGGTAATGGCAGTTTATTTGCAGCCAATACGCTTAATCGTTCAATAAATATAAACTGTAACCACTGCTCTAACGCTAAGGTATCGCAGCAAAACGGTTGCGTGCTGCGCAGTGCTGCTGTCGTTGGTTTTTGCTCACTCCATAACGTCGCTTTTTTCAGTTCAAATTTAAGTTTATCTAATAAAAAAAGTAATTGAGAAAATTGATGTTCATCAACCATGATTAGCGTCCAAATTGCCTAGTATTAGCGGTGGAGTTAAAACGCTATTATCTCTATAATGGCGCGCTATAACAACTTATCTCAACCATTTATAGCGATTGCATTTTACTATGAGCACAACTTCAAACCATATTTCTTCGATTTCAGAATTACTGAGCTTATCTGACTCACAATATCGTATTTACGACATTGGCCGTCGTGTCGATAAAATTTCTAAGGAACAATTTGAAAAAATTGAATCTGCTCAACTACCCTATCCATTTCCATCACAGGGACATGCACAACTTGCTATCGCATTTTGGCAAAAACAATCAACATCGCCTTATTTATGGTTTGTAAAATTTCCTCTAGATGAGCGCGGTTTGTTAAATCAAGGAGCGAGAAACCACTTTATCGCGATAATTGTTGAAGCACTGGGCGGTGACTTGTCAGTCGACCCAACAGAGCAGCAAGAAGCGTTGTTGAAAAAAAACCCGTACCACTTTACTCCACCACAATATAAATTAGCAGCAATCAACAGTGTTGTTTCAGTGGCGTTAAAACAGCCCGCAAGTAAATTTTATCAACCAGCCGTAAGTTACCTTTCAGGGGTAAATGGCTGGGACGCATGGCATGATGTTGGCGTACAGGGCTTGTCTGACGTAGCTGTGCGAATAGGTGATAACAACAATGCTGAGATGTTAATTAATGCATTTAATAAACTACCTGAGCAAGTACTCTCGCCATTATGTTCTGCACTAGAAAATATAGCGTTACCGGCTGAACTAATTGAAAAAATCACTCAACGCTACCAATTAGCTATTTCTGACAATAACTCAGCGCTTGCATTATCATTATTGCGCGCGCTTGCATCAAGCACCCAGCATCCTTATAGCGAGAAGTTTCTAGTTGGGTTGATAAATAGCAATGCACTATCAGAGGATACTTTAATCATCATCGCTGGCCGTTTATGGTCGATATTCAACCATGAAGAAATCCTATTTAACTATCTAGAACAATTAATTAAGGGTGACGACCTCGAGTTATTCGCTGCAATATTTAAAGATTTAGTTGCAATTCCAACTACCCGCCCTTTACTATTGCAAGCAATTCGTTCGCCTAATCGAAGTAATGCTTTAGCACATGCTATCGGTGAGTTGTTTAAACAATAAGGGATCACGTGGAAAATATTTACTATTTACTCTTTGTTGGCTTGTTATTTTGGTATTTCGTCTATTTACGTAAAGTCTCTGAGTATGCTCGTTCACACGCAAATAAATACTGTAAGCAAGAAAACTTACAGTTTTTGGCTATTGCTCGTCTATCAAGTCGCTTAAGATTTTCAAAGCGTCACGGCCCACATTGGATTAGCCATTTCGATTTAGAGTTTAGCGGTGATGGCGAGTCAAATTACCATGGCACAATGACATTACGAGGCTATAAGTTAGATAATATTGACACTCCAGCTTATCGTGTAGGATAAGTACTAACTTTAGTATTCAAATAGCCTTTATTATTAGTTTATTGAAGCGGGTTTGATTATCAAAAAGCCAAAAAAGAAAAAGCGACATAAAGTCGCTTTTTCTTTTTTACCACTTAGCTAGATTATTAATTCACAATTCCTTAGCTAATCTTCCATAAATGTTTATTCATTCCATAAATAATTTATGCATCCTGCATGATATCCATATCTAACCTAACTCAAGTGTATTAACAGCCCTGTTAATTAAGTACGTCCTTTTACAAAATAGCTACCGTGCATCCAATGCTAATAACTATATTTAAGGTTTTCCGTAACCCCTTGTCTTCTTGACCTGATTAAGTTTACTGAATTGAATTATTCAAAATACCCTTATAATATTATTTTTTCCCGAAAAATATATAAAGAAAAACACACATAAAATAAAAGCACTTAAAATCAAGAAGATAAAGCCGTCCGTAATATAATGCTTAACTCAATACCTGTACCAGCGGACAATCGTTGCAGATATGTCTTACAACGCTAAGTTACATTACAGAAGATTACGACTAGGTTACAAATAATCACTCGATTAAATATTTCACCATTTTAATAAGTAACACAAAAATACAAACAAATATCATCGATGCGCTGACATTGTTGCAAAAATTCGTTACCCTCCGTCTATGCTGTTTTAGCATATTTTCCTAGCTAGCAACGACTCTACTATTTTGTATATATCAGGCTGGCATTTACCGGAGGTTTTGTGCAACTTTTAAAGTCACTATTTTGTTTACGCGGTTTTGACAATCGCGTTCGCTTTATCACTATCAAGTTTTTTTGTTTAGTTAGTTTTATTGTCTTAAATGAAGTTTTTGTAACTGCCATATTCGCAGCGGTTATTAGTTTAATAATTTGCCTTGCAGTTTCTGTTACCACGACACAACGTCGATTAAACGATGCGCAATTGCACCGTAATTGGATACTAGCACCAACCGGTAGCTTTTTAATATCGGGGGTTATTGTCATATTTATTGGCCATGGCAGTATTTACTGGTTATTACTTATTCCTTTACTACTGTCATTGTTACTTCTGACATATCCAAGTACCAAAAAAAGAGACTATATTCTTGGTTATAACGGCCCAGTTGACTTATCAGAGTATTTAACAAAAACACACAGCGGCTCTAGTACAAGCCAACGAATAGAACCAACAATGAATCAAATGAATTCAGCAGAACAACCTATTCACTTAGAGCAAAATAATTCAGCAACTTTAAATACAGATCGCACTTCAAGTGCATTGCACACCCATTATGAAAGCTCTTCCAATAACATTAGCCATGGAGAATCTAACGATATTGGTGAATCTATTCGTCTCGCACTGTTTAGTAATAGAAACGCACAAATAACAATTTCGGTAGTTGTATTTTTAGTGGCTTTAGCCATGATTATTTCACTGATTTTTGCCGGCGAAAATAGTACTTCAACGACAGAAAGTATCAAAATTGTAGAGAAAAAAGATACTAACACTGAATTACAACATCACATTACGCTGCCAGATAACTTTTCACTTATGGTTTCAACATACAATGGTTTAGTGATCAGCTGGCAGGCTGATAGCGCAGAAAATCAAGAGTTGTGGAATATTGGCAATGCGCAAGGAGATAGTAGTTGTCAAAGTATCCTTTTTAACAAGGGCGATACAATTAGAAGTTATCAAGTTAATATTGAAAATAACAACCAATACTTTGCCTACTTCTCTCCTTTGGATACCACAGCACTTGTTAAAAACATTGCCTTTAAGGGCAAGTTTTCGTTGTGTGGATATGAGTTTTCTTTAAAAGGGAGTCAGGCGGTATTGGGTAAAACAGCGTTTTATGCAAACCTGATAGAATACTAACTTGGTTTTCATAAACGTTTAGTAAAAAAAAGACAAAAAAAATGCGGTTCAATGAACCGCATTTCTATAACTAGCTTTTATGCGTCCTGCATAATAAACAATGATCCCGCTTCATCCCTAAAGAGCTTATCCTTAGCCTATCCTAGCAATCCTTTGCTGTCCTTGTTAATCCATAACAGTAACTATCCAAGTTACATCTGTTGCCTTTATTTCATCATCCTGATGACTCTTCCATGGCAACGTTTCCATCTATCCTTGCGAGATATCCTATCTCTTCGCTATACTAAGCGTCCCTCTGGTAGCTCTCTACCGTTTGGGGTAAACCCCATGTCGTCCTGACAGTTGTAATATTAGAACAATCACTAATTTTTCAAAGTAACTTTTTTAAAATAAAATACCTGTAATCGAATTGCAACAATACGTTAAAGACTGTAACGATATAAAATACAACAGCTTAGCTAGAATACACCCTTTGTTAAATGAAAATAGAAGCAGTATATCCTACAGTAATGTGAGACATGTCTTACATCTATCGGGCGTAATCAGGCGTACAAAAAACACGCTTGTTTTCAAGGAATATAACTTTGATGATAAAGTTCAAGGAATGCACATACGCACAGGCAGTAATACTATTCAGCTGCAAGCTTAAATGCCCTAATGTAAATGTTTAGTTATTTAGCTTTTTATTCATTAACAAGGAAATACGGCTTATATCTATGAAAACTAACAACCCTCTGGCTGTTAGTTATAACCTGATCAATAAAAAAGTCCGTGTACGCCAGCAACACCGCCAAAAATGGCGATTAGACTTATGGTTAACAAAATAATATGCATAACTTGCAAGACAAAAAATGCTCTTTCGTTATTTACTTCTGCTTGTCGATGAAACCATTTATGTAGAAACAATGGTTCAAGCACAAACAAAACTAAGGTAAAAATCAGCCAAATAAAAATCATTAAATGGACCCACCATTGCATAGATGACCATGCATTCATGACGTACAACATATAAAAGCCGGAAAGCCCAGTAAGTAAAGTTGTTAATTTAGCTTGAAAGCTGAACTTCCCTTCCAACATTTCGAATAAGTTAAATCGATTATCTGCCGATTTATTACTTCTTATAGCAGGAATTAAAACAGTAGTAACAAAAGCAACACCGCCTATCCACAGTACAACGGCAATGATGTGCAACGCTCGTGCAATGATAAAATAATTGTTTTCCATTTATTCTACTTACCTCTAATAAGAGATTAAATAACCTCGATAATAATGTGAAGCGCATAGGGATGATCTAGAGTTACAACACATTTTAACATTTAGGCTGAGTATTTGAATCTAGGCTTCAAGTTGTCTATTTAGTGCAGCCAAAAATAACAGCGCTTTATGGCATAAAAAATGGTTGTAAAACCGCATTAATTTTTTGCTATTTTCACTTTGGCAGTGCAACATCTTTTAGAGTAGCTTTACTTTTTGCTGTTTAACTATTCCTATTAAAGCTGAATTATCATGCTTGTTAATCGCTAATAATGTAGTCTTTACTGCTTTCATCCCAAAATCTTAATTCATTTTCTATGTGTACATATCAATTCTACCAAATTAAAAGTACTAGCTTAATAATGATGTACCGAAAAGCTTGATTTCAAACATAAAAAAGCCCGTATCAAACGGGCTTTAAATAAAATAGGTGAAATTAATCATTCAGATTAATGCCATTTCACACATCAAAGTTTATCTAAGATACTCAAACAGGAAACTTTCGCATCGCCAAACAACATTTGCGTATTATCTTTAAAGAACAGTGGGTTTTGTACACCAGCATAACCTGTGCTCATTGAACGCTTGAACACCACAACATTTTTCGCATTCCATACCTCTAATACTGGCATACCGGCAATTGGACTGGTTGGGTCTTCCGCTGCTGCAGGGTTTACTGTGTCGTTTGCACCAATAACTAGTACCACATCCGTTTCAGGAAAGTCATCGTTAATTTCATCCATGCCTAAAACAATATCATAGGGCACTTTCGCTTCAGCTAACAACACATTCATATGACCAGGTAAACGCCCTGCCACCGGATGAATGGCAAAGCGCACATCTACGCCTTTAGCTTTTAATGCTTGCGTCATTTCATACACAGGATACTGCGCTTGCGCTACTGCCATGCCATAACCTGGCGTAATAATGACTGATTTTGCACCACTAAGCATATCGGCAACTGCCTCAGCATTAATTTCAACATGATCACCGTAATCAACATCGTTATCTACCACAACATCAGTACCAAAACCGCCAGCAATAACACTGATAAATGAGCGATTCATAGCCTTACACATAATGTAAGAAAGAATTGCCCCTGATGAGCCAACTAAAGCCCCTGTCACAATTAGCAAGTCGTTACTTAACATAAACCCTGCTGCCGCTGCTGCCCAACCAGAATAAGAGTTAAGCATTGAAACAACCACCGGCATATCAGCACCGCCAATTGACGCGACTAAATGCCAACCAAATGCGAAGGCAATAAAAGTCATTAAAAATAATGCGCTATCTCCACCACCTTGTTGCACAAAAACCACCATCAAAATAAATGACGCGACACCAGCGGCTAAATTGAGTTTGTGGCGATGAGGTAGCATTAACGCTGAGGAATTTATAATACCTCGTAACTTACCAAAAGCGACAATTGAACCAGTAAAGGTCACCGCGCCAATAAACACACCTAAAAACACTTCAACTAGGTGGATGTTAGTCGCCATTTGTTGCTGGTCGGTAAAATTAGCTAACGCTGAATGATCCATTTCAAAATAATTGTTAAAGCCGACTAATACCGCCGCTAAACCAACAAAACTATGCAAGATAGCAACAAGCTCTGGCATTTGTGTCATTTCAACCTTTTTAGCAAGCTGCAAGCCTATGCTTGCTCCGATCACCATAGTGACTAAAATGATCCAAACATTATCAACACGCGGGTCTGCAATAGTTGCGATAAGCGCAATTGCCATACCGGTAATTCCATACCAATTACCTGTTTCAGCAGTTTCTTGCTTACTTAGCCCAGACAAACTAAAAATGAACAATAACGCAGCCAATATATAAGCTGCACTGATCAAACCTTGAGAAAATTCCATACCAGTGCCCCTTATTTTCTAAACATTTTTAACATGCGTTTAGTGACCACAAAGCCACCAACAATATTGATTGTCGCGATAAGTATTGCGACACCCGCGAGTAACTGAATTAATGGATTTTCATTACCTACCTGCAATACTGCGCCAACAACAATAATGCCTGAAATAGCATTGGTTACGCTCATCAGCGGCGTATGTAGCGAATGACTAACATTCCATACTACGTTATAACCAATAACACAGGCTAAAACGAATACGGTAAAATGAGATAGAAAGTCAGCCGGAGCAACACTTGCCACCCAAGCAAATAGTAATGCCCCTGCCGCCATAAAAGCATGTTTTTTAACTGGGCTAGCCGGCTCTTCAGCCTTAACTTCAGCAGGTTGCTTGGCGGCAACTTTTGGCGCCGCAGGTGCTGCGCTAACTTGAATTGGCGGCGGTGGAAAAGTAATTTCATTTCGCTTCACAACCGTCATGTTGCGAATAACAACATCGTCAAAATCTATATTAAGCGTGCCGTCTTTTTCTTTGCATAACAGCTTAGTTAAACTCACCAAGTTATTTGAATAAAGCTGCGAAGATTGATTAGGTAATCGAGAAACTAAGTCGGTGTATCCAATAATTTTAACGCCGTTGGCATTAACCACTTTGCCTGCTTGCGTTAATTCACAGTTACCACCACCTGCAGCCGCTAAATCAACCACAATACTGCCAGTTTTCATTGACTCAACCATTTCAGCCGTAATCAATTTCGGCGCTGGTTTTCCTGGGATCATTGCGGTAGTAATAATAATATCGACATCTTTTGCTTGTTCAGCAAACAGCGCCATTTCGGCATCGATAAAGGCCTTACTCATTTCTTTTGCGTAACCATCACCAGAGCCTGTATCTTCTGGCTCTTCGTAATCGAGTTCTAAAAATTCAGCCCCCATACTTTCAATTTGTTCTTTAACTTCAGGGCGGGTATCGAATGCGCGAACAATGGCCCCTAAACTACCTGCAGTGCCAATGGCAGCAAGGCCAGCAACACCCGCACCAATAATCATTACTTTTGCTGGTGGCATTTTACCTGCGGCGGTAATTTGCCCAGTTAAGAAGCGGCCAAAATGATGAGTGGCTTCAATAACTGCGCGATAGCCTGCAATATTCGCCATTGAACTTAAGGCATCCATCGACTGGCTACGTGTCATGCGCGGTACCATTTCCATGGCAAAAGTGGTTATTTCTCTTTCTTTTAAAGCAGCTAAAATCACTTCATTTTGTGCTGGAGCAATAAAACTAATTAGGTGTGCGCCATCTTTCATTAACGCTATTTCTTCAATATTGGGGCAATTAACTTTAAAAATGATATCTGATTGCCAAACATTCTTTTTAGTAACAAGTGTGGCACCCGCATCAATAAATTCTTGGTCGGTGAAACTTGCTTTTGTGCCAGCACCTTTTTGTACTTGTATTTCAAAACCAAGTTTTAGTAACGCGGCTACTGCGGTTGGCGAGCTTGCTACTCGGTTTTCACCCGTTAAGGTTTCTTTCGGTATACCAATAATCATAATTCACCCTTTTAATCACCACATTCCCTTAAAAACAGCGTAAATTAGCTAAAATCGGCGCAAAGTTTTATTGGGAAATGCAATCAACTGAACATTAAAACACTTATATTTATTCTTATTCGTCTATTGTTTTACCATTAATCGTCTGTTTTTCATACATTAAGCTTAGTTATTTTCAATATAAGTTAGCGATAATAGTTGTACGTTAGGCTGGTCCGAAGGTCTAATTTGCGCTTTAACTTGAATACTTTAATATGATGGGATTACTAATAATAAGGAAGTAGAAATGATTTATCGACTCGCCGATGTGCAACCAACACTTGCTGATAATAATTTTATTGCACCAAACGCCACCTTGATTGGCGATGTTGAATTAGGCAGCCAAGCAAGTATCTGGTTCAATGTTGTGATCAGAGCTGATTTAGCCAAAATCAATATAGGTGAGAATACCAATATTCAAGACGGTTCTATTTTGCATGTTGATGCCAAATTCCCGATGACTATAGGCCGTAATGTTACTGTTGGCCATAAAGTTATGTTACATGGCTGTACCATTGGAGAAAACACCCTGATTGGCATGAATGCTGTGGTACTAAATGGCGCGAAAATAGGCAAAAATTGCCTGATTGGCGCCAACAGTTTAATTACCGAAAATATGGAAGTACCTGACGGACACCTAGCACTAGGTTCACCGGCTAAAGTAGTAAAAGCACTCAATGAATCAACGCAAGCAATGTTCACTAAATCCGCCATGCACTATGTTGAAAACGGTCAGCGCTACCTCGCAGAGCTAACACTGGTTGAATAGTTTACTCGGATATAATTTACTCGGGATATGGTTTATTTAGGATAGTAAGGCGGTGCAATACTGACAGTTCTACCCAAAAAGCACAGTTAATTCGTAAGAAGGCTCATTTAACTACTGAGCCTCGTCTTATAGCCTTTGCCGCTTAGCAATGTAAACTACTCAGAATAACCGTCTTCATCACCTCATTTAATACATAAACAAAGCTCAATAGTGCAAATTTTCTGGCAATTCATTAAGTGCTTTATAAAAATCTCAATACATGAAAAAATTAACCGCATTAAGCACATTTGTTCTGCGAATTTATTCTACGAAGAAACACATCTAGACTTTTGACACGCAATCTACAGGTATCAGTAATGGAAGAAAACATTGAAAGTTCAAATAATGAACTTCAAACACAATCAAATGACATGGAGTTTTATGTTGTATCCCCTAAAAAATTCCTCATTCTCTTTTTAGGTACTTTCGGTATTTATACGGTGTATTGGTTCTTTAAACATTGGAGCCAATATAAAAAAAGCTCTGGCGAAAATATGTGGCCAATTATGAGAGGAATATTTACCATTTTCTTCACTCATTCCCTGTTCGCATTTTTTGAAACCAAATATGAAAGGAAAACGGGCGAAGCGCCAAGAAGTATTAATCATCTTGCCACTATTTATGTAGTTTTCGCCGTTGGTTGCCAAATTTTGAGCAAGTTATCTGAGAATGGCTACGGCAACCCTGCTACTTTTATTCTGGGGTTACTGATACTGCCAGTTTCATGTTGGGTACTGTATCAAGCACAATCTCTTGCTAACTATTCTGGCGATGATGTAAGAGGTGAGTCTAACGATGACTTAACCGGATTAAATTATGCTTGGCTCGTATTGGGTGGTATTTTCTGGTTACTTATTATTTTGGGCTTATACGCTACGGTTGCTGGTATGTAATCAACTATATTTAACATGTTGATATAGTGAAATAAGCACTATACGTTTAAATGAAAAAGCTACCAACGTGGTAGCTTTTTTTGTCTATATGTTTACCTAATTGCCTGTCTAAATTATTACGTACGTTATAAGTTATCAGGTCTTAAGTAAGCTAAATCTTCATCATCGTCAGCGTGATGATCGTAACCACCTTCAAAGTCGTCGTTAAGTTCATTAGCAACCGTAATAGGAAGCTCTAATATTTCTTGAATATAAATAGAGACATTAGTTTGTTCTTTAATAATGCCCTTAAATTCTGCAAAGTTTAATAACTCTATTTCCTTTAAATAACCTTTAACGACTATCGATAGTTGCTTGGTAAAAATTTCGATACAAGTGTCTACTTTTGCGAGCAATGTATCTGTATCGGTATTTGTCAGGTACGTATCTAACTTCTTGTATAACGAGCTGCTAAATACTTTCTTGTCTGAATCGATAAGTAATAATGCGATGGCTGTATTAAGAAATTTTTGTAATTCAAACTTTAGTATTTCTTCATCTTCATCAATCAGTAAAGCATTCGCACAGTAGCTGGCGGCAATACTTTTGTAGACTTCAAGCAACTTAGCGCTTTTGTAACCTTCATTCATAAACTCAGTATGCATCAATTTTATGTCTGAAGTATCAGTAATAGCTAAGGCATAACGTGTGATCGATATTTCTTCAAAGTATGACGGTGATACTTTCTTCAACTGCGCATATTTAGCCCAACCTGCACGAAAACAATAAACAATACCTTGGCTTTTAATGATCTCTTTCGCTTTATCAGTGTCGTTATCACAAAGCTCTAACAAACCTAAATTGCTCATGCCGAGAACAATTTCACAGCCTTTCTTTATTTGGTCAGCATAAATTATCGATAAGTTATCAGAGGCTATTCTCAATGACATATCGGTCAATTGCTGTTTGGTTTTCTGGATAAATTCTGCGCTAAAATAACCTTCACTTTCACCATCTTTTAACACTAATAGAAGAAATGGGTTATTTCTTAACTCTGCAATTTTCATTAATGAATCCTAATCAATTAACGCTATACATCTTAATACGTAATACCGGAGGTTCATTGCAATCTATAGCGGTGCGAACATATCGTCAGTATCCATTTCAACAGCAGTTACTCGTTGCTTATTAGCATTTTGCTTTAATGAATTTTCAATGTTTTCCAATGTACCATTGGTGCTAACCGTCATCACTTCACGGTATGCTTCTTCACTCAAGGTTTTAATTTTCATTAACAGCTCTTCAATACTTCCTGATGTTTGTTCTTCGTCTTCTTCCAATTCAGAAAAGTCATGACCAACAAAAGGTAACGATAGGTATAAAAGCCCAAAATCATCTTCAACAATGGCATTTAAAACTTCCAATTGCTTTTCTTCATCATCAGAAGAAAGAAAAATTTGTGTAAGTAAACTGTGTGCTTCAGTTTGCGCACAAAACACGTGATCTTCGTCTAAGTTCTGCCAGTATGACGGTTCAACGTTTAACAACTGTTTAATTGATTCTGCATCCATTAGCCATGTGGCAATGGAAGGAATTGTGGCATCGTGCTCTCTAACAATTTTAGCAACCGTTAGAATATCCATTTCTGTCAGCACAGCAAGCATAGTCTCATCACCTTGCTCAGCAGCGATAGTTTCTAATGAGGTACCTGCACGTCTGCCACTATGTTGGGCTTCTTCAATAATGTCGCTAGCAAGAATTAATGCATTTTTTGTCAAAGTGATTCCTTAAAACGTAGTTATTCATTGATTATATAAAACTGATTAATTAACTCTAGTAATTCTCATCATAGTCATTAAATTCGTCGTCATCGAACGAATCATTTTCATCTTCTTCTGCTGCCATCGGCGTCGCATCATAGCTATTATAAAAATGAATAAGTAAAATAGCTGTTTTTAAATCTTGCTCTGCATCGGCCATTATTTCAGTAATACAGGCTCTGGCATCGTTATGTACGCCAACAAAAGGTTTTATATCACCCCAGGCAGGCTCATCATTAAGATCTACTTTTGCCAAGTTTTTACTATCAATTCTAACTTTAGTCGAAATTGCCATAGCAAGTTGGTCAACCATGCCACTAAATAATAACGGCATTTGCTTTAATTGTTCGAACAAATTAGATAAATAATTTGCTAATAACTCTGGGTTTTCAGGATCTGCCAATGAATCCATGTTCTCTAAATAAAGAGAAAAATCATCAGCTAAATAATCAGGTACTTTTTTTTCGCTTTGCATTCATTCATTCCTAAAGGAAAATCATATGAAGAGCCTATCGAAGACTCTCTTGATAAATATTCTTAACACACTATAAAACTAACGATAAAGCCTATTATAAAGCCTAGTTTAGGGCGCTGTGCCAAAACGATTCGGCAATTTCACGTGGGTCGGTAATAACGGTATAGTTATTTTTTAAGTATAAAGAGCGCTTTTTTGGATCAGAAATAACATCATATGCCTGTTGGATCAGCTGAAACTTTTCTTTTGCTTCCACGCCATCATTTCTGTCAGGGTGATATTTATTCGCTAGCTTTCTATAAGCTTTTTTAATCTCGACGGTGGTAGATGCTCTGCTTACGCCTAACTGTTCAAAATGGTCCATAAAACTACTCTTATCTTTTGCTTATTAATCGCTGCTAAACAACATAAATACGGTTGAAATGCTTGATATGATTAACGCTATAAACTTAATCTATATCGTGCAGCGGCCACACTACAATATGGTCAGGAAAACTTTCAATATCAACATCATCGTCTTTCACTATTTTACCACGTACCGACATGCCTGCTTTATGCATTGCCGACTTTTTGCCTTTATTCAACAACGGATGCCATGAAGGCATGCCTCTACCTTCTTTTAAACGACGATAAGTACAACTTGGCGGCATGAAAAAAACATCATCTAAGTTTTCTTGCGTTAACTGCACACAATCTGGCACTAACGTGGTACGTTGTTCGTATTTAGAACACTGACCACTTTTATCATTCAACAAATAACAGGCGATATTGGAATAATTCATTTGCTCACCTTCAACAATATGTGTTGTTGGCATTAATTCCGTTTCGTCAGTAGTATTTTCATCATCAATGAATTTATGCAGACAACATTTAGCGCAGCCGTCACACAACGATTCCCATTCGGTTCTCGTCATATCATCTAATGATTTGGTTTCCCAAAATGGTTCGATAGCCACTTTTTTAACTACCGAACGCTTATTCTTTTTACTCATATTCTTACTTATTGCTATTTATTGAATAGGTGGAAATTTAATATGGTCAGATAAATGTCCAACCGAGCTAACAAAATAGTACGACAAGTTCCAATGCATTAAACTTTTATAATTATTATACGCAAGGTAAGCACGGCCTTTTTCACCATCAGGAAAAACTAACGCCGCCTTAATATCAACATTTGGTAAGTTCGTGCCATCAGTGCGACGAATACCCAATGCTTGCCATTGCGCTAACGTTTTTTCAGTTTTAGCCCAAGCCTTTAACCAGTTTTTTCGACCACCCGTATTTTGGGGAATAGCAAATACATTATCAAAGTTTTTTGGCAACTTCACTTGGCGACCCCAAGTAAGATCGTCGTTCCAGCCTTCTTTTTTCAAGTAATTAGCCATTGATGAAAATACATCGGCTTGATTACCCCAAATATCTTTTTTACCATCACCATCACCGTCAACGGCGTAGCCAACAAATGACGTAGGCATAAACTGATTTTGCCCCATCGCACCAGCCCATGAACCTTTCATGTTTGCGATATCAATATGGCCTTCTTGTAAAATTTTCAGTGCTGCCCATAACTGTTTTTTGAAAAACACTTCTCGGCGCCCTTCGTAAGCTAATGTTGATAAAGCAGAGATAACATTATAGTTGCCCATAATTTTACCAAAGTTTGTTTCTAAGCCCCATAGCGCAACAATAAAGCGTGCTTGCACACCATATTCAGCCGCTACTTTCGTTAACAAGACTTGGTGCTTTTTATACATAGCGCGAGCACGTTTTATTTTCCATTCAGGCAAACGTTTTGGCAAATATGTATCAAGGGTTTCAACTTTTTCTGGTTGATTACGGTCGGCTTTTACCGCTCGCTTATGAAATACAACCTTAGCAAATGATTCATCAATTAGGGGTTGTTCAAACCCTTTAGCAAGTGCCTCCTGCTTTAATTGAGCAATGTACGCATCAAAGCTTGGTTTTACTGGCTTGGCTGATTTAGTCGACTTAGCTACTGCTGCAGTTTTACTTTGTGGATCAGCGAAGGCATTAGCAAATGTCGGCATAGAAGATAAAGCGAAACAAAGTGATAAAGAAAGCGCTTTAACGAGTGTACGTTGCTTCATTAACTATTCCTCGCCCTGGCTGCTTGCTTCGCTGCTGTCATTTTTCATTTCAGCTTTATGCGCTTTTAGCATGTCATCTTCTTTTGGTGTCAGTTGCAAGTAGTAGCCCTGCAGAGTTAAGTTCTCTTTCACTTTATCAAGCTCAGCAAAGCCTAACTTAGTTTTAGTCGCTAAATTAATAACTGTGACTAACGTTGGCGTACCAAACATTTTCATTAACGCTTCGGGTACGGCGGAAAAATCATCTCTTTTATTAACAAAAAGATAAGTTTGTGCTTTTTTAGCACTTTTATAAACACTACACAGCATAACGGAGACCTATGATTAAAGTGGTTTAGGGGAATTATTAATAGTAATAATATTTTAAAAAACGTCTGCTTAACGCTATCACATCAATACGACAACATCTCAATAGTTATGTAACATTTTACACGCCATAACTATTGATTAGTTAATGCGACAATTTCTTTAAGCCATTTGCTCTTTAAGCGCTGAGATATTTAAATACTCAGCCATAAAACGCTAGTTTATTTGAAATCGTTTTCAACAAAAGCCAGTAACTTATCGCCTAGTAATGGCTTACGCCACCCTTGCATAATATCGACTAAATGAACGTTATTTTCCGCGCCATTAAGCTTAAAATACCATGAGAGAAACTGATTAATTTGCTTTTTAGAGGCTAAGTTTTCAATTAACAACTCAGCTTCAGTGCCAACTAGGGCAATAAAGTTTTTAACTTTTTTAAAGTTTTGCTTATAACCTGGAAATTCATCAAGTCTAATTATTTGCGCTGGCAATTCAGCATTTGCTTGCTGTTCAGCTTGCTTTAACACAAACAGCATTGCTCTGCCTTTATGCCTAATATCTAGCTGTTCAACACCTTCAATACGCGCCATAGCACCAACATTATCAGGGTTGTGTTGCGCCAAGGCCATTAAGGTATGATCTTTAGCGATAAAACCAATAGGACGATCTTTTTGCTTCGCTTGCTGATAACGCCAAGTGGCTAGTTGTTGTAAGCGATAAAGTTGTTGTGGGTTTAAACGCCACGCCATCTTTATATTTTTATACATTTGCGATTCATCAATAGCAGTGAATTTTCGTTCAATCATCAACTCACTTTCTTGCTGCGCTGCCGCTAACCAACCTGACTGCTCAATTTCAGCCATTAATTTTGGTAAGATGTTAAATAAGTGTTCAACATCGGCTTGAGCATATTCAAGCTGTTTTTCAGTTAATGGCCTTTTCATCCAATCGGTACGTGACTCAGACTTGTCTAATTCAATACCGGTGTAATGCGCTATCATTGCGGCGTAGCCCAATGACAAACCATGGCCTAAAAACGCCATAATGATTTGGCTATCGATTAAATTAACTGGACGACAATTACCAGCCGTCAGGAATACTTCCAGATCTTCAGAACAAGCATGCAATACTTTGACAATATTTGGGTTTTCCATCAACTGCCAAAACGGTGTTAAATCAGGCAATGCTACAGGGTCTATTAAAGCCAGTGTTTTACCATCATTTATCTGAATAAGGCCTAACTTTGGATAAAGCGTACGTGTGCGAACAAACTCGGTATCAATCGCGAGAAGTTCGGCTTGCGCATATGATTGGCAAATTAGGTTTAATTGTTGAGCGTCTTCGACATAGATTTTTTCAAGAACTGCTTGCACTTAATATCCTATTTAAGCTGTATACCCTAGCTTTATATGGCTGTTATAACGAAAGGCTAAAGCGAGTATTGTAAATCGCGATAACTTATTTATCGTTACAATATCGTATTTACTAGTATTTGCCAAAACGAAAAATGACAGAGTTAAAGGAAAGTAGAAATAGCTCCGATAATCTGTCATTTAAATTTTACTTTTTAGTAGGCTTACGTCGCGTAGCTTGCTGGCTGCGATGTTGATGTTTTTTCACTGAACGACGAATTCTGCGACTTTTTGCATTATCCATCGCTTTTTCGTCAACTTTTACCTTACTTTGAGTTTCAGGTGCTAAACCAACTAGCTTTCTGTAATAGTTTACATCGTTTAAACCTAGTTCGGTCCAACCACCTAAAGGTAATTGACGTTTCATTTCTAAGTCACCGTAACGGACACGAATCAAGCGACTCACTTGTACGTCTTGGCTTTCCCACAAACGACGAACTTCACGGTTACGTCCTTCAGAAAGTACCACATGGAACCAATGGTTACGACCTTCACCACCACGGTAAGTTATTTTCTGAAATTTCGCAGGGCCATCTTCTAACTTCACGCCATGACGTAAGGTTTGTAGCATAGCTTCGTTTACTTCACCAAAAACACGTACTGCGTATTCACGCTCAACTTGTTTAGACGGATGCATTAAGCGACTAGCTAATTCGCCATCAGTGGTGAAAAGTAACATACCTGAAGTATTGATATCTAAACGACCAACAGCAACCCAACGGCTACCCTCAAGTTTAGGTAGTCGGTCAAATACTGTTGGACGACCTTCTGGGTCTTTACGTGTACACATTTCACCTTCAGGCTTGTTGTACATCAGTACACGACACAAGTCTTCTTCTAAAGGTTTCAGTTTTACTTGATGGCCATCAACTCGAATAAGTTCAGTACCTTCAACACGGTCACCTAAGTAGGCAGTTTTGCCTTCAACACTGACACGGCCAGCGCTAATATAAGTTTCCATTTCACGGCGTGAACCTGCGCCTGCGCGCGCTAATACTTTTTGTAATTTTTCAGACATGTGTCTTAACTCTCTTACGTCAGTAACTTGATGAAAGTATTGCTATGCAACTAACTTTCACTACGTCTCTGTCTCTTTAAGTGTAAGGGGAATATTGCCCCTTGCGTTTAACTCAGCTTTAACTCAGTTTTAATGTAGCCTTAACTAAGTTTAGATTCGTTTTAAAATTTATACTTTACTCGGTTCACCGGTTAACTCTGCCATTGGCACAAGTTCAGGCAATTGCTCGAGTGAGGTCAACGAGAAGTAATCCAAAAATTCTTGGGTACTTGCGTATAACACCGGTCGACCTGGCACTTCCTTATGTCCAACCGTTTTAATCCATGCTCTTTCAGTCAATGTCTTTATTATATGACTACTGACGGCAACTCCGCGAATATCTTCTATTTCACTGCGCGTTATCGGTTGTTTATAGGCGATTAACGCCAATGTTTCCAATATAGCTCGTGAATACTTCGGCGCTTTTTCTTTATAGAGGTGCGCTAAGTCTTCACTCAATTCTGTTGGTGTTTGAAATCGGTAACCTGATGCGACTTTATTAAGTTCAACACCACGCCCTTTATAATGGGCTTGAATGGCAAGAATTATATCACGAATTTTAAGATTACTAACACGATATTCTATTAAAAAATCACGTTTAAGCGACTGCACTGATAACGGTTTGTCTGCAACAAACAAAGCCGCTTCAACCAAGCGTTGTAGTTTATCATCATCGATATCTTTAAAGCGTATTCTGTCGTTCATATGGCTCGGTACTTAATTTGAAATATATTTGTGCTTAAATGTTTAGAAATTTACTCTACAAGTTTAGGTAAACAAACCCGTAAGCGCCCATAAACCTCAGTTTGTAGGCAATCAATTAACGATTCTTTTATTAATTCTAATATTGCTAAAAAGGTTACCACGACACCATTTCGACCTTCTTCAAGCGTAAATAAGTCACTAAAATCAACATAACTATTGTTATCACTGGCACTTTTAAGCGTTGATAATATGTAAGCCATACGCTCTCTAGTTGATAACGACTCTTTTTGAATATGGTGATGTTCAAAAGCTTGTGTTCGTTTGATCACCCCTTGTAAAGCCGCAACTAACTCCTGCAAATCAACATTAGTGTTTTCAATGTGGGGGACAAAATTGTCAGCTAGTTCCACTTGAGCCATAAAGTTATCTCGGCCTAAGCGTGGCAACTCATCAATATTTTCTGCTGCTTGCTTAATTACTTCGTATTCTTGTAATTTTCGTACTAACTCCGCACGAGGATCGCCCTCTTCCTCTTCTACCGCTTGCTTTGGTAGTAACAACCGAGATTTAATTTCAGCTAAAATCGACGCCATTACTAAATATTCAGCCGCTAATTCCAGCTTAATGTCTTTCATTAGCTCAACATATGCCATGTATTGCGTGGTAATTGGCGCGATGGGTAAGTCTAAAATATCGAATTTTTGCTTGCGAATTAAATACAACAATAAATCAAGCGGCCCTTCGAACATCTCCAGAATAACTTCTAGAGCGTCAGGCGGAATAAATAAGTCTTGTGGTTTATCAACAATGGCTTCGCCACGCAGAAAAGCAAAAGGCAGCACTTGTTGAAGCATAACGCCTGACGCTTTCGTACTATCAAGAACGGCGTTTTCCAATGTTGGTTCAGTAGTATCTGACATTAATTTTCGACTATTTTACCGACTTATTGAAACGGCGTTGGATCGCCTTCGCCAACACGAATAATTTCAACGTCATCATTTGAAAAGTCGATAACCGTTGTTGGGTGCTCACCTAAATGGCCGCCATTGATGATTAAGTCAACTTGATGCTCTAAAATATCGCGAATATGCTCAGGGTCAAATTCAGCAGTACTTTCACCTGGCATGATAAGCGTTGTTGACATGATCGGCTCGCCTAACTCTTCCAGCAAGGCTTGCGCAATGGCATTGTCAGGCACACGAATACCAATGGTTTTACGTTTTGGATTCAGCAGTCTTTTTGGCACTTCCTTTGAGCCTTTAAAAATAAAGGTGTAAGGACCAGGCGTGTTATTTTTCAATAATCGAAAAGCACTGTTATCAACACGGGTGTATTCGGACAATTCAGACAAATCACAGCACATCAGGGTAAAGTTATGCTCTTTATCTATATCCCTAATTTTACAAACACGCTCTAAGGCTTTTTTGTCACCGATGTGACAACCTAATGCATAACCAGAATCGGTTGGATAAACAATAACGCCACCTTGGCTAATGATAGCGGCAGCTTGCTTCATTAATCGACCTTGTGGGTTATCAGGGTGTACATAAAAAAACTGACTCATGATGAGCTCCGATTAATAACTAAAATTATTGACTGGGTAGTAATTTCTTACCATATTTGCCAAATAGGCTTGGCATGCTCAGGCATTCTTAAATTACGACCTAAATCACTCCAACGACTTGGCTGATGAAAGTCAGACCCCATCGATGCATGTAAATCATATTCTAAACAAAAGCTTAGCATTAATTTTCGTTGTGCGTCGTTCATTTGTGGTAAAACCACTTCTAAACCGTCGCCTGCAACCGCCTTAAAATGGACAATTAAACGACGTAACCACTTAGTTGATAAATCATATCGAATAGGATGTGCCATCACTGCTACACCGCCCGCAGCATGAATGATAGCCACAGCTTCTTCAATGCTACACCAATTCGGTTTTACATAAGCTCGGCTACCTTTGCCAATATATTTGTCAAAGGCCGCCTGCATTTTACTCACCGCACCTTGTTGCAACAATACTCTGGCAAAATGTGCACGAGTAATTGAACCTGCACCTGCTAACGCTTTTGCTTGCTGATAAACATCAGGAAAACCGCATTTGGTTAATTTTTCGCCCATGGTAATTGCACGAGTTTCTCGGCGCTGTTGTTGTTGTGCAATCAATGACAACAATGCTTCATTGTTTGGGTCTATATTCAAGCCGACAATGTGAATTTCAAAGCCTTGCCATTCAGTCGATATTTCTATGCCATCGACTAATGTTAATGGAATATTTTTGTCTAAAATAGTTTGTTTTGCACTATCAAGACCCGATACCGTATCGTGATCAGTAATGGCTAAAACATCAATTTGAAAGTTAACCGCCCGTTCTATTAGCTCTTGCGGCGTTAGTGCGCCATCAGAGCAATTAGTATGGCTATGCAAATCAACCCGTAAGTTTGATAAATCTTTATCATTTTGAAAATCAGTGGTTGACAACATAACTGTGATCGGTTCTTCTATAGGGACTTAAATGCCTTAAGCACTATCAAGTCGCTTATTTGGCAAGTGAATAAATCAATTTTACTGAGATAAAACAGATAATGATACAAGTAAAACAAACTATTTCTTTGATTTGGTGGTGGCATAACTCTACATAAGTGGGTTGTGATGTTTACTTGTAAGTAAAAATTCCGAAAACCCGCACTTTATTGCGGGTTTTTTGCTTTTAGCAAACTGATAAATAACTAATTTTTCAGTTATAAATTTTAGAGATTAACTATGTTACGAATTAAAGTTAAACGTTGGTTTTTGTGGTGGCTTTTGCCTATTTACGCTGGATGACCGTATTTAAAACTATTTAGGAATACCGATAACAATGAACAAGAATAACCAACAACATAAAAATACCGAACAACACCTGCAATTAGGTGCGGTTGAAAGTTTTACCGAACACTTGCCGTACCAAAGCGACCCACTTGCTGTTTTTCACACCTTATGTGGTGATGACAGTGGCGATAAAAATAGCAATCTAAAGGCAAATACGTTATTGCTTGAGTCAGCCGAAATCGATAAAAAGCACCAACTTAAAAGTCTATTACTTGCCGATACTGCCGTTAAAATTGTTTGTCATGGCAATAACGTATCTTTTACTGCGCTCAGTAAAAATGGCGAAAATGCCCTAGCTTTTGCCAAACAAATACTCGTAACCCATGCCGATATTACTGAAACTGCAAATAGTCATGCTTTTACTGCGACTTTTTTGGCTACGCCAGAAGAACTAGATGAGCGCTCTCGACTACTTGCCGTCAACCCATTTCAAAGCTTACGCCTTTTTCAACAGTTAACTAATTTAACTGACCATCCTTTCGCGGTATTTTTAGGTGGTGCCTTTGCTTTTGATATGATGGCAGTCAGTGAACAGCTACCCAATGTTGCTGATAGTGAAAACACCTGTCCTGATTTTGTATTTTATCTTGCAGAAACCTTGATTGTTATTGACCATGAAAAGCAATCAAGCGAAGTTATTGCTAACCTATTCTCTGGTCAACACTATAAAGAGGCAAAGGCAGCACTGACAAATAAAGTTGCAGCAATTAAAGCTACACTTGCAAATAGCGTTACCGCAACACTGTCATTAAAAGCTTCAGCAACTTCAAATCAAAGCACAACTGACAGCAGCTTAACCTGTGATATTGATGACCAAGCGTTTTGCCAAATCGTCAATAATTTAAAAGAGAACATTTTAGCCGGTGATATTTTCCAAGTCGTGCCTTCTCGCACTTTTAGTTTACCGTGCTCTAATACTCTTAATGCTTATAAAGCATTAAAACGTCGCAACCCAAGTCCTTACATGTTTTATCTACAAGACAGTGACTTTTGTATGTTCGGCGCATCACCTGAATCCGCTTTAAAATATCAACAAAGTAATCGACAAGTTGAGATTTACCCAATCGCTGGTACCCGTCCTCGTGGTTTTAACGCTGACGGAAGCTTGTCGCCAGACTTAGACAGCCGAATAGAGCTTGATTTACGCCTAGATAAAAAAGAATTGGCTGAGCATATTATGTTAGTCGATTTAGCCCGCAACGATATTGCTAGAGTAAGCCAACCGGGAACTCGCCACGTTGCTGATTTACTTAAAGTTGACCGTTACTCGCACGTTATGCACCTTGTTTCTCGCGTTTGCGGCACGTTAGAAACAGAACTAGATGCATTACACGCCTATCAAGCCTGTATGAATATGGGCACCCTTTCCGGTGCGCCAAAAGTAAAAGCAACATCACTGATTCGTCAGGTTGAAGGCAAACGTCGCGGTAGTTATGGTGGTGCAGTAGGCTATTTAACTGGTGATGGTGATATGGATACTTGTATCGTTATTCGTTCTGCCTTTGTTAAAAATAACATTGCACAAGTTCAAGCAGGTGCAGGTGTGGTATTTGATTCTGACCCGCAATCTGAAGCGAATGAAACCAGACAAAAAGCGCAAGCGGTGATCAGTGCGGTTATTGAAGCTGAAAATAAAGAATTAATTATTAGCGGCAACAACGAGGAGGTTCAATCATGAGTTTAGCGAAACTAACGTCTGATACTTTACCAGACTCTTTACCAAGCTCTTTACCTGAGATTGTAATGATAGATAACCTCGATTCGTTCACTTATAACTTAGTTGATGAGTTTCGCTGCTTAGGCTACCAATTAACAATTTATCGCAACACTTTGAGTGCCGACTTTATTTTTCAAAAGTTAAAGGAAAAGCAAAACGAAAACCCTGCTGGGGTGATTTTAGTGTTATCACCAGGGCCTGGCACACCAGCTAATGCTGGCTGCTTAATGGCGTTAATCAAACTTGCTGTTGGTCAATTTCCCATGTTAGGTATCTGCCTTGGCCATCAAGCATTAATTGAGCATTATGGCGGCAATGTTGGCAGAGCACCTGAAATAGTGCACGGTAAAGCTTCAAATATTACCCATACCGAGCGCGACGAATTTAATAACATTCAGCAATCGTTGCCCGTTGCGCGTTATCACTCATTAGTCGGTTTAAAAATGCCTGAAGCACTTGAAACGACAGCATATTTAATTACCGATAATGGTGAAAAATTACCAATGGCTATCGCGCAAAAGCAAGATAATATCATTGCTTTTCAATTTCACCCTGAATCAATTTTAACCACTTTTGGTAGCACATTACTGGCGCAAAGCCTTGACTGTTTGTGCCAAAATAAAATAGCCCAGCAAGCGCAGAGCAAGGATTAATCATGGAAAATATTCTACAACAACTTGTTGATGGTCAATCACTGTCACAAGCACAGTCTCATTCATTTTTCAGTGAGGTAATGCAAGGTAATATTGCGCCAGAATTACTCGCTAGCGTACTTACAGCGCTAAAAATTAAAGGTGAAACACCAGAAGAAATTGCCGGTGCTGCCGTTGCAGTAAGAGAATATGCCACACCGTTTCCGCCACAAGCACATGCGGTTAGTGATTGCGTAGGCACTGGTGGTGATGGTGCAAATACCATCAACATTTCGACTACCGCGGCTATTTTAGCCTCAGCCTGTGGTTTACCTATGGCAAAACATGGTAATCGCAGTGTTTCAAGTATGTCAGGCTCTGCTGATTTATTAGAAGCCTTTGGTGTCAATTTAATGATGTCGCCAGCAACGGCAAGCAAATGTTTACAACAAACAAACTTATGCTTTCTTTATGCTCCTGCCTATCACCCGGGCTTTAAACATGCAGGGCCAGTGCGTAAAGCCATGGGCATTAGAACCTTGTTTAATATTCTTGGCCCTTTGGTAAATCCGGCAGCGCCAAAAGTCATGTTATTAGGGGTTTATACGCCAACATTAATTCCTACTATGGCAAAAAGCCTAATGCTAACAGGTGTTGAACGTGCTTGGGTTGTGCATGGCAGTGGTTTAGACGAAATAGCCCTACATGGCGAAACACATGTTTGTGAAATTAACCAAGGCAAGCTAGAGCATAAAGTAGTAACACCTGAAGATTTCGGCTTAAGCCGTTATGAGTTAGCTGATATCAAAGGTGGCACGCCACAAGAAAATGCCGATATTATTAAAGCTATTCTATCGGGTAATGGGCAAAACGCTCATAATAGTGCCGTTATTATTAACTGTGCAGCCCTACTCTACTTACATGGTAAAGCCGACAACTTAAAAGCTGCCGCAACGTTAGCAAAAGATGTACTAGCTTCAGGCAAAGCGCTAAAAAGCTTAGAGCAATTAGTTTTATTATCAAACAGCGACAGTAGCGACAAAAACCAAGGGTAGTTTTAAAAATGAATGTATTAGAACAAATTGTTGCTGATAAACGCATTGAAGTAGCGCAACGAAAAATCGACTTTCCTTTAGAGCGCTTTAAAAGTTCATTACAGCCAAGCGAAAAAGATATGTATGCCGCGCTTGATAGAAAGCAAGGCAATGCAAACGCAGGTTTTATTTTAGAATGTAAAAAAGCTTCACCATCTAAAGGTTTAATTAGAAGCGACTTTGATGTCGCCAGTATTTGTAAAGTTTATGATAAATACGCTGCTGCTATTTCAGTGCTCACCGATGAAAAGTACTTTCAAGGCAACTTTGATTATTTAAAAATTGTTACTGAAACCGTAAAGTGCCCAGTATTAAATAAAGACTTTTTTGTTGATACTTACCAAGTCTATTTAGCGCGTTATTATGGCGCTGACGCTATTTTGTTAATGCTAAGTGTATTGAGTGATGCGGAATATCAAGCATTAGCAGCGGTCGCTAAATCATTAAATTTATCGATTCTGACCGAAGTATCAAATGACGAAGAGCTAACACGAGCAATAGCACTTAACGCTAAACTTATTGGTATTAATAATCGCAACTTAAGAGATCTATCTACGGATATTTCACGTACTTTTGATTTTGCGCCGAAAATTCCAGCAGATCGCATTGTCATTTCTGAGTCAGGTATTTATACCAACGACCAAGTAAGAGAGCTTGCGCCTGCTGTTGATGGTTTCTTAGTGGGTAGCTCAGTCATGGCACAGGATGATATTGATTTAGCTTGTCGAACACTTATTTACGGTAACAATAAAGTTTGTGGTTTAACCGCCACAGAGTTTGCCGAAAGTGCCGTTGCTACTGGCGCGCAATTTGGCGGCTTAATTTTTGCTGAAAAGTCTCCACGCTGTGTTTCGCTTTCACAAGCCCAAAGTATCGTTAACAGTGTGCCTAGCCTAAATTATGTTGGTGTATACGTTAATGAAAGCATTAGCATTATAGTTGAACATGCAAAAGCTTTAGCGCTTTTCGCCGTGCAATTACATGGCGAAGAGAATCAAGAATTTATTAACCAATTAAAAGCGGCATTACCAAGCAACTGCCAAATTTGGAAAGCAGTAAAAGTTGAAAATGCCATTCCACCACTAACTTTAGCGCATGTTGACCACTGGGTGCTTGATGGCAAAAATCCTGGCAGCGGAGAAGCCTTTGGTTGGCAATCGTTAACTGAAAGTGAGCAACTATTGTCTAAGTGTATGCTCGCCGGTGGATTAAGCCAAGACAACATTAATAGCGCATTAGCACTACAAAGCGCTCAAGATTTATTTGGTTTGGATATCAACTCAGGTGTTGAGGATAGTCCAGGCGTAAAGAGCCGTGAAAAACTTAACTCAGTATTCACGCAAATACGGAATTATTAAAATGACTGTGACAAAAAATACAGAAAAGAAAACATTACCTGCTTACTTTGGTGAATTTGGCGGTATGTTCGTTGGCGAACTTTTAGTGCCAGCATTAGAGCAATTAGAACAAGCCTTTATCGAGTCGCAATCTGATGAAGCTTTTCTAACTGAATTTAACAAACTACTGACTAGCTATGCTGGCCGCCCTACGCCACTGACCTTGTGTCGTAACATTGTTAAAAATCCACTAGCAAAAATTTACCTTAAACGTGAAGATTTACTGCACGGCGGCGCACATAAAACTAACCAAGTGCTTGGTCAGGCTTTACTAGCAAAGCGTATGGGTAAAACGGAAATAATTGCCGAAACAGGTGCAGGCCAACATGGTGTTGCTACGGCCATTGCTTGTTCATTATTGGGTTTAAAATGTAAAGTTTATATGGGCGCTGTTGATTGTCAGCGTCAACAGCCGAATGTTTTTCGCATGAAACTTATGGGCGCAGAAGTTATTCCTGTGACTGCCGGTAGTGGCACACTAAAAGACGCGGTGAATGAAGCATTACGTGACTGGTCTGCCAATTACGACAACGCACATTACTTGTTAGGTACTGCTGCAGGCCCACACCCATTCCCAACAATTGTCCGTGAATTTCAAAAAATGATCGGCGAAGAAGCTAAGCAACAATTGTTAGCGGAAGAAGGTCGTTTACCTGATTATGTTATTGCTTGTGTTGGCGGTGGTTCAAACGCTATTGGCATGTTCAATGACTTTATTGGTGATGAAGGCGTAAAACTAATTGGTGTTGAGGCTGGTGGTAAAGGTATAAATACCACACACCACGGCGCAACACTCGTTGCAGGTACTAAAGGTATGTTGCACGGCAACTACACCTACATTATGCAAGATGATAATGGTCAAATAGAAGAGTCTTATTCAGTGTCTGCTGGTTTAGACTACCCTGCTGTTGGTCCACAACACGCACAATTAAAAGACTCAGGTCGTGCGCAATATGTACCAATTAATGACGATGAAGCGCTTGAAGCATTTCAATTATTAGCCCGCAATGAAGGTATTATTCCTGCACTTGAGTCTTCACATGCGTTAGCACAAGCATTAAAAATGGCTGATAAAGTCACCGAAGAAACAGTATTTTTAGTTAACTTGTCAGGACGTGGCGATAAAGACTTAGCGCACGTAAACGCAATTATTTCTCCGGAAACTGCAGAAAAGAGTGATGTAAAACACAGAGGAGAATCATAATGACTAATTCAACTGAGCAAATTAGCCAAACTAATTTAGATAGCCAGACAAGCGTTGCTACTCGTTATGATCAAGCGTTTAAAAGCTTAGCAGAGAAAAATCAAGGCGCTTTTATTCCTTTCGTGACCATTGGCGACCCAAATGCCGAGCAGTCATTTGAAATTATTAAAACACTAATAGATGCAGGCGCTGACGCTCTTGAACTTGGCATTCCATTTTCAGACCCTAGTGCCGACGGTATGACTATTCAAATGGCGGCGCTTAGAGCCTTAAATGCCAATATCAATACTGATATTTGTTTAGACATTTTGGCGCGTGTTCGTGCTTACGCACCTGATATGCCGATTGGTTTATTACTCTACGGTAACTTAGTGTTTGCCCGTGGTATTGATAATTTCTACCGTGATGTTGCCGCAGCAGGCGTTGATTCAGTACTTATTGCTGATTTGCCTATTCGTGAAAGTAAACCTTTCAGGGAGGCAGCTATTAAAAATGGTGTCGCACCAATTTTTATCGCGCCACCAAATGCCAGTGAAGCAACGTTAGAAAAAGTGGCGCAATTGGGTGCAGGTTATACTTACGTACTTAGCCGAGTTGGTGTAACGGGCACAGAAACTGAAGCGGAAATGACCGGGCATAAACTGATCAGTACTTTAGATAACTTTAAAGCTGCGCCGTCAGTGATTGGTTTTGGTATTTCTAAGCCAGCACAAGTAACCGAAGCATTAGCAACGGGTGCAAAAGGTGCGATAAGTGGCTCTGCCGTGGTTAAAATTATTGAGAATAATTTAGGTGATAATGACGCTATGCTGAAAGCATTGGCTGAATTTGTTACTGCTATGAAGGTGGCGACTAAGCTTTAGTTATGACTCAATGAAATAGCCTAATCAAACAGGATTTGATTAGGCTATTTTTGATTTAGTGAGGTTATAAAATTTGCGAACTGGGAGCAAAAGCTAGCTGTTTTTATCCTTGTTTAGTTTTTTGTTAAGGTTTCAAATCATACTCTGCTGAATTGGGGTAGCCCTCAATTGATTAGCATACTGTGAATAAGTAATTTCTAGAAATTTTTCAGGTGACATTAATGCAGTTTCAAGCATGTTTGCTCTTTTTAAACTAACGTATAAAGCAATAGCATAAGCTTGGCAATTAATTGACTTTTTGGGATTGAATTCAATATCACTAAATCCATCATATACTTCAACTTGAGAAGCTAAACTTTCATTTTGCGTTAAAGCATTTATATACAGCCAGTCATAAAAAAATGTTCGAGGCATATTCGGAAACTTTTTACCAAAAAATTCAAAATGAATTAAATTCCCTGACTCTTTGAGCCGAATATCTTTTTTTGCTGCTCTAGAGTCCATTCCAATCAGGTCAATAAATGGGCCACCTCTTTCAAAAACCTTACTCCCTTGAAATGCAGTTTCCACGGTAAATCGATTACTTTTAATCTTAGTTGTAATACATAAATTGAAAGCACTTAGCTCTACCCCAAGCTGATCTTCAGACTTACTAGATACTTCCAAAACGGACTCGACACCATTATTTTTAGCTACTAAATGTAATTCTTTAATAGACTTCTTTTTTTGTGTTGCAGCCATTCCTGCATGCCATTTAAAATCCATCATTTTTTCATTTACACCAATTTGTGAACCATTGTTCAAAACAGGGCAAAATATTGGTCTAGTAGCCATAAAATTTAATACTCTCTAGCAAAAGTTCTTGTTCCATAAAAGCCTTTGTTTGGATTGTGGACGTAAGACTTACAGCCACCTATCGTACTCTTAAATTTTTCAGATGATGCTTTATCTGGAAAAACAACTGCTCCAATATAACTTTTAGGAATAGTGTCGAATATAAGTATTTCAGCTTGTACATCTGTAGGATCATACGATTTTAATTTCTGGTCTTCTCTTGAGCGTTGACCGTGCAGTTCTTCAAATAGCCCCATCAATGCTTTTGGTGATTTGAGCGTATTTATATCTTGATGGATTATTGCACCATCAGCTGCATTATATTTGCAGAATGCACTTTCATGTTTTAACAGAAGTTCAGGGTCAAGAGCAAGTAAACAAAATTGGTCATCACTATTATGCCAAACCTTATAGAACATCTGACAGTTTGGAAATGCTATAGAAAGTGAAACTGAATTCTCATGACCATCTATACGGTGGTCGTCATTAGTTTCAGTTTCTGAATCAAGTTCATGCAATTGATCTCTTGGCACTAACCCATGTTTAAATATACTTTCTAAGTTTTTCAAATTAGTAAAGTGAACCAGAAATGGAATTTTCTTGTCTTTTATTATTGATTGTACATCAGTCATTATTTACTCCACTAATCTGATGAAAACATAACAGCTTATTCTGCAGATGCCTCAGTAATCACCATCGACTACAATTTGAATCAAAGTAACTTAACATCCTTTATTTTCAAAGATTTATTGTGTTATTTTTTGTTGTAATTATAGTGACTTATGTAAATTCATAACAAAGATCAAACTCTAACTGATAGACGTGACTAATGCCTCAAAAGACAAGATGTAAAAAAGCTCATAAGCGTTAACTTATGAGCTTTTTTAAATTACTGTTTTTACTTGTTCTACAGCGATTAACCTGAGATTTTCGCCCAAGTATCACGTAAACCAACCGTGCGGTTAAACACTAACTTACCAGCGGCTTTATCTTCTGCTGAAGTTTTATTATCAAGACAGAAGTAACCTTAGTGTTAAAATTGATAAGATTTATCAAACCACCCAAGATAATTGCAAAAGATAATCGCCGACTAATTAAAACCTGCCCTTATTTTCTCTTTTTTCTGGATTTATTTGTTTTCTTAACCGGTTTCTTTTTCTTGGTTTGTATAGGCGCTGTTGAAAACTCTTTATGAAAAGGCTGTTCTGTAACAACAGGAATGGCTTGTCCTATGCTATTTTCAATATTAGTTAATTGCCTGACATCATTTTCTACAGCAAAAGATATGGCCATGCCACTTTTCCCAGCACGAGCAGTTCGTCCTATGCGGTGTATGTAATTTCTTGGGTCTTCAGGAAGATTATAGTTAATGACTAAGGTGATATTATCAACATCAATTCCACGCGCAGCAACATCGGTTGCAACTAACACTCTTAAAGTTGACTCTTTAAAGTTTTGTAACGCTTCTTCTCTAACCGCTTGTGTTTTACCGCTATGAAGACTGGCGGCAGTTATTGATGCATTTTCGAGTGCTTTAACAATGATATCAGCGCCATACTTTGTTTTACAAAAGATGAGTACTTTTTCATAGTCAGCATTTTCTAGAATATTAAATAACAAAGGGACTTTATTCGATTTTTCAAGGTGGTATACACTTTGGTTAACTAAATCGATAGTAACTGTTTCGGCAGTTATTTGAACTTTTGTTGGGCTCTTTAATATCGCTTCTGCAAGTATTTCTATTTCAGCAGGCATAGTCGCTGAAAATAATAATGTTTGTCGCTTCTTCGGCAATGAAGATATGATGCTTTGAACATCGTTAAAGAACCCCATATCAAGCATTGTATCTGCTTCATCTAATACAAATACTTCTAGCGCCTGAAAATTTATATCACCCGTTGCAATTAAATCTAATAATCTGCCAGGGGTTGCGACTAAAATATCAAGTCCAAGTGCGATAGCATCAACTTGAGCTTGTCTTCCTACACCACCATAAACAACCTTAGTTTTAAGCCCTAAGCCATCAGAATAGTCATCAATGTTTTGCATAATTTGCGAGGCGAGCTCACGTGTGGGCGTTAGTATGAGTGAACGTGTACTCTTGGCTTTGATATCAATTTTATTTCGCCCAAAATTATTGATAATAGGTAATGAAAAGGCTGCAGTTTTTCCTGTGCCCGTTTGCGCGATGCCAAGCAGGTCATTGCCATTCATAAGTACTGGGATACATTCTTTTTGGATCGGTGTCGGCTGCGTATAACCTTTCAGGCCAACACGGTCAATAATTGACTCTAAAAGTGAAAATGCTTTAAATTCTGACATGCTGTCTCGGTATTCTTTAATCAATAGGCCGCTATTCTAACAGAGTGGTTTAACATGTTTAAAGTGAATTCAAGATTGCTGTTTATGGCGACCCCTTACAAAGCACCTTATAAAAAAATAGTGCAGTGTTTATCAAGCCAACCATAATAACTTTACTTAATTTTTATCGAGCAAAAACTGACTACTTTTCGACGTGCATGGATACACTAATTCCTAGAAATACAGGATGTATTAGAGAGGCCTGAACATCGCCATTCCTTCACATCGACATACAGGACGTATTAATGTCGTGGAGCTACGGATAGCTAAGAACGACCATGTGATCATGGCATTGCCTACATGGATGTTGTTATTAAGTAATGTTACTTAGTTTTTGTCTGGAACAAAAAACTGACCGTACATCGACGTGCATGGATTCACTAATGCCTAGAAATACAGGATGTATGAGAGAGGCCTGAACATCGCCATTCCTTCACATCGACATACAGGACGTATTAATGTCGTGGAGCTACGGATAGCTA